>Ga0209911_100008_pt1 | contig 406297 bp, 368 predicted proteins | sample FECB21metaG_FD_188301 | JGI IMG/M metagenome (GOLD analysis project Ga0209911, IMG submission 188301) | Cyanobacterial communities from the Joint Genome Institute, California, USA - FECB-21 (SPAdes) (version 2) | ecosystem: Environmental > Aquatic > Thermal springs > Hot (42-90C) > Microbial... | reverse complement strand
TCGACCTCCTACATCCAGCGCCGCCTGCAGATCGGCTACAACCGCGCCGCCTCCCTCATGGAGCGCATGGAGAACGAAGGCATCGTCGGACCCGCAAACCACGCCGGAAAACGCGAGATCCTGATCGAGCCGCCAGCCGGCGGCGACGAATGAGGCGTCGCGCTTTCGCCACAGCGATGGCATACCTGACCTCACGCGCAGGCGCGGCGCGCCAGCGCGCCACCCCGGCCGGAACCGACGCCGCCGGCCGGCCGTTGGAAAGACGATGAAGACGCTACGTTTCGCAAGCCTCGTTTCGGGTCCGGTCCTTGCCCTTCCCGTCGCGGTCCTGGCCGCCACGCTCGCGGCGGCCCAGCCCCTGCAGATCCATCCACCCGCGGCGCAGCCGGCAAGGCCGGCGCCTCCGGCCCAACCCGCCGCGCCACGCGCGCCCGCGCCCGCTCCCACACCGGCCCCCCCGCCCAACGCCGCACCGCAGGCCTCCCTGCCCGCGTCCCACCCGCTGCCGCCGCGCCGGCCGACCGACCTTCCAACGGGCGGCGCTCCCGCGCCGGCTGCAAGCCCCGGCGAAACCGGCGCCCGGCCGGCCCCGGCCGCGCCGGCACCCGCCGCGCCGCCGCCCGCCGCGGCGGTGCCGACCAATCCCCAGGCGGCGCTGGCGCGCGTCAACGCCTATCTCAACGGCATCGACACGCTCACCGCCAATTTCCTCCAATACAGTGGCGACGGACGACAGGCGACGGGCTCGCTCTATGTGAAGCGCCCGGGCCAGCTGCGCTTCCAGTACAACCCGCCGAGCACGCTGGAGATCGTCGCCGACGGGCGCTCCGTCGCCATCCGCGACAAGAAGCTCAGGACCCAGGACGTCTATTCCATCGGCCAGACGCCGCTGAAATTCCTGGTACAGGACCGGGTGGACCTCGCCCGCGACGTCAAGGTGCTCGACGTGCGTACCGCGCCGTCCGGCGTCGTCGAGGTGATCTTCGAGGACAGCTCGACGCTCGGCGGCACGTCGAAGGTGACGCTCGTCTACGACGCCAAGGCCAATGTCCTCAGGCAATGGATCGTCGTCGACCCGCAGGGCTACGAGACCTCCGTGGCCCTGCAGGACGTCAACATCGTGCCGCGGTAATCCCGGCCTGATTCGCATGGAGCGTGCGGCGCGCCATCCCTTGCAACGCGCCGCGTCAAGGGCCAAGTTCAGGGCCCCGTTTCCGTCCGGCCGAATCGCTTGCGGCCGATGAGGCCGAAAGCCGAGGCATGAAGCTCTCCGTCACCAGCTGGAACATCAATTCGGTGCGCCTGCGCATCGACCACCTCGCGCGCCACATCGCCGAGGTCCAACCGGACGTCATCTGCCTGCAGGAGACGAAGTGCCCGAACGACCGCTTTCCGCTGAAGGCGCTGAAGGCGCTCGGCTACGAGCACATCGCCTTCCACGGGCAGAAGGGCTATCACGGCGTCGCGACCCTCTCGCGCCTGCCCTTCTCGACGACCGAATCGATGAGCTTCTGCGGCAAGGACGACGCCCGCCACCTCGCCGTCACCTTCGGCCCCGGCGCCGGGGCGGCGAGCGGCATCACGGTGCATAACTACTACGTGCCGGCCGGCGGCGACATTCCCGACCCCGATCTCAACCCGCGCTTCGCCCACAAGCTCGCCTTCCTCGACGAGCTCATGCAGTGGAGCGACCGGGCGAAGCCCACGGCCGCGCCGAGCATCCTCGTCGGCGACCTCAACATCGCGCCCTACGAGAGCGACGTCTGGAACCACAAGGCGCTGCTGAACGTCGTCAGCCACACGCCCATCGAGACGACGCGCATGGAGGAATGGCGGCAGGCCGCCGGCTATGTCGACGCCATCCGCCACCTCACGCCGGTGCCGGAGCCTGTCTTCACCTGGTGGAGTTACCGCTCGCCCGACTGGGCCGCCGCCAACAAGGGCCGGCGGCTCGACCACGTGTGGCTCGCGCCCTCGCTCGTCCCGACGCTGAAGGAAGCGAGCATCGGCAAGGCCGCCCGCGGCTGGGAACGCCCGTCAGACCACGCACCGGTGACGGTGACGCTGGAGCTTTGACGATTGCGCAAGAGATATTGCTGGCGCGCCACGCTCCCTCCCCGCCGCAAGCGGAGGAGGGGAACAGCCTCGGCGCGGCCACCCGCTTCGGATCCTACCGCGTCTTCCGCCGCATGGCGTCGGCCAGCGCCGCCCCGAGGGCGCCCTGCTGGGCACCCTTCGCCGGGCCGTCGTCGCGCCGGGGGCGCGGCGCCTTGTCGGCATCCGAAGGTTGACGCCGGGGCCGCGGCGCCGCGCTGCCGTCGTCCTTGCGCATGGACAGCGCGATGCGCCTGCGCTTCACGTCGACCTCGACGACACGCACCTTGACGACATCGCCCGCCTTGACAACCTCGTGCGGGTCCTTGACGAAGCGGTCGGCGAGCTGGGAGACGTGGACGAGGCCGTCCTGGTGGACGCCGATGTCGACGAAGGCACCGAAGGCGGCGACGTTCGTCACCGTGCCCTCCAGCATCATGCCGGGCTTCAGGTCCGACAGGTCCTCGACGCCCTCGGCGAAGCTCGCGGTCTTGAACTGCGGACGCGGGTCGCGGCCGGGCTTCTCGAGCTCCGCCAGGATGTCGCGCACGGTCGGCAGGCCGAAGCGCGCGTCGACGAAGGCCGACGGATCGAGGCCGCGCAGAACGGCGCTGTCGCCCATGAGCGTGCGCACGTCGCGCCCGCAGGCGGCCACGATGCGCTTCGCGAGGCCATAGGCCTCGGGGTGCACCGAGGAGGCATCAAGCGGCTCGTCGCCGTCACGGATGCGCAGGAAGCCGGCGCTCAGCTCGAAGGTGCGCGGGCCGAGGCGCGCGACGGAGAGAAGGTCGCGGCGCGTGCGGAACGGGCCGTTGGCATTGCGGTGCGCGACGATGGCCTCGGCGAGCGAGGCCCCGAGTCCGGATACACGGGCAAGCAGCGGCGCAGAGGCCGTGTTGAGGTCGACGCCGACGGCATTGACCGCATCCTCCACCACCGCGTCGAGCGCGCGGGCGAGCTGGTGCTGGTCGACATCGTGCTGGTATTGCCCGACGCCGATGGACTTCGGCTCGATCTTCACGAGCTCGGCGAGCGGGTCCTGCAGGCGCCGGGCGATGGAAACGGCCCCACGAAGGGAGACGTCGAGCGAGGGCAGTTCGGCGGACGCGACCTCCGAGGCCGAGTAGACCGAGGCCCCCGCCTCGCTGACCACCACCTTGATCGGCCGCCTGTCCGCGGGCAGTTGCGCCAGGAGGTCGGCGATGAGCCGGTCGGTCTCGCGGCTCGCCGTGCCGTTGCCGATGGCGACGAGCTCGACCTTGTGGCGCGCGATAAGCGCGGCGAGCACGGCCTGGGCGCCCGAGACGTCGTTGCGCGGCTGGAAGGGATAGACGGTCGCCGTGTCCACAACCTTGCCGGTGCCGTCGACGACCGCGACCTTGACGCCGGTGCGGATGCCCGGGTCGAGCCCCATGGTGGCGCGCGAGCCGGCGGGAGCCGCGAGCAGCAGGTCCTTGAGATTGCGGGCGAAGACGCGGATCGCCTCCTCTTCGGCGCGCTCGCGCAGGGTCGACAGGAGGTCGACCGAAAGGTGCAGCGACAGCCTCACGCGCCAGCACCAGCGGGCCACCTCGGCGAGCCAGCGGTCGGCCGCACCGCCGTCCGGAGCGATGGCATAGGCCGCGCAGATCATGCGCTCGACCGGCTTCACGGGCGAGGCATCGTCCGCATCCACCTCGATGTCGACGGTGAGGATCTCCTCGTTGCGGCCGCGCAGCATGGCGAGTGCACGGTGGCTCGGCGTCGTCGCCCACCGCTCGGCATGGTCGAAATAGTCGGAGAACTTGGCGCCTGCCTCCTCCTTGCCGGCAATGACGCGGGCGCGCACCAAGGCCTTCTCGTGCATGTAGCGGCGCAGGCGGCCGACGAGGTCGGCGTTCTCGGCGAAGATCTCGGTGAGGATGTCGCGCGCGCCGTCGAGCGCGCTCTTCACGTCCGGCACCTCGGGCCCGAGGAAGCCCTCCGCCAGCGTCACCGGCACCACCGTGCGATCCGTGAGGATGCGCTCGGCGAGTAGGCCAAGGCCCTTCTCGCGGGCGATTTCGGCGCGGGTGCGGCGCTTCGGCTTGTAGGGAAGGTAGAGGTCCTCGAGCTCGGCCTTGGTGGCAGCGGCGGCGATGCGCCCGTCGAGCTCATCGGTGAGCTTGCCCTGCCGGCCGATTTCGTCGCGGATGGCGGCGCGCCGCGCCTCGAGCTCGCGCAGGTAGGTCAGCCGCTCCTCGAGCTTGCGCAGCTGCGCGTCGTCGAGGCCGCCCGTCGCCTCCTTGCGGTAGCGGGCGATGAAGGGAACGGTCGCGCCCTCGTCGATGAGCCGGATGGCGGCAAGGACCTGGGCCGGCCGCGCGGCGATGTCGGCTGCGATGACGGGGGCGATGCGTTCCAGAACGTCGGACATGCGGCTTCCAGGGTTGGGTGACGCAGGTAGGCGGGACAATAGAAAGCCGACGCCGCCGAGCCAACAGGACGCGCGGCCCCCCGCCCCGCGTCATCCACATGCGAAAGCCTCGAGGCCGCGCCTTCAGACCGCCGCTGGTGGCTCCGTGACCGTTTCCGCTTCGGGCGCCTTGCGCCCGGTCCACCATTCCTCGAGGCGTTGCAGCACCGTGAAGAAGGACGGGACGAAGAGCACGGCGAGGCAGGTCGAGGCCAGCATGCCGCTGAAGACAGCGATGCCGATCGACTTGCGGCCGTTGGCCCCGGCGCCCTCGGCGAGCACCAGCGGCACGACGCCGAGGATGAAGGCGAAGGAGGTCATCAGGATGGGCCGGAAGCGCCGGCGCGCCGCCTCCACCGCGGCATCCACGATCGCCATGCCCTCGGCCCGCTGCTCACGCGCGTATTCGACGATGAGGATGGCGTTCTTGCTCGACAGCGCGATGAGGAGGATGAGGCCGATCTGTGTGTAGAGATTGTTGGCGACGCCGAGGGCGGTGAGCGCGCCGACCGTGCCGAGCAGCGCCAGCGGCACGGCCAGGATCACCGACAGCGGCTGGATCCAGCTCTCGTACTGGCCGGCGAGCACGAAATAGACGAGCACGACGGCGAGGCCGAACACGAAGAAGATCTGGTTGCCCACGATCTTCTCCTGGAAGGACATGCCGGTCCATTCGTGGCCCAGGCCCGCCGGGAGGGTATGGGCGGAGATCTGCTCCATGAGCTGCATCACCTGCCCCGAACTGAAGGCGGGCGCCGGCATGCCGGTGATGGTCGCCGCCGGGTAGAGGTTGTAGAGCGAGACGATCGACGGCCCCTCCATGGGCGTGACGTCGACGAGCGTGCCGAGCGGCACCATCTCGCCGGTCTGGGTTCTGATCTTCAGCCCCTTGATCGTGTCGACCGTCTGGCGGAAGGAGCCCTCGGCCTGGGCATAGACCTGGAAGACCTGGCCGAAGCGGTTGAACTGCCCGACGTAGGTGGAGCCGATATAGCTCTCCAGCGCCTCGAACACCTGACCCACGGTGACGCCGAGCGTCTCGGCCTTGGTGCGGTTCACGCCGATGTGGAACTGGGGCACCCTGGCGCGGAAGCTGGTGAAGGCATTGCTGACCGCCGACTGGGAGTTTGCCTTGGCGACGATCTCGTCGGTTGCGTTCTGCAGCTTGTCGAGATCGCCGCTGCCGTCCCTCAACTGGACGACGAAGCTGAAGCCGCCGGCATTGCCGATGCCCTGGATCGGCGGTGGCGGTATGACCATGGTGCGCGCATCGAGGATGTTCTCCTCGAGGACGCGCGTCAGCGCCCGATAGAGGCCGAGCAGGCCCTGCGCCGGATCCGCCTCGCGCAGTGACCAATCCTTCAGCACCACGTAGACGGCGCCGGCGCTGGGCAGCGAGGCATTGTTGTCGAGGATCGAGATGCCGCTGATGGTGAAGACCTGGTCGACCCCGGGCACCTGCGAAACGACTTTCTGCACGTCGTCCAGCACCCTGTCGGTGCGCTCCAGCGAGGCGCCGTCGGGCAGCTGCACGTTGACCATCATGTAGCCCTGGTCCTCGAGCGGGATGAAGGCCGTGGGCACGCGCGACATGCCCCAGAAGGCAAGGCCGATGAGGCCGAGCGCCACGACCACCATCACGTAGCTCGCCTTCACCATGTGGTGGATGAGGCCGGCATACCAGCGCTCGCAGGCGTCATAAACGCGGTTGAAGCCGCGGTAGATGAAATTGCGCTTCTCCGGCGGCGTCGGCGGGCGCAACCACAGGGCGCACTGCGTCGGCTTCAGCGTCATGGCGTTGACGGCGCTGATGAGGGCAGTGGCGGCGATGACGAGCGCGAACTGCTGATACATCTGCCCGGTCAGGCCCGGCATGAAGGCGGCCGGCAGGAAGACCGACATGAGCACGAGCGTGATGCCGATCACCGGCCCCGTCAGCTCGTTCATGGCCTTCACCGCCGCCTCGCGGCCGGACAGGCCGCGCGACATGTGGTGGGCCACGCCCTCGACGATGACGATGGCGTCGTCGACGACGATGCCGATGGCGAGCACAATGGCGAAGAGTGTCGAGATGTTGACCGTGAAGCCGAGCGCCGCCATGGCCGCGAAGGCGCCGATGATGGTGACGGGCACCGTCGTCGCCGGCACGAGCATTGCCCGCCAGTCCTGCAAGAAGAGCATGATGACGAGGAGCACAAGGATGCCGGCCTCGATCAGCGTCTTGTAGACCTCGCTGATGGAGGCCTCGACGAAGGTCGTCGTGTCGAAGGGTACGGAATAGGTAAGGCCGGGCGGGAAGCGCTGCGCCAGTTCGTCCATCTTGGCCCGCACCGCCGCGGCCACCTCGAGGGCATTTGCCTCGGGCAACTGGAAGATGCCGATGCCCGCCGCCGGCGCCCCCTGCAGGGAGAAGGCGTAGCTGTAGGTCTGGGCGCCGAGCTCGACGCGGCCCACGTCCCTGACGCGCGTGATGCGGCCGCCGTTCGCGCCGTCGACCTTGACGACGATGTTCTCGAAGTCCTCCGCCCTCTCGAAGCGGCCGGTGACGTTGAGCGTGTACTGGAAGTTCTGGCCCTGCGGCGTCGGGGGCATGCCAACGACGCCGGCCGCGACCTCCTGGCTCTGCTGCTGCACGGCCGAGATGACGTCGCTCGGCGTCAGGCTGAAGGCCTGCAGCCGGTCCGGGTCCAGCCACAGGCGCATGGCATATTCGCCCGCGCCGTAGATGCTGACGCTGCCGACACCCGGCACGCGGGCGAGCTCGTTCTGCAGGTTGATGACGCCGTAATTGGCGAGGAAGAGGCTGCCGTAGCGCTTGTCCGGCGAGGTGAGCGCCACGAACATCAGCACGGCCGTCGACTTCTTCTGGACGTTGACGCCCTGCACCTGCACCGATTGCGGCAGTTGCGCGAGCGCGGCCGACACGCGGTTCTGCACCAGAATCTGTGCGAAGTCGGGGTCGGTGCCGATGGCGAAGGTGACGGTGAGATTGTAGGAGCCGTCGCTGCCGCTCGTCGATTGCATGTAGATCATGCCCTCGACGCCGTTCACCTGCTGCTCGATGGGCAGGGCGATGGTCTCCATCACCGTCTGGGCGCTGGCGCCGGGAAAGCGCGCCGTCACGGAGACGGTGGGAGGCGTGACGTTGGGATATTGCGAGACCGGCAGGCGCAGCAGGGCCACGGCGCCGACGAGGACCGTGACGAGCGCGATGACGTTCGACAGGACCGGCCGCTCGATGAAGAAGCGCGAAAACATGGGGTGCTGCCTCTGCGTTCGGGGACGGGCGCGCCGGCACGGGCGCCATGGGTTGGCGCGGGTTCAGGGCCTAGCGGCGGTAGAGCGCTTGCCGGCCATCTCGGTTGCCTCGGGCGCCACCTTGTTGCCCGGCACGGCCCGCTGGATGCCCGACACGACGACACGCTCGCCAGCCTCGAGGCCGCTCTCGACGACCCTGAGGCCATTGTCCTGCAAGGCGCCGGCGGTGATCGTGCGCTGCTCGACCACCTCGTCGTCGCCGACGACCAAGACGTAGCTGCCGAGTTGGCTAGATCCGATGGCGGTATCGGCGACGAGCAGCGCCTTGTCGATCTGCCGCATGGGGACGCGCACGCGCACGAACAGGCCCGGCAGAAGGGCGAAGTCCTTGTTCTCGAACAGGCCGCGCACCATCAGCGTGCCGGTGCCCGCATCGACCTGCGGCGCGATGTAGTCGATCACGCCCCTGTGCGGATAACCCGTCTCCGTCTGGAGGCCGATTTCCACCGGCACGTCCTTCAGCTCGCCAGGCTTGCGGCCCTCTGCCGCCAGCCCTTCCATGACGCGCAGCACCTGCTGCTCGTCGACGTTGAAGTAGACGTAGATCGGGTCCATCTGCACGATGGTTGCAAGCTTGGTCGGCCCGGCATAGCCGACGAGGGCACCGACATCGACGAGATGGTTGGTGACGATGCCGTCGAAGGGCGCCAGCACTTCCGTATAGCCGAGGTTGATGGTGGCTAGCGCGACGTTCGCCTTGGCCGCCGCGACATCGGCCGTCGCCTGGTCGAGGTTGGTCTTGGCGTCCTCGACCCGCGCCTTGGAGGCGAAGTCCTGCTGGCCGAGCTGGGACTGGCGGTTGTACTCGTTCTGCGCGTTGAGCTGGCGGGCTATCGCGCCCTCGAGGTTCGCCTGCGCCTGGTCGAGCTGGGCCTGATAGGTGTCGCGCTGGATGGTGAAGAGGCGCTGCCCCTTCTTCACCGCCGTACCATCCTTGTAGTCGATGGCAGTCAGGAAGCCCTGCACCCGGGCCTCGAGATCGACCGCGTTGAAGGCCTGGGTGTTGCCCGTGAACGCCATGTAATTGGTCACCGCCTGCTCGACCGGCTTGGCCACCAGCACCTTGGGCGGCGGGGGCGGAACGTAGGTGTTTTCCTCGCTGCAGGCGGCGAGCCCCGCAGCAAACACGATGGCCGCCAGAACGCATCCAGCATGCCGGCGAATGCGACGGATCAACTTCGCGTCCATGACGTCCCCCCGAATACCGGCAACTGCCTGCGGGGCCGAAGCGAGGATCCGCCTGATTACCCTCGTCAGCGACAGTCGTGCTACGTCACTACAACACCAATGCAACGAACACGTTAACTGCCACCCCTCGGGCCGTCGAGCATATCGACGTTTGCCCGTGGACAGAGCGCGCACCTTCCGGCATGTAACCGCCGGTGGGGGGGGAAGAGAGAATGCAGGAAACTGTGCTCGTCGGTGTCGACTGGGGGACGACCAACCTCAGGGCCTATGCCTTTGCGGCCGACGGCTCCCTGCGCGCCAAGACGGCGCGGCCGACCGGCATCACCCGCATGACTGTCCCGTATGGAGACCTCCTCGAGGAGCTTTGCGGCGAGTTCGGCGCCGGCGCGGATACGCCGGCCCTGCTCTGCGGCATGGTCGGCAGCCGCCAGGGCTGGATCGAGGCCCGCTACATCACGACCCCCTGCACGCTCGACGGCCTCGTTGACGGGCTGGTGAGCGCTCCACACGCGTCGCGCCGGGTCCTCGTCGTGCCCGGCCTCGATTCCCGGTCAGGCCGCGCGCCCGATGTCATGCGCGGGGAGGAGACCCAGCTGCTCGGCCTGATGGACGGCCTCGGTGATGCCGAGCGCCTTGTCTGCATGCCCGGCACCCATTGCAAATGGGTGCGGATCGCCGGCGGGCGCATCCTCGATTTCCGCTCATACATGACCGGCGAGGCCTTCGCCGCCTTGAAGGACCACACCATCCTCGGGCGCCAGATGAGCGCGGGCGCGGCGCACGACGCGGCGGCCTTCGAGACGGGAGTCGCCATGGCGCAGGAGGCCCGCCGTCGTGGGCCGGGCGCGCTGCTCAACCTCCTCTTTGGCGTGCGCACCCTGGGCCTGTTCGAACGCCTCAGCGCCGAGGCGGCGCCGAGCCTGATGTCGGGTCTCATGATTGGCGCCGAAATCGCCGATGCGCTCGGGCCCGAACCGCCGGCCGAGCCGGTCGTCGTCGTCGGCAGCGCCGGTCTCAGCGCGCGCTACCGCGACGCGGCGCGGGCTCTCGGCGTGCGCACGGCCATTGCTGATGAGGACATCGCGACACGAGGTCTGTGGGCAATCGCGCGGGCGGCAAAGCTGGCGAGCCGATAAACTTGGCCGCCACGGAGTTGATTCGCATGGGGCTCGGTGGCAGGAGTTGCGGGATGCAGACCTTCTTCGTCCAGATCAAGTGCAAGCTCGGCAAGACCTATGCGGTCGCCAGCGAGCTCGCCGACCGTGAGATCGCCTCGGAGATCTACTCGATCGCCGGCGACTACGACATCATCGCCAAGTTCCATGTCGACCGTGACGTCGACATCGGCCATTTCGTCGCCGAGAAGGTGCAGACCATCGACGACATCGCCGACACGCGCACCATCATCACCTTCAAGGCCTTCTGAAGTCAGGCCGCTGCCGCTGTTGCGCGCGAATCCATCGCGCCGAGCCGCGCCGCGATGACGGCGGCGAGATGCCGTTGCCGGCGCTGCGAGCAGCGATTCTGTGCTCGCACCACTGCCATTAGCTCGAGCGCGACCGCCGCATCGAGCTGGCGGATATGCTGCGCCGTCAGGCCGCTTTCGCGCATCAGCGCCACGAGCCGGCGGCTGACTGGCCGCTGTTCCTCCTCCGGCAGGTCCGCCAGAGAGATGATGATCAGCGCTCCGTGCAGGCGCACCAAGCTGTCGACATTCTGCGGATCCCGCGCCAGCCAGGCCCCGTAGGTGCTCCGCAACAGGTCGTAGATGACGGGGACGGCCCTCAGGATCGTGCGCAGTTCCCCGTCCCGCCCGGGAACGCGCAACTCGTCGTCGGACAGAGTCGGCAGCGACATCGGCGCACCCTCCTTCAAGACCCTGGAAGCGTGCGCCCCGATGGTTAACGAAAGGTTAAAGGCACGGCTGCGCAGCCGTGCCTGACGCTATTCGCTCATCCGTGCGCGAGGCTTGCGAGCGTGGCGCGGGCGCCGTCCCGGTAGAGTCCGACCAAGGCCTCGCCGACTGCGGTAACGAAGCGCGGCTCGGCCGGCAGATCGGTGCCGAACACCGCCTCGACCCCGGCGATCGCCCTGGCGAGCGCGGCGGGGTCGCCGCCCGCGGACCGCGCGATGGCGGCGAGATCCTGCGCCAGCGGGTCGCGCACGTCGATGGCGTCGCCCTTCTCGTCCGTGCCGGTGACGTAGCGCATCCAGGCCGCTACGGCGAGAGCGTGACGGGCAATGTCGGAGCCGGCGGCGAGCCGGTCGCGGATCGTGCCGAGCAGGCGCTGCGGCAGCTTCTGCGAGCCGTCCATGGCAATCTGCCAGGTGCGATGCTTGAGCGCCGGATTGCGGAAACGCTCGCGCAGGGAACGCTTGTAGGCCTCGACATCGGCACCGGGCGGGATCGTCAGCGTCGCCGTCGTGTCGTCCATAAGTGCGGCGACATAGGAAGCGAGGTTCGCGTCCGCCATGGCCTCGGACACGGTCTGGTAGCCGGCAAGATAGCCGAGATAGGCGATGGCCGAGTGGCTGCCGTTGAGCAGGCGCAGCTTCATGGCCTCATAGGGCGCGACGTCCGTGACGAGCGTCGCCCCCACCGTCTCCCAGGCGGGGCGGCCGGAGGGGAAATGGTCCTCGATCACCCATTGGGTGAAGGGCTCGGTCATCACCGGCCAGGCATCGGCGAGGCCAAGGCGCGCCGCCACGGCGGCCCGATCCTCGTCGGTCGTGGCCGGCACGATGCGGTCAACCATGCTGTCCGGGCAGGCGATCTTGTCGCGCACGTAAGCGCCGAGATCGGGCGAGACGAGCTCCGCGAAACGGGTGAGGATGCGATGCAGTGTCCGGCCGTTCGACGGCAGATTGTCGCATGAGAGCACGGTGAAGGGCGCAAGGCCGAGGCTGCGGCGGCGGGCGATGGCCGCGGCGAGGAAGCCGATGGCGGAGCGCGGCCGGTTGAGGTTGGCGAGGTCATGCACCACGTCGGGGTGCTTCTCGTCGAGCCGCCCGGTCGCCGGATCGTGGCAATAGCCCTTCTCCGTCACCGTGAGGGTGACGACCTTCACGTCCGGATGGCTCATGCGCTCGACGAGCGCCGCTGGATCCTCCGGCGCAACCACGACCTCGCGAATGGCGCCGATGACGGCGAGCTTCTCTCCCTCGCCCGAGCGCACGGCGAGGGTGTAGAGCCCGTCCTGAGCCTTGAGGGCATCGCGGGTGTCGGGGCTGCGCAGGCTGGCGCCGACGATGCCCCACCGGAGGTCGCCGCCGGCGATGACCGCATCCGTATAGACCGCCTGGTGGGCGCGGTGGAAGGCACCGATGCCGAGATGGACGATGCCGGTCTTCATCGCCTTGCGATCATAGGCCGGGCGGGCGACATCGGGCGGCAGGTCCGCGAGGCGCGCGGTGTTGAGGCGGGCCGTCTGCGTCACAGCTTGTAGGCCTCCTTGGCCAGGCGATAGGCGAGATCGTGGGCGAGCTCGTGCGCCTCGTCCTCGTCGAGGCGGTGGGTGACGACGAGCTCGGCGAGGAAGGCGCAGTCGACGCGACGCGCCACGTCGTGGCGGGCGGGGATCGACGGGAAGGCCCGCGTGTCGTCATTGAAGCCGACGGTGTTGTAGAAGCCGGCCGTCTCGGTGACGAGCTCGCGGTAGCGGCGCATGCCTTCGGGACTGTCGAAGAACCACCAGGCCGGGCCGAGCTTCAGGCACGGATAGTGCCCGGCGAGCGGCGCGAGCTCGCGCGAATAGGCGGTCTCGTCGAGCGTGAAGAGGATGATGGTGAGCTCGCGCTCGTTGCCGAAGCGGTCGAGCAGAGGCTTCAGCGCATGGACATAGTCGGTCGCGGCCGGGATGTCGGCACCCATGTCGCGGCCGAAGCGGGCGAAGAGCCCGGCGTTGTGGTTGCGCATCGAGCCGGGGTGGATCTGCATGACGAGCCCGTCCTCGAGGCTCATCGCCGCCATCTCGGTCAGCATCTGGGCGCGGAAGAGCTCCGCATCCTCGCTCGTGACGTTGCTGTGCATGATGCGGGTGTACAGCGCCTCGGCCTCGACGGGCGAGAGGTCCGCCGTGCGGGCGCTCGGATGACCGTGGTCGGTCGACGTGGCGCCCATCTCCTTGAAGAAGGCGCGGCGCTTGCGGTGGGCCTCGAGATAGCCGGCGAAGGTCGAGACGTCGCAGCCGGTGAGTTCCCCCAGGGCCTCCACATTGGCCTTGAAACCGTCGAACTCCGGGTCGACGACAGGATCGGGCCGGTAGGCCGTGATGACGCGCCCTTTCCAGCCGCTATCGCGGATGGCCTTGTGGTGGACGAGCGGATCGAGGGGGCTCTCCGTGGTGGCGATGACCTCGATGTTAAAGCGCTCGAAGAGGGCACGCGGGCGATAGGCGGGCTCGGCCAGCCGCTCGGCGATGCGGTCGTAATAGAGATCGGCCGTCTCGGCTGAGAGTCGCACGTCGAAATCGAACAGCGTGGCGAAGGCGTGGTCGAGCCACGTGCGCGTCGGCGTGCCGCGGAAGAGATGATAGCGCTCGGCAAAGCGCCGCCAGATCCTGCGCCCGTCGGTCTCGACCTCGGTGCCGTCCTTCGTCGCGATGCCGAGATCCTCGAGCCGCACGCCCTGGCTGTAGAGCATGCGGAAGATGTAGTGGTCGGGCACGACGAAGAGGCGGGCGGGATCCGGGAAGGGCTCGTTCCCGGCATACCAGCGCGGATCGGTATGCCCGTGCGGCGAGACGATCGGCAGGTCCTTCACATGGGCATAGAGCCGGCGCGCCACGGCGCGTGCGGACGGATCGGCGGGAAAGAGGCGGTCCTCGTGGACGAGCGGCAGGCGGCCCTCGCGCATCGGCACTTCCTTTCCTGATAACGGCTTCAAGCCTTTTGACGAAAAGCGCCGCGGTGGCGCCGCCGCGCGTCGCGCGGCGAACCCTAACCAGCGGAGCAGCCGGTGTGAACTGCTTTCTCGGCGCCGTTTGAATCGATTTGGAAATAGCGTGTGCAGCCCGTCTGGGCAAGTCGACCGAGCGCGCCGGGGAGGAGGCGGGCGGGCCGACGGCGCAACCGTCCTGTAGCCGTCAGCGCAGGCCGAGCGCCCGGTTGCGGGCGTTGTCGATATGGGCCGAGAGGGCGGCCACGGCTTGCTGCGGATCGCGCGTCTCCATGGCGGCGATGATGCCGAGATGCTCGCGCATGACCGGCGCGACGAGGCCGTCGATTCGCACCAGCTCCTGCCGAATGAGGCGGATCTTGATGGAGTTGACCCGGTAGGCCTTGGCGATGATCTCGTTGCCGAGCGCATCGATCAGCATGTCGTGGAAGCCCCAATCGACCGCCTGGCCTTCCGCCACGATCTCGGGCGTGTCGCCCTCGGCTTCCGCCCGCGCCAGCACGTCCTCGTGCTGGCGGCGCAAGGCGGCGAGCGTCTCGTCCGAGGCCGACTGCACGAACAGGTCCATGGCGCCGCGCTCCATGAAGAGGCGGAACTGGAAGGCGTCGCGGATGAGATTGAGGTCGAGATGGGCAACCTGCATGCCGCGCTGCGGCACCGTCTTGATGAGGCCCTCGGCCTCAAGGCGGGGGATGAGCTCGCGGATGGCGCCGAGCGGCAGGTCGGTCAGGGCCACGAGCTCGCGCTGGGAGATGAACTGGCCTGGCCGGACGTTGCGCGCGAGCAGGTGCTGCGTGAAGCTGTCATAGGCCTTTTCGCGCAGCTTGAGAGGGGCACCATCGTCCGCTGGCCGGTCCATCTCGTCCTCCTCAATGTCTTCGGCGTCGGGGCCGATGGCGCGCCCTGGCCTCGCGATCCCCATAAAGCCGGTGACGGCATCGGCCAAGGCCCTTCGGGCGCAGCGCCCCGGACAGGGCCCCAGGGACAGGCCGTCGGGCAGAAGCGCCACGCGTGCCGACGACCTGCACAGGCCCTCGACGGCTCTTTTTCTCGGCTGACATGTTAGCTAGTTGTTTTTTGTTTGCAAGCACTCCGCCGCTTCGGCAATATGCCGATGATCGCGCCTGAACGGGCGCTCAAACAAGCCGTTTTTCGGGAGGATCTACACTATGGCATTCTCGCTGAGCCGCCGGCTCGTCCTCGGCCTTGCCCTCTCTTCGGCGCTCGTCGCCGGTCCGGCGTTCGCCGCCAACCCGGTCAAGCTGCGCATCTCGACCCCCGCCGTCGATTCCGACTGGCATGCCAAGATGCTCCCCGTCTTCAAGGAGGAGCTCGAAAAGCGCGCGCCCGGCCAGTTCGACGTCGAGATCCATCTCAATGCCACGCTGTTCAAGCAGGGCACCGAGCCGGCAGCGATGCAACGCGGCAACCTCGAGATGGCGATGATCTCGGCCTTCGACATCGCCAAGCAGATCCCCGAGTGGTCGATCTTCACGGCGGGCTACCTGATCCGCGACCCCGAGCACCAGCAGAAGGTCTTCGCGAGCGACATCGGCGAGGAGATGTACAAGCTCGTCGAGGACAAGATGGGCATCAAGGTGCTCTCCGTCGGCTATCTCGGCACGCGCCAGCTCAACCTGCGCATCGAGAAGGAGGTGAAGACCCCGGCCGACCTCGCAGGCGTCAAGCTGCGCATGCCGGGCTCCGACACCTGGCTGTTCCTCGGCAAGGCGCTCGGCGCCAACCCGCTGCCGCTCGCCTTCGGCGAGATCTACACGGCGCTGCAGACCGGCGCCATCGACGGCCAGGACAACCCGCTGCCGACCGTGCGGGCCGCGAAGTTCTACGAGGTGACCAAGCAGATCGTGCTCACCGACCACCTCGTCGATTCCATCTTCCTCTCGCTCGCCGGCGCGACCTGGAACAAGCTCGACGACAAGCAGAAGGAAGCCGTGCTGGAAGCCGCCCAAGCCGCCGTGGCCTTCAACAACGAGGGGCGCATCGGCGAGGAGAGGCAGCTCGCGGCCGATTTCGCGCAGCAGGGCCTCAAGGTCTACCGGCCCGACGTCGAGGCTTTCCGCAGCCACGTGCAGAAGGCCTATCTCGAATCCGAACTCTCCAAGGCTTGGCCGAAGGGCATGGTCGAACGCATCAACGCAGTGAAGTAGCAGAAAGCTGACCTGCACATCGCCTGTCAGCCCCTCCGCCCCTCCCCGTGCGGGGAGGGGACACCGACTGCCCCCAAAACAGACCCTGCGTACCGGAGGCACCCTTGTCCGTTGTGGTGAAACGGCTGCGTTTCCTGGCGACGATCGCAGCGGCGCTCGGCTTCATGGCCATGTTCGCCGCCTTCATCCTGCAGATCTTCACGCGCTACGTCCTCAACGACCCGACGGCCTGGACGCAGGAAGCGACGCTGATCTCATATGTCTGGGTTGTCTTCTGGTGCGCGGCCTTCCTGACGCGCGACAAGGACCAGATCACCTTCGACATGGTGGTGCTCGCGAGCCCGCGCCGCGTGCAGCGCTGGCTCGCCTTCGTCTGCGCGCTCGTGACGCTGGGCGCCTTCCTCGCCGCCCTGCCGGCGACGGTGGACTGGATCAGCTTCATGCGCATCGAGAAGACGCCGGTCCTCGGCCTGCGCTACGACATCCTCTATTCCATCTTCATCGTCTTCGTCGTCTGCGTCGTCATCCGCCAGGGCCTGCGCGTCGCGCGCCTCCTTTCGCGCCGCTGGGGCGAGGTGCTTGACGACCGTCCTTCCGGTTTCAGCGAATGAGCGCATCCTTCGTCTTCCTGCTCGCCGCCTTCTTCGGGCTGGCGGCCATCGGCATGCCCATCGCCTATGCCATGTTCGTGGCGGCGATCGGCTATCTCTTCGTCACCGGCAAGGACGTCGGCCTCTTCTCCGAGCAGATCCTCAACAACCTCGTCGACAGTTTCGTGCTGCTCGCCGTGCCGCTCTTCATCCTCGCCGCCAACCTGATGAATGCCGGCGGTGTCTCCGAGCGCATGCTGCTCTTCTGCCAGGCACTCGTCGGGCGCTTCCGCGGCGGGCTCGCCCACGTCAACGTGGTGGCCAGCATCATCTTCGCCGGCATGTCGGGCTCGGCCATCGCGGATGCGGCGGGCGTCGGCAAGCTCCTCACGGAGATGATGGTCAAGACGAAGCGCTATACGCCAGGCTTCGCGGCCGCGATCTCGGCCGCCTCCTCGACCATCGGGCCGATCATCCCGCCGTCGATCCCGATGGTGCTCTATGCGCTCGTCTCGGATACCTCGGTCGGCTATCTCTTCCTCGGCGGCATCATTCCCGGCCTCATCATGGCAGGCGCGCTGATGGCGGCCATCGCCTGGGTCGCGCGCAAGCGCGACTTCCCGCGCGACGACACCGTACCGATGCGTGAATTGCCCCGCGCCACGGTGCAGGCCTTCCCGGCGCTGATGCTGCCGGTCATCCTGCTCTATGGCATCTATGGCGGTGCCGCGACGCCAACGGAGGCGGCCTCGCTCGCGGCCCTTTACGCGCTCATGCTCGCCGGCCTCGTCTACCGGTCGCTGACGATGCGGGAGACCTTCCGGCTTTTTGCCGAATCGGCGCGCTCGACCACCGTCGTCGCGCTCATCATCGCCGGCGCCTTCATCTTCAACTACATCGTCGCGAGCGAGAACATCCCGCAGCTCGTCGCCGGCTGGATGCGCGGGGTGGACGTGCATCCGCTCGTCTTCCTGCTGCTCGTAAACCTGCTGTTCCTCGCGCTCGGCTGCCTGTTCGACGCGACGACCATGCTGCTCGTGCTGGTGCCGCTGTTCCTGCCGGCGGCACGGGAGATGGGCATCGACCTCGTGCATTTCGGCGTCGTCATCGTGGTCAACATCATGCTGGGGCTGGTCACGCCCCCCTATGGCGTGCTGTTGTTCGTGATGAACGGACTGACGGGCATTCCCCTGCGCGACATCATCCGCGAGATGTGGCTGTTCCTCTTCATTCTCCTGGCCGCGCTCCTCCTGATGATCCTCGTGCCGGAGACGGTGCTGTGGCTGCCACGCCAGTTCGGCTACACCGGTTAGGGAGGATCTCGATGAGCCTGGCGACACGTACGCTCGGACGCAGCAACCTCAAGGTCACGGTCCTCGGCTTCGGCACGGCGCCGCTCGGCGACCTCTATGCGAGGCTCGACGACGCCACCGCCATCGCCACCGTCGAGGCGGCTCTTGGAGCCGGCATCATGCTTCTCGACACCTCGCCGCATTACGGCAACGGCCTTGCCGAGCACCGCTGTGGCACGGCGCTCCGGCGCCACGAGCGCAGCGACGTCGTGCTCTCGACCAAGGTCGGGCGGGTGATGGATCCGCGCCAGCGGCCGGCGGCGCCGGCAAGGAGCGACGTGGTCTCGCCCGGCTTCGCCGGCGGCCTGCCGCACAAGGCCTCCTTCGACTACTCCTACGACGGCGCGATGCGCTCCTTCGAGCAGTCGCTGCTGCGTCTCGGCACCGACCGCATCGACGTGCTGCTCATCCACGACGTCGACGTCTGGACGCACGGCGCCGACGGCATCGAGGCCCGCTTCAAGGAGGCGATGGACGGCGCCTACCGGGCCCTCGCCGACCTGCGCGACCAGAAGGTGATCAAGGCCATCGGCGTCGGCATCAACGAGGCCGACATGTGCGAGCGCTTCGCCCGCGCCGGCGACTTCGACTGCATGCTGCTCGCAGGGCGCTATTCGCTCCTGGAGCAGCCGGCACTCGAGGGCTTCCTGCCGCTGGCGCAGGACAAGAACATCGGCGTCATGCTCGGCGGCGTGTTCAACTCCGGGATCCTCGCCACGGGCGCGGTGCCGGGCGCCCGCTACAACTACGCCCCCGCGCCCGATGCCGTCATGGACAAGGTGCGCCGCATCGAGGCCGTGTGCCGCGCCCATTCCGTCCCGCTGGCGCATGCGGCGCTGCACTTCGCCCTCGGTCATCCTGCGGTCGCGAGCGTCGTGCTCGGTGGCGTGACACCCGAGGAGGTGAGCCGCAACGTCGCCGCCTTCGCCGCCTCGCCACCAGCGGGGCTGTGGCGCGACCTCAAGAGCGAGGGCCTGCTCGCTCCCGACGCGCCGATCCCCGCCTGACCGCCCTTACCGGAGCCGACACGATGCTCAAGGGTCTCGACCCCGTTCTGACGCCCGACCTCCTGTGGGTTCTCGCCGCAATGGGCCACGGCGACGACCTCGCCCTCGTCGACGCCAATTTCCCGGCCGAGACGGTGGCGCGCCGCACCACCTCGGGCGAGCTCGTGCGCATCCCCGGTCTCACCATGGCGCGTGCAGCCGAAGCCGTGCTGTCGCTGCTGCCCATCGACAGCTTCGTCGACGATCCGGTGCGGCGCATGGAGGTGGTGGGCGATGCCGTCACGGTGCCGCCGATCCAGAGGGAGGTGCAGGCAGTGATCGACCGGGCGGCCGGCAAGGCGCTGCCGCTCGTCGGCATCGAGCGTTATGCCTTCTACGAGGTGGCGAGTTCAGCCTTCGCCGTCGTGCAGGTGGGCGACATGCGCCCTTACGGCTGCTTCCTCGTCCGCAAGGGCGTCGTGCTCGCGGCGTGAAACCGTCACATGCCGGCAGGCTCGCATCGCTTGGCGCCGCGTAGTATAAAACGATTCAAATAACCGCATCAGCGGCCGATCAGCCTGCCCGGAAGCACGCCCATGGACCGTCCCGTCACCCCCCGTACCCTTCGCCTCAACGCCAGCGACAACGTCATCGTCGCGGTAGATGCGCTCGAGCCCGGCGCTTCCGTCGACGGCGTCGCGGTGACGCAGCGCATACCGCGCGGCCACAAGATGGCGGTGGTGCCGATGGCCGCGGGCGAGCCCATCGTCAAGTTCGGCCAGATCATCGGCTTTGCGTCGAAACCCATTGCCCCCGGCGAGTGGGTGCACGAACACAACGTCGAGATGCACGATTTCGCCCGCGACTACCGCTTCGCCGAGGCGGCGCGCAAGGAAGACATCCTGCCCGTCGAACAGCAGGCGACCTTCCAGGGCTTCCGGCGCGCCAATGGCACGGTCGGGACGCGCAACTACATCGGCATCCTCACCTCGGTGAACTGCTCGGCGACGGTGGCCCGCTACATGGCCGAGGAGATCCGCCGCTCGGGCATCCTCGAACAATATCCGAACGTCGACGGTGTCATCCCGCTCGTGCACGGCGGCGGCTGCGCCCTCGATGTCAAGGGCGAGGGCTACGAGGTTCTCAAGCGCACCCAGTGGGGCTATGCGACCAACCCCAACATGGCGGCGGTCGTCATGGTGGGCCTCGGCTGCGAAGGCTTCCAGATCGCCCGCTGGAAAGAGATCTACGGCATCGCGGAAAGCGACACCTTCCGCTCCTTCACCATCCAGGAGATCGGCGGCACGAAGAAGACGGTGGAGGCCGGCGCCGCCGCCATTCGCGAGATGCTGCCCGTCGCCAACAGGGCGCGGCGCGAGACGGTGCCGGCGTCGGAGCTGATGCTCGCCCTGCAGTGCGGTGGCTCCGACGGCTATTCCGGCATCACGGCCAACCCCGCCTTGGGAGCGGCGGCCGACTTGCTCGTCAAGCACGGCGGCACGGCGATCCTCTCCGAGACGCCGGAGATCTACGGCGCCGAACATCTCCTGACGCGCCGCGCGGCGACCCGCGAGGTTGGCGAAAAGCTCGTCGAGCTCATCAAGTGGTGGGAGGACTATACCACCCGCAACAAGATGGAGATGAACAACAACCCCTCGCCCGGCAACAAGGCGGGCGGGCTCACGACGATCCTCGAGAAGTCGCTCGGCGCCGCCGCAAAAGGCGGCACGACGACGCTCACGGACGTCTACCGCTATGCCGAGAAGGTCACCGCCAAGGGGTTCGTGTTCATGGACACGCCCGGTTACGACCCGGTCTCGGCGACGGGCCAGGTCGCCGGCGGCGCCAATGTCCTCGCCTTCACCACCGGCCGCGGCTCGGCCTACGGCTGCAAGCCGACCCCGTCGATCAAGCTCGCCACCAACAGCGAGATGTACCGGCGCATGATCGACGACATGGACATCAACTGCGGCGACGTCATCGAGGGCGTGTCGATCGAGGACAAGGGCCGCGAGATCTTCGAGAAGGTGCTAAAGGTCGCCTCCGGCGAGCGCTCCAAGTCCGAGGAGCTCGGTTACGGCGACGCCGAGTTCGTACCATGGCAGATCGGCGCGACGATGTGAGAAAGAGGTGGGCGCGCTTGCGGTCCCACGGGCGACGACCTATGTTACATGTAACAGGCCGGGGGCTGGAATGGCAGGGGTCGCCAAGCGTGTGCAGCGCCATCGCGAGCGGTTACGGGCGGCCGGGTTGAAGCCTGTGCAGATCTGGATACCGGACCCGGCGCAGCCCGGCTTTGCCGAGGAGTGTCGACGCCAGTCACAACTCATCGCCAAGAGCGCCGAGGAAGACGAGATCCTCGATTTCATCGAAGCGGCCTCGGATCATCGGGGCTGGCGTGAATGAGGCGCGGTGACCTCGTCACCGTGGCTCTTCCCGGGGCCTATGGCAAACTAAGACCGGCCCTGATCATCCAGTCGGATCTCTTCAGCACGCATCCCTCCTTCACCTTGCTGCCGGTGACGAGTGAACTCGTCGCGGCGCCGCTCCTGCGCATCACGGTCGAGCCGAATGAGCGCAACGGCCTGCAGAAGGTCTCGCAGATCATGGTGGACAAGGCTCACACGGTGCCCCGCGGCAGGCTGGGCCAGTCTTTCGGCCGGCTCGACGAGACGGATCTTCTCGCGGTAAACCGCGCGCTCGCGCTCTTTCTCGGCTTTGCGTGAGGCATCGTGACCGACCGGCCCCGTTCCGTGCTCTTCCTCGTCACCGAGGACTGGTTCTTCGCTTCGCATTTCCTGCCCATGGCGCGGGCCGCGCGCGAGATGGGCCTTGCCGTGACGGTGGTGGCGCGGGTGCGGGCGCACCGCGAGGTGATCGAGGCGACGGGCGCGCGTGTGCTGGCGCTCGAGGCCGACAGGCGCAGCATGAGCCCGCTCGCCATCCTGCGCACCGTCGGCACCATGCGGCGGGTGCTCGCCGAGGAGCGCCCCGACATCGTGCACGCCATCGCGCTGCGCTCCATCGTGCTCGGCGGCCTTGCGGCACGCCTCGCCGGCGTCGCCGCCCGCGTCTATGCGCTGACCGGCCTCGGCTTTCTCGGCGCGCGCCGCGATGCCTCCGCGCGCGTGGCGCGGGCCGGGCTGCGCCTCGTCATCCGCGGCGGGCTCGAAGGCCGCAGCACGCATTACCTCTTCGAGAACGAGGACGACCCGCGTCTCGTCGGGCTCGATCCGCGTGCGCCGAACGTGACCATCGTCGGCGGTGCCGGCGTGGAACCAGGGGATTATCCCGTCGCACCCCTGCCGCCGCAGCCGCCGCTCAAGATAGCCGTCGTCGCGCGCATGCTGTGGTCGAAGGGCATCGACCTTGCGGTGGAGGCGGTCCGCCGCGCCCGTGCCCGGGGCGTCGCGGTCGAGCTCTCGCTCTTCGGCGCGCCGGATCCCGACAATCCAAAGGCGGTGCCGGAGGCGACGCTCCGGCAATGGTCAGACGAGCCCGGCATCGCCTGGCGCGGTCCGACGCGCGACATCGCCGGCGTCTGGCGCGAGCACCACGTCTGCTGCCTGCCCTCCCGCGGCGGCGAGGGCCTGCCGCGCACCTTGCTCGAAGGGGCGGTGAGCGGCCGCGCCGTCCTGACGACGGACGTGCCCGGCTGCCGTACGCTGGTGCGCGACGGCGTCGAAGGCCTCGTGGTGCCGCCGGCCGACGCAGCGGCTCTCGCCGAGGCCATCGCGCAGCTCGCGGCCGATCCGCGGCGCGTCGTCGCGATGGGCGCTGCGGCGCGCGCGCGCGTGCTCGACGGTTTCACGGAGCGCCATGTGATGGACGGGCTGAAGGACCTCTACCGCCGCATGCTCGACGAGCGTCCATGAAGCGCCTCGCAACGGACAAGGCCGTCTTCGTCCGCACCCATACGCGGCTCCTGCCGGTGCCGCACGCGCCGGAGATCGTGCTGCATGTGGCGGATGAAGCGACGGCCTTGTGGGAAAAGACCGAGGAGGAACTCGGCGCCATGGGGCTGCCGCCGCCCTTCTGGGCCTTCGCCTGGGCCGGCGGGCAGGCGCTGGCGCGCTACATCCTCGATCACCCGGCCATCGTCGCCGGCAGGCGCGTGCTCGACTTCGCCTCAGGCTCAGGGCTCGTCGCCATCGCCGCCGCACGGGCCGGCGCGACACAGGTGGACGCCTGCGACATCGACGCCTTCGCGGCGGCCGCCATTGCGGTGAATGCGCAAGCCAACGGCGTCGCGCTGACCGTCCGCCAGGATCATCTCATCGGCACGGACGAGGGATGGGACTGTGTGCTGGCCGGCGACATCTGCTACGAGCGCGATCTTGCCGCCGCCGTCACCGACTGGCTGTCTCGCCTCGCCACGCGCGGCGCCACCGTGCTCATCGGCGACCCCGGCCGCAGCTATCTGGCGCGCGAACGGCTCGCCGCACTCGCCACCTATGAAGTGCCTGTGACGCGGGCGCTCGAAGACAACGAGATCAAGAAGACGAGCGTCTGGGCCTTTCGCGAAACCTGAGATCACCGCGTCAGGGCCTCGAGCGCCTGACGATGAAGCACGGCGCTTCCGGCAGAAAAGCAGCAGAAGACGACGTGCTCGACCGAAACATCCGGCAATCTTGCGAGCACGGTGCCGATGGCGATTGGCGCCGCCTCCTCCGCGGGAAAGCCGTAGACGCCAGTGGAGATGGCGGGAAAGGCGATACGGACGAGGCCATGCGCATCGGCGAGGGCGAGCGCATTGCCGTAGCACGCGGCGAGCAGCGCCGCCTCGTCCTGCCCGCCTCCCCGCCAGACGGGGCCAACCGTGTGGATGACGTGGGCGGCCGGCAACCTGTAGCCGCGCGTGATCTTCGCCTCGCCGGTCTCGCAGCCACCGAGGGTCTGGCATTCGGCGAGAAGCTCCGGCCCCGCTGCCCGGTGGATCGCACCGTCGACGCCACCGCCGCCGAGGAGCGTGCGGTTGGCGGCATTAACGACGGCATCGACGGCGAGGCGCGTGATGTCTCCCACCACGATCTCGATGGTGCCGCCGGCGACGGCGACACGATGCGGCCAGTCGCTCATGGCCGTTCCTTTCGCGCTGCGTCAGGCGAATTCGCGGCGCAGGTCGAGCGTCGACCGCACGCCGACATCATCATAGCTCTTCTTGAGCCATTTGCGGGCCGCTTGCCGCCCCAGGTCGGCGAGGCGCTGCAAGAGGTCCCAGTCCGCCGACAGGCGCGAGGCCGCGGTCACACGCTTCATCAGGAGGTCGGCGTCGATGCGGTGCATGAGCACGCGCTTGTATTCGTCCTTTGACAGCTTGCCCTCATCGATGAGGCGCGTGACGAACTCGATGGCGCGCATCTCCCGCAGGAGCGTCGCGTTGAAGGTGATCTCGGTCAGGCGGTTCTGGATTTCGCGGGCGGTGCGCGGCGTCTCCTCCCGCTCGATCGGATTGATCTGCACCAGGAGCACGTCGTCGCTCGCCGCGCCGTAGAACAGTGGGAAGAGGGCGGGATTGCCCATGTAGCCGCCGTCCCAATAAGGCACGCCGTCGATCTCGACCGCCTGGAAGACCATGGGCAGGCAAGCCGAGGCCATGATGTGGTCCGCCGTCAGCTCCGGGCGCTCGAAGAGCTTGATCTTGCCGGTGCGCACGTTGGTGGCAGCGATGAAGAGCGAGACCGAGTTGCAGGCGCGCACCTTGTCGAAGTCGATCAGCTCCTCGATGAGATCGCGTAGCGGATTGATGTTGAGCGGATTGAAGTCGTAGGGGCTGGCAAAGCGCGACACCATGTCGAACCAGAGGAGGCCGGGCGGTTCGTCGCCCCCGCCCCAGATGCCGAGCATGCGGTCGACGAGCGAGCGCTGCAGCGGCGACAGCGCCCCGTCGCGGCTGACGCGCCGCCAGAAGGTCTCGAGGTCGCGCCGCGCGCCGTCGATGCCGGCCTCGATGAAGCCTTGGGTCATGACGACGGCGTTCATGGCGCCGGCGCTCGTGCCCGAGATCGCCTCGATGGCGAGCCGGCCGTCCTCGAGCAGGGTGTCGATGACGCCCCAGGTGAAAGCACCGTGGGCGCCGCCGCCCTGCAGGGCGAGGCAAATGCTCTTCTCGGCCTTCGGGCCGGCGATACCGGCGAAGCCGCCTGCCGGCTGGCCGGCCGACTTGCGGGCACGGACGACGCGACCGGTCATTCCGCCGTCCAGCCGCCATCAATCGTGGCGAGCGCGCCGGTGATGGAGCGCGCGGCGTCGGAGGCGAGGAAGACGGCATAGGCCGCGACCTCGTCCACCGTCACGAATTCCTTCGTCGGCTGACCGGCGAGCAGCACCTTTTCCTTGACCTCCGCCTCGCTGATACCGCGGGCCTTCGCCGTGTCGGGGATCTGCTTCTCGACAAGCGGCGTCCAGACATAGCCGGGACAGATGGCATTGACCGTGATGCCATGGGTCGCGACCTCGAGGGCGATCGTCTTGGTGAGGCCTGCGATGCCGTGCTTGGCCGCCACATAGGCCGACTTGTAGGGCGAGGCAACGAGGGCATGGGCGGAAGCGGTGTTGATGATGCGGCCCCAGCGGCGCGTCTTCATGCCGGGCACGGCCGCCCGGATGGCGTGGAAGGCAGAGGAGAGGTTGATCGCGATGATCTGGTCCCACTTCTCGATCGGGAACTCCTCGACGGGTGCAACGTGCTGGATCCCCGCGTTGTTGACGAGCACGTCGACCGAGCCGAGCAACTTCTCCGCATCGGCGATCATCTGAGCGATCTCGGCCGGCTTCGTCATGTCGGCGCCGGAATAGACGGCCTTGACGCCGAATTCGCGCTCGATCGTCGCCCGCTCCCTCTCGATGGCGGCAGGCTCGCCGAAACCATTGATGACAACATGGGCGCCCTCGGCGGCCAGGGCCCGGGCGATGGCAAGGCCGATGCCGCTCGTTGAACCGGTGACGACGGCGGTGCGCGATTTCAGCGACATATGCTGCTCCCGATGGCTGCTGTTCTGGCTGATGGTCATGGACGCGACGAAGAACGCTTCTCGCAAGGCCTCTTCGCGGCGCAGTGCTGCCGCAGGGTGGCAACTGGGCTCACAGAGCCTATCTATGTTGCGGCGCAGTGCAAACCCAAGTTGCGCAGGAACCGGACAATGGCCGCCTCGGGCGGCGCAGTGCAGAGGACCGTCAGGCCATACGCCCGGCGCGGTGCCTCGCCGGACGAGTAACGCTATAATGTTCACATTTGGATAGCGCATCATCACCGCCCGATGACGGTGAAAGCGGGACCGACCACGGAAGCAGACAGCGACGCGATGGACGAAAACGAGGCAGGCCACGGCCATGACCATCACCACGGCGATGACGCGGACTGCGCCCACGCCGCCGCCCGGCTGAAGGAGGCGCCTGCCGCGCTCGATGCGGCCGAGGCCGCCTGCCGAACGCGCGGCCAGCGGCTGACGCCGATCCGCCGCGCCGTGCTGGAGACGCTCTACGCCACGCACCGGCCGCTCGGCGCCTACGACCTCGCCGAGGCGCTGACCCGGCAGGACGAACGGCGGGTGGCGCCGATCACGATCTATCGCGCCCTCGATTTCCTCCTGGAGCAGGGCTTCGTGCACAAGCTCGAGACGAAGAACGCCTTCGTCGCCTGCCCGCACCATCACGAGCCCGGGGAACTCGTGGTCTTCCTCATCTGCGAGGCCTGCGGCGGGGTGGACGAGGCCGCCTCGCCGGACGTCGGCTCGGCTCTCAGGCGGGTGTTGACCAACGCCGCCTTCAAGCCAAGGGCCCAGGTCGTCGAGATCGCCGGCACGTGTGCCCATTGCCGGGAAGGCGCAAAAGGCGAAAGTCAAGCCTTGACCTGACGGCGCGAGAGGCGCAGCAAGACCTTCGATCGTCAAAACGAGCCTTCCGAGCTGATCGCATGACAGCTGACATCCCCCCCAGGCTGGGCCCCGAGACGCTGACGCCAACTCCCGCAGGCGCAGGCACGCGGCACCGCACCGTCGGCGTCAAGGTCGGCTCCGTCGCGGTCGGCGGCGGGGCGCCCATCGTCGTCCAGTCGATGACCAACACCGACACGGCCGATGTCGAGGCGACGGTGCGGCAGGTGGCCGCGCTCGCGCGCGCGGGGTCCGAGCTCGTGCGCATCACCGTCGACCGGGCCGAGGCGGCGGCAGCGGTGCCGCACATTCGCGACAAATTGGCGCGGATGGGCATCGCCGTGCCCATCGTCGGCGACTTCCACTTCATCGGCCACAAGCTGCTCGCCGACCATCCGGCCTGCGCCGAGGCGCTCGACAAGTACCGCATCAATCCCGGGAATGTCGGCTTCAAGGACAAGAAAGACCGGCAGTTCGGCATGATCGTCGAGACGGCGATCCGCTGGGGCAAGCCCGTGCGAATTGGCGCAAACTGGGGCTCGCTGGACCAGGAGCTGCTGACGCATCTCATGGATCTCAACGCGCACTCACCCCGGCCCGTCGATGCCCGTGCCGTCACCCGCGAGGCGCTGGTGCGCTCGGCCCTCCTCTCGGCCGAGAGAGCGGAGCAGATAGGCCTTGCACGCGACCGGATCATCCTCTCCGCCAAGGTCTCGGCGGTTCAGGACCTTATCGCCGTCTACCGGGACCTTGCCGCACGCTCCGACTACGCACTGCACCTGGGCCTGACCGAGGCCGGCATGGGCTCCAAGGGCATCGTCGCCTCGGCCGCCGCCATCGGCATCCTCCTGCAGGAAGGTATCGGCGATACGATCCGCTTCTCGCTGACACCGGAGCCCGGCGGCGACCGCACGCTCGAGGTCAAGGCTGCGCAGGAGCTGCTGCAGACCATGGGCTTCCGCACCTTCGTGCCGCTCGTCGCCGCCTGCCCGGGCTGCGGACGCACGACCTCCACCGTTTTCCAGGAACTCGCCCGCGACATCCAGGACTGGATTGCTACCTCGATGCCCGAGTGGAAGACGCGCTATCCCGGCGTCGAGGCGCTCAACGTCGCGGTCATGGGCTGCATCGTCAATGGGCCCGGCGAATCGAAACATGCCGATATCGGCATCTCCCTGCCCGGCACGGGTGAAATGCCGGCCGCCCCAGTCTTCATCGACGGGCAGAAGGCAACCACCCTGCGCGGGCCGACAATTGCGGCGGAATTCAAGATGCTGGTCGCCGACTACATCGAAAGGCGCTTCGGGCAGCGCCTGTCGCGGGCCGCCGAATAGCCGGCCGTTCCATCCTATCCTGTTGACAGTTCACACTTTCCGGCGATTGAAAAGTGAGGCGTTTGCCCGGCCTGCCGCTTGTGGTAAACACCGCCGGCCCAAAGGGCGCCTTCGTCACGGCCGAGCCGCCCCGAAGGACAACAGCGCGCCGTGCGGCCGGGTGCCGGCGGCCTTCTCGTGTGGCCAACCATAGGCCTTCATCCATATGGTTTCAGATACCAAAGCGTCCATTCTCGCAGGTCAGGGCAGCAGCAGTGAGCAGGCTGCCGGCGACATGGGACAGGCAGGCGCGCATGCGCCCTCCAGCTTCTTCGCCCTCGCGCTCGGGTCGGTCGGTGTCGTCTACGGCGATATCGGCACGAGCCCGCTCTATGCGCTGCGCGAGGCCGTGCATGCCGTCGCGGATGGCGAGGGGCCCATCGCCCGCGACACCATCATCGGCGTCCTGTCGCTCATCCTGTGGTCGCTCATCCTCGTGGTGACGATCAAATACGTGGTGATCCTCCTCAGGGCCGACAACAAGGGCGAAGGCGGGACCCTGAGCCTCGTCGCCCTCGCGCAGCGGGCAATGGGACGCTCGCACGCCCTCGTCCTCGCGCTCGGCATCACCGGCGCGGCGCTGTTCTACGGCGATTCCATGCTGACGCCGGCGATCTCCGTGCTGTCGGCCGTCGAGGGCCTCAAGCTCGCGGCGCCGGAGCTCGGCGGCTACGTGGTGCCGATCACCGTCGCCATCCTCATCGCGCTCTTCGCCGTGCAGAGCCGCGGCACCGGCAAGGTCGCGGCGCTCTTCGGGCCCATCATGGGCCTGTGGTTCGCGGTGCTGGCGATCACGGGACTCCTGCACATCATGGATGATCCCGGCGTCTTCCGCGCCCTGTGGCCGCACTACGGGCTGATGTTCCTCATCAACCACTCGGTCGTCGCCCTCGCGGTCCTCGGCGCGGTCTGCCTCGCCGTGACGGGCGCCGAGGCGCTCTATGCCGATCTCGGCCACTTCGGACGCGGCCCCATCCGCGCGGCGTGGCTGTGCTTCGTCTTCCCGGCGCTGGTGCTGAACTATTTCGGCCAGGGGGCGCTCGTGCTCGCCCACCCGGAAGCCATCGAGAACCCGTTCTACCGCCTGGTGCCGGACTGGGGTCTCCTGCCCCTTACCATCATGGCCACGATCGCGACCATCATCGCGAGCCAAGCCGTCATCACAGGCGCCTTCTCGCTCACGCGCCAGGCCATCCAGCTCGGCCTCCTGCCGCGGCTCGAGGTGCGGTTCACCTCTGCGTCGCACCAAGGCCAGATCTTCCTGCCGCGCGTCAACGCCATGCTGCTCATCGGCGTGCTCTTCCTCGTCGCCATGTTCGGGTCATCGAGCGGCCTTGCCCACGCCTACGGCATCTCGGTCTTCGGCGCGATGGTGGTGGACGGCATCCTCGCCATCCTCGTCATCTGGAAGGGCTGGCGCTGGAGCCTCGCCGCCGCCGTCCTGCTGATCGTGCCGTTCCTGACGATCGACATCGCCTTCTTCTCGGCGAATCTGCTCAAGCTGTTCTCCGGCGGCTATGTGCCGGTGCTGCTGGCGAGCGTGCTCATCGTCGTGATGTGGACCTGGGTGAAGGGCACCGCCATCCTCTTCGCCAAGACGCGCAAGGTGGACGTGCCGCTCGTCGAACTCGTCGAGATGCTGCAGAAGAGCCCTCCGCACCGCATCAAAGGCACGGCCGTGTTCCTGACGAGCGATCCGGAGACCGCCCCCTCGGCACTGCTGCACAACCTCAAGCACAACAAGGTGCTGCACGAGAAGAACGCCATCCTCACCGTCAAGACGGCCGATGTGCCGCGCATCAACGACGAGGAGCGCGTTAACATCGAGCCCATCGCCGACGGCTTCTGGCGGGTGGAAATGACCTTCGGCTATATGGAGATGCCCAACGTGCCCAAGGGCCTCGCCATCCTGCGCAAGCGGGGCTTCAAGTTCGACATCATGTCGACGTCGTTCTTCCTCTCGCGCCGCTCCATCCGGCCCGCCGCCCAGTCAGGCATGCCGATGTGGCAGGACAGGCTGTTCATCTCGCTCGCCAAGAACGCCAACGACGCGACGGACTTCTTCCAGATCCCCACCGGCCGCGTCGTCGAGGTCGGCACCCAGGTGACGGTTTAGGCGGGGCGCGGCGCATTGCCCCGTCCCCGCTGACGGGGGAGCGCCAAGGCCATCGCCGCGGCCGTTATCCGGAGGGGCTACTTGCGGCGCGTGGCGGCGAAGCGTGCCGCCGCGCGCAGCGTGTCCGCTGCCGGGCCGAAGGGAGCGAGCGCCGCCACGGCCTCTTCGGCGAGGCGGTCGCGCTCCGCCCGCGCGGCCTCGATGCCGAGCACGTCGACGAGCGTCGCCTTGCCCCTGTCGGCGTCCTTGGCGGCGCGCTTGCCGAGCACGTCCGTGCTCGCCTCCCGGTCGAGGATATCGTCGGCAATCTGGAAGGCTGCGCCGAGGGCCCGGCCATAGGCCGCGAGGCAACGCCGCTCCTCGCCACCCGCCCGCGCGACAACCCCGCCCGCATCGACGGCAAAGGCGATGAGCGCACCGGTCTTCATAGCCTGCAGGCGGCGCACCTCGATCTCCGCGAAGGGCGTGGACCGGTTTTCGGCCTCGAGGTCCAGCATCTGCCCGCCGACCATGCCGCCGAGCCCTGCCGCCCGGGCGAGACCGAGCACGAGCTCCGTACGCACAGCCGCGTCCGCCATCACGGCCGGATCGGCGAGCACATCAAAGGCGAGCGTCAGCAGCGCGTCGCCGGCAAGGATGGCGGTGGCCTCGTCGAAGGCGCGGTGCACGGTCGGGCGGCCGCGCCGCAGGTCGTCGTCGTCCATCGCGGGCAGATCGTCATGGACGAGGGAATAGCAATGCAGGAGCTCGATGGCGGCCCCGGCCCGCAGCGGCCCGTCGCCGGTCTCGCCGAAGAGCCGGGCCGTCTCGACGGTAAGGAAGGGGCGCAGGCGCTTGCCGCCGTCGAGCACGGCATGGCGCATGGCGGCGAGAAGGCGGGGCGGGCGGACGATCTCGCCGGCGAGCGGCTCGCTGCCGAGAAGCGCCTCGAGCAGTGGCTCCAGCGCGCGGGCCGCGGCCTCGAGACGCTCGGTGAAAGCGGCGCTCAAGCTCGCCATGGTCGTTTCTCCCAGGTCGCCACCGTAACGTGAAGGCAAGCGTCGCTTGCCCGAGACGCCCGGATCGGTCAAGCCTATGGGCCACGCCGGGGCAGGGAGATGACCGCAAACGTGCAAGCAAGAAGCCGGGGGAGGCTGGCCATCGGCCGGACGGTGCTGCGCTGGACCATGCGCGCGGTGCTCGCCATCATGCTGTTCTGGGCCGTTTCCATCGTCGTCTACCGCGTCCTGCCGCCCGTCTCCACGCTGATGCTGGGGCGCTGGCTGACGCTGCAGCCGGTGGAGCGTATCTACATGCCTCTGTCGGACATATCGCCGCATCTCGCCCGGGCCGCCATCGCGGCGGAGGATTCACGGTTCTGCATGCATGCGGGGATCGACTGGTTCGCCCTGCAGAGCGTCATCGAGGATGCGCTGGGCGACGGCGCCTCGCGCGGCGCCTCCACCATCACCATGCAGACGGTGAAGAACATCCTGCTCTGGCCGGGACGCTCCTACCTGCGCAAGGGGCTCGAGCTGCCGCTCGCGCTCGTTGTCGACACCGTCTGGCCGAAACGGCGGGTGATGGAGGCCTATCTCAACATCGCCGAGTGGGGAGAGGGCATCTTCGGTGCCGAGGCAGCCGCGCGGCGCCATTTCGGCAAGAGCGCGCGGGACCTGACACGGCGCGAGGCGGCCCTTCTCGTGGCAGCCCTGCCCAACCCAATCGCGCGCAACCCCGCCCGCCCGACGCGCTACGTGTCGACATACGCCTCACGCATCATGGGCCGCATGGGCAACGAGAACGTCTCCTGCCTCGGCGCGTAAAGGGAAAATCCCACTTTCTGCCGCCGAGGGCTAGCCAATCCGGCGCTGAGCCTGTATAAGCCCGCGTCCCAGAGACAGTTTCGTCAACGAGGGACCTGCGCCCCTTTGCGCGCGCAGGCCCGCAGAAGCCATCGACCGGAGTTGAGCCATGGCCGTTCCGAAAAGAAAAACGTCGCGGATGAAGCGCGGCCACCGCCGCTCCGCCGACGCGCTGCAGCAGCCCACCTATGTGGAAGACAAGGACTCGGGCGAGCTGCGTCGCCCGCATCACATCGACCTCAAGACCGGCATGTATCGCGGCCGGCAGGTGCTGAAGCCCCGCGCCGAGGCGTGAGAGGCGGGCGCTCCATCGAGCGATACGACAGGAAGGGCCGGTTCACCGGCCCTTTTTTGTTGCCGGCGTGCAGAGATCGCCACTCTTTACCGGCCGTTAACCCTTGCCGTTCATGATGCCCGCTAGCGTTTCTGCGCGCCGGTTCAGCCGCCGCCTCCGGTGCCAGACGCGGTAAGCTCCCAGATAGGCAGGACCCGGCAGCCGATGGCAGACTGGACAGGCGTCGCTCGTCGCGCGGATCATCCGGCGTCGCTCACGCCCGACGCCGCCGCCGCGCCGCTCGATCCCCGCCAGCTGCTGACGTCGCTCGGCGAGGTGGTCTATGACTGGGACCTTCGCAGCGACCGACTCAGCTTCGGCAGCAACGGCGCCGAGGTCATCGGCCTCGACTGCAGGGGCGCACTCGCGACCGGCGCGGCCTTCGACCGGCTGATCGACGTCGCCTCCGGCCCCGGCCGCTGCGCCTTCTTCCGTACTGCCGCAGGCGAGGACACCGGCGCCGGTGTGCCCTTTCGTCTCGCTTACCGTCTCAGGATCGGCGCCACGGATGTCGCGGTCGAGGACAGCGGGCGCTGGTATGCGGGGCCTGACGGCCACCCGGCCATTGTGCACGGCGTCATGCGCATCGCGCGCGAGCCCGCACTAGCCGGCGTCGCACGGACCGACGGCTGGGCGGATCTTGCCAGGACGATCGACGCCCTCTTCGCCGGGGGCTGCGGCCGGCACAGGCCGCTGACGCTGATCTTCCTCGCCATCGACAATCTCGGGGCCATCAATGCCGCCCTCGGCTATGCGAGAGGCGACGACATCATCGCGGCCACAGCACAGGTCCTCACGCGGCAGCTGCGGCAGGGCGACCTGCTCATCCGTCACGGCAGCAACCGTTTCGCCCTCGTCATGCGCGGCTGCTCCGCCCAGCAGGCGACGGTCGCCGCCGCGCGTATGGCCGGGCTCGCCGCGGCGGCCGGCGGGGCTGTGGCGACGGTGCGCCTGCGCATGGGCGCCGCGACGGCGCCCCAGCATGCCGACGATGCGGAAACGCTGATGCGGAATGCCAATCTCGCCTTCGACGAGGCGCGGCGGCTGAGCGGCAGCGGCTTTGTCTTCTATGGACCGCAACTGGCCGCCACCATGACCGCACGCCGTGCTGCGGCGGAAGGAATCGATATCCTCGCCGCCCTCAACGAACGCCGCATCGTGCCCGCGCGCCAGGCGATCGTCGATGCCGAGACGCGCCAGCCAGCCTTCCACGAGGCTCTCCTGCGCGTCAGAATGCCCGACGGGGCTGCGGCCGGGGCCGCGCGCCTCGTACCCGCGGCCGAGAAGGCCGGCCTCATCGAGGCGGTGGACCACCGCATGCTCGAACTCATCACCGCCCGCATGACGGACGAGCCGGGGCTGAGAGTCGCCCTCAACATCTCGCCGCGCACGCTCGCGAGCCGCGCCTGGCTCGGCAATCTCGCCGCGCAGCTCGGCGCCTGCCCCGGCGTCGCCGAGCGGCTCATCATCGAGATCACCGAGACGGCGGCCGTCGAGGACCCGGGCGCCACGCGGGCCTCGCTCGACGCCATGAAGGCGCTCGGCGTCTTCATCGCCATCGACGATTTCGGCGCGGGACACACCTCTTTCCGGCACCTGCGCCATTTCCCCATCGACCTGCTCAAGATCGACGGCGCCTTCGTGCAGAACCTCGCGCGGTCGAGCGACGACCGCTTCTTCGTGCGCACGCTCGTCGACCTCGCCCAGCATCTCGGCATCGCCACGGTCGCCGAATGGGTGGAGGACGAGGACACCGCCCGCCTCCTCACCCAATGGGGGGTCGACTACCTGCAGGGCGAGCACATCGCGCCGGTGACGGTCTGGCCCGAGCCGGCCGGCCTCACCGTGGAGCGAGCCAGGGAGCGGGCCAGGTCAGCCTGAGCCGGCCGTCAGCGCCGCCCCGGATCGCCCAGGCGCGCGCCGATTTCGTGAGCGCCGAGCAGCAGCAGCGCGAAGGCAAAGGGCACGAGATAGTAATACAGCCGGAACAGCAGCAGGGCGCCGAGGACGCCCTCGCGCGGCAGGTGCGACAGGGCGATCAGCATGGTCGCCTCGAAGACGCCGATGCCGCCCGGCGCGTGGCTGGCGATGCCCAGCATGCAGGCCGCGACATAGATGGCGAGAAAGGTCTCGTAGCTGAGGCCGTGACCGCCCGGCAGCAGCACGAAGAGGACGCCGGCCGCCGCGCAGACGTCGCCCGCGCCGAGCAGCATCTGCCCGATGGACAGTCGGAAGCCCGGCAGTTCGAGGCGCCAGCCCTGCACGCTGACGCTGCGCCGCTTGATGCCGACCCAGGCGAGATAGCCGCCGAGGGCGGCGACGATGGCAATGCCGAGCCCCTCGTTGAGCCGCACGACCGTGCCCGTCAGCGCCGCGACGGCGAGGCTCTCGCGCATCAGGCTCCAGGCGAGAACCGCGCTCATCCCGAGCCAGAAGGTGATGCCGGCAATGACGGTGAGGCCGACGATGGTCGGCGCCTTGATGCCGTAGGGCGAATAGATGCGGTAGCGCACGGCGCCCGAGGTGACGAGCGGAAAGCCAAGTGTGAAGCTGACGGCATAGCTCGTGAAGGAGGCGAGGGCGGTGACACGATAGGCGATGCTGCGGCCGAGCTGGCGCAGGGCGAGGGCGTCGTATCCCGTCAGCAGGAGGTAGCTGATGCAGGTGAAGAGGATGGCGAGCCCGATCTGCCGCACGCTCGCCGCCGAAAAGGCGTTCCTGAGCTCCGCAAGGCTGATCTCGCCGATGATGCGCCACAGCACGACCATTGAGGCGAGGAAGAGTGCGACGCTGACCACGGTGCCGATGAGCGACAGCCGGCGGCGCGTGTCGCCGGTGACCTCGACGGGCGGGCTCGGCGGGGGTGCGGCGAGGGCAGTGCCGGGCCCGGCTGCGGGCTGAATGGCCCCGGCACGTCCCCGGTCCCCGTCCACGGCGCCGGCCTCGTGCTCTCCTGCCTCCATGCTGCGGACGCGTCCCATCCCGTTTCACACGCGGGGCGCGGACCTCAGAGCGACACCGCACCCAGCCCGGTTATGGGGGCGAGGCGCCTCGAGTGCAAGGCAGTGTGCAGGGAAATCGGCCTTGGGCATGGCGCCCGTGCCGGGGCTGCACGGCTGGCCGGGGCGTCGCCTGCCGCGGTGCCCGGGTTCCGGGTCAGACGGTTTGCGCCGGGCGGCGGGCGAGATCGCGCGCCGTGCGGCGGCGGTACCTGAGGTCCAACGCGGGGCGCTCCACAAGGTGCCAGGAGACGAAGCCGGCCGCCAGCGCCAGCGGCGTCGCCATGAGGGAGATGGCCGTCGGGCCGACCTCGGGCCCGAACGCCCAGATCAGCAGTTGCTGCAGGGGGAAGGCGAACAGGTAGGCGCCGTAGGACATATCGCCGAACCGTTCCTTCACATCGAACGACGGCGCGCGCGCCAGGGCGGCATAGATGACGAGATAAGGCAGGGCGAGGAGATAGACGACCTGTGCACCCGGCCGGTTGGCAAAGGCGTAGAGCAGCATCAGGCAGACGAACGCGAGCCCCCCGCTGACAGGGACGGCCGCCCGGTGCACCCACAGCGCCGCCCCGAGCGCGAAGACGAGGCCGTAGCGCAAAACCGGAAAGAGCGATGCGCCGGCCCACAGCTCGCCACCCATGTTCGACCAGGACAGGCCCCACACCTGGCTGCCCCAGAGAACGAGGCCCGCGACGGCGGCAACGAGCAGCAGCACGCCCCGACGCGACAGGAGCCCGCAAACCAAGGCAACCGGCAGGAGGAGGTAGAAGCCGCATTCCAGCGCCAGGGTCCAGATCGCGCCGTTGACCCCGGTATGGGGCAGGTTCGTGAAGACGCCGGGCAGATTGAAGGACACGCCGAACACGAAGATGTTGCGTGCGTGCTGCAGCGTCTCGGGATGGAGCAGGTAGTCGGCGAGGCCGAGGCTCGTGACCATGGGGCCCAGAAAAAAGATGTCGAACACCGTCACGAAGGCGAGGGCCGGCACGATGCGCAGGACACGGTTGAGCAGGTACTGGCCGGGGGCATGCACCGTGACCGACCGCGCCACCAGGAAGCCGCTGATGGCGAAGAAGATGGCGACGCCCATGCCGCCGCCGGTGTCGTAGCCGTTCGTCAGCCAGTGGAAAAGCTCCGGCCCCGTCCCGGTGAGGCTGTAGCTGTGGCTCCACAGAACCAGCAGCGCTGCCGCGAGGCGCAGGAGGTCGAAATTGTTGGCCCGCGTTTCGAATGCTTGCTCGATCGTCATTGCCCACCCGATCCGTTGTCGGCCCCTGTCGCACAGGGAGACGCTCTCAAAACGCGACTAGTTGGATACTATCAACCTGTAGGTGCAGAACGTCGCAGCCGGCGAGCAGCGAATCGCGATTCCTGCCGCGCTCAGTCCGGATCGAGCAGCCGCGCCCCGGGCCCTTCGCGGGCGAGGACATCATGTGGGTTGCGCAGGCGGCAGGCCTTCACGGAGAGGCACCCACAGCCGATGCACTCGTCGAGCTGGTCGCGCAACCGCATGAGCCGATCGATGCGCCGATCGAGCTCCTGTCGCCACATTAGCGACAGGGCTCGCCAGTCCTCCTCGGTCGGCGTGCGCCCCTCGGGCAATGCGGCCAGCGCCTCGCCGATGGCGGCGAGGGGAATGCCGACCCGCTGCGCCACCTTGATGACGGCGACGCGCCGCAGCACCTCGCGCGGGTAGCGGCGCTGGTTGCCGGCGCTGCGCAGGCTGCGGATGAGCCCCTTGCGCTCGTAGAAATGCAGGGCCGAAACGGCGACGCCGCTGCGCCGCGCGACCTCGCCCACCGTCAGATCCCGGCCGACCGCCACAGGATCGGGCATCGTCATGCTCGCCCTCTAGATCTCAGGTCTCTCCAGGCTCGAAGCCGGGCATTGACCTCAAGCTAAGTTCAGGTTTTATCACTGCGGCTCCCCGCGTGCCAGCGCACGCCGAACCATGGAGCACCCACGCCGATGACCTTGCCCATCCGGCTCGCGATGATCTACGGCAGCAACCGCGAAGGGCGCCTGTGCGACACCGTCGCCGACTGGGCGGCGGCGGAAGTCGACAAGAGCGGCGCCTTTTCCCTCCTGCGCCTCGACCCGGCCGGGCTCGACCTGTCGCTGCGCCACCCGAGCCGCGATGATCCGACGGTCGCCGGCCTCAGGCAGGCGATCGCAGCGGCTGACGCCTTCCTCGTGGTGACACCGGAGTACAACCGCGGCTATCCAGCGCCGCTCAAGTTCATGATCGACTGCGCCAGTCACGAATGGCACGCCAAGCCCGTCGCCTTCGTCTCCTACGGCGGCATCTCGGGCGGGCTACGCGCCGTCGAGCAACTGCGGCTCGTCTTCGGCGAGCTGCATACAGCGACGATCCGCGACTGCGTGTCCTTCGCCCAGGCGCACGAGCGCTTCCGCCCGGACGGGTCGCTGCCGGAAGGGGACGGCGCCTACAAGGCCATGGCCCTGCTGCTCGCGCGGCTCGCCTGGTGGGCCCGCGCCCTGCGCGACGCGCGCCAGGCCTCGGCCTATAGCGAGGTGGCCGCATGAGGCCGATGCGCCAGGGCGAGCTCGCCGACGGGGAGGCGGCTCCGGCCGCCGCCGGGCTCAGGGCCGGCGCCCGCAACGCGACACTGCTCGCGACGGGCGTGCTCACCATCATGTCCGCCGCCACCATCGCACCAGCGCTGCCGGCCATGCAGGCACATTTCGCCGGAACGGAACAGGTGGCCCTGATGACGCGGCTCGTCCTCACCATCCCGGCGCTCGCCATTGCGCTCGTCGCCCTGCCTGTCGGGAGCCTCATCGACCGCTGGGGACGCCGCCCGTTCCTGATCAGCGCCATCGGCCTCTACGGTATCGCCGGCATGTCCGGGCTGGTGCTCGATTCGCTCGGCGCCATCCTTTTCAGCCGGGCGCTGCTCGGGGTCGCCGTGGCGATCATCATGACGACGGCGACAGCGCTCGTCGGCGATTATCTCGCCGGTCCGGCGCGCGATCGCTTCCTGGGCCTGCAATCCGCCGCCATCGGCGGAGGCGGGCTCCTGTGCCTCACGGGCGGCGGGCTCCTCGCCGAGATCGACTGGCGGGCACCCTTCGCCCTCTATGGCATGGCCTTCCTGCTCATGCCTGCGGTCATCGCCTTCATCGCCGAGCCGGCGCGCAGCGCTGCAAACCGATCCGCGCCAGGCGAGGCGCCAGCCGGCTCTCCGGCGGCGCTCGCCCTGCTGCTGACGGCCGCCGCGCTGAACAGCGTCATCTTCTATCTCGTGCCGACGCAACTGCCGTTCCATCTGCGCGAGCTCGGCCACGCGGCGCCGAGCCGGGCCGGCCTCGCCATCGGCCTCTTCACGCTCGCCCAAGCAGTCGTCGCCTTCGGCTTCGGCCGACTGCGCCGCAGTTGGTCGGGCACGACAATGTTCGGGATGGGCTTCGGTCTCATGGCGGCTGGCTACGGCCTCGTGGCGATGGCCGAAAGTTACGTCGCCGTGGTCGCCGCAATCATTGTCACCGGTTTCGGCATGGGGCTGGTGATTCCCAACCTCAGCGCCACCGCGCTAACCGTGGCGCCGCCGGCCTTGCGCGGGCGGGTGGCCGGGGGGCTCACGGCCAGCATCTTCCTTGGGCAGTTCCTCTCGCCGCTCGTCAGCCAGCCCTGGATCGGCGCTGCGGGCTATGCCGGCACCTTCCGCGACATGGCCGTCGTCCTCGCCGCCATGGCCATGATCGGCCTCGTCCTCGCCCGGCGCGGGCGCTCCTGATCAGGGGCCGGCGTCGGTCCGGCCGATGCCGGTGTTGCGCACCAGGAAGCCGGAGAGGTCGCGCGTCGTATATTCGATGTGGGAGGCAATCACCTCCTCCTGCTCGTGCAGCTCGCGGAAGGGGTCGGGCGTCTTCGGCAGCACGAGCACAGTCGTCATGCCGAGCCGATGCGGCTCGGCGAGGTTCTTGGCGAGGTCCTCGAACATCGCCGCGCGCGAGGCCTCGATGCCATGGCGGTCGAGGAAGCTCGCATAGGTCGCCGGCTCCGGCTTCGGCACGAAGCCGGCATCGGCAATGTCGAAGATATCCTCGAAATGCGCGCCGATGCCGAGCCGCTCCGCCACCGCCTCGGCATGACCGCGCGAGCCGTTGGTCAGGATGAGCTTGCGCCCCGGCAGGGCACCGATGGCGGTCGCGAGCGCAGGATCGGGCGCGAGCCGCGAATAATCGATGCTGTGGGCGAAGGCGAGGAAGTCGCGGGGGTCGATGCCCTGCTCCTCCATGAGGCCGCGCAGGGTCGTGCCGTAGCGGTTGTAATAGTACTTCTGCAGGGCGCGGGCCGAGAGGCCGTCCATGCCGAAGAAGTCGCAGACGAAGAGCGTGATGCGCTCGTCGACCTGCGGCCACAGCTGCGCCTCGTGCGGATAGAGCGTGTTGTCGAGATCGAAGATCCAGGTATCGACATGCGAGAAGCCGCGGCGGGCCGTGTCCGCCCCTGCGACCGGCCCCGTGTCGATCATCTTCATCTGCGCCCTCTCGCACGTGAAAGGAGGAAGGAGATGGGGTGCCGGAGCAGCAATTGCAAGCGCTCACGGGCCGGGGGCCTCAATGCGGCACGGAGGAGGAGAAGACGTTGATGACGACGACACCGGCCAGGATGAGGCCGATGCCGAGGAGCGCCGGCACATCGAGCGTCTGCTGGAAGGCTACGAGGCCAACGAGCGAGATGAGCACGATGCCGATGCCGCTCCAGATGGCATAGGCAATGCCGACCGGGATCGTGCGCAGCGTCAGCGACAGGCAGTAGAAGGCGATGCCGTAGCCGACGACGGTGACGAGGGACGGCAACGGCCTGCTGAAGCCCTCGGACGCCTTCAGCGCCGACGTGGCGATGACCTCACCGACGATGGCGATGAGGAGATAGAGATAGCCCGTCGCCATGGTCCGCCGTGCCTCGCCCGTTTCGCCGGCCGTCGCCGCCGCCTGTCAACGGCGGATGAGCGTGCCGGCGCCGTGGTCCGTGTAGAGCTCGAGCAGCACGGAATGCGGCACCTTGCCATCAAGGATGACGACCCCCTCGACGCCCTGCTCCAGCGCATAGATGCAGGTCTCGACCTTGGGGATCATGCCGCCGGTGATGGTGCCGTCGGCGATGAGGCGGCGGCAGTCCTCCACCGTGAGCTCGGGCAGGAGGTTCTTGTCCTTGTCGAGCACGCCCGGCACGTCGGTGAGCAGGAGGAGGCGCTTGGCGCGCATGGCCCCGGCGATAGCCCCGGCGAAGGTATCAGCATTGACGTTGTAGGTCGCCCCGTCGTGGCCGACGGCGACGGGCGCGAGCACCGGGATGAGCTCGGCCTTGAGCACCGCGTCGAGCACGGTGCGGTCGACCTTCTCGGGCTCGCCGACGAAGCCAAGGTCGACGATCTTCTCGATGTTCGAATCAGGATCGACCACCGTGCGCGTCACCTTGCGGGCAACGACCATGTTGCCGTCCTTGCCGCACAGGCCGATGGCCTTGCCGCCCTCAGCCGAGATCGTGCCGACGATCTGCTTGTTGATGGCGCCGGCGAGCACCATTTCGACGATATCGACGGTGGCCTTGTCCGTGATCCTGAGGCCGGCCGCGAATTCGGACTTGATGCCGAGCTTCTCCAGCATGCGTCCAATCTGCGGGCCGCCGCCGTGCACGACGATCGGCTTGACACCGGACTGCTCGAGCAACACGACATCCTCGGCGAAATCCTCCGCTGCCGCGGCGTCGCCCATGGCATGGCCGCCGTACTTGATGACCACGATCTCCTGGTCATAGCGCTGCATATGCGGCAGCGCCTGCACCAGCGTCTCGGCCTGGGTGTGCACGTCGGGTAGATCGGGAAGGTCGGTCATGTCGTGTCGCGGCGCAGGTTGAGGAAGAGGGTGCTTCGCGAGGCCGTCTTTTAGCAGGGCGGGAGGCGGCTGTCGCCCCCGCTCCGACGCCTCATGGCAAACGGGAGCACGCCTTCACAGGCGGCTCGAGACGAGGCCCGACGTGCCGATCGCCGCCCAGCCGAGCATCACGAGGATGCCGCCGGCCGGGGCGGCCATCGGGAAAAGGCCGCTATCGACGAGAGCGCGCAGCGTCAGGTCACCGGTGAAAAGTAGGACGCCTGCGGCGAGCAGCCAGCCGCCGACGCGCATCAGCCCCCGGTGGGCCACCCAGGCGTTGAGCGCGGCCGGCAGGGCGACGAGCAGCACGGCATGGACGAGGAGGATGCTCGCCGCCGTCGCCAGCATGCCGGTGCCGGCGATATGCGCCGCGGCGGCCGCCGCGGCGACACCCCAGAAGCCGAAGAGCCCGCCGACGAAGACAAAGAACCGGTCGCTCATGCCGCCCCCTTTTTGATCCCTCGCCGCCTTTACGGCACCCTAAAGCGCGCCGCGTTCGTCCATCAGCCGCGCCACCGCCTCGCGCAATTCGGTCATGCCCTCACCGGTGCGGCTCGACGTTGGCAGGACGACCGGGAAAGCCGCCGCGCGCTTGGCGAGCGCGGCCGCCGTCGCCGCAAGCCGTTTATCGAGCTCGGCACGCGACAGGGCGTCGGCCTTGGTGAGCACGATCTGGTAGGAGACGGCCGCCTTGTCGAGCAGATCGAGGACGCCAGCGTCGATCGGTTTGATGCCGTGGCGCGCGTCGATGAGCACATAGACGCGGGCGAGATTGGCGCGCCCGCGCAGATAGGCGTGAATGAGGTCGGTCCAGGCGGCGACCTTCTCCTTGCCGACGGCCGCATAGCCGTAGCCCGGCATGTCGACGAGCGTCAGCCGGCGCGGGGCCCCGTCCTCCGGGCCGATGCGGAAGAAGTTGAGCTCCTGCGTGCGGCCGGGCGTGTTCGAGGTGCGCGCCAGCGCCTTGCGGCCGGTCAGCGCGTTGACGAGACTCGACTTGCCGACGTTGGAGCGGCCGGCGAAGGCGATCTCGAGCCCCTCCATGGGCGGCAGGCCGCCGAGGGAGGCGGTCGCCCAGATGAAACCGGCCTCGCCCGCAAACAGCTTGCGGCCGATCTCGGCATGGTCGGTGGCGTCGTCGGTTGCCTCGTTCATCGTCCGAGGCTTAGGCCGTCAGCGCGCCCGCCGCAAGGCATCGACGTCGTTGCCGCGGATGAGAGCGAGGTTGCGTGTGATTTTTGCCGCGTCCCCGTCCCGTCAGCTGACGGTGGTCCCCCGCTCCGTCGCCGCTGCAACAAAGGACTGCGCCCGGCCAAAGCCGGGCGCGTTTCCGCAAATGAAGCCGACTCGTCCCGGTCAGGCCTTGGCGCGCCGCGAGAAGGTGTTGCGCAGGTTGCCCCACAGCTCGATCTTGACGCCGTTCTTGCGCATGATGAAGCCCTGCTGCAGCACCGAGAGCAGATTGTTCCACGACCAGTAGATGACGAGCCCGGCCGGGAACGACGCCAGCATGAAGGTGAAGATCACCGGCATCCAGGCGAACATCGTCTTCTGGATGGGGTCCGTCGGCTCCGGGTTCATCTTCATCTGCACGAACATCGTCAGGCCCATGATGATCGGCCAGATGCCCAGCATCAGGAAGTGGCCGATGACCGGCACCTGCGAGGGGTCCCACGGGATGAGGCCAAAGAGGTTGAAGACCGTCGTCGGATCCGGCGCGGCAAGGTCCCGGATCCAGCCGAAGAACGGTGCGTGGCGCATCTCGATGGTGACGAAGAGCACCTTGTAGAGCGCGAAGAAGACCGGGATCTGGATGAGGATGGGCCAGCAGCCGGCGAGCGGATTGATCTTCTCCTTCTTGTAGAGCTCCATCAGCGCCTGCTGCTGCTTCATCTTGTCGTCGGCATAGCGGTCGCGGATCGCCATCATCTCCGGCTGCACCGCCTTCATCTTCGCCATCGACACGTAGGAGCGGTTGGCGAGCGGGAAGAAGATGGCCTTGATGATGACGGTGACGAGGAGGATCGCCACGCCGAAATTGCCGAACAGCTTGAAGAAGAAGTCGATCACCCTGAACAGGGGCTTGGTGATGAAGTAGAACCAGCCCCAGTCGATGAGCAGGTCGAAGCGCTTGATGCCGAGCGCCTGCTCATAATGGTCGATGGCCGCGACTTCCTTGGCGCCGGCGAAGAGGCGGGTCGTCACCTCGGTCGTGGCGCCCGGCGCGACCGTCTGCGGGCCGCCCAGCATGTCCGACTGGAAGCGTGGCCCACGCGCCCCCGGCGAGACCGAGAAGCGCCCGTCATAGGGCTGGTCCTGGTTGGGGACGACGGCCGCCGCCCAATACTTGTCCGTGATGCCGATGAAGCCGCCCGTCACGCCCTTGTAGACCTGGCCGCGCGTGTCGCCGGCAAGGACGGGATCCTTCTCGAGGCCGGAGTAGGAAACCTCCTTCAGGCCCTCGTCGCCAAGGACGCCGATGAGCCCCTCGTGCAAGATGTAGAAGCCTTGTGTCGTCGGCACGCCGTGGCGCGACACGAGACCGAAGGGATGGAGCGTGACGGGCTGCCCGCTTGTATTCTCGACACGATCCGTGACCGTGAACATCGCATTGTCGTCGACGGCGATCTGGCGCCGGAAGATCAGGCCCTCGCCGTTGTCGAAGGTGAGCGTGACAGGCTCGGACGGCGTCAGACGCTCCCGGTCCGCGCTCCAGATGGTGTTGGCGTCGGGCACCTTCACGGCCGTGCCCGCACCGGTCACCCAGCCAAACTCGGCGTAATAGGGATGGGGGCTGCCGGCCGGCGACAGCAGAACGATGTTGGGGCTGCGCGGATCTACCGTCTCGCGATAGGCCTTGAGCGAGATGTCGTCGATGCGGGCGCCGCGCAGAGACAGCGAGCCGGCGATCTTCGGCGTGTCGATAGCGACGCGGGGTGCCTGGGCCAGCGCCGCCTCGCGCGTCATGACCGCCGCAGGCGCCGCCCCCGCCGTCGGCGCGGCGGTGCCCCCGGCCCCGGAGGGTGCGGGCGCCGCAGAGCCGGCCTCGCCCTGCTGCAGGCTCTGCTGCTGCGCCTCGCGGCGCTGCTGCTCCATCTGCGGCACGCCGTAGAAATAATTCCAGCCGATCAGGACGATGACGGACAGGACGATGGCGAAGAGCAGGTTCTTGTTATCGCCGGTCATGGACGATCCGTTTCAGTTCCGGGAAAAGGTGCCGCGGCCAACGCCGACTGCGCCCGGGCACGCTTCGCGCCGAACGTTGTGGATGTGGTCTTTTCTGTCAGGGTCGCAAGGGCCCGGTCGAGATCCTCGACAAGGGCCGGAAAGGGAGCCGTCAAGGCGTCGCGCCGGGCCACCACCACGAAATCGATGTCGGCCTGCGGCCAGCGCGGAGCGAGTGCGCCGAGCGCGGCCCGCAGGCGCCGCCGGATGCGATTGCGCTCGACGGCACCTCCGGTCTTCTTCGTGACCGTGAGACCGAAACGCGGACCCGCGGGAATGATGCCTCCGCGGGGCTGCGCGCCGCGCAGCAAGGCCTGGACGCTCATGCGGCTCGTGTGAAACCGTCGGCCGCCCGCCGCCGCCTTGAACTCGGCGCGCTTGCGCAGGCGGGGCAGGCGCCCGCGCCGCCGTCCGGCTGCCGGAGCGCCCTGCATGGCATCGCCGCGGGGCGGCCTCAGGCCGACAGACGCTTGCGGCCGCGCGCGCGACGCGCCGCGATCACCTTGCGCCCGCCCTTCGTCGCCATCCGCGCGCGGAAGCCGTGGCGACGCTTGCGCACGAGCTTGCTCGGTTGGTAGGTCCTCTTCACGGCCTCATCTCCGATCGTGGACGCCGTCGATCCGGTGGGACCGCCCGGCGCCGCGTGCCGTCACGCGGCACATCTGCTGCTTGTTCTTTGTCGTTGGCTGCCGCAAGGCGACGAGGGACGTCGCAGAACGACAAGCGGCGCCCCGACGAGCGCCGCCCAACCTGCGCGGCTTATGGCGGATGGAGGCGGGAAAGTCAATGCACGGGCACGTCGCATTGGCCGGCCCGACGGAGGTCGTCGGCGAGACATCACGAGGCGGTGACGCGTCCCATGCCGGGCTGGCCGGCCCTGCCATCTTCCGGCAAGTTGCTCCGGGGGCTGACCCGTGGTTCGCCGCGGGCCCGGCAAGGACAAGAGAAGCAGGCAGGCAAGGAACCGGCAATGAGGGCTGACGGGGATCGGGGCACGAAGCGCGGCCCCCGGGCGCGGCATCCCGCGCGGCGGTTCCTGCCGCTCGCGATCATCCTCGCCGGCACGGCGCTCGCGCTCGCGTTCGGCCTGCACCGGCACCTGTCCTTCGACCAGTTGCTCGCCCGGCGCGTCGAGCTCAAGCACTATGTCGACGGAAACCTGGCCGCCGCGCTCGTGGCCTACGTCCTCGGCTATGCACTCGTCGTGGCCCTTTCGCTGCCCGGCGGGCTTGTGCTCACCATCTTCGGCGGCTTCCTGTTCGGCTGGCTGATCGGCGGGCTCGCCGCCCTCGTCGCGGCGACGAGCGGCGCGCTCGTCATCTTCCTCGTGGCGCGCACCTCGCTCGGCGACGTACTGGCGGCAAAAGCCGGGCCCTTCTTGCAGCGGCTTGCCGCCGGCTTCCGCCGCGACGCCGTGGCCTACATGCTCTTCCTGCGGCTCGTGCCGGTCTTTCCGTTCTGGCTGGTCAATATCGCCCCCGCCCTTTTCGGCGTGCCCTTCGCCACCTATGCGCTGACGACCATCGTCGGCATCGTACCCGGCACCTTCGCCTTCGCCTTCGCCGGCGCGGGGCTCGATGGCGCGGTCGCGGCCCAGCAGGAGGCCTACGAGGCCTGCCTCGCGGCGGCGCGCGAGGCGTGCACGCTGACGCTGAACAAGAAGACGCTGATCAACAAGCACATCTTCATCGCCTTCGGCGCGCTCGGCTTCATCGCCCTCCTGCCGCCGCTGATGCGCCGGCTGTTCGCGCGCCGCCTCCAAGGGCTCGACAAAGGACTCGACAAGGGGCTCGACGACAACGGCCCGGTCCCGTAACCCTCGTTCCGAAGCAACCTGGGAGTGTGCCGTGGCGGAAACCTTGCGTCCGGACCTGTGCATCGTCGGCGCCGGCTCAGCCGGCCTGTCGGTCGCGGCGGCGGCCGCCGCCTTCGGCGTGCCGGTGGTGCTCATCGAGCGCGGGGAGATGGGCGGCGACTGCCTCAACGTCGGCTGCGTGCCGTCGAAGGCCCTGATCGCCGCGGCAAGGCGCGCCCACGACATCCGGCAGGCGGGCGCGTTCGGCCTTGGCACGCTCGACCCGCAGGTCAATTACGCCCGCGTGCGCGAGCATGTGCACTCGGTCATCGGCGCCATCGCGCCGAACGATTCGGCGGCGCGTTTCACCGCCCTCGGCGTGCGCGTGGTGCGCGCCAGCGCCCGGTTCGTGGCCCGCGACACGCTGGAAGCGGGCAACGTCATCGTGAAGCCGCGCCGCTTCGTCCTCGCCACCGGCTCGCGTCCGGCCGTGCCGGCCATCGCCGGCCTCGACAGCGTGCCCTTCCTCACCAACGAGACGGCCTTCGACCTGACGCGGCGGCCCGAGCATCTCGTCATCGTCGGCGGCGGCACCATCGGCCTCGAGCTGGCGCAGGCGCACCGGCGCCTCGGCGCGCCGGTCACCGTGATCGAGGCCGGACGCGCCCTCGGCCGGGAGGATCCCGAGCTTGCCGCCCATGTCCTCGCCGCCTTGCGCCGCGACGGCGTCGCCATCCGCGAGAACGCCACCGTCAGCGAGGTCGCGGGCGAGGATGGCGATATCCGCCTCGTCGTCGAGAACCGGGGCACCCGCACGGAGCTGAAAGCGAGCCACCTCCTCGTCGCCACCGGCCGGCGCCCCGCGACCGATGGGCTCGAGCTCGAGGCGGCCGGCATCGCCCATGACGAACGCGGCATCGCCGTGGACCAGCACCTTCGCACCAGCAACCGGCGCGTCTACGCCATCGGGGATTGCGCCAGGCCGGACGGCGGCGGCCGGCAGTTCACCCATGTCGCCAATTACCACGCGGGGCTCGTGATCCGCAGCGCCCTCTTCCGCCTCAGGCCGCGCGTCGACATGCGGGCGATGCCGCGCGTCACCTTCACTGATCCGGAACTCGCCGTGGTCGGCATGACGGAGGAGGAGGCGCGGGCGGACGGCGGACGCATCACCGTGCTGCGCTGGCCGGTGGCCGAGAACGACCGGGCCCAGGCGGAGCGGCGGACAGAGGGCGAGATCAAGGTGATCCTCGGCCGCGGCGGGCGCATCCTCGGCTGCGGCATCGCCGCGCCTGGTGCGGGCGAGCTCATCACCCCCTGGACGCTCGCCATGACCCGCAATCTCCGGATCAGGGACCTCGCCGGGCTCACCGTGCCCTACCCCACCCTCTCCGAAATCTCGCGGCGCGTCGCCATGTCATATTATACGCCGAGTGCCGCCAAGCCGATGGTGAGGCGGCTCATCGGCTTCCTGCGGCGCTTCGGCTGAACGGCGCGCGAGCGGACGAGGCAGAGCGACGAAGACGGAGCGTCATGGACGCAAGGCCCGACGAGAGCATCGACAGCGAGCGCACACCGACGGGTGACCCGCGCGGGTCCGTCCGTTTCGGCCTGTCGGCGCGCCTGCTCGTGCTCACCGGCCTCTTCGTCATGCTGGCGGAAGTGCTGATCTATGTGCCCTCGGTCGCCAACTTCCGCCGCAACTGGCTGAACGACCGGCTCGCCGCCGCGCAGGTCGCGGGTGTGGTGCTGGAAGCCGTGCCACCCGGCGGCGTTCCCTCCGGCTTCGAGGAGAAGCTGCTCGCCGGCGTCGGCGCCCGGGCCGTGGCGGTGCGCGTCGGCGGTGCGCGGCGCCTGCTCGCCACCGCCGAGATGCCGCCCGAGGTCGCCCGCGTCATCGACCTGCGCGACACCCACTGGGCGACGCTGATCGCCGATGCCTTCGAGACGCTCGTCTTTCCGGCCCAGGGACCGGTGCGCGTCATCGGGGCCGGCAAGGGCGGGGCGGATTTCGTCGAGATCGTGATGGACGAGCGGCCGCTCAGGGTGGCAATGCTCACCTTCTCGCGCAACATCCTCATCCTGTCGCTCGCCATCTCCGGCATCACGGCCTTCCTCGTCTATCTCGCGCTCCACCTCATCATCGTGCGCCCGGTGCGCCGGCTCGCGGCCAATGTCACCGCCTTTGAGCACAACCCGGAGGATGCGGAGCGGGTCATCCGCCCCTCGGAGCGGCGCGACGAGATCGGCGAGGTCGAGCGCGCGCTCGCCCTGATGCAGGAGACGCTGTCGCGCGAGCTCCTGCAGAAGAAGCACCTCGCCAACCTCGGCCTCGCCGTGAGCAAGGTGAACCACGACCTGCGCAACCTGCTCGCCTCGGCCCAGCTCCTCTCCGACCGGCTGAGCCAGTTGTCGGACCCGACGGTGCGGCGCGTCGCGCCCAAGCTCATCGCGACGCTGGGGCGCGCCATCGCCTTCTGCGAGGCGACGCTCGCCTACGGCCGCGCGGCCGAGCCGCAGCCGCGCCGGCGCGTCGTCAGGCTGGCGCCGCTGGTGCGCGACCTCGCCGATTTCCTCGACCTCGCAGGCAACGGCATCACCTTCGTCGTCGACATGGACGAGGACATCACCGTCGACGCCGACCCGGACCAGCTCTCGCGCATCCTCATCAACCTCGGCCGTAACGCGGTGCAGGCCCTGGCGCAGGCGGGCGCCGGCCCCTCCGTGCCGACCCTCACCATCGCCGCCCGGCGCGACGGCCGCTCCACCGTGATCCGCGTCGCCGACAACGGCCCCGGCGTGCCGGCAAAGGCGCGCGAGCACCTGTTCGAGGCCTTCCAGGGCACGAGCCGGCGCGGCGGCGTCGGCCTCGGCCTCGCCATCACGGCCGAGCTCGTCGCCCTGCACGGCGGCCACATCGTGCTGGAGGAGGAGGGCCCCGGCGCCACCTTCCGCATCCACCTGCCGGACCGCACGAACGGCAACGGCGCCTGAGCGGGGGGCCTGCAGGCCGCGCGGCCGCGTGCCGGACCCGCCACGTCGAGTTTCGTCCAGCTCAGCCGCGCCTTCGAACGGCCGGCCGGCCGACCGGTGGACAACGCAGAGGATTATCGCACGGCAGGGCTTGCCAAGCCGCCCGCGAGGCTTTAATTGAACGGCCTCGTCGCCGGACACTTCGCGTGAAGCCGGCACTGGTTGCGCCCGTAGCTCAGCTGGATAGAGCACCAGACTACGAATCTGGGGGTCAGAGGTTCGAATCCTTTCGGGCGCGCCATTTCTTGCTTGCGGATGTTCGCTTTCGAGAATTTAGTTATCGGCAGCGGGCTTGGGAGAAGCCGAGCCGCTGTTTACGTTATGCGAGCTGCCTTCCAGCTATTACGATTCCCTTGGATCCGCTGACCGCAACGGATTGCTCGTTGGCTCGATTGACGATAAGAACAGATGGGGAACGAGTCATGATTGACGGCTACGATGGACGCGCCATAGCGAACTTCACGCTCGACTTCTGTGAAGGGAACAGTCGACCGGTGACTAATCTCGCTCTTCAGAAGATCGTATATTTTTGCCACGTGTGGTCGCTTATTGAACTTGACCGCCCCCTAGTGCGACATGGGTTCGAAGCTTGGGAATATGGCCCTGTCCTCCCCTACCTCTATCACGAGTTTAAATCCTACGATCACCTGCCAATTGTCGGGCGCGCCACACGAATTGATCCGGCTGATGGCCAACGCCGCATTGTGCGGTATAATTTCGACATTCAGACCGAGTCGTTGCTAAGCGAGGTCGTTGGATTCTACTCTAGGCTGCCAGCAGGTGAACTAGTGACATTAAGTCACGCGAAAGGAGGTCCGTGGCATGCAGCTTGGAATCATGGGGGAATTGTGAATCCAGGCATGAAGATTGATAATTTCAAGATACAAGAGTTTTACTCGAAGGTGAGGTGTCCTTTTTCCGTTCAATAGGCAGGTGCTGCATGGCAGATTTGCGCATACCTTCGGTCCAACATCTTGCACGAAACTGGCGCGGCGATCCCAACGTTATAGCCAGAGCACTTGTTCAGCTGGCGCGCAATCCGCCTCAGTTCAATTACAAGCCGCTCTATTTAGCCACTCGAGACATGCTTCTGCTGAATGCTCCTTATGACGAGGTATTTCGAGGCATTCAGAAGCTACCGCGCGAAAGTGTTCGACAGAACCTTCTTGAAGTTCTTCCACTAATTCGCGATCATTTTTCCAATGTTTCCCCCCGCTTCTATCAAAGTGTTGATAGACGTTATTATCCGGTTGGACGCGGGTTGATGATACCCTTCGATCCACCAATGATTTACGGTGTAGGAGGTCAACTTTATTTCCCTTGGTTCAGCTTTTGGCGGCAGAACCCCCTTGCAGGTGAGCGACTTTCGCTCTTTGTAACACTTGTCGACGAAATCCTGATGCAGGATCCTGACCTTGAGGACGCGCGATTTGAAATTCTAGATTTCAGCTGCCCGGGACCAAAACAACCACGAGAGCTTCACGTTGTCGACGCTAGAGATATCCCTCGCGTCGATATGCGCCGCAAGATCGAAATGCTGGAGTGTTTCGCTGAAGGCTACTTCAGAGCGCTTGAGAAATTGGCAGAGCCGTCACCACGATCATCGCCGGACTATCGCCCCGACAACCCGCCCGACCCCGATCAGCCCGGACTTTTTGATTGACGGCAGACGCATCGCGAGCCGCCTCACACACCGACAGCGCGCCGCGTCAATCATCGGCGCGCTGGATCACCGCGACCTGCATCGTCGTGCGCAAGATGAAGCCGATCGATGCGTAGAGGCAGATGGCGGCCGTGTTGCTGGCGAAGGCGTGCAGGTAGGGCCGGTCTCCACTTTCCGCGATCCGTCCCGCCACGTAGCGCGACAGCAGGCGGGCGAGGCCGCGGCCCCTCGCTTCGGGATGGGTGCAGACGCCGCTGAGTTCGACGTGACCCGGCTGGGCCATGCGCTCGCCGGCCATGGCGACCAGCCGGCCGTTCTCGCGCACGCCCCAGAAGCGGCCGATGTCGAGCGCGCGCAGGGTGAAGGGGCCGGGCTCGATGAGCGCGGCGAGCGCCAGCATGTCCTCGGCATCCGCCGGCGTGAGCCGCGCAATCCTGTCGTCCTCGAAGGGCGCGTGGCCGCCGTCGGCCAGCATCTGGACGCCTTCGGCGCGCCTGATCGCGCGAAGGCTCGCGGGCAGGCGGATCTCGCCGGCCTGCAGGAGGACTGCCGTGTCGCCCGGCTCCAGCAGGGTCCCGAGCGCTTCGAGGCTTTCCGGGCTGTCGTCGGCGCTTGCCGCGAACGGCACGATCGAAGGGCGATACCGCCGCGCCTTCGCATCTCCGTCGGCGAAGGCCTGGTGCCGCGAGGTCAGCGAAGCCCAGGCCGCGCGATCGAGCTCATGCGAGGTCATCCTGTCGCTCCTCCACGGCACGCGCCGTCAGCGGCTTTCGCGCGAGCCCGTCCTCGATGCTGCCGATATGCGCCAGAAGCTCGTCGCCGAATCCCGCGCAAAGATCGGCCACCGCCTTCTCGACGCGGAGCCAGACGCCCTCCCGCGCGTCAGCCACGAAGGCCTCCCCGTGCGGCGAGAGGGAGACGAGCCGCCGGCGGCCGTCTTCCGCCGCGGTGGTGACCGCGACGAGGCCGATCCCGGCGAGCTGCCCGACAGCCCGGGTGATCCCCGGCTGCGCGACGCCGAGCAGCGCCGCGAGCTCGCCCACGGTCAGCGCGCCGTGCTTCGACAGCGCCGCCAGGAGCGGATGCTGGCCCGCGGCCACCGGCGGCGCCAGCTCGCTCAGGATCGGCTGCACCTCCGCCTGGAGCCGCTCGCCGAGCCGCTTCAACCGGCTGCCGAGCGTCATCAGGCCAAGAGAGCGTAGCGTGTCTTCGGGTGAGGATTTATTTAACATGTTATATATCGTGTTATATAAATAACAGCATGTCAAGGTGGAGACCCGAGCGGCCGGGCATCATCTTGCGATCCGTGGCGCGAACGGACCGCTGACGAGTCCATCCCCCGGCACGGCCGTTTCCGCCCGCCTCACAAAAATCCCGACAGCCGCGCCACGAGCCCCCGCGCGCCCGCCGTTACATCCGCCCAGGTCGTGTCGAAGCCGGCCGCTTCGCCGTAATAGGGATCAGCCACCGCCTCGCCGGCGCGGCCGGGAACGTGGTCGAGCAGCAGGCTCACTTCGGCGCCTGCGCCTGCCGGGCGCAACGCGAGGAGCCGGGCGAGATTGTCGTGGTCGAGCGCGACGACATGGGTGAAATGCAAAAAGTCCTCGCGCACCACCTGCCGGGCGCGATAGCCGCTGATGTCGATGCCGTTGCGGGCGGCCACGGCCTGCGCCCGCCTGTCGGGCGCCTTGCCGACGTGCCAGTGCCCCGTGCCGGCCGAATCGACGAGGAGGTCGAGCCCCGCCCGCGACGCCTCGGCCCGCATGGCCGCCTCCGCCAGCGGCGAGCGGCAGATGTTGCCGAGGCAGACGAAGAGCACGGCGGGTCTATCGGGCATCGAAGCTTTCCAAGGCGGCGACGGCCGGGAGGGGGGCCGCCGCCCGTCCTTTACCACAATCGCCGGCCGCATCGCTCCTGCACAGCGGCGCGGGGCGGAACCGCCCTCACACCATCGGCGGGTTGAGCCGCGCAAAACCCTCCTGCCGGTGATAGGGGAAATGCGGATAGGGCGGCGTCACGCGGCTCGCCGCGTCGAGCTTCGCCATCTGCTCGGCGGTGAGGCGCCAGCCCAGGGCGCCGAGGTTGTCGCGCAGCTGCGCCTCGTTGCGCGCGCCGATGATGACGGAGGCCACCGTCGGGCGCGCGATGAGCCAGTTGAGGGCGATCTGCGGCACCGTGCGGCCGGTCTCGGCGGCGATCTCGTCGAGCGCGTCGACGACGCGGTAGAGCCGCTCCTCCGGCACCGGCGGGCCGAAATCGGCGGTTTCGTTGAGGCGGCTGCCGGCGGGCACGGGCGCGCCGCGGCGGATCTTGCCGGTCAGGCGGCCCCAGCCGAGCGGGCTCCAGACGAGGGCGCCGACGCCCTGGTCCTGCGCAAGCGGCATCAGGTCCCACTCGTAGTCGCGGCCGACGAGCGAATAATAGACCTGATGGGCCACGTAGCGCGGCCAGCCATGCCGCTCGGCAAGGGCAAGGGACTTCATGAGCTGCCAGCCGGCGAAGTTGGAGACACCGACATAGCGCACCTTGCCGGCGCGCACGAGCGCGTCCAGCGTCGCCAGCACTTCCTCCACGGGCGTGCCGGCGTCGAAGGCGTGCAGCTGCAGGAGGTCGATGTAGTCCGTGCCGAGGCGGCGCAGCGCATCCTCGGTCGCCGTCACGAGGCGGGCGCGCGAGGCGCCGGCGTCGTTCGCCCCCTCGCCCATCGGCAACGCCGTCTTGGTGGAGATCAGCACCTTGTCGCGCCGGCCGCGGATCGCCTCGCCCAGCACCTCCTCCGAGGCGCCGTCGGAATAGACGTCGGCCGTGTCGAACAGGTTGAGCCCGGCTTCGAGGCAGATGTCGAGGAGGCGGCGCGCCTCGCCGGCACCCGTATTGCCCCAGGCGCCGAAGAGCGGCCCCTTGCCCCCGAACGTCCCGGCGCCGAAGGACAGGACCGGTACCTTCAGCCCCGATGCTCCCAGCCGCCTGAATTCCATCGCCCATCTCCTGTTCGTCCGGCCGTCCGGCCGCTCGCGGTGAGAGATGGAACCGACCGGCGGCGTGAACTAGCATGATAGAAGGCACAGGATCTGTGACTTCAGTTCACATCGAACGGGATAGAACGGCGCCATGAGTCGTCTCGACATCAACCGCTCCGGCGAGATGGAGGTCTTCGCGCGCGTCGTCGAGCTCGGCGGCTTCTCCGCTGCGGCGCGCCGCATCGGCATGACGCCCTCGGCGGTCAGCAAGCTCGTGGCGCGGCTCGAAGGTCGGCTCGGCGCGCGGCTCGTGCACCGCTCCACGCGCCAGCTGCGGCTCACGCCCGAGGGCGAGGCGTTCTACGGCCGCTGCCGCGCCGTCCTCGCCGCGATCGCCGAGGCCGAGCGCGAGGTGGCGGCGGGCGCCGTGCCGCGCGGGCGGGTGCGCGTCAACAGCAACGTGCCCTTCGGGCTGCACTGGCTGATGCCGCTTGTGCCCGGCTTCCTCGCGCGCTATCCCGAGATCACCCTCGACATCGTCGCGACCGACATGGTCATCGACCTCATCGACGAGCGCGCCGACGTCGCCATCCGCGTCGGGCCCATGCGCGCCTCGCCCCTCATCGCCCGCAAGCTCGGCGAGAGCCGCATGGCCGTCGTCGCCTCGCCGGATTATCTCGCCCGCCACGGCGCGCCGGCGACGCTCGAGGAGCTCGAAAGGCACAACCGCATCGCCTTCAACTTCACCCGCCTCGTCGCCGGCTGGCCTTTTCGCGACGCTTCAGGCGCGACCGTCACCGTGCCGCCCGTGGGCAATGTCCTCGTCGGCGACGGCGAGAGCGCGCGCCGGCTCGCGCTCGCCGGGGCGGGCCTTGCCCGTCTGTCGCATTTCCACATCGGGCCGGACCTCGCCGCCGGCCGGCTCGTCGAGGTGCTGGCCGACGTGAATCCCGGTGACACCGAGACGATCCATGCCGTCTTCATCGGCCAGGGCGCACAACTGCCAGCCCGGGTGCGCGTGTTCCTCGATTATCTCGCGGACCACGCGCGGGTCGGCTGAGCGTTCCCGTCGCGATATCTTTCGTTTTCGCTTTCGTTGTGGCCGAATTGTTTTCGATAGGTATTTCGTTTATGCTGCCGCAGGTTGAATGAGCGCGGCTGGTGGCCGCGCGATCGGGGCAAGCGAACGGAGCCAAGGCGTGCAAGAGAAGGTCTTCGACCTCGCCATCATCGGAGGGGGCGTCAACGGCTGCGGCATCGCGCGCGATGCGGCCGGGCGGGGGCTTTCGACCGTCCTCTTCGAGCAGAACGACCTTGCCAGCGCCACCTCCTCCGCCTCTACCAAGCTCATCCACGGCGGCCTGCGCTATCTCGAATATTACGAGTTTCGCCTGGTGCGCGAGGCGCTGATGGAGCGCGAGGTGCTGTGGAAGCTCGCGCCCCACATCATCCGGCCGCTGCGCTTCGTGCTGCCGCACCATGCCGGGCTGCGCCCCGCCTGGATGCTGCGCCTCGGCCTCTTCCTCTACGACCATATCGGCGGCCGCAAGCTGCTGCCGGCGACGCGCCGCCTCGACCTGCGCCACGATCCGGCCGGCCGGCCGCTCAAGGGCGGCTATGCCACCGCCTTCGAATATTCCGACTGCTGGGTGGAGGACGCGCGCCTCGTCGTGCTCAATGCCCGCGACGCGGCCGAGCGCGGCGCCGCCATCCACCCGCGCACGCGCGTCATCGGCGCCGAGCGGCGCACCGACCATTGGCTCGTCACCGCCGAGCGGCGCAGCGACGGCGCCCGGATGACGGTGAAGGCCCGCATGCTGGTCAATGCCGCCGGCCCCTGGGTGGCCGACGTGCTGGCCGGCATCGTGCGCGAGAAGGCCCCGGCGGGCGTACGCCTCGTGCAGGGCAGCCACATCGTCCTGCCGAAGCTCTTCGATCACGACCGCTGCTACATTTTTCAGAACAGCGACGGCCGCATCGTCTTCGCCATTCCTTACGAGCACGACTTCACGCTCATCGGTACGACGGATCGCGACTATCGCGGCGACCCCGCCGCCGTCAGGGCGAGCGAGGAGGAGATCGGCTATCTCTGTGCCGCCGCGAGCGAATATTTCGCCAAACCCGTGCGGCGCGAGGACGTGGTGTGGACCTATTCGGGCGTGCGACCGCTCTACGACGACGGCGCCTCCAAGGCTCAGGAGGCGACGCGCGACTACGTACTCAAGCGCGAGGGCGAGGGAAACGAACCCTTCCTCCTCTCCGTCTTCGGCGGCAAGATCACCACCTACCGCCGGCTCGCCGAGGCCGTGCTCGACAAGCTTGCGCCGCAACTGCCCGAGGCGGCGCGGGCCAAGGCCGGGTGGACGGCGGGTGCGCCGCTGCCGGGCGGAGATTTCCCGCATGACGGCTACGACGCGCTGACCCGCCGCATCGCGGGCGAGCATCTTTATCTCGGCGGTGGCATCGCGGCGCGCCTTGCTCGAGCTTACGGCACGCGGGCCTTCGCCATCCTCGAGGGGGCCCGCGCCATGGCAGACCTCGGCCGCCAGTTCGGCGCCGGTCTCAGCGAGCGCGAGGTGGACTATCTCATGCGCGAGGAATGGGCGATGACAGCCGAGGACGTCCTGTGGCGCCGCTCCAAGCTCGGTCTGCGCCTGACCCGGGAGGAGGCGGCCGCGCTCGACGATTTCATGGCCGCGCGGCTCAGGCAAGCGGCCTGAGCGGCTGCAGCCCGCTCCGATCAGGATCGGAGCGGTTCTGGTGCGGGCGATGCGCATCCGCTAGCGTCGGCCACAACAGGAAGCCGAACCGCAAGAAGCCGAACCGGAGGGAACATTCCTTGGCCACCTACGTTCTCGCCATCGACCAGGGCACCACCTCCTCGCGAGCCATCCTCTTCCGGCCCGACACCTCCATCGCGGCCGTGGCGCAACGCGAGTTCCCGCAGCATTTCCCGGCCTCGGGCTGGGTGGAGCACGAGCCGGAGGACCTGTGGGAGACGACGCTCGCGACCTGCCGCGAGGCGCTCGACAAGGCCGGCGCCGCGGCGCGCGATGTCGCCGCCATCGGCATCACCAACCAGCGCGAGACGACGGTGGTCTGGGACCGGGCGAGCGGCCGGGCCATCCACCGCGCCATCGTCTGGCAGGACCGGCGCACGGCGCCGCTCTGCGCCCGGCTGAAGGACGAGGGGCACGAGTCGCTGTTCACGGCGCGCACCGGCCTCATCCTCGATCCCTATTTCTCCGGCTCCAAGATCGCCTGGATCCTCGACAACGTACCCGGCGCGCGCGCGCGGGCGGAGCGCGGCGAGCTCGCCTTCGGCACTGTCGACAGCTTCCTCCTGTGGCGCCTCACCGGCGGAAAGGTCCATGCGACTGATGCGACCAACGCAGCACGCACGCTCCTCTTCGACATCCACAAGGGGGAGTGGGACGAGGAGCTCATGCGCCTTCTCGGCGTGCCCCGCTCCATGCTGCCAGAAGTGCGGGACTGCTCGGGCAGGTTCGGCGAGAGCGATGCCGCGCTCTTCGGCGCGCCGATCAGCATCTGCGGCATCGCCGGCGACCAGCAGGCGGCAACCGTCGGTCAGGCCTGTTTCACGCCCGGCATGGTGAAATCGACCTACGGCACGGGATGCTTCGCGCTCGTCAACACGGGTGATGCCCCGGTCGCTTCCAGAACCAAGCTGCTCACCACCATCGCCTATCAGCTCGACGGCCAGCGCACCTATGCGCTCGAGGGCTCCATCTTCGTCGCCGGGGCGGCGGTGCAATGGCTGCGCGACGGGCTCGGCATCATCACCGACGCCGCCGCGACCGGACAGCTCGCCGAGGATGCCGACCCGACGCAGCAGGTCTATCTCGTGCCTGCCTTCGTCGGCCTCGGCGCGCCCTACTGGAACCCGGACGTGCGCGGCGCCCTCTTCGGCCTGACGCGCGGCACCGGCCCAGCCGAACTCGCCCGCGCGGCGCTGGAGAGCGTCTGCTACCAGACCGCCGATCTCCTCGCCGCCATGCGCGCTGACTGGCCGCAGGCGGACGGCGCCGAGACGGTGCTCCGGGTCGACGGCGGCATGGTGGCGTCGGACTGGACTATGCAGCGCCTCGCCGACCTGCTCGCCGCTCCTGTCGATCGGCCGGTGGTGAAGGAGACGACGGCGCTCGGCGCCGCCTATCTCGCCGGCCTCGCCGCCGGCGTCTTCCCCGCCCCGGCACAGTTCGCGGACTTGTGGCGGGTGGAGCGGCGCTTTGCGCCCGCCATGAGCGAACCGCTGCGCAAAGCCAAGCTCGCCGGCTGGCGCGAAGCGGTGACGCGGCTCGTCATGCCGGTGGGTTAGGCCCTACAGCACCTCCTCCAGCCAGTCGTAGACGACGGCGAGGCCGAGCGGCAGGTTGCCGACTTGGCAATGCATGTCCGCCCCCTCGGCGCGGGTGAAGACGTAGCGCGTCACGCGGCCGCCGGCCCGCGAAGCGAAGACGTCGAGCTGGCGCAGCGCCTCCTCGCCCTCCCCTTCGCCGACGACGGCGAGCGTCGGGCAGGCAATGCGCTCGAGCCCCTCCTCAGCACGGAAGTCGGCGAGGCGCTTCAGCCAGGCATGCGTGCCGTCGACTCCGTAGCGGCGGCAGGCGGATTTGAAGGAGAGCTTCATCGTCACCGGCATCATCTCGTCCGGGATCTCGTCCACATAGGCGAGCGGCAGGTCCTCCATCTCCTCCGCACCGGGCGGCATGAAGCCGAGGAGATAGGCCTTGAGATCGACGATGGGCGAGTTGAGGACGAGGGCCTTGAGCCGGGGATCGTGGATGGCGGCGCGCGTCGCGAAATAGCCGCCGAAGCTCACGCCATAGAGCCCGAGCCTGTCGCCGTTGATATCCGGCCGCGCCAGCGCCGCGTCGATGACGGCGGCGAGCGGCGCCTCGTAGTCCGGCCGGAAGACGAGGTCCGGGTAGCGGCGCATGGCCGAGACCTGCCCCGGCCCCTGGGCGAGCAGCACGTTGAAGCCGCGCTCCAGGCCGGCACGGGCCGCCGAAAAGAACATTTCCTCGTTTGTGCCGTCGAAGCCAGTGATGGCGACGAGCGTGCGCCCGTCGACGGCACCGCCCGCCGGCGCACAGAAATAGCCGGGCAGCAGCACGTCGCCGAAAGGGATGTCGATGGCGATGACGTTGTCGGCGAAGAGGGGCATCGCCGCGGCGAAGCAGCGCTGGCTGGCGAGCCCGTACTGCAGCGCCTCGCCGACGAAAGGGTCGCAGAAATATTCGGCCGACCGGTAGTACATCGAGGCCCGGCCATAATGCTCGCGCGCGCTGACGCGGTGGCCACGGCCGAGCGCGACATCGGCCATGCGCTCGATGCCGGCGGCGAGATCGGCGAAACGGCGCGGCCATTCGCGCGGCGTTTCGTCGAGCCCGGCCCGGGCGGCGAAGATCTCCCCCGGCGCGCCGCCGCCATAGCTGGCGGCGCCCAGCATGCGCATCAGCTGGAAATCGAGTTCGGGATTGGCAAATCCCGTAATGCGCGTCGCCGTGCGTTCGATGGCCACCATGCGTCTCTCCCGATACGTGTTGATCCCCGCCCCCGCGAGGGGGCATTAGTGGCAAAACTGGCTGATTGCGCGAAGCCGCGCGTGGAGCGGAGGCATCTTACGTCCATGAGCGACCGTATAGAAACCGATGTCGTCATCGTCGGCGCCGGGCCCGTCGGGCTCTTCGCCGTCTTCGAGCTCGGCCTCCTCGACATCCGGGCCCATGTCATCGACATCCTGCCGAAGGTCGGCGGCCAGTGCGCGGAACTCTACCCGGAGAAGCCGATCTACGACATTCCCGGCTTCCCCATGGTCACCGGCCAGGGGCTCGTCGACAATCTCATGGCGCAGATCGAGCCCTTCCACCCGACCTTCCATCTCTCGGAGATGGTGGAGACGCTCGAGAGCCTCGGCACAGCCGAGGCGCCGCTCTTCCGCCTCAGGACCGACGCGGGCACCGAATTCGTCACGAAGGCCATCATCATCGCGGCCGGGGGCGGCTCGTTCCAGCCCAAGAAGCCGCCGATCCCCGGCATCGAGGGCTTCGAGGGCTCCAGCGTGTTCTATGCCGTGCGGCAGATGGAGCCCTTCCGCCACAAGCGCATCCTCATCGTCGGCGGCGGCGATTCGGCCCTCGACTGGACGGTGAACCTCGCACCGCTGGCGAAGCGCCTGACGCTGCTGCACCGGCGCGACGCCTTCCGCGCGGCGCCCGATACCGTCAACAAGATGCGCGCCCTCGTCGCCGCGGGAGCGATGGACTTCCACCTCGGCCAGGTGGTCAAGCTCGAGGGCAAGGCACCGGTGCTGGAGGGGGCCGTGGTGCGCCGCGACGACGGGTCGACCTTCGCCATCGCCTGCGACGTGCTGCTGCCCTTCTTCGGACTCACCATGAAGCTCGGCCCCATCGCCGATTGGGGCCTCAACCTCCACGAGAACCTCGTCCCGGTCGATACCGAGAAGTTCGAGACGAGCGTGCCCGGCATCTTCGCCATCGGCGACATCAACAGCTATCCGGGCAAGCTGAAGCTCATCCTCTCCGGCTTCCACGAGGGGGCGCTCGCCGCCCAGCGCGTGTTCCACTACGTCTATCCGGACAAGCGCCTGGTCTTCCAGTACACGACCTCCTCCACCAGCCTGCAGAAGAAGCTCGGGGTCCACGCCTGAGGCCGCCCTGCGTCGCGGACATGCCAACCCGGCTCGCCCGCGGCTTGACGCTGGCCGCCCCCGCGTCGTCACATGCCCTCAACGAGCATCCGGCGCACGGCGGCGGATGCCGCTGACGGGGGAGGTGGGATGACACTATCGATCTTCAATCTGTCGGGCCGGACGGCCCTCGTCACGGGCTCGGGCCAGGGCATCGGGCTCGCCATCGCCCGCGGCCTCGCCGCGGCGGGCGCGCGCGTCGTCCTCAACGGCCGTGACGCGGCCAAGCTCGACAAGGCGGCCGGGCTCATCCGCGCGGCGGGTGGCGAGGCGGTGGCGATGCCGTTCGACGTGACCGACGCCACGGCGGCGCGCGAGGGCGTCGCCCGCATCGAGCATGAGGTCGGGCCGCTCACCATCCTCGTCAACAACGCCGGCATCCAGCGCCGCGCCCCGCTGGAGGATTTCGCCGACGAGGACTGGCACCAGATCATCCACACCAATCTCGACAGCGTCTATTACGTCGGCCAGGCGGCGGCGCGGCACATGATCCCGCGCGGCTACGGCAAGATCATCAACATCTGCTCCGTCATCAGCGAGCTCGCGCGTCCGACCATCGCGCCCTATGCCGCGAGCAAGGGCGCGGTGAAGATGCTGACCAAGGGCATGGCGGCGGACTGGGGCCGCCACGGCATCCGCGTCAACGGCATCGGCCCCGGCTTTTTCGCCACCGAGATGAACAGCGCCCTCGTCGAGAACGCCGACTTCACCGCCTGGCTGACCAAGCGCACGCCGCTCGGCCGCTGGGGCGAGGTGGACGAGCTCGCCGGCGCCGCCATCTATCTCTCCGCGCCGGCCTCGGACTTCGTGACTGGCCACGTGCTCTATGTCGACGGCGGCGTCACCGCCTCGCTCTGATCTCGCGCTGAAACGTGACAACCGGGAAGGAAACGCATGAATCAAATCGATTTGAAGGGGCGTGTGGCAGTCGTCACGGGCGGTGCCCAGGGCATCGGCCGAGCCGTGGCCGAGCGCTTCAAGGCCTCCGGCGCGAAACACGTCGAGTTGTGGGACCGTGACGGCGCGCTGGCCGAAGCGACAGCCAAGGAGATGGGCGCGGACGTCTCGGCCCGCGCCGTCGACATCACCGACTATGCCGCTGTCGAGGCTGCCGCCAGGGCGGCGGAGGCGGCGCATGGGGCCGTCGACATCCTCGTCAACAGCGCCGGCATCGCCGGGCCAACCTTCAAGGCCTGGGAATACCCGCTCGAGGAATGGGCGCGCGTGCAGCGGATCAATGTCGACGGCACCTTCCATTGCTGCCGCGCGCTGGTGCCCGGCATGCGCGCGCGCAACTACGGCCGCATCGTGCTGGTCGCCTCGATTGCCGGCAAGGAGGGCAATCCCAATGCCTCGGCCTATTCGGCGTCCAAGGCCGCTGTCATCGGCTTCACCAAGTCGCTCGGCAAGGAGCTCGCCGACCGCAACATCGCCGTCAACTGCATCACGCCGGCCACCGCCAAGACGCGAATCCTCGAGCAGGTGAGCGAGGAGTTCATTGAATACATGCTGTCGAAGATCCCGCGCGGACGCTTCGTCGAGGTGGAGGAAGTAGCAAGCATGGTGGCCTTCCTCGCCTCGGAGGACAACAGCTTCACCACGGGCGCCGTCTTCGATCTGTCCGGCGGGCGCGCCACCTATTGATCTATTGATGGCGCTTGAGCGGCATGGCGTGGCCCGCTAGCTTGACCCCCATGATCGCCATGCCGCCCCTGCCCACCACCGTGCTCGGCGAGCGCCTGATGACGCTCGCCGCCGATCTCAATCAATATACCGACGAGCCGGGGCGCCTGACGCGCCTCTACCTGTCGCCGGCCCATCGCGCCGCCGCCGAAGCGGTGATGCGCATGATGGAGGCGGCGGGCATGAGCGCGCATATCGACGCCGCCGGCACTGTCGTCGGCCGCTACGAGGGGATCGAGCCGGGCGCGCCCGCGCTCCTCGTCGGTTCGCACATCGACACCGTGGTCGATGCCGGCAGCTATGACGGCATGCTCGGGGTGCTGGCTGGCATCGTCGCCGTCGAGGAGCTCGCCCGGCGCGGGGAGCGCATGCCCTTTGCCATCGAAGTGCTGGCCTTCGGCGACGAGGAGAACGTCCGCTTCCCCACCAATCTCTCGACCTCGCAGGCGATCGCGGGCACCTACGACCGAGCCTGGCTCGATGGCAGGGACTACGACGGGATGAGCCTGCGCGAGGCCCTGCTCGCCTTCGGCGGCGACCCCGAGGCCGTGACGCAGCTCGGCCGCGATCCGAGCTCCGTCAAGGGCTACATCGAATTCCACATCGAGCAGGGACCGGTGCTGGAGCGCGAGAACCTGCCGGTCGGCATCGTCAGCGCGATCAACGGCATCACCCGGGCGCGCGGCGTGGTGACGGGCGAGGCCGGCCACGCCGGCACCGTGCCGATGGCGCTGCGGCGCGATGCCTTCGCCGCGCTGAGCGAGATGAACCTCGCCGTCGAACGCATCGGCGCCCGTGATCCCTCGACCGTCGCGACGATCGGCATGGCCAAGGTGGCGCCCAACGCCTCCAACGTCATTCCCGGCCGCGTCGACTTCATGCTCGACGTGCGCGCGCCGGACGATCCCGTGCGCCACGCCATTGTCGAGGAAATGGTGGCCGAGATGCGCGACATCGCCGCCCGGCGCCATGTGGCGCTCGATCTCGACCTCTATTTCGACGCCCCTGCCACCGCCATGGACGCCGGCCTGATGCGCGCGCTGGAGACGGCCGTCACGGGCCAGGGCATCGGCGCGCGGCACCTGCCGTCGGGTGCCGGCCACGACGCCATGGCCATGGCGCGCCTGTGCCCTTCGGCAATGGTCTTCGTGCGCTGCAAAGGCGGCATCAGTCACAATCCGGCTGAGTCGATCACCGTCGACGACGCGGATGTCGCCGTGCGCGTCCTTGTGGACGCCATCAAGGCTTTTGCCGCGCGCAACGGGTGAGGGCAGGGAACGGCTGGGACCTGCCGCCCTGTCCGGCTAGAAACGCATAAAGGTGCTTCGTCAGCGGTCTGTCATCGGTCCCGTCGTCATGGCCGCGCTTGTTGCGGGCATCCGCACCTTGAAAGTGCGAGCAACGCCAAACGCGTCGATGGCCGGGACAAGCCCGGCCATGACGAGCGGTGCGGATTACGCGCTCTTCGCATCCACGCAATGCACAAGCCGGCCATCCGCGTTTTCATGGCCCACGGTCGTGCGGTCGGTCGGGAGGGGCGCGTGCCGGCACCCCGCCGCCGGGGCCGCCGCCTACTTCTCCGTCTCGACCAGCCCCTTCACGAAGAGGCGCTGCATCGCAATGACCACCACGACGGGAGGCAGCATGGCGAGGATGGTCGTCGTCATGACGAGGTGCCATACGGGATCGGCCTCGGCCGCCGCGGCCGCGAGGCGCTGGATGCCCATGACGATGGTGTAATAGCTCTGATCCGTGGTGACGAGCAGCGGCCACAGATACTGGTTCCAGCCGTAGATGAAGAGGATGACGAAAAGCGCGGCAATATTGGTGCGCGACAGCGGCATCAGGATGGACCAGAAGAAGCGTAGCGGCCCCGCCCCGTCGATGCGCGCCGCTTCCGTCAATTCGTCCGGTATAGTCATGAAGACCTGACGGAACAGGAACGTCGCCGTCGCCGAGGCGATCAACGGAATGGCGAGGCCCGAATAGCTGTTGAGCATGCCGAGATTGGCCACGACCTCGAAGGTCGGCAGGATGCGCACCTCGACCGGCAACATCAGCGTGATGAAGATGAGCCAGAAAGCCGTGACCCGGAAGGGGAAGCGGAAATAGCAGATGGCGAAGGCCGACAGCAGCGAGATGGCGATCTTGCCGATGGCGATCGCCATGGCCATGACGAAGCTGTTCCACAGCATCGGCCCGACGGGCGGAAAGCCGGAGACGCTGGAGCCGGTAAACAGCGCCTCCTTGTAGTTGGCGATGAGGGCCGCACCCGGCAGAAAGCCGATGCGGCCAGTGAGGAAGTCCGTGCCGGGATGGGTGGACGCCACGAAGGCGAGCCACACCGGCAGCACCATGGCGGCAACGCCGAGGATGAGCGCCGCATGGGCGGCGAAAGTCAGCTTGCGGCCGGATTCGACCATGTCCCCGCCCCCTCAGTAATGGACCTTGCGCTCGATATGGCGGAACTGCAGCGCCGTCAGGCCGATGACGATGACGAGCAGCACCACCGACTGAGCGGCGGAAGCGCCGAGATTGAGCGATTCGAAGCCGTCTTTGAACACCTTGTACACGAGGATGGTGGTGGACTGGCCGGGCCCGCCGCCGGTCGTCGCGTGGATAATGCCGAAGGTGTCGAAGAAGGCGTAGACGATGTTGACGACAAGCAGGAAGAAGGTCGTCGGCGCGAGCAGCGGCCAGACGATCTTGCGGAAACGCAGCCAGGGGCCCGCCCCGTCGAGCGCCGCCGCCTCCACAAGCGTGCGCGGAATGGCCTGCAGTCCGGCTAGGAAGAATAGGAAGTTGTAGCTCACCTGCTTCCACGAGGCGGCGAGAATGACCATGATGAGCGCATCGGTGCCGTTGAGGTGGTGGTTCCAGTAGATGCCGATGGCCCGCAGACCACGCGCCACCACGCCGACCGACGGATCGAACATGAACCACCACAGGATGGCAGCGACCGCCGGGGCCACGGCATAGGGCCAGATGAGCAGCGTCTGGTAGACCATCGCCTTGCGCCCCACCTTGTCAGCGGCGAGCGCGAAGAGGAGCCCGAGACCGAGCGAGATGGCCGCGACCGACGCGGAGAAGACCACAGTGATGGCGAAGCTCGACCGGTAGCTCGGATCCTCGAACAGGGCGACGAAATTGGCGAGGCCGACGAACTGGCGCGACAGGCCGAAGGCGTCTTCGGCAAAGAGCGAGGTGTAGAGCGCCTGGCCAGCGGGCCACAGGAAGAAGATGATGGTGATGGCAAGCTGCGGCGCAAGCAGCAGATAAGGCACGATGCCGCCGCCGAAGGTGACCCGTTTTGCCTGCATCGGCCCCCCAGAAGGAACAGGGCGGCGCCCGATGCAGTCCGGGCGCCGCCATTCTACATTACATTATTCAGGAGTTGGACTTCTCGAACTGGCGGAGCAGCTCGTTGCCGCGCTTCGCCGCCGCGTCGAGCGCGTCCTTCGCCGACTTCTTGCCGGTTAGCGCGTTCTCCAGTTCCTCCTCGATCATGTCGCGGATCTGGACGAAGTTGCCGAGACGCAGGCCCTTGGAGTTGTCGGTCGGCGGGTTGAGGTTCATCTGCTTGATCGAGATGTCGGAACCCGGGTTCTTTTCATAGAAACCTTCTTTCTGCGACAGCTCGTAGGCGGCCTTGGTGATCGGCAGGTAGCCGGTCTGCTGGTGCCACCAGGCTTGCACCTCGGGCTTCGACAGATAGGCGAAGAACTTCGCCGCGCCCTTGTATTCCTCCTTCGGACGACCGGCGAGGACCCAGAGCGTCGCGCCGCCGATGATGGAGTTCTGCGGGGCGCCCTGCACGTCCGGCCAGTAGGGCTGCATGCCGTAGCCGACGCCGAACTTGGCATTGGCCATGATGTTGGCGCGCGCCGCCGAGGAGGCGAAGGTCATGGCGCATTCGCCGGAGAGGAACTTGGGATCCGACTTGCCCTGGCGGCCACCGTAGTCGAAGATCTTCGACTTCTGCCAGTCGACCAGCGCCGTCCAGTGCTTCTCGAGCGTCGGGTTGTTGATCTTGAGCTCGGTGCCGAGGCCGCCGAAGCCGTTGGCCTCGGTCGACAGCGGGATGTTGTGCATGGCCGAGAAGTTCTCGACATGGACCCAGGACGGCCACTGGGTGGTGAAGCCGCACGCGATGCCCGCCGCCTGCAGCTTCTTGGCGAACTCCTCCACCTCCGGCCAGGTCTTGGGCGGGGTGTTCTCGTCAAGGCCGGCCTTCTTGAAGTGATCCTTGTTGTAATAGAGGATCGGCGTCGATGAATTGAACGGGAACGACAGCATGTTGCCCTGCGTGTCGCTGTAGTAGCCCGTCACCGCCGGCAGGTAGGCCTTGGGATCGAACGGCTCGTTCTCGTCGGCCATCAGCTTGTAGACGGGATAGACGGCGCCCTTGGCCGCCATCATGGTCGCCGTGCCGACCTCGAAGACCTGCACGATCGTCGGGTGCTGCTTGGCGCGGAAGGCAGCGATGGCGCCCGTCATGGTCTCCGGATAGCTGCCCTTGAAGACCGGGACAACCTTGTACTCGCTCTGCGAGGCGTTGAAGTCGCTGGCGATCTTCTCGAGCTTCTCGCCGAGCGCGCCCGACATGGCATGCCACCACTGGATTTCAGTCTGGGCAGCAGCCGGTCCTGCCGCGGCGATGAAAGCCGCCGCACTTGCCATGGTTACAATACGAGATGCCATGATAGCCTCCCCATCTCCCGGAGCCCCCCTCGGGGACCCTTCTCTTCGTTGCTAGCGAGCATAGCATGACAATGACATGACAGTTCAATGAATAATCGACGACAAACGCAAGCGAAACGAAATTTGAGTCTTCAGCGAGGAGCGCATCCATGGGGGGCCTGACCCTTTCCACAGCCACCACCCTGCCGACCGATTTTGCGAGGGCCGCCTTGGCCGGCCGCGTCTTCCGGCCCGATGTTGCCGGCCCTTCGGTGGTGACCGTCCGCGATGGCGAGGTTTTCGATATCAGCCGCGCTTTCGCGACGATGCGCGACCTATGCGAAACTTCCGCACCTGCGGCCGCCCTGCGCGACGCCAAGGGCGAATCATTGGGTCCGCTCGAGGCCATCCTCGCCAATTCCGTGGAGGCGACGCGTGATTCCACCCGGCCCTACCTCCTCGCGCCCATCGACCTGCAGGCGGTGAAGGCGGCGGGCGTGACCTTCGCCGTCTCCATGCTGGAGCGCGTCATCGAGGAGCGCGCGCGTGGCAATGCGGACGCCGCGGCGGCCATCCGCGAGGAGATCAACCGCCTCGTCGGCGATGACCTCGCCCGCCTCAGGCCCGGCTCGCCCGCGGCCATGCGCCTCAAGGAGGTGCTCGTGGCCCAGGGCGCCTGGAGCCAGTATCTAGAGGTTGGCATCGGGCCGGATGCCGAGATCTTCACCAAGGCCCAGCCCATGTCGAGCGTCGGCACGGGAGCGGATGCCGGCATCCACGCCATCTCCACCTGGAACAATCCCGAGCCCGAGGTGGTGCTGGTCGTCGCCTCGGACGGGCGCATCGTCGGCGCCACCCTCGGCAACGATGTCAACCTGCGCGACGTCGAGGGCCGCTCGGCCCTGCTCCTCGGCAAGGCGAAGGACAACAACGCGAGCTGTGCGGTCGGCCCCTTCCTGCGCTTCTTCGACGACGGCTTCTCGCTCGACGACGTGCGCCGCATGCACGTGACGCTGACCGTCGAGGGCGAGGATGGCTTCCGCATGGAGGGCTTCTCCACCATCGAGAAGATCAGCCGAGACCCGGCCGACCTCGCGGCTCAGATGATCGGCAGGCATCACCAGTATCCGGATGGGGCGGTGCTCTTCCTCGGCACGCTTTTCGCGCCGGTCGAGGACCGCGATGCGCCGGGCAAGGGCTTTACCCACAAGGTGGGCGACGTCGTCACCATCGCCGCCCCGCAGCTTGGCAGCCTCGTCAACCGCATGCGCCACAGCCAGGATTGCGCACCGTGGACCTTCGGCACCGGGCAGCTGATGCGCAACCTCGCCAAGCGCGGCCTCCTCTGAGCCGCCCCGCGGACCGGAACCGGACGTGAACCAGCACCGCCGACCGCCAGCCTCCGGGAACGCCGCCGGCGATGCCATCGCAGACGATGGAGCGGCCGCGTTCCTCGCCGTGCGGCCGCGGCTCCTTGCCATCGCCCATCGCATGCTCGGCACGATGGGCGACGCCGAGGACGTGGTGCAGGATGCCTTCCTTCGTTTCCATGCCGCCGGCGGAACAATCGACAGTCCGCAGGCCTGGCTCGTCACGGTGACGAGCCGGCTCGCCATCGACCGGCTGCGGGCCGCACGGCGCGAGCGCGCCGCCTATGACGGGCCTTGGCTGCCCGAGCCCTGGACGGGACCCGACGACGGCGACGCCTTCGCCGGCGACCTGCCCTATGCCGTCCTCGTGCTGATGGAGCGCCTCGGCCCGGTGGAGCGCTGCGCCTTCGTGCTGCGCGAGCTCATCGACATGCCCTATGCCCGCCTCGCCGAGGTGCTCGGCCGCAGCGAGGCGGCCTGCCGGCAGATCGTCGCCCGGGCGCGGCGACGACTCGGCGACGGGCAGATCCCCGCAGCGCCGGGGGATGTTCTGGCACGCCGCCGGCGGCATGAGCGCCTCATGGAGGAATTCCGCCTCGCGCTCGCCGCCGGGGATGCCGAGCGGCTCATCGGCCTGCTCGCGCCGGACGCCACCATCACGTCGGACGGCGGCGGCAAGGTGCTTGCCGCCCGCAACATCGTGCGCGGCGCCGGGCGGATCGTGCGGCTGGTGCTGGGCGTCGCCCGCAAGCTCGGCCGTGGCCGCATCGAGCGGCCGGCGCGCTTTGCCGGCGAAGCGGGCTTCGTCACCTACGATGGGGAACGCCCGGTGCGGATCGTAATGGCGGCGAGCGACGGCGAGCGGATCACGGCCGTCTATTTCGTGCTCAACCCGGACAAGCTCGTCCGCATCCCCACCGAAAGCTGAGCCGACGTTTTTTGCGGTCCCCTGTCACAAGGCGCGCCGTGCTGCGTCTTGGAGGCATGCGGCCTCGCTCGGCCGCGCAGAGGAGTACATGACGATGAGGACCATCAACGCCTACGGTATCATCCCCGATGTCTTCGGCACGGCGCGTCGACTCAACAGCGACATCGAGGGGCTCGGCCTCGACATGACGCTCGTCGAGCTCGTCAAGACGCGCGCCTCGCAGATCAACGGCTGCGCCTATTGCGTGCACATGCACGGCGGCGATGCGGTGAAGAAATACGGCGAGAAGCCGGAGCGGCTGTATCTCCTGCCGACATGGCGGGAATCGCCCGCCTTCGATGCGCGCGAGCGCGCCGCCCTCGCCTATGCGGAAGCAATGACGCGCATGGACGACCATGACGCCCTCGTCCAGGCCGCAACCGCCCTCGACGATCATTTCTCCGAAAAGGAGGTCGTGGCGCTGACGGCGCTCCTTGCCATGATCAATTTCTGGAACCGCATCGCCGTCGGCTTCGGCACCCAGCACGCGCCGGTCTGATCGGCCTCAGATGACGTTCGCCTCGCGCAGCGGCCGCTCCGCGAGGATGCGGCCGTAGCCGAGATCGGCGAGATCGAGCGTCACGAAGCGCCCGTGCACGATCTCCTCGGCGATGCCGCGGCCGACGGCGGGGGCCTGCTGCAGGCCGTGGCCGGAGAAGCCGTTGGCGAGGAAGAGGTTCTCGACCTCGCCGGCACGGCCGACGATGGCGTTGTGGTCGAGGAGGTTCATGTCGTAGGGGCCGGACCAGGCCCGGCCGGGGCGGATGTGCTCGAAGGCGGGCACGCGCATGGCGAGCGCCGGCCAGATCACCTCCTCAAACAGCGACCAGTCGACGGTCTCCGCATCGCCGTCCCACTCGGGATCGGCCTCGGGCTCTGGCGAGATGCCGCAGATGAACATCTGCCCGTCGGCGCCGCGGTGCCCCTCGGGCCGCACGTAGGCGCCGGAGGTGTCGATCATCAGCGGGCAGTTGTCGACCGGCCCCTTGCAGGTGAAGCTGAAGACATAGCGCTTCCTCGGGTACACGGGGATGTCGATGCCGGCGCTCGCAGCGATGCGCCGCCCATCCGAGCCGGCGCAATTGACGACCGCGCCGCAGGCGATGCGGCTACCGTCCGCAAGGTGCACCGCGACGATGCGGCTACCCTGCCGCTCGAGACGGGCGACCTCGCCGGTACGATACTCGGCCCCGAGCGCCCGCGCCTTCTTGCGGAAGGCCTGCAGCAGGCCCCAACCGTCGAACCAACCCTCGCCGCTGCGCCCCCAGGCCCCTGCAAGGAGATCGTCCGTGACGAGCCACGGGAATCGGTCCTTGAGCCCAGCGGCATCGAACAGGACGATGTCGGCGCCCTCGGCTTCCTGCACCGCGTGGTTGCAGGCGAGCGTCTCGGCCCCTTCGGGCGTCGCCGCAAGATAGAGATAGCCGCCCTCGGTGAAATCAATCACCGGCCGCTCGTCGCCGACGGCAAGGCGCGCGCCTATGTCGCGCAGAAAGGCGACGCCGTAGAGCGAGATGCGGATGTTGACCGGGCTCGAGAACTGCTGACGGATGGAGGCCGCCGACAGCGCCGATGCCGAGCGCGCATAGGTCGGATCCTTCTCGATCACGAGCACGCGACCGGAAAAGGCGGGATCGGACAGGAGATGGAAGGCGACGGAGGAGCCCATCGCCGCGCCGCCGACGATGACGACGTCGGCGGTCTCTGGGGTGGAACGATTGGGGGTCTGGGACATGATCCTGGCAGCGCCGAAATGAGCGGAGGCGAAGCGTTGCGGGTGGCTGCTTCATGAGCAGCCCGCATGATTGCCGCATGCGACGTGGCTTGTCCATGGGCTGCGGCTGTCGCAGCTGCACAGGGCAATATCCCTCACTCCGTCCGTCCGGCCGTTTCCGTCCCGCACTCCGCCAGAAGCCAGTCGCGAAAGGCGGCAAGCGCCGGGCGGTCGGCCTTCTCCTCCGGATAGACGAGATAATAGGCCTCCTCGCTCGTGATCGGCCGCTCGAAGGGCACGACGAGGGCGCCGGCGCGCAATTCGTCCTCGACGAGGAAGCGCGGCACGATGGCGAGGCCGAGGCCGGCGACGGCCGCCTGCGCCACCATGGCGAACTGCTCGAAACGCGGGCCCATGACCGCCCTGTCGGCCGAGAGCCCCTGGGCTGCAAGCCACAGGCCCCAGGCACGTGGCCGCGTCGCCTGTTGCAGCAATGGAACAGTGAGAACGTCCGCCACCTCGGCGAGTTCGTGGTGGGCGACGAGCGCCGGGCTCGCCACCGGCACGATCACTTCGCCCATCAGCCGGTGCATGCGCGCGCCGGGCCATACCGCCTCGCCGAAATGGATCGCCGCGTCGAACCCTTCGCGCGCGAAGTCAAAGGGCAGGATGCGCGTGGCGAAGTTGATGGTGACGCCCGGATGGCGCTGGAAAAAGCCGGGCAGCCGCGGGATCAGCCAGCGCGTGCCGAAGGTCGGCAGAATGGCGAGATCGAGGATGCCGCCCGCCCCGCGGAAGGCCATGGCATTGACCGTCGCGGCGGTGAGCCGCGCCAGCGCTTCGCGCACCTCCCCGGCATAGGCGCTGCCGGCCGCTGTCAGCACCACGCGCTGGCGCACCCGCTCGAAAAGCTTCAGGCCGAGCTGTGCCTCCACCGCCGCCACCTGTCGGCTGACGGCACCCTGCGTCAGGTTGAGCTCCTCAGCCGCCTTGGTGAAGGACAGGTGCCGCGCCGCCGCCTCGAAAGCGGCGAGCGCCGTCAGCGAAGGCAGAGCGAGGCGCTGTTGAACGTCGCGCATCATTCATTCCGTTTCTTCATGAACTCGTGAGAACATATCGTTTGAAACGCGGACATGAAACCGCCATCCTGTCGCGACGACGAGACCCGCATCCGCGATGCATCAGACGGCGGCCGCCTCACCGGATTGAGGCAGGGGCCGCACAACGCTCCGGGAAGAGACATGACCGTTCACACCGCCGCCGCTTCCGCCCGCGAGGAAGCGCTCGCCATTCTGAAGCGCCTCGGCGTGTCCGACACCGCCTTCGCTTCGACGGGCCTCGCCGCCCGCTCGCCCGTCACCGGCGAAATCATCGCCCACATCCGGGAGGCCGGCGCCGCCGAGACCCGCGCGGCCGTCGACCGCGCCGAAAAGGCCTTCGCCGAATGGCGCAGGGTTCCGGCGCCGCGGCGCGGCGAGTTCGTTCGCCTCCTCGGCGAGGAGCTGCGCGCCGCCAAGGAGGACCTCGGCCTTCTGGTGACGCTGGAAGCGGGCAAGATCGTCTCCGAAGGCCTCGGCGAGGTGCAGGAGATGATCGACATCTGCGATTTCGCCGTCGGCCTCTCGCGCCAGCTCTACGGCCTCACCATCGCCACCGAGCGGCCGCACCACCGCATGATGGAGACCTGGCATCCGCTCGGCCCCGTCGGCGTCATCACCGCCTTCAACTTCCCCGTCGCCGTCTGGTCGTGGAATGCCGCGCTCGCTTTCATCTGCGGCGACCCGGTGATCTGGAAGCCGTCCGAGAAGACACCGCTCGCCGCGCTCGCCGTGACCGCCATCACAGAACGGGCCGCCAAGCGCTTCGGCGGCGTGCCGGAGGGGCTTTTCGAACTCATCATCGGCGGCCGCGAGGCGGGTGAGGCCCTGGTCGCCGACGAGCGTGTGCCGCTCGTCTCGGCCACCGGCTCCACCGCCATGGGCCGCAAGGTCGGCCCGAAGCTCGCCGAGCGCTTCGCCCGCGCCATCCTGGAGCTCGGCGGCAACAACGCCGCCGTCGTCGCCCCCTCGGCCGTCCTCGACATTGCACTGAGAGCGATCGCCTTCGCCGCCATGGGCACGGCGGGCCAGCGCTGCACGACGCTGCGCCGGCTCATCGTGCACAGCAGCGTCTATGACAAGCTGGTGCCGCGGCTCGCCAAGGTCTACGGCAACGTCGCCATCGGCGATCCGCGCGTGAAGGGCACGCTCGTCGGCCCGCTCATCGACAAGGCCGCCTTCGACGGCATGGAGAAGGCGCTCGCCGAGGCGAAGAGCCTCGGCGCCACGGTGCACGGCGGCGGGCGCGTCGCCGGCATCGGCGGCGAAGAGGCCTATTACGCCCGCCCGGCCCTCGTCGAGATGCCGGGCCAGAGCGGCCCGATGCTACGCGAAACCTTCGCGCCCATCCTCTACGTGGTGAAATACGACACGTTCGAAGAGGCGATCGCCCTGCACAACAGCGTCGGCGCCGGTCTCTCCTCCTCCATCTTCACGCTCGACATGCGCGAGGCCGAGCGCTTTGTCTCGGCGGAAGGCTCCGACTGCGGCATCGCCAACGTCAATATCGGCCCCTCCGGCGCGGAGATCGGCGGTGCCTTCGGCGGCGAGAAGGAGACGGGCGGCGGCCGCGAGGCGGGCTCCGACGCCTGGAAAGCCTACATGCGCCGCGCCACCAACACCATCAACTACGGCACGGCCCTGCCGCTGGCGCAGGGCGTGACCTTCGACGTGGACGCGTGAGCGACTGGGCGCAATCTTCTCCCTCCCGCCGGGAGGGAGCGCGAAGGGCCGCATCAGATACTGAACAGACCTGCCGAGGACGAAACGCAGATGGCCAAGGATACAATGGGCTCCTTCAACTGGGCCGATCCCTTCCTGCTCGACGACCAGCTGACTGACGACGAGCGGATGATCCGCGACACGGCCCGTGCCTATGCACAGGAGAAGCTGCAGCCGCGCGTGCTTGAGGCCTATGCCCACGAGAAGACGGACCGGGCCATCTTCAACGAGATGGGGGAGCTCGGCCTTCTCGGCGTCACCATCCCGGAGGAATTCGGCGGCGCGGGCGCGAGCTACGTGGCCTACGGCCTCGTGGCGCGAGAGGTGGAGCGCGTCGATTCCGGCTACCGCTCGATGATGAGCGTGCAGTCGTCGCTCGTCATGCATCCGATCAACGCCTACGGCAGCGAGGAGCAGAAGCGCAAGTACCTGCCGAAGCTCGCTTCCGGCGAATGGGTCGGCTGCTTCGGCCTCACGGAGCCCGACGCCGGCTCCGACCCCGGCGGCATGAAGACCCGCGCCGAGAAGATCGACGGCGGCTACCGCCTCATCGGCTCGAAGATGTGGATCTCCAACTCGCCCATCGCCGACGTCTTCGTGGTCTGGGCGAAGTCCGCCGCCCATGACAACAAGATCCGCGGCTTCGTGCTCGACAAGGGCCTCAAGGGCCTCTCGGCGCCGAAGATCGGCGGCAAGCTCTCGCTGCGCGCCTCCATCACCGGCGAGATCGTCATGGACAATGTCGAGGTCGGCGAAGAGGCGCTGCTGCCGAACGTCTCGGGCCTTGCCGGGCCCTTCGGCTGCCTCAACCGCGCCCGCTACGGCATCTCCTGGGGTGCCATGGGCGCGGCGGAGGACTGCTGGCACCGCGCCCGGCAGTACACGCTCGACCGCAAGCAGTTCGGCCGGCCGCTCGCCGCCACGCAGCTCATCCAGAAGAAGCTCGCCGACATGCAGACGGAGATCGCGCTCGGCCTGCAGGGGTCCCTGCGCGTCGGCCGCCTCTTCGACGAGGGCCGGATGGCGCCGGAGATGATCTCCATCGTCAAGCGCAACAACTGCGGCAAGGCGCTCGACATCGCCCGCATGGCGCGCGACATGCACGGCGGCAACGGCATCCAGGAAGAATACCACGTGATGCGCCACGCCCAGAACCTCGAGACGGTCAACACCTACGAGGGCACCCACGACGTGCACGCTCTCATCCTCGGCCGGGCGCAGACGGGCATCCAGGCGTTCTTCTAAGGTGGACGCCGAGCGGCAGAGGATCCCTACCCGTCTCGGTCCTGCGGGCTGATCCACCCTCCCCCGAAGGGGATCGAAGCGCGAGCGAATGGAGCTGGCCGTGGGCGGGGATGACGAGGCGGTGACCGGGAACGTTGATCCCTCCCCTCAAGGGGAGGAATCAGTGCCGCGCGCCCTCGAGAGCCGCGACGCCAGAGAAGGGTCCGACACATGACCATCCTCCCCCTTCAGGGCCTCAAGGTTCTGGAACTCGCCCGCATCCTCGCCGGGCCGTGGATCGGCCAGCAGCTCGCCGACCTCGGCGCCGATGTCGTCAAGGTCGAGCGGCCGGGCAGCGGCGACGACACGCGCGGCTGGGGGCCGCCCTTCGTGCCGGCGGCCGACGGCGGCGACCTGTCGGCGGCCTATTTCCACGCCTGCAACCGCGGCAAACGCTCCATCGCCGTCGATTTCGAGACGGAGGAGGGGCGCGGCATCGTGCGGCGCCTCGCCGCCGAGGCCGACGTCCTCATCGAGAACTTCAAGGTCGGAGGCCTCAGGAAGTACGGGCTCGACCACGAGAGCCTCAAGGCCGTCAACCCGCGCCTCATCTATTGCTCCGTCACCGGCTTCGGCCAGGACGGGCCGTACCGCGAGCGGGCCGGCTACGACTTCATGATCCAGGGCATGGGCGGGATTATGGACCTGACCGGCGCGCCCGACGGCGAGCCGCAGAAGATCGGCGTCGCCTTCGCCGACATCTTCACCGGCCTCTATTCCACCATCGGCATCCTCGCCGCCTTGCGCCGGCGCGACACGACGGGCGAGGGCGGGCATGTCGACATGGCGCTGCTCGACGTGCAGGTGGGCGTGCTCGCCAACCAGGCGATGAACTACCTCGTCTCGGGCAAGGCGCCGCGCCGGCTCGGCAATGCCCATCCCAACATCGTGCCCTACCAGGTCTTCGAGGTGGCGGACGGACACGTCATCGTCGCCGTCGGCAATGACGGGCAGTTCCGCCGCTTCTGCAACGTCATCGGCATGCCGGCGCTCGGCGAGCAGAGTGAATATGCCACCAACAAGGCGCGGGTCGAGAACCGCGGCGCCCTCGTCGCAATCCTCTCTGGCGCGCTGAGGCGCCTCAAGCGCGACGAGTTGCTTTTCCGCCTCGAAGCCGAAGGCGTGCCAGCGGGGCCGATCAACTCGGTGGCGGACGTCTTCGCCGACCCGCAGGTGATCGCCCGCGGCATGCGGGTGGACCTCCCCTGCCCCGAGGCCGAGGGCGGCACGATCCCGACCGTGCGCTCGCCCATCGTCATCGACGGGGCGCCGATGGTCGCCGGGCGGCCCTCGCCGCGGCTCGGCGCCGATACCGACGACGTGCTAAACGATCCGGCCTGGGGCGCAGAAGCGCCCCGCCAGCAACAGGGATGAAGCCATGAACGCGCGCACCGGCGGGCAGATCCTCGTCGACCAGCTTCTCGTCCACGGTGTCCGTCACGTCTTCTGCGTGCCGGGCGAAAGCTATCTTGCCGTGCTCGACGCGCTGCACGATGCGTCGATCGACGTCACTGTCTGCCGGCAGGAGGGCGGGGCGGCCATGATGGCCGAGGCCCACGGCAAGCTCACCGGCCGGCCCGGCATCTGCTTCGTCACGCGCGGGCCAGGCGTCACCAACGCCTCGCCGGGCATCCACATCGCCAAGCAGGATTCGACGCCGCTCATCGTCTTCGTCGGCCAGATCGAGCGCGGCATGCGCGAACGCGAAGCCTTCCAGGAGCTCGACTATCGCGCCGTCTTCGGCAGCATGGCGAAGTGGGCGACCGAGATCGATGATGCCGCACGCATTCCGGAGATCGTCGCGCGCGCCTTCCGCGTCGCCACCGCCGGCCGGCCTGGCCCGGTCGTCATCGCGCTGCCGGAGGACATGCTGGTCGAGACGGCCGCGGTCGCCGATGCCCTGCCCTACGAGCCGGTCGAGACGCATCCCGCCCTCGCCCAGATGGCGGAGCTGCAGAAGCTCCTGTGGGCGGCGAAGGCGCCGCTCGCCATCCTCGGCGGCACGCGCTGGAGCGAGAAGGCGGTGGAGCGCTTCGTGCGCTTCGCCGAGCGCTTCGACCTGCCTGTCGCCGTCTCCTTCCGCCGGCAGATGCTGTTTCCCGCCGACCACCCGAACTACATCGGCGACATCGGCTTCGGCGCCAACCCGGCGCTCGTCGCCCGGGTCAAGGCGGCCGACACCGTGCTCCTCGTCGGCGGACGGCTGTCGGAGGTGCCGAGCCAGAGCTACTCGCTCTTCGGCATCCCCGAGCCGGGCTGCACGCTCGTCCATGTGCACCCGGATTCCAGCGAGCTCGGCCGTGTCTATCGCCCGGCGCTCGCCATCAACGCCTCGCCCTCGGCCTTCTCGGCCGCGCTCGAAGGCCTGCAGCCGCCTAAGGCGATCGGCTGGGGCGGCAACCGTGAGGAGGCCCGCGCGGCCTATCTCGCCTGGAGCGATCCGGCGCCCGTGCGCACGCCCGGCACCCTGCAGATGGGCGAAGTGATGGCCTACCTCGAGGAGAAGCTGCCGGCTGACGCCATCATGTGCAACGGCGCCGGCAACTACGCCATCTGGCTGCATCGCTTCCACCGCTTCCGGCGCTTCGGCACGCAGCTCGCGCCGACCTCCGGCTCCATGGGCTATGGCGTGCCGGCGGCGGTCGGCGCCAAGCGGCTCCATCCGGAGCGCACCGTCGTCGCCTTCGCCGGCGACGGCTGCTTCCTGATGAACGGACAGGAATTCGCCACGGCCGTGCAATACGACCTTCCCATCGTGGTCATCGTCGTCGACAACGGCATCTACGGCACCATCCGCATGCACCAGGAGCGGGAATATCCCGGCCGCGTCTCGGGGACGATGCTGAAGAACCCGGATTTCGCGGCCTACGCCCGCGCCTTCGGCGGCCACGGCGAGCGCGTGGAGCGCACGGAAGAGTTCGCCCCCGCCTTCGAGCGGGCGCTCGCCTCCGGCAAGCCGGCGATCATCCACTGCCTCATCGACCCGGAGGTCATCACCCCGGCGACCACGCTCTCGGCCATCCGCGAGAAGGCGCTCAAGGCGAAGGGGTGATCAGCAGGAAAACGAGAAAGGCCCGGCATCACCGGGCCTTTTACGTTACGCCGCCTTCGCCTGTTCCAGGCGCTTGGCGACGAGCCCGCGCAGGGCCCGCAGGTCCTTGACGAAGAGGCGGATGCCCTCGGAGAGCTTTTCGGTGGCCATGGCGTCCTCGTTGAGGAGGAAGCGGAAGGTCTTCTCGTCCACGCTCATCTTCGCAGGGGCCTCGCTGGCCTTGGCGGGGTCGAGCCGGCGCGGCAGCGGACCCTCGTCGGCGGCGAGCTGGTCCATGAGGGCGGGGCCGATGGTCAGCCGGTCGCAGCCGGCGAGCGCCTCGATCTCGCCCGTGTTGCGGAAGGAAGCGCCCATGACAACGGTCTTGATGCCGTGGGCCTTGTAATAGGCGTAGATGGCGCGCACGGACTGGACACCGGGATCGGTCTCCGCCGTGTAGGGGCCGCCGCCGGCCTTGACGTGCCAGTCGAGGATGCGACCGACGAAGGGCGAGATGAGAAAGACGCCGGCATCGGCGCAGGCGGCCGCCTGCACGAGCGAGAACAGCAGCGTCAGGTTGCAGTCGATCCCCTCGCGTTGCAGCTCCTCCGCAGCGCGGATGCCCTCCCAGGTCGCGGCGACCTTGATGAGGATGCGGTCGCGCGAAACCCCGCGCGCCTCATAGGCGGCGATGAGCGCCCGCGCCTTGGCAATCGAACCCTCCGTATCGAAGGACAGGTCCGCGTCCACCTCCGTGGAGACGCGGCCGGGCACGATCTTCGTCAGCTCCGTGCCGAAGGAAACCGCAAGCCGGTCGCAGATCGCAGCGGTCACGGCCTCCGCGGAGCCGGCCTGCTTGCGGCCCCAGTCGATGGCTTCATCGAGCAGGTGGACATAGGCCGGAGTCTCGACGGCCTTGAGCAGCAGCGTCGGGTTCGTCGTGCAGTCCTGCGGCTTGAGGCGTCGCACGGCCTCGATGTCGCCCGTGTCGGCGACGACGATCGTCATCGCGCGCAGCTGATCGAGCTTGGAGGGCATCGGTCTTCTCCCGTCAATTTGTCACTGCGGTTGGATCACAGATACCCATGGGCCTTCAAGACCTCAGGCAGCCACGTCGTCGTCGCAGGCACGAAGGTGATGAGGGCGAGGACGAGGAAGAGCGGGATCAGGAAGGGCGCCACCGCCTTCACGCAGTCCTCGAAGGAGATGCTGGCGACGCGCGAGAGCACGTAGAGCACCATGCCGACCGGCGGCGTCAGCAGGCCGATCATCAGGTTGAGCACCATGATAATGCCGAAGTGCACGGGGTCGATGCCGAGCGTCAGCGCCACCGGCAGCAGCACGGGCGTCAGAATGGTGATGGCCGCGATCGTCTCCATGAAGCAGCCGACGACAAGCAGGAAGACGTTGACCAGCAGCAGGAAGGTGACGGGATCGCTGGCGACGGCGAGGATCCAGGCGCCGAGCGCCTCGGTGGTGCGCGTCGTGGTCAGAACCCAGCCGAAGATGGAGGCGCCGGCGACAATGAAGAGGACGACCGCCGTCGTCTCGATGGTGTCCATCGTCACGCGCACGAACTGACGTAGCGACAGGACGGAATATTTTGCCGGCCGGCCGAAGGCGGCCATGGCAAGGTTGAGGACGCGGTGGATGACGACCGAGAGCAGCAGGGCGTAGGCACAGGCGAAGACAGCCGCTTCCGTCGGCGTGAAGATGCCGAAGCTCATGCCACCGATGATGATGGCCGGTGTCAGCAGCGGCAGGAAGGCGTCAACGAAGGTGACGCCGAGGCGCTTCACGGAAAAGCGGGCATCGGCGCCGATCTTCTTGCGATGGGCGTATATGGCCACCGTCGCCGAGAGAAAGAGCGCCATTAGCAGGCCGGGCAGGATGCCCGCGACGAAGAGCGCGTTGATCGAGGCATTGGCCACGACGCCGTAGATGACGAGCGGCAGCGACGGCGGAATGATGGGTCCGATGGTCGAGGAGGCGGCGGTGATGCCGACAGCGAGCTTGGCATCGTAACCATGGTCGCGCATCGCCTTGATCTCGATGGTGCCGAGGCCGCCGGCGTCCGCCACCGCGGTACCCGACATGCCGGCGAAGATGACCGAGCCCGCCACATTCACGTGGCCGAGGCCGCCCTTCAGCCAGCCGACGGCTGCCGTGGCGAAATCGAAGATCTGCTTGGTGATGCCGGCCGAGTTCATCAGGTTGCCGGCCATGATGAAGAAGGGCACGGCGAGCAGCGGGAAGGAATCGACGCCGTTGACCATGCGGTGGATGACCGTGATCTCGGGCGCGATGCCGGAGAGGAAGATATAGAGCAAAGACGAACCGGCCAGCGCCACGGCGATCGGCACGCCGAGGACGATCATGGCGAAGAGCGCGACGAACATGAGGGCGATCAACATACGCGCTGGCCTCCAGTGGCGGGGGTCACGGCCGGGTCATCGGTTGAAGGGGGGCGGCAGGTCAGTCGAGGACGGCGCCCGAGGTCTCGTCCTCGAGCTGTCCCCTCAGTCGCTGGACGAAGCGGATGGCGGCATGGACGGTCATGGCGGCAAGGCCGGCGGACACGACCCAGTAGATGACCGATTTCGGGATATCGACCGAGACCATGTAACCGGGCGCACGGGCGCCGAGCTCATAGCCATACCAGGCCATGGCACCGCAGAAGAGAGTGACGAGACCGTCGATGAGGACGAGCGTCCAGTGCCGTACCGCTTTCGGCGCGAGCGTGATGACGGCCTCGACAGCGATGTGCGAGCCCTTGCGCATGGCCGTCACCGAGCCGATGAAGGTGACGGCGATGAGCAGGTAGCGGGCGATCTCCTCGGTCCAGCCATAGGAATCATTGAGGACGTAGCGCGTCCAGAACTGCAGCAGGACGACGGCGAAGAGCGCCCAGTAGATCAGGAAGACGATGCCGTCCTGCGGGCGCAGGTCGTCGAGCGGCACGCGGCTTTCCTGCTCGCGCCACTGCTCGAACATGGCCTCGGTCGTGTCGACCTCCGGACTGTCCTTGTCGTTCGATTGCGTCACGCGTCGCCCCCGCATCCGGCGTTCGGGAAGCCCGGCGCCGCGCGCCGGGCCGTGCCAAGCCGGGGCGCAGCGAGCGCCCCGGCGCAGTCTCGTCAGTTCGAGGCCGCGAGGCCCTGCAGCTTGTCGTAGGTGGCCTTGTCCCAGGTCGCGTCAGGCCCATTGTGCAGCTTGACGGTCGCCTCGCGGAAGGGTGTGCGATCCACCTCGACCACGTTCTTGCCCTGTTCCTTGAACCACCCGACGAGCTCCTTCTCGGCCTTGACGATATCGTCCGTGCATTTGTCCGCCGCTTCCTTGAGGATCGCGACGAGCGTCTGGCGCTCCTCGTCGTTCAGGCGCTGCATGGTGCCGCTCGAGACGATGGTGAGCAGGGCATCGGTGATGTGGCCGGTGAGGATGATGTTCTTCTGGACCTCGTAGAACTTCTTGGCCTGGATGGTCGGCAGGGGGTTCTCCTGCGCATCGGCCACGCCCTGGGAGAGGGCGAGATAGACCTCGGCGAAGGCGATCGGCGTCGGGTTGGCGCCGACGGCGCGTGGGAACATGGTATAGAGCGGCGCGTCGGGCACGCGGATCTTGAGACCCTTCATGTCCTCCGGCTTGGTGATGTCCTTGTTCGCCGTGACATGGCGCTCGCCGTAATAGGTGAGGGTGACGACGTCGTGGCCGGTGCGCTTCTTGTAGCCCTCGCCCAGCTCCTTGAAGAGGTCGGAATTGCGGAAGGCTTTCCAGTGCGCAAAGTCGCGGAACATGTAGGGCGCGCCGCCGATGGCAAGCGGGCCGTAGGCGCGGCCGGCGAAGAGCTGGCCCGTATAGATGATGTCGACGGTGCCGAGCGATAGGCCCTCGTTGATATCGGATTCCTTGCCCAGCGAAGAGGCCGGGAACACCTCGACGGCATATTTGCCGTTGGTGCGCTTCTTGAATTCCTCCCCGGCCCACAGGGCCCACTTGTGATAGGGCTCGCTCGCCTCGTAGACGTGGGCCCACTTGAGGGTCGTCTGGGCGGCGGCGGGGCCGGCGAGGCCGAAGGATGCGGCAAGGGCGAGCGCGCCGAGGGCGGTGCGGCGGGTCAGATCCATCATTGTCTCCTCCAGAATGCGATCCGCCGATCTGCGCCGGCTTTCAGCTGAGCGATTTAAAGGCTCTCTGAATCGTTTAAATCGGTGTGAAGCGAAAATGCAAGCTGCTTCACACGGCATGCACAAGGGCCCCGCAACGCTCAGGCGGCGCCCGCCTCGACCTCGTCCTGCGGCATCAGGACGGCCCGCGCCGCCTTGGCCTCGCGCACGAGGAAATCGACCGTCGCCCGGACGCGCGCGACGTCGCGCAGATCGGCGTGGACGATCAGCCAGAAGGAGCGCACCAGCTCGACCTCACGCCGCAGCACGGGGACGAGGCGCGGATCGCCCGCGGCCATGAAATCGGGCAGCACGCAGAGGCCGGCGCCGGCGATGGTCGCATGCATCTGCGCGATGAGGTTCGAGCTCTGCAGGCGCGGCCTGAGGCCCTTGGCGATGTCGTCGAGATAGTCGAGCTCGGGCGTGAAGATGAGGTCGTCGATATAGCCGATGAGCTGGTGCTCGAAGAGATCCTGCGGCGCGATGATGGCCGGGTGGGCGGCGAGATAGGCCGGCGCCGCGTAGAGGCCGAGGCGATAGTCGGCCAGCTTGCGGGCGACGATCTTGCCCTCCTTCGGCGGGTTGAGGGAGATGGCGATGTCCGCCTCACGCTTGGAGAGCGAGAGCAGCCGCGGCATGGCAACCAGCTGGATCTCCAGCTCCGGGTAGCGCTCGGCAAGCCGGCCGATGCGCGGCGCGAGGAAGAAGGTGCCGAAGCCGTCGGGAGCGCCGATGCGCACGGTGCCGGACAGGGCAAGATCCGCCCCGCCGATCTCGCTCTGCGCCGCGAGCGCCTCGCTCTCGATGGTCTCCGCCTTGGCCAGCAGGCGCTCGCCATGCTCGGTGAGGGCATAGCCCTGTGGCCGGCGCTCGAAGAGCTTGGCCTTCAGCGCATCCTCCAGTGCCGTGATGCGGCGCGACACCGTCGCATGGTCGGCCCCGAGCCGCCGCGCCGCCACGGTGAGGCGACCTGCGCGGGCCACGGCGAGGAAGAAGCGAAGGTCGTCCCAGTCGAAGCGATTCATGCCCAGCTTGCCTCCCGTTTTGGTATCTTTGCACGCACCGGATTTGAAATGTCCTATAGTCGTGCGCGAATGACAATGGTAGTGCGGAAGGACCGACGGAACGTCATCGGCACGTTGGCTTTCGCCGATTTCGCTCCCACTATCGAAGACAAGGGCCGGCGCCGGCCGATGCGAGGGAGCGCTCCGGCGCCCCGTCCCGCAAGGCATCGCGCCCAGCGCCGGCACAGCAGAACCGGCAGAGCATCGGAGAACGCAAGATGCGCACGATCGGACATTTCATCGGGGGGCGCGAGGTCGAAGGGCAATCGGGACGTTTCGGCGACGTCTTCACGCCCATGACGGGTGAGGTCGGCGCCAAGGTCGCCCTCGCCTCGGCGGCCGAGGTCCGGGCCGCCGTCGAGAATGCCAAGGCCGCCCAGCCGGCCTGGGGCGCGACGAACCCGCAGCGCCGCGCGCGCGTGATGATGAAGTTCCTCGAACTCGTCCAGCGCGACTACGACAGCCTCGCCGAGCTGCTCGCCCAAGAGCACGGCAAGACCATTCCCGACGCCAAGGGCGACATCCAGCGCGGGCTCGAGGTGGTCGAGTTCGCCTGCGGCGTGCCGCATCTGATGAAGGGCGAGTATACCGAGGGCGCCGGCACCAACATCGACGTCTATTCCATGCGTCAGCCGCTCGGGGTGGTGGCCGGCATCACGCCGTTCAACTTTCCGGCCATGATCCCGATGTGGAAGTTCGCGCCCGCCATCGCCTGCGGCAACGCCTTCATCCTGAAGCCGTCGGAGCGCGACCCGGGCGTGCCGATGCGCCTTGCCGAATTGATGATCGAGGCCGGGCTGCCGGCAGGCATCCTCAATGTCGTCAACGGCGACAAGGAGGCGGTCGACGCGATCCTGGACGATCCCGACATCATGGCGGTCGGCTTCGTCGGCTCGTCCTCGATCGCCCAGTACATCTATTCGCGCGGCTCGGCCAACGGCAAGCGCGTGCAGTGCTTCGGTGGCGCGAAGAACCACATGATCATCATGCCCGACGCCGACATGGACCAGGCGGTCGATGCCCTCATCGGCGCCGGCTACGGCTCGGCCGGCGAGCGCTGCATGGCGATCTCGGTCGCCGTCCCCGTCGGTCAGGCGACGGCGGATCGGCTGGTCGAGAAGCTCATCCCGCGGGTCGAGAGCCTCAAAATCGGTCCCTCGACCGACCCGAGCGCCGACTACGGCCCGCTCGTCACGCGGGCCCATCTCGACAAGGTGAAGGCCTATGTCGAGCTTGGCGTCGCGGAGGGGGCGAAGCTCGTCGTCGATGGCCGCAACTTCACGCTGCAGGGCTACGAGAACGGCTTCTACATGGGCGGCTGCCTGTTCGACCACGTGACGCCGGACATGCGGATCTACAAGGAGGAGATCTTCGGCCCGGTCCTGTCCATCGTGCGCGCCCACAACTACGAGGAGGCGCTCAAGCTGCCGTCCGAGCACGAATACGGCAACGGCGTCGCCATCTTCACCCGCGACGGCGATGCGGCACGGGATTTCGCCGCCAAGGTCAACGTCGGCATGGTCGGCGTCAACGTGCCCATCCCGGTGCCGATCGCCTATTACACCTTCGGCGGCTGGAAGCGCTCGGGCTTCGGCGACCTCAACCAGCACGGGCCGGATTCGATCCGCTTCTACACCAAGACGAAGACCGTGACCTCGCGCTGGCCCTCCGGCGTCAAGGAGGGGGCGGAGTTCGTCATCCCGACGATGAACTGATGCGGCGGCCGGCGGCATGAGCTGCCGACGGTCACATGCTATCATTTTTGATAGCATTGGAGTCACAGATGGGACAGGTGCTCATCCGCAACCTCGACGACGCGGTGATCGAGGGATTGAAGGTCAAGGCTCGCCTGGCGGGTGTCTCCTTCGAGACCTTCATGCGTGATCTCCTCAAGACGATCGCGCCCCTGTCCGCCGACGAGAAGATCGCGCTCATCGAGGAATTCCGGCGCCAGCACGGGCCGCTCGGGATGAGGACGCCTCCCGAGGATCTCATCCGCGAGGAGCGCGAGCGGCGATGATCGTGGTCGATGCGAGCGCGGCGATCCGATGGTTCATGCCGGCCGATCCCGGCGGCGAGGTATACGGATTGCCTCGGACGGCGGCAGCCCTCGTCGCGCCCGATCTCTTCATCGCCGAAATTCGCAGTGCGGCTCTCCGCTATGTCCGCAAGAAGGAGCTTACGCGCGATGCCGCGATGGCGATGGTGGAAACGATCGACCGTCTGATGGCGGGATACGTGCCGCTACAGGAGCTGCGCGAAGGGGCGTGGGCGATGGCTCTGACCTATGATCATTCGCCCTACGGCTGCTTCTATATCGAGCTCGCCCGCAGCATGGGCTCCTGTCTCATCACGACGGACGGCCATCTCATCCGCAAATTCGCAGGCTCACCGCTGGCGGGCCATATCGTAGACCTCGCCGACTGGCGCCCCGAGCAACGGCCATGACCCAGTTCACCCTCAACGACGACCAGATCGCCATCCGCGACATGGCGCGCGACTTCGCCGCGCGTGAGCTTGCTCCCCATGCCGTGCGCTGGGACGAGGAGAAGCACTTTCCCGTCGACGTTCTCCGGGAGGCCGGCGGGCTCGGCATGGGCGGCATTTATGTGCGCGAGGATGTCGGCGGCTCCGGCATGACGCGGCTCGACGCCGCGCTCATCTTCGAGGCGCTGGCCACCGGCTGCCCCTCGGTCGCGGCCTATATCTCAATCCACAACATGGCGACCTGGATGATCGATCGCTTCGGCGGCGACGAGCAGCGCCGGCGCTTCATCCCGAAGCTCGCGACGATGGAGCATCTCGCCAGCTATTGCCTGACCGAGCCCGGCGCCGGCTCAGACGCCGCGGCGCTGAAGACGCGCGCCGTGCGCGACGGCGACCATTATGTCATGGACGGCGTCAAGCAGTTCATTTCCGGCGCCGGTACCTCGGACATCTATGTCGTCATGGTACGTACGGGCGAGGCCGGCCCCGGTGGCATCTCCACCTTCGTCGTGGAGAAGGACACGCCGGGCCTCTCCTTCGGTGCCAACGAGAAGAAGATGGGCTGGAACGCGCAGCCGACGCGGCAGGTCATCCTCGAAAACTGCCGGGTGCCAGCGGCGAACCGGCTCGGCGACGAGGGCATCGGCTTCAAGATCGCCATGGCCGGGCTCGACGGCGGGCGGCTCAACATCGGCGCCTGCTCGCTCGGCGGCGCCGGGGCCGCGCTCGACAAGAGCCTCGCCTATATGCGCGAACGCAAGGCCTTCGGCCGCAATCTCTCGGATTTCCAGGCGCTGCAGTTCAGCCTCGCCGACATGGCGACCGAGCTCGAGGCGGCCCGCACCTTCCTGTGGCGCGCGGCGGCAGCACTCGACGCGCACGATCCGGAGGCGACGCGGCTGTGCGCCATGGCCAAGCGCATCGCCACCGACCGCGGCTTCGAGATTGCCAACCAGGCGCTGCAGCTGCATGGCGGCTACGGCTATCTTGCCGACTACGGCATCGAGAAGATCGTGCGCGATCTCCGGGTCCACCAGATCCTCGAGGGCACCAACGAGATCATGCGCCTCATCGTGGCGAGAAGCCTCGTCGGACGCGGCAGCGGCAACTGAGAACAGACCCGCCGAGAGCGCGGGCAGGGAGGAACCCATGACCACCATCGCCTTCATCGGCCTCGGCCACATGGGCGGCCCCATGGCCGCCAATCTCGCCAGGGCCGGCCACAAGGTCCTCGGCTATGACCTCGTCGCATCTTTGCGCGAGGCTGCGGCGGCGGACGGCGTCACCATCACGGCGAGCGCGGCGGAGGCCGTCGCGGCGAGCGAAGCGGTCGTCACCATGCTGCCGGCGGGCAAGCACGTCATCGCCGTGTGGAAGGAGATCCTGCCGGCGGCGAAAGCCGGCACGCTCTTCATCGATTCCTCGACCATCGACGTCGAGAGCGCGCGCCGCGTCCATGCCATGGCCCACGAGGCGGGAATGGACGCGATCGATGCTCCGGTGTCCGGCGGCGTCGGCGGGGCGAAGGCCGCAACGCTGACCTTCATGGCCGGCGGCACGGATGGCGCCTTCGCGCGGGCCAGGCCGATCCTCGAGGCCATGGGCAAGCGCATCGTGCATTGCGGCCCGGCCGGCAACGGCCAGGCGGCCAAGATCTGCAACAACATGATCCTCGGCATCTCGATGATCGGGGTGTGCGAGGCCTTTGCCCTCGCCGAGAAGCTCGGCCTGTCACACCAGGCGCTGTTCGACGTTGCCTCCACCTCCTCCGGCCAGTGCTGGTCCCTCACGACCTATTGCCCGGTGCCGGGCCCGGTCCCGGCATCGCCGGCCAACAACGGCTACAGGCCGGGCTTCGCGGCCGACCTCATGCTGAAGGACCTGCGGCTGTCGCAGGATGCGGCGCTGGCGAGCGGCGCGGCAACGCCGCTCGGCGCCGCCGCGGCCCAGCTCTACGCTCTCTATACCGGCGCCGGCCACGGCGGCGAGGACTTTTCCGGCATCATCCACTTCCTGCGCGGACTCGCCGGCGTCGAATCGACGAAAGCATAAGGCCAGTTGGGCCATACGGCCGCATCGCGGCGGCGAGTGTTGCATTCGCCCTACAGCATCACGGCGGCAGGCACGCTAGCGTGCCCGGAATGCGGGCGGCACGGTGCCGCCAGCCGGTTGGTTGAAGCGTAGGCCATGCGTTCGCCCACACCCGCTCTCGATCCGGCGCTCGACGCCGCCATCCTGCTGCGCCGCATCGGCTTTGCGACCCTCCTCGTCGCGGTGCCGATCACGGCACTCGTGGCGCGCCGCGCGGCCGTTGTCCTGGTGCCGATCGGGATCATCCTCATGGTCCTCGCGGCGCTGATGGACGGCGCAAACGGCGGCTTCAACCGCAGCCTCCGGCGCGCCTTCGTGTCCCCGGCGGGTCTTGCTGCGCTGCTGCTCATCGGCTGGGCCGCGCTCTCGATCGCTTGGGCGCCGCAGGCGAACACTGCCTTCGACAAGTTGCTCAACGCTCTCGGCGCCGCCGCCATGGCCTTTGCCGGCATCGCCGCCCTGCCAGAGCGCATGCGCGCCTCCAACCTCTATCTCACCGGCATCGGCGCCGCCGCCGCGTCCATCTTCGCCATCCTGGTCGCTCTCGGCCTTCTCGGCCGCGACACGATCGATCCCGGCAGCCTCGAGCGCGGTCTCATCACGCTTGCAATCCTGCTGTGGCCGGCGATCGGCTGGCTCGTCTCGCGCGGGCACGGGCTCGTCGCGCTGGCGCTCGGCGCGGTCGCCGGGCTCGCCGTCGTCATCGGCGGCAGTTTGATCCCACTCCTTGCGCTCGCCGCCGGCGCGACGATGTTCTTGCTGACATCGTGGCGGCCACTCGTCGGCCGGGACGTGCTGCGCGTCGCGATCGCGGCCGTCATCCTCGCTGCCCCGCTCCTGCCCTTTCTGCTGCGCCCCCTCGCCAAGGCGCTGATGGGCACGGCGAGCCCGGCGGTGCAATCGATCCGCGTGTGGGCCGACATCGTGCGTAGCGATCCCCTGCGTCTCATCACCGGCCACGGGCTCGACGCCAGCCTGCGCGGCCGTCTCGTCGGCGTCGTGCCACGCGAGGCGCCGCTCTCACTGCCGTTCGAGATCTGGTACGACCTCGGCATCGTGGGGGCGACGACGCTGGCGGTGCTGCTCTACTTCGCCATCCGCGCTGCCGGCGGCATGACGGCCTCGCTCGTTCCCGCAGCCATCGCCACCTTCACGGTCGCCTTCGTCGTCGCCACGTCAGGCATGGCGACATCGCAGGCCTGGTGGCTGACGCTGATCGGAATCGCCGTCATCGCCTTCCTCGCCATCGAGCGCGGCCAGTTCCGTACGACGCGGCCCAAGGCGCGGCTGTTCGGCCGTCTCGGCAAGCCCTGAACGGCTGCGGCCCTGTCAGGTCGCAGCGATGCGCCCCTCGGAGACCGCATGGCAGGCGACGCCCGCCTCGAGCGGCGGCACCTCGCGCCGGCAACGGTCGAAGACGAAGGGGCAGCGCGGGTGGAAAGTGCAGCCCGACGGCGGGTTGATGGGGTTCGGGATTTCGCCCTGCACCGCCTCGCGCAGCCGGCCCGTCATGGCGATGTCGGGCACGGCGTTGAGCAGCATGCGCGTGTAGGGGTGCTGCGGTCGGACGAAGAGGTCGCGCCCGCCGCCGATCTCGACGATGCGGCCGAGATACATGACGCCGATGCGGCTCGCCATGTGGCGGACCACCGCGAGATTGTGGCTGATGAAGAGATACGTCAGGCCGAAGCGGTCCTGCAGGTCGCGCATCAGGTTGAGGATCTGCGCCTGCACCGACACGTCGAGGGCCGAGGTCGGTTCGTCGCAGACGATGAACTCGGCCTTGGAGGCAAGCGCCCGGGCGATGGCGATGCGCTGCCGCTGGCCGCCGGAGAACTCGTGCGGAAACTTGGCCCCGTCCGCCGGATGGAGGCCGACGAGCGTCAGCAGCTCGCCCACCCGCTCGTGCACCTCGCGGCCGCTGGCGCTCAGGGAAAAGGCCCGGATCGGCTCGGCGATGATGCGCTCCACGCGCCAGCGCGGATTGAGGCTGGCGTAAGGATCCTGGAAGATCATCTGGATGCGCCGGCGCAGCGCCCGCACGTCCGCCGCGCGGCGCGGATCGTTGATCGGCACGCCGTCGATGACGACCTCGCCAGCCGAGGGCGGCATCAGGCCGACGACCATGCGCGCCACCGTGGACTTGCCGGAGCCCGATTCCCCGACGAGAGCGAAGGTCTCGCCGCGCCGGATGGTGAAGCTGACGTCGTCCACCGCCGTCAGATATTGCTTCTGCCCGCCCTCCAGCATGCGGTTGAGCCAGGGCTTGGAGACGTCGAAGACGCGCCTCAAATTGCGCACCGCGACGAAGGGGGTCTCGGTCATGACGCAATCTCCGCATGCGCCTCGTCATAGAGGTGGCAGGCGACCTTGCGCCGGTCACGGTCGAGCGGCTCGGGCCGGTCCACCGCGCAGCGGGCGAAGGCGCGCTCGCAGCGCGGATGGAAGGCGCAGCCTGGCGGAATGGCGGAGAGGCGCGGCATGCTGCCCCGGATCTGCACCAGCCGGTCGGCATGGGTCTCGAGCGAAGGGATGGCGCCCATCAACCCCACCGCATAGGGGTGCAGCGGATGCTTGACCACGTCGCGCACCGGGCCGATCTCGACGATACGGCCCGAATACATCACCGCCACCCGGTCGGCCGTCTCGGCGATGACGCCCATGTCGTGGGTGACGAGCATGACAGCGGTCCCGCGCTCCGCGCACAGGCGCTTGATGAGCGTGATGATTTGCGCCTGGACAGAGACGTCGAGCGCCGTGGTCGGCTCGTCGGCGATGACGAGTTCGGGCTCGGCCGAGAGCGCGAGCGCGATGACGACACGCTGGCGCATGCCGCCGGAGAACTCGTGCGGATAGCCGTCGATGCGCCGGTCGGGCGCCGGGATGCCGACCTCGGCCAGGAGATCGATGGCGCGCCGGCGCGCCTGTCCGGCCGACAGGGGCAGATGCGTCCTGATGGTCTCCACCAGCTGCTCGCCGACGGTGTAGAGCGGATTGAGGCTCGTCAGCGGATCCTGGAAGATCATGCCGATGCGCTTGCCGCGCACGCGGCGCATCGCCTCGGGCGCGAGGTTGTCGATGCGCTCGCCCTTCAGGCGGATCTCGCCCCCGGCGATCCGGCCGGGCGGCTCGATGAGGCCGATGACGGCCGAGCCCGTCACCGACTTGCCGGCACCCGACTCGCCGACGACGCCGAGAACCTCGCCCGGCGCGATATCGAAGGAGACGCCGTCGATAGCTTTCAGCACGCCGCGGCGGGTGACGAATTGGACCTTGAGGTCACGGACGGAGAGGACAGGTTCTGTCATCGGAGCTTCGGGTTCAGGGCATCGCGCAGCCAGTCGCCGAGGAGATTGACGGCGAGGACGAGGGCCGCAAGCGTGAGACCGGGGAAGGCGACGATCCACCACTCGCCGGAGAAGAGATAGTCGTTGCCGATGCGGATGAGGGTACCGAGCGAGGGCTGCGTCGGCGGCAGGCCGACGCCGAGGAAGGACAGGGTCGCCTCGGTAATGACGGCGAGGCCGAGGTTGATCGTAAGAATGACGAGCACCGGCCCGATGACATTGGGCAGCACGTGCCGCGCCATGATGACGATGGGCGAAAGGCCGACGAGCCGTGCCGCCTGGATGTAGTCCTTGTTCTTCTCCACCAGCGTCGAACCGCGGATGGTGCGCGCGTACTGCACCCAGAATGACAGGCCGATGGAGAAGACGAGCACGCCGAAGGCCGTGTCCTCCCGACTCGCTCCCTTGAGCAGCGCATGCACCACGCCGTCGACCAGGAGTGCGATGAGGATGGCCGGGAAGGTAAGCTGCACGTCGGCGATGCGCATGATCACTGCATCGACCCGTCCGCCGACATAGCCGGCGACGAGACCGAGCGTGATGCCGATGGCGGCCGCCATCAGAACGCCGAGCACGCCGATGATGAGCGACACGCGCAGGCCGTAAAGGATGGCCGAGAAGAGGTCCCGCCCCTGGTCGTCCGTACCGAGCAGGAAGCGGGCGTCGCCCGCAGGCAGCCAACGCGGCGGGTTGAGCGAATCGATGAGGAAAACCTGCGCCGGGTCGAACGGATTGTAGGGTGCGATCAGCGGCGCGAAGAGCGCGAGAACCGCGAGCGCGAGCGTGACGAGGGCGGCGAGCACCGTGACACGCGAGGCGAGGAAGCTCGCCGTGAGGTCATGGTCCATCACCCGCGCGAACCAGCCGGGGGACCGGCGCGCCGCCGCCGGCGGGGGCGACTTGGCTTCTTCCTGCGTGACAGAGGGCATCTCGTTCCTCATGCGGCGCGCACCGTGACCTTCAGGCGCGGGTCGACGACCGCGTAGAGAAGATCAACGGCGAGGTTGATGACGACGAAGAGGAAGGCGATCAGCAGCAGGTAGGCGGCCATGATGGGAATATCGACGTTCTGCACCGCCTGCAGGAAGAGCACGCCCATGCCCGGCCACTGGAACACCGTCTCGGTGATGATGGCGAAGGCAATGATGGAGCCGAGCTGCAGGCCCGTGATGGTGATGACCGGCACCAGCGTGTTCTTGAGCGCATGGCCGAAGTTTATGGCCCGGCGCGTCAGCCCACGGGCGCGGGCGAACTTGATGTAATCCGTGCGCAGCACCTCGAGCATCTCGGCACGCACCAGGCGCATGATCAGCGTCATCTGGAAGAGGCCGAGCGTGATCGACGGCAGGATGAGCGCCCTGAGGCCGGAGGTGGTGAGGAAGCCCGTCGTCCACCAGTCGCCAAGCCGCACCACCTCGCCCCGCCCGAAGGAGGGCAGCCAGCCGAGGGTGACGGCGAAGACATAGATGAGCAGGATGCCGATGAGGAAGGTCGGAAGACTGACGCCGACGAGTGAAACCGCCTGAAAGAGCTTGGCGAGCCAGCTGTCGCGCCGGAGCGCCGTGTAGACGCCCATCGGGATGCCGACGACGAGGGCGAAGACGGCGGAGACGAGCGCGAGTTCCAGGGTTGCCGGCATGCGCTCGCCGAGCAGCTTCGTGACCGGCTGGCGGAACTGGTAGGAGATGCCGAAGTCGAGCGTCGCCGCCCGGCCGACATAGCGGGCGAACTGCACGACGAAAGGGTCGTTGAGGCCGAGGCTCTCGCGGATCTGCGCCCGCTCCTCGGCCGAGGCTTCGATGCTGACGATCTGGTTCACCGGATCGCCGACGAAGCGGAACATCGCGAAGGCGATGAAGGCCACCGCCAGCAGCACGCCGATGGACTGGACGAGGCGGCGGATGATGAAGGCAAGCATGGACTGCTCTTCGTGTTGGGCGACGGCGGCCCGCAACCGAGGATGCGGTGCACCGCTCCGGCGCCGGCTCCCGCCGGCCAGATAAACCGCCGCCCTTCCCGTGCCCGGCATCAACGGGCACGGTATTTACGCGAGAACGCGGGGGCGGTTCGCCTTGGACAAGGCTGCACGCCGGCGTGCAGCCTTTCGCCCCCTTACTCCTTGGTCACCCAGTAGAACAGGAACTGGTTGTCGGCGCGCTGCACCACCTTGGTGTTTTTGGCGACACCCCAGGCCAGCGCCTGCTGATGCAGCGGCACATAGCCCCAGTCCTCTTCCTGGCCGAGGGTATAGGCCGCTTTGATGAGCTCGTTGCGCTTCTTGGTATCCGTCTCGCCGAGGACCTGCTTGATCAATTCCTCCATCTTCGGGTTGCAGTAGTTGCCGAGGTTGTTGTTGCCGCCGTTGCCCTTCTCGTCGCGGCAGCGGTACATGTTGGCGAGGACGTTGTAGGAATCGAAGGAGCCCGGCGTCCACCCCAGCAGGTAGAACGAGGTGTCGTAGCCGCCGGCGGCGAGCACCTTGGCGAAGTACTTGGCCTTGGGCTGGGCGTTGAGGTTCACCTTGATGCCGACGCGTGCCAGCATGCCGACCACCGCCTGGCAGATCCGCTCGTCGTTGACGTAGCGGTCGTTCGGGCAGTCCATACCGACCTCGAAGCCCTCGCCGTAGCCGGCCTCCGCAAGAAGCTTCTTGGCCCCTTCGGGATCGGCTGCAGGTCGCTTGAAGTCCTCCGACAGGTCGAACAGCAGCGGCGAGATCATCAGCGCGCTCGGCGTCGCGGCGCCGCGCATGACCTTGTCCTTGATGACCTCGATGTCGATGGCCTTGTACACGGCCTCGCGCACGCGCTTGTCCTTGAAGGGGTTCTTGCCCTTCACGTTGGAATAGAGGAGTTCGTCGCGATACTGGTCGAAGCCGAGGAAGATGGTGCGCAGTTCCGGCCCCTGCATGACCGAGGCGTTGGCGCTCGCATTGACACGGTCCACGTCCTGCAGCGGCACGGGGTCGATCCAGTCCACCTCGCCGGAGAGAAGGGCGGCGACGCGCGTCGCATCGGAGGCGATCGGCGTGAAGATGGCCTCGGTCAGATTGTGCTGCGGCTTGTCCCACCAGGCCGGGTTGGGTTTCCAGACGGTCTTGACCCCGGGCTGGTGGCTCTCGACCACGAAGGGACCGGTGCCGTTGGCGTTGAGCGCCGCATAGCTCGGCGTGGTCGCGGCAGCGGGGGTCGGCTTGCCGGCGTTGTTCGCCTCCGACCACTCCTTGTCCATGATGTACCAGGTATCCCACTCGTAGTGCAGGATCGGGTTGGGGGCCGGCAGTTCCACGTCGACCGTGTAGTCGTCCACCTTGACGAACTTGGCCTCGGGCGGGATGCGGGTCTTGAGGTCGGACCCGTCGGCACGCACGCGGTCGGCCGAGAACAGCACGTCGTCGGCATTGAAGGCGTTGCCGTTGTGGAATTTCACGCCCTGGCGCAGGTAGAAGCGCCAGCGCTTGCCATCGTCCAGGACCTCCCAGCGTTCGGCGAGGCCCGGAATGATCTTGAGCTCGGGATCGCGTTTGGTGAGGCCCTCGTAGGCCGCGGCATGCATGCCAAGGGTGAAGGTCTCGTTGAGCGTATAAGGATCGAGCGACTTGTAGTCGCCCTGAAAGGCGAAGCGCAGCGTCTTGGCCTGCAGCGGCGCACCGGCCAGCAACAGGCCGGCGAAGGACGCCACGGCAGCCCCCCTGACGAATTTCAGCATGATGGTCCTCTCTGGCACGACCCGTCTTGGCGCGGGTCAAGGCTCGATCTGGGTGGCGGACGCGCCGCCGGCCGTTTCATTCGGCTCTGATGCGAACAATAGACAGTGTCACCTGCAACGGTCTAGTGGCCATTCGGTGCCGTGTCGGACTGCGCATGCGCGCACCGGGCCCTGCGGCCCCGGCCCATGCGCGCTGCGCGGTTGACCTTGCCGGACGGCTTCGTTTTGCTGAGCAAAGCGCGCCCGACCGGGCGCGAGCCAGCCACGAGGGGCCGTTTTTCCCATGCCGAACACCGACCGCATCGCCGCGCTCAAGGACGAGATCACCGCCTGGCGCCGCGATTTTCACAGCAATCCCGAGCTGCTCTACGACGTGCACCGCACCGCCGGCATCGTCGCCGAGAAGCTTGCGTCCTTCGGCTGTGACGAGGTCGTGACCGGTATCGGCCGAACCGGTGTTGTCGGTGTCATCCGCGGGCGCAGGAGCGGCTCGGGCAAGGTCATCGGCCTCAGGGCCGACATGGACGCGTTGCCGATCGAGGAAGAGACGAACCTGCCCTATCGCTCGAAAGTGTCCGGCAAGATGCATGCCTGCGGCCACGACGGCCATACCGCCATGCTGCTCGGCGCGGCGCGCTATCTCGCCGAGACGCGCGACTTCGACGGCACCGTGGTCCTCCTCTTCCAGCCCGCCGAGGAAGGCGGCGGCGGCGCGCGGGCCATGATCGAGGACGGGGTGATGGACCGCTTCGGCGTGCAGGAGGTCTATGGCATGCACAACATGCCGGGACTTCCCGTGGGCTCCTTCGCGCTGCGACCCGGCCCGCTGATGGCGGCGGCGGACCGCTTCCGCATCCGCGTCGAGGGCAAGGGCGGCCATGCCGCCAAGCCCAACGAGACCATCGACACCCTCCTCGTTTCGACCCACATCGTCACGGCCCTGCAGTCGATCGTCTCCCGCAACGCCGACCCGCTCGAATCGGCGGTCGTCTCGGTCACCGCCTTCAAGGCGGGCGAGGCCTTCAACGTCATCCCGCAGACGGCCGAGCTCATGGGCACCGTGCGCACGCTGACGCCGGAGCTGCGCGACCTGTGCGAGACGCGGCTGAAGGAGATCGTCACCACCATCGCGCGGGCCTTCGGCGCCACGGCGACGGTCGAGTACGAGCGCGGCTATCCGGTCACGCGCAACCATGCGGCGCAGACGCAATTCGCCGCGGGCATCGCCGCCAAAGTCGCCGCGGGTGCAGGCGCGGTGGACCTTGAGGTGCCGCCGACTATGGGCGCGGAGGACTTCTCCTTCATGCTCGAAGCGCGCCCCGGCGCCTTCATCTTCATGGGCAATGGCGATTCGGCCGGCCTGCACCACCCCGCCTACGACTTCAATGACGAGGCCATCCCCGTCGGCGTCGGCTACTGGGCGACGCTCGTCGAGACGGCAATGCCCGCAAACTGAAGAAACGGGCGCGGCACCTATGCCGCGCCCTAAGCCTTCTCCAGGCCGAGCCGGCGGGCTGCACGCTGCAGCGCGCCGAAGATGAGCGCTGTCGACCAGCCGAAGAGGAGCACGCCGTTCGCCGCCGCCATTGGGCCGAGAAGGCGCCATCCCTCATCGGGCAGGAGGTCGCCGTAGCCGAGCGTCGTATAATTGACGAAGGCGAAGTAGAAATCATTGCCGCTCGCGGGAGCCGCGCCGATGAGGACATAGACGAGGGCCCACAGCGCCACCTCGGCCATGTGCGTCAGCGTCAGCAGGCCGCCAGTGGCACCCATGACCACGGCGAGCGTCAGCCGGCGATGGCGCCGGTGACCGAGGCCGAGCCGGTCAAGCCAATGGACCAGCGCCACCGAGACGAGGGCGTGCAGGCCGACGTTGATCATGCTGACCAACAAGCCGACCGCGATATTCGCCATCATGCCGCTGTCCCCGGGGATCCGACCGCCCGGTCAGGGCGGCCCGATCCGCTATAGCGGCCCGGATGCGGGACCGGAAGGGGGCGATCGACGCCCTGATCCTCCCCGGCACGGGGGAGGTGGCGCTGCGTAGCAGCGACGGAGGGAGCCGCGGCTCAGATTGTGAACACCATTCGCGCCTTGACCCCACCCGTCTCGCGCCTACGGCGCGATCCACCCTCCCCCAAAAGAGGAGGGATCAATTCGCTCCTCATATGCGATTGACCTGATCGCCGCCCTGCCCGGCCTACTCGACGTGCGGCAGCATGAAAGACAGGGTGGCGAACAGGCCCTTGCGGTCGACGTCGGCATCGCCGGGCATCGGCTCGGAGGCGGAGACGGCGATGACGTTGAGGCCGTCGTTGCGCACCACGACGACCACCTTGCCCTCAGCGTCCGTCGTCATCGGCGCGCCGTGGCTCTCGTTGACGTAGTCGGCCATGACGCCCACGCCCGCCAGCGGCTTACCGTCCTTCAGCACCTGAACGGGCAGGTCGTCGCCCGGCTTCAGCGTCATCGGATCGGCGAGCGGCACGATCTCGAGCGGCAGGCCCTGCGGTGCGAGCGGGCCGCCGGTGCCGGCGAGGACCGTCGTGTTGTATTTGAGCGAATGGCTGACGTTATCCGCATCGGGGACCTCGCGGCGCCCCTTGTTGACCCACTTGCCCTCCCTGGTCTTCGCCCAGAAGCCGCCGTCGAAGACGACGGTGACGACGGCCGCCTCGTCGGCCGGGGCGATGACGACGTTCCTCTCGCGCCGGGCGATCTTCACGGGTGCCGAGGCGCCCGCGGCCGCCCGGGCCGCGACCGCGCTGACCTTGGCAGGATCGTAGGCATCGTCGGAGCCGCCATGGCCGTAGACAATGGCGAGTTCGCCGGTCCGCTGGGCAATCCAGATACCGTGCGCCTGGGCGAGCGAGGGAAGGGCGAGCGCAAGCGCCGCCGCGAGAGATAGAAGACGCATGAAATGCTCCCAGAAGAAGAAGGGCGTCACGCCGCCATGGCGCGGCGCCAGGTGGGGAAGGGATCGGCCAGGCCGGCGAAATCGGCGGGGTTGAAGCGCAGGGCATCCGGGCGGCCGACGAGACATTCGTCGAGCGCGGCGCGGATGGTCGCCTCGTCGGGGCCGGCGCCGATGAAGACGAGCTCCTGCCGGCGGTCGCCCCACACGCGGTGCCAGTGGCGGGCGATGAGCCCCTTCCAGCTCTCGTGGTGCGGCCATTGCGCGCGCGGGACCGCGGCCCACCAGAAGCCGAGCGCCTCCGTGCGGCAGATGGCGCCGGCGAGGCTCATCTCGCCCACCCAGTCCGGCCGCGTCGCCAGCCAGAAATGGCCCTTGGCACGGATGAGGCCCGGCCAGGTGCGGGCGAGAAAGGCGCTGAACTTTTCGGGATGGAACGGCCGTCGCGCCCGGTAGACGAAGCTCGCAATGCCGTATTCCTCGGTCTCCGGCACATGGTCGGCACGGCCGAAGAGCTCCTTGTACCAGAGCGGATGGCGGGCGGCCTCCTCCTCGTCGAAGAGGCCGGTGTCGAGGATGGCCTCCGGCTCGACGCGGCAGAAATCCGTCTCGATCAGCCGGGCCGTCGGATTGAGCGCCTTGACGATGGTGCGGGCGCTCTCGCGCTGCCCGGGCGTCGCATCGCCGACCTTGTTGAGGACGATCACGTCGGCGAACTCGATCTGGTCGACGAGCAGGTCAACGAGCGTGCGCTCGTCCTCCTCGCCGGCGGTCTCGCCGCGGTCGCTGAGAAAATCGCGGCTGCCGTAGTCCCGGGTCAGGTTCACCGCATCGACGACGGTGACCATGGTGTCGAGCCGGGCAACGTCCGACAGCGAGCGGTTCTCGCCATCGCGGAAGGAGAAGGTCGCCGCGATCGGCAGCGGCTCGGCAATGCCGGTGCCCTCGATGACGAGATAGTCGAAGCGCCCGGCCTCGGCGAGGCGGCGCACCTCCTCGAGCAGGTCGTCGCGCAGCGTGCAGCAGATGCAGCCGTTGGTCATCTCCACGAGGCGCTCGCCCGTGCGCGCCAGGTCGGCGTCGCCGGCGCGCACCAGGTCGGCATCGATGTTCACCTCGCTCATGTCGTTGACGATGACGGCCATGCGCCGCCCGTCGCGGTTGTTGAGCAGGTGATTGAGCAGCGTCGTCTTGCCGGCGCCGAGGAAGCCCGAGAGGACGGTGACCGGAAGACGTCCGTCGACGGTCATGGCAATCTCCAGAATGTAACGTTGTAACGTTACATATCGAAGCTGCCGGACAATGGCAAGAGGGGCCGCAGCCCGTCAGGCCGGTGAGCGATGGTCCTCGTGCAGGCACTGGCCGTGGTCGGCCAGAATCTCGATGACGCGGCAATCGGCGATGGTGCCGTCGCCGCAATGGTCGAGCATGCGGGCGATCTCGTCGCGCAGGGCCACGAGCTGGGCGATGCGCCGCTCGACATCCTTGAGATGCGCACGGGCGATGGCGTCGGCGCCCGAACAGGAGGCTGCCGGGTCGGCCGCCATGGCGATGAGATCGCGGATCGCGTCGACGGAAAAGCCGAGGTCACGGGCGTGCCGGATGAAGCGCAGGCGCCGCACCGCCGTGCCGTCATAGCGCCGCTGCCGGCCCTCGGTGCGCGGCGGCGGCAGCAGGAGGCCGATCTTCTCGTAATAGCGGATGGTCTCGATATTGACGCCCGTCGCCTGCGACAGGGCACCGATCGACAGGTCCTCGGGCATCGTCGTCTCCATACCTGTAAACGCTACAGATATGGACGGACCAGGCGGCCCGCAAGCTCAGCCCCACGGGCCATGCGGCGGCGCCGTGCCGGAGGGAGATGGGTCGGCGTCTGGCCGCCCTGTGATGTGAGGTACTGTCTCCGCCGGCTCGGGCCGCCGGCCGCCGGCAAAGCGCACGAGGGCATCGATACGATCGTCGATGGAGGGATGCGTCGCGAAGAGGTCCGCAAAGCCCGAGCGCGGGTTGTCGACGCACATCTCCATGAGGCCGGACGGCACGTTCGCCAATTCCCCGCGGCCCGAGATCTTGAGCAGCGCCCCGATCATGGCATCCGGGTTCTTGGTGAGCTCCACCGCCCCCGCATCGGCGAGATATTCGCGCGAGCGCGACAGCGCAAAGCGGATGAGGATCGACAGGAACCACGAGAGGAGGATGAGGACGACGGCGATGAGGATGGCGATGGCCGCCGCCCCGCCGCCGCCCTTGCGGCCGCCCGACGATGAAGAGGAGGACGGCCGGGACGACTCGCCGCGCCAAGAGCCGCGCCACGACATGCGCGTCAGGCCGCGGAACATGAGCTCCCCGAAGAAGGAGACGACCCCCGCGATGACGACGGCGATGACCATCAGGCGCACGTCGCCGTTGCGGATATGGGTGAGCTCGTGCGCGAGCACGGCCTCCATCTCGGCATCGGTCAGCGCGCCCATGAGCCCGCGCGTCACGGTGACGGCATATTGCTCCTCGTTGAGCCCGGTGGCGAAGGCGTTGAGCGCCTCGCTCTCCATGACGCTGAGGCGCGGCATGGGCAGGCCGCGCGAGATGCATAGGTTCTCGAGCAGGTTGTAGAGCTTCGGCTCCTCCTCGCGCGTCACCCTGTGCGAGCCGGTCAGAAGCGCGATCATGCCCTGGTGGAACTTCCAGGCGACGGCGAGCCACAGTCCCGTGCCGAGGGTCACCCACGGAAAGGCGGTGAGGAGACCGCCGAAGGCGCCGCGCAGATAGCCGTCGAGCGTGTCGTCCCGCGTCATCGTTTCGGCAATGAGCGCCCCGGCATAGGTCAGCACGTAGACGAGGAGGAACAGCCCGGCGAGCAGCAGCCCCGAGCGGATGCGGTTGTTGCGGATGTGGCTGTAGAGGCCGAAGGCGGGCAGCATGCCCGGCCCCTTTCGTCAGAACTTGACCTGCGGGGCGACGTCGAGCTGCTGCCGGGCCGTTTCGCCGACGTCGAAGAACTCGCGCTGGGTGAAGCCGAAGCTCGCAGCGAACAGCACGGCGGGGAAGGCCTGGATGGCGGCGTTGTATTCCGACACCGCATTGTTGAAGAAGCGCCGCGCCGCCGCGAGCTTGTTCTCGATGTCGGAGAGATCGACCTGCAGTTGCTGGAAATTGGTGTTGGCCTTGAGGTCCGGATAGGCCTCGGCAAGGGCGATGAGGCGGCCGAGCGCACCGCTGAGCGCCTGCTCGGCCGCCGCCTGCTGGGCCGGACCGTGCGCGCCGAGCGCGGCATTGCGGGCCTGCACGACGGCGTCGAGCGTGCCGCGCTCGTGGGCGGCATAGCCCTTCACGGTCTCGACGAGATTGGGGATGAGATCGTGCCGCTGCTTCAGCTGGACGTCGATGTCGGCAAAGGCCTGGTTGACTCGCTGACGCAGCGACACGAGGCCGTTGTAGACCATGATCGCATAAAGCACCGCCACGACGACGATGCCGAGAATCGCCCATTCCATCGCAAGACCCTCCTCTGCGCCGCGGCCGGCCGCAGCGGGGCGACGATGCCACGCGCGCAGACGCGCGAAAAGACCGCGTGTGGCACGAGATCATTCAGTCCCGGGCGGCGGGCCGGCGGAAGGTCTCCACCTGCGAGCGGCTGCCGTCGGCGAAGACGAGTTGCACGGAAACGGTGCGCGTGTCGTCGGGGACGACGAGATAGGGCCGCACGTTCGCCGGCACCGCATAAGGATTGCTCTCGTCGCAGGGCGGCAATGGCAGCACGGTCTCCAGCGGACCGCCGTCGATGCCCATCACCGCCCTCTGCAGAGCGCAGCGGTAGCTGACGAGGTGGGTATAGTAGACGAGCGTCGGCCCGTCGGCGCGGAAGGCGATCCAGGCGCCCGGGGTCTGCCTGAGCGCGTCGCGCTGGCCGGCGACGAGCGCCGCATGCGGGTCGAAGTCGATGACGAAGGGCCCGACCGGCCGGCCGGCCGCATCGTCGTACATGACGTAGACGGAGGTCTTCTCCTGGTCGGCCGGCAGGGGAAAGCTCGTCAGCGGCGCCGGCTTGCCGGTGCGCGGGTCGAGGACCTGGCTCGTGCCCGTTACGCGGAATTCGCCCGTGTCGCCAATGCGGTAGGTGATGGCCGTCGCAGGCTCGGGCATGGACAGCGCGGCATGCCAGCCGGCGTTCGAGCGCGTGAAGGAGGCGACCGGCCGCGTCGTGCCGGTGGCGAAGAAGGCCTCCGTTTCGCCCCGGCGCCGGCGCGCATCGTCGAGCCACTCGGCCAGCACCGACTGGTCGAGGAAGAAGGGCGGCAGCCGCCCCTCCTCGTCGGCGGCGAGGAAGCGCTCGAGCGCCTCGAATTCCAGCCGCCGGTCGGTCAGCGTGCGGGTGCCGAGGCGCCCTTCGCCATATTCGCCGGCGAGCAGGTAGAAGGTCGGGGCGAAATCGGGATGGGCGGCGGCGAAGGCCTCGACCTTCGTCCGCCGCTCGGCCCCCTCGAACTGCAAGGCATGGACGAGGGCGGCCGCGCGCGTCGCGCGACGCGCGAGAAGCTCGCCGAAAACCTCCCGCGCGCCGGCCCGCCCCTCCCCTGCGCGCAGCAGCGCCGCAAGGCGCAGGAGGGGATCGATCTGCTCGCCGCCGAGGCGGGCGAGGGCGAGATAGGCACGGCGTGCCTCGGGTGTGTCGCCGCGCGCTTCATAGAGTCGGGCGTTATGGTAGAGTTCGGCGGCGGTCGAGGCGTCGGGCACGATGCCGCCGCGCCGGGCAAGGGCGGCGAAGGCGGCGGCCGGGTCCTGCTCGTCGGGCCCCGCGGCGCCGGTGGCATGGCCGGACGGCGGCGTGCCTGCGGTCGGCGGGGTTGTCGAGGGCGCCCGGCCGGTCAGCGCGCCGGCGGCCCACAGGACGACCGCGACGGCGACAACCACGGCCGCAGCAAGCGCCATCAGCATCGGGGCGCCGGGCCGCGGCAGGGCCGCGAAAAGGCCCCCCAAAGCGCGCCTGTCGGCGACCTCCGCGACCTGCTGCGGCCAAGCGACGACGAAGGCGTGCACGGGCTGCGGAATGTTCTTCACCTCACGCGCGCCGATGTCGCGGAAGGGCACGGAAATCTTGTTCGCCACCGTCTCGTGCACCGAGCGCGAGACGCAGATGCCGCCGGGCTCGGCGAGGCTCTCGAGGCGCGCGGCGATGTTGACGCCGTCACCCAGCATGTCGCCATCCCGCTCGACCACGTCGCCGATGCTGATGCCGATGCGGAACTGCAGCCGCCGATTGGCGGGCAGGCACAGGTTGCGGGTGCGCAGCGATTCCTGGATGTCGATGGCGCAGCGCGTCGCTTCCACTGCGCTGTCGAAGGCGCACATCACCGAATCGCCGGCTGTGTTGAAGATGCGCCCACCGTGCCGGCCGACGAATTCGTCGAACACTTCGCGATAGGCGGCGAGCCGCTGCAGTGTCTCCTCCTCCGCCTCGGCGACGAGCCGCGAATAGCCGGCCACGTCGGCGGCGAGAATGGCGGCGATTCTGCGCTTCATGCCCGAAGGCTCCGGTCCGGCGATGAGCAAGAACTAGAGCAGGCCCCGACCGCCATCCGTGCCGAAACGCACATCCCGGCGCGCATCGCCCGCCCTCCTGCTCGCAACCGGCTCAGCGCGGCGCGCGCTTGGCGAGGATCCGCTGCAGGGTCCGCCGGTGCATGTTGAGCCGGCGCGCCGTCTCGGAAACGTTGCGGCCGCACAATTCGTAGACCCGCTGGATATGCTCCCAGCGCACCCGATCCGCCGACATCGGGTTTTCGGGCGGAGCGGCGCGAACCCCGCCACGCGCCATCAGGGCGGCGTGGATCTCGTCCGCATCGGCCGGCTTGGCGAGATAGTCGTAGGCGCCGAGCTTCACGGCCGAGACGGCAGTGGCGATATTGCCGTAACCGGTCAGCATGATACCGCGGGCGTCGGGCCGGCGCTCCTTGAGGCGCGTGACGACATCGAGGCCGTTGCCGTCGCCGAGCCGCATGTCGATCACCGCGAAGGCCGGCGGATCCTCGTCGATGGCAGCGAGCCCCTCGGCCACCGACTCGGCGGTCCGCACGGAATAACCGCGGCTCTCCATGGCGCGCGCCAAGCGCGTCAGGAATGGCCGATCGTCGTCGACTATGAGGAGGCTCTGGTCGGAACCGGGCTCGCTCGCACTCACCTGCATCATCAACCTCGCTTTGACAGCTGCGCGCGTGCGCGCCAGCTGCACATTTCGACCTCCCGACCCTATAGATAGGACGTTTCGCCTTCCTGTCACGAAAAACCGTGCCGTCAGGCCGCCACACTGGTGCGTTCGAAGGCCGCGCGTGGCCAGGAGACCGTCACGACGGCGCCCTGGGCCGGTGCGGCTGCATTGCGGAAGGCAAGCGTCGCGCCCGAGCGCTCGAGCAGCGTCTTGGCGATGAAAAGGCCGAGGCCGAGGCCCGAGGCCTCGCCGCCGGCCCGCCGGCCGACGCCACGGGTGGTGACGTATGGTTCCCCGAGGCGCAGCAGCACCTCCGGGGCAAAGCCGGCCCCGTCGTCGGCCACGGTGATGGCTACGGTCTCCGCGTCCCAATGGGCGCGGATGTCGACCCTGGAACGGGCGAAATCGAGCGCGTTGTCGACGAGATTGCCGAGCCCGTAGAGCATGCCGGGATTGCGGCGGCAGACCGGCTCCGGCGGCTCGCCCGACAAGGACACCGAGATCGGCACGCCGAAGGGCCGCTGCGGCCCGGCCACTTCCTCGATGAGGTGGTGCAGGGTCAGGCTTTCCAGCGGGCTCGCGTCCTCCGTGCCGAGGGAGGTGAGCTTGCCGAGGATGCCGCGGCAGCGCTCCACCTGCTCGCGCAGCAGCGCGATGTCCTCGCCCATGGCGCTCTCGGGGGAGGCCTGCCGGCTGAGCTCCTTGGCGACGAGCGCGATGGTGGCGAGCGGCGTGCCGAGCTCGTGGGCGGCGGCGGCCGCAAGACCGTCGAGCTGCGATAGGTGCTGCTCACGCGCCAGAACCAGCTCGGTCGCGCTCAGCGCGTCGGCGAGCTGGCGAGCCTCCTCAGCGACACGCCAGGCATAGATGCCCGTGAAGCTCAGCCCGAGGAAGATCGCGGCCCAGATACCGGCAGTATAGAGAAAGGGCAGCTGGAACACCTCACCGGGCTGCCAGGGAAGCGGCTGATGCAGGAAGGCGAGCCCGGTGGCGCAGGCCATAGCGAGGAGCCCGAGCGCCAGGGTCCGCCAAGGCGGCAGCGCCGTCGCCGAGATGAGGACCGGCGCGAGGAACAGCAGCGAGAACGGGTTGTCCAGCCCGCCCGTCAGATAGAGCAGCGCCGCAAGCTGCAGGATGTCATAGCCGAGCAGCACCGATGCCGCGCCATCGCCAAGGCGGTGGCTGACCGGATAGCGGATGCGCAGGGCGATGTTGAGCCAAGCCGAGACGGCGATGACGAGGAAGCACAGGCCGAACGGCAGAGGAAAACCGAGGCCGAAGTGAACGCCGGCTACCGCCGTGCTCTGGCCGATGACGGCTAGCCAGCGCAGGCGCACCAGCGTGTCGAGCCGCAGCTGCTGCGCGTGTCGGAAGTCGACGAAGGCTTTGTCGGCCATCGGCATGTCCTGCCCTCCTCGCTGCCATCCCTGCGCGCGGCATGAAACGGGCATCGAACCCTGCCCGGTGCCTACCAAGCACGCTGCGCGCGCGGGCACAATGATCGCCTCGTATTCCCATGTGCGTTGCAATAGGCGACAGGCATTCTTTCCGATGGATCAAAGCTGTCCCTTGGACGATTGTTTAATAGGTTGTTGATAACTTAAAGGTTTGAATCGATCCAAATCGGCGATACAGTCGAGGCGATATTGCACTGCAGCATCGCATGTGATTCGCTGCAGCGCGCAAATGAATCTAAGGAGGTGGGAATGAATCTCGCCTACTACTGGTACGAGGCGGCGCATGCGGCGGTCGGTCCCGCCCGGCTCCTGTCCGGCGCGACCCAGGCCGTCTTCTCCGACCCTGCCAACCCCTTGACGAACACTCCCTACGGGCGCTCGGTCTCGGCGGCCTGCGAATTGTTCGAACGGTCGACGCGCCGCTACGGCAAGCCCGAGTTCGGCTTCACGACCACTGCCGTCGGCGGGCAGCGCGCCCGTGTGCGCGAGCGCATCGTCTGGCAGCGACCGTTCTGCAATCTCGTCCATTTCGACCGGTCGATGCCGGGAGGTACCCCGAACCAGCCGAAGATGCTCGTGGTGGCGCCCATGTCGGGTCACTATGCGACGCTGCTGCGCGGAACGGTCGAGACCTTCCTGCCGACGCACGAGGTCTACATCACCGATTGGGCGGACGCGCGCATGATCCCGCTGTCCGAGGGCCGGTTCGACCTCGACGATTACATCGACTACGTCATCTCCATGCTGCATGTGCTCGGCCCGGACGTGCATGTCCTCGCCGTCTGTCAGCCGGCGGTGCCGGTGATCGCCGCCATCGCGCGCATGGAAGCGCAGAATGACCCGTTCGTGCCCCGCTCGATGACGCTGATGGGCGGTCCGATCGACACGCGCCGCTCACCGACGGCCGTGAACAAGCTCGCCGAGGAGCGCGGCACCGAGTGGTTCCGCCGCAACTGCATCTTCCGCGTGCCGTTCCCGAACCCGGGCTTCATGCGCTCGGTCTACCCCGGCTTCCTGCAGCTCTCGGGCTTCATGGCCATGAACCTCGACCGGCACATCTCGGCCCATCTCGAGATGTTCAACCACCTCGTCGAGGGCGACGGCGATTCGGCCGACAAGCACCGGGACTTCTACGACGAATATCTCGCCGTCATGGACCTCACGGCGGAGTTCTACCTGCAGACGGTCGACACGGTCTTCGTCCGCCAGGCCCTGCCGAAAGGCGAGATGATGCACCGCGACAAGCCGGTCGACCTCACCGCCATCCGCCGCGTCGCGCTGATGACGGTGGAGGGCGAGAAGGACGACATCTCGGGTGTCGGGCAGACCGAGGCGGCACACGACCTGTGCGTCAACATCCCGGTGGAGATGCGGGTCCATCACCTGCAGAAGAGCGTCGGACACTACGGCGTGTTCAACGGCTCGCGCTTCCGCGCCGAGATCGCGCCGCGCATCGCCGATTTCATCGCCACGATCGAAGCGATGCACGGCAAGAGGAAGCCGCGGCGGGTCGCAGCCGAGTGAGCGGACGGGCCACGGCCCTCCGCATTTCTGGTGACGGGTTCCGGCCGAATCGCCATCATCCGCTCATGCGAAGCCTCTTCCGGCGCATCAAACCTCCCGACGATCACACCGGCGATCCGGACCATATCCTCGTCCGCCATGCGGGCGAGGATTACCGGGTCAGGGTGAAGCGGCGCGCCGGCGCGCGGCGGATCACGCTGCGCGTCTCGGGGGCGACCGGCGAGGCCATCCTCACCCTGCCCGAGCGCACGCCCTTCGCGCGCGCCCGGCAATTCGCCGACGCCCACGGCGGCTGGCTGGCGACGCGACTCGAGCGGGTGCCGGAGCGCGTGCCCCTGCTGCCCGGCGCGCTGGTGCCGCTACGCGGCGAGCTGCACCGCATCGTCCACCTTGCGGGACAGCGCTCGCCCGCCGCGGCGGGACGCGACGGCGACGGGGCGGCCATCATCAGCGTCGGCGGCGAGGCGGCGCACGTGCCGCGGCGGCTGCGCGATTTCCTCGTGCGCGAGGCCGAGCGCGACCTGCGGGCAGCGGTCGAGCGGCACACGAACACCCTCGGCCGCAAGGCGAGCGCCGTCACCATCCGCGACACGACGAGCCGCTGGGGCTCATGCAGCGCCGCGGGGCGCCTCAACTTCTCCTGGCGGCTTATCCTCGCGCCGCCCTTCGTGCTCGATTATCTCGCCGCGCACGAGGTGGCGCATCTCAAGGAGATGAACCATTCCGTGCGCTTCTGGCGGCTGACGAAGGCATTGTGCCCGCGTACGGACGAGGCCGAGGCCTGGCTCAAGCGCCATGGCACCGCCCTCCATCGCTACGGCTGAAGGCTCGACAGGCGCCCGCGACGCCTAGAGGATGATGCCCTCACTCCCGGCTGACCGGTTCCCATGCGCCTTTCACCCGACACCCTCGCGATGACCGCGACGCTTGCCCTGCTGACCGCGCTCGGGCCACTGTCGACGGACATGTACCTGCCCTCGCTGCCCGCCATTGCCGCCTTCTTCAATACCGGCGCGGCCGAGGTGCAGATGACCTTGTCCGCCTTCCTCTTCGGCTTCGCGGCCGGCCAGTTCGTGCACGGGCCGCTGTCCGACCATTACGGCCGCCGGCCGGTGCTGCTCGCCGGACTCGGTCTCTTCGCCGCAGCGACCGCAGCCTGCGCACTGGCTCCCTCGATCGAATGGCTGACAGCTGCGCGCTTCGCCCAGGCGCTCGGCGCCTCGGGGCCGATCGTGCTCGCCCGCGCGGTCGTGCGCGATCTCTACGAGGGGCCGCGGGCGGGACGCGAACTCTCCCGCATGGGCACGATCATGGGCCTCGTGCCAGCGCTCGCTCCTGCCCTCGGCGGCGTCCTGCAGGCGCACTACGGCTGGCGGGCGAGCTTCGTCGTCGCCCTCGCCTGCGGTCTCGTTCTCGCCGCCGTCGTGGCCGCAGCCTTGCCCGAGACCCTGCGGCGCCGCCCCGAAGGGCAGCTGTCGCTGGCCCGCATCGGCGGCGAATTCCGCATCGTCATCGCGAGCCGGCTCTACCGCGTCTACGTCGGCCTCGCCGCCCTGACCTATGCCGGGCTGTTCAGCTTCATCTCCGGCTCGTCCTTCGTGCTGCAGAATCTCTATGGCCTCGGCGAGATCGCCTTCGGCCTGTCCTTCGGCACGGTGGTGATCGGCTATATCAGCGGCACGGTGCTGGCCCAGCGGCTCGTCGGCCGACACGGGCTCGACGGCACCATCGCCCTCGGCACGGCCTGCCTCGCCGCCGGCGGCCTCGTGATGCTGGCGTTCGCGCTCGCTGGCGTCGCCTCGGTCTTTGCCGTGGTCCTGCCCATGGCCGTCTACACCTTCGGCGTCGGCCTCGTGATGCCGCAGACAGCAGCGTCAGCCATGATGCCCTTTCCGGAGCGGGCAGGTGCGGCCTCCTCCCTGCTCGGCATCTGCCAGATGACATTTGCGGCCCTCATCGGGCTCTATGTCGGCCACGTCGTGGCCGACTCCGCCGTGCCACTCGCGGCGATCATCACGATGATCGGGGTCGGGGCCCTTGCCCTCTTCACGGGTAGCCGGCACATCCGCGCCGGGGCCTGATCGCCTCACCCGCCGAAGAGCATCTCCAGCAGACCGCGCTGACGCTGTGGCGCAGCAGCCTGGGCAGGCGGGCTGCCGACGGCCGCCGGCGGAGGAGCACCGGCATAGCCACCATCAGCGACGAGCGCTTCGTCGTCGGCGGGCGGCAGGCGGTTGAACGGCCCACCGGGCAGCGGCACCGGAGATTGGCCCTTCAGGGCCGCGGTCATGTAGGTCTTCCAGATCTCGGCGGGCAAGTTTGCGCCCGAGGCCTTCTTCGTCGGCTTGCTGTCGTCGTTGCCGAGCCACACACCGGTGACGAGGCTGCCAGTATAGCCGAGGAACCACGCGTCACGATATTCCTGGCTGGTGCCCGTCTTGCCTGCGGCTTCCCAGCCGGCGAGCTCGGCGCGGCGGCCGGTACCCGTCAGCAGGGTCTGGCGCAGCATCATGTTCATGTCGGCCACATGCTGCGGTTCGATGACGCGGCCAAGATCGGTCGGCGTGCGCTGGAACAGCACCTTGCCGTCCGGCGTCTTCACCTCGCGGATGAGATAGGGGATGACACCCGTGCCACCATTGGCGAAGGCGGCATAGGCGGCGACGAGCTCGATGGGCCGCACCTCGGAGGTGCCGAGCGACAGCGACAGGTTGGGCTGCAGCGGCGAGGTGATGCCGAGGCGCTGGGCCGTCCGCACCACCGCCTTCGGTCCCATCTCGGCGATGAGCTGCGCCGTGACCGTGTTGATCGACCGCGCCAGTGCCGTCGTCAGCGTCACGGGGCCGGCATATTTGCGGCTCGCATTCTCGGGGCGCCAGCCGTTGAGGTTGACCGGCCCGTCCTCGCGCACCGTGTCCGGCGTCAGCCCGTTCTCGAGCGCGGCGAGATAGACGAAGGGCTTGAAGGAGGAGCCCGGCTGGCGCATCGCCACGGTCGCGCGGTTGAACTGGCTCTGGCCGTAGTTGCGACCGCCGACAAGGGCGCGGATGCCGCCGTCGGTGGCGAGCGAGACGAGGGCCCCCTGGCCGACGCCGTACTTGCCGCCCTGCTTGTCGAGCGCCTCGACGAGCGCTCTCTCGGCCGCGCGCTGCATGCCGACATCGATGGTCGTCTCGACCACGACGTCCTGCTGGACGGGACCAATGAAGTCTTCCAGCACATCCATGACGTAATCGGCGGCATAGTTGGCCGAGCCGGCGCCGCGCGGCTTGATGGCCGTGGCCGGCTCCATCAGCGCGCTCTTGGCCGCGACCTCGGTGATGAAGCCCTCGTCCGCCATGGCCGAGAGCACGAGCTGGGCTCGCTTCTCGGCCCCGTCCGGGTTGCGGTTGGGGGCAAGGCGCGACGGGGCCTGGACGAGGCCGGCCAGCATCGCCGCCTCGGACAGGGACACCTCGCGGGCCGACTTGCCGAAATAGCGCAGAGCCGCCGCCTCGACGCCGTAGGAGCCGGCACCGAAATAGACCCGGTTGAGATAGAGCTCCAGGATCTCGTTCTTGGTGAACTTCTGCTCCAGCCACAGCGCCAGGATCGCCTCCTGGATCTTGCGCGAGATCGTGCGGTCCTGGGTGAGGAAGAGATTCTTGGCGAGCTGTTGCGTCAGCGTGGAACCGCCTTGGGTGACGCCGCGCGAGGTCACGTTGCGCAACATGGCGCGCGTGATGCCGAGCGGATCGACGCCGAAATGGTCGTAGAAGCGCCGGTCCTCGATGGCGATGAAGGCCTTCGGCAGATAGGGCGGCAGTTCGGAAAGCTTCACCTCGCGCCCGCCCATGTCGCCGCGGTTGGCGATCAGTGTTCCGTCGGAAGCGGCAATGGCGACGTTCGGCGGACGCTTCGGCACCGTCAGCTGGTCGATGGGCGGCAGCTGCGCGAAATGATAGGCGACGACGCCCGCAACGGCGATGCCGCACCAGATGGCGAGCACGACGCAGCTGCGCACGACCCAGCCGAGGAACGAGCGCCGCCGGCGGCCGCCGCCGCGACGCGCCCCGCCCGAGCCACTACCCCCCCTGCCGCGCCCGCCGCCCTTGCGGAAGCGGTGACCCGCCGCATGCCTCGCCATCACGTCATCCTCGTGGAAAAGGTCGTCCTCGGGAAGGCCCTCCCCCAGGTTGCCGCCGGGAGCCTCCGTGCGGGCAGGTGCCGCCGAGAACGCTGGCTCGCGCCGCTCCTGCGGACGGTCCGGCGACGGGCGGGCCGTGCGGCGCGGCGCGCCGATGGCGATACCAGTGGGCCGGTCGTCCGGCGACAGGCGCAGGTCGAACCCGTCATTGACGGTACCGGGCCGCGTCTGACCCTGCGGACCGGGCATGGGCCGCCGATCGTGCCATTGGTTGAACGCCATGTCTCTCCGTTTGCACGAGCCGCAACGCGCGGCCACTTGCAGGGCAGCGTCTCAACCAAGCTATAAATGTGGCGGATTAAGGGGCGGTTACCCCGGCGTCGCCCGGGGACCGCTGGAGTGCGGCACGGCCGCAACACCCGCAGAACAATACGGCCTGCCGTGCCGTCCTGCGCGATTTTGCCTGAATTCCGGCTTTACGGGCTGTCATATGAAAGAGCGATTCGGCATTCGCCGGATTCTGGTTCAACCTCAGGTAACATTCCTTCTTCCGCCGGCTGGCGCGATTTCGCTCCGGGCGGCAGCAATGGCGCCCGCTCCGAAAGACGCATGACCAGCATCGTCGTTCTCAACTCTCTGCTTCTGTTCGGCGCGGGCCTGGTCGTCGTGGGCATCGCTTCGAGCCTCGTCGCCTCGCGCTTCGGCGCGCCGCTGCTGCTCGTCTTCCTCGCCATCGGCATGCTGGCGGGCGAGAACGGCATCGGCGGCATTCACTTCAGCGACTACCGCGCCACCTATCTCGTCGGCTCGCTGTCGCTCGCCATCATCCTCTTCGACGGCGGGTTGCGCACGCGTTTCGCCGGCATCCGCGGGGCCGTCGCGCCGGCAGCGCTGCTGGCCACGGCCGGGGTCGTCATCACGGCGGGGCTCACCGGGTTCGTCGCCATGCTGGTGCTGGACCTGCGACCGATCGAGGCGCTCCTCGTCGGTTCGGTGGTCGCCTCGACGGATGCGGCTGCGGTCTTCTTCCTGCTGCGTGCCGGCGGCCTGCAGCTGAAACGACGGGTCAACGCGACGCTGGAGGTCGAATCGGCGACCAACGATCCGGCCGCCGTTTTCCTCGTCGTCCTTCTGGTGCAGCTCATCGGCGCGGACGGCACCTCGTCCGTGGCCGACCTCGTCGATCTCCTGCTGCGTCAGGGCATTGTCGGTGCGGCGGCGGGGATCGCGGGCGGCTTCGCCATCACCTTCGTGCTCAACCGCGTCACCTTTCCCTCGGGCCTGCACCCCTTGCTCGTCGTCGCCAGCGCCGTCGCGATCTATGCGATGACGTCGCTCGCCAGCGGGTCGGGATTTCTCGCCGTCTACCTCGCCGGAATCATCGTGGGCAACCGGCCCGTCAGGGCCTTCGCCTCGATCCTGAGCTTCCACAACGCGGCGACCTGGCTGTGCCAGATCGTCATGTTCCTGATGCTCGGCCTGCTCGTGACGCCCGCCGATCTTCTCGGGCATGCCGTGCCGGCGCTGGCGATCGCACTCTTCCTCATCTTCATCGGACGCCCCGTGGCGGTCTGGCTTTGTCTGACGCCCTTCCGCTTCCCGGTGCGCGAGAAGCTCTTCATCTCCTGGGTCGGCCTGCGCGGGGCCGTTTCGATCTTCCTTGCCGCCATCCCCATGTTGTCGCAGCTGCCGCAGGCTGAGGTCTATTTCAACGTCGCCTTCTTCGTCGTGCTGGTCTCATTGCTTCTGCAGGGCTGGACCGTGACCCGCGCGGCGCAGAGCACCGGCGTGGCGCTCGCCGACCCGGCGCCGGAGGTGAGCCGCGTCGAGATCGACCTGCCGGGCCAGCTCGACTACGAGATGGTTGGCTATCCCGTGCTCGCCGACAGCCCGGTGATGGACCGGGGCGGGCTGCCGCCCTGGGCGCGCGCGGTGCTCATCGTGCGGCGCAACGCCGTCCTCACCCCGGAGGAGGCCGGGGTGCTGCGCGTCGGCGACTACGGCTATTTCCTGGCACCGCCGCAGCGCGTCAACCGGCTCGACCGCCTGTTCGCCCCCTTCGAGGGCCACCAGGGGCGGGCCTCGGCCGGCGTGTTCAGCTTCGGTCCGGAGATCAGGCTGGGTGAGCTTGCGCAAACCTACGGCATCGCAGTCGACGAGGACATCAGCGACCAGACGGTTGGCAGCCTGTTCAGCGACACCTTCGAGGAGGGGGTGCGCGAGGGCGACCGCATCGCGCTCGGCCCGGTGACGCTCGTCGCCCGCGGCGTCGACGACGGCGTCGCCCATACGATCTCGCTCATCCTCGACAGCGAGGATGCGGATGTGGCCGCCGTTGTACCGACGACGCGGGTGGAGCGCCTGATGGCCGGGACGCTTGCGCGCCTCGCCCCGCTGCAGGTCCGCCTCACCGGAATCGCCGGCCGTCTCGCGCACCGGCTGCGAGCCGCTCTCTCGAAGCGCGACGAGCGCCTCTGACGGGCCCGCTTTAGGGCGCCGCCCGGAGGCGCGGGCGCGTCTCGCGCACCGGCAAGCCGTTGATCAGGCCGCGATCGACAGATCGGGGCCGGCCGAACGCACGTCGGCGTCGACGTGATCCTCGAACTTCTTGAAATTGTCCCGGAACATGCCGACGAGGCGCTTCGCCGTCTCGGCGAACTCGGCCTTGCTGGCCCAGGTCTTCACCGGATAGAGGATGTGCGGCTCGACACCGGGCACTGACGTCGGCACGGCGAAGCCGAAATAGGGATCCTGCCGGAAGTCGGCCCGGTTCAGCGAGCCGTCGAGCGCCGCCGTCAGGAGCCGCCTTGTGACGCGGATCGGCATGCGCCGGCCGACGCCGTACTTGCCGCCCGTCCAGCCGGTGTTGACGAGCCAGCAATCGACCCCGTGCTTGGCGATGAGGTCGCGCAGCAGATTGCCGTAGACCGAGGGGTGGCGCGGCATGAACGGCGCGCCGAAGCAGGTCGAGAAGGTGGCCTCAGGATCCTTCACGCCCTTCTCCGTGCCGGCGACCTTCGCCGTGTAGCCGGAGAGGAAGTGATACATGGCCTGGGCCGGCGTCAGCTTGGCGATGGGCGGCAGGATGCCGAAGGCGTCGCAGGTGAGCATGACGATATTCTTCGGCATGCCAGCGCGGCCCGTCGCGCTCGCATTCGGAATGAAGTCGAGCGGATAGGCGCAGCGCGTGTTCTCGGTCTTCGAGCCGTCGTCGAAATCCGGCGCGCGCGTCAGCGGATCGAGCGCGACGTTCTCGAGGATGGTGCCGAAGCGCTCGGTGGTCGCGTAGATCTCGGGCTCGGCCTCGCGCGACAGGCGGATGGTCTTGGCATAGCAGCCGCCCTCGAAATTGAAGACGCCGCCGGCGCTCCAGCCGTGCTCGTCGTCGCCGATGAGCGTGCGCGAGGGATCGGCCGACAGCGTCGTCTTGCCGGTGCCGGACAGGCCGAAGAAGACCGCGACATCGCCGCGCTCGCCGGCATTGGCGGAGCAGTGCATCGGCATCACGCCCTTTCCGGGCAGGGCGTAGTTGAGGAAGGTGAAGACCGACTTCTTCATCTCGCCGGCATAGGACGTGCCGCCGATGAGGACGATGCCGCGCGAGAAATCACAGGCGATCACGGTCTGCGAGCGCACGCCGTGGCGCGCGGGATCGGCCCGGAAGGACGGCAGGTCGACGATGGTGAGCTGCGGCGCGAAGCGGGCGAGCTCACTCTCGTCGGGGCGGATCAGGAGGTTGCGGATGAAGAGCGAGTGCCACGCATATTCCGTGAAGACACGGGCATTGACGCGATAGGCCGGGTCGGCCCCGCCGTAGAGATCCTGTGCAAAGAGTTCCTTGCCCTCGGCATGGGCGAGGAAATCGGCGAGCAGCGCGTCGAACTGATCCGGCGTGATGGCGCCGTTGTTGTCCCACCAGACCTCATCGCGCGTCGCATCGTCCTTGACGATGAACTTGTCCTTCGGGCTGCGGCCGGTATGGACGCCGGTCTCGGCCGCAAGGGCGCCGCCCCTGGCGAGCATCGCCTCGCCGCGCTTGAGCGCTTCCTCATAGAGGCGCGGGGCCTCGAAGTTCCAGAAAACGCGCTTGAGCCGTTTGAAGCCGAAGCTCTCGGCGCCGCATGCGCCGTTGAATACGCCGACGTTGTCCACGAATGACCTCCTTGCGCCCCCGCCGCCACGCATGATGGACCTTGAAGCCGCGAGACTTGTATCCGCGCGCCGCAGCCGCCGGAACCATCGATGCCCGGCATATGGCAGACTTTCAAGTGCGGTGACAGACCGCTCGTTCCATCGAATCGATTGAAGGGAATTGCTCCCTTGCCGGCAACGGCGTGCGGCCGCGAAGCGTGACCGGTCAAGATCCGACGCTCCCTTCTGGCGGCGCCGCGGCGTTGAAGCACAATCGCACCCGCCGTCATGCCCGCGCTCGTTGCGGGCATCCACGCGGTAGAACGTTCTACAACGTCAAAGGCGTGGATGGCCGGGTCAAGCCCGGGCAAGACCGTGGAAAGGTCTGCCCTGCGTTGCCGACGCCGTCAGCCACTCGGGCTAAAGCCGGACAGGCCGGCCGGCGGTATCTGTCGCATGCGTCAGCGCCGGCGCGCCTCGGCGGCGAGGTCCTTCAAGACATGCCGCAGCTCGCCCGGCGCCCCGATCGGGGCCGGGAAGTCCAGTCTCCCGGTCAGATCGCCGCAGACGAGGTCGAGGCCGCGCCGGTCGATGCCGCTCGCGCGCCAGTTTCCCTCGGGCAGGCCGAGCAGCTTCGTCGCATAGAGGGCGAGGGCATCGGCATGATCCTCGTTCATATGCGCGACGGCGCCGGCCTCGTTCTCGACGAGGTGCTCCGCGCCGGCCAGGTCATCGACGAGGTCCTGCGGCGCAAGGTCGACGATGCGGCCGAAGCCGGCGACGAGATGGGCTCCGGTGATCTCGATGCGGTAGAAGGCGAAATCCTTGAAGCCGGCATAGCCGGCCGACAGGGGATGGCGGGCGAGAAAGCGGCGCTTCAGAGCCTCGTCGTCGCTCGCGACGGCGCGGCCGGCGAGGGTGATGCGCGGATGGGCGCTCGGATCCCCTGCGCCAACCTGCGTCAGGAGCAGCGACACGCGCGCGTCGCGGGCGATGTTCTGCGTGTGCAGGGCGAGCGTCGAGATGAGAGTGACGGGCGTGCCGTCGATCGCCGTCGCGACATTGACGAGGGACACATAGGGCGCGCCGTCGGCCGCGAGCGTCCCCAGGGCACCGAAGCGGGCACGGCGCAGGAGGTGGGCGGCAGCGGAGCGCGGATCGAACGCGGCGGTTGAATCGGCGGCGGCGGACATCAATATTGTCTCCGGTAAAGGGGCGGACATGGCGTTATGCGCCCGAACGCTGTAGGATCACCCGGCAGTCATCGTCATATTTCGGCCGTCCTCGTCCCGCAGGAGGCTCGGCTTCACTGATGCCTGCGAACGAGCGAGCCAGTATGCCGACAATCGCCCTCGTCGACGACGACCGCAATATCCTGACCTCCGTTTCCATTGCACTGGAAGCCGAGGGGTACCGCATTCAGACGTATACGGACGGTGCGTCGGCCCTGGACGGCCTCAAGGCCAACCCGCCGGATCTCGCCATCCTCGACATCAAGATGCCGCGCATGGACGGCATGGAGCTGCTGCGCCGCCTGCGCCAGAAGACGGACATGCCCGTGATCTTCCTCACCTCCAAGGACGAGGAGATCGACGAGTTGTTCGGACTCAAGATGGGCGCCGACGACTTCATCCGCAAACCCTTCTCGCAGCGCCTCCTCGTGGAGCGCGTTAAGGCCGTGCTGCGGCGCGTGAGCCCGCGCGAGCAGGGGACGGTTCGCGAGAGCGACGCGAAGGTGCTGGAGCGGGGCCTTCTCAAGATGGATCCGGAGCGCCATACCTGCACGTGGAAGAACGATCCCGTCACGCTGACGGTGACCGAGTTCCTCATCCTGCAGGCGCTGGCGCAGCGCCCCGGCGTCGTGAAGAGCCGCAACGCGCTGATGGACGCGGCCTATGACGACCAAGTCTATGTCGACGACCGCACCATCGACAGCCACATCAAGCGCCTGCGCAAGAAGTTCAAGGCCGTCGACAACAGCTTCGACATGATCGAGACGCTGTACGGGGTCGGCTACCGATTCAAGGAAACCTGACGGCAGATGGGCACGAGAGTCGCCGGCCACTGGCCGGCGCGATGCGGTCGCGAGGAAGAATGACCGCCGAACCATTCGACGAGACCCGGACAGCGGCCGACGGTGCCGAGGCGGGTACACGGGTGCCGGCCCGTGCCGGCCTTGCCCGCCGGGTGAGCCGCGTCGGCCAGGCGGTCGTCACGCGCCTGTCGTCGAGCCTGACGCGGCGCATCGTCGTCCTGAACCTCGCCGGGCTCGTCGCCCTCTTCCTCGGCTTCCTCTATCTCAACCAGTTCCGCGCCGGCCTCATCGACGCGCGCGTGCAGAGCCTGCTCACCCAGGGCGAGATCATCGCCGGCGCCATCGCCGCCTCGGCGACGGTCGAGACCGACACGATCACCATCGATCCCGACAAGCTGCTGCAGCTGCAGGCGGGCGAGAGCTCGGGCCTGCAGGAGGACTTCTCACCGCTCGAGTTCTCCATCAATCCCGAGCGCGTGGCGCCGCTGCTGCGCCGGCTGGTGACGCCCACGCGCACGCGCGCGCGCATCTACGACCGGGAAGGCTATCTCCTGCTCGATTCGCGCAATCTCTATTCGCGCGGCGACATCCTGAGCTTCGACCTGCCGCCGATCTCGCAGGAGGAGCCGACGCTCCTCGAGAGCAGCTGGAAGTGGCTGAAGCGCCTCTTCGGCCGCCCCGGAACGCCTTTCGCCGACGACATCACGGCGACGAGCGGCAAATCCCTGCCCGAGGTGCAGAAGGCGCTGACCGGCCTGCCGGGCAGCGTCGTGCGGGTCAACACCCGCGGCGAGACGACCGTGTCGGTCGCCGTGCCCATCCAGCGCTTCCGCACCGTGCGCGGGGCGCTCGTCCTCTCCACCCAGGGCGGCGACATCGACACCATCATCGCCGCCGAGCGCTGGGCGCTGCTCCGGGTCTTCGCGGTCGCGGCCGCCGTCATGCTCGTGCTGTCGGTGCTGCTCGCCGGCACCATCGCCGGCCCAATGCGCCGTCTCGCCGAGGCCGCGGAGCGGGTGCGCCGAGGCATCAAGTCGCGGCAGGAGATCCCCGATTTCACCGACCGCTCGGACGAGATCGGCCATCTCTCCGGCGCGTTGCGCGACATGACGCGGGCGCTCTACAACCGCATCGAGGCCATCGAGACATTCGCGGCGGACGTGGCACACGAGCTCAAGAACCCGCTCACCTCGCTGCGCAGCGCCGTCGAGACGCTGCCGCTCGCCCGCAACGAGGAGTCGCGCAAGCGACTGCTCGCCGTCATCCAGCACGACGTCAAACGGCTCGACCGCCTGATCAGCGACATCTCGGACGCCTCGCGGCTCGACGCCGAACTCGCCCGCGCCGAGGCCGAGCCGGTCGACCTGCGCCGGCTGCTGGAGGCCGTGGTGACGGTGGCCAACGAAGTGCGCGGCGCCGAATCGGCCCCGATCCGCCTCGTGATCAAGGACAGCCCGCAGCGCGACGCCTATCTCGTCATGGGTCACGACAGCCGGCTCGGCCAGGTCGTCAACAACCTCATCGACAACGCGCGCTCCTTCTCGCCGCCGGGCCACGAAGTACGCGTGACAATGCAGCGCATCCGCGGCGAGATCGACATCACCGTCGACGACGACGGGCCGGGCATTCCGCCCCATGCCCTGGAACGCATCTTCGAGCGCTTCTACACCGACCGGCCGGAACAGGGCTTCGGCCAGAACTCGGGCCTCGGCCTGTCCATCTCCCGTCAGATCGTCGAAGCGCACCGGGGCCGTATCTGGGGCGAAAACCGAATGGCACCCGCCGCCGGCGCGGAGCCGCAATGCCTTGGCGCCCGCTTCGTGGTACGCTTGCCGGCTGCCGTGCGTTCATGACCGCCGCTGCCGCCCCGGCCCCGCCTGCGACAATCCATGCCGGCTGCGTCCTCGTGGACGAGGCGGGCATCCTTATCCGCGGGGCGTCGGGGAGCGGCAAGTCGCGGCTGGCGCTCGCCCTCGTCGCCGGAGCGCAGGCGAGCGGGCGCTTCGCCTGCCTCGTCAGCGACGACCGCTGCCGCGTGAGCGCCTGCAACGGTCGGCTCGTCGCCCGTGCCCCGATGGCTCTTGCGGGCCTCCTCGAGGTGCGCGGCCTCGGAATCGTCACCATGGAGGCCGAGGGCGCGGCGGTCGTGCGCCTCGTGGTCGATTGCGACATCGAGCCACCGGAACGATACCCGCAATTCACAGACCGGACGGTGACCGTCGAGGGCATCACCTTGCCGCGAATGCGGGTTCTTGGTGGCGACGCAGGCGTGACGGCCGCCATAATCCTTGGCATGCTGGCGCGATTCGAGCGTCCGATGCTGCACCTTTTGTCTGAATGATGACCAAATGGTCGCAGGCACTTGCACTTGCCGCCGCAATGCACAAAATGGGCGCTTCCTTTTGGGTGGCGGGGCCACGGGTTCTTGAATGATCGGTCTTGTGCTGGTGACCCACGGCTGCCTGGCGACGGAATTTCGCGCCGCGCTGGAGCACGTGGTTGGCCCTCAGAAACAGTTCGAAACCATCACCATCGGTCCGGATGATGACATGGAGAGCCGCCGCAGGGACATTCTGGCGGCGGTAGGCCAGGTCGACACGGGCGAAGGGGTGGTCGTGCTCACCGACATGTTCGGCGGCACCCCCTCGAATCTCGCGATCTCGGTGATGAACGGGCGCAAGGTCGAGGTGGTGGCGGGCATCAACCTGCCCATGCTCATCAAGCTTGCCAGCGTGCGCGACGAGAAGCCGCTGGAAGATGCCGTGCTGCAGGCGCAGGAAGCGGGCCGCAAATATATCAACGTGGCGAGCCGGGTGCTCGCCGGCAAGTGACGGCGGTTGTCGCAATGGACATCGACACCTTCGACAACGACGACTGCCCCCCGGCGCCGGTGCCGGACGGCGCGCTGGCGCGCGAATTGCCGATCATCAACCGCAAGGGTCTGCATGCCCGTGCCTCGGCCAAATTCGTGCAGACCGTCGAGCGTTTCGGCGCCGACGTCACGGTGACCCGCTGCGGCGAAACCGTTGGCGGGCGTTCGATCATGGGTCTCCTGACCCTTGCCGCCGCGCAGGGCACCAGCATCACCGTGACGGCCAGGGGCGAGGATGCGCAGGCCTGCCTCGACGCCATCACAACCCTGCTCGCCGAGCGCTTCGGCGAGGACGAGTAGCCGCGCCCGCTCGGCCGCCGGGGGACGTTCGCGATCCGAGCCTATTGCGGAAGGGTGCCGTTGGCCGCCAGCACGTCCCCGGCGAGATAGAGCGAGCCCGTCACGAGAATGCGCGGCGGGCGTTCCCGCTCCGTCGCCCTTAACCCCGCGAGCGCCGCCTCGACGCTGTCGCTGGCCCGCGCCTGCAGGCCGACGGAGCGGGCGATACCCGCGACCTCCTCGGCCGGGCGGGCGGCGAGCTGCGAGGGGATCGGCACGGCGATGAGTTCCTGAGCGAGGCCCACGAAAGGCTTCAGGAAGCCGTCGGCATCCTTGGTGCCGAGCATACCGACGATCATGACGAGCGGGGCGGGATGCCGCTCCTCGAGTTCCGCGAAGGCGGCGGCGAGCGCGCGGCCTCCGTCCGGATTGTGGCCGCCGTCGAGCCACAGCTCCGCCCCGTCCGGGGCAAGATCGACGAGGCTGCCCTGGCGCAGACGCTGCATGCGGGCGGGCCATTCGGCGCGGCTCATGCCGGCCTCGAAGGCCTCCGCCGGCAGGCGCCCATAACCGGCCGCCCGCAGGGTGGCGAGCGCCGTTCCCGCGTTGACGAGTTGGTGACGGCCGGCGAGCCGCGGCAGGGGCAGGTCGATGAGCCCCTGGTCGTCCTGGTAGACGAGGCGCCCGCGCTCCTCGTGCACATGAAAGTCCTGTCCGCCGACGAGGATCGAGCGGGCGCCGACGCGCTCCGCCGCCGCTTCGAGGACGGCCGTGGGCTCCGGCTCCTGCGGCGCGATGATCGCAGGTGCGCCGCGCTTGAAGATGCCGGCCTTCTCCGCGGCGATGCGCATGACGTTGTCGCCGAGATAATCGGCATGGTCGAGCGAGACCGGCGTCACGACACAGGCTTGCGGCGTCTCGACGACGTTGGTGGCATCGAGGCGTCCGCCGAGCCCGACCTCGAGCAGCAGCACGTCGGCCGGCGTCTCGGCGAAGAGCAACATGGCCGCTGCCGTCGTGATCTCGAACACCGTGATCGGAGCACCACCATTGGCGTCCTCGCAGCGCTCGAGAGCCGCGACGAGCCGGTCCTCGCCGACGAAGCGGCCACCGCCGGGACGGCCGAGCCGGATGCGCTCGTGGAAGCGCACGAGATGCGGCGAGGTGTAGACGTGAACGACGAGCCCGGCCGCCTCCAGAACCGCTCGCATGAAGGCGATTGTCGAGCCCTTGCCGTTGGTCCCGGCCACGTGGATGACCGGCGGCAGCTGGCGCTGGGGGGCACCGAGGCGCGTCAGCAGCCGCTCGATGCGGCCGAGGGACAGATCGATCGTCTTGGGATGCAGCGCGAGAAAGCGCGCGAGCATGGCATCGGACGATTCCATGGCGGTCCCCGGCCGTCTGGGGCTGATCGTTATTCCGCGGCGGCGTCGAGCGCCTGCATATCCGCAGGAGGCGCGACGACGGCGGGCTTGTCCTGCTTCATCAGCAGGCGGCACAGCCTGGCGACGGTCGCCTTCACGTCCCGGCGGTGAACGACCATGTCGACCATGCCGTGCTCCCGGAGATATTCCGAGCGCTGGAAGCCTTCCGGCAGCTTCTCGCGGATCGTCTGCTCGATGACGCGCGGACCCGCGAAGCCGATGAGGGCGCCCGGCTCGGCGATGTGCACGTCGCCCAGCATGGCGTAGGAGGCGGTGACGCCGCCGGTCGTCGGGTTGGTCAGCACCACGATATAGGGCAGACGGGCCTCGTTGAGCTTGCGCACCGCCACCGTCGTGCGCGGCATCTGCATGAGCGAGAGGATGCCCTCCTGCATGCGCGCACCGCCCGAGGAGACGAAGAGCACGAAGGGCGTGCGGCGGGCGAGCGCGGTTTCCATGCCGGTGATGATCGCCTCGCCTGCGGCCATGCCGAGCGAGCCACCCATGAACTCGAAATCCTGTACCGCCGCGGTGATGGTCGCACCCTCGACCTCGCCCACGCCAACCTGGACGGCATCCTGCATGCCGGTCTTGGCGCGGGCGTCGCGCAGGCGGTCGACATAGCGCTTCTCGTCGCGGAACTTGAGCGGGTCGATCGGCACCTCTGGCAGGGCGATCTCTTCCCATGCGCCGCCGTCGAAGAAGGAGACGAGGCGCGCCTTGGCGCCCATGCGCAGGTGATAATCGGAGCCCGGGATGACGAAGAGGTTGGCCTCGACGTCCTTGTGGAAGACCATCTGCCCCGTTTCGGGGCACTTGATCCAGAGATTTTCCGGCACTTCACGCTTGAACAGCGTCTTGATCTTGGGCCGTACGACGTCTGAAATCCAGTTCACGGGGGCAACCTCTGGTGTCCCGGCGTGGATCCGCCACGCCGAATGGGTCACGGAACCTGGCCGCAACCCCGATATACCGTCACGCGGCCTTCACATAGACCTTCGCGAGGCTTTTCGCTAGGTGCGACGGTGTTGCAAAGGTGGCGCCTCTCCCTCATCCGGGGAACGGGAGAGGGCCTCGTCCTCACGCCGCCGTTGCCTTGGCGGCCGAGCGCACGCCGGCGGCGAGCTCGCCCACCAGCGCCTCCACGGCTGCGAGCGTCCCTGCCGTCGCCCGCCCCTCGCCGTCGAGCGAGGCGCGCACGGCCTCGACGAGGGCGGAGCCGACCACGACGCCGTCGGCGCCGCGGGCGATGGCCGCCGCGTGCTCGCCGGTCTTGACGCCGAAACCGACGACGACCGGCAGGTTCGTATGGGCCTTGATGCGCGCCACCGACTGCGCCACGGCGCCGAAATCCGGCGTCGCGCTGCCGGTGATGCCGGTGATCGAAACGTAGTAGACGAAGCCCGAAGTGTTGGCGAGCACAGCCGGCAGGCGCGCGTCGTCCGTTGTCGGCGTGGCGAGACGGATGAAGGACAGCCCCGCCTTTAGCGCCGGGACGCAGAGCTCGTCGTCCTCCTCCGGCGGCAGGTCGACCACGATGAGGCCGTCGACGCCGGCTTCACGCGCATCCTTCAGAAAGCGCTCGACGCCATAGATGTAGATGGGATTGTAATAGCCCATCAGGATGACAGGCGTGTCCGCCTCGCCCGCGCGGAGGGCGCGCACCATGTCGAGGGTCTTCTTAAGCGTCTGGCCGCCCTTCAGCGCCCGCTGCGAGGAGAGCTGGATGGCCGGGCCATCCGCCATCGGATCGGTGAAGGGCATGCCGATCTCGATGAGATCGGCGCCGGCGCGGGGCAACGCCTTCAGGATTGCGAGCGAGGTGTCGGCATCCGGATCACCGGCCGTGACGAAGGTCACGAGCGCCGCGCGGCCCTCGGCGCGGCAGGCGGCAAAGCGCCGGTCGATGCGGCTCATCAGAACTGTCCTCCAAAGATGTCGGCGACCTGCGGCACGTCCTTGTCGCCGCGGCCGGAGAGATTGACGACCATGATGTGGTCCTGAGGCTTTTGCGGCGCGAGCTCGACCACCTTGGCCAGCGCATGGGCCGGCTCGAGGGCAGGGATGATGCCCTCGAGCTTGGACAGGAGCATGAAGGCCTCGAGCGCCTCCTTGTCCGTCGCGGAGATGTAGGTGACGCGGCCGGTCTCGTGCAGGAAGGCGTGCTCGGGGCCGATGCCCGGATAGTCGAGCCCGGCCGAGATGGAGTGAGCCTCGGCGATCTGGCCGTCGTCGTCCATCAGCAGATAGGTGCGGTTGCCGTGCAGCACGCCCGGCCGCCCGCCGGTGAGCGAGGCCGCGTGCTGGCCGCTCGCAAGGCCGTGGCCGGCCGCCTCGACGCCGTAGATCTCGACATCCTTGTCATCGAGGAAGGGATAGAACAGGCCCATGGCATTGGAGCCGCCGCCGATGCAGGCGACGAGCGAATCGGGCAGCCGCCCCTCGGCCGCAAGTATCTGCTCGCGCGTTTCCTTGCCGATGACGGCCTGGAAGTCGCGCACCATGCCGGGATAGGGATGGGGGCCCGCCACCGTGCCGATGCAGTAATAAGTGGTGGCGACATTCGTCACCCAGTCGCGCAGCGCCTCATTCATGGCGTCCTTGAGGGTGCGCGAGCCGGACTGGACGGGCACCACAGTGGCCCCGAGCATCTGCATGCGGAAGACATTGGGCTTCTGCCGCTCGACGTCGACGGCGCCCATGTAGATGACGCATTCGAGGCCGAAGCGCGCGCACAGCGTCGCCGTCGCGACGCCGTGCTGGCCCGCGCCGGTCTCGGCGATGATGCGCTTCTTGCCCATGCGGCGGGCCAGCAGGATCTGGCCGAGCACGTTGTTGACCTTGTGCGAGCCCGTGTGGTTGAGCTCCTCGCGCTTGAGATAGATCTTCGCGCCCTTGCCGCCGGCACCTTCACGCAGGCGCTCCGTCAGGCGCTCCGCATAATAGAGCGGGCTCGGCCGACCGACATAATGGGCGAGATAGCCGTCCATCTCTGCCTGGAAGGCGGGATCGTCCTTGGCCGCGGCATAGGCCTTCTCGACCTCGAGGATGACGGGCATCAGCGTCTCGGCGACGAAGCGGCCGCCGAACATGCCGAAATGGCCGCGCTCATCGGGCCCCGAGCGGTAGGAGTTGAGCGGTTGCACAGTCACGCGACCTTCATCCTTCTCAAGCGGCGGAGCCTCGGCCCGCGCCTCGTCCATTCTCTGTTCGTGCGACAGCGGGAACCGGCTCGCCGCCGAGGTCTCCCGTTGCATAAGCCAAAGCGGCCGGCAGGGCCACCGTGACCGTGACGCCTTCACGCCCGCGCCGCGGCGACAAAGGCAGCGATTCTACCAGCGTCCTTCTCGCCCGGCGCGCTCTCCACCCCGGAGGACACGTCGACGCCGACGAAACCTGGAACATCCGTCAGCCGCGCGACGGCTGTGCCCACATTGTCGGGATCGAGCCCGCCCGAGAGCATGAAGGGCCGCCCCCCGGCCCCAGCCGCGAGGATATCCCAGTCGAACGCGATGCCGTTGCCGCCGGGCAGCACGGCCCCCTTCGGCGGCTTGGCATCGAACAGCAGGCGGTCGACGACCGCCGCATAGGGAGCGTGGCGAGCGAGGTCTGCCGGCTCGCTGACGCCGATCGCCTTCATCACCTGCGTGCCGGCGAGCCGCCGGATGGCGGCCGCGCGCTCGGGCGTTTCCTTGCCGTGGAGCTGGAACCAGTCGGGCTTCAGGCGATCGCGGATGGCGGCGATCGCCGCGTCGTCGGCATCGACGGTGAGCGCGACGATCTCGGCGCGGCCGCGCACGAACCCGGCGAGGGTGACAGCCTCGGCGAGCGAGACATTGCGCGGGCTCTTGGGAAAGAAGACGAAGCCGACCATGTCGGCGCCCGCCGCCAGCGCCGCAGCGACGGCCTCGGCGCTTCTCAACCCGCAGATCTTGACGATGGTGGACATGACGCCTGCAAGTGGCACGACGGCACCGGCTTGTCCATCGGGTACCCCCGGTGACGCAACAGCGAAGCCGGCTGAAATGCTTCAGCGGCTCACGCCTTCGGCAGCGCGGCCCGCCCGGTGGTGCCGCGCAGTTGTTCGGCCTCGCTGCGCCATCGGTCCGCCTCGCGGCGATAGCGCTTCTCCGCCTTGCGGTGCTTGCCCTGGGCGAGCCAGGCGGCAATGCCGCCGACGAGGACGCCGAGTATCACCGCAGCGAAGATCACGACAAAGAATGGCACCGTCACGGCAAGAGCCGGCTCTGTGCGCGAGAAGGGATCAAAGGACAGCTGGACCGGCGCGCGGTTGGCCACCGCCAGGAGCACGATGACGACCGCGACTGGCGCCAGCACCAGAAACTTGACGAAGCGCTTCAACGTCACGGCTCCACTTCCCTCACGCGCTCACGCTCACGGCGGCCTTCCTGCCCGCCGCCGGGGCGGCGGCGCTGCCGTTGAGGCGCAGGCGCATCTCCTTGCCGGTCTTGAAGACGGGAATCATCTTCGATGCAACATCGACCGTCTCGCCCGTGCGCGGGTTGCGGCCAACGCGCGCATTGCGCTGCTTGATCGAAAAGGCGCCGAACCCGCGCAGCTCGACCCGATCGCCTCGCGCGAGCGCGCGAGTAATCTCCTCGAGGATCGCATTGACGATATTCTCGACATCGCGCTGGTAGAGGTGCGGATTCTGCTCGGCGATCCGCAACACGAGCTCGGACTTGATCATATCCCCCGCCTATCTCTTTGAAATTTCAATTATTTTGAAGCGAAGGGTGCCAGACGGCGAGGAGACCGTCAAGCCGTCCCGCTTCTTCGCGCAGCGCAGCCGCCCGCAGCGCACCGGCCAGGTCGTCATAACCGGCGAAAGCTGCCGCGCGGCCGAGGAGCGACCAGAACGACAGGCCGAGCCGCTCGCTCTCGGCCTTCCATTCCCGGACCGGCAGATCGCTGGCGAGCTTCTTCTCCTTCTCGAGCCATGCCACCGCCTGGCGCTGGCCGCCGAGTTCGTCGACGAGACCAAGTTCCTTCGCCTGGCGACCGGTGAAGACACGCCCGTCGGATACCTGGTCGAGCGCGGGGCCGGAGAGGGAGCGACGCTGGCCGACAAGGCCCTTGAACCAGGCGAAGGAATCGCGAACGACGCTCTCGAGCGCGGCGCGCGCCTCCGGCGAAGTGGGCTCGAACCCGTTCGGCGCCGCCTTGAGCGGGCTCGACTTCACTTCCTCCACCTTCACTCCGAGGGTGTCGAGCAGGCCGGCGAGGTTGGGATACTGGATCAGGACACCGATGGAGCCGACGAGCGAGGTATCGCGCGAGACGATGCGCTCGGCCGCAAGGGCGGTGATATAGCCGCCGGAGGCGGCGAGGCCGTCGACGAGCGCGACCGTCGGCTTCTCCGCGGCGAGCTCGCGCAGCGCCGTATAGATCGCCTCGGCGCCGGAGGTGGTGCCGCCGGGGCTGTCGACGCGCACCAGCACGGCGCGCACCGAGCGGGCGTCCTTGACTCGCCTGATGAGGTCGAGCGTGCGCTGGTCGCCACTGATGAAGCCGCCGATGCGGATGGCGGCGATCTGGTCACCCGTGACCACCGAACCCGCGCCGAACCGCGCACCGAGCGCGACCACGACGGCGATGAGGGCGAAGACGGCAAGGACGCGCCAGAACGAGAGCTTGCGCCTCAGGCGCCGGCGGTCTGCCATGATGTCGGCATCGTATGTCATTGGCGAAGCTCGGCTCTTCACCTCGGCTGGTCGGGACGCCGTGGACACTAGCCCCGGGCCCCGTCACGGGCAAGGCGGGGCGGTGACAAAAAGCAGGCAAAGCAAAACCCGCCCGGAGGCCGGGCGGGTCGCTTGCGAGGATCACCTGCAGATCGTGCTGCGGGGCAGCATGGCCGTCCCGCAACGAAGATCGCGGCTTACTTCTTCTCGTTGGCGCGCTTGAGGGCGGCGCCGAGGATGTCGCCGAGCGAGGCGCCCGAGTCGGTCGAACCGTACTGGGCGATCGCCTCCTTCTCCTCCGCGACCTCGAGGGCCTTGATGGAGAGCTGGATGCGGCGGGCCTTGCGGTCGAACTGCACGACGCGGGCATCGACCTTCTCGCCCGGGGCGAAGCGCTCGGGGCGCTGCTCGGAGCGGTCCCGCGCGAGCTCGGCGCGGCGGATGAAGGCGGTCATGTCGGTGTCGACGATCTTCACCTCGATGCCGGAATCCTTCACCTCGACCACCTCGCAGGTGACGACGGCGCCCTTCTTGACATCGCCGGCATCGGCGAAGGGGTCGCCCTCGAGCTGCTTAATGCCGAGCGAGATGCGCTCCTTCTCGACGTCGACGTCGAGAACGACGGCACGCACCACGTCGCCCTTCTTGAACTCCTCGATGACCTGCTCGCCGGGACGGTTCCAGTCGAGATCCGACAGGTGGACCATGCCGTCGACGTCGCCGTCGAGACCGATGAAGAGGCCGAATTCGGTCTTGTTCTTGACCTCGCCCTCGACGACGGAACCGATCGGGAACTTCTCGGCGAAGGCATCCCACGGGTTCTGCAGGGTCTGCTTGAGGCCGAGCGAGATGCGGCGCTTGACCGGATCGACCTCGAGAATCTGCACCTCGACCTCCTGGGAGGTCGACACGATCTTGCCGGGGTGGACGTTCTTCTTCGTCCAGCTCATCTCGGAGACGTGGATGAGGCCCTCGATGCCCGGCTCGAGCTCGACGAACGCACCGTAGTCGGTGATGTTCGTCACGCGGCCCTTGAAGCGGGCGTTGACCGGGTAGCGGCCGGCGATGCCTTCCCACGGATCGGCCAGCAGCTGCTTGATGCCGAGCGAGATGCGGTGCGTCTCGTGGTTGATCTTGATGATCTTGACCTTGACGGTCTGGCCGATCGAGACGACGTCGGTCGGGTGGTTGACGCGCCGCCACGCCATGTCGGTGACGTGCAGCAGGCCGTCGATGCCGCCGAGGTCGACGAAGGCGCCGTACTCGGTGATGTTCTTGACCACACCCTCGACGACCTGCCCCTCCTCGAGGTTGGCCACGAGCTCGGAACGGGCCTCGGCGCGCGTCTCCTCGAGCACCGTGCGGCGCGAGACGACGATGTTGCCGCGGCGGCGGTCCATCTTGAGGATCTGGAACGGCTGCGGCACGCCCATGAGCGGCGTGACGTCGCGCACCGGACGGATGTCGACCTGCGAACGCGGCAGGAAGGCCACGGCACCGTCGAGGTCGACGGTATAGCCGCCCTTGACCTGGTTGAAGATGATGCCTGTGACCTTCTCATTGTCCTCGAAGGCCTTCTCGAGCTTGACCCAGCTCTCTTCCCGGCGCGCCTTGTCGCGCGAGATGACGGCTTCACCGAGCGCATTCTCGATGCGCTCCAGGTAAACCTCGACCTCGTCACCCACCTCGAGCGACTGGTCCCGACCCGGACCGACGAATTCCTTGAGAGCAACGCGGCCTTCGGTCTTCAGGCCGATATCAATGACGGCGACGTCCTTCTCGATGGCGACGACGCGGCCCTTGACGACGGAACCCTCGACGGGCTCGGCATGCGAGAAGGACTCTTCGAGAAGCGCCGCGAAATCTTCACGGGACGGGGCCTGGTGAGCGGATACGGACATTCGGTCTCCTAACGCCGATCAAGGCGGACAACGCCGGCGGCTGGTGTTGCATCACGCCCCCTGTCGCCGGCCGCACGGAATACGCACGTATTCCATGCGGTAGTGGCCGCCCGCCTGCACCATGCGGCCCGGCGGCCGTGCCGGCGTCTTGAACCGGCGACGGAGAGCGTCTGATCAATGTCGGGGAGCGGGGGTCTTGCGGCACGGAGCCCATCTCGCACGAAGCTAATGGCAAACTCCGCCGCACACAGGATGCAGCGCCCCACCGAACGGTGGTGTCATAACGAAAACGCGGCTTTTCCACAAGCGGAAACGGCCGAGCGACGGGGAAAAGGAACCCGTCAGCGCCGCACGAAGGTGAGATACATCGGCAGGCGCCCTTCCCGCAGCGCCTTGGCCTCGTAGCGCGTGCCGGGCCAGCCCGTCCAGGGCCGGCGCCAGTCGTCCGCTCGTTCGGCCCGCCAGGCGAAGAGGCCGCTGCGGTCGATCCGCGCCAGCGCCCAGGCGGCATAGTCGTCGATGTCGGTGGCGAAGCGTAGCTCGGCGCCCGGCCGCATGACGCGCGCGAGCGCGGCGAGGGTTTCCTCGCCGATGAAGCGCCGCTTGCGGTGGCGGCGCTTCGGCCAGGGGTCGGGATAGAGCACGAAGACGCGCCCGATAGAGGCCTCGGGCAGACGCGGCAGGACGAGGGTCGCATCATCGTCCCAGACACGCAGGTTGGCGATGGCGTGCTCCTCGACGCCGGCAAGGAGCTTCGCCATGCCATTGACGAAGGGCTCGCAGCCAATGAAGCCGATGTCCGGGTTCTCGCGGGCGCGGGCGAGAAGGTGCTCGCCGCCGCCGAAGCCGATCTCGAGCCAGACCTCACGGACCGGATGCGGGAACAGGCCCGCGGGGGCGAGCTTATCCGTGCCCGCCGGCAGGCGCAGCCGCGGCAACACCTCCGCCAGCAGGCGGGCGTGGTTGTCGCGCAGCTTGTGGCCCTTGCGGCGCCCGAAGAAGGCGCCGCCCCTGTCCTGCTCCGCGATCACGCGTGTCGTCCGGATACCTGCCTCAGCCGAGCGCGGCGCGGATGGCGCCGGCGAGATCGGTGCGCTCCCAGGAGAAGCCACCGTCCGCCTCGGGAGCGCGGCCGAAATGACCGTAGGCCGAGGTGCGGGCGTAGATCGGCCGGTTGAGGCCGAGGTGCTGGCGGATGCCGCGCGGCGACAGGTCCATCACGTCCATGAGCACGCGCTCGAGCCGTGCCTCCTCGACCTCGCCGGTGCCGTGCAGGTCGACATAGAGCGACAGGGGCCTGGAGACGCCGATGGCGTAGGAGAGCTGGATGGTGCAGCGCTGGGCGAGGCCCGCCGCCACCACGTTCTTGGCGAGGTAGCGCGCGGCATAGGCGGCCGAGCGGTCGACCTTGGTCGGGTCCTTGCCCGAGAAGGCACCGCCCCCGTGCGGCGCCGCCCCGCCGTAGGTGTCGACGATGATCTTGCGCCCGGTCAGGCCGCAGTCGCCATCCGGACCGCCAATCACGAACTTGCCCGTCGGGTTGACGTGCCAGACGGTCTTGTCGTCGACCCAGCCCGCGGGCAGCGACTTGCGCACATAGGGCTCCACGATCGCGCGGATGTCGTGCGAGGTCAGCTCCTTGCCGGCATGGCTCTCGATGTGCTGGGTCGAGACCACGATCTGGGTGACGCCGACCGGCTTGCCGTCGGCGTAGCGCACCGTCACCTGGCTCTTGGCGTCGGGACCGAGCAGGCCGGTCTCGCCGGACTTGCGCGCGGCGGTCAGCGTCTTGAGGATCTCGTGAGCGTAGTAGATCGGGGCGGGCATCAGCTCGGGCGTCTCGCGGCAGGCGTAGCCGAACATGATGCCCTGGTCGCCGGCGCCCTCGTCCTTGTTGCCGGAAGCATCGACGCCCTGCGCGATGTGCGCCGACTGGGCATGGAGGTGTACCTCGACCTTGGCCGTCTCCCAGTGGAAGCCTTCCTGCTCGTAGCCGATGTCCTTGATGGCAAGGCGGGCGAGGTGGGCGAGATAGTCGTTCGTGATGTCGGACGGGCCGCGCACCTCGCCGGCGATGACGACGCGGTTGGTGGTCGCCAGCGTCTCGCAGGCGACGCGCGCCTCCGGCATGGCGCTGAGATAGGCGTCGACAATCGTGTCCGAGATCCGGTCGCAGACCTTGTCAGGATGGCCTTCCGAAACGGATTCGCTGGTGAAGAGATAGTCCGAACGCGCCACGTTCCCGATCCTTTCGTCACACGCCAAGGCCCGTCTCCGAGCTCCAGGAAAGAGACCGTGTTACAGACCGGATTGCATCGCAGTCCGGTCGGAACGGGCTCTGGCCCAAAGGCGAGGTGTTGTGACAGCCCGGACGCACAGGGTCAAGATGGAATGACGGACGGGTTCGATAGAGCGAACGAAACGGACGGCGTCAGGCGTCCTCGCCTTCCGTGTCGGCGAGAGCGACGACGAGGTCGACGATGCGCCGGCGCACCTTCGCGTCCTTGATGCGGATGAAGGCCTTGGTGAGCTGCACGCCCTCGCTCGTCGACAGGAAGTCGGACACATAGCTCGAGGATGGCGCCTCGGCGAAGCCACCGCCGATGACGCCGTCCGCCGCCGGCGCGCCGTCAAAGAAAAACTCTACCGGCACGCCGAGCACCTTGGCGATCTGCTGGAGGCGGCTCGCGCCGATGCGGTTCGTGCCCTTTTCGTACTTCTGCACCTGCTGGAAAGTCAGGCCGAGGGATTCGCCAAGCTTTTCCTGGCTCATGCCGACGAACATGCGTCGCATGCGCACGCGACTGCCGACGTGCTTGTCGATCGGATTGGGGACTTTCTTGACGCTCGCAGGCGCTGTTCTCATGGTCTTCCCGTCCGTTCGTCGCGGCCCACCCGGCCATGTCGCCGTGCGGTCATCGCGCCGGCGGCTACACTCAAGGTGAAGAACCAGAATACCACATCCCCGAGCCGGGCATAAATCGTCGGTGACAGCGCTTCAGGCAAGGGGGCATCGAGAATCCCCTCCGTCCCCAGCGGCAGCGAGGCGATGACCCGGCCGTAGCCGTCGGCGACCGCCGAGATGCCGGTGTTGGCCGCCCGCACGAGAGGAATACCTTCCTCAATGCTGCGTAGCCGGGCTTGCGCCATGTGCTGGTAGGGGCCGGGCGTCTCACCGAACCAGGCATCGTTCGTGACATTGATCAGAACGCCGGGACGCGTGCCGTCCTGCGGCACCACCGCGCCCGGAAAGATCGCCTCGTAGCAGATGAGCGCCGCCACCGGCGGCAGGCCCGGCACCGGTAGGACGGTTCGCTCGCGCCCGGCCTCGAAGCCGCCCGGCGCATGCACGAACTGGCGCAGGCCCAGACGGCGCAGCAGCCCGTCCAGCGGCAGGTATTCGCCGAAGGGGACAAGGTGAACCTTGTCGTAGATGCCGGTGATGCGGCCTTCGTCGTCGACGACCTGGACCGCATTGAAGAAGCGCAGGCTCGTCTCGCCGGGGAGCGGCTCCATCGCCCGCGCGGCGCCCGTGACGAGCACAGCCCCGGGCGGCAGAAGCGCCGCGATGGCGCCAAGGGCATCGGGGTCGCGCGCGAGAAGGAATGGAAAGGCGCTTTCGGGCCAGACGAGATGGGTGACGCCATCCATGCCCCGAGCCGCACCGGCAGGCGCGACGCCGTCACCCTGCACGGCGGGCCCGTTGTCGCTGAGCGCAAGATAGCGGTTGAGGATCGCCTCCCGGTTCTCGGGACGGAACTTGGCATCCTGCGGCAGGTTTGGCTGCATGATGCGCAACGCAACGCCCGGCACGGTCGGTGAGGGGCTTCCGGGCAGCCGCCACAATCCGTAGCCGGCCATGGCGGCGAGGACGAGCAGGCCGGCGACCGTCGGCCCCGCACGACGCCAGTGCCCGCCGTCGTCGGCGAGGGTCGCCGGTGCCGCGAGAATCGCCGCCGCAAGCGCCGTCAGGCCGTAGAGCCCGACGAGGGACGCCACCTGCGCCAGGTGCAGCTGCTGGCCGAGGGCCATGCCGAGGCTGTTCCAGGGAAAGCCCGTGAGGATGTGGCCGCGCAGCCATTCGGCAACGGCAAGGCCCGTGGCGAGGGCGAGGATGCGCGCCGGGCCGGGAGACCAGATGAGCCGGGCGAGGCCGAAGCCGAGAGCATAGAAGAAGGCGAGCCCCGCGGGCAGGCCGACGACGCCGAGCGGCAACGCCCAGGCGAACTCGTCCGCCTCCACCAGGAAGGCGGCGCCGAGCCACCACAGGCCGGCGAGAAAATAGCCGAAGCCGAACCACCAGCCGGTCGCCGCGGCCGCCAGCACGGTGCGCATCGGCGTGCGCCCGCCCGCCCCGTCAATGAGCCAGACGGCGAGCGGCAGGCTGACGGCGAGCACGGGCCAGAGCCCGAAAGGCGGCATGGCGAGGGCGGCGAGCCCCCCCGCGGCGAAGGCCGTCAGGCGCCGTCGCCATCCCCAGGACAGGACGACGCCGCGCGCGAAGCCGGCGAGCGTCAAGCGGCGGCTCCCGGCTTCTGGTGCTCCAGCGCATCCCGCGCCGCAGTCACGTTGTCTTCCGTCACGGGCGCAGGCGCCTCTTCCGCCCCGCCCTCGGCCCTGCGGGCCGCGCGGCGCACCAGGGCCGGCTCGGTCCTGACCTTGTGGATGCGGATCTTTTTCAGGCGGCGCGGATCGGCATCGAGAATCTCGAATTCGAGGCCTTCGGGCCCCGGCACAAGCTCGCCGCGTACCGGCACGCGGCCGGCGAGGGTGACGATGAGGCCGCCGAGCGTATCGACCTCCTCGGCGATATCAGCGTCGGCGAGTTCGACGCCGAGAGCCTCCGAGACGTCCTCGAGGCTGGCGCGCGCATCGATGATCCAGCGTTCGTCGCCGTCGGCGACGATCTGCGAGGCCTCCTCGTCGTCGTGCTCGTCCTCGATGTCGCCCACGATCATCTCAACGATGTCCTCCATCGAGACGAGGCCATCGGTGCCACCATATTCGTCGATGACGAGGGCCATATGCGTGCGCGTCGTCTGCATCTTCACGAGCAGGTCCATGGCCGGCATGGACGGCGGCACGAAGAGCACCGGGCGCAGGATGCTGGCGCGCGAGAGCGGGGCCTCGAGGTCGACGCCGAGTCGCACGGCCTGGGCCTGCACCTCCACCGGCGCATCGCCACGGCCGCGGCCGACATTCCGGCGCAGGCGCTCGCGACCCGCCGTCTCAGCTCGCGCGGCGATATAGTCGACGAAATCACGGATGTGCACCATGCCGAGCGGCTCGTCGAGATTCTCGCCGTAGACGGGAATGCGCGAATGGCCGGCCGTGCGGAAGAGGTGCAGCACGCTCGCGAGGGTCGCGGAAGCCTGCACGGCGACGATGTCGGCGCGCGGCACCATCACGTCGTTGACACGCAACTCGCGCAGCGACAGGACGTTCTTGAGCAGGGAACGCTCGATCGGCGTGAATTCTCCGCCAGGCAGGTTGGTGTCGAGCGCATCCGCGAGATCCTCGCGGATCGAGGGGCCGGCCTTCAGTCTGAGGCCCGTGAGTAGCCGCTCTATCCAGCTTTCGTGCTCTCCATCACGCCCCTGTGGAGCGGGCCTCGCTTCCTCGCTCGAACTTCGATCCTCGCTCATCGTCCTTCGTGGCTCCAGGAGCATGTACGCCAAGGGCCGCGGCCCCGTCGCAGGCGCTTCATGCACAAACAACGACTTTGGGGCGGAACGGGGCCCGCCACCCTTCACTCGCCCAAGGCCGCACCGGCGTAAGGATCGGCGATGCCGAGCCCCGCCAGAATGCGGATTTCGAGACCTTCCATCTCCTCGGCCTCGCCATCGGTCTCATGATCATAACCGAGAAGATGCAGCATCCCATGCACGACGAGATGGGAAAGGTGGTCGGCCAGCGTCTTGCCCTCCTCGTCCGCCTCCCGCCGCGTCGTCTCGTAGGCGATGATGACATCGCCGATATGGGGTGCCGAGGCCAGTTGTTGAGGGGGGCAGGCGGGGAAGGACAGGACGTTCGTCGCCTTGTCCTTGCCGCGCCAGCGGGCGTTGAGCGCGCGCACGGTCTTGTCGTCCGCAAGGACGACGCTCACCTCGGCGCCCGGCGCGACCGGACGCCCGCCGGCATCGAGCGTCGCCTGCGCCGCACGGGCCACGATCGCGTCCGCGCCGGCCAACTCGTCCCAGCCCTCGCTTTCGACGGCGATGTCGATATGGGCGCCGTTCACGCTCAGATCCCCCGGCCGACCTCGTCATAAGCCTTGACGATGCGCCGCACGAGCTCGTGCCGTACGACGTCCGCCTCCTTGAAGGTGATGCGGCCAATACCTTCGACGCCGTCGAGGATACGCACCGCCTCGACGAGGCCCGACACTTGCCCGGGCGGCAGGTCGATCTGCGAAGGGTCGCCCGTGACGATCATGCGGGAGCCCTCGCCGAGGCGGGTCAGGAACATCTTCATCTGCATTGACGTGCAATTCTGCGCCTCGTCGAGCAGGATCGCAGCATTGGTGAGCGTACGCCCGCGCATGAAGGCGAGCGGCGCGATCTCGATGACGCCGGTGGACAGGCCGCGCTCGACATGGCGCGCCTCCATGAAGTCGTAGAGCGCATCGTAGACCGGCCTGAGGTACGGATCGACCTTCTCGCGCATGTCGCCGGGCAGGAAGCCAAGGCGCTCACCTGCCTCCACTGCCGGGCGCGACAGGACGAGCCGCTCGACGACGCCCTGCTCGAGGAGCGAGACGGCATGGCCGACGGCGAGCCAGGTCTTGCCGGTGCCGGCCGGCCCCTCGGCGAAGACGAGCTCGCAGCGCCGCAGCAGGCGCAGATAGGCGTCCTGCGCCGCGTTCCGCGCCCTGACGGCGCCGCGCTTGCGGGTCGCAATCTGCTCGAAGGTCGAGCGCTGCTGTGCCTCATCCGCCGGCGGGAAGAGCGAGCCCTGGCGGGCGCTCTCGGCGATGGCGCCGTCGACGTCGCCGAGGGAGACGATCTCGCCGGCGCGCGCCCGCTCGTAGAGGCTCTGCAGCACGCGGCGCGCCTGCTCGGCCGCCTCGCTCGTGCCGCGGATGACGATGTGGTTGCCGTTGGCGTTTGCGAGCACGCCGAGACGTCGCTCGAGATGGGCAAGGTTCTGGTCGTACTGGCCGGCGACGACGCTGGCGAGTCGGTTGTCTTCGAAGGCGATCTTGATCTCCGGGGCATCGCGGGCGCCGCCAAAGGCCTGCGACCTGTCCTTCACCTGACGCTGCGGCAGACCATCGTCTGGCTTCAAGCTCGTTCTCCTCGCGTCCTAGGCTGCGCTCGCCCTCTCCTCGGGCGGGCCGGCGGCGAGCCGGCCGAACAGGCTGTTGGGGGCCGTCCCGACGATCTCGACCGGGACGATGTCGCCGACGGTGAGGCCCTCGGTCTCGAGCTGCACCGCCTGCAGATAGGGCGACTTGCCGGCGAGCTGGCCGGCATGGCGCCCGGGCCGCTCGATGAGGACATCGACCGTGCGCCCGACGGTCGCGGCGTTGAACGCGCGCCGGTCCTCGTCGAGAACGGCCTGCAGGCGCGCGAGCCGCTCGGCCTTGACGGGCTCGGGCACCTGCCCCTCCATCTCCGCCGCCGGCGTGCCGGGGCGCGGGCTGTACTTGAAGGAATAGGCGCTGGCGAAGCCGATGTCGGCGACGAGGCGCATGGTGGCCTCGAAATCCGCGTCGCTCTCGCCGGGAAAGCCCACAATAAAATCGGACGACAGCGCGATGTCCGGCCGTGCCTTGCGCACGGCGTCGATGATGCGCCGGTACTCGTCGCCGGTATGGCGGCGATTCATGGCGGCAAGGATTGCGTCGGATCCTGCCTGCACCGGCAGGTGGAGATAGGGCATCAGCGCCGGCAGGTCGCGATGGGCGGCGATCAGCGTCTCGTCCATGTCACGCGGATGGCTCGTGGTGTAGCGGAGGCGGGCCAGCCCCGGCACCTCGGCCAGGCGTTCGAGCAGCATGCCGAGCGTCCAGTCGCGCCCGTCCGGCCCCTCGCCGTGATAGGCGTTGACGTTCTGGCCGATGACGGTGATCTCGCGTACACCCGCCCCGGCGAGCCGCTCGGCCTCGGCGAGGATCTTGGCGACGGGGCGGGAGACCTCGGCGCCACGCGTGTAGGGAACGACGCAAAAGGTGCAGAACTTGTCGCAACCCTCCTGCACGGTGAGGAAGGCCGAGACGCCACGGGCGCGGATCTTCTCCCGTGCGGGGGCCGGCAGATGGTCGAACTTGTCCTCGGCCGGGAATTCCGTGTCGACGACGCCGGGGCGCGCGCTCGCCTCGGCGAGAAGCTCGGGTAGGCGATGATAGCTCTGCGGCCCGACCACGAGGTCGACGACGGGCGCGCGGCGCACAATCTCGCCACCCTCGGCCTGGGCCACGCAGCCGGCGACGACGACCTGCGTCTGGCGCCCCTCGGTCGCTCGCTCCTTCTTCATCTCGCGCAGGCGGCCGAGCTCCGAATAGACCTTTTCGGCGGCCTTTTCGCGGATGTGGCAGGTATTGAGGATGACCAGATCGGCGTCCTCCGCCGTTCGGGCCTCCACATAGCCCTTGGCTGCCAGGGCGTCCGCCATGCGCTCCGCATCGTAGACGTTCATCTGACAGCCGTAGGATTTGACGAAAACCTTCTTCACGTGTCTGCCTGTCACCCGCTTTCGACTCAAGGCTCCGGGCCGACCGGCCCGTCCCTCTGTTTAAGGCTTCTCGCCTCCGGAGAGAATAGGCAAGGCAAGATTGGCCCCGGCAGACGGCGGATGAATGACGTGACCCGCGGCCTCAGGGGCCGCTTGCCCGCGCCGCCCGCGCCGCCGCGCGCACCACGTCCTCGGCCGCTTTCGTCGCCGCCTTGCGGTCCGTGCCGCCGTTGAAGGCGATGGGCTCACCCCAGGTGATGCGCACGTCGAACGGCGCTCCGGAGACGACCGCGGCAAGATGCGGCGCCAGCTCCATGTCCCCGTGCCAGGCAATGGCGGGCCGCTCGTTGCGGCCGAGCGGCAGGCCGTGGCGGCCGACATAGGTGATGGCAAGAGGCCGTAGCACGATCTCGGACGCAGGCGCCTCGGCATCGGTCACGGCGTCGCGCGCGGCCCCCACGAGGGCGGAGCGGAAGGGCAGGATCCGCAAGCCGTCGCCCGTGGTGCCCTCCGCGAAGAGCACCATGGCATCGCCCCGGCGCAGTCTGTGCGCCACCTCGACATTGGTTGCCGCCGTCGCCTTGCGGCGCGTGCGGTCGATGAAGACCGTGCGCTGCAGCCGGGCGAGCAGGCCGACGACCGGCCAGCCGTTCACCTCGGCCTTGGCGATGAAGGAGAGCGGCGTCAGCGTCGAGATGACGGGAATATCGAGCCACGAGATGTGGTTGGCGAGGATGAGGGCCGCCTCGCGGCCGTTGGGTGGCCGGCCCGCCACCTTGATGCGGATGCCGAGAACGCGGCAGATGAAGCGGTGGTAGACGAGGGGGATGAGGCGCGCCGCCCGGCTGTCGAGCCTGACCGCGAGCGCCTGCAGCGGAATGCCGACGAGCGTCGCCGGCACGATGAGCGACAGGCGCAGAATGCCCCGCAGCGACAGCATGGCCGGTTCAGTCCGCCTCGTCCTCGAGCGGCACGGCATAGAGCTCGAGCCGATGGTGCACCAGGCGGTAGCCGAGGCGCCGCGCGATCTCGGCCTGGAGCCGCTCGATCTCTTCGGAGTGGAACTCGATGACGTCGCCGGTATTCATGTCGATGAGGTGGTCGTGGTGCTCCTTCGGCGCGCGCTCGTAGCGCGCGCGGCCGTCGCCAAACTGGTGGCGCTCGATGATGCCCTTGTCCTCGAAGAGCTTGACGGTGCGGTAGACGGTGGACAGCGAAATGCGCTCGTCCACGGCCGCGGCACGGCGGTGCAGCTCGACGACGTCGGGATGGTCGTCGGCATCGCCGAGCACCTTGGCGATCACGCGGCGCGGCCCGGTCATGCGCATCCCGCGGGCGACGCAGGCGCGTTCGATGACGTTGCCTTGCAGTCTGCGCTTCACCCCCGCCAAACGGCCCGCCTCCCTTTCCTGATCATCCCGCTCTTATAGGAAGCCGGAAGACGCGCGTCCATGCCGGCCGGACTACGGCTCACGGCAGGTCGCGCGCCATGACGAGGGCCGTCGCCGTGCTGCCGTCCCCCTTGCGATAATAGCCGTCGCGCCGGCCGACCTCCTCGAAACCGAAGCGCCGATAGAGCGCCAGTGCCGGACCATTCTCGGCCTCGACCTCGAGGAAGATGCGCCGAGCGCCGCGCCCAGCGAGCGAGCCGAGGTGATGGGCGAGGAGATGGCGGGCAAGCCCCCGGCCCCGCCGCGCCTCGGCGACGGCGATGGTCAGGATCTCCGCCTCGTCGGCGGCCACGCGCGACAGAGCAAAGCCGTCGAGGGCCCGGCTGTCCGCCGCAAGGACGCCCTCCGCCACGTTGCTGCCTGCGGCGATGAGCCGTTCGAACTCGCTCGCCTCCCAGCCGCGGGCAAAGGAGGTGGCGTGGATCGCCGCGACCGCGGCCGCGTCGGCAGGCGACAGTGGCCTGACGAAGGCTGCGGGAAAGGAGGATGAAGCACGGCCCAGCCAGCGGTCGAGAATCATGGCGCGCCGATTATCACCGATGGCTCAGCGCCGGGGAATGCGCATGTGTTCCTGCGGCTTGGCATCGGGGGCGCGCAGGTATACGGGCTTGGGCAAGGCCGTCGCCGGGTCGGCGGCCATGCCGAGCCGCGCCACCCAGGCGATGTGCGGCGCGATCTCGGCATCGGCGATCTTGGCGTCGACACCCAGATTGCGCAACTCGTGACCGAGGATCGCCGCGCCGGAGCCGGCGATGGTCATGGGGCCCGAGCCGATGACGCGGGCAGCATCGCGCACCGAGACATGACGGGCCGGGACGATGGTGCGCCCGCCGGCAGCGATGCACTGGAAGTAGAGATGGCCATGGCGCGCATCGATGGCCGCAGCGTTGAGGCGGTTGCCGCCAGCCGCGACCAGCGGCGCGAGGAAGGCCGACAAGGTGGTGACGCCGACGACCGGGACGCCGGCGGCAAGGCCGATGGCCCGGGCCGCCGAGATGCCGACACGCAGGCCCGTGAAGCTGCCGGGGCCCACGGTGACCGCGACCCGATCGAGCGTTTCGAAGCCGCCCGGCACGGCCGCCATGACGCGCTCGACGAGCGGCAGCAGTGCCTCGGCATGGCCGCGCGCCAGCACCATGGTTTCTTCTGCAAGGACGGTGCTGCCGCCGAGAACGCAGGCGGAACAGGCGCCGAGCGCCGTGTCGATGCCGAGAACGCGCAAACTGAAGTCTCCCTCGCTGGCACGTCCTCTAGATCGCCGCGCGCGGCGCTGGCAACCGTTTTTAGTGGTCGGGCCCCGAGCTTGGCCTCAAGCCTTCACACGGCCTCGACCTCGCGCACGTCGGGCAGGAAGTGCTGCAGGAGATTCTGGATGCCGTGCTTGAGCGTCGCCGTCGAGGAGGGGCAGCCCGAGCAGGAGCCTTTCATCGCGAGATAGACCACGCCGTTGCGATAGCCGCGGAAGGTGATGTCGCCGCCGTCGCCTGCCACAGCAGGGCGCACGCGCGTCTCGAGCAGTTCCTTGATGGTCTCGACGGTGGCGGCATCCTCCTCGGCGAAGAACTCGTCCGCCTCGTCCGTATCGACGCCGGCATCCTCGCGCAGGAGCGGCGCGCCCGACATGAAATGCTCCATGATGGCGCCGAGGATGGCCGGCTTCAGGTGCTGCCACTCGCCGCCCGTCTTGGTCACTGTGATGAAGTCGTGGCCGAAGAAGACGGCAGCCACGCCATCGATGGCGAACAGTCGCTCGGCCAGCGGCGAGCGCGAGGCGTCCTCGCCCGAGCGCAGGTCGAGCGTACCCTCGGGCAGGACGGTGCGTCCAGGCAGGAACTTGAGGGTCGCCGGATTCGGCGTGGCTTCGGTCTGGATGAACATTCAGATCTCTCCTCACGCGACCGGGTCAAGAACCGGCGGTGACAATGCAGCGGCTGTTGGCTCATTCCTTAGAACCGTTCCAACAGACAATACACCCTTCAATGTGGCGGTTCTTTTGTCCGGCGCAAGGTTCGGCGCGGGTCGCTCAGGCGAGCGCGTCGATTTCCTCGTCGGTGAGATGGCCCGGCACGATGGCGACGGGGATGGGGAAACTCGCCGCCGCCTTGCCCGCCATCATCGAGACGAGCGGCCCGGGCCCTTCCGAGCCGGTACCCGCAGCAAGCACGAGGAGGGCAATGTCCTCGTCCTCCTCGATATGACGGACGATCTCCTCGGACTTGTTGCCGACGAGGACGACACGCTCGGGCTCGAGGCCGGCGATGTCGCGCACACGGGCGCTCGCCGCGTCGAGGAATTCGTTCGCCTCTTCCACGGCCTCGGCCTGCATGAGCTCGCCCACGCCGAGCCAGTGTTGGTATTCCCCCGGCGGAACCACACTAAGCAGCGTTACCGATACGCCGGTGCGCGCCGCCCGGCGGGCGGCGAAATAGATGGCCCGGTCGCACTCGGGCGTGTCGTCCACCACCACCAGGAACTTGGCGCGATGGCCTGCTTCATAGGATCGCCGCCGCTTTCCGGTCATCGACCACCGCCTCGTGTCCGCCGCTTGTGCCCCGATGCTGCCAAGCGGCGCAGCGCGGATCAACTGTTACGCGCGGAACGAATGAAGCCGACGATGTCATAGACGGCATCAAGCGTCTCGCGCGCGATGACGCGCGCCCGCTCCGCCCCCTTGCCGAGCACAGCGTCGATATGGCCGGGATCGGCGACCAGGCGCTTCATCTCGGCGCCGATGGGCCCCATCTTCTCCACGGCAAGGTCAACCAGCGCGCCCTTGAAGGAGGAGAACTGGGCGCCTCCGAACTCGCGCAGCACCTGCGATTTCTCCACACCCTTGAGGGCGGCGAAGATGCCGACGAGATTCGCCGCCTCGGGCCGGCTCTGGAGCCCGGCCTCCTCGCTCGGCAGCGGTTCCGGATCGGTCTTGGCCTTGCGGATTTTCTGGGCGATGGCGTCGGCATCGTCGGTCAGGTTGATGCGCGAATAGTCGGAGGGGTCCGACTTCGACATCTTCTTGGAACCGTCGCGCAGCGACATGATACGCATTGCCGGCCCCTGGATCAGCGGCTCGGTGAGCGGGAAGAAGGCGTCGCCGTGGCCGTTCTCGGCGATGGCCGCGGCATAATCGTTGTTGAACTTCTGAGCGACGTCGCGCGTCAGCTCGAGATGCTGTTTCTGGTCCTCGCCGACAGGCACGTGCGTGGCCCGATAGGCGAGGATGTCGGCAGCCATCAGGGTCGGATAGGCATAGAGCCCGACGGAGGCATTCTCGCGGTCCTTGCCGGCCTTCTCCTTGAACTGCGTCATGCGGTTCAGCCAGCCGATGCGGGCGATGCAGTTGAAGATCCAGGCGAGTTCGGCGTGCTCGGCCACCTGGCTCTGGTTGAACACGATGTGCCGCTCGGCATCGATGCCCGCCGCGAGGAAGGCCGCCGTCACCTCGCGGATCTGCCGGCGCAGTTCCTTCGGATCCTGCGGCACGGTGATGGCGTGCATGTCCACGACGCAATAGATGCAGTCGTATCTTTCCTGCAGCGGCACGAAGCGCGAGATGGCGCCGAGATAATTGCCGAGATGGAGATTGCCCGTCGGCTGTACCCCGGAAAACACCCGTTCCTTGAAAACCGCCATTGCCTGCTCCCCTGACACGAGGCGCGGCCTTATCGCAATGGCGGACGGTTTCCGCAAGATGCGGCGAGCGCTCAATGGCGCAGGAGCCGGCGCGGGTCGACTCGCAAGGCAACGCACAGGACGCCGTAAAGCGCGAGGCCGGCGAGGCAGATGGCGGCAAGGAGAGCAAGGCTCACGAGACCGTTCCGACCGGGCGTCAGGCTGCCCGCCCCCCATGCCGCGAGTCCGGCCACCGCCACCGCCATGACGACACTCGCCAGCCCGAGCCTCAGGATGCGTCCGGCGTCGAGGGCCGCTGCAGCCTGTCGCACGGCGGGGGAGAGAAGGAGTAGTGCCGCATTCGCGATGAGTCCGGCAGACATCGCGAGCGCGACGCCGGTGGCGCCGGACAGACCTTTCAGGATCAAGCCTGCCAGAAGGGTGGCAGCGATACTGCCGAGCGTCGCCATGACCGGCACGCGCATGTCGCCCTCGGCAAAGGCCGCCTGCATGAAGACGCGCGCCAGCGCTGCCGCCGGCAGGCCGACGGCAAGTGCTTTCAAGGCAATGGCGGTCATGGCCGCGTCGTGTGCGGAAAAGGCGCCGCGGACGAACAGCACCGCTGCCATCGGCTCGGCGAGCACGAGGAAGGCGGCAGCAGCCGGCAGGGACAGGGCGAGCGCCGCCTCGCCGGCACGGGCGGCCACGGCATGCCGCGCGTCTGCGCCGGCCGCGCGGGCGGCGATCTCGGGCAGGACGACCATGCCTGCCGCGAGCGACACAAAGGAGAGCGGCAACTGGAACAGCCGCTCTGCATAGTAGAACCAGGACACGGCCGAGGGTATGGCCGAGGCGAGTTGCGTCGCCGCCACCGCCATGAGCTGCGGCGCGGCACTGGCCATGAGGGCCGGGCCGCCCAGGGCGAAGAGCCGCCGCATGTCGGGACTCCAGTGCGGCCGGGCAAGACCCGGCCATACCCCGCGGCTGGCCGCCATCGCGGCGACGAGTTGTAGAAGCCCGGAGAGGCCGACGCCGAGCGCGAGCCAGGTCGCCGCGGACCGCTCGTCAAGGGCAAGACCCGAAAGGATGGCCAGGAAGGCGAGGAGCACGACATTGGCCGCGAGCGCGATCGCGGCGACAGCCGAGAAGCGCCGCTCAGCCGACAGGAAGGCCGTCAGCAGCGCGGCGATGAGCGAAAAGCCGATGAAGGGCGCGGAAAGCCGCAGGTAGGACGCGGCCAGCGGCAGGCGCTCGTCCCCGCCGGCATAGCCCGCCGCCAGCGTCAGGACGACGAGCGGGGCGAGCAGAGTGACGAGCGCGACGATCCCGAAGCCGAGAAGGGCTGTCGCAGCGATCGATTCGGCCGCGAAACGTCTCGCGGCGACTGGACCTCGCTCCGCACCGATGTGCAGGAACAGGGGTACGAAGGCGCCGTTCAGCCCGCCGTCGGCGAGGACGCGGCGCACGAGATTGGGCAGGCGGAAGGCGACGAGGAAGGCATCGGCCACCGGGCCGGCGCCGATGACGGCGGCGATGGCGACGTCGCGAACGAAGCCGAGAATGCGCGAGCCGGCCGCGCCGAGCCCGACGAGAAGCCCCGCGCGGGGCAGCGGGGAGGCGGTTTCGGCTGCGGGCGCGCTCACCGCCGTTGCTCGCGGCCAATCGATTCGGCGCCGGACCGATCAGAGGATGAAGCGGCTGAGGTCGGCATTCTGGGCAAGTTCCCCGACCTCGCGACGCACATAATCGCCGTCGATCGTCACCGTCTCGCCGCCGCGATCGGGCGCCGTGAACGAGATGTCGTCGAGCACGCGCTCGATGACGGTCTGCAGCCTGCGGGCGCCGATGTTCTCCACGGTCCGGTTCACTTCGACCGCGATATGGGCGAGCGCGTCGATGGCGTCATCGGTAAAGGCGAGCGTCACGCCCTCCGTCGCCATCATGGCGACCGCCTGCTTGACGAGACTCGCCTCCGTCTCCGTCAGGATGCGGCGGAAGTCGGCCTCGTCGAGCGAGGACAGTTCGACGCGGATGGGCAGGCGGCCCTGCAGCTCGGGCAGGAGGTCCGACGGCTTCGCCACATGGAAGGCGCCGGAGGCGATGAAGAGGATATGATCGGTCTTCACCGCCCCGTGCTTGGTCGAGACCGTCGTGCCTTCGATGAGCGGCAGGAGGTCGCGCTGCACGCCCTCGCGCGAGACGTCCGCCCCGCCGCGGCCCTCACGGGCGCAGATCTTGTCGATCTCGTCGAGGAAGACGATGCCGTTGTTCTCGACCTCGCGGATCGCCTCCTGCACGATCTGGTCCTGGTCGATGAGCTTGTCGCTCTCCTCCGCCACGAGCGGCTCGTAGGCGTCGCGCACGCTCAAGCGCCGCGGCTTGGTGCGGCTGCCGAAGCCCTTGCCGAAGATGTCACCCAGCGAGATGGCGCCGACAGAGGCGCCAGGCATGCCGGGCAGTTCGAACATGGGCAACCCGGCGCCCTGCGTCTGCAGCTCGATCTCGACCTCCTTGTCGTCGAGCTCACCCGCCCTGAGCTTGCGACGGAAAGAATCGCGCGTCGCCTGGCTGGCGGTGGCGCCGACGAGCGCATCGAGCACCCGCTCCTCGGCGGCGAGCTGGGCCTTCGCCTCCACGTCCTTGCGCCGCGCCTCCTTGACGAGGGAGATGCCGACCTCGAGGAGGTCGCGCACGATCTGCTCGACGTCACGGCCGACATAGCCGACCTCGGTGAACTTCGTCGCCTCCACCTTGAGGAACGGCGCATTTGCGAGCCGCGCGAGCCGGCGGGAGATCTCCGTCTTGCCGCAGCCGGTCGGGCCGATCATGAGGATGTTCTTGGGCAGGACCTCCTCGCGCAGCGGCCCCTCGAGCTGCTGGCGCCGCCAGCGATTGCGCAGCGCGATGGCGACGGCGCGCTTGGCCTCCTTCTGCCCGACGATGTAGCGGTCGAGCTCGGAAACGATCTCGCGGGGGGAGAAGTTGGTCATTGCTGTCCTCGTTGCGCCGCACCGTCGCGCGCCATGAGAAGCACGCGGCCGAAGGGCGTATCTCTTTCCTCGAGCGGCCGGAAGCCGGCCTTTTCATAGGCCCGGATAGCCCGGGCGTTCATTGGATTGGGATCCGTCACGATCCGTGGCACGCCTTTGCTCTCCAGCATCTCGCAGAAGCGGCGGATGAAGGCCGTGCCGTGGCCTAGGCCGACCATGTCGGCCTCGCCGATGAACTGGTCGATGCCGCGCGCGCCCGGCGGCTGGTCGGCATAGGGGTGCCCTGGCTCGGCATGCACCACGTAGCTCTGCAGGAAACCGATTGGCCGCCCGGCATGGGCGACGATGAAGGTCTCCATGGCCGGGTCGGCCAGATCGGACCGGATGCCCGCCACCTCGCTGTCGACCTCACCCCACCAGGCCGCAACGTGCGGCGTCGCGATCCAGCGTCCGAGGAGGCCGAGATCCGCCTCCGTCACCGGCTCAAAGGAATAGGGGGACGCGGCCATGCCTCAGGCGTTCTCCAGGGTCTCGATGACGAGGTTGCCGTTGGTGTAGACGCAGATGTCCGCGGCGATGGCGAGCGAGCGGCGCACGATCTCCTCGGCATCGTGGGTGCTGTCGGCAAGCGCCCGCGCCGCCGCGAGCGCATAATTGCCGCCGGAGCCGATGGCCATGATGGAGGTGCCGTGGATCGCCTCCGGCTCCAGCACATCGCCGGTGCCCGACAGGAGGAGGCCGATGTTCTGGTCGGCCACCAGCATCATCGCCTCGAGGCGGCGCAGGTAGCGGTCGGTGCGCCAGTCCTTGGCGAGTTCGACGCAGGCGCGCATCAGCTGACCGGGGAACTGGTCGAGCTTGGCCTCCAGCCGCTCGAACAGCGTGAAGGCGTCCGCCGTCGCGCCGGCGAAGCCGCCGATGACCGCGCCCTTGGCGAGGCGGCGCACCTTGCGGGCGTTGCCCTTGATCACCGTCTGGCCGAGGCTCACCTGGCCGTCGCCGCCGATCACGGTGCGCCTGTCCTTGCGGACCATGAGGATGGTCGTCGCGTGAAACTGCCCGTCCGCCGCTGTCTGCATCAAGTTCACCATTCCCTCGCGCCGGTATCCGACGTGCCGGCGACCGGTCGATCATCCCGCAACATCGCCTTCATGTAGGCGTTTTTCGCCCGTCGGCCAACGCCGCCCGCAACAGAAGGGCCGGGTGACGGGCGGGCGCGACGAAGCGCAGGGTGGCGCCGGGCGGCGTCGCTTGCTAGAAGGCGCGTGCGCCGCGACAGCGGCTCTGACGGAGATGAGAACCCATGCGCACCGCCAGCGTGTCACGCCGCACGAGCGAGACGGACGTTTCGGTGAAGCTCGCCCTCGACGGCGCGGGCAAGGCCGAGATCGCGACCGGGGTCGGCTTTCTCGACCACATGCTCGATCTCCTGGCCCGCCATGCGCTCTTCGACCTCACCGTCTCCGTCACCGGCGACACGCATATCGACGACCACCACACGGTGGAGGACAGCGCCATTGCGTTGGGCCAGGCCTTCGTGCAGGCCCTCGGCGACAAGCGCGGCATCGCGCGCTATGCCGACGTCCACCTGCCCATGGACGAGACGCTGACGCGCGTCGCGCTCGACATCTCGGGCCGGCCCTTTCTCGTCTTCCGCACGGCCTTTGCCCGCGACAAGATCGGCACCTTTGACACGGAGCTGGTGCGCGAGTGGTTCCAGGCTTTCGCCATGAATGCGGGCATCACATTGCACGTCGAGACGCTCTACGGCGACAACCAGCACCATATTGCGGAGAGCTGCTTCAAGGGCCTCGCCCGCGCGCTGCGCGGCGCCGTGGCTCTCGATCCGCGCGAGGAGGGCCGCGTACCCTCGACCAAGGGATCCCTGTAGAGGACGCCATGGCGGTCTATACCCTGCACCTGCCGGCGGGCGCGCAACCGGGCGATGCCCGCGCGCTCGACGAGGCCGTCATCGTCAAGGACGGCATCGCCTGGTGGGCGCTGATCTTCCCGCTCGTCTGGTTCCTATGGAACCGTCTGTGGCTCGGCGCGCTCGCGGCCCTCGGGGCGTCCGTGCTCGTGGCCGCCGCCGGGCGGGTCTTCAACCTGTCGCAGGGGGTGACGACGCTGCTCGGCATCCTCCTTGCCGTGCTCCTCGCGCTCGAGGCCAATGCCTTCCGGCGCCGGGCGCTGGAACGACGCGGCCTCGCCGCCGTCGACGCGGTCGTCGCCGACGATCTCGAAAGCGCCGAGGTGCGCGCCTTCGCCCGCTGGCTGTCACGGGAAGCGCCGGCGCCGGCCCCGCGCGGCCCCATCGCCGCGCCCGCCATGCCGGCCCCGGCGCGCGAGGCGCCGGTCATCGGCCTCTTCCCTGAAACGGAGCGCCGGCCATGAGCGCAGCGCCGACCATCGCCATCATCGACTACGGCTCCGGCAACCTGCATTCGGCGCACAAGGCCTTCGAGCGCGCGGCCCGCGAGGCCGGCAGCGACGCGCGCGTGAGCGTCACCAGCGACCCCGACGCGGTGCGCCGGGCCGAGCGCATCGTGCTGCCCGGCGTCGGCGCCTTCGCCGACTGCCGCCGCGGGCTCAATGCGGTGCCGGGCATGGTGGAGGCCCTCGAGGAGACGGTGCGCGGCCGCGGCCGGCCCTTCCTCGGCATCTGCGTCGGCATGCAGCTTCTCGCCACGCGCGGCCTCGAATACGAGACGACGCCGGGCCTCGATTGGATCGGCGGCGATGTCGCGGCCATCGCGCCGGCCGACACCGCGCTCAAGATCCCGCACATGGGCTGGAACACGCTCGACGTGCGGCGCGCCCATCCGCTCCTCGCCGGGATCCCGACGGGGGCGGACGGCTGGCACGCCTATTTCGTGCATTCCTACGCGCTCACGCCGGCGGATGCCGACGATCTCGTCGCAGTGACCGACTACGGCGGGCCGGTGACGGCGGCCGTCGCCAGCGACAATATCGCCGGCACGCAGTTTCACCCGGAGAAGAGCCAGAAGCTCGGTCTCGCCCTCATCAAGAACTTCATCGGTTGGCGCCCGTGATCCTGTTTCCCGCTATCGATCTCAAGGAAGGCCGGTGCGTGCGCCTCGTCCAGGGCGACATGGACAAGGCCACCGTGTTCAACGACGACCCCGCCGACCAGGCGGCGCGCTTCGCGGAGCAGGGCTTCGAATGGCTGCACGTGGTCGACCTCGACGGGGCCTTCGCCGGCCGGCCGATGAACGCCGCCGCGGTCGACGCCATCCTCGCCCGCATCGCGCTGCCGGTGCAGCTCGGCGGCGGCATCCGTGACCTGCGCACCGTCGAGGGCTGGCTCGAGAAGGGCGTCCGCCGTGTCATCATCGGCACGGCGGCGGTGCGCGATCCCGATTTCGTGCGCGAGGCGGCGCGGCGCCATCCGGGCGGCGTCGCCGTCGGGATCGATGCCCGTGACGGGCGCGTCGCCGTCGAGGGCTGGGCCCAGACCTCGGAGATGACGGCGGAGGACCTCGGCCGCCGCTTCGAGGACGCGGGCGTCACCGCCATCATCTATACCGACATCGCTCGCGACGGCATCCTCACGGGCCTCAACATCGAGGCGACGCTGCGCCTCGCCGAGGCGGTGTCGATCCCCGTGATCGCCTCGGGCGGGCTCGCCTCGATCGAGGACGTGCGCCGGCTGCTGCAGCCCGACTGCCAGAAGATCGCCGGCGCCATCAGCGGCCGGGCCCTCTACGACGGGCGTCTCGACCCGGCGGAGGCCATGGCTTTGATTCGCGGACTCGGATCGCGTTAAGAGTCAAGATTGGCCTTGACGATTCCGGTTTTGTTCCGTATATTTTCATCAAATGGACTAGGGGCTGTTCCTGGTCGGCGTCTAGCCTCGGTGTAAACCGGGGCTTTTCGCTTTTATGGGAACACCTTAAGCCCGAACCCTATGATGTTTCCGCGGGGGCTTTTGCGAAACTTCTCTACAATAATATCATATGCTCTATTCAATTGATCGGGGCGCAGAATTTTCAATCCGATTGGCCTCGCGAATAGGTCAGCAATCTGCAATCCGGATGAATTTGCTTTTTTATCAACCAAACATATATCTAACTCCTCCATGTTGATTCCGGTATAATTTGCTCCATCTTTGATACGGCGAAACTCAAGCTCGAGCTTCTGATCCTCTTTTCCTCCCCGTTTTTCAAATATAACATGAGTTACGGTCCCTTTTTGATAATTATCGATTAAAAATCGATGCGTTCTTTCCATACAAAAGCGCAAAGCGATATGGTATGGATTATTAGGAAATGCATATCTATTTTTAAGCATTCTTTTGTCAATAACGCTTGAAACCACGGTCGCCGGACATTTTTGAAAAATTTCTGACAGTTCTCGCATGAACTCATTTCTGAGATTTTGTATTTGAAGAAATTTGAACGGTACTTTCTGTTTTCTTATTTCATATTCATGCAAAACGACCATGTCATGACCAAACCATTTGAATTTGAATTTCTGTAACTCTGGAACAACATATGTGATATAGTCTCTTTTCTTGAAAATGCAGAATGCCAGAACAAACATGGGGTACTGGTCGGACACAGAATCAAGGTCGTGGTCGCCACTCTCATCAACGTAGATGACATAATCTGAAAAAACTGGCATTCGGGCGACTCTCGCTAGGATTCTGAATCTTTATCCATGCTCAAGATCCGCGTCATCCCCTGCCTCGACGTCAAGGACGGCCGCGTCGTCAAGGGCGTGAAGTTCCTCGACCTGCGTGATGCCGGCGATCCCGTCGAATGCGCCATCGCCTATGACGCGGCGGGCGCGGACGAACTGTGCTTCCTCGACATCACCGCGAGCCACGAGGATCGCGGCATCCTGCTCGACGTCGTGCAGCGCACGGCGGAGGCCTGCTTCATGCCGCTCACCGTCGGCGGCGGCGTGCGCACGGTGGACGATATCCGGGCACTCCTGCTCGCCGGTGCCGACAAGGTGTCGATCAACACGGCGGCGGTGAAGAATCGCGATTTCGTGAAGGAAGCGGCCGAGAAGTTCGGCGACCAGTGCATCGTCGTGGCCATCGACGCCAAGGCCGTCGGGCCGGGCCGGTGGGAGATCTTCACCCACGGCGGCCGCAATGCGACAGGCATCGAGGCCATCGCCTTTGCGCGCGAGGTGGTCTCGCTCGGGGCCGGCGAGTTGCTCGTCACCTCCATGGACAAGGACGGCACGCGCTCCGGCTATGACCTTGCGCTGATGCGCGCCATTGCCGATGCCGTCTCCGTCCCCGTCATCGCCTCGGGCGGCGTCGGCACGCTCGACGACCTCGTGGCCGGCGTGCGCGAGGGCCATGCGAGCGCGGTGCTCGCGGCCTCGATCTTCCATTTCGGCCAGCACAGCGTCGGCGAGGCCAAGCGCCACATGGCTGCGGCCGGCCTGCCCATGCGCCTCGACACCTGAGCCGGAGGCCAGCCATGAGCGGCACTTTCTCGAGCGGCACTTTTTCTCTCGACGACCTCGCACGGATCGTGGCCGAGCGCGCCAAGGCGAGCCCGGATGAATCCTATACCGCCAGGCTCGTCGCGGACGGCCAAGGGCGGGCGGCCAAGAAGTTCGGCGAAGAGGCCGTCGAGGCGGTGATCGCCGCCGTCGCGGGCGACAAAAAGCAGCTCGTCGCCGAGGCGGCCGACGTGCTCTATCATCTGATGGTCGTACTTCATGCCGGCGGCGTGCCGTTGCAGGATGTCATGCAGGAACTGGAGCGCCGCACCGCACAATCGGGCCTTGCGGAGAAGGCGTCCCGGCAGAAGTAGGAATGGCCGGCCCCGCCGGACGGGAGACGCATATGGACAAGCCCGTGCCTGGCCTCGTGCCGCTGGAAGACAACATCTCGCCCTATCGCACCTTCACGCGCGAGGAATGGGCGAAGCTGCGCGCCGACACGCCGCTGACGCTCACCGCCGAGGAGGTGGTGCGCCTGCAGTCGCTGAACGATCCGATCTCGCTCGCCGAAGTCGCCGCCATCTATCTGCCGCTGTCGCGCCTGCTCTCGCTCTATGTAGCTGCAACGCAAGGACTTTTCCGGGCGACCCAGCGCTTCCTCCTCGCCGAGGAGGACGGCAAGGTGCCCTATATCATCGGCATCGCCGGCTCGGTGGCCGCGGGCAAGTCGACGACGGCACGCGTGCTGAAGGCGCTGCTCGCCCGCTGGCCGAACACGCCGAAGGTCGACCTCGTGACGACGGACGGCTTCCTCCTGCCGAATGCCGAGCTCACGCGCCTCAACCTCATGGAGCGCAAGGGCTTTCCCGAGAGCTACGACACGCAGGCGCTGCTGCATTTTCTGGCCGACATCAAGGCCGGCAAGCGCAACGTCTCCGCCCCAGTCTATTCGCACCTCGTCTATGACGTCGTGCCCGGCGAGACGGTGACGGTCGACCGGCCGGACATCCTCATCGTCGAGGGCCTCAACGTGCTGCAGCCGGCTCGCATGCCGCGCGACGGCAAGGCCATTCCCTTCGTGTCCGACTATTTCGACTTCTCGATCTATGTCGATGCGGAGGAGGCGCTGCTGCACAGCTGGTACGTGCGGCGCTTCATGCGCCTGCGCGAGACGGCCTTCCGCGACCCGAAGTCCTATTTCCGCAAATATGCCGACGTGACCGAGGAAGAGGCGCTCGCCACCGCCGAGCGGCTCTGGTCGCGCATCAACCTCGTCAACCTGCGCGAGAACATCGTGCCGACGCGCCAGCGTTCCAGCCTCATCCTGCGCAAGGGCGAGGACCATCGCATCGAGGAAGTGGCGCTGCGACGGCTGTGAGCGCCGGGCAAATGACTGCCGGCCGACGGTGTTTCACGTGAATCATGCCGGCACGCTTCTGGTCAAAAGGCATAGATGCCCGCGTCGAGTGCGGGCATCAAGGCCGGATTCGACTGGCCTTCACTCCACCGGCAAGCCGTTGTCGATCGCCATGTCCCTGAGACTCCTCTGCGGGCGGGCGCCGAGGTGCTGGATGACCTCGGCCGCAGCGAGGGCGCCGAGGCGGGCACAGGTGCGGTGGTCGTAGTGGCGGGCGAGGCCGAAGAGGAAGCCCGCGGCGAAGAGGTCGCCGGCGCCGGTGGTATCCATAAGCTGGTCGATGGGGAAGGCCGGCACCGCCGCCGTCTCCTCACGCGCGACGACGAGGCAGCCCTTTTCCGAGCGGGTGACGACGCCGAGCGCGCCCTCGCGGCGGAAGGCGGCGACGGCCGTGTCGAAATCCGCCGTCTGATAGAGGCTCTTCAATTCGTGCTCGTTTGCGAAGACGATGTCGACCTTGCCATCGCGCACCAGCGCCAGGAACTCGTCCCGGTAGCGGTCGACGCAGAAAGAATCGGACAGGGTGATGGCGACGCGGCCACCGGCGCCGTGGGCAATGTCGGCCGCCTTGACGAAGGCCTCCTTGGCCGCCGGCGGATCCCAGAGATAGCCTTCCAGATAGACGATGCCGGAGGCTTCCACCGTATCGCGGTCGATATCGGCCGGGGTGAGGTTCTGGCAGGCGCCGAGATAGGTGTTCATGGTGCGCTCGCCGTCCGGCGTCACCAGGATCATGCTGCGCGCCGTCGCCGGGCCGTCGGCTGCGGGCGCCGTCGGGAAATGGATGCCGAGCGCCCGGATGTCGTGCGTGAAGCGCCCGCCGAGCTCGTCCGTCTTGACCTTGCCGATGAAGGCGCCGCGCGCCCCGAAGGAGGCGAGTCCCGCCACGGTGTTGGCGGCGCAGCCGCCCGAGACCACCACGGCCGGGCCCATGGCCTCGTACAGGGCTTCCGCCCGCGCCTCGTCGATCAGGATCATCGCGCCCTTGTGCACGTTCTGGCTGGCGAGGAAGGCCTCGTCGGTATGGGCGATGATGTCGACGATGGCATTGCCGATGCCGAGCACGTCGTAGCGATGGTTGGACATGGGAGCCTTTCGGGAAGAACGGGGAACCGGCTCCGCTTTGCCCGCTCCTCCGCGGGCGGTCAAGCGGCAGGGCCGGACCTGCGCTTGCGGGCCGCATCGAGAACGGCGTCGAGGGCGCCGATCTCCTCCTCGTTCAGCTGGGCGATCTCGCTGGCGAGGCGATTGGCGACGGCCGTCGCCCTCGGTGACAGGCCGGCCGTATCGATGACGCAGCGCGGCGCCGAAAGCTCGGCGAGGCGCTGCAACTCGTCCGCTTCGTCCCAGATCACGTTGAAATACTGGATGATGGCCTGCAGCAGCGGCCAGCTCGGCCGGCCCCGCTTGCCGTGCTCGAGCGCCGAGAGATAGGCGCTGGAGACACCGAGCGCCTCGGCCATGCCCTTCAAAGTCAGCCCGCGCTCGGCCCGCATCGCCCGAACGCGCTCGCCGAAGGGCGTCACAGCGCGCCTCCCGCGCTCTTGCGGCGGCGCAGGCGCACATAGAGGGCACCGGCCCCCCCATGGGCGCGGCCGGCCTCCTCGAAGCCGAGCACGACGACACGCAGATCGGGCAGCGACAGCCACTGCGGCACCAGACGCCGCAGCACGCCCCGCTTACCGCCGAAAAGGTCGGCGGAATGCGCCTCGGCACCGCCCTTGCCGGTGACGACGATGACGAGCTGGCTGCCGCGCGCCTGCTCGCGCAGCAGGAAGCCCCGCAGGGCCGCATGTGCCTCGCTCTGGCGCAGGCCGTGCAGGTCGATCTTGGCATCGACGGCGCGGGTGCCGCGGTTGAGCGCCTGGCGCAGGCGCCGCTCCAGCGGCGCGAGCGGCAGGGTTTTCGTCTTGAGCCCGCGACCGGCGCTCCCCGTATCGGCAGTACGCAGGGCGGTTGTCGCCGTCGCCGCCTCCTCGGGCGGCGCAGGCGGAGGCTTCGGCGTGTCGACCGGCGGCAGGGCACGGCCGGGCAGGGGCTTCACATCCCTCAGCACATGGCGCCACAGGGTCAGCTCGGCCTCGTCCAGCTCCCGCCGACGACGACGGCTCATGGGCGGCGCTCCCGGCCGGCGGGGGGCGTTCCCTTCGGCAGCAGCACCACGAAGGCGGAGGGGGCGTGACGGACGATGCCGGAGGCCTCGCCGGCCGCCGGCCCGCTGCCGAAGAAGATGTCGGCCCGGGCTGGACCGCGGATGGCGGTGCCGGTGTCCTGCGCGATGAAAAGACGGCGCAGCGGACGCAAGTCCTGACGGCCCGGCTCGGGCAGTTCCGCCTCCAGCCAGACCGGCAGGCCATAGGGCCACAGCGTGCGGTCGACGGCGAGGCTGCGGCCGGGGACGAGCTGCGTCATGCCGGCGCCGAGCGGTCCCTCGGCAGGATCGAGCTCGTTCGCCCGGCGGAAGAAGATGTAGGACCGGTTCTCGCGCATCAGGCGCCGACCCGCCTCGGGATTGGCCCTGAGCCAGGCGATCAGGGCCGGCGCCGTCATCTGTTCAGGGGGAATGCCCGTCTCAGCGACGACGAGCTTGCCGAGGGAGGAATAGGGATGGCCGTTGCGTCCGGCATAGGCGACGCGCACGACATCCCCCGCGCCCGGCCCGATCCGCACCCGCGCCGATCCCTGGACATGCACGAAGAAGGCGTCGACCCAGTCGAGATAGACGAGCGGACGCGCCTGCGCCCCGAGCGCCCCGTCCTCGATGGCGGCACGGTCATGGTAGGGAGCGAGCCCGTCCGGCGTCCGGCGTGCGGCTGTGAATCCGGCGAGATGGGCAGGGACGTCACGGTCGCCAAGAGGCACGAGATCGTCCGGCAGGGCAAGCAGCGGCGTCGCGAAGCGGGCCGATGGTTTCAGCGAACCTTGTACCTCCGGCTCGAAATAGCCGGTGAGAAAACCGTCCCCGGCCTGCGGCACGACACGGTAGGGCACGAAATGGGCCTCGAAGAAGGCTCGCGCCTCGACATCACCAGCCTCAGGCGGCAGGCGCCGGGCCGCGGCGCAGGCCGGTACGAGGCCATCGGCCGGAAAGCCGGTGGCGCGCCGGGCGGCGGCGGTATCGACCATGACGGCGCAGGAGCTACGGAAGGCGGCGAGCGCCATTGCCTGAGCGTCGCTGCGCCAGCCGGTCAGGTCTGCGTAGCTGCGCTCGACAAGGCGCGCGCCAGCGAACACGTTCGGCTCGGCGGCAGCGTCGCACGCCGATGCTGCAAGTGCCGCAAGGATCGGGAGCGATCGCCGGACGATAACGCAAGCGATCCGGGAAGCCACGCGCCTCCCGGACGGAGGAAAACCATTCGCTGCCTGTCGCCCGGGGCTCATTGCCCGGATTCGGTCGCCACGAGCAGCCAGTTGGGGTCGCGTGCCCCGAGGGTGCGCGAAAAGGTCCAGACATCCACCACGTCGGCCACGGTTTCCGGATCGCCGTCGATGACCTTGCCGTCCTTGTCGCGCGTCGCCGTGATCAGCTTGGACAGGAAGCGCACCGTGATCTGGGCGGCCTTGCCACGCACCTCCACCTGCTCAACCTTGGCGTCATCGATCGAGACGAAGGTGGTCTCCACCTTCTCGCCGCGTGCCTCGCGATCGGTGATGGCCTTCTCGAAGCCCTCGAAGACGTCCCGCGACAGCAGGCCCTTGAGCGCCTTGCGGTCGCCGGCGGCGAAGCTGGTCACGATCATCTCATAGGCAAGGCGCGCGCCTTCCAGGAAACTGCGGGCGTCGAACTGCGGCTCGACGGCGGCGATGGCATCGAAGCCGCGCGCGGTGGGCGAGCCCTGCTCTGCCACACCGGCCCAGCGGTCCGGCCGCGCCTGGGCGCCGACCTCGGCCATCGCCCCCCGATCGTTGGCGGCGCCCGGAAGGCGCACGACATTGTCCTCACCCGGCTGCTTCGCCTGCTCACGGCGTGCGAAGGGATCCTGCGGCGGTCTTTCGTTGCCGGTGCGCTGACCGAGGACGGAGCGCAGCCGCCAGATGACGAACACGGCCAGGGCGAGAAAGACGATCGTCGTGATGTCGAAGGTGTCCTGCATGGCCTCTCTGTCGTCTCAAGCCCGGGGGCAGCCCCGTTGTCTGCCCGTCTGTCCAGCGTTGGCGCGGAAATGATAACCACCTTCGCATATGGGGGCGAGCGCTCGTAACATCCACCCCGCGTGCGGACAAGTCCGCGGTCGCCCGCGCGAGTTGCCTTGTTTGCCAAATGCTTCCGTGGTAGCCCGCACGGGCTCAACAAAACGGTCGTCCTGACGCAGAGTGCGAGCATTCCGGTTCTTTTCCGCCGGGGTCGTCCCTTCGGGCGGTCCACGGAGGGCCCGGCTACTGTGAACCGATCACGACCCCGAGACAATCATCATTCCTCCCGGAGGAGTTCGACATGACCGACAACCCGACCAACGGCGCAGCGAACGCCGATACGACGCCATCGCTGAACGCCCTTGCCCAGTTCATCAAGGACCTGTCCTTCGAGAACCCGAACGCCCCGCGCTCCCTCGCCCCGCAGCAGCAGAGCCCCGAGATCTCGATCCAGGTCAATGTCGGCGCCAATCAGCTCTCCGACACCGATTTCGAGGTCACGCTCGCCCTCGAGGGCAAGGCGCAGATCGGCCAGGACGTGCTCTTCGCCTTTGAGCTCTCCTACGGCGGCGTCTTCCGCGTGCGCAACATCCCGAAGGATCAGCTGCATCCGGTCGTCATGATCGAATGCCCGCGGCTGCTCTTCCCGTTCGCCCGGCAGATCGTGGCCGATGCGGTGCGCAACGGCGGCTTCCCGCCCCTGTTCATCGATCCGATCGACTTCACCGCGCTCTACCGCCAGAAGCTCGGCGAGCTGCAGGCAGCACAGCAGCAGACCGTGTCGTGACGACCGGCGGCGGCGCGCTCCTCACGCGGCGCGCCGTTCACACGATCTTGCTATTCGGCGCCGGGGCTGATGTATTCGCGCCACAGGGCGCTTTCCCCGAGTTCGGCGATGAAGGCCGTATGAGCCGACCGCTCGGCTTGCGTGATCGAGGGGGGCAGGGCGATGGGCCGCTGAAGCGCTTCATGCGGGCGCCGGGTGGCGGACCGCGTGGACACGGCTAGAGTCGTGACCGTTTCCGTCACGCCGAAACCAAGGTCGGCCTGCTTGCCCCCGATCAGCTCGATATAGACCTCCGCCAGAATCTCCGCATCGAGCAGCGCGCCGTGCTTGGTGCGGCGTGAATTGTCGATGCCGTAGCGGGCGCACAGAGCGTCGAGGCTGTTGGAAGCGCCGGGATGCTTGCGGCGCGCCATGGACAGCGTATCGATGACGTCCTCCGGAACCACACGCGGAAGACCCACGCGACCGAATTCCATGTCAATGAAGCCGACGTCGAAGGCGGCGTTGTGGATGACGAGCTTCGCATCCGCGATGAAGGCGTGGAACTCCCTCGCGATCGATTCGAAGGTCGGCTTGTCGGCCAGGAACTCGTCCGACAGCCCATGCACCTCGAAGGCACCGCGCGAGACCGGTCGCTGCGGGTTGATGTAAACGTGGTAGTGACGTCCGGTCGGGATGTGGTTGAGAAGCTCGACGCAGCCGATCTCGACGATGCGATCCCCCTTGAGAGCGTCGACTCCGGTCGTTTCCGTATCGAGGACGATCTCCCTCAGCATGCCGTTCCTTCCTGCGATAACGCGCCGCCGGGACGCCCGGCGAGCGCCCTTACGATAGATGCTACCTGAGCCTCTGCTGCAGCGAGGCCGCGGCTGGTATCCACGAGAAAATGCGCCCGCCGGCGTTTTTCGGCGTCCGGCATCTGTTTCACGTGAATCATCGCGAAGCGCTCTTCCGTCATGCCGGGTCGGGCCATGACACGCGCCTTCTGGATATCCGGATCAGCCGTGACCACGAGTACGGCATCGCAGCGTCCGTCGCCGCCCGTCTCGAAGAGGAGGGGGATGTCGAGCACGGCGAGCGATGCCCCGGTCCGCCGGCAGGAGGCGAGAAACCGCTCCTCCTCGCGCCGCACCAGCGGATGCACGATGGCTTCCAGCCGACGCAGCGCTTCCGGCTTGCCAAGCACCGCCGCGCCGAGCTTCTGACGGTCGACACCTTCGTCGCCGGTTGTGCCCGGAAAGGCCGCCTCGATGAGACCGGCAGCCTCGCCACGATAGAGCCGGTGCACGGCAGCATCGGCATCATGCACCGGCACGCCCTGCCGGCGGAACATGGCAGCCGTCGTCGATTTGCCCATGCCGATCGATCCGGTCAGTCCGAGAACGAAGGTCACACTTTCGCCCGCTCGATATCCCGTACCAGGATCGCCCGTAGGTCTTCCGTCACGCTGGGCATCCTGCCGAACCAGTGCGCAAAACCCGGCACCGCCTGATGCAGCAGCATGCCGAGACCATCAACCGTTGCAAGGCCACGAGCCCGTGCCGCCGACAGAAGGCCTGTCGTCAGCGGTATATAGACGATGTCGTGCACGACGGCCGTGTCCGGCAACGGCGCAAGATCGATGACGAGCGGCGGTTGGCCGGCCATGCCGAGGGAGGTCGTGTTGACCAGGAGGTTCGTCTCGGACAGGGCTCGATCGAGCCCCTCCCAGCCACAGGACGTCACCGCGGGACCGAAGGCCGCCTCAAGGGCGAGGCTGCGCTCCCTGCTACGGTTGACGAGATGGATGGTCGAAAAGCCGCGCGCGAGAAGCCCATAGACGACGGCGCGGGCGGCACCGCCCGCGCCAAGCACGGTGGCTGTTCCGCCCCGCCTGTCCCAGCCCGGCGCCCGCTCATCGAGATTGGCGAGGAAACCGGCCACGTCCGTATTGTCGGCATGTAGCAAGCCGTTCTCGAACCAGAGCGTGTTGGCAGCGCCCATGGCCCGCGCCGTCTCGCTGGCAACTTCGGCAAGGCCGAGCACTGCTTCTTTGTGCGGCACCGTGACGTTGGCGCCGACATAGCCACGCTCCCGCAGCGAGGCGATGAAACGAGCAAGATTTTCCGGCCGCACGTCCTCGCGGGTATAGTCGCCCGGAAGGTCCAACTCCTTCAACCAGAAACCGTGCACCATCGGCGATCGCGAATGCGCGACCGGGTGGCCGATGATGCAGGCCTTGGGGACGGGACGGGCGGGATCGGTCATCGGGCAAGAACTCCCATCGTGCGCAGCCCCTCGAGAAGGGGCAGCAGCGGCAGGCCGAGAATGGTGAAATGATCGCCGTCTATGCGCTCGAAGAGATGGATGCCGAGCCCTTCGAGCTGATAGCCGCCGACGCTGCCGAGCGCACCGGACCCGGCGAGCGCCACATAAAGCCGGATGAAGGCGTCCGACAACGGCCGCATGGTGAGTCGCGCCTCGGCCAGCGTCGAAAAGACGATTTCGCCGTCACGGGCGATGGCGCAGGCGCTGCAGAGACGATGGGTGGTGCCGGCGAGACGGGCGATCTGGGAGGCGGCATCGTCCGCGTCGCGCGGCTTGGACAGACGCGAACCGTCGTCTAGAGCAAGCGTCTGATCAGCGCCAAGCACGAGGCGGCCGGGTCGCCGCCGGCTGACCTCGAGAGCCTTTTCACGGGCGAGGAGCACCGCCGTCTCCGACGCAGCGGCATCAGCCGTCAGCTTCTCGGCTTCGACCGCCCGTTCGTCGACCGATGGCGCTTCGATCTCGAGCGCGAGCCCGGCCGCGACGAGCAGATCGCGCCGGGTTGGGCTCGTCGAGGCAAGGACGAGCGGATGGGCATCGAGCCATAAACCTGTTGTGTCGCCCTGCGCTCTGCGTTGCATGTCGCTGTCCCGGCAGGCTCAGATCGCGATGAATTTCATGCGATGGGCCTTGTAGAGATCGATGATGGCGGCGGCCGTTTCCTCGATCGACCGGCGCGTCACGTCGATCATGGGCCATTGGCTGCGGGCGAAGAGACGTCGCGATTGGGCGATCTCTTCGGCGACGCTGTCGCGATCGACATAGGGCGAGGCCTCATCGGCATTGAGGCTGAGCAGGCGATTCTGGCGGATCTGGACGATGCGCTCGGGACTCGCGACGAGGCCGACGATCAGCGGCTTCTTCGCGTTCTGCAGACTTTCAGGCAGCGGAATGCCCGGCACCAAGGGAATGTTGGCGGTCTTGATGCCGCGGTTGGCGAGGTAGATCGACGTCGGCGTCTTCGACGTGCGGCTGACGCCGACGAGCACGACGTCGGCATCCTCGAGGTTGTCAGCCATCTGCCCGTCGTCATGGAGCAGCGTATAGTTCATGGCATCAATACGCTTGAAATATTCGCTGTTAAGCACGTGCTGGGCGCCGGGCCGGGACGCCTGGGCGGCGCCCAGATAGGATTGGAACAGGTTGAGGACGGGCGAGAGCACCGACAGGCACGGGCAGGCGGCCGCGGCGCAAGCCGCTTCCAGCCGCTCGGCGAACTCCGCCTCGACCATCGTGTAGAGGACGACACCGGGCGCGGAGTCGATCTCCTCGATGACCCGCTCGAGCTGGGCACGCGAGCGGATGAGCGGATAGATGTGCTCGATCGCCGAGACTCCTTCATATTGCGCAGCCGCTGCGCGTGCGACAGCGATCAGCGTCTCGCCGGTGGCGTCCGAGACCAGGTGGAGATGAAAGAAGTTGCGACCCAAGGCACGAGCTCCGGCATAGCAGCGGGGGCGCATCAGATGCAGATGCCCGTCAACGGATCCGTCGACCGATCCTGGGGGCCGGGAGTCGAGGAATGTGGACAAGCACCCTTCGGTGCGCCAACTGCCGTTGGCACTCTGGCGCTTGTCGCTGGCGCGATCAACAGGCCTGCAGCTGTGGGAGGATCGAACGCACGTGATCCCGCCTTTGGGGACGGATCGTGAGCGATGCTGATCGCCCGTGCGTTAACGGATCTGAAAGGTTAATAAACCGTTAAGCTTGCCGCCGACGCCGGCGAGTCGACCGTCCCCGTGCGACCATCGGCAGCGGACGGGAAGGCTGGGGATGGATTGTGGATCCGGGTGAGGCACGCTAATCCGCTGCCCAACAAGAAAAACAGTAAAGATTCCTTTCAATCATTCTTTCTTTCTCTCTGAAGGGTGCACAGTGGAGCCTGCGACGACGAAGCCCCTGCTTCTCAGCGTGATCGACGGCAAGACGAGCGAGCGTCCGCCGGTCTGGCTCATGCGACAGGCAGGCCGCTATCTGCCGGAATACCGGGAGGTGCGCGCCAGGGCCGGCACCTTCCTCGACCTATGCTACAATCCGGATCTTGCCACCGAAGTGACGCTGCAGCCGATTCGGCGCTTCGGCTTCGATGCGGCCATTCTCTTCAGCGACATTCTCGTCATTCCCCACGCGCTCGGGCAGGACGTCACCTTCGCCGAAGGAGAAGGTCCGCGCTTGCGGCCGGTTAACGACAAGGAAGGGCTCGAGGCGCTTGCACCATCCTTCGATGTCGACCGGCTGGCACCCGTTTTGGAAACGGTCAGGCGGGTGCGCACAGCACTGCCATCCGAGACGGCGCTTCTCGGCTTTTGCGGAGCACCCTGGACGGTCGCGAGTTACATGATTGCCGGCAAGAGCACGCCCGACCAGGCACCGGCACGCCTCCTCGCCTATCAGGACGACGTTTTCTTCGCGTCGCTTGTCGACCGCCTCGTCGATGCCTCCGTCACCTATCTCGTGGCACAGCTCGATGCCGGCGCCGATGCCGTGCAGATCTTCGAGAGCTTCGCCGGGGCCCTGCCGCCGGCACTGTTTGACCGTTGGTCACTGGGGCCGATCAGCCGCATTGCCGAGGGCGTTCGCGCGGCACGTCCGCAGGCGCGCATCCTCGTCTTTCCCCGCGGTGCCGCACAGCGGCTCGAGATGCTGGCGCAGTCGGGCATCGCCGATGTCATCGGCCTCGACTGGTCGGTCGATCCGGACTGGGCGCAGGAGCATGTCCAGGCGCATGTCTGCGTGCAGGGCAATCTCGATCCGCTGTCCCTCGTTGCCGGCGGCAGCCAGCTCGATGCAGCTGTCGATCGAATCGTCGCAACCTTCGCGGGCCGGCCTCACATCTTCAATCTCGGGCACGGCATCCTCCCGGAGACGCCCGTTGCCCATGTCGAGCAGATGCTGCGCCGTGTCAGGGGCGTTTGAGACAGGATAAAGCCGGGAGCGGAAGAGCGGGGTTTGGACAATGGCGCTTTACGAATGGATCAAGGCATTGCACATCCTCGCAGTCATTTCGTGGATGGCAGGCATGCTCTATCTGCCGCGGCTGTTCGTCTATCATACGGCTGCCACGCCCGGCTCGGAGATGTCGGAAACCTTCAAGGTCATGGAGCGCAGGCTGCTCAAGGCGATCATCAATCCGGCGATGATCGTGACCTGGATCGCCGGCCTCTATCTTGCCTATGAAGGCGGCTGGTTCAGGTCCGGCTGGTTTCACGGCAAGTTCACGCTCGTCATCCTCCTATCGGCCGTGCACGGGGTCCTGGTGCGGCGATTCAAGGACTTTGCGGTGGATCGCAACACGCGTTCCAGCCGCTACTACCGCATCCTCAACGAGACGCCGGCGGTGCTGATGATCGGCATCGTCCTTCTCGTCGTGCTGAAGCCCTTCTGATCCTTTCGATTGGAGGGGGCTTGAGCGGGGCGGGAAAAGGCGCTATTGCATGGTGCCTTCCCAACCATCAGGCTGGCGTCGCTGCAGCTTGTCTGCAACAGCTGCGCGATCCCGAGAGGTGGCCCCCGCTGTGGATGTGCCGCCCGAGCCTGAACTTCCCACCTGTCTTGTCTGCCTTTTCCGGCAATCATAACCATCAAAACAGAGAGTCCCCGATGCGGGAGATCAAACTTCAGTATCTGAAGTCGAAGTCGCCGACCGAATTGCTGGCCTTTGCCGAAGAGCTCGAGGTCGAGAACGCGAGCACGATGCGCAAGCAGGAGCTCATGTTCGCCATCCTGAAGCAGCTGGCGGTGAGCGATACGGAGATCATCGGCGAGGGTGTCGTCGAAGTGCTGCAGGATGGCTTCGGCTTCCTGCGTTCATCCGATTCCAATTACTTGCCTGGACCGGACGATATCTACGTCTCGCCGTCGCAGATTCGCCGCTTCGGCCTGCGCACGGGCGACACTGTCGAGGGTCCCATCCGCAGCCCCAAGGAGGGCGAGCGGTATTTCGCCCTGCTGAAGGTCAATACCATCAATTTCGAGGATCCGGAGAAGATCCGGCACAAGGTTCACTTCGACAACCTGACGCCGCTCTATCCGGACGAGCGCCTGAAGCTCGAGATCGAGGATCCGACGCGCAAGGACTTCTCCTCGCGGATCATCGACATCGTCTCGCCCATCGGCAAGGGCCAGCGCGGCCTCATCGTGGCACCGCCGCGCACCGGCAAGACGGTACTTCTGCAGAATATCGCGAAGTCCATCACCACAAACCATCCCGAGTGCTATCTCATCGTTCTCCTCATCGATGAACGGCCGGAGGAAGTGACTGACATGCAGCGCTCGGTGAAGGGCGAAGTCATCTCCTCGACCTTCGACGAGCCGGCGGCCCGCCACGTGCAGGTCGCGGAAATGGTGATCGAGAAGGCCAAGCGCCTCGTCGAGCACGGGCGCGACGTCGTCATCCTGCTCGATTCGATCACCCGTCTCGGCCGCGCCTACAACACCGTCGTCCCGTCCTCGGGCAAGGTGCTGACCGGTGGTGTCGACGCCAATGCCCTGCAGCGGCCGAAGCGCTTCTTCGGCGCAGCGCGAAACATCGAGGAGGGCGGCTCCCTCACCATCATCGCCACGGCGCTGATCGATACCGGCAGCCGCATGGACGAGGTGATCTTCGAGGAGTTCAAGGGCACCGGGAATTCGGAGATCATTCTCGACCGCAAGGTCTCCGACAAGCGCGTCTTCCCGGCCATCGACATCACCCGCTCCGGCACCCGAAAGGAGGAGCTGCTGGTGCCGTCGGACGTGCTCAAGAAGATGTATGTCCTGCGCCGCATCCTCAATCCGATGGGCACCGTCGATGCCATCGAGTTCCTGCTCGACAAGTTGCGCCAGACCAAGACCAACGCTGATTTCTTCGAATCGATGAATACCTGACGCTTCAGGAACGACGTTTGTACAAGGGGCGGGTTCAGACCGGCCCCTTTTTATCTCCGCGCAGGTCCTGCAGCATTTCCGTCAACCGATTCGGATCCGTGACGGGCAGCGAGCACGTGCCGCCGGAGCAGACAAAGGCTGCGGAGCGGCCGGCAGTGGGTGAAACGCCCGCGGCCATACCGGGGTAACTTGCCGCATCACTCCCGGAGAGATCCACGACCGTTCGATTCGGATACGGAACATCCCGTGCGGCCGTGAGAAGGTCGTCAGCACCAGTTCCGACCACTGCGATGGCGGCTCCGGACAGCCGGAAGTCGAGCGCGTTGAGGGCGGTGGCGTGGGCGAGGGGTGCCCTTGCCGCATGTGCCAGAAGTTGATCGAGGAAGCGGTCGGCCTTGAGCTGATCTGCAGGTTCACCGGAGAGTGCGGCGAGCCGCAGCAGGTTTTCGGCATGCATGCCGTTGGCATTGGGCACGGCGTCGTCGTGCGTCGGTTTGGGGCGCAGAATGATGTCGTCCGCCTCGCTGTCCGACATGGCAAGGATGCCGTCATCGGTGAGGTAGTGCCGTTCGACGAGTTCGGTCCAGGCCTGCGCATCATCCCTGTAGCCGATCTTCCCGGTTGCCTCGTACAAGGCGAGAGCGGCGCGGACCATGGCCGCGTGGTCGCTGGCCATGCCCGGAAAAAGCAGGCGTCCATCCCGCCAGGAGTGGCCGAACCGGCCATTCCGCTGCATCGATTCGGCAATGAAACGGTAGGCACCTTCCGCCGGGGCCAGCCATTGCGGCCGGTGCAGGAGGAGGGCGGCGCGGGCGAGGGCGGCGATCATCAGGCCGTTCCAGTCGGCCAGAATCTTGTCGTCCCGTCCTGGCGGCGTGCGTGCGGCTCGCCGCCTGAGCAGTCTGTCTCGCAGACCGGCGAGCTGCCTTTCCTCGTCCGCTGTCGCGGGTATGCCGCTGAGACGGTTGAGGATGACCTTGCCCTCCCAGTTGCCGCCTGCCGAGACGTCGTAGTGCCGGGAAAAGAGGGGCGCGTCCGGGCCGAGGACGGCCTCGATCTCCTCGGCGGACCATACGTAGAAGCGTCCCTCCTCCCCGTCCGAATCGGCATCGAGGCTGGCGGCGAACCCGCCGCCAGGCAGTGTCATCTCTCGCGTAAGCCAATCGACGATACCTGCGGCTGCTCCCGCAAACAACGGATCGCCCGTGTCCCGCGCCGCGAGAGCATAGAGTTCCAGCAGCTGGGCATTGTCGTAGAGCATCTTCTCGAAATGTGGCACCAGCCATCGCTCATCCACGGCGTAACGGGCGAATCCGCCACCCAGGTGATCGTGGATGCCGCCGCGCGCCATGCGCTCCAGCGTCAGGATGAAAGCTCTTCGGTCCTCCTCGCGGCCGGTGCGTGCCGCATGGCGCCACACTAGCTCGAGCAGGGGCGGATTGGGGAATTTTGGCGCTCCGGGCAAGCCGCCATTTACGGGGTCGATGGCGCGGGCGAGTTTCTCCGCGAGTTGCTCCAGCGTCTCGTGGCCGAAGACCGGTCCCGTCTCGGGCTCCGCCCCAAGCGCTGCGGCGATGGCGCGGCGGTTGTGCTCGACACGCGCCGGCTCCTCGGCCACGAGACGGGCAATCTCGCGCAGGACCGTGACGAAAGCAGGCCGACCGAAGCGGCTCCGCTTGGGGAAATAAGTGCCGCCCCAGAAGGGCTCGCCGTGGGGCGTGAGGAACATGGTCAGCGGCCAGCCTCCTTGCTCGCCGAGCGCATGCAGGGCCGACATGTAGATGAAGTCGATGTCGGGCCGTTCCTCGCGATCGACCTTGATGTTGACGAACAATTCGTTCATGACCTCGGCCGTGGCGGGGTCCTCGAAGCTCTCGTGGGCCATAACATGGCACCAGTGGCAGGCGGCGTATCCGACCGAAAGAAGGATCGGCTTGTTCTCGCTGCGGGCTTGGGCGAGCGCCTCTTCACCCCAGGGCCACCAGTTTACGGGGTTTTCCCTGTGCTGCAGAAGATAGGGACTGGTCTCGTTGGCGAGGCGGTTCATGGATCGTCCTCCTTGTCCCAGCCGCCGAACAGGGGCGCCGGAGATCCTGCATCGGGAAAGCCACGCTGGCAGTATAGCCTCAAGTCAGTCGGCATACGCGCCGGCCCGCAATTCGATTCAATATCGTAACGATGCAGATCAGCCGAAACGACACGATCTTTGCCTTGGCGAGCGGTGCGGGGCGGGCGGGCATTGCCGTGGTGCGCCTTTCCGGTCCGGCGTGTCGATTCGTTCTCGAATTGATGGCCGGCCACGTGCCGAGACCGCGGCGGCTGGAGCTCTGCCGGTTGCGTCATCCTCTCTCGCGAGACCTGCTTGACGAGGCGCTGGTGGCCTTCTTTCCATCCCCGAACAGCTTCACTGGAGAAGACGTTGCCGAACTGCACGTACATGGCGGTCGGGCTGTCATCGGCGCGGTGATCGCGGGCCTGGGAGAAATATCGGGTTGCAGGCTCGCCGGTCCGGGAGAGTTCAGCCGTCGCGCGCTGCTCAACGGCAAGATGGATCTGAGTGCCATCGAGGGCCTCGGCGATCTCATCGATGCCGAAACGGAGATGCAACGCCGACAGGCGATGCGGCAGATGCGGGGCGAATTGCGCGACGCCGTGGAGCGGTGGCGGACGACCCTCATTGAGGCATCGGCCTTCGTCGAGGCGGAACTCGATTTCGCCGATGAGAGCGATGTGCCGGACGGCTTGCGCGAGCGTGCCATGGCATTGCTCGTTTCGGTGGCGGATGAGCTGCGGCGGGAGATTGCGCGTGCCCGCAGTGGCGAGCGGATCCGGAGCGGCCTGACCGTGGTCATCGCGGGTCCGCCGAATGCCGGCAAGTCGACGCTCCTGAACGCGCTGGCGCAGCGCGACGTCGCCATCGTCTCGGACATACCAGGTACAACCAGAGACAGTATCGAGGTGCACTGGGACCTCGCCGGCATACCGGTCACCTTGGTCGACACCGCCGGCCTGCGTGAGAGCCGCGATCCGATCGAGCAGGAGGGCGTGCGGCGTGCCCGCGACCGGGCGCGAAACGCCGACGTCATCCTGTCGCTCCGCGCATTCGATTCGCAGACGGAACATCTTCAGGATGCTCCTGGTGCCGTGATCATTCCGATCCGGACCAAGATCGATCTGGCTACGGGCCGGGGCGTTGGCAGTGACGCGTCGCTCGATGAGCTTGAGCTTTCGGCCGCGACCGGCGAAGGTGTCGAGGCGCTCGTTGCGCGCCTTGAAACCATGGCCAAGAATGTCGTCGCGGACGGTGGTCTGGTGACCCGTGCGAGGCATCGGGAGGCCTTTGCAGGTGCGCTTGCGACGCTGGAGCGGGCGATCTCCGCCGGCCCCGGCCATCCCGGCGAGCTCTTTGCAGAAGACATTCGCCTGGCGATGCGCTATCTCGGGCGTGTCACCGGCAGGGTCGATGTCGAGGATGTTCTCGACCGTCTTTTCGCTGGCTTCTGTATCGGAAAATGAGCCTGTGTTTCACGTGAAACAGGATTGATTGGACCGAGGAATTCGTATGGACCGTTCTTTCGACGTCATCGTGATCGGAGGCGGGCATGCCGGCGTCGAGGCGGCTGCAGCCGCGGCTCGCATGGGGGCGTCAACGGCCCTTGTGACCCATCGCTTCGACACTGTTGGCGCCATGTCGTGCAATCCGGCGATCGGCGGTCTGGGCAAGGGTCATCTGGTGCGCGAAGTGGATGCTCTCGACGGTCTGATGGGACGAGTGGCGGATGCCGGAGGCATCCAGTTCCGCGTTCTCAATCGCCGCAAAGGCCCGGCCGTTCGCGGTCCGCGCACCCAGGCAGATCGCAAGCTCTATGCTCTGACCATGCAAGCCGAGATTCGTGCGACCGCAAACCTTGCCGTCGTCGAGGCAGAGGCGGACGATCTGCTGTTCGATGGTAACCGGGTCAAAGCGGTCGTTCTTGCGTCTAGCGCGATTCTGCGGACAGGTGCCGTGGTCCTGACGACAGGGACCTTCCTGCGAGGCCTCATCCATATCGGCGAGGTGAAGATCCCGGCGGGCCGCCTGGGCGAGGCGCCGTCACATGGACTGTCGAAGGCCTTGGCGCGCTTCGGCTTTCCCCTGGGACGATTGAAGACAGGAACACCGGCCCGCCTGGATGGACGCACCATCGATTGGGCGGGTCTCGACCGACAGGCGGCGGATTCCGAACCGGAGCCCTTCTCAGCCCTCACGGAGCGGATCACCAATCCCCAGATCGAATGCGGGATCACCCGCACAACGGCGAGAACCCACGCGATCATTCGGGCCAATCTGCATCGCGCACCCATGTACTCGGGCGAGATCGAAAGTCGAGGTCCGCGCTATTGCCCATCCATCGAGGACAAGGTTGTCCGCTTCGGAGACCGGGAGGGTCATCAGATCTTTCTCGAACCCGAGGGGCTCGAGGATCACACGATCTATCCCAACGGTATCTCCACGTCGCTGCCGGAAGATGTGCAGCGGGCCATGATCGCGACCATACCGGGGCTTGAGCGGGCGGAGATCCTCCGGCCCGGCTATGCCATCGAGTATGATTTCGTCGATCCGCGTGCGCTTTGTCCGACACTTGAGACGAAGGCGGTGCGGGGTCTGTTTCTCGCAGGCCAGATCAACGGTACGACCGGCTATGAGGAGGCTGCGGCACAAGGTCTGCTCGCCGGCCTCAATGCCGCGCGCCATGCCGGCGAGCAGGAAGGTGTGGTCTTTGACCGGGCCGAGAGCTACATGGGCGTTCTCGTCGACGACCTCGTTACCCGCGGGGTGACGGAGCCCTATCGCATGTTCACGTCTCGTGCCGAGTATCGGCTGTCGCTGCGGGTGGACAACGCCGACGAGCGGCTGACGGAACGCGGCATTGCCATGGGCTGCGTTGGTGGACGACGCGCTGCGGCCTATCGGGCCAAGCGCGAACGACTCGAAGAGGCACGGGCCCTGCTCGATCGACTGGCGCTTACACCCAACGAGGCGGCCGCGCATGGACTCTCGGTCAATCGCGACGGGCGACGCCGCACGGCCTTCCAGCTGCTCGCCCATCCCGATGTTACCTTTGATCGGCTTGCGGCGATCTGGCCTGAAGTGGCGGCATTTGATCGCCAGACCAGGGACCGAGTAAGCACAGATGCGATCTACTCCGTCTATCTCGACCGACAGGCGTCGGACATTGCATCGTATCGGCGCGATGAATCCGCGACCCTGCCGGACGGACTGGATTTCAACCTGCTCGCGGGACTCTCGGGGGAGCTTCGCCAAAAGCTGATGACGGTGAGGCCACGGACGCTCGGCCAAGCTGGGCGCATCGAGGGGATGACGCCGGCGGCGTTGACGATTCTCGCCGCCGAAGTCGCCCGGTCGCGCCGTGCTGTTGCGGTAGAATGATTCGGATCCGGATCGATCATGCAAAGCAGAATCGCGCTGCGCGATGATCGCGCTGCGGCCCTAGCACTGGGTTTGATTCCGGACACCGCGTTGCCGGCCTTCGACATCTATGTCGATCTTCTGTGCCGCTGGCAGGATGTAAAGAACCTCGTGGGACCGCGGACCCTCGATCATGTCTGGACGCGCCACGTCGCCGATTCCGCACAGTTGCTCCCATTGGCGCCGACGGCGCGAAAATGGATCGACATTGGCACTGGTGCCGGGTTCCCCGGTCTGGTTCTTGCGATCCTGCTGCGGGGCCGCCCCGATTGCGAGATCCATCTGGTCGAGAGCAATAGCCGCAAATGCGCGTTCCTGCGAGCTGTTTCACGTGAAACAGGAGCACATGCTCAGATCCATGCCGGTCGAATCGAGGACATCCTGCCCCGTCTCGGCGAGGCGGACGTGATCACTGCGCGAGCCCTCGCGCCGCTCACGGAGCTCCTCGCTCTCGGCAAAGATCTGTTGAGAACCGGCGCGATCGGTATCTTTCCCAAGGGACAAGATTTAGAGGCCGAATTGACGGTCGCCGCTAAATCTTGGAATATCGACTACCACATTGTTCCGAGCGTCACCGATCCTCAGGGACGCATCTGCATCGTCCGTCAGCTGCGGGAGCATGGTTCGGATCATGGCTGATATCAGCTCACCCCTTCATGTGCCGTCCTGCTGCAGCCTGCCGCGGGTGCTGGCCCTCGCCAACCAGAAGGGCGGCGTCGGCAAGACGACGACAGCCATCAATCTCGGCACCGCCCTGGCGGCGATCGGCGAGCGTGTTCTGATCATCGATCTCGACCCGCAGGGCAACGCCTCGACCGGTCTCGGTATCGATCGTAAGAGCCGTCGCGTCTCGACCTATGATGTCATGACGGCAACGGCAACGTTGCAAGCGGCAGCACTTCAAACAGCGGTTCCGGGTCTGGCCGTTGCTCCTAGCACGCTCGATCTGCTCGGCGTCGAGCTCGAGATCGCGGCTCATCGCGACCGAGCGCAGCGCTTGTCGGCCGCCATCAAGGCCTTGCCGCCGGACGAGGATGGCCGGCCCGCCTATAGCTATGTATTGATCGACTGCCCGCCTTCGCTGAACCTGCTGACTATCAATGCCCTGACGGCGGCAGATGCGGTGCTGGTGCCGCTGCAGTGCGAGTTCTTTGCCCTCGAGGGTTTGAGCCAACTGCTCCGAACGGTGGAGCAGGTGCGCTCCGCGCTCAATCCCCGCCTGACGATCCATGGCGTGGTGCTTACCATGTTCGATCCGCGCAACAATCTTTCCGGGCAGGTGGTTGCGGATGTGCGCCAGTTCATGGGATCGAAGGTCTACGAAACCATTATTCCCCGCAACGTCCGCGTCTCCGAGGCGCCGTCGCATGGCAAGCCGGTGCTCCTTTATGACCTCAAATGCGCGGGAGCGCAGGCTTATCTGAAGCTCGCCTCGGAGATCATTCAGCGCGAGAAAACCCTGCGCGCCGCCTAGATCGCAACGAAGCGAGCGGCGCAGGGATCGCGTGTCGTTTCGGTGCCGTGTCGGTTGCGTTTCGGTCAGGGTCTGGAGGCGGCACAAGCGATGGTGGAGTTGAAAGATGGTCGATGATCCTGCCCGTTCCCGCCTTGGTCGCGGGCTTGCTGCGCTCATAGGAGAGGTCGGCGAAGATTTTGGCGACGCCGGGCGTGGTCCCCGCGGGCAGCGCGCTGTTCCCATCGAGTTCCTGCGGCCCAACCCCCGCAACCCCCGAAAGGTCTTCGACGATGAAGCGCTGGACGAGCTGGCGAGTTCGATTCGCGAGCGCGGTCTGATCCAGCCGATCGTCGTTCGGGCCGTTCCCAATCTCGTCGACGTCTTCGAGATCGTTGCGGGGGAGCGGCGCTGGCGTGGTGCGCAGCGAGCCGGGCTGCACGAGGTGCCCGTCATCGTCATCGAGGCCGACGACCGTCTGGCTCTCGAAATTGCCATCATCGAGAACGTGCAGCGCGCCGATCTCAATCCGATCGAGGAGGCGATCGGTTACGAGCAGTTGATGGCGGAGTTCCAGTATTCACAGAACGAGCTTGCTCAGGTCATTGGCAAGAGCCGCAGCCATGTCGCTAACACCTTGCGGCTTCTGCGCCTGCCCGACAGCATCAAGAGCAAGCTCAACGACGGCCTGCTCTCGGCCGGCCACGCGCGGGCACTGCTGTCGGTCAGCGATCCGGAGACGATCGCCGAGCGGATCGTTGCCCAGGGTCTCAATGTCCGCGATGTCGAGCGCATTGCGCAAGAAGAAGCGCGCGGCGGAGGCGACGAACAGGGACGCGAGGCGCGGCCGCGCAAGGAGAAGGATCCAGATACACGGGCGCTCGAGCAGGCGCTGGAGGACGTTCTCGGTCTCGCCGTCAGTGTAGAGCACAAGGCGCAGGGTGGCGAGGTGCGCATCCGCTACAAGACGCTAGAGCAGCTGGACGCGCTTTGCCGCCGGTTGCGGGGCTGACCGACCCTATCGCGCAGCGCGTCGGGCCATACCGGCAAGTGCCCACAGCGTCTTGAGCGCATGCTGGGCAGCAAGTTGCGGCTGGCGCCGGGTCATGCCGATGGCCTGACCGAGTTCGACTGCGGCCCGGTTGAGGCCAGCGGTCGCCCACAGGCGCAACTGGCGCTCAATCGCCGCCTTGCGCTTGAAATGCAGGCCGCGGAAGCTGCCGATGGCAACGGCGTGTGAAGACCCGGTATCGACGGCCTGCCGCGCAGCCATGAGCGCGAGTGTATGTCGGAGGGCAAAGCCCAGCAGCACGTCGGCATCCGTGCCCTCGGCCTGCAGTCGTGTGAAGCTGCGGTCGAGCGTGGTGAAATCGCCGAGGAAGGCGGCGTCGATGGCTGCGTCGAAGGCGATGGCCGAGACGTCCCCCACGACGGCGGCCACATCCTCCATGGTGACGACGTCGCGGCCGTGGACATAGGTGAAGAGCTTGTCGAGCTCGGACCGGCTTGCCACTCGGTCGGCGCCGAGCGAGGCGAGCAGCAGTTCGCGGGCATCGGGCTCGACACGCAGGCCGACCTTGCGGCTCATGTCGTCGATCAGTGCCCCGAGGTCGCGGACGCCATCCGCATAGCAGGGCATGGCGGCTGCTGCGGCCGCCTTCTCGCAGAGCTGGCGCAGAGGGGCCGTGCGGGAAAGATCGCCCGCCTCCACGATGACCACGGCATCCTGCGGCGGCGTGTTCAGCACCGGCGTCAGGGCGGGAGCGAGATTACGGCTCCCGGCGCGCAGCCAGATGGCGCGGCGGCCTCCGAAGAGCGGCACCGTATTGGCCTCGTCGGCGAGGCGCAAAGGATCGGACGCGATCTCATCGCCGTCGAGGCGCACCAGCTGGAAAGGATCGTCCGGATCGTCGATGGTTCCGGCCACGAGCCGGCGCACGCGTTCGCCCACGAGGCCACTATCCGGACCATAGACGAGGAAGACGGCCGTCTGCGGCGACGGGTGTCTGATGGCTCTGTCGACATCGCCCGCCTTGATCGCCACCATGTCCCGTCGGCCCGCGTCTCAGCCGCGCGTCGCGAGCGTTGCGGCGATGCGCGTGCTGATCTGGTCGGCGAGCTCCTTGGCGACGCGGATCTCCGCATCGCGCGCCGCGCGTACCGAGGCGAAGCGCTGCGGATTGCGGTCATAGCTCGCCGAGGCGGTGGCCTTGCCAGTCATCACGGGTTTCTCCTCGCCGATGCGCGTGAGGACGAAATTCGCAGTCGCCTGCAGGTTCGCCGACTGCGCGTTACCGCTCACCGTGTCGACGATCGCCGTACGCACTTGGATGCCCGCCGGCGAGATCTGGAGCCGGTAGCGCGGCTCGAGGGCGCCGTTGCCGCCGGTGAGTTCGTAGACGAGCTCGTTGCGCAGGTAGTGGGCGAGGCGCTCCTGGCCGGGGATATCGGGGATCGATGCGACCTCGATGGTACGCAGGGAATCCTGCACGGATGTGCCGTCCGCCCGCTCGGCATAGAGCGGGCGAAGGCAGCCGGCAAGCCCGAGGGCCAGCGTGACAATGGCGGCAAGGCGCAGCCCGGCGCCGGCGCGGCGGGCGAGACGATCAGGCGACGACATTGACGATCCTCTGCGGGACGACGATGATTTTGCGGACGGGCCGGCCCTCGGTGGCGCGCTGGACGGCTTCGAGCGCGAGCGCCGCGGCCTCGACGGTCGCGTTGTCGGCATCGCGCGGTACCGTTACGTCGGCGCGCTTCTTGCCGTTGACCTGCACGGGCAGGGTGATGACGTCCTCGACGAGGAGAGCCTTGTCCGCCTTGGGCCAATGCGTCTCGGCGACGAGCGTCTCGAAGCCGAGCACCTTCCAGCACTCCTCCGCCAGATGCGGCATCATCGGCGCCACGAGCTGCACGAGGATCGAGGCTGCCTCGCGCAGCGCAAAACGCATGTCCGCGGCTGGCGGCTCGCCGTCGCGAATGCCGTTCAGGGCGGCCTGCAGCGCGTTCGACAATTCGTAGACCTGGGCGACACAGCGGTTGAAGCGCAGCTTGAGGACGTCGTCCTCGACGGTCGCCAGGGCCCGGTGGGCCGCCTTGCGCAGGATGAGGGAGGCCTCGTCCAGCGTCGTCTCGGCCGACCCGTCGGTCGCATCGGTGACAGCCACCACCTCGCCGATCAGGCGCCACAGGCGCTGCACGAAGCGGTGGGCGCCCTGCACGCCTTCCTCCGTCCAGATCACGTCGCGCTCGGGCGGCGAATCGGAAAGCATGAACCAGCGGGCCGTGTCGGCACCATAGGTGCCGATGATCTCGTCCGGATCGATGGTGTTCTTCTTGGACTTCGACATCTTCTCGATGCTGCCGATGCTGATCGGCTCACCGGTGCTGACGTGGAAGGCCTTGCGGGCGCCGCCGTCGCTCTCGATGCGCACCTCGGCCGGCTGTACCCAGGCACCACTCGCGTCGCGGTAGGTCTCGTGGACCACCATGCCCTGGGTGAAGAGGCCGGCGAAGGGCTCGTCGAGCCCGACGTGGCCGGTCGCCTTCATGGCCCGTGTGAAGAAGCGGGAGTAGAGGAGGTGCAGGATGGCGTGCTCGATGCCGCCGATATACTGGTCCACCGGCAGCCAGCGGTCGACGACCTCGCGGTTCGTCGGCTGGCTCGTGAGGTGCGGATCGGTGAAGCGCGCGTAGTACCAGGACGAATCGACGAAAGTGTCCATTGTGTCCGTCTCGCGACGGGCGGGCTTGGCGCAGCGCGGGCAGGCGACGTGCTTCCAGGTCGGATGCCGGTCGAGCGGGTTGCCGGGCTTGTCGAAGTCGATGTCCTCCGGCAGCACCACCGGCAGCTGGTCGTCCGGCACCGGCACCGCGCCGCAGTCGTCGCAGTGGATGATCGGGATCGGGCAGCCCCAGTAGCGTTGGCGCGAGATGCCCCAGTCGCGCAGGCGGAAGTTGATGCGCCGCTCGCCGACCGGCCGGCCGTCGCGCATCTCGGTCTCGAGCCGGCGGGCGACCTCTTCCTTCGCCGCGGCGATGGTCATGCCATCGAGGAAGCGCGAGTTTATCAGCGTTCCCTCGCCGTCATAGGCGGTGTCGGTGACGGTGAAGGCGGCCGGTTCCGCGTCCGGCGGGCAGACGACGGGGGTGACGCCGAGGCCGTAGGCATTGACGAAGTCGAGGTCGCGCTGGTCGTGTGCCGGGCAGCCGAAGATGGCGCCGGTGCCGTAGTCCATCAGGATGAAATTGGCGACATAGACCGGCAGTTTCCAGTCCGGATCGAAGGGATGGACGGCGCGGATACCGGTATCGAAGCCCTTCTTTTCGGCCTTCTCGATCAGTTCCGCGGCCGTACCGGTGCGCTTGCACTCCTCGATGAAGGTGGCGAGCTGCGGATTGATCTTTGCTGCAGCGGTGGCGAGCGGATGGTCGGGCGCTACCGCCATGAAGCGTGCGCCGAAGAGCGTGTCCGGACGGGTGGTGTAGATCTCGAGCTCGCTCTCGCCGTTCGGCGTCGTCGCCGCATCGAGCGCGAAGCGCACGAGGAGGCCCTCGGAGCGGCCGATCCAGTTCTTCTGCATCAGCCGCACCTTCTCCGGCCAGCGCTCCAGCCGGTCGAGGGAGGCGAGGAGGTCATCCGCGAAGGCGGTGATCCTGAAGAACCACTGGGTCAATTCGCGCTGCTCGACGAGCGCGCCCGAGCGCCAGCCGCGGCCGTCGATCACCTGCTCGTTGGCGAGCACGGTCTGGTCGACGGGATCCCAGTTGACCTTGGCCGTCTTGCGGTCGACGAGGCCAGCCGCGAGGAAGTCGAGGAACATCTTCTGCTGGTGCCGGTAGTAGGAGGGATCACACGTGGCGATCTCCCGGCTCCAGTCGAGCGACAGGCCCATGGACTTCAGCTGGCCGCGCATGGTGGCGATGTTGGCGTAGGTCCATTCCTTGGGATGGACCTTGTTGGCCATGGCGGCATTCTCGGCCGGCATGCCGAAGGCGTCCCAGCCCATGGGGTGGAGAACGTTGTAGCCCTTGGCGCGCATGAAGCGGGCGACGACGTCACCCATCGTGTAGTTGCGCACGTGGCCCATGTGGATGCGCCCCGACGGATAGGGGAACATCTCGAGGACATAGTACGTGTCGCGCGGGTCGTCGTTGCGCGTATGGAAGATGCCGCGCTCTTCCCAGACGGCCTGCCACTTGGGTTCGGCCTCCTTGGGGTTGTATCGTTCCACCGTCATGGTCTCGGTCAAGTCGGAATGCTCGCGAAAATAGCCCGGTCGCAGTCAATGCGGCGGGCCGGTGAGGCGGCACGACAACGCGGCCTGCCGCGCCGCGGCGCGGACACCCATTGCATCGTTGCTGCCGGGCGGACTAGGACACGAATGCCGTTTGCGGTCAACGCCCGGCGCCGCTTTCGCGGTGTCGTGACGCGCCCGCGGCGGCCGAAGAGGTCACAAGGAGGGTGAGCACCGTGGACGACAGGGCGCAGCTGGCTGCCGAGCGACTGAGGGCCGTCACGGAATCGATCGCGCGCACGGCGCGCGAGGAGGGGCGCGATCCTGCCTCCGTGACGCTGATCGCGGTGGCGAAGACCTTCGAGGCGGAGGCCATCGAGCCGGTGCTCGCGGCCGGGCAGCGCGTCTTCGGCGAGAACCGCGTGCAGGAGGCGAAGACGAAATGGCCGGCGCTCAAGGAACGCTATCCGGACGTCGAGCTGCACCTCATCGGGCCGCTGCAGTCGAACAAGGCGCATGACGCCGTCCTGCTCTTCGACGTGATCCATTCCCTCGACCGGCCTTCCCTCGCCGAAGCGCTGAAGCGCGAGATCGACAAGACGGGTCGCCGGCCGCGGCTCTTCGTGCAGGTCAACACCGGCGAGGAGGCGCAGAAGTCTGGCGTCGCGCCGGGCGAGGCCGACGCCTTCATCGCGCAGTGCCGCGATGTCTGGAACCTGCCCGTGGTCGGGCTCATGTGCATCCCGCCGGCGGACGAGCCGCCGTCGCCGCATTTCGCCCTGCTCGCCAAGATCGCATCGCGCAACGGGCTCTCCGACCTGTCGATGGGCATGAGCGCCGATTTCGAACAGGCGGTGATGCTGGGCGCGACCCACGTGCGCGTCGGCAGCGCCATTTTCGGGGCGCGTCATTAGCTCTTGCGGGAGGCCTGGGAACGGCTCCTGGATGCCTCTCAGTCGTCCTGGCCGGGGTTTGTCCCAGCCATCCATGCCTTGCCGCCTCATGCGATCGAAGCGGCGTGGATGCCCGCGACGGGCGCGGGCATGACGGCAGGAGGCGTTGCGCTTCACCGCCCGCAGTTCGGGCCGTGTGAATCGGTCTTCACGGCTCTACCAGCGAGGATCAGGGGCGTTTTCGCTTATCCTCAGGGGCTGCCGCCGAGCCGCGCGTCCAGAACCTCCATCAGCCGCGGGTCGGTAAAGTCGGCGATGGCGAGGCTCGCGCCGGCGGCCTCGAGCGCCTCGGCGCAGAGGGTCGTCATCAGACCGACCACGAAAAGCCCGGCCGCGTGGGCGGATTGTACCCCCGAGGCCGAATCCTCGAAGGCGAGGGAGCGCGTGGCGTCGGCGCGCAGGAGGTCGAGCCCCATGCGGTAGGGCAGGGGATCGGGCTTGGGCCGCGGCAGTTCGTCGCCGATGACGATCGCTTCGAAGCGACGCCCGAGGCCGATGGCGCCGAGCATCATCTCCGCATTGGCGCGCGGCGCATTGGTGACGACGGCGCAGCCGATCGATCGCCTCTCCGCCAGCGCCAGGAAGTCGAGAAGGCCGCGCGCGGGCTGCAACTGGCTCTCGGCCATGGTGCGGAAGGCGGCTTCCTTGGCGTCGGCGAGGCGGATGTGCTCGCTCTCGGGCAGGTCCGGGAACATGTCGCGCATGATCGCGGCATTGGCGCGGCCCTGCACCTCCCGCGCATAGGCCTCCGGCGTGATGCTGCGGCCAAAGCCAGCGAGCATGGCGTTGAAGGCCTCGAAATGCAGGTGGTCGGTTTCGGTCAAGGTGCCGTCGAGGTCGAAGAGAAAGGCGGAGCGGCTCATCGTTTCTGCTTTCGGGGAGGGCATGACCGGCGTGGATCGTTGCCGATCACAAGAAGGGTCCTGGGGCCTAGGCGCGGCAGGAGCCGGTCGAGGTCGGCCCGCCGCAGGGCGACGCAGCCCGCCGTCGGCGCAAAGCCGGGCCGGGCAAGATGCATGAAGATGGCGCTGCCGCGGCCGGGGCGGATGGGGCCGCGGTTGTAGCGGATGTCGAGCACGCGGTCATAAACGTCGTCCTCGCGCCACATGCGCTCGTGGCTCGCCGGATAGGGAAGGCGCACCGGGCGGTTGTAGCGCCGATCGCCGGGCGCGTCGCACCAGCCGTCGTCCGGGCGCGTCCTGCGCGCGGGGAGGCCGGAGCGCGGGCGGGCGCCCTTGTCGGTCCGAAGATAGAGAGCGCCGAGGGCAAAGCGGCCGAGCGGGGTCGCGCCGTCGCCTTCGCGCTTCAAGCGCGCAACGCCGCCCTTGCCGAGCGCGCAAGGCAGCACGACATGTCCTGCGACAACAAGCCCGCGCGAGGCAGCGAGCGGACGTGGAAGGACCCTGACGGTGCGAAGGAAGGTTCGTTTCATCACAAGCCGGTGCATCAACCTCGCCTACTTGTTGCCCGGCGCGGATCGCTTAGTCTAGGACTTCCTCGCCCGGACGCGTCCCTGCGCCGCCGGGCTCACCGGCCAGCGCCAGCGCCGGCATCTCCTGCCCAACAATGGAAGGACCATGCCTCACGCCCGCCATCTGCTCATCGTGGACGACGAGGAAGACCTGCGCGAGACGCTGAGCGAGCAGCTCGCGCTGACCGACGAGTTCACACTCTCTACCGCCGCATCCGGCGCCGAGGCACTCGATGTGGTGAAGGAGAACAACATCGATCTCGTCATCATGGACGTCGGCCTGCCCGACATGGACGGGCGCGACGCCGTCAAGCGCATGCGCGAGGGTGGCTTCCGCAGTCCGGTGATCATGCTGACCGGCCATGCGACCGACAGCGACACGGTGCTCGGTCTCGATGCCGGCGCCAATGATTATGTCGCCAAGCCGTTCCGCTTCGCAGTGCTGCTGGCACGCATCCGCGCCCAGCTTCGCCAGTACGAGGCGAGCGAGGATGCGGTCTTCTCCATCGGGCCCTATACGTTCCGCCCGAGCGCCAAGCTCCTGGTCAGCGAGCGTGGCTCGAAGCTCAAGCTCACGGAGAAGGAGACGGCGATCCTGCGCTTCCTCTATCGTGCCGGGCAGAAGGTGGTAACGCGCGAGGTGCTGCTGGCCGAGGTCTGGGGCTACAACGCCAATGTCACGACCCACACGCTCGAGACGCATATCTACCGCCTCAGGCAGAAGATCGAGCAGGATCCGTCCAACGCGCGCATTCTCGTGACCGAGCAGGGCGGCTACAAACTGATACCGTGATGATCGGAGCGCGGACAGGCGGCCAGACATGGGACTGAATGAGGACATCGCGGCGCTCGAGGCGGTGCCGACCTTCGCCGGGGTCGAGCGCGAGGCGCTGCGGCTCATCGCCTTTGCGGCCGAATCGCGGATCCTGAGGGCCGGTGACGTCCTCTTCCGCCGCGGCGAGCCCGCTGATGGCGGTTATCTGGTGCGCTCGGGCGCGATCGCGCTCGATGCGCGCGACGACGGCTCGCCAACGGATCACGTGGTCGGGCCGGGCGTGCTCATCGGCGAACTCGCACTCTTTGCCGAAACAAAGCGGCCGGCGACGGCCATCGCTCGCGAACCGTCCTCCGTGACGAAACTGCCGCGCAGCGTCCTGCGGCGCGTGCTGGTCGAGTTCCCTGACGTGGCCGTCCATTTGCGCGCCATTTTCGCCGAACGGCTGAACGGCATCGCGGCTGATCTCGCTGCCGTGCGGCGCTCCCTCCTGTCCATCGAGCGCTAGTTTTCTCGCCGATCCCCGGCGCCTCCTTCTTCAATATTTCGATGCGGTGAGCCGCCTGAGGTCCGCAGGGGTGGCGGGCGCGCTTGGCGCGGCGCTTGCGCTGTTTCGCGAACGCGCTAACATGTCAGAAAGAACGCAAAAGCTGTCCCTGACGATCGCCGGGACGATCCTTGGGAGATCCACGTGAGCGAGGCGCGACGTTTCGGCCTGTCCGCAGCCCTGGTTTCGCCGTTCGACGAGCGGGGCAGGCCCGATCTCGCGCGACTCGTCGGCCAGGCCCGTGCCGTCCTCGCGGAGGGCTGCGACAGCATCACGCTGTTCGGTACGACCGGCGAAGGCTTCTCCATCCCGCTGCGAGAGCGCGCCACCATGCTCGGCGCCGTGGCGGGTGCCGGCATTTCGCTCGATAAGGTCTACGCGGGCGTGTCGGCGACGACCGTGGCCGAGGCCGCCGAACAGGCGGAGCTTGCCCTGTCGGCCGGTGTGCGGGGCCTGCTGGTGGCGCCGCCCTTCTATCTCAAGGGGGTCGACGAAGAGGGACTCTTCGGCTGGTTCAGCGACTTTTTCGGACGCCTCGGCGGCGCGGCGCGCGGCATCATCCTCTACCATATTCCCGGCCAGACGGCGGTGCCCCTGTCGAGCAGCCTGGTGCGGCGCCTGCGCGATGCCTTCAGCGGCGTCATCGCCGGCATCAAGGATTCCTCTGGCGACTGGGCGACGACCGAACGCTTTCTCGCCGATCACGGCGACATCGCCATTCTCGTCGGCGACGAGCGGCTGCTGGCGCGCGCGGTGCGCCATGGCGCCGAGGGCAGTATCTGCGGCCTCGCCAACATCACCCCGGCGCTGCTGCGGCCCCTCGTCCACGAAGGCCGCGACGACCGCCGCGTCAATGCGCTCGTCGAAGCCATCGTGAGCCTGCCGGTGCTGCCGGCGGTTAAGGCCCTTGTCGCCCACCGGCGGGGCGACAAGGGTTATTGTCATGTGCGCCCGCCGCTCGTGCCGCTTGCCGCGGCGGATCGGGAGAAGCTCGTTGCCACCTTCGAGGCCATCACCGGCGAGCCGGCTGGCGCCTGAGATCATCCCGCAGCGGCCTGTCGCCGCTATGGGGCACGGATCGCCCGGCCGCCATCGGCCTGGTCAAGAACGACGGCAAAGCCGCGCCCTGATCCAATGGGAGGACAAACGATGCACGGTGTCAGCAGACGGACGTTTCTCGCGGGCAGTGCGGCGCTCGGGGCCGGCGTATTCATGCCGGCCATCGCCAAGGCCCAGGCCACGGTGATCCGCTGGGGCGAGATGCTGCCCCAGTCACACCCGCAGGTGCAGATGATCGACCGCATCGCGGCCGAGGTGAAGGAGAAATCCGGCGGACGCATCGACATCCAGAGCTTCCCCAACGGCCAGCTCGGATCGGGCAAGGACATGATGGATGCGGTCGTCTCCGGCGCCCTCGCCTTCACGACGGACGGCGCCGCGGCTCTCGGCGCGCTGCTGCCGCAGCTCTCCGTGATCGAGGCGCCCTACCTGTGGCGCGATGCCGCCCACATGACGAAGGCCGGCTCCTCGCCGATCTTCGCCAAGATGAACGAGGAGCTCGTCAGCCGGCGCGGCCTGCGCATGCTCGCCATCACCTATTACGGCAAGCGCCACCTGACGACGGGCAGCAAGGAGGTGCGGTCGGCGGCCGACATGGCCGGCTTCAAGCTGCGCGTGCCGCCGGTCGACACCTTCCGCGCCATGGCCGAGGCCTGGGGGGCGCGCGCGACGCCGATCAACTTCAACGAGCTCTACCTCGCCCTGAGCCAGGGGGCGGTCGACGGGCAGGAGAACCCGCTGCCGACGATTCACAGCGCCAAGCTCGCCGAGGTGCAGAAATATCTCGTCCTGACCGGCCACATCATCACGCCGCGGCTCGTCATCGCCAACGAGGCGGCCCTGAAGGGGCTCTCGGTGGAGGACCGGGCGATCCTAGACGCGGCTATCGTCAACGGGGCCAAGTGGCAGGATGCCGAACTCTCGCGCCAGGAGGGCGAGCTCATCGGCACGCTGAAGACGGCGGGCATGACGATCATCGAGCCCGACGTGGAGAGCTTCCGCAAGCCGGTGCTGGAGCAGCTGCCGCCGAAGTTCGAGGAGAAATGGGGCAAGGGCACCTGGGACACGCTCGCCGCGCTGTGACGTTTCGCCTGCCCTTTCCTGCTGCGGGGTCTCCGGTGGAGGCCCCGCCCCGACTTCGGATGCTGCCATGCTGCGCCTTGCCGGGCTTCTCGCGGACCGGGTGGTTGCCGCCGCCGCGGTCCTCCTTCTCCTTGCGCTTCTCGCCTGCGTCTTCCTCGGCGTGGTGTTCAGGCTGGTGAACCAGCCGCTCGCCTGGTCCGACGAGATGGCGCAATATCTGATGGTCTGGACCGCCTTCGTCGGCTGGATCCTGGCCGCGCGGCGGCGCAGCCATATCCGCATCATGGTGGTCATCGACAAGCTGCCGACGCCCCTGCGCCGGGCGGCCGAGGTGCTGATCCAGCTCGCGGTCGCTGTGCTCGGCGTGGTGCTCCTGTCGCGCAGCTTCGGGCTGGTCGAGCGCAACTTCGACGTGGAGTGGGTCAGCCTGCCGCTCTCGGCCGCGCTCGTCTACGTGCCGATGCCCGTTGCCGGTGTCGCCATTACGGCACAGGCGCTGATCGAGATCGCAGAAGTGCTCGCCGGGGCCCGCCGGCGGGATTTCGAGGCGGGGGCCGCGCCATGACCGCCGCGATGGCCGAGATCCTCATCGTCTGGTTCGCCGCGCTGCTGCTTGGCCTGCCGCTGTTCGCCTCCATGGGGCTCGCAGCCTTCGCCTTCGTCGTCATCAACGGCATGCCGGTCGACATTGTGCCGCAGAAGATCGCCCAGGCGGCCAATTCCTTCCCCATTCTCGCCGCGCCGCTGTTCATCCTGATGGGCAACATCATGAACTCGGCGGGCATCACCGACCGGATTTTCACGTTCGCCCGCGCCTGCGTGGGCTGGCTGCGCGGCGGCCTGTGCCACGCCAATATCCTCGCGAGCGTGATCTTCGCCGGCATGTCCGGCTCCGCCGTGGCGGATGCGGGCGGCGTGGGCTCGCTCGAGATCAAGGCGATGCGCCAGGAGGGCTACGATCCGGAGACCGCCGCGGCCATCACGGCCGCCTCGGCGACCATCGGGCCGATCATTCCGCCGTCTCTGCCGATGGTCATCTACGGTGTCAGTGCCGACGTCTCCATCGGCGGGCTGTTCCTCGCGGGGGTCATTCCAGGCCTGCTGATGGCGCTCGCGCTCTCCGCCATGGTTACGGTGGTGGCCACGCGGCGCGCCATGCCGCGCCATCCCTTCGAGGGGGTGAAGGCCCTTGCCGTCGCCTATCGGCGGGCGCACTGGGCGCTGATGACGCCAGTCATTCTCTTTGGCGGCATGATGAGCGGCATCATGACACCGACCGAGGCGGCGGCCGTCGCCTCCGTCTATGCACTCTTTCTCGGGCTCGTTGTCTACCGCGACTTCGACCTGCGACAATTGCCACGTATCATCGTCGACACGGTTGAGACGACCGGGATCGTGCTGGCGCTCGTCATGACGGCAGCGGCGCTCGCCTGGTGCCTGTCGATCTCGCGCATCCCGCAGACGCTCGGGCCGCTGATCATCGAGGCCGTGGGCGACCCACTCGTCTTCCTTTTCGTCGTCAACCTGCTGCTGCTCCTTGTCGGCTGCGTGATGGAGGCGCTGGCGGCGATGCTCATCCTCATCCCTATCCTGGTGCCGATTGCAGGGCAGTTCGGCATCGATCCCTTGCAGTTCGGTCTTATTTTCGTGCTCAACTTGATGATCGGCACGATCACGCCCCCCGTCGGTGTCGTTCTCTTCGTTACGGCACGGATTGCCAATATCCGCTTCGAGGCCATGTCGCGGGCCATCGTGCCGTGGATGCTGCCGCTCGCCGCCGTGCTCCTCGCTGCCACCTTCTGGCCGCCGCTGACGACCTGGCTGCCGGCGCTCGTGCTGACGCGGTGAGGCCTCGCCGCCTCAGCGTGGGGCCGGCCGCCAGCCGGCCGGTGCCATCTCGAAGCCGTCGAAGGTGAAGCCCGGCGCCACCGTGCAGCCGACGAGGGTGAAGGCGCCGAGGCTCGTTGCCGTCTGCCACCAGCCCGCCGGCACGACGCATTGCGGCCGCTCGCCCGCCGCAAGATCCGCGCCGAGGCGGTGGGCCTCGGTCTCGTGCCCATCGGGCGACACGGTCAGCACCAGCGGCGCGCCGCAATACCAGTGCCAGACCTCGGCGGCGTCGACGCGGTGCCAGTGGGATGTGCCGCCGGGGCCCAGCAGATAGTAGATCAGTGTCGAAGCGGCGCGCCCGCCCTCCACCGGTTGCGGGTCGCGATAGGTCTCCCGGAACCAGCCGCCCTCCGGGTGGGGCTTAAGATCGAGCAGGCGGACGATGGCCTCCGCCGTAAGCGCTTCCCGTCCGTTCGTCGGCAGCATCAGAACCGGTCCTTCCAGGCGCGGAGCGCGGCGAAAACCTCCGCAGCCGGCCGGCCGGCGAGGTTGACGGCGGCGGCGAGGGCCTGCTCGCGCGCGCGCAGGAAGGGATTGGTCGCCTTCTCCTCGCCGAGGAGGGACGGGACCGTCAATTCGCCCCGTGCCCGTCTCGCCTCGATGTCGGCGGCGCGTTTGGCGAGCGCGGCATTGTCCGGATCGGCGGCAAGCGCGAAGTGCGCGTTCGCGAGCGTATATTCGTGGCCGCAGTAGAGGCGGGTGTCGTCCGGCAGGGCGGCGAGCTTCTCGAGGGTCGCCCACATGTCCGCCGGCGTGCCCTCGAACAGGCGCCCGCAGCCGAGCGCGAACAGCGTGTCGCCGGCAAAGAGGGCCCGCTCGCGTGCGAACCAATAGGCGATATGGCCGAGGGTATGACCGGGCGTGGCGATGACCTCGCCCCGGAGAGCGCCGACCTCGACGACGTCGCCTTCCGCAACCCGCCGGTCGATGTCGGGAATGGCGGCCGCTTCCGCCGCGGGCCCAATGACAGTGGCGCCCGTCTCCCGCTTGAGGCCGGGAATGCCCTCGACGTGGTCGGGATGCTTGTGGGTGACGAGGATGTGCGTCAGACGCCATCCGGTTTCGGCGAGGGCTCGGCGCACCGCGGCCTCCTCCGGGGCGTCGATGGCGGCGCAGGCGCCGCTCGCCGCATCGCGCACGAGGACGCCGATATTGTCGCTGCGGCAGGGAAAGACATGGATGTCGGCTGGCACGATGGTTCTCCTTGGCTTCCGGCCTGCGGGGCGACCCCACGTTCCAGGCGACCTTACAGACTCTGTCCCGCGAGGCGAATCACGGCATCGGTTCTCTCGCGAGACGCGGTCATCTTGCAACCGGCGGTTCCCATCCCGATGATCAGAGGAGAAGGAGGAGCTCCCTTGGCGGTCGATGTGGTCGATCTGAGGCATTTCTACGCGAGCCCGCTCGGCGTCGTGGCCCGGCGCCTCGTGCTGCGCGCGGTCGAAGGGCTGTGGAAGGACCTTTCCGGCCAGCGGCTCCTCGGCATCGGCTATGCGACGCCCTATCTCACCGTCCTCAAGGCCGGCAGCGAGCGCACGCTCGCCTTCATGCCGGCGGCGCAGGGCGTGGTGAACTGGCCATCCGCCGGGCCGTCCGCCTCGGCTCTCGTCGAGCCGACCATGCTGCCCCTGCCGGATGCCTGCATCGACCGGGTGCTCGTCGTGCACGCCCTGGAGACGAGCGAGGCGCCGGACGAACTGATGAGCGAGGTGTGGCGTGTGCTGAGCCCGGGCGGCCGGGTTCTTCTCGTCGCGCCTAACCGCCGTGGCTTATGGGCGCGCATGGACACGACGCCCTTCGGCCAGGGCCAGCCATATAGCCGCTCGCAGCTCAACGGGCTCATGCGCCGCACGCTCTTCTCGCCGGAGAACTGGCTGGAGGCGCTCTACGTGCCGCCGTTGCAGCGCCAGCTCTTCCTGCGCTCGGCCGTGGCCTGGGAAAGGGCGGGGGCTGGCCTGTCTCTTCCCTTCGCCGGCGTGCACGTCATCGAGGCGGTCAAGCAACTGCATCGGCCCGTCGCAGTGCGGGCGATGCGGCGCGCGGCGCGGCTGCGTCCCGTGCTGGTGCCGGCCCAGGGGGCTCTGTCCCCGCGCTTCGTGGCGGGTGACGACATGTCGCCGCCGGCCGGGCGGCAGCCGGGCCCTTCCTGAAACACCCATGTTCGAGGACGCGTCGCTCCCCGCCCGGGCCGGCTTCATACCGACTTCGTCTTGACTTGGCGCCAGCCAGTCGCCAAGGTCCGCCCGCGCCGACCCTGCGGGGGTCCTCCGCGGCCAGACGCCGTGGATGGGCCACCCGAAGATGGACAACCCCGGCGCCCCATATCGCATGCGAAGCTATCTGGATTTCGAAAAGCCCGTCGCCGAGCTTGAGGCCAAGGTCGAGGAACTGCGTGCCATGGCCGAAGGCGGCAGCGCTGTGGCCATCGGCGACGAGATCGCTCGCCTCGAGGCCAAGGCGGACAAGGCCCTCGCCGATCTCTACGCCAATCTGACGCCGTGGCAGAAGACGCTCGTGGCGCGCCATCCGCAGCGCCCGCATTTCATCGACTATTGCGCCGCGCTGATCGCGGATTTCACGCCGCTCGCCGGCGATCGCAAGTTCGGCGAGGACGAGGCCATCCTCGGCGGCTTCGGCCGTTTTCGCGGCGAGAGCGTCTGCGTCATCGGCCAGGAGAAGGGTGCCAGCACGGAGGCGCGCCTGCGCCACAATTTCGGCATGGCCAAGCCCGAGGGTTACCGCAAGGCGGTGCGGCTGATGGACATGGCGGACAGGTTCGGCATCCCGGTCATCAGCTTCGTCGATACGGCCGGCGCCTATCCAGGCATCGGCGCGGAGGAGCGCGGCCAGGCCGAGGCCATTGCCCGCTCGACCGAGGCCTGCCTTGCGCTCGGCGTGCCGAATGTTTCCGTCATCATCGGCGAGGGCGGCTCGGGCGGCGCCATTGCACTTGCCACGGCCAACCGCGTGCTCATGCTCGAGCACGCAATCTATTCGGTGATCTCGCCGGAGGGCGCGGCCTCGATTCTGTGGCGCGATTCCTCGCGCGCCCAGGACGCCGCGACCAGCATGAAGATCACCGCACAAGATCTCTTACGCTTTTCGGTCATCGATGGCATTATCCCGGAGCCGTCGGGGGGAGCGCATCGCGATCCGGCGGCAGCCATGAACGCTGCGGGCGATGCGATCGCAGCGGCTTTTCAGGATCTGGCCGGGCTTTCGCCCGACGAGATCCGGTCCTTGCGTGCTGACAAGTTCCTGGCCATCGGGCGCCAGCTTTAACAATCCGTTAACCGCGCCGGTGTGTGGCGGGCACCGGTAAGGTTCGAGTAACGCTAACGGGTTTAAAGCTCAATGGTGCCGGTGTGCCCAGCGCCCGGCATCAGGGAAGCGAGAGGTTGCGTTATGCTCAAGCGATTGCTGCTGGTCTCGACGATGGCTCTTGCGGTGGCAGCCTGTGAGGACGACGCCACCTACTCGCGCAGCGTGCGTGCCTCCCAGCCCGTTCCGAGCAAGACGCTCTCCCTCATGGAGCAGAAGGACATGTCGCGGTACGCGCCGGTCCTGATCCGCTCCTACAAGAAGGAATCGGAGCTTGAAGTCTGGAAGCAGACCAAATCCGGCAAATACGCGTTACTGAAGACGTTTCCCATCTGCCGCTGGTCGGGCCAGCTCGGTCCGAAGAAACGCGAGGGCGACCGGCAGGCGCCGGAAGGCTTCTATGCCATCACGCCAGCCCAGCTCAATCCGAACTCGAGCTATTATCTCTCGTTCAACATGGGCTATCCCAACGCCTACGATCGCGCCTACGGTCGCACGGGTGCCCATCTCATGGTCCACGGTGCCTGCTCATCGGCCGGCTGTTATTCGATGACCGACGAGCAGATCGCCGAGGTCTATGCCATCGTGCGCGAGGCTTTCGCCGGCGGACAGAAGGCGGTGCAGATGCAGGCGATGCCGTTCCGCATGACGGCGGAGAATCTCGCCAAGCATCGCTACGACCCGAACATGGCCTTCTGGCGCAACCTGAAGGAAGGTGCGGATCACTTCGAGGTGACGAAGCAGGAACCGCAGGTTGCCGTCTGCGGCAAGCGCTACGTCTTCAACGCCAGGCCGGCCGATGGCCAGCGCCTCGATCCCTCCGCGGCCTGCCCGCCGCTCAATGTCGACGAGGACATCGCCGTGGCCGTGGCGCAGAAGCAGCGCGCCGACGAAGCGAAGGTCGCCGATCTCGTCAACAGCGGCACCAAGGCCATCAAGCTGGTCTATGCCGATGGAGGCCAGCACGAATCCTTCCGCCGCCGGACGGCAGCCGTTGCCGAAAGCAACGTTGGCGTCTTCGCCCAGTCCAGCCGGCCGGAGTTCGAAGTCAGCCGGCCTGATGCGCTGGAAAGCGGGCCGCAGGTCGTGGAGCTCGACAGCAGCGGCCGGGAACGGCCGGTCGAGACCTCCAAGCCAGTCCAGATCGCGACATCGCTCCCTGCTGGGCCCGTAGCAGCGCCGGCTTCGGCCGCCCCTGCTGCGATGCCGGTCGTCACGGCCCCTGCGCCACAGGCGCAACCTGTCGTCGCCTCGGCGTCGAGCGGGCGGCCGCTCGTCGATCGCATCCTTTCCTTCGGTGGTCTTTTCGGCTCCAAGGACGAGCCGCAGGCCGAGACCGCGGCGATGCCGGCACCGGCCGAGGCGCCGCTGCCGCCGCGCCGTCGCGGCGCCGATGCCTCTTCGGGGGCCGCCAACAAGAAGGATCGGCAGGCTGTGCTGCCGCCCGTAATGCATGGCGCCCAGGCGGCCCTGCCCTCGCGTCTGTCGGCCCATTGGGAACAGACCAACTGACTTTTCCGCCCGATCCGAATCGGGAGAGAAGCGGCCGTCTCCGACGGCCGCTTTCGTTTTGCGGCGTTACAGCGGCCAAACGACGAGGATGACAGGGATCGACACGCTCACCATCAGGATCTCGAGCGGAAGGCCGAGACGCCAGTAATCGCCGAAGGAATAGCCGCCGGGACCCATGATAAGCGTGTTGTTCTTGTGGCCGATGGGTGTGAGGAAGGCGAGCGAGGCGGCGACGACCGTCGCCATCAGGAAGGCGTCGGGATTGACCGACAACGTCCGTGCCGTCTCGATGGCCACAGGGCCCGCGATGACCATGGTCGCGACATTGTTCAGCATGTCCGACAGGATGACGGTGACGAGCATCAGGCCGACGAGGGCGACCACGGGCGAGTGGCCCTGGGTCACAGCGACGATCAGGTTGGCGACGAGAGCCGTGCCGCCGACGCTCTCGAAGGCGGCGCTGAGCGGCAGGAGGGCGGCGAGCATAACGACGACCGGCCAGTCTACCTGGTCGTAGACCTCGCGCGGCGTCACGAGGCCCGTGGCGGCATAGCCGACGACGGCGATGGCGATGGCGGTGGTGAAGGAGATGAAGCTGGTGCTTGCCGCGATGATCGCCCCGATGAACAGGCCGAGCGCGACCACGACGCGCCAAGTACGCGCCGCCTGAACGCTCGTTTCGCTGAGCGGCATGGTGCCGAGCCAGTTGACGACATGGGCGAGCGCGGCCTGAGGCCCGGTCAGCAGCAGCATGTCGCCCGGCTCGATGATGCGCGAGCTGATCCGTTCGCGGAAGGTGCGTCCCTGCCGGGAGATGCCGAGCAGAGTCACGCCGAAGCGCGAGCGCAGGCGGAAGGCCTCGGCCGATCGCCAGGCAATGCGGGAATCGGCCCGCACCACGGTCTCGACCAGGGCCGGTTCGCCGGCGCGGGCGGCATCCTCCGCCTCCGGCGCATCGACCGAGATATCGTCCTTGGCCTGCTCGAGCGCGAGGGCCTTGATGAAGGCGGCGACCGCGTCGGCCGAGCCTTCGACCTCGAAGAGATCGCCTTCGCGGATGGTGGCGAAGCGGGCACGCCCGGGTAGGCGCCGCCCGTCGCGGATCAGGCCCAGGATGACGACGTCGGCCGCCTCGCTCTCCTCGTCGAGCTGGGCTACAAGGCGCCCGATGGCCGGCGATTGGGGCGAGACCGCAAGCTCGACGACGAAGTCGTCGATGCGGGCCGGCTCTGGCACCTGCCGACCTGCCTTAGCACGGGGAATGAGGCGCCAGCCGCCGAAGGCGATGAAGAGAATGCCGGTAATGGCACAGACGAGCCCGACGGGAGCGAAGTCGAACATCCTGTAGGGCGCCCCCAGCGCATCCTGACGGAAGGTGGATGCGACGATGTTCGGCGGGGTACCGATGAGCGTGACGAGGCCGCCGAGGATCGTGGCGAAGGCGAGCGGCATCAACGTCAGCCGCGGCGAGCGGCCGGCCTTGCGGGCGGTATTGATATCGATCGGCATCAACAGCGCCAGCGCCGCGACATTGTTGATGAAGGCCGACAGGGCGGCGCCCACACCGCCGATGACAGCGATATGAACAGCGATGGGGCGACCGGGCCGGACGATCCGCCGGGCGATGATGGAGAGGGCGCCGCTGTTCTCGAGCGCACGCGAGGCGATGAGCACGAGCGCGACGACGATCACGGCCGGATGGGCGAAGCCGCTGAAGGCATCCTTTTCCGGCACGACGCCGACGATCACTCCGATGAGAAGACCCGCCATGGCGACGAGGTCGTGTCGGATGCGCCCCCAGAGCAGCAGGGCAAGAACGCTGCCCATAAGGGCGAAGAGGATCATCTGCGGTTGCGTCATGCAGCCTCACGGATGCGGCAAGACTGGCGGGCGCCAGTCTCAGTCGGATGGCGGATCCGGTTGGTGATGGTGGCCGGCCGGAGGGGCCGCGCGCAAGATCAGCCCGGCAGGCTCACCTCATCCTTGGGGAAAACGTGCTCGAGGACCACGACCGCGACGATGAGGATCGGCACCGCCAGGAACGCACCGATGGGCCCCCAGATCCATGTCCAGAAGGCTACGGCAAGAAAGATGATGAACGGGTTCAGCGTGAGGCGGCGGCCGACGATGCTCGGCGTGATGAACTGGCCCTCGAGTGTTGTCAGCGCGAGGAAGACGACCGGTGGCAGAACCGCCATGCCGAGCGTCTCGAAGGATACGAGGCCGACGGCGAAGATCGTTAGCGTCGTGAGGACCGCGCCGATATAGGGGACGAAGTTCAGCATGAAGGCGAGCAGACCCCACAACGCGGGGCTGGGCAGGCCGATGAGCCACATGGCGATGCCGGTTGCGATGCCAAGTCCAGCGTTGATCATCGTGACGGTGCCGAGATAGCGGCCGAGGGCCCGCTCGATATCCGAGACGATCTGCAGCGCCATAAGGCGTGCCTCGCGCGTCATGAAGCCAACGACGAGCCGGCGCTTCATCTGAGCCCGCCCGGCGAGGAAGAAGACGAGGGTGCCGGCGAAGAGAAGGAACTGCGCCACGGCTGGTGTTGCTGCGGCGAGCACCGTCTCGAGAAGCGAAGTCTCGCTCACCTGAACGTCGATCACGCCGCCCCGGCCGACATCGGACAGGCCGCGTTCGATGCGCCGCAGGAAGCCCATGGGTTCGCGCAGGGCCTGAAAGCGCTCCTCGAGGATTCCGCCGAGTTCCGGCGCGCGCTCGACCCACATGTTGACCTGATCGGAGAAGGTGAGCGCCAGAAGATAAAGGGCCGCGACGAAGATCGACACGAGACCGATGGAGCCGAGGAAGGGTGGAACGCCCCGGCGCGCCATGTGCTCCACCAGGGGGCCGACGATGCTGCCGACGATGATCGCGGCGCAGACGGGTGCTGTGACCGCCCGTGTCGCCATCAGTACCGCGCCGAAGGTCATCACGAAGATGCCGATCACCGCAAGGCGCGCGATCGTCTTCCAAAACAGTTCCTCGTCGACGGGCGTCGTCCCGGCCGGATCGGTGACAGGCGCATCCCGACGGTGGGACAATGCAGGCCAGCGCAGCCGACGCCTGTAGTTTCGCAGATCCATGGCGACCGCCCGTTTCCGCCCGCACGCCACCGCGCGATGGCTGTGCGAAGCAACGTGCCGCCGGCCATATTGTTCCGCGCATCCGCTGCCGGCTCGGCGGGCGGGTCAGGCGAAGGCTCCGTGGCAGTGCTTATACTTCTTGCCTGATCCGCAGGGGCAGGGATCGTTGCGCCCGACCTTGCCCCAGGTCGCGGGATCGTTCGGATCGCGCGCTGCCTGTGCGCCCGTTTCGTTCGCGATCGGGGCCAGTGCGAGCGCCAGCTCGTCCTCGCCGGTGAGCGGGTCGAGGTGGTGCGCCTGCATGGGCGGTAGCTGCGCCTCGGCCGGGGGTTGGAACATCACTTCGACGCGCATGAGCTGGGCCGTCACGTGCTCGCGCAGATGGTCGATGAGGCCGTCAAAGAGCTGGAATGCCTCGGCCTTGTATTCGTTGAGCGGATCGCGCTGGGCGAGGCCACGCCAGCCGATGACCTGCCGGAGGTGATCGAGGGTGACGAGATGCTCGCGCCAGAGATGGTCGAGGGTCTGCAGCAACACCTGCTTCTCGACATAGGTCATGACCTCGGGCGTATTCTTCTCGAGTCGGGCCGCATAGGCCTCGTTCGCGGCTTTCAGCAGGCGCTCGCGCATCTCCTCGTCGGCGATGCCCTCCTCCTTCGCCCAGTCGGCGACGGGAATATCGAGGTTGAGGATCCGACCGACGCTTTCCTCCAATCCGGCGACGTCCCACTGCTCGGGATAGGCACCCTCGGGGATATGCTTGGCGACGATGTCGTCTATGACCGTCTGGCGCATGTCGTCGATGGTTTCACGCACCGACGCGGCTGCCATGAACTCCCGACGTTGCTCGAAGACGACCTTGCGCTGGTCGTTCATGACGTTGTCGTACTTCAGGATATTCTTGCGAATGTCGTAGTTGCGCGCTTCGACCTTGCCCTGCGCCTTCTCGATGGCCTTGTTGATCCACGGATGGATGATGGCCTCGTCCTCCTTCAGCCCGAGTCTCTGAAGCATGCCGTCCATGCGGTCGGAGCCGAAGATGCGCATCAGGTCGTCCTGAAGCGACAGGTAGAACTTGGAGCGGCCGGGATCGCCCTGGCGACCGGAGCGGCCGCGCAGCTGGTTGTCGATGCGCCGGCTCTCGTGGCGCTCGGTGCCGAGCACGTAGAGGCCACCGGCCTCGAGCGCGCGCTGCTTGAACTGGGCAACCTCAATGCGGATCGCCTCTTCCTTCGCCCGGCGCTCCTCGCCCTCGGGCATTTCACCGAGCTCGTGGGCGATGCGCATGTCGGCATTGCCGCCGAGCTGGATGTCCGTGCCGCGGCCGGCCATGTTGGTGGCGATGGTGATGGCGCCCGGCACGCCGGCCTGGGCGACGATGAAGGCCTCCTGCTCGTGGAAGCGCGCGTTGAGCACGGCGAAATGCTTGGATGGCTTGCCCGAGCGGGCCGCCTCGAACAACGGTTTCAGGGCATCCTCCCGGCCGAAGTCGATCTGCTTGAAGCCGCTGCGGGAGAGCGCTCCCGCGAGCTGCTCCGACTTCTCGATGGAGGTCGTGCCGACGAGGATCGGCTGGCCCTTCGCGGAGGCAGCCTCGATCTCGCGGATGATCGCCTTGTACTTCTCCTCGGCGGTCCGATAGACCTCGTCGTCCTCGTCGAGGCGCTGCACGGGCAGGTTGGTCGGAATCTCGACCACCTCGAGCCGATAGATGTCGGCGAACTCGTCGGCCTCGGTCGCCGCAGTACCGGTCATGCCGGCGAGCTTGTCGTAGAGGCGGAAATAGTTCTGGAAGGTGATGGACGCGAGCGTCTGGTTCTCCGGCTGAATCTGCACGCGCTCCTTGGCCTCGAGCGCCTGGTGCAGGCCTTCCGAATAGCGCCGCCCCGGCATCATGCGGCCGGTGAACTCGTCGATGATGACCACCTCGCCGTTGCGGACGATGTAGTCCTTGTCGCGTTGGAAGAGCGTGTGGGCGCGCAGCGCTTGGTTGACGTGGTGGACGATGGTCGCGTTGTTCGCCTCGTACAGTGAGCCCTCCTTGAGGATGCCCGCCTCCTCGAGGAGCTGCTCGATGTGCTCGTTGCCCTTCTCCGTGAGGGAGACGGCGCGCTGCTTCTCGTCGACCTCGTAGTCTTCTTTGACGAGCTTCGGGATCACCGCGTCGATGGCATTGTAGAGCTCGGAGCGGTCGTCGAGCGGTCCCGAGATGATGAGCGGCGTTCGCGCCTCGTCGATGAGAATCGAGTCGACCTCGTCGACGATGGCGAAGTTGTGCCCGCGCTGCACCATCTGCGCGAAATCATACTTCATGTTGTCGCGCAGGTAGTCGAAACCGTATTCGTTGTTCGTGCCGTACGTGATGTCGCAGGCGTAGGCGGCCTTGCGCTCACCGTCATCGAGCCCGTGGACGATGATGCCGACGGTGAGGCCCAGGAAGCGATAGACGCGGCCCATCCATTCGGCGTCGCGGCGGGCGAGATAGTCGTTGACGGTGACGACGTGCACGCCCTTGCCGGAAAGCGCGTTGAGATAGGTCGGCAGGGTGGCGACGAGCGTCTTGCCCTCACCGGTACGCATCTCGGCGATGCCGCTCTCGTGCAGCACCATGCCGCCGAGGAGCTGGACGTCGAAGTGGCGCTGGCCGAGCACGCGCTTGGCCGCCTCGCGCACGGTGGCGAAGGCGGGCACCAGAAGGTCGTCGAGGCTGCGCCCGGCCGCGAACTGGCGCCTGAACTCCTCGGTGCGGGCGCGCAGCGCCTCGTCGCTCAGCGCCGCAAGCTCGGGCTCGAGCGCGTTGATGGCCGCAACCTTCGGCTTGTACGCCTTGAGACGGCGATCGTTGGCCGAGCCGAAGATTTTTTTTGCGAGAGCGCCGAACATCGATGGCCTTTCCGGACGGTACAGATCTTGCGGTACTATCTTGCGCGCGGGTCATGCGCCCGAGGAGCCGCCGAGCGGGCGGAACTCCTATCGTCGCGCGACAATTACCCGGCGCGGGCGCGCCGGTCCAGCACAAGCTCTGAAGGTTGCGCGTCGCTGGTCCGCCGGGATGCCGTCGGGCGGGCGAGACCCTCGCGCCACATGGGATCGAGCCACCGCAATGTCAACGCTTTCAACAGCGGAAGGGGCGCGTCCCGGACGATTTGTCCCTTGCAAAGCGCCGACGCTTCGGCCACTCATGCCGACCATGATGCCGGCCGGCCCAGCGCGAGCGGCCCGTCGGCCCATGTCCCATGCTGCTCGCGCCGGACCGATCCATGAAACGATTTCGCCCGCATGCCCTCGTCCTGCTGACCGGTGCCGCTTTCCTCGCAGGTGCGGCGGCCACGGCCCAGACGTCGGCGCCGGCGCAGCCGGCACCCGCGCAGAGCCAGGCAGCGGATGAGGCGAAGGTGCTCGCCCGTGTCGACGGCGAGCCCATCACCGCCCTCGATCTCGAGATCGCGGCGCAGGATCTCGGCGACCGGCTGCCGGCCATGGCCGACGCCCAGCGGCAGGACTATCTCATCGGCTATGTTATCGACCTCAGGCTCGGCGCCAAGGCCGCAAGGGCCGCGAAGGTCGATGCCGCGCCCGACTTCGAGCGTCGCTTGGCCTATTACCGCGACAAGGTGCTGCTCGACGAATACCTGCAGAGGCAGGTCGAGCAGGCCGTCACGCCGGAGGCCGCCAAGGCGCTCTACGACGAGACGATGAAGAACCTGAAGCCGGAGGACGAGGTGCGTGCCCGGCATATCCTCGTCGAGAACGAGGAAGATGCCAAGAAGGTTGTCGCACGCATCGAGGCGGGCGAGGACTTCGCCAAGGTCGCCGGCGAGATGTCGAAGGATCCCGGCTCGGCCAAGGAGGGCGGCGATCTCGGCTATTTCACGAAGGACCGGATGGTGAAGGAATTCGCCGAGGCCGCCTTCGCGCTCGCGCCCGGCAAGGTCTCGGCACCGGTCAAGTCGCAGTTCGGCTGGCACGTCATCAAGGTCGAGGACAAGCGCGAGAAGCCGCTGCCGACCTTCGACGAGGTCAAGGAGCAGGTCGAGGCCTATCTCGCCCGCAAGGCGCAGCAGGACCTCATCCTCGCCCTGCGCAAGGACGCCAAGATCGAGCGCCTCGACAAGGCCGACGGTGCAAAGCCCGGCGAGAAACCGGCCGAGGGCGCGACGCCCGCCGAGCCGAAGAAGAACTGAGCAGGAACCGAGGCACCTTCCTCGCGGGCCGGCCCGTCCGGGCCCGGCGCGCGAGGTTCCGCCGCCCGAGAGGGCACCGCACAAGGGCATCCCGAGGCATCCGATGTCCACTACCGTCTCCCCGCTTGCTCCGAAATCCGTGCCTGACATGCCCGCCGTCGAGGGCGTGCGCTTCGCGACCGCCGCGGCCGGCATCCGCTACAAGAACCGCACCGATGTGCTGATGGCGGTGTTCGACGAGGGTACGACGGCGGCGGGCGTCTTCACCCGCTCCAAATGCCCGTCGGCCGCGGTCGACTGGTGCCGGGAGCACCTGGCTGCCGGTACGGCGCGGGCCCTCGTAGTCAATTCCGGCAATGCCAATGCCTTCACCGGCATGAAAGGGCGCGACGCGGTGGCTCTGACGGCGAAGATCGCCGCCGCTGCCGCCGGTTGCCGTCCGGAGGAGGTGTTTCTCGCCTCCACCGGTGTCATCGGCGAACCGCTCGATGCGACGAAGTTCGAGGGCGTGCTGGCCGACTGCGTGAAACGTGCCGCGGGCGGGCCGTGGATCGAGGCGGCCTGCGCCATCATGACCACGGACACCTTTCCGAAGGTGGCGACGCGCACGGTCAATCTCGGTGGCGTGCCGGTGACCATCAACGGCATCGCCAAGGGGGCGGGCATGATCGCGCCGGATATGGCGACCATGCTCTCCTTCGTCGTCACCGACGCACCGATCGCCGCGCCCGTCCTGCAGCGCCTCCTGGCGCGCGGTGTCGAAGGCACCTTCAACGCGGTGACGGTGGACGGTGACACCTCGACCTCCGACACCTTGATGCTGTTCGCCACCGGCGCGGCGGCGAAGCGCGGCGCGCCCCGCATCGACGAGGCAGGTGATCGCAGGCTCGCCGCCTTCCGCAAGGCGCTCGGCGAGCTCCTGCTCGACCTCGCCCAGCAGGTGGCGCGGGACGGCGAGGGCGCGCGCAAGTTCGTCGCCGTCACCGTCGAGGGGGCGGTCAGCGCCGCCTCGGCCCGGCGCATCGCCTTCTCCATCGCCAATTCGCCGCTGGTGAAGACGGCGGTGGCGGGTGAGGACGCCAACTGGGGCCGCATCGTCATGGCCGTCGGCAAGGCGGGCGAGCCGGCCGAGCGCGACAGGCTCGCCATCTTCTTCGGCGACATCCGCGTGGCGCACGAAGGCGCGCGCGATCCCGCCTATGACGAGGCCGCCACCTCCGCCTACATGCAGGGCGACGAGATCGCCATCCGCGTCGACCTCGGCCTCGGTCGCGGCAAGGCGACGGTGTGGACCTGCGACCTGACGAAGGAATATGTCGCCATCAACGGCGACTACCGCTCGTGAGGCGCTGGGCATGAAGCTCGTCCTCGTCGCCGCCTGCGCCCTCCTCGACGTCGACGGGCGCGTGCTCATCGCCCAGCGGCCCGAGGGCAAGCAGCTCGCCGGCCTGTGGGAATTCCCCGGCGGCAAGGTGGAGCCCGGCGAGCGGCCGGAGGAGACGCTGATCCGCGAGCTTCACGAGGAGCTCGGCATCACCGTCGCGGAGCCGTGCCTCGCCCCGCTCACCTTCGCCAGCCATGCCTACGAGAGCTTCCACCTCCTGATGCCGCTCTATGTCTGCCGGCGCTGGGAGGGCACGCCCATGTCGCGCGAGGGGCAGGCACTCAAATGGGTGATGCCGAACCGCTTGCGCGACTATCCCATGCCGCCGGCCGACGAGCCGCTGATCCCGCATCTGACGGCGCTGATGTGAGGGCAGCCGCCGGGCGTCCTCAGGGGGTGTGGCAGACGGCCTCGATGTTGTAGCCGTCGGGGTCGAAGACGAAGGCGGCGAAATAGTTCTCGTGATAGTGCGGGCGCAGTCCCGGTCCGCCATTGTCGCGCCCGCCTCCGGCAAGCGCCGCCGCGTGGAAGGCGGCCACCTCGTCGCGGCTCGCGGCGGCGAAAGCGACATGTACGCGCGGCTCGCAGGGCGTGCCCTGCGCGATCCAGAATCCGCCGACCGAGTCATCGCCGGAGCGACGTTGCTTGCGCCGGAAGCCGACCGCATCCGGCAGTTCGAGCCCCACGCCGATGCCGAGCGGGGCGAGGGCGGCGGCGTAGAAGGCCTTGGCCCTCTCCAGGTCCGTGACGGTGATGCTCATGTGATCGATCATCGAACCCTCCATGTCTCCACCGTCCCGGACGGGGCCAATTCGCGATGATTAGCCGGCGATATTCTCCGTCTCCGCGACGAGCGGCTGCAGCGCCATCCTGATCTTGTCCGAGATTTCCACAGGCCTCTGGCTGTCTCGTTCCACATAGACATGGACGAAGTGGCCGCGCGCCACGGCCTCGTCCGCGCCGGCGCGGAACACGGCGACGTCGTAAGTGACGGACGAGCGGCCGAGGCGGGAGACGGCGAGTCCGACCTCGAGCGTGTCGGGATAGGCGGTGCTCGCGAAATAGGTGAGGCCGGTTTCCGCGACGAGGAAGACGTGCGGGCTCGTGGCGATGTCGATGAGGCCGTTCTCGATGAGGAAGCGGTTCACCGCCGTGTCGACATAGCCGTAGTAGACCACGTTGTTGACGTGGCCGTAGGCGTCGTTGTCGTGCCAGCGCGTCTCGATGGGGTGGAAGTGGCGATAGGCCGCGCGGCCGGGCCGCGTCCGCCGGGCCGTGGCCGGCGCGGGCGGATAATGGTTCACCAGGCGGCCTCGTAGATGGAGAGGGCGTCGGCCTCGCTGAGGGGACGCGGGTTGTTGACGAGGAGGCGGGTCTGCTTCATCGCGTCATGCGCCAGCCGGGCGAGATCCTCCCGCGGGATGCCGACGTCGCGCAGGCGTTGGGCGAGGCCGACCTCCTCGCACAGGTGCGTGAGTGCCTCGACGAAGGCCTCGGCCCGCCGTGCCACGGGCACCTCGGCGAGCCAGGGAAAGGCGCATGGGGCGATCTCGGCATAGGCGCGGCCGCAGGTCTCGGCGTTGAAGCGCAGCACGTGCGGCAGCACCAGCGCGTTCGAGAGGCCGTGCGGCACGTGATAGTGGCCGCCCACGGGATAGGCGAGGGCGTGCACGGCCGCGACCGGCGAATTGGCGAAGGCCTGGCCGGCGAACATGGCGCCGAGCAGCATGTTGGCGCGCGCCTCCACATGCGTGCCCTCGCGCACGGCCGAGCGGATGTCGCCGCCGAGGAGCCTCAGCGCCTCCTTGGCGAGCAGGCGCGAGACGGGATTGTTGTTGGCGCTCGCCGAGGTATAGGCCTCGATGGCGTGCACCATGGCATCGATCCCCGTCGCCGCCGTCACGTGATGCGGCAGCGCATAGGTGAGCTCCGGGTCGAGCAGGGCGATGTCCGGCAGGAGGACGGGCGAGACGACGCCCTTCTTCTCCGCTTCGCCGGTGGTGACGATGGAGATCGGCGTCACCTCGGAGCCAGTGCCCGCCGTCGTCGGTACCAGCATCAGCGGCAGGCGCGGCCCCTTCGCCTGGCCGATGCCGTAGATCGAGGAGAGCTCCTCCTCGCCGCGGGCGAGCAGCGCCACGAGTTTGGCGACGTCCATGGACGAGCCGCCGCCGAAGCCGATGACCCCTTGCACCCCTTCGCGCCGCGCCTGTTCGGCCGCAGCGAGCACCACCTTCTCGGGCGGGTCGGCCGTCACACCGTCGAAAAGGGTCACCGCGATGCCCGCCGCCACAAGGGACGCGAGCGCACCTTCGTGCAGCTTCGCGTCGACGATGCCTCGGTCGGTGACGAGGATGACGCGCGCGCCGAGCTGGTCGCGGGCGATGTCGCCGATCTGGGCAATGCTGCCGGCCCCGAAGACGACCGTTTTCGCCGTGCTGAAGGTGAAGGGGTGCATCGCCTCCTCCCGTCCCGGGCGGGAACTCGTTCCGAAGCCGGTTTCCTGGGAATGAGACGTGAGCCGCCGGCCGTTGGCAAGACCCTTGCTGCTAGACATTTGAGCCGCTTCACGGGGGGCTCAGTCGTCCTTGCCTTCTCCGGGCGGCTCCAGCCCCTTGAGCGCGTCGGCGAGGCGCATCTTCGCCGAGCCGGGCCGCAGCGGCTTCTGCTGGCTCTCGTGAGGCGCCCAGCCCGATAGCCAGACGATGTCGAAGGTCGCCGGGATGCGCCCGTCAGCCATGGCGAAACGCTCGGCATAGATGGCAGCGGCGCGCATCAGGGTCGCCCGCCGCAGGGGCGTGCGACGCCGCTCGGCCAGCGTATTGGTGAGGCCCATGGCCCGGAGGTCGCGCATCAGCGCGAAAGCGTTGTCGTAGCGCACGGTGAGCGTGTCGACATCCGTCACCGGTAGGGCAAGGCCGGCACGCTGCAGGAGCGCGCCGATATCGCGCAAATCGGCGAAGGGGGCGACGCGCGGACTGATGCCGCCCTCAAGCTCCGCCTCGGCCGTCGTGAAGGCGGCGCGCAGCTCGCTCAGCGTGCCGCCGCCGAACAGGCAGCCGATGAACAGCCCGTCGTCGACGAGGCAGCGGCGGATCTGTGCGAGCGTGCCGGGCAGGTCGTTGACGCCGTGCAGCGCAAGCAGCGAGACGACGAGGTCGAAGCTCTTCGGCGCGAAGGGGACGAGTTCCTCGTCCGCCACCACCACGCCCGCGCCGGAGAGAGCGGGGCGAGAAAGATCCAGAACCGGGACGGCGCGCAGGACGCGCTCGACCTGGCCGCTTGCCGCGAGCGCCGCGACGGCGCCGCAGTGCGGGGTGCCGAGGTCGAGGGCGCGCGAAAAGCTGCGCTTGACGGCCGCGAGCCGTTCGGCAAGCTCGTCGCAGACCCGCGCCAGCAGGAAATCGGCATAGCCGAGGCGCTCGGCGCGCGTCAGGCGCAGCCGCTGCTGCCGGCGGTCGAAGATCTGGGGGGGCTTTGTCATGGCGCGTGATCCGTTGCGGCCTTATGGGCCGTTGTGCCGGCAAGGTCAAAGCTTTCCGCCGGCCGTTCGTCCATGAGCCAGATCGCTGGCTCGCCCCTCGCGGTCCGCCTGCGGCGCTCCGTCCGGCGGGTGGGGACGATGCTGGCGGACCTCCTCTATCCGCCGCGCTGTGTCGCCTGCGGGGCGGCGACGGCCGAGGCGCACGCGCTCTGTTCCCGCTGCTGGGGCGGCCTCGCCTTCATCGAGCGGCCGTTCTGCGAGCGGCTGGGCACGCCCTTCGCCGTGGACATTGGCGGCCCGCTCCTGTCGCCGGCGGCCATTGCCGACCCGCCCGTCTTCGGCCGGGCGCGGGCGGTCGCCCGGTTCGACGGCGCGGCGCGTGAGATGGTGCACCGGCTGAAATACGGCGACCGGATGGACCTCGCCGAAGCCATGGGCCGCATGATGGTGCGGGCGGGTGGCGAGATCCTGGCCGAGGCAGAGGTTCTTCTGCCCGTGCCGCTGCACCGCACGCGGCTCTTCTCGCGACGGTTCAACCAGGCGGCGGCGCTCGCCCGCGTGGTCTCCCACCACGCCGGCGTGCCGTGGGAGGCCGAGGCGCTGCGCCGCGTCAAGCGTACGCGGCCGCAGGCGGGCCTCACGCGGCCGCAGCGGGCGGGCAACCTGCAGGGCGCCTTCGCGGTGCCGCCGGAGCGGCGCGTGGCGGTCGAAGGCCGGTCGGTGGTCCTCGTCGACGACGTGCTGACCACGGGGGCCACGGCCAATGCGGCGAGCCGCGCGCTGCTGCGTGCCGGAGCGCGGCGGGTCGACGTGCTCGCCTTCGCGCGAGTTGTCGTCGGCGGGGAATGACCCCTATATGACAGGAAAGGCGCCGCGGGCCGGCGCGCGTGAAGGTAAGGCAGGAGTATGGCTCCCATCGTCATCTATACCAAGTCCTGGTGCCCCTATTGCAGCGCCGCCAAAGATCTGCTGCAGCGCAAGGGGGTGCCGTTCGAGGAGATCGAGATCACCGGCCGCAGCGAGCTGCGCGAGGAGATGATCGAGCGGGCGGACGGGCGCACCACCGTGCCGCAGATCTTCATCGGCGAGCAGCATATCGGCGGCTGCGACGACCTCTATGCGCTCGACGCCCGCGGCGGGCTCGACCCGCTACTCGTGGCGTGAAGCGCGCGGTCCGGACGCCGGAGTGAGCGTGAAATGATCCGCTACGACCTCGTCTGCGACAAGGACCATGCCTTCGACAGCTGGTTCCCCGACAGCGCGGCCTACGAGAAGCTTCTCGCCGGCGGGTTTGTCGCCTGCCCGCACTGCGGCTCCACGAAGGTGGCGAAGGCGATCATGGCGCCGGCTGTGAAGCGCACCGACAAGGGCCGGACGGCGCCTCCGCCGGCCCCGGCGGCCGGCCCGCCCGGCCCGGCGCCCGTTGCGCTCCTGTCGGAAAAGGAGCAGCAGATGCGCGCGTTCCTGCGCGCGGTGCGCCGTCACGTCGTGGAGAACGCCGAGAACGTCGGCGAACGCTTCCCCGACGAGGCCCGGCGCATCCATGCGGGCGAGACGGAGGAGCGCGCCATCTACGGCGATGCCTCGCTCGAGGAAGTGCGTTCCCTTCACGAGGAGGGTATCGAGGTGCTGCCGCTGCCGCGCCTGCCCGAAGAAGGCAACTGATCCGCCCCGGTGAACGGCTTTGACGCCGGTAGCGGCCGGCGTCAATCTGATCGGCACGAACAATGGAGCTTCCGGCCATGGCCGATCCCGCCTGGCGCGCCGTGCGCGGTCGCGTCCTCACTTTCCTTGTGCCGCCGCTCGGGGCGGCGGACGGGGCGAGCTATCGCTATCTCGCCGATGGCCTGGTGCTGGCGCGGGACGGCCGCATTGCAGCCGTCGGCGAGGCGAGCCCGCTTCTCGCGACGCTGCCGGCCGATACGCCGGTCGATCATTACCCGGACGGGCTCGTCCTGCCCGGGTTCATCGATCCGCACATCCATTTCCCGCAGACGCAGGTCATCGCCTCCTACGGTGCGCAACTGCTCGAATGGCTTCAGAAATACACTTTCGTCGAGGAGCAGCGTTTCGCCGATGCCGCGCATGCGGCCGAGCAGGCGGCGTTCTTCTTCGACGAACTCGCCCGCAACGGCACGACGACGGCGCTCGCCTTCTGCTCGGTGCATCCCGTTTCAGCGGACGCCTATTTCACCGAGGCCGAGCGGCGCGGCATGGGCATGCTCGGCGGCAAGGTGATGATGGATCGCAATGCGCCGCCGGCGCTCACGGATACGGCGCAAAGCGGATATGACGAGACGAAGGCGCTGATCGAGCGCTGGCATGGGCGCGGCCGCCAGCGCGTCGCCATCACGCCGCGCTTCGCTATCACCTCGACGCCGGAGCAGCTCGCGGCCGCCGGGGCGCTGAAGCGGGAGCACCCCGATCTTCTCGTGCAGACGCATCTGTCGGAGAACCGCGCCGAGATCGAGACGGTGCGCCGGCTCTTTCCCGAGGCCGCCGGCTATCTCGACGTCTACGATCGTTTCGGTCTCACCGGTGAGCGCAGCCTCTTCGGCCACTGCATCCATCTCACCGAGGCCGAGCGGCGGCGCATGGCCGAGACCGGCTCGGTCGCCGTCTTCTGCCCGACATCCAACCTATTCATCGGCAGCGGCCTCTTCGACATGGGACAGGCGCGCGAGGCGCCGGCCATGCGGGTCGCGGTGGCGACCGATGTCGGTGGCGGCACGAGCTTCTCCATGCTGCGCACCCTCGCCGAGGGCTACAAGGTACAGCAGCTCCTCGGCCGCAACTGGAGCGCGCTGGAAGCCTTCCACCTCGCGACCGCCGGCAATGCGGCGGCACTCGGCCTCGCCGGCGAGATCGGCACGCTGGAGCCAGGGGCCTTCGCCGATCTGGTGGTGCTCGATGCACACGCGACGCCGGTGATGGCGAACCGCATGGCCCGCATCGACGGCAACCTCGAGCAGGAGCTGTTCGTGCTCATGACGCTTGGCGACGATCGGGCCGTCCGCGCCACCTATGCAGCCGGCCGGCTCATCCACGCCGCGTCCTGATCAGGCCTTGCGGCTGGAGAGCCTCGCGATGGCCTCGGCCGTCTCGGCGGCCAGCCGAGCCATGAGCTCCGCCGCGCCCTGGCGGCGGGCGAGGCGCACGCCCTGGCCCGCCCAGAGCGAGAGGTATTCGGAGCGCCCCGCCTTGGCGGCAGCGGTGCGCATCGGCCGTGTCAGGGCGTTCTGCAGCGGGAAGGGGAGGATCGCACCCTTGGCGTCGATCGTCTCCATGAACCGGTTGGCGATGCCGCGGGCCGGCCGGCCAGAGAAGGCGCGGGTCACCCTTGTGGCATCCTCCTTCGCCGAGAGAATGGCCTCGCGATAGGCCTCGGGGATCCCGGCCTCGGCGCAGGTCAGGAAGGCGGTTCCCATCTGCACGGCGCTGGCCCCGAGCGCCAGGGCCGCCGCGATGCCGCGCCCGTCCATGATGCCGCCGGAGGCGACGACAGGGATCGACACTGCGTCGGCCACCTGCGGTACGAGCGCCATGGTGCCGATCATGGCGCGCTCGAAAGGCGCGGCGAAGGTGCCGCGATGGCCGCCGGCCTCGCTGCCCTGGGCGACGACGATATCGGCGCCGGCGGCCTCAACGGCCAGAGCCTCCTCGACAGTCGTCGCCGTCGCCGCAAAGAGCATGCCCTTCGCCTTGACGGCCGCCACAACATCCGCGCCGGGCAGGCCAAAGGTGACGCTGAAGAGACCCGCGCCGCTTTCCAGCACCGCCTCCACCTGCTCGGCAAAGGTCTTGCCGGGAGCGTTCGGCATCGCGGGGGCGGGCAGCGCCAGTTCCTCACAGAAGGGAGCGACGGCGGCAACCGCTGCTTCCGCCTCGGCTGGGGTCTGCGGCGCAGGCAGGGGCGCGAACAGGTTGATGCCGAAGGGACGCGTCGTCGCCGCACGCACGGCGGCGGCCGCATCGAGGATTTGCTGCGGCGACATATAGGCGGCGCCGATCGTGCCGAGGCCGCCGGCCTCGCTTACTGCCGCGACGAGGGCGGGCGTGTCGCCGCCGCCCGCCATCGGGGCCTGGATGACAGGGTGCGTGAGGTGGAGGCGCTGCATGATATCGGTCCGTTCACTCGGGAATGGACGAACGATAGCGCCATGCCATCCATCAGGAAAAATGGTTTTCGACGATCCCTGCCATCTATGAAAGAGATGGCCCGTGGTTGTCCTTACTTGCGCTCGAAGCCAGCTAGCTCGTCCGTCGAGCCCGGGGAGGGGTCGAGTGTCGCCCACCCCTTCTCGCTGCCGGTGGGCGGCAGCTTTGCGCGCTCGCGCCTGTCTCGCAGGATATGCGCCTTGGCGACCATGAAGGCTGTCACCGGTGCCGTCAGGAAGAGGAAGAGCGTGATGAGCAGTTCGTGAATGGACAGGGTGCCGCGCACCACCGCCGCATAGGCCATCGAGGCGATGAGGATGGAGCCGACGCCGAGAGTCGTCGCCTTGGTGGGGCCGTGCAGGCGGCGCATCATGTCCGGCAGCTTGGCGAGCGCGAAGGAACCGACGAGCAGGAAGAAGGCGCCGACGACGATGAGGGCGGCGATGAGGAATTCAGCGACGATGGGCATCGGTCCGTCCCTTGCCGGGGGTCATTCGATCACGTTGCCGCGCAGCAGGTACTTGCAGAACGACACCGTCGTGAGAAAGCCGACCATGGCGAAGAGCAGCGCTGCCTCGAAATAGGTCGGCGCCTCGAACAGCATGGCGATGACGACGATGAGCGCGATGGCGTTGATCACCATGGTGTCGAGGGCGAGGATGCGGTCGAGCACGTCGGGCCCTGCGACGATGCGGTAGACGTTGAGCACCACCGAAAGCCCGATGGCGACGAGCGCGATCTGGCAGGCGAGCGTGATCATTCGAAGATCCTCTTCAGCCGGGCCTCGTAGCGGGCCTTGATCTGGGCCACGGTGCCGGCCGGGTCGTCGACATCGAGGCAGTGGACGAGCAGCGCCCGCCCGTCGGCGGACAGGTCGGTACTGACCGTGCCCGGCGTCATGGTGATGGTGCCGGCGAGCGTTGTGATCGCCTCTGGTGCCGTGAGCTCGAGCGGAACGGTTATGAAGGTGGAGCGCAGGGCGTCGCCCCGGTGGAAGAGGACGAGCCGGGCGACCTGCACATTGGAGACGATGATATCCCACAGCACGACCAGCACGTATTCGACGATCACGAGCGGCGCGCCGATCTTCGGTCGCTCCGGCCAGTAGACGCTGGTGATCTGGGGAATGCCGATGCCGAGAATCAGCCCGAGCACCACGTGGCCGGCCGAGAAGTCATTGGCGAGCAGCAGCCAGACGAGCGTGATGAACAAGGTCAGGATGGGATGGGGGACGAGGATCTTGCGCATGGCTCAAAGTCCCGTCGCGCGGGCGGTCTTGATGGTGCCGAGAACCGCCTCGACATAGGCGCGCGTGTCGAGCGCCTGCTGCGCCGTCTCCGTGACGGCACGGGAGACGGGCGCGGCGAAGACCGACAGCAGGATCATGCCGGCGACGAGGGCGCCGGCGGCCATCGTCGGCAGCGCCCGGCGCTTCGGCTCATCCTCTTGCTCCTGCGGCGGCTGGGCGGCGCTCTTCCAAAAGAGCACGCTGCCGGCCCGGGCGAAGCCGACGAGCATGATGAAGCTACTACCGAGCACGATGGTCCAGATCAGGCCAGCATGGGCGGTCTCGCGCGTCGCGTCGAGGATGAGCAGCTTGCCGAGAAAGCCCGACAAGGGCGGCAAGCCGACCATGGCTATGGCCGCGAGGAAGAACAGCCCGCCATAGACGGAGTCGCGCGGGAAGGGGGGAGCGGCATTCAGCCGGTCGCGCGCCCGACCGCGCCGGACGGCGATGAGATCAACAAGGAGGAAGAGCGCCGCGCCGGCGAGGGTGCTGTGCAGGAGGTAGTAGAGGGCGGCGGCGACGCCGACCTGGTCGAAGAGGCCGACGGCGATCAACAGCGTGCCCATCGAGGCGACGACGGCAAAGCAGACGAGGTCGAGAAGCGTGCGGCTGGCGAGGACGCCGATGGCGCCGATGGCCAGGGTGACGATGGCGGCGGGAATAACCCAAGGTGCCGCGACGAGAGCCAACGGCCCGGCATCGGTACCGAAGACGAGGCCGTACATGCGCAGGACGGAATAGGCGCCGACCTTGGTCATGATGGCGAAGAGCGCGGCGACCGGCGCCGAGGCGGCGGCATAGGTCGTCGGCAGCCACCAGTGCAGCGGCACCAGTGCCGCCTTGATGGCGAAGACCATGAACAGCAGGAGCGCGCCAGTGCGAAGAAGCGCGATGTCTCCCGCGGCAACTTGGCCGGCCTTCACGGCCAGATCCGCCATGTTGAGCGTGCCGGTGACCGAATAAATGATGCCGACGGCGAAGAGGAAGAGCGTCGAGCCGATGAGGTTGATGGTGACGTACTGGAAGCCGGCCTTGAGCCGGCGCGGCCCGCCGCCGTGCAGCATGAGGCCGTAGGAGGCGATCAGCATCACTTCGAAGAAGACGAAGAGGTTGAAGAAGTCGCCGGTCAGGAAGGCGCCGTTGATGCCGAGCAGCTGAAACTGGAAGAGGGCGTGAAAATAGCGGCCGCGGCGATCCCAGCCGTGAATGGCGTAGACGACGACGATGAAGGCGAGACAGGCCGTCAGCAGGAGCATCATGGCCGACAGCCTGTCGAGCACTTGCACGATGCCGAAGGGTGCCGGCCAATTGCCGAGCAGATAGGCACGCGATTCGCCATCGCCGGCCAGCTGGTAGAGGCCGAAGGTGAGGAGGACGAGCATTAGCGTCGCGGCGATCGAGACAATGCGCTGGTGGAAGATGTCGTTGCGCGCGAACAGGATGAGATAGGCGGCGGTCAACGCCGGCAGCAGGGTGGGGGCGACGATCCAGTGGCTCATCGGGACGCCTCCCCGCCACGGGATTCGATATTCGCGCCTTCGTTCATCTCTCGCATGGCGACGTTGTCCGATCCCGTCTCGAGGAAGCTGCGCAAGGCCAGGACGACAATGAGCGCCGTCATACCGAAGGAGATGACGATGGCGGTCAGCACCAGCGCCTGCGGCAACGGATCCGTATAGGTGGTGGCGAGGGGGTGGATGATCGGCGGCTTGTCCACCACGAGCCGGCCCATCGCGAAGAGAAAGAGGTTCACCGCATAGGAGAGGAGAGCGAGCCCGATGATGACCGGGAAGGTGCGCGCCCTGAGAGTCATGTAGACGCCCGCCGCCGTGAGCGTGCCGATGGCGCTGGCGAGGAGAAATTCCATGCTCATTCGCCCGCTCCTTCCGTGGCGGCCGGCACCGGCAGAGGCATCTCCTCCGGCTTCAGCTTGATGTCCATGGGCCCCTCCGGCACCGGCTCGCGCTCGGCCCGCTGCTCGACGCGGGAGATCTGCGCGAGCGACAGCATCACGGCGCCGACCACGGTGAGGAAGACGCCGGTGTCGAAGCCCATGGCGGAGGCAAGCTCGAACTCGCCGACGACGGGCAGGTGCACATAGCCGAAGGTGCTCGTGAGGAAAGGCGCGCCGAAGAGCCACGCGCCGATGCCGGTAAGGCCGGCGACGATGATGCCGGCGCCGATCATGGCCTGGGCGTCCACCCGGGCGCGGTCGGCCGCGAAGGTGTAGCCGCTGGCGATGTACTGCATGATATAGGCGATGGCGACGATCAGGCCGGCGATGAAGCCGCCGCCGGGCTGGTTGTGACCGCGCAGGAATATGTAAGCGGCGACGGTGAGGGCGAGCGGCAGCAGCACGCGGGTGGCGACGACGAGGATGAGCGGGTGCGCGTCCTTGCCTTCTTCGCCCTGCCGCATGGCATCGAGGCGGCGGGCCGCCGCTCCGCGCAGCGCGTTGTCGAGCAGGGCGAAGATCGTCAGGGCGGCGATGCCGAGCACGATGATCTCACCGAAAGTGTCGAAGCCGCGGAAGTCGACCAGTGTCACGTTCACCACGTTCGTGCCGCCGCCACCGGGCTTCGACTGGGCGATGTGGAAATCGGAGATGGTGGTGAAGTCCCGCGTCATCACGGCATAGGCGATGCCGGCGATGCCAAGTCCGGCGACGAGGGCGATTGCCCCGTCGCGCAGGTGCACGCCGAGGCCCTTCTCGAGCACCGTTTCCTTCGGCAGGAGGTTGAGCGCGAGCAGCAGCAGGATCGTGGTCACCACCTCGACGGAGATCTGCGTCAGGGCGAGATCGGGTGCCGAGAACTGCAGGAAGGCAAGCGAAACGATGAGGCCGATGACGCTGGTGAGGACGAGCGTCAGCAGCCGGTCCGCATGGCGCAGGACGATGGCGAGCGCCGCCCCGAGAAGGACGGCCCAGGCGATGACGGCCGGCAGGTTGACCGCCATGGGCACTCGCTCGCCGGCGCCGTGCGGCGCATCGAAGAAGGCGACGAGGCCAACGGTGACGACAGCGACGATGGTGGCGCCCGCATAGGCTTGCAGCGACCCGGCGTGCGAGGCGTCGATGAAGCGGCGCGAGGCGAGGACGAGGGCGCCGATCGTCCTGTCGAACAGGCGCTTGGCTTCCGGCCGCGGCAGCGAGAGGCGCAGGCTGTTGGCGGCGTCGAAAGCCGCGAAGAGTGCCGCGCCGCCGGCGATCGCGACGAGGCTCATGAAGAGCGCGGGCGTCAGGCCGTGCCAGAGGGCAAGGTGGAACTCCGGCAGCGGCCCGCCGACGATCGCCGTCGCCGTGCGGATGACGACGGGCTCGGCGATGGCCGGCAGAAGGCCGATGGCGACGACCGGGACGACGAGCACGACGACCGGCAGCCACATGCCGAAGGGCGGATCGTGCGGGTGGTGCGGATAGTCGTCCCGGACGGGGCCGAGGAAGGTGCGGATGGCGAAGCGGGCCGAATAGGCGACCGAAAGGAGCGCGCCGAGCGTGGCCAGCGCGGGGACGAGCCAGGCCGTGCCGGCGTAGGCGGTGTGCGACGCCTCCTCCAGCATCATCTCCTTTGACAGGAAGCCGTTGAGGAGCGGGATGCCCGCCATGGACGCGGCGGCGACGAGGGCGAGCGTAGCGGTGATCGGCATCAGCGTCATGAGACCGCCGAGGCGACGGATGTCGCGTGTGTGCGCCTCGTGGTCGACAATGCCGGCGCTCATGAAAAGCGGCGCCTTGAAGGTGGCATGGTTGAGGATGTGGAAGGCGCAGGCGATGGCTGCCATGGGTGTGCCGAAGCCGAGCAGCATCACCATGAGGCCGAGGTGGCTGACGGTGGAGAAAGCAAGCAGGGCCTTGAGATCGTCCTTGAAGATGGCGATCCAGGCTCCGACGATCATGGTGACGAGGCCCGCCGACGTGACTGTGAGGAACCACATGTCGGTGCCGGCGAGCGCCGGCCACAGGCGCGCCAGCAGGAAGACGCCCGCCTTCACCATGGTGGCCGAGTGCAGGTAGGCGGAGACCGGCGTCGGCGCCGCCATGGCGTGGGGCAGCCAGAAATGGAAGGGAAACTGTGCCGACTTCGTGAAGGCGCCGAGGAGGATCAGCACCAACGCCGGGCCGTAGAGCGGAGATGCCTTGATGATCTCGCCGCGCGCGAGGATCTCCGTGAGCTCGTAGCTGCCGGCGATCTGGCCGAGGATGAGCATGCCGGCGATGAGGCATAGCCCGCCGCCGCCGGTCACCGCCAGCGCCATGCGGGCGCCCTGGCGCGCTTCGGGCAAGTGCCGCCAGTAGCCGATGAGCAGGAACGACGAGAGCGAGGTGAGCTCCCAGAACACAAGCATCATCAGGATGTTGTTCGACAAGGCGATGCCGACCATGGCGCCCTGGAACAGCAGGAGATAGGTATAGAACACGCCCATCGGATCCCGGCGGTCGAGATAGAAGCGGGCGTAGAGGATGATGAGCAGGCCGATGCCGAGGATGAGCGCGGCGAAGAACAGGCCGAGGCCGTCGACGAAGAAGGAGAAGCGCAGACCGACCGGCGCCAGCCACTCGACGCTCCAGGCCGGTACCTCGCCCCGGTAGACGGCGGGCACCTCGGTCAGGAGCAGCACGAGCGCGGCGAGCGTGAACGCCCCCGCGAGACTGGCGCATGCATTACGGCCGGATCGAATGGAGAAGACGGGGAAGACGGCTCCGAGAAACGGTAGCAGGGTGATGAGCGCCAGTTTCATGCGAGTGCGTCGTTCCCACCTTCGATTGACCGCATCCGACCACCCCTCCAGGCGTGCCAGCGCGCCGGGCAGGGCCGTTCACAAGGTCGTGAGTCCCTCTCGGGCCGGCATGCGGGAGGACTCCCGCTGCCGGGACGGGAGCCGGCGACGTCGTTGCCGACGGGCGCCCTTCTCATCCGGCCCGGTCGTCATCCAGCCGGAAGCCCGCGAAGGGCAGCGGAAAGATGCCGACGGGGGGATGTGCCATCCCCGTTGCGCGCGGGTCAAGACTTTCAGGCGCTGCGCCGGTCGTTTTGTGCAGCGCAGCAAAAGCTTCAGGGCAGCCGCCGTTCCTCGAAGAAATCGGCAATGCCGGCGTTCGTCGCACTGTCGGCGGCCTCGATCGCTTCCTTGACGCGGTTACGGTAGCTCATCATGGCGTTGAGGAGCTGGGCCGCATCGTGGGACAGGCCGAAGCGCAGCCAGCTCTCGATGGTGCTCTCCGGCAAGCCTGTGCGGTCGCAGAACTCACGCATGGAGGAGAAGCCGAGTCCGGCCACGGTCGCACGGAACGCGTCCGGGCTCATGCGCTGCTTGAGCGCATGGGTATGAACGCGTTCCATGACATGGCCGAGGTCGTCGAGGGCCGTTTTCAGCGATCGCTTGGCAAGGTCGGGCAGGCGCGGTGCCATTGTCGTGCCTCCGTCGCAGCCGCTCCCATGGAGCGGACATCATGCGCCATGGCGGCGGCGGCGCAAGCTCCCGCCTCCCCATCCTTCCTGCCCAAAGCCGCCGCTCCTGCGTGATATGTCAGCCTCTTGGCCGGGTTCGCCAGTCGCTGGTGAGTCGAATTTGCCCCCGGTGCGCATACCATCAGGTTGGTGTCGGCCGCAACCGCATGCCGTCGGCCCCAGCGCCCGTTCGGCGGCAAGGAATCGCTGCAGGGAGAGGCTTTCTCCGCGTGCCCAACACCCTCTTTCCTTTCATGCATTGCGTCTTTTTCTTTAATCACGGTGGAATTTTCAGATGCAGCAGATTGTTTCCAGGCTGACACATGGCGTTCGCCAACAGACGGGCAGAAACGGATTTGCCTCGGATCTGGACAGTCTCGTCTTGGCCTGTGCGACAAAAATCAACGCCGCATGCCTCTATCTGGCGCATGCCTTCCGGGTTCTCTTCTTTCGAGCCGGACAATACGGGGCGCAATGGGCCTACCTCCTTATCCGGCGGAAACTCTTAGCTGCCCTCGGCTACGGCGCTTTCCTGTCCGTCAATCTCCTGCACCATGTGCCGGTCGTCGGACACGGCATCGCGATCACGCTCAGCGGGCTCATCCTCGAGAAATATGGCCGCTGGCTCTGCAGCGTCCACTTCCACCGGGCGCCCGATCGGGCCGGACGGCTTTCCGGAATGCAGGACCTGCTGCGCGGCAATGTGACCGTGGTGCCGATCCAGTTCTTCGATCCGGCCTATTACCAGCAGCATTTCCCCGGCCGATCCCTCATCACGATGGAGGCTCTGCTGCATTTCCTGCTCGTCGGCCGCTGGCGGCGTATGAGCCCGACGCCGTGGTTCTCTTATCCCGTCTACCTCAGGAAGAACCCGGATATCGCGGGCTGGGGAGGCGAGCCTTTCCGACATTTCGTCACCTTCGGGCTCCGGGAGGGCCGCAGCGCCAGCGACATGTTCAATCCGGCCGGCTATCTCGCTGCCAATCCGGACGTGGCGGCTGGCGGCATGCCGGCGCTGGAGCATTTCGTATGCTATGGCCAGGTGGAGCGGCGGCGCGGCGTGCCCCTGCCGCCGGGACCCGAAGAGCCCCGTTTTGCCGGCAGCGACCACGATGCCGACCACTACCTGCGCAAGATCCTGGCTCTGCCACGCCCCGGCGCGATGCAGCACCTCTTCGGCTGGACCGCACGCGCGGCCGTCGATGTCATCATCCCCGTTTATCGCGGCAAGTGCGAGACCATCACCTGTCTCTACCGCGTGCTCTCGGCCGCCAACGGGACGGCCTCCTGCGTCGTCGTTGTCGACGATTGCTCACCGGAAGAGGATCTGTCGGACATCCTCAAGCTCCTCGCCAAGAAGGGCTACATCCGGCTGATCAGGAACCCTGTGAACGAAGGCTTCGTCAGGTCCGTCAACAAGGCGATGCAGCTTCACCCGGCCCGTGACGTCATCCTGCTGAACTCCGACACGGAAGTGTTCGGCGACTGGATCGACCGCTTGCGGAAGGCCGCGCAGGCGGATGCGCGCTTCGGCACCGTGACGCCCCTGACGAACAACGGGACGGTCTGCTCTTATCCCTTCTTCAACGAAGACAACGACCGGCCGCTCGAGGTTCCCTATGCGGAGATCGACCGCATCGCCGCCTCAGTGAATGCGGGAGAGCCTATCGAGCTGCCGACCGCCATCGGCTTCTGCATGTACATCAAGCGGGAGCTCATCGACAGGATAGGCTATTTCGATGCGGAGGCATTCGGGACAGGTTACGGCGAGGAGAACGACTTTTCGCTGCGCGCGATCGATGCTGGTTGGAAGAACGTCGCCGCCCCGAATGTCTTCGTCCGGCACCTCGGTGCGACGTCGTTCCGCGAAGAGCGGCGGGAGCGGATCGAGCACGCCATGCGGGTCATCGACGAGCGGCATCCGCACTATCAGACCGAGGTGCAGGCCTTCCTCAAGGCGGATCCACTGCGAAACGCGCGCGAGCAGATCGACCGGGAGCGCTTGCGACGTGCGTGCCGCGCCCAGAACGTGCTGCTCGTCAGCCATATTCGCGGAGGCGGTACGGAGCAGCACGTGCGCGAGGAGATGCGCCGCCTGGAGGCGGCAGGATATGGCGTCTTCCGTGCCGTGGCCGATCCGAGGTTCCATGACCGTTTCGATATCGTCGGCGCGCATGTCGCGAAGATGCCGATGCTTTCGGCGCTCCACACCGGGCTCGACCTGCAGCTGCTGCAACACCTGGCGGACGATCTGGCGATCACGGAGGTCCACGTCCACCACATCATGGATTTCGGCGCTCGTCCGGCCTCGAGCGTGACAAATCTCCTCAGACACCTGCAGCGGCCGTGGCGCGTCGTCGTGCACGACTATTTCGGCATCTGCCCGCGTGTGAACCTCATCGACACCAAGGGCATCTACTGCGGGGAGCCGGGTGACTCTGCCTGCCAAACCTGTTTGCAGGCCAGTCCGACCGAGTTCGGCGTGCCCGACATCCGGGCGTGGCGGGCCGATTACCATGAACTGCTCGCCGGAGCGCAGGCCGTGGTCGTACCCGATGAGGACGTGGCCAGGCGACTGCGCGGCTACTTTCCCGATATCGGCTTCCAGATCCGGCCGCACGACGATGTCATGCCGATGCCGCTGCTCAAGCGACCGCGTCCCGGTTCCCGCATCCTGCGCGTCGGCGTTCTCGGCGCCATCTCCGCCATCAAGGGTTTCGAGAAACTCATCGACTGCGCGACTGACGCCCGGCTGCGCGGTCTGCCCGTCGAGTTCGTCGTCATCGGCTATACCGAGAACGACGACAGGGCGGCGCAGGCCGGGATCACGGTAACCGGACCCTACGACAATGCGACCGTTCTCGAAACCATCGATGCCCTCGATATCGACGTCATCTTCCTGCCTTCCGTCTGGCCGGAAACCTATTCCTACACCCTCTCGCTGGCATTGCGCGCGGCGCGGCCGATCATCGTGTTCGACGTCGGCGCCGCGGCGCGACGGATCCGCGGATTACACGGCCACAAGCTGGTTCCGCTGCATTACAACGGCTGGAGGATCAACAATACGATCCTCGAGCTTCTGCCCTAGAGTGATCGTGACCGGCTCGGACCGGATCTGACCTCGAACGCGGGGCTTGGCAGGGGGGCCGAGAGAGCCGCAGCGGCGCGAAACCTGCGGGACGAGACGGTTGGGCGTCCGGCCGCGACCTGCTATCCTGTCGACGTCACAGGGTCGAGACGAGGTGTGCTGTGGATGGCACGAAGCTGAGCGGCGGAGTACGGACCTCGGATGAGGTCGCGCTGACGAGCGGGCAGCGGCTGCTCCTGCTTGCCGTCTCGGCCGTTTTCGGCGTCGCGCTCATGGCGGCGGGGCTCTTCTTCTGGAGCCAGTCGTCCCAGGCCGTTTTCGCCGACTGGCTGCTCACGGCGATCGCCGGTTGCTTCTGACGGGATGAATGATCGCTTCGGCGGAAGCCGTGCGGCGCCGCGCCGCTTCGGATGTGCGCGCTAGCCCGTGTTCCGTCTTGTTCCAGCGGAACGGGCTGCAGATGAGTTCGATCGCACCCAGCCAGGCGGCGAAGGAAATCAGCACGAAATAGAGCGGCATGAGCGCGACATAGGGCGCGAGCCGCTGCAGCTTCCGGCGACGCAGGCCGATGCAGGCGGGTACGAGCATGGCAAGGCCGCCCGCCGCGAAGAGTGTGAGGCCGATGGCGGCGACGGCGCGGCGAACCGGCTCGTCGGCGGCGAGCAGGCTGCCGTCGGCGAGCATGCGCACCGATGCGATGAGGAAGATGGGGAAGAACAGCGCCGTCAACACGGTCCCGGCCACCGTTGCGAAGGCGCCCAGAGTGCCGGCGGGGCCCAGCTGCCGCAGCGCGGTTCGCGGTTCGCGCGTATGCGTGACGCACACCTGGAGCCATCCCTTCATCCATCGCGCACGCTGGGCGAGCCAGGCGCGCAGCCGGGCCGGCGCCTCCTCCCGCGTCGTTGACGGCAGGTCCTCGACCGCGTAGCCGAGCCGCGCCAGCCTGAGGCCGAGGTCGGCATCCTCGGTGACATTCCAGGCATCCCAGGCATGGACCCTGCGCAACACCGCCGTCCGGAAATGATTGGACGTGCCGCCGAGCGGCACAGGGAAACCGAAGGTGGCAAGGCCCGGATTGATGACATCGAACAGCACCGCATATTCGATGGCGAACAGGCGCGTCAGCAGGCTGTCGTCGACATTGTCGATGGCGAGGTGCGCTTGCAGGCAGGCGACATGCGCGGGCGCGGCGGCCAGATGCGCGGCCGCTAGGCGCAACTGCTGCGGCTCAGGCACGTCCTCGGCATCGTAGACGACCGTATATTCGCCGCGTGCCAGTTGCAGCGCCAAGTTGAGCGCGCGGGGCTTGGTGCGCGGCAGGCCCGGTGGCGCGACGACGACCTCGAACCAGGGCGGCAGCGTCTGACGGCGCAGCGCCACGGCGGTCGTCGCGTCGTCGCTCTCGACGACGAGCTTGATATCGAGCTTGGCCGGCGGATAATCGAGATCCTCAAGGGCGGTGAGGAGCTGCGGCAGGACGCGCTCTTCCCTGTGCAGGGGTACGATGACGGTATAGGTCGGCAGCGCGTGATCCTCCGGGCTGCGCCGCGGCGGGTGCCGGGGCGGCTCCAGGCAGCAGGCGAGGCGCACCGTCACCATGGCGATGAAGACGAGGCCGCACAGCGAGGCGAACAGGCCGAAGGCTGCCGCCGGCGCCCGGACGAGGAAGAAGCTCATGACGCCCACGGCGAGCGCGAGCAGGCCGATTTGCGGGCCGCTCATCTGACCGCGGTAGGAGAGCGCGGCGGCCGCATCGGCAAGACCATTGGCGGCAAGATGGGCGATGTGTCGGGGAAAGGCACGCATCGCCAGCCTCGTCAGCAGACGCGGCGTCGTGAGCGCCACGCCGGCATCGTGCCAGCGGGCGTGCTGCTCCATGAACCGGCCGAGATGACGCACGCCCGGCGCGATGGCGAAGCGCAGGCCCTGCTCGTCAGGGTGCAGCGGCACAACCCCGGCGGTCAGACATTCGGGGAAACGTGCGCCGGTGCCAATGCGCATGTTGCGGCGCAGGAACGGCATGCCAACGGCCTCGGCGACGGCGGCATAGAGCCTCTCCTCGTCGATGGCGCCGCACGCGAGAAGTGCTTCGAAGGGTGAGACCCGCCATAGGTATGCACGTCGGCGGGCCTCGGCGAGAGCCTGTCCCGACACGCCGTGCTGCAGCAGAAAACCGATTTCGTCCGTGTCTGCCCCGCAATCAAAACTTGTATAGTTCAAATAGACATCTTCGCTTTGTTGATCTAAATGCCATTGATTTCCCCCGACGGCTTCGGGGGAGAGAATTTCACTCTTCATCTATTATGCCCCGTAACCCGCAGACAGATTATCCACAGGCGGAATTTTGTAAATTTGTTTGTTTCGAAGAGCCGGGCTCGGTGCTCGGTAGCGCCGCGACCCCCTTGCCGGCACGGGCGCCCTTGGCGCACAACTGCAGATATCAGCCGGCAGGTTCTCAAGGAGGCGGAGTGTTCAAGGCATCGCTGCTTCGATTGCTCGTCCTCGTGTTCCTCGGCGGACCTGTCCTTGCGGCCGAGGCGGACGGTCCCATCGTGCCCAATTTCTGGGACACGCGGACGCGCATCGAGAAGCCGGACCTGTCCTGGGTCCGGGTCGTGCGGGTGATGACGGACGATGAGTTTCCGCCGCTGCATTTCGCGGGTCCCGACGGTGTGCCTACTGGCTTCGCGGTCGAGCTTGCGCGCGCCGCCTGTGAGGTGCTGTCGGTTGCCTGCACCATCCAGGCGCGCCGATTCGACACGCTGCTGCCGGCGCTTGAAGCCGGCCACGGCGACGTGGTGGCTGCCGGCATTGCCATCACCGCATCTCTGAGGGAGGGCTTTGCCGTCACGGCCCCCTTCCACCGCATGCCGGCGCGCTTCGTCGTGCGCCGTGAGAAGGCGCCGGACAGACTTACGCCCGAGGTGCTCGCCGGCCGCTCCATCGCGGTGATTGCCGGCAGCGCGCACGAAGCCTTCCTGAAAGCCTATTTCCCCGAGACCGAGGCGAAGCCCTATGCGAATCTGATCGCGGCGCGTGAGGCGTTGAGGGCGGGCGAAGTCGATTACCTGTTCGGCGACGGCATGAGCCTTGCCCTGTGGCTCAACGGGCGTGTGGCCGACGATTGCTGCCGCTTCGTCGGCGGCCCCTATCTCGAGAGCCGCTATTTCGGCGAGGGTGTGGGCTTCGTGCTGCGTAAGGACGACAAGGTGCTGAGGCGCGCATTCGACTACGCGCTGCAGCGCCTTTGGGACAACGGCACCTATGCCGAGCTCTACCTGCGCCATTTCCCGGTCGGCTTCTATTGACCTTTCCGGAATTTGGCGGGAAATGCCGCGTTGACGCGCGGGGGTGCCCTACCTAGTGTCCGCCCGCCCTGGCCTCGGCCCAGATCGGCGGCCGGCCCCTCATTCTTGAAGAGACCTGTATCATGACGCATCCGCTCCATCTCGATCCCGCGCTCGTCGAGGCCGCCCGCGCCTCGGCCGCCTGGCCGTTCGAGGAAGCGCGCAAACTCGTTGCGCGCCTGGAGCGGTCGGGCAAGAAAGAGGCGCTGTTCGAGACGGGATACGGCCCCTCGGGCCTGCCGCACATCGGCACCTTCGGCGAGGTGGCGCGCACCTCCATGGTGCGTCACGCCTTCCGCGTGCTGACGGAAGACCGCATCCCGACGCGGCTCGTCGCCTTCTCGGACGACATGGACGGGCTGCGCAAGGTGCCGGACAACGTGCCGAACCGCGAGATGCTCGCCGCGCATATCGGCAAGCCGCTGACGCGGGTGCCCGATCCCTTCGGCACGCACGAGAGTTTCGGCCACCACAACAACGCGCGCCTGCGCGCCTTCCTCGACGCCTTCGGCTTCGACTACACCTTCATGTCGGCGACCGAGTGCTACACCTCGGGCCGCTTCGACGCCACGCTGCGCCTCGTCGTCGAGCGCTATGACGAGGTGATGGCGATCATGCTGCCGAGCCTGAGGGCAGAGCGGGCGCAGAGCTATTCGCCCTTCCTGCCCGTCCATCCGAAGACCGGCATCGTGATGCAGGTACCGATCGAGGAGGTGAGGAAGGACAGCGCCACCATCGTCTGGCGCGATCCCGCGACGGGCGAGCGCTTCGAGACACCGGTCACTGGCGGCCATGCCAAGCTGCAATGGAAGCCGGACTGGGCCATGCGCTGGGTGGCGCTCGGAGTCGACTACGAGATGGCGGGCAAGGACCTCATCGATTCCGTGCGTCTGTCGGGCCAGATTGCCCGCGCGCTCGGTGCGCCGCCGCCCGAGGGTTTCAACTACGAGCTTTTCCTCGACGAGAACGGTCAGAAGATCTCGAAGTCGAAGGGCAACGGCCTGACCATCGAGGAGTGGCTGCGCTACGGCACGCCCGAAAGCCTCGCCCTCTTCATGTACAACAAGCCGCGCGAGGCCAAGCGCCTGTTCTTCGACGTCATCCCGCGCCACGTCGACGATTATCTCGGCTTCCTCAACGCATACGGCCGGCAGGAGTGGAAGCACCGGCTCGGCAATCCGGCCTGGCACATCCATGCCGGCGAGCCGCCGGCGCCCGAGACGATCGAGGCGGCCGGCGCCAACGGGACGTCGACGCAACTTACCTTCGGCATGCTGCTCAACCTTGCCGGCGTCGCCAATACCGAGGATCCGGCGGTGCTGTGGGGCTTCATCCGGCGCTATGCGCCTGGCGCGTCGCCTGAGACGCATCCGCGCCTCGACAAGCTCGTCGGCCATGCCGTCAACTACTTCCGGGACTTCGTGCGCCCGGCCAAGACGTTCCGGGCGGCGAGCGAGGCGGAGCGGGAGGCGCTCGCCGATCTCGACAACGAGCTTGCGGCGTTCGAAGGATCGAGCGACGCCGATGCCCTTCAGGCGGTCGTCTACGAGGTCGGTCGCCGGCACTTCCCCGATCTCAGCGGCAAGACGAAGAGTCCGGACGGGCGTCCGGGCGTCTCGCAGCAGTGGTTCTCGAGCGTCTACCAGGTGCTGCTCGGCGAGGAACGCGGGCCGCGCTTCGGTTCCTTCATCGCCCTCTATGGCGTCGCGGAGACCCGGGCGCTGATCGAGAAGGCACTGTCCGGCGCGCTCCTGGCTGAGCACGAGGCTTTCCTCGCGGCGCGTTGAGCCGGCCCAAGGTGCGGCGCGCCGTTTCCGGACGGCCCCGGGGGGCGCAACGTGCCGTGCCATGGCGCGACCGCGCCTGCCGGGCTATGGTCCCGGCGTTCGATGAGGTGGGACGATGACGGCAGCGCGCGACGAAGACACGCATTTCGGCTTCTCGAACGTGAGGCTCACGGACAAGCAGCGCCTCGTCGACGATGTCTTTCACAAGGTCGCCAGCCGTTACGACCTGATGAACGACCTCATGTCGGGCGGCCTGCACCGGGCGTGGAAGGATGCCCTCGTCTCCACACTGCGACCGCCGCGGCACCGGCCCTTTCACCATCTCGACGTCGCCGGCGGCACCGGTGACATCGCCTTCCGCGTGAGCGACGCCGGCGGGCCGGATACCAAGGTCACGGTGCTCGACATCAACGGCGAGATGCTCGCTGTCGGGCGCGCCCGGGCGGCGGCGCGCCATGCGCACGACATCGAGTTCGTGCAGGGCAATGCCGAGAGCCTGCCCTTTCCGGACCGCAGCTTCGATGCCTATACGATCGCCTTCGGCATCCGCAACGTGCCGCGCATCGAACTTGCCCTGAAGGAGGCGCACCGCGTGCTGAAGCGCGGCGGCCGCTTCCTGTGCCTCGAGTTCAGCCGGGTCGACGTGCCGGTGCTCGATGCGATCTACGACGCCTATTCCTTCAATGTCATCCCGGCGATGGGCCGCATGGTGACGGGTGACGGCGAGCCGTATCGCTATCTCGTCGAATCGATCCGCAAGTTCCCCAAGGCCCGCGCCTTTGCCGGCATGATCGAGGAAGCAGGCTTCGTGCGTGTCACCGCCCGGCCGATGACGGGCGGCATCGTTGCCCTGCATTCCGGCTGGAAGATCTGAGGCGCTCGTGATCTCAGCGCTCGTCCACTGCTTCAGGCTCGCCCGCGTCGGCTTCGTGCTGGCGCGCGAAGGGGCGCTCTCCCTGACCGACGTCGCCCCGCTGCCGCCGGCGATGCGCCTCATGATCTCGCTCGGTCGCATCGTCGAGCGGCGCGGCGCGCGCGAGAGCGGATCGCGCCTTGCGGCGGCGATGACGCGGCTCGGGCCCTCCTACGTCAAGTTCGGCCAGTTCCTGGCGACGCGGCCCGACGTCGTCGGCGTGCGCGCGGCGGCCGATCTCGAGAGCCTGCAGGACCGGCTGCCGCCCTTTCCGCGCGAGGAGGCGGTGCGCACCATCGAGGAATCCTTCGATGTGCCGATCGAAAGGCTCTTCAGCGACTTCGGCCCGGCGCTCGCCGCGGCCTCCATCGCCCAGGTGCACAGGGCACGCATCGGCGAGGGTGAGGGAGCGCTGACGGTCGCGGTCAAGGTGCTGCGGCCGGGGGTGCGCGAGCGCTTCGCGCGCGATCTCGCCTCCATGCGCTTTGCCGCCGCCATGGCGGAGCGCCTGTTCCCGTCCATGCGGCGCCTCAGGCCCATCGAGGTGGTGGAGACGCTGGCGCGCTCCGTCGCCATGGAGATGGACCTGAGGCTCGAGGCAGCGGCGCTCTCGGAGCTCGGCGAGAACACCCGCGACGACGTCGACTTCCGCGTACCTCAGGTGAAGTGGGACCTGACCGCTCGCGACGTCATGACGAGCGAGTGGGTGGACGGCACGCCGCTGTCAGACATGGCGGCGCTGGTCGCCGCCGGCCACGACCGCGTGGTGCTGGCGCGCACGGTCATCCAGTCCTTCCTGCGCCAGGCGCTGCGCGACGGCTTCTTCCATGCCGACATGCACCCCGGCAATCTCTTCGTCGATCCCGAGGGGCGGCTCGTCGCGGTCGACTGCGGCATCATGGGCCGGCTCGGCCACAAGGAACGGCGCTTTCTCGCCGAGATCCTCCTCGGCTTCATCACGCGCAACTACCGCCGCGTGGCGGAGGTGCATTTCGAGGCGGGCTACGTGCCGCGCCACCACAGCATCGCGGATTTCGCCCAGGCCATCCGCGCCATCGGCGAGCCGATCCACGACCGGCGCGCCGACGAAATCTCGATGGCGAAGCTCCTGACGCTGCTCTTCGAGATCACGGCGCTGTTCGACATGAACACGCGCACCGAGCTCGTGATGCTGCAGAAGACCATGGTGGTGGTCGAGGGCGTGGCGCGCTCCCTCGACCCGCGCCTCGACATGTGGTCGACGGCCGACCCGGTCGTGCGCCAGTGGATCGAGCGCAACCTCGGCCCCGTCGGCCGGCTGGAGGAGGCCGGGCGCGGCGCTTTGTCGATCGCGGGCTTCGCCGGGCACCTGCCGTCGATCCTCAACCGCGGCGAGCGCATCGTCGAGCAGCTCGAGATCGCCGGCGAGCGCGGCTTCCTGCTCGCGCCGGAAAGCGTTGCCGACATCGGCCGCGCCGAGGCCCGCCGCGCCCGTTGGGGCAATCTGGCGCTATGGGCTATCGCCGCCATCCTGGCCGCCATGTGGCTCGGCGGCTGAAAATCCGCCGCTCTGCACGTTAAGGTTGATTCTTCATTTCCGCTTCGAAGGCATCCTTGGAGCGCTGAACTGTTTGCGCGCTGTGCACGACGCGCTAGTTTGCGCGTCGCGCCGCGCCGGCCTCGCTCGCCGAAAGCGCCCGGCGCCGGATCGATCCTCGACGGGAGCGGCGCGTGACCAAGCGTATCCTTCTCATCATCGGTGGCGGAATCGCGGCCTACAAGTCGCTCGATCTCATCCGCCGCTTGAAGGAGCGCGGCCATGAGGTGCGTGTGATCCTGACGAAGGGCGGCGCCGAATTCATCACGCCGCTCTCCGTCGCCAGCCTGTCGCGCGAGCGCGCATTTACCGACCTCTTCTCGCTGACGGATGAGGCGGACATCGGCCACATCGAACTGTCGCGCTCGGCGGACCTCCTCGTCGTCGCGCCGGCGACGGCCGACCTGCTCGCGAAGATGGCCGGCGGCCATGCCGATGATCTCGCCTCGACGGCGCTTCTTGCCACCGACAAGCCGGTCCTCGTCGCCCCGGCGATGAACCCGCGCATGTGGCAGCACCCCGCGACGCGCCGCAACATGGCGCTCCTCCAGGCCGACGGCGTTACCGTCGTCGGACCGAACGAGGGGGCCATGGCCGAGCGCGGCGAGTTCGGCCCCGGACGCATGGCCGAGCCGATGGAGATTCTCGCCGCCGTCGAGCGGCTTCTCGGCGGTGCGGACCTGCCGCTCGCCGGCCGCCACGTTCTCGTCACGTCGGGCCCGACGCACGAGCCGATCGATCCCGTGCGCTACATCGCCAACCGCTCCTCCGGGCGCCAGGGGCACGCCATCGCGGCCGCCGCGGCCGCCGCCGGGGCGCGGGTGACGCTCGTGTCCGGGCCGGTCGCCATCGCCCCACCCGCGGGGGTGACGACGGTGGCCGTCGAGACCGCCCGCGAGATGCTGGCGGCGGTCGAGGCGGCGCTACCGGCCGATGCCGCAGTCTTCGCCGCGGCGGTGGCGGACTGGCGCACGGCGGGCGAAGCCGCTCAGAAGATGAAGAAGAACGGCAAGGGGGCGCCCAGGCTCACCCTCGTCGAGAACCCCGACATCCTCGCCACCATCGCGCATCGTGCCGAGCAGCGGCCCGGCATCGTCGTCGGCTTCGCGGCCGAGACGGAGAAGGTGGTGGAGCATGCCCGCCAGAAGCGTCTGCGCAAGGGCTGCGACTGGATCGTCGCCAATGACGTCGGCCCCGGCACGGGGGTGATGGGCGGCACGCGCAACACGGTGCATCTCGTCACCGGCGAGGGCGTCGAGGACTGGCCGACCATGGACAAGGACGAGGTGGCGCGCCGGCTCGTGGCCCGCATCGCCGCCGCCATGCCGAAGGGATCCGCATGACACCGACGCCGCCTGCCGAACCGCACGTGGAGGTCGTGCGCCTGCCGCATGCGGGTGACCTGCCGCTGCCGCGCTACGAGAGCGCGCATGCCGCCGGGCTCGATCTGATGGCGGCCGTGCCCGCCGATGGGCCGGTGACGCTGCCGCCCGGCGGCCGCGCGCTCGTGCCCACCGGTTTCGCGATGGCGCTGCCTCCCGGCTATGAGGCGCAGGTGCGGCCACGCTCCGGTCTCGCCCTGAAGCACGGCGTGACCGTTCTCAACGCGCCGGGGACTGTGGATGCGGATTACCGCGGCGAGATCGGTGTTATTCTGATCAACACGGGTGCAGCGGATTTTACGGTGAGCCGCGGTATGCGCATTGCACAGCTGGTCGTCGCGCCCGTGCGGCAGGTCCGGTTGGCGGAAGTCGACCGGCTGGGCGCGACGGAACGCGGCGCCGGCGGTTTCGGGTCGACCGGCATGTGACCCGCGAGAAGCAGACGAAGAGGAACGACGACAATGATCCTGCTCTCCCGGCGCAGCCTTCTCGCCATTGCCGCTGTCGTCGACGTGGCCATCCACGCACGGCCGAGCCCGGTGGCGGCGAAACTGCTCGCGGCCCGTCACAACCTGCCGCCGCGTCATCTTGAGACGGTGCTGCAGCAACTCGTGCGGGCCGGCATCCTCAAGGGAGTTCGGGGACCGCGCGGCGGCTATGAACTCGCGCGTGAGCGCCGCCGCATCACGGCCGGCGAGATCGTGCGGGCGGCGATGGCGACCTCAACGGAGGAATCGCTGCCGCCCGTGCCGGAATCCGCCCTCGTCGACCTCGTCGTCGGGCCGGTAGTGCGCGATGCCGGGGAGGCCTTTCTCAGGATCCTCGATGAATCGACGGTCGAAGACCTGTGCCGACGCGCCGAGGAGGCCGCGGTCTTCGGGCTCGTGCCGTCGTCGGTCGATTTTACGATATAGAATGTGATTATAGGAATATTATCGACAGTCTTTGTGTAAATATGCTATCGGGGCTGAGGTTCAATCACCTGGCCTGCCTTTCATTTCTGTGGCAGGCCGGCAGCAGGGTGGAGACGAGATCATGGCCGAACCAGCCACCAAGCCCGCAACGGACAAGCAACATGTGCCCGGGCGCGGGCGGATCTACAATTCGATCACCGAGACGATCGGCGACACGCCCCTGGTGCGGCTCGACCGGCTGGCGAAGGACAAGGGCGTCAAGGCCAACCTCCTCGCCAAGCTCGAGTTCTTCAATCCCATCGCCAGCGTGAAGGACCGCATCGGCGTCAGCATGATCGACGACCTCGAGGAGCGCGGCCTGATCAGGCCGGGCGCGACGCTCATCGAGCCGACCTCGGGCAACACCGGCATCGCGCTCGCCTTCGTCGCCGCCGCGCGTGGCTATCGCCTCATCCTCGTCATGCCGGAGACGATGTCGATCGAGCGGCGCAAAATGCTCGCCTTGCTCGGCGCCGAACTCGTCCTCACCCCCGGCCCGCAGGGCATGCGCGGCGCCGTCAACCGCGCCGAGGAACTGAAGAACGAGATCCCCGGCTCCATCATCCCCCAGCAGTTTGCCAACCCGGCCAATCCGGCCATTCACCGTCGCACCACTGCGGAGGAGATCTGGAACGACACCAACGGCGCGGTGGACATCTTCGTCTCGGGCGTCGGCACCGGCGGCACCATCACCGGCGTCGGCCAGGTACTGAAGCCGCGCAAGCCCTCGCTGCGCGTCGTCGCGGTCGAACCCGAGGATTCGCCCGTTCTTTCCGGCGGCCAGCCCGGCCCGCACAAGATCCAGGGCATCGGCGCCGGCTTCGTGCCGCAGGTGCTCGACCGCTCGGTCATCGACGAGGTGGTGACGGTGGGCAACCAGACGGCCTTCGACACCGCGCGCCTGGTCGCCCGCCTCGAGGGCATCCCGGTCGGCATCTCCTCCGGCGCGGCGGTGGCTGCGGCCCTCGAGATCGCCGCCCGTCCGGACAGCGCCGGCAAGACCATCGTCATCATCATCCCCTCCTTCGCCGAGCGCTATCTCTCGACGGCGCTGTTCGAGGGTCTGTGATCTTCATCCCTCTTTCCGCGAGTGGGGAGAGGGAACGTCGACGCTCCTTCAGGAGGCTTTTGCTCAACTGGTTTGCGAAGCGCAGGGGCGGCCATGTGGCCGCCCTTTTGCTTGTCCGGCTTCGGCGGGCCCCGCCGCGTGCGGGGGCGCACGCCGGCCCGTTCCGGTTCGGCGCATTTTGTCCCTGCCTGACGCGCCGATGCGGCGCCGGGCACCGGGGAGCCGAACCATGTACCGCCGCCTCGCACTTCTCTCGATGTTCGTGTTCTTCGCCGCGGCCTATGCGACGCAGGACCGGCTGCCGCGCTCGGCGGTGAGCTTGCTGCGCCGGGCTGGCGAGCATGTTGCGATCGTCTCAGAAACGGACGTGAGCATCGGTCCGGACATGTGAGCGTCGCCCAAGCGGGACATGAAAAAGGGCGCCTTCGGCGCCCTTTCATTTGGCCCGGCGTCAGCCCGCCGCCGCTTCCTTGGCGCGCTCGGCGCGCTTGCGGTCGTTGGGGTCGAGCAGGGTCTTGCGCAGGCGGATGGACTTCGGCGTCACCTCGACGAGCTCGTCGTCCTGGATCCAGGCGAGCGCCCGCTCCAGCGTCATGCGAATGGGCGGCGTCAGGCGCACCGCCTCGTCCTTCGACGTCGTGCGGATGTTGGTGAGCTTCTTGCCCTTGAGCACGTTGACCTCAAGGTCGTTGTCGCGCGTGTGCTCGCCGACGATCATGCCCTGGTACACCTTCCAGCCGGGCTCGATCATCATCGGGCCGCGGTCCTCGAGGTTCCACAGCGCATAGGCCACGGCCTCGCCGGCGTCGTTGGAGATGAGCACGCCGTTGCGCCGGCCGGCGATCTCGCCCTTGTAGGGGGCGTAGGCGTGGAACAGCCGGTTCATGATCGCGGTGCCCCGCGTGTCCGTCATCAGCTCCGACTGATAGCCGATGAGGCCGCGCGTCGGGGCGTGGAAGACAAGGCGCAGCCGGTTGCCGCCGGAGGGGCGCATCTCGATCATGTCCGCCTTGCGCTCAGACATCTTCTGCACGACGACGCCCGAGTGCTCCTCGTCGACGTCGATGACGACCTCCTCGATCGGCTCCAGCGTCTCGCCCGTGGCCTCGTCCTTCTTGAAGACGACGCGCGGGCGCGACACTGCGAGCTCAAAGCCCTCGCGGCGCATGGTCTCGATGAGGATGGCGAGCTGCAGTTCGCCGCGGCCGGAGACGAAGAAGGAATCCTTGTCGGACGATTCCTCGATCTTCAGCGTGACGTTGCCCTCGGCCTCCTTGAACAGGCGGTCGCGGATCATTCGGCTCGTCACCTTGTCGCCCTCGGTGCCGGCGAGCGGCGAATCGTTGACGAGGAAGGACATGGTGACCGTCGGCGGATCGATCGGCTGGGCCGGCAGCGGCGTGTCGACCTCGGGGGCGCAGAAGGTGTCCGCCACCGTGCCCTTTTCGAGGCCGGCGATGGAAACGATGTCGCCCGCCTCCCCCAGCTCGATCGGCTGGCGCTCGATGCCACGGAAGGCGAGGATCTTCGATACGCGGCCCTGCTCGATGACCTTGCCGTCACGGTCGATGACCTTGATGGCCTGGTTCGGCTTGACCTGCCCCGCCGAGATGCGGCCGGTGATGATGCGGCCAAGGAAGGGGTTCGCCTCGAGGATGGTGCCGAGCATGCGGAAGGCGCCGTCCTCGACGGTCGGCGGCGGCACGTGGTCGAGTACGAGGTCGAAGAGCGGCCCAAGCCCGGCCTCCTTCGGGCCCTCGGGCGAGGCCGCCATCCAGCCGTCGCGGCCCGAGCCGTAGAGGATCGGGAAGTCGAGCTGCTCGTCGGTGGCGTCGAGGGCGGCGAAGAGGTCGAAGACCTCGTTGATCACTTCCTGCGCCCGCGCATCCGGCCGGTCGACCTTGTTGATGGCGACGATGGGGCGCAGACCGATCTTGAGCGCCTTGCCGACGACGAACTTGGTCTGCGGCATCGGGCCCTCGGCGGCGTCGACGAGCACGATGGCGCCGTCCACCATGTTGAGGATGCGCTCCACCTCGCCGCCGAAGTCAGCGTGGCCGGGCGTGTCGACGATGTTGATGCGCGTGCCCTTCCAGACGACCGAGGTCGCCTTGGCAAGAATCGTGATGCCGCGCTCCTTCTCGAGGTCGTTCGAATCCATCACGCGCTCGGCCACGCGCTGGTTCTCGCGGAAGGCGCCGGACTGGGCGAGCAGCTTGTCCACGAGGGTCGTCTTGCCGTGGTCGACGTGGGCGATGATGGCGATATTGCGCAGCTGCATGAAAACTCCTGCCGCGGCGGATGGGGCCCGGCTCATGACACGAAATGGCAAAGCGGATGGGACAGCGCGCGCTGCCTACGCGCCCTGGCACGCGGTTCCTATAATCCGATGTGCGTCAAACGGCAACGGAAAGTCTGTTGCGGCGCAGCAGGCCCTTGACCTTCGCCATTGATTTCATAAGGTGAACTTATATTAAGGCGAGCGATGAAATCCGGTCCAGCCACCTTCGGTTTCCTCTTGACGGATGCAGCGCGCCTCCTGCGCGCGCGCTTTGACCGCGCCATGGAGGAGGCGGGGCTCGGCCTCACGCCGGGCGAGGCGCGCGCCCTCGTCTTCGTCAGCCATTTCGCTCCGATCCGCCAGAGCCACCTCGCCGAGCGCATGAGCGTGGAACCGATGACGCTCGTCGGCTTCATCGACCGGCTGGAGGCACGCGGGCTCGTTGAACGTATGCCGGACCCGGAGGATCGGCGCGCCAAGACGGTGCAGCTCACGCCGGCGGCCCTGCCGCTCGTCGAGGAGATCAAGATCGTGCTGACGCGGGCCCGCGAGGACGCGACGCGCGACTTCTCGCAGGAGGAGATCGAAACCATGCGCCGGCTGCTCGACCGCATGCGCAGCAATCTCTGCAGCCGCAGCGGCGGGGAGGGAGCATGAAGCCGTCCGCCGCCACGCCGATGATGAGCGAGATGCGCACCGCCGTCATCGGCGCCTTCATCGTGGCGCTCGGGCCGGTGAGCCTGGCGCTCTATACCCCCGCAATGCCGGCGCTGGTCGGGGCCTTCGGCACGACGCCGGCGGCGATCAACCTGACGCTGACGGTCTATTTCTTCGGCTTCGCCTTCGCCCAGCTCGTCTGCGGTCCGCTTTCGGACGCCTTTGGACGGCGGCCTGTGGCCATCGGCTTCTTCTCCATCTACCTGGCCGGCAGCCTCGTCGCCGCCTGGTCGCCGAGCATCGGCTGGCTGCTCGCCGGCCGGGCGCTGCAGGGCGTCGGCGTGGCGGCCGGCGTCGCCATCTCGCGTGCCATCGTGCGCGACCAGTTCACGGGCCAGACCTCGGCCCGCATCATGAACCTGATCGGCCTGATGCTGGCCGTCGGCCCGGCCGTCTCGCCGACGCTCGGCGGCATGACGGCGAGCGCCTTCGGCTGGCACGCCCTGTTCGTCATCATGGTCGTCTACGGCCTCGCCGTGGTCGTCACGCTCGCCCTCGCGACGCGCGAGACGAACCTTGCGCCCGACACGGCGCTGGCGCGTCCGGCCCGCATGCTGACGAGCTACGGCGTTCTCCTGTACGATCGGCGCTTCCTGCGTGCGGGCCTCGTGCTCGGCTTCACCACCGGCGGGCTCTACACCCTCGCCTCCATGCTGCCCTTCGTCATGATCGACCGGGTCGGCCTGACGCCGACGGGTTTCGGCCTGTCGATGCTGTGCCAGACCGGGGCCTATACCATCGGCACGGTGATCGCCGGGCGGCTGCTGCGCCGCTTCGAGGCGAGCCGCCTCATCTCGGCCGGTCTCGTCTTCTCGCTCTCAGCCGCCCTCTGGTTCGCGGTGGGCCTGAGGCTGCTGCCGCCGAGCTTTGCCACCGTCATGGTGCCGGTTGCGCTGTGGGCTTTCGGCATCGCCCTCGTCATGCCTGGCGTCACGACCAATGCGCTCGCCGGTTTTCCGCATATCGCCGGCGCCGCGGCAGCCATGACGGGATTCATGCAGATCGGCGGTGGGCTCGTCGGCTCGGCGGTCGGCGCGGCCTTCTTCAGCGATCCCTTCGTCGCCATGACAACGGTCTTGCCGCTGATGGGTGTCCTGGCGGTTGCCGCCCATACCGGCCTCGCGCCGCGCCCGCTGCGCGCAGCCCCTCCCGCAGCCGAGGATCTGATGGCGGCTGCCGACCCCGCAGGCATCGTCGGCACGGGCGCGGAGGAGGCCATGCTGCTGGAGGAGGCGCGCCCGTGCGAGCCCCGGACGGCGCGGGAGGACGTGCGCACCTGATGATCGGTCAGGCGCGCGGGTTGCGGGGGCCGAAGCGCCATTCCGGCTGCGCGGCGCGCACCAGCATCATCTCGCCGATGTTCTCCGCCGTGAGCAGGCCGACGAGGCGGTCGTTGCCGTCGAGCACGCCGAGGGCAGGGGCCTTGGCCTCGTTGAGCTTGCGGAAGGCGGCCTCGAGCGGCTGGCGGTAGTGGATCGTCGGCACCTCGGCATTCATGACCTCGATGACGGGCGATGCGGCGCCGTGGTTTCGGAGCGCCATGACGAGGGCGTCGCGCGTCAGGATGCCGCGCAGGTGCCCGCCGCCGTCGACCACCGGGAATTCCTTCTGGGACGTGCGGATCATGGTCTCGACGGCATCGTCGAGCGAGCTCTGCGGGCCGAGCACCTCGAACTGGGTGATCATTGCCTCGCCGACCGGCAGGCCGCGGGTGACGTCGCGGAAGGCGACGTGCTCGGCCTCCGAGGAGGCGGCGAGATAGACGAAGATGGCGATGAAGATGAGGAGCGGGTTGAGGAAGAGGCCGGCGAAGCCGAGCAGGAAGGCGAAGCCCTGGCCGATGGTGGCGGCGAGCTGCGTCGCGCGCGAGAAGCCGACCCGCATGGCGAGGATCGCCCGCAGCACCCGGCCGCCGTCCATGGGAAAGGCCGGGATCATGTTGAAGAGGACGAGGATGATGTTGGCCCCGGCGAGGCGCGCGAGCAGGCTGACGCGTGGATCCTCGAGGCGCGCCATGTCCGTCAGGTCGACCGTCGCGCCGAGGATGATGACGAGCACGAGGGCGATGACGACATTGACCGCCGGCCCCGCCACGGCGACGACCAGCTCCTCGCCCGGCTTTTCCGGGATGCGCTCGAGGCTCGCGACGCCGCCGATCGGGAAAAGCGTGATGTGCGGCGTGCGCACGCCGTAGCGCCGGGCGGCGAGCACGTGGCCGAACTCGTGCAGCAGCACGCACAGGAAGAGGAGCGCGATGAAGAGGACGCTGTCAGCGGCGGCGGCGGGTCCGCCGAGGCGGTATTGCGCGAAGCCGATCCACGCCAGGAAGAGCAGGAAGGTGACGTGGATGCGCACCGCGGTGCCGGCGATGGTGCCGACGTGAATGGACCAGGGCATGGGCGCGAGCCTCCGGGAATCGGGCCGTCCGATCTACAGGAAAGCACGAACCGGGGCGGGCGCGCCATGCGGCCGAATGGTCCTGGCCGCGGCGCCGAACGCTTGAAGAACGAGAGGGGCGAGGCGATGTCGGGGCTGCCTCCCTCCCCGTCCTTTCGTTGGAGGTGAGGGGAATGCGGTCGCCTGCGCCGCGCGCTCAAAGCCGGGCGCGCCACCAGGCGATCTGGGCGCGCACGTTGTCCGGGGCCGTGCCGCCGAAGCTCATGCGCGAGCGCACGGAGTTCTCGACGCCGAGGACGGCGTAGACCGAGTCCGTGATGCGCGGCTCCACCGCCTGCATCACGTCGAGCGACAGGTCTTCCAGGCCGCAGCCGCGCCGCTCGGCCTCGGCGACGAGGCGCCCGGTGACGTGATGGGCATCGCGGAATGGCATTTCGAGCGCGCGCACCAGCCAGTCGGCGAGATCGGTCGCCGTGGCGAAGCCGGCGCCGGCGGCCGCCGCCATCCTCTCGGGCACGGGCTTCAGGTCCGCGATCATGGCGGAGACGGCGGCGAGCACGAGCTCGTAGGTGTCGGCGGCGTCGAAGAGGCGCTCCTTGTCCTCCTGCATGTCCTTGGAATAGGTGAGCGGCAGGCCCTTCATCACCGTGAGCAGCGCCACCAGCGAGCCGATGATGCGGCCCGGCTTGGCGCGCACCAGCTCGGCCGCGTCCGGATTCTTCTTCTGCGGCATGATGCTGGAGCCGGTCGTCCACTGGTCCGACAGGCGCACGAAGCCGAACTGTGGCGTCATCCAGATCACGATCTCCTCGGCGAGGCGCGAGAGGTGCATGGCGGAGATCGAGGCGATCGACAGATATTCGAGGATGAAATCGCGGTCGGAGACGGAATCGAGCGAGTTGCGCGTCGGCCCGTCGAAGCCGAGCGCCTCGGCCGTTGCGTGCCGGTCGATGGGGAAGGAGGTGCCGGCGAGGGCGGCGGCGCCGAGCGGGCATTCGTTGAGGCGCTTGCGCGAGTCGCGGATGCGCGAGCGGTCGCGCCCCAGCATCTCGACATAGGCCATGAGGTGGTGGCCGAAGGTGACGGGCTGGGCGCTCTGCAGGTGGGTGAAGCCGGGCATCACCGTCTCCGCATGGGCGGCCGCCTGGGTCAGCAGCGTGTCCATGAGATTGGTGATCTGCGCATCGGCCCGGTCATGCGCCTCGCGCACCCACAGGCGCACATCCGTCGCCACCTGGTCGTTGCGGCTGCGGGCCGTGTGCAGGCGCCCGGCGGCCGGGCCGATGAGGTCGCGCAGGCGGCCCTCGACGTTCATGTGGATGTCCTCGAGCGCCGTCGAGAAGGTGAAGTGGCCGCCCTCGATCTCCTCGAGGATGCGCTTCAGCCCGTCATGGATGGCGTCGCGGTCTTCTTCCGAGATGATGCCCTGCTTCGCCAGCATGTCCGCATGGGCGACGGAGCCACGGATGTCCTGGGCGGCGAGGCGCCTGTCGAAGCCGATGGAGACGTTGATGGCCTCCATGAGTGCGCTCGGCGAGGAGGCGAAGCGCCCGCCCCACATCGCATTGGCGTTCCCGTCCTGCCCGTTTGCCGGCTTGCCGCTCATGTCGCCTCGCTCGCTTCTTCTGGCGCCCCTTCGCCATCGGCGCGTCATAGGCCAGCAGCGGGCGGGGGGCAAGGCGTGGGGAGGGGGCGCAAGAGAAAAGGCGCGGCGGGTTCGCGCCGGCCGCGCCTCAGGCAGGGGAGAAAGCTGAACCGGGCTCAGCGCTCGGCGAAGGCCTTCTCGATGACGAAATGGCCCGGCTCGCCGTGGTTGCCTTCGGTGAAGCCGCGCTCCTCGAGGATGATCTTGAGGTCGCGGATCATCTGCGGGCTGCCGCAGAGCATCAGGCGGTCGTTCTCGGCGTCGATCGGCGGCAGGCCGATGTCGCCGAAGAGCTTGCGGGTCGTGATGAGGTCGGTGATGCGGCCGCGGTTGCGGAAGGGCTCGCGCGTCACGGTCGGGTAGTAAATCAGCTTGGAGCGGATCTCCTCGCCGAGGAACTCGTCTTCCGGCAGGTCGCGCGTGATCATCTCGCCATAGGCGAGTTCGGACACCTGGCGGCAGCCGTGCAGCAGGACGACCTTCTCGAAGCGCTCGTAGGTCTCGGGGTCGCGGATGAGGCTGAGGAACGGCGCAAGGCCCGTGCCGGTGCCCAGCAGGTAGAGGTTGCGGCCGTGCATCAGGTTGTCGAGCACGAGGGTGCCGGTGGCCTTGCGGCCGACGATGATGGGATCACCTTCCTTCAGGTGCTGCAGGCGGGAGGTCAGCGGCCCGTCCGGCACCTTGATGGAGAAGAACTCCAGCTTCTCGTCGTAGTTGGGGCTCACGACGCTGTAGGCCCGCAGGAGGGGTTTTCCCTCCACCTCGATGCCGATCATCGTGAACTGGCCGTTTTTGAAGCGGAAGCCGGGGTCGCGCGTCGTCGTGAAGGAGAACAGCCTGTCCGTCCAGTGATGCACGCTCAGGACGCGCTCTTGGTTGAAGTTGCTCATGGGTTCTCGTCCATGCTCCCGGAGCTTCGTCGCGGCCGGTGCCGCGGGGTTGAGTGCCGCGCCTTCACATAGCGGGGCGCCGCGCGGGGGGAAAGGGGTAACCAGCTTCTATTTGCACGATATCATACGGAATTGCAAGTATTTACATTTTTTCCGTACTAAATAGAAATTTCTCCTTACCGGGGACGTCTTTCCAGGCATCCGCATCGTCCGGGACCGGTCCCTTATCGGTGATGTTGGGCCAGATCGCGGCATATTTCGCATTGACGGGCAGCCAGCGGTCGGCGCGAGCGTCCGCGGCGGAGACGATCGCGTCGGCCGGGCATTCCGGCTCGCACACGCCGCAGTCGATGCATTCGTCCGGGTGAATGACGAGCATCGTCTCCCCCTCGTAGAAGCAGTCGACCGGGCACACCTCCACGCAATCCTGGTACTTGCAACGGATGCAGCCATCGGTCACGACATAGGCCATGCGAACCTCCGGAAGGGCTCTTGCTCGCCTCTAGATTGTTTGTATACTAACAAATTACCGCATCTGATCCGGCTTGTCAATCGGGTCGTGACGCGGGCGGCGAGAGGCTGGTCGAAGCAACGGGAGAGAGGGAACCTATGGCGCACGATGCGGTACAGCAGGGCGGGAAGGGCAAGCTCGTCATTCGCAACATCGGCCTGATTCTGAGCGGCGATCTCGAGCGGCCGATCCTCGACGGCGACACGGTGGTCGCGATCGACGGCCGGATCGCCGCCGTCGGCCGCGAGAAGGACGTCGACACCGACGGCGCGAGCGAGGTCATCGACGCCAACGGCACGGTGCTGACACCGGGCCTCATCGACAGCCACGTCCATCCCGTCGCCGGCGACTGGACGCCGCGCCAGCAGCAGCTCAACTGGATCGACAGCAATCTGCACGGCGGCGTCACCACCATGATCTCGGCCGGCGAGGTGCACACGCCGGGCCGACCGCGCGACGTCGTCGGGCTCAAGGCCATGGCGATCTACGCCCAGCGCACCTTCTCCGCCTTCCGCCCGAGCGGCGTGAAGATCCACGCCGGCGCACCCTGCATCGAGCCGGACATGACGGAACAGGATTTCAAGGACCTGGCCGACGCGGGCGTCAAGCTGCTCGGCGAGGTTGGCCTCGGCGGCGTCAAGGACGGGCCGACGGCGCGCAAGATGGTGGCCTGGGCGCGCAAGTACGGCATCCAGTCGACCATCCACACCGGCGGGCCGTCCATCCCCGGCTCCGGCCTCATCGACAAGGACGTGGTGCTGGAGGCGGACACGGATGTCGTCGGCCACATCAACGGCGGCCACACGGCCCTGCCGGACGACCAGATCCGCTGCATCTGCGAGGGCTGCAAGCGCGGCCTCGAGCTGGTGCACAACGGCAACGAGCGGGCCGCGCTCTACACCCTGCGCATCGCCCGTGAGATGGGCGACCTCAACCGCGTCATCCTCGGGACGGATGCGCCGGCAGGCTCCGGCGTGCAGCCGCTCGGCATCCTGCGCATGGTCTCGCTGCTCTCCTCGCTCGGCGACGTGCCGGCAGAGGTGGCCTTCTGCTTCGCCACCGGCAACACGGCGCGCATGCGCCAGCTCGACTGCGGCCTGGTCGAGGTCGGCCGCGCGGCCGATTTCGTGCTGATGGACAAGGCCCAGCACTCGGCGGGCAAGGACCTGCTTGAGTCCGTGCGCCTCGGCGACTTGCCGGGCATCGGCATGACCATCATCGACGGGATCGTGCGCACGCAGCGCAGCCGCAACACCCCGCCGGCGACGCGCATGCCGGAGATCGTGGCGCGATAGGGCGCACGCGTTTCCGGCCGCGGGGCCGGAAGCGCGTCAGAGCATCTTCTGCAGCAGGGCGAGCAGCGTCGCGCGTTCCGCGGCGCTCAGTTCCTTCAGCGTTTCCTCGGAGATGGCGGCGGCCCGGGGCAGGCAGCGTGCGACGGTCGCCGCGCCCTCCGGCGTCAGGGCCACGAGCAGGCGCCGGCCATCGTCGGGGTCGGGGCTCGTCCCGGTCAGGCCGCGCTTCGTCAGCCGGTCGACGACGCCCTTGATGGTGGCGGCGTCCATGGCCGTTTGCCGGCCGAGGAGGTTCTGCGACAGCGGGCCGGCCTGGTGGAGCTTGGCGAGCGCCGCCCATTGGGTCGGCGTCAGGTCCTCGCCCATCATGGTCATGAAGATGGTCGTGTGGCGCTGGCTCACCTGGCGCAGGATGAAGCCGATCTGCTCGTCGAGAACATAGGCTGGCATCGAAACGGCTGAGGTCATCGATACTCCGGTCCGGGCGGCGATCTCTCGCCGCCTATCACACTGCAAGATAAGCGTCACGAATGTCGGGGCTCTCCTCGAGCTCGCGAATCGTGCCGCCGAAGCGGATGCGCCCGCTTTCGATGATATAGGCCCTGTCCGAGATCAGCCGCGCGAAATGCAGGTTCTGCTCCGACAGGACGATGCTGAGGCCCTCGTTCTTCATGGCGAGGATGGCGTTCGCCATCTCTTCGACGATCTTGGGGGCGAGCCCCTCCGACGGCTCGTCGAGGAGGACGAGGGAAGGGTTGCCCATCAGCGTGCGGGCGATGGTCAGCATCTGCTGCTCGCCGCCGCTCATGCGTCCGCCAAGGCGCCCCCGCATCTCGCCGAGATTGGGAAAGAGCGCATAGAGCTTCTCCGGCGTCCAGCGGGGGGCGCCCGTCCGCTCCGGCTGCTCGCCGACCATGAGGTTCTCCTCGACCGTCAGCTCGGTGAAGATGCGCCGGTCCTCGGGCACGTAGCCGAGGCCGCGGCGCACGATCTCGTGCGTCGGGCGCGCCGTGATGTCCTCGCCCTCGAAGAGGATGCGCCCCTCGCGCCGGGCGACGAGCCCGACGATGGAGCGGAAGGTGGTGGACTTTCCGGCACCGTTGCGGCCGAGCAGAGCCACCACCTCTCCGGCGCCGACATTGATGTCGACGTCGAAGAGGATATGGGCGGGCCCGTAGAAGCTGTTGAGCTGGTGGACTTCGAGTTTCATGCCGCGGCCTCTCCGCCGTAGACGCTGCCTTCGCCGAGATACACGGCCTTGACGTCCGGGTTGTTGCGCACCTCCGCCGGCGTGCCGCCCGCAATGAGGCTGCCGCGGTTCAGCACCATGATCCGGTCGGCATGCTCGAAGACCACGTCCATGTCGTGCTCGGTGAAGAGCACGCCGATCGACTGCTCGCGCGCGATCGTCGCGGTAAGGCGCATCAGCGCGACCCGCTCCCTCGGTGCCATGCCGGCCGTTGGCTCGTCCATCAGGAGGAGCTTCGGCTCATTCACGAGGGCGATGGCGAGTTCGAGGCGCTTCAGGTCGCCATAGGCGAGCTCGCCGCACGGTCGCTCCGCGAGGTCGCGCATGCCGACGAGTCCGAGCAGCCGGTCGGCCTCGGCGCGGTGGCGCGCGCCAGCAAAGCCGAACAGGCGACCGAGCTCGCGGTGGTGCGAGAGCAGCGCGACCTGCACGTTCTCGCGCACGGTCATCGAGGGATAGGTGGCGGTGATCTGGAAGGTGCGGCCGACGCCGAGGCGCCAGATCTCGCGCGGACGCAGGCCCGTCGTGTCGCGGCCAAGGATCTTCACCGAGCCCGTATCGCGGCCGATCTGGCCGTTGAGCATGTTGAAGCACGTGCTCTTGCCGGCGCCGTTGGGGCCGATGAGGGCGAGGATCTCGCCGGCGGCGAGGGTGAAGGAAACGCCTCTGACCGCATGCACGCCGCCATAGGACTTCGACAGCTTCTCGACTTCGAGGATGGGCGCGCTCATCGTGCGGCCTCCATCTTGGGGGCGGCGATCGGGGCGGCGCCGCTGCCGGAGGTCGCAGCGGGCGCCTTGGCGGGTGCCTTGGCGGGTGTGGTCCGCGCCGCGGCGCCGCCGTCGTCGGCCTTGGCGCGGCGGCGGGCCAGGAGGTCCTCCGCGAAGCCGACGATGCCCTTGGGGAAGGCGACGACGAGCAGCACGATGATGGCGCCGAGCACGAGCTTCGACAGGTCCGTCTGGCTGACGAGCCAGATGGCGAGCGCCTTGTAGACGATGGCGCCGACGACGGCCCCCGACACCGTCTCGATGCCGCCGAGCAGCACCATGACGAGGCCGTCGACCGACATCGGGATGGCGAGGTTGTCCGGGAAGACGCTGCCCTTCAGGAAGGCGAAGAGCGCCCCAGCGATGCCCGCGAACGTTCCGGCGATGACGAAGGCGGCCCACTGCACGCGCGAGCGGTCGATGCCGATCGCCTCCGAGCGCAGGGCGGAATCGCGCGTTGCCCTGAGCGCGTAGCCGAAGGGCGAGAAGACGAGTACGCGCAGCGCCACGATGCCGGCGACGGAGACGGCGAGGGCGAGCCAGTAGAAGGCGGCGGGGCTAGCGGCCCAGCTCGCCGGCCACACGCCGAGGATGCCGTTGTCGCCGCCGGTGACCTCGACCCACTGGAAGGCGACGGACCAGGCGATCTGCGCGAAGGCGAGCGTCAGCATGGCAAAATAGACACCCGACAGGCGCACGCAGAACCAGCCGAAGAGGATGGCGCCGGCCACCCCGAGCAGCGGCCCGAGCAGGAGCGAGCCGATCATCGGCATGCCGAACATGGTGGTGGCGAAGGCCGCGCCATAGGCGCCGAGGCCGAAATAGGCCGCATGGCCGAAGGAGGCGAGGCCGCCGACCGTCATCAGGAAGTGCAGGCTCGCCGCGAAGAGGGCGAAGACGGCGATCTCGGCCAGCACCGTCAGCGCGTAGTCGCCGGTGACGAAGGGCGCAAAACCCGCGGCGACGACGACGGCGAGCATGACGAGGCGCTGGTTCTGGCTCATCGGCTGCCACGGGCGGATGCTGAGCCCGGCCGGCTGGCGCGCCGGCCCTTCGGGGCGCCCGAGCAGGCCCCATGGCCGCACGATGAGCACGCAGGCCATGACGAGGAAGACGAGGACGATCGAGATCTTGGGGAAGATCAGGATGCCGAAGGCGTTGAGTTCCGAGACGAGCACGGCGGCGATGAAGGCGCCGAGCACGCTGCCGAGGCCGCCGATGACGACGACGACGAAGACCTCGACGATGATCGAAAGGTCCATGAGATGGGTGACGGCGTTGCGCGGGATCTGCAGCGCGCCGCCGAGGCCGGCGAGGAAGATCCCGAGCGCGAAGACCGAGGTGAACAGCCAGGTCTGGTTGACACCGAGGGCCGCCACCATGTCGCGGTCCTGTGTCGCCGCGCGCACGAGCACGCCCCAGCGCGTGCGGTGGAAGAGGATCCACAGGCCGCCGAGAACGAGCGGGCCGAGCACGATGAGGAAGAGGTCGTAGGTGGGCACCGCGAGACCGAGGATATCGACGGCGCCGCGCAGGCCCGGCGCCCGCGGGCCGACGAGGTCTTCCGGCCCCCAGATCATGACGACGAGGTCCTGCACCATCAGCGTCACGCCGAAGGTGGCGAGCAGCTGGAACAGCTCCGGCGCGCGATAGATGCGGCGCAGCAGCACGATCTCCAGCAGCGCGCCGACGGCCGCGACGACGAGGGCCGCGGCGACGATGCCGCCCCAGAAGCCGAAGAAGCCCTCGAAGCGCTCCGTGAGCGTATAGGCCACATAGGCGCCGAGCATGTAGAAGGCGCCGTGGGCGAAGTTCACGATGCGCGTGACGCCGAAGATGATCGACAGGCCGGACGCGACGAGGAACAGGGAGGCCGCGCTGGCGAGGCCTGTCAGGAACTGGACGACGATGAATTCCACGGACGCGACCCTCTGGTTCTGGTCAGCCCCGGCGTCATGCGCCAGGTTCGGGCGGTAGCTTGCACGAACGTGAGCGACAGTGCCCCGGTCCCTCGCCGCCCTGTGTGGGAGGGCGGGAAAGGGTGCGCTGCAAGGGCTGCTGCCCGGGGCGGAGCGTCGGTCGTACCGCCCTCCGCCCCTGCCCCCGAGCGCGAGGGGAACAGCCGCTCTCGTTACGGCAGCGGCGCTCCCCGAGGCCTCAGCCGCAACTTCATCCCTGCGGCCGGAGCCGCTTCACGTCCTCTTCGGACGGCAGGTAGTTCGCGCCGTCGCGATAGACGGAATCGACCATCACGCCCTTGCCGTCGCGCACATCGGTCTTGCCGACATAGGCGCCGAGCGTCGACTGGTGGTCGGTCGCCCGGAAGACGATCTTGCCGAAGGGCGTGTCGACCTCGACGCCCTTGGCGGCGGCGACGAGCTTGTCGGTCTCCGTCGAGCCGGCCTTGGCGAGGACGGCCGCGACCGCCTTCATCGTGCCGTAGCCGACGATGGAGCCAAGGCGTGGATAATCGTTGAACTTCGCCTGGTAGGCCTTGAGGAAGGCGTCGTGTTCCGGCGTCTTGATGTCGTACCAGGGGTAACCGGTGACGATCCAGCCCTTGGGAGTCTCGTCCTTGAGCGGGTCGAGATATTCCGGTTCGCCGGTGAGGAAGCTGACGACCGAACGGTCCTTGAAGAGACCGCGGGTGTTACCCTCGCGCACGAATTTCACCAGGTCGGCGCCGAAAGTGACGTTGAGGATGGCTTCGGGTTTCGACGCGAGCAGCGCCTGCGCCACCGCGCCTGCGTCGATCTTGCCTTGCGGCGGCCACTGCTCGTCCACCCATTCGATGTCCGGGCGGGCCTTCGAGAGAAGCTCCTTGAACACGGCGACGGCCGACTGGCCGTATTCGTAGTTCGGCGCCACCGTCGCCCAGCGCTTGGCCGGCAGCTTGGCCGCCTCTTCGGCCAGCATCGCCGCCTGCATGTAGTTGGAGGGACGCAGGCGGAAGGTGTAGTCGTTGCCCTTGGACCAGGTGATGGCGTCCGTCAGCGGCTCGGCCGCCATGAAGAACACCTGCTTCTGCTTGGCGAAATCGGCCACGGCCAGGCCGATGTGCGAGAAGAAGGTGCCGGTGATGAGCGCCACGCCCTCGCGCGAGACGAGCTCGTTGGCAGCCGTCACGGCCTCGGCCGGCTTGCCGGCGTCGTCCTTGGAAATGACGACGAGCTTCTTGCCGTCGACGCCGCCCTTGGCATTGATCTCCTCGATGGCGAGCTGCCAGCCCTTGCGGTAGGGCTCGGTGAAGGCCGGCAGGGCCGAATAGCTGTTGATCTCGCCGATCTTGATCTCGCCCTGGGCTCGGGCGACGCCGGTGGCCGCGACAATGGCCAGGGCTGCAAAGGCTACCGATTTTCGCAATCTCGTCCGCATGTGCTCTCTCCCGTTGTCGTCCGCGCCCGTCCCCTCTGGTCTGGACCGTCAGCGCAAGCCGTCCTCACCCTTGATCTCTTGTTTCGTCAGCCCGCCGACGCGCGGCAGCGGTCGGCCGGAATCGGTGACGGCGACCGCCACCAGGATTTCGCCGGCCCGCGGCGCGTCATTGAGGCTCACCTCCATGCCGTCGAAGTGGCTGCGCACATAGGCGGCATCCTTGTGGCCGAGCGGGATGTCGAGCACCGCGCCCGGCCCGCCTCGCTTCTTCGACGAAGGAATGAGGGCCGCACCCTTGCCCAGCACCTTGCGCACGGGCGTGCCCATGCGCGGGTGCAGGATGGCGGCGGCGTGCTCCAGTTCCCCGTTCTCGCCGACGAGAGCGGCCTTACCGTAGCTCTCGGCCGCAGTCCCCTCGATGCCCAGCGCCGCGACGGCCTTCTCCGCCAGGAGACTGCCGAGCTCCTCGCCGATGTCCATGAGCTCGCCGAGGTCCTCGACATAGCGCCCGGCAAAGGGGTTCTCGATCACGGCGACAGCCGCGGCCTTTCGGGTCGGCGGGCTCACCAGCCGGCCCATCTCGGTGTGGGTTTCCTCGACGAATGTCGCGATCTTGCGGATCTTCGCCTTCATCTCAGGCCGTCCTCTCCCTTGATCTCGCTCGCCTTCAGCCCGCCGACGCGGGCGTGGATGCGCGGCCCCGTCGTCATGACGAGAATGACCGCCATCTCGTCGGCGCGCGGGGAATCGGGGATGCCCACCTCCATGGCGTCGAAATGGCTGCGCACATAGGAGGCGTTGATATGCGTGACCGGCACGTCGAGGCGCGCGCCCGGCCCGCCGACCTTCTTTGTCGAGGGCACGATGGCCTTGGCATCGCCCAGGGCCTCGCGCATGGCATAGCCGCCGGGCACGTGCCACAGCGCGCCGTGCTCCAATTCGCCCGCGGCGCCGACGATGGCGCCCTTGCCGTAGCCCTCGATCGCCGCGACGTCGCCGCCGAGGGCGGCGATGAGGTCCCGCGCCATGGCGAGGCCGAGGGGCTTCAGGTCGTCCATGAAGCCGGCGATGTCCTCGACATGGCGGCCGGCGAAGGGATTGGCGATCACGGCGACGATGGCGCCGCGCTTGAGGGGCCTTGCGGCCGGCTGGCCGCCCTCGTGGAAGATCTCTTCCACCGTGATGAGGCGCTTGCGGACATCGACGTCAGGCATGGATCAAACCCGTCTCCCGGAAAGTGTCAGCCAGCCGCAGCGCGGGCGCCGCGACGGTGGATGCGGCCGGCAGCGAGCCTACCGTTCGCGTATGACCTTGCAAATGCAATGCCGCGGCAACGATCAGCCCGCGGCGGAGAAGTGCCTGCGCGAAGCCGCAGCCGGCGTCGAGCGCCGCCGCGATGTCGATGGCGTCGAGGCAGCGCACGGCGCGCGTCACCGGGCGCTCGCCGAGGTCGCTCTCCGGCGCGAGGGCCGAGGCGGGCACGCGCATGACGGCGGGATGGCCCGGCAGGTCGACGGCGTTGGCGATCATGGTTGCGGCCGCATCCGCCGCCGCCGCGTCGCGGGCGAGCACGGTGACCGCGTCGGCGATGCCCAGCGAGAAGCTGCGCCCGTGCCGGCCGCTCGTCGCGATGCCTCGTACGCCATGCGCGGCGGTGAGGCTGAGGGTGCCGAAGAGGCCCGGCTCGTCCGGCCTGTCGACCATGCCGATGGAGAAGGTGCTGCCCGCGCTAAGATGGAGCGCGATGTCGCCGCCGTTGTTGACATAGGCCTTGTCGAGCCGTGCCACGGTGAGCATGGCGGCGAGGACCTCGTCCGCATCGGCGCCGGCAACGGCCGCCATGGGCGTGATGAAGCCAGCCCCCGCATAGGGCATGACGGCTCCCTGCATGCGCCGCGCGACGGTGCCGGCGAGCGGCGGATCGCCGGGGCGCGCCTGCCGCCGCAGGGCCGGCAGTTCGGCGCACAGCTCGTCGAGCAGGGTCGCGAAGCGCCGCGCGGCCGCCTCGTAGGCGCGCGCCACCTCGCCCGCTTCGCCGAAGGCCTCGATGACGAGGTCGATCGGGCCGTGCTGCAGGTGCAGCCGGCGTCCGTCGGGCAGCATGCGGGCGGTGGCGGCGTCTCTCATCCGTGCGACCTGTTCGCCTTCTGTGGCGACAGCGGCCACGGATTGTCCAGGCGGTGCGGGACCTGCCGGCGCGCCTCGCCCGGCTCGAGCGACGAAACCGGCCGGACCTCGCCCATATGGCCGCCGAGCGCCTCGTAGTCGCTCAGCCGCATGGTGAACTCGATGGGCGCGACGAGGGCCGGTGTCGGCACGTAGCCGAAGGCGTTCTCCGGCACGCGCGTCACGTCCACCATGAAGGTGATGCCGCCGCCAGGCCAGACATAGACCGGCGCGCCGCCGCAGGTGACATAGGTGAGCGCGTCCTTGACGGAGAGGGTGAGGCGAACTGGGTTCTCGGTGACGCCGGCGCGCAGCGAGCCGCCGGCCCCGCCCATGAAGAGCACGGTGCACAGGGCGGGCTCGCAGTTCTCCTTGATGCGCTCGACCGACTGGCTTAGCGCCTCGGGCAGCGCGCGCTCGACCGGCGTGAGCGCCTCGTCGAGCTCGTAATAGGCATGGTGCTCGCCGGTGGTGGAGACCATGAGGAGCCGGAGGCCCGGTCGCGCCACCTTGGGATCGAAGGGGCCGAGGATCGACAGGGGATCGGAGATGTTGGTGCCGCCCCAGCCCGTGCCCGGCTCCGCCACCTGGAAGTAGCGGCCCGGGGTCGAGCGCCGGCCCTTCATCTTGATGCCGGTCTCGGGGATGTCGAGCAGCTTGCCGGCCTGGTGCTCGGAGAGGACGCCGGTGATGTGGTCGTCGACCACCACCACCTCGTCGACCTTGCCGTGCCACTGCTTGGCGAACATGCCGATGGTGGCCGAGCCGCAGCCGACGCGCATGCGCTCCTCAGCGACGCCGTTGACGATCGGCGGCTTGCCGGCCTGAACGACGACGGTGGCGCCGTCGTCGATGGTCATTTCCACCGCCTTGCCGTTGCACAGGTCGAGCAGCGCGTCGCAGGTGACGCGGCCCTCCTTCTTCGAGCCGCCGGTCAGGTGATGCACGCCGCCGAGCGACAGCATCTGCGAGCCGTATTCGCCGGTGGTGACGTGGCCGACGGCCTCACCCTCGACGCGCACGGTCGCCTGCTCCGGGCCGAGGTGGCGGTCGGTGTCGATCTTCACCTTGACGCCGCAATAGCTGAAGATGCCTTCGGTGACGACCGTCACCATGTCCACTCCGTCCACCTCGGACGAGACGATGAAGGGCGCGGGCTTGTAGTCGGGATAGGTGGTGCCGGCGCCGATGGCGGTAACGAAGGTCTCCTCCCCCTGGACGATGGTGCCGTCCCATTCGCCCCTGTTGAAGGGCACCACGTTGCCGCCCTGGGCGAGCGTACGCTCCAGCACGACGTGCGGGTCGACGCGGACCAACTCGCCCTCGTGGTTGGCGTAGCGGTCGCAGGCACCGGTCATGCCCGGCTTGATGTAGCACATCACGGGGCAGGCATCACAGCGGATCTTGTCGTCCCTGGCCGCGCCCGGGGCGGCCGCCTGGTCGTTCTGCATGTCAGCCTCGTACGCTTCTGGCGGCGAGAATCGCGGCGCGCACCCGGTCGGGCGTTGCCGGCACGCGGCGGATGCGCACACCGGTGGCGTCGTGAATGGCGTTGAGGATGGCCGGGGCGGTCGGGATCAGCGCCTGTTCGCCGATGCCCTTGGCGCCGAAGGGACCGATGGGTGAGGCATCCTCGATGAGAATGGACTCGACCGGCGGCATGTCCCCCGCCGAGGGGATGAGATAGTCGTGCAGGTTCTCCCCCTTGCCAGGGAAGAACTCTTCCATCAGCGCAAGGCCGAGGCCTTGCGCGGCGCCGCCCTCGATCTGGCCCTCGACGAGGGTCGGGTTGATGGCGCGGCCGACGTCGTGCGCCGCGGTGATCTTGAGGGCCTTCACCGTGCCGAGCGCGGTGTCAACCTCGACCTCCACCATATGGGCGCCGAAGCCGTAGACGGCGTAGGGGACGCCCTGGCCGTCGGCATCGAGCGGGCTCGTCGGCGGGTCGAAGGTGGCTTCGTCGGTCAGCAGGTAGCCGTGCTCGTCGGCCGGCAGATCGGCCAGGGCGATGGCGCGCTCGTGGCCGCCGTCGCGCACGGTGACCGCATCGTCGGCGAAAGTGACCGTCGCGCCCTCGCCGGCATTGGCGAGGCGCAGGATGGCGGCGCGCAGCGCGCGGCCCGCGAGCTCGGCGGCCTTGCCGGTCACGAAGGTCTGGCGCGAGGCGGAGGTCTTGCCGCAGTCGGGCGTTAGATCCGTGTCGGCCGAGACGAGGTCGAAGCGGGCAATCGGCGCGCCGAGCGCGTCGGCGCAGATCTGGGTGATGACGGTGTTGGAGCCCTGGCCGATGTCGACCGCGCCCTGATGCAGCGCGATGCGCCCGTCGCGCTTGAGGCCGACGCGGATGGTGGAGGGGTTGGGCAACGAGGTGTTGCCGCAGCCGTACCACATGCCTGCGACGCCGACGCCGCGGCGCAGCCGGCCGTCGTCCTTGCGCTCGCTCGTCGCATTGAAGGCGGCCGCCTCGGCCCGCGCGCGCTGCCAGTGCGGCACGAGGGCTTCGAAACAGGCGCGGATGCCGACGCCTTCGCCGAGCACCTGGCCGGTCACGGTCGGCTGGTCGGCGCGCAGCGCGTTGCGCAGGCGAAATTCCAGCCGGTCCATGCCGATCCTGTCGGCGAGCTCGTCGTAGAGTTGCTCCTGCGCGATGCTCGCCTGCGGCACGCCGAAGCCGCGGAACGCGCCGGCGGGCACCAGGTGCGTGTGCACGGCGCGCGTCAACGCCCGGTAATGCGGCACGTAATAGGGACCGGAGGCGTGCACCGGCACGCGGTTTGCCACCGTCGGGCCCCAGGAGGAATAAGCGCCGGTGTTGAAGTCGCCGTGGAAATCGAGTCCGACGAGCCTGCCGTCCTTCATCGCGCCGGCCCGTGCCCGTATACGCGCCGGGTGGCGCTTCGTGGTCGTCATGATCGACTCGGGGCGCGTGTAGGTCATGCGCACCGGCCGGTCGAGGTGCCACGCGGCGACGGCGACGAAGGGCTGCACCGAGAGGTCGAGCTTGGAGCCGAAGCCGCCGCCGACGGCGGTCGGTATGATGCGCACGGCCTCGGGCGCGATGCCGAGCACCTTGGCGACGTCGTCGCGGTCCATGTAGGGCGCCTGGGTGCAGGCCTGCACCTCGATGCGCTCGCCGACGCGGCGGGCAAAGCCGGCCTCCGGCTCGATATAGGCGTGCTCGACGAAGCCGGTTTCGAATTCGCCGTCGACAACCACGTCGGCCTTCTCGAGCGCGGCCTCGACATCGCCCCTGACGACGCGGCCGCCGACGAGGATGTTGCCCGCGCGGCCCGCGTGCACGAGCGGCGCGTCTTCCGCGAGCGCCGCATCGATCGTCGTATTGGCCGGCAGCTCCTGCCAGGTGACGGGGAAATCGGACAGGTCGAGCGCGGCCATGGCCGCGGCCTCGCCGACGATGGCCGCCACAGCCTCGCCGCGGAAGCGCGCCTCCGTCTCGGCGAAGACCGGCTGGTCGGCGAAGGGCGGGATGACGCCGTAGCAGTTCTCGCCCGGCACGTCCTTCGCCGTGAAGACGCGCACGATGCCGGGATGGCGGGCGAGGAAGGCGTCGATGTCGCCGAAGGTGAAAGCGGCGCGGTGGTAGGGGCTGCGCACGGCCCGGAGGACGAGCGCATCGGCCGGCGCCTCGTCGGCGCCGAAGATGTCGGTGCCGCGCACCTTTTTCAGCCCGTCGAGACGGCGGATGCGGGCGCCGACGGCCTCGCCGCCCTCCGGCAGCACTTCGGCCCGCGCCTCGGCCGCCACGTCGAGGATGGCGGCGACGATCTTGCGATAGCCGGTGCAGCGGCAGAGCACGCCACCGATGGCGTCGAGCACCTCGACCTCGCCCGGCCGTTCGTTGCGGGCGAGCAGCGCGACGGCGGCGACCAGCATGCCCGGCGTGCAGATGCCGCACTGGGCGGCGCCGTGGCGTAGAAAGGCTTCCTCGAGGCGCCCGGCGACGGGGTGGTCGGTCGGCAGGCCTTCGACAGTAGTGACGCTGCAGCCCTCGACCTGCCCGGCGGCGACGAGACAGGAGCAGACGGCCTCGCCGTCGACGAGCACGGAGCAGGCGCCGCAGTCGCCGGCGTCGCAGCCGACCTTGGTGCCCGTGAGGCCGAGGTCGTCGCGCAGCACCCTGGAGAGGCGCGCGGCGGGCGAGGCGGTGACCTCGACCGTCCGGCCGTTCACGGTGAGGGCGAGGCCGGCGTGGCTCTCGGTTGCGGCAACCCGGTCGAGCATGTCAGGCGGCCTCCTTGGCCGCATCGCGCACGCAGGCTTCGAGCGCGCGGGCGACGAGCGTCTCGGCCGCATCCGCGCGGTAGGCACCGGTGGCGCGCACGTCGTCAATGGGGGAAAGGGGGGCAAGATGCGCGGCCGCGACGGCCGTGCCGATACCGGCCGCGGCCGGCTTGCCGATGAGCGCCGCTTCCAGCGCCGGCAGGCGCTGGGCCACGGCCGAGCAGGAACCCACCGCGACGCGCGCCGCGTCGATGCGGCCCGTCTCGTCGGTGCGCAGCATGGCCGCGACCATGACGATGGAGATGACGAGATAGCGCCGCGCGCCGAGCTTGAGGAAGACGGAGCGGGCATCCGTCATGGCATGGGGCACGAGCACCGCCGTGACGATCTCGTCCTCGCGCCGCTCCGTGCGGCGATAGCCCGAGATGAAGGCGGCGAGCGGCAGGCGGCGGATGCCGGCGCGGGAGGCGAGCTCGACCTCGGCATCGAGCGCGATCAGCGGCGGCACGCCGTCGGCGGCGGGCGAGGCGTTGCAGAGATTGCCGGCGATCGTGCCGCGGTTCTGGATCTGGATGGAGCCGACCTCGCGTGCAGCGGCCTTCAGGGCGTCGAAGCCGCGCGGCAGGTCTGCCCTCGCGACCTCGGTCCAGGTGGTTGCGGCGCCGATGCGCACATGGTCCGGCCCCATGCCGATGCCGCGCAGCTCCGGCAGCGCCGAGATGTCGAGGAAGGGGCGCGCCTGCGGCCGGTCGCCGAGGGCCGGAAAGACATCCGTGCCGCCGGCCAGGACTTGCGCGCCCGTTGTCGCGAGCGCGCCGAGCGCTTCGTCGAGGGTCCGCGGACGGAGGTACATCGATGCCTCCCGAAACTGATGTTCACCCTCTGACGGCATCAGCAATGCCGATCAGTTTTTTGTTGGTATACAAATAATCTGCAACTGGATGAGCGGCACTGTCAAGCGGCAGCCGTCCCGCTTTTTCGGGCAAGGGCGAGGCGTGTCGCATGGCAACTGCCCAAAAGCGCGGCAGGCGCGGCCTGGGGCCCCCTGCACGTCGCTGTGCCTGATGAAGAAAGGATGCCCGATCGCGGCGCCAAGGTCTATGCGGAGGGCTATTTCGGCCCCGCTTCGCCCGACGCTTGCTCCACGCCGAGCCATCGCTGGATGCCCTGGGCAGCGGCCACCCCGGTCGCGAAGGTGGCCTGCAGCAGGTAGCCGCCGGTCGGCGCCTCCCAGTCCAGCATCTCGCCGGCGGCGAAGACGCCGGGCAGGGCCTGCAGCATGAGGTTGTCGTCGAGTGCCTCGCGGCGGATGCCGCCGGCGCTGGAGATGGCGCGGGCGATCGGCCGCGGCGCGGTGAGGGTGAGCGGCAGGGCCTTCGCCGCCTTCGCCAGCGCCGCAGGCTCGGCCGGCAACTCGCCCAGGACCTCCCTGAGGAGATTGACGGCAACGGGCATCAGGCCGCCCGCCTTGCGCAGAAAGGAGGCGGTGGATTGCTTGCCGCGCGGCCGCGCGAGGCGGGCGGCAAGATGCGACGGGCTGAGATCGGGCCTGATGTCGAGCGTCACCGTCTGCGGGCCATGCGCGGCGATGGCCTCCCGCAACCGCCCCGACAGGGCATAGATGGCGCCGCCCTCCAGCCCCTCGCGCGTGATGACCGCCTCGCCCATGACGCTCATGCCGTCGAAGCCGATGGCGATGCGCTTCAGCGGCGTGCCGGCGAAGCGCTCGGCGAAATGGTGCGACCACGCATGCTCGAAGCCGCAGTTGGCCGGCGCGAGCGGGGTGAGCGCGACGCCGCGTGCGGCAAGAATCTCCGTCCACGTCCCGTCGGAGCCGAGGCGCGGCCAGCTCGCGCCGCCGAGCGCCAGCAATGTGGCGTCGGGCGCGAGGTGAAGCGCATCGCCGTCCTCCCTCTCGAGGAGGAGGCGTCCGTCCCCGTCCCAGCCCTGCCAGCGGTGGCGCGTCGCCAGGGCCACGCCGAGCCCGTCGAGGCGGCGCAGCCAGGCGCGCAGGAGCGGCGAGGCCTTGAAGCTCTCCGGGAAGACGCGCCCGCTCGAGCCGACGAAGGTCTTTTCGCCGAGCCCCTCGCACCAGGCGCGCAGCGCGGCCGGCGGAAAGGCCTCGATCATCGGGGTGAGCCACGGCTCGGCGGCGCCGTAGCGGGCGAGGAAGGCCTCACGCCCTTCCCCGTGCGTCAGGTTGAGGCCGCCGCGCCCGGCCATGAGGAGCTTGCGCGCCGGCGAGGGCATGCGTTCGTAGACGGTGACGGCAAGGCCGGCCCGCACCAGCTCTTCCGCCGCCATGAGCCCGGCCGGGCCGGCTCCGATGACGGCCACCGTTTTCCTGTTGTCCGTCATGAGGCCCTACCGGCTGATGCGTGTGGACAGGATGATCGAGGACATGGTGCGCTCCACGCCCTCCAGCGCCCCGATGTGGTCGATGAGCTGGTCGAGTTCGGCGATCGAGGGCGCCGCGACGACGGCGATCATGTCGTAGCTGCCGCTGATGGAGTGGAGGGTGCGCACCTCCACGATGCCGGCGAGCGCCTCCTCGACCTTGCGGGCGAACTTGGGCAGCGCCGTGATGAGCACATGCGCGCGCACGAGGCCGCGCTCGTAATCGTCCGCCAGGCGCACCGTGTAGCCCGCAACGATGCCGCGCCGCTCCAGCCGCTCGATGCGGCTCTGCACCGTGGTGCGCGACAGCCTGAGGCGCCGCGCGAGATCGGCCGTCGGCGTGCGGGCATTCTCGCGCAGGAGGGCGATGAGCTGGCGGTCGGTGTCGTCCATCGTCGTTTCGCAGGAATGAATCGTCGTTTTCACTAAGCGATCTTCGCGTTTCGGCGAAGCGGAATCTTCAATTCGACGGCCAAGGTGCGATTCCTGACGGCAAATTGCCAAACGGGGAACCACAGCCATGCGTGACCGCAAAGCCATTCTCGTCGTCGGGGCCGGCAAGATCGGCGCCACCATCGCCGACCTGCTGACGGGCTCCGGCGATTATGACGTGACGGTCGTCGACCGCGATCAGGCCCAACTCGACGCGCTCGACGCTGCCCTGCCCGTTGCCAGGGTCCGGCTCGACATCGCCGAGGACGGAGCGCTCGACCGGCTGCTCCCGGGGAAATTCGCCGTACTCAGCGCCGCGCCCTATCACCTGACGACGCGCATTGCCCAGGCATCGGCCAAGGCCGGCGTGCACTATCTCGACCTCACGGAGGACGTCGCCAGCACGCGGTGCGTCAGAGAACTCGCGGCGAGTGCGAAGAGTGCGTTCATTCCCCAGTGCGGGCTGGCGCCGGGCTTCATCTCCATCGTCGCCCACGACCTCGCCCGGCGCTTCGACACGCTCGACAGCGTGCGCATGCGCGTCGGTGCCCTGCCGCAATATCCGTCCAACGCCCTCAACTACAACCTCACCTGGAGCACGGACGGCGTCATCAACGAATATTGCGAGCCGTGCGAGGCCATCGTCGAGGGCGAACTGGTCGAAGTGCCGGCGCTGGAGGAGCGCGAGGAATTCTCCCTCGATGGCGTCACCTACGAGGCCTTCAACACCTCCGGCGGGCTCGGCACCCTGTGCGAAACGCTGAAGGGCAGGGTGCGCACGCTCAACTACCGCACCATCCGCTATCCCGGCCACTGTGCCATCATGAAGGCGCTCCTGAATGACCTCGGCCTGCGTCACCGGCGCGAGCTGTTCAAGGACATTCTCGAAAGCGCGCTGCCGACGACCTTGCAGGATGTCGTCGTCATCTTCGTCACCGTAAGCGGGCGCCGGGGCGGACGCCTGGTGCAAGAGACCTACGCCAACAAGATCTACAGCGCGCGCGTCAACGGTATCATCCGCAGCGCCATCCAGATCACCACGGCCTCGGGCATCTGCGCGGTGCTCGACATGCTGGCGACGGGCGAACTGCCGCGGCGGGGCTTTGTGCGCCAGGAGGACATCGCGCTCGATGCCTTCCTCGCCAACCGTTTCGGCCGAGCCTACGGACAGTCGGCGCCGCAGCCCCACAGCGCTGCGGCGTGAGCATCCTTCGAACCGTGCGTCATTCCCTCTCCCTGCAGCCAGGGAAAGGGTTCTGACGGCTGCGGCCAGCCCGGCTACCGTTGTTTCTCGCCTTGCCGCCTCAGATGCCGCGGGTCGCGCCGCCATCGATGCGGATCTTGGCGCCCGTGACGTAGGAGGCTCTCTCGCTCGCGAGAAAGGCGACCACATCGGCGAATTCCTGCGGCGTGCCGTAGCGGCCGGCCGGGATCGTCGCCTTGGAGGCTTCCGCCACCTCCTCTGGCGTCTTGCCCTGGCGCTGCGCATTGGCCGCGTCGAGCTCTTCCACCCGCTCGGTTTCGATGCGCCCGGGCAGCACCACGTTCACCGTCACGCCCTGACCCGCCACCTCGCTCGCCAGCGTCTTCGACCAGCCCACCACCGCCGAGCGGATGCCGTTCGACAGGGCAAGGCGGGGAATCGGCTGCTCGACGCCCGAGGAGGCGATGGTGATGATGCGGCCCCACTTCTTCGCCAGCATGCCGGGCAGGAGGCGCTGGGTGAGGTGGAAGAGGTTGGCCGCCATCGCCTCGAACTGCACCAGCCAGTCGGCACGCTTGGCCTCGCGCGCATCGGCTGGCGGCGGCCCGCCGGAATTGTTGACGAGGATGTCGACGCCGCCCTCCGCGATCAGCCGCTCGACGAGCGCCTCGACGCTGGCGAGGTCGGCGAGGTCGAGCCGCGCGGCGGTGACGCGCCCGCCGACCTCGGCCGGCAGGGCGCCGGCCCAGGCCCTGATCTTCTCGTCACTGCGCGCGGCCGCGACGACGCTTGCGCCCTCTTCCGCCAGCGTGCGGGCGATCGCCGCCCCGAGGCCGCGGCTCGCGCCCAGAACCAGCGCCCGCTTGCCCTTCAGTCCAAGATCCATCGCCATATCTCCTCGTGGCCGGTGCGGCCGCATGTCGGCGCCGTTGTGCCAGTCGGGTGCGGCGCATGGCAAGCCCGGGCCGGCGGCCCGTGCGAGAAGCGCCTTTCGCGGCGCGCCGGCCACCGCTAGATACGCGCCCAAGGACGGCGCTCGGGCAGGGGAGATTCGGCCGGCGATGAGCGAAGCGGATGATTTTGTCGACGCGATCGTCGTCGGCGCGGGGGTGGTCGGGCTGGCCGTCGCGCGGGCGCTCGCGCTATCCGGCCGCGCGGTCGTGGTGCTGGAGCGCGAGGGCGCCATCGGCACCGGCACGTCCTCGCGCAACAGTGAGGTCATCCACGCCGGGCTTTATTATCCACCCGGAAGCCTGAAGGCGCGCTTTTGTGTCGAAGGCCGGCGCGCGCTCTATGCCTATTGCGCCGCGCGCGGCGTGCCGCACCGCCGTTGCGGCAAGCTGCTGGTGGCGGCGAGCGAGGACGAGATCGCCGCCGTCGCGACGATCGCCGAGCGCGGCCGCGTCAACGGCGCCGAAGACCTCGCGATGATCTCCGGCGCCGAGGCGCGGCGCATGGAGCCGGAACTGGCAGCGGTCGCGGCGCTGTGGTCGCCGCAAACCGGCATCATCGACAGCCACGCCTACATGCTGGCGCTGCAGGGCGATGCGGAGAACGCCGGCGCCGTCCTCGCCTTCAACACGCCTTTCGTCGCGGCCGAGCCCGCTGCCCAAGGGTTTCTCGTCAGGACGGGCGGCGTTGAGCCCATGCGCCTTGCCTGTCGCGAACTCGTCAATGCTGCCGGCCTTTCCGCATCGGACGTGGCGGATTGCATCGCAGGGTTGTCATCGAATGCGGTGCCGCGCACGCACTTCTGCAAGGGCAGCTATTTCATCCTCGCCGGTCGGGCGCCCTTCTCGCGGCTCATCTATCCGGCGCCCAGCGCCCACGGCCTTGGCGTGCACCTGACCCTCGACCTCGGCGGGCAGGCCCGCTTCGGGCCAGATACCGAATGGGTTGACGCCGTCCGATACGAGGTCGACGGCGGGCGCCGGGCGGCCTTCGTCGCGGCCATCCGCCGCTACTGGCCCGGCCTCGACGAGGAGGCCCTGTCGCCCGGCTACAGCGGCATCCGCCCCAAGATCGTGAGGGAGGGAGAGCCGGCGGCCGATTTCCGCATCGACGGGCCGCAAACCCATGGAATGGCCGGCCTCGTCAATCTCCTCGGCATCGAGAGCCCCGGCCTCACCGCCTCGCTCGCAATCGCCGAGGAGGTTCTGGCGCGCCTCGAGGGAGGACGGCCACCCGCCTAACGCGGCGCCGGCATGCGCGTGCCGTTCTTGCGTGCGACGCAAGGCAAAGCCTAGTTTCGGCACGGGAGAACAGTGAATGAGACGGGCCGACGGAGCCGGAGCATGACGGACATCGCCACACGTGTCTACAATCACAAGTGGAAGATCGACCCGATCATCCGTTCCCTGCTCGACACGGACTTCTACAAGCTGCTGATGGCGCAGACCATCTTCCGGCGCCATCGCGACACCCGCGTCACCTTCTCGATCCTCAATCGGTCGAAGGACATCCGTCTCGCCGAGCTCGTCGAGGAAAGCGCCCTGCGCGAGCAGCTCGACCATGCCCGCAGCCTGAAGCTCACCCGCGGGGAATCGACCTGGCTGCGCGGCAACATGTTCTACGGCAAGCGCCAGATGTTCGCGCCCGAGTTCATCGAATGGCTGGAGGGCTTCCAGCTGCCGGCCTACGACCTGCGGGTGCGCGACGGCCAGTACGAGCTCGAGTTCGACGGACCGTGGCTGGAGACGACCTTCTGGGAAATCCCAGCGCTCGCCATCCTCAACGAGCTGCGTTCGCGCGCCGTACTCGCCGCCATGGGCAAGTTCGAACTGCAGGTGCTCTATGCCCGGGCCATGACTCGGGTATGGGAGAAAGTGCAGCGCCTCAAGGTCCTTCCCGGTCTGCAGATCGCCGATTTCGGCACGCGCCGCCGGCATGGCTTCCTGTGGCAGGACTGGTGCGTGCAAGCGATGATCGAGGGGCTGGGCGATGCCTTTACCGGCACATCGAACTGCCTCATCGCCATGCGCCGGGAGGTCGAGGCCGTCGGCACGAACGCGCACGAACTGCCGATGGTCTATGCGGCGCTCGCCGACAGCGATGCGGAGCTCGCCGCCGCTCCTTACCAGGTGCTGCGCGACTGGCAGGAGGACTACGAGGGCAACCTGCTCATCATCCTGCCCGACACCTATGGCACCACGCATTTCCTGGCCGCCGCGCCGAACTGGGTGTCGAGCTGGACGGGCATCCGCGTCGATTCCAAGGATCCGATCGAGGGCGGCGAGGAGGCGATCCGCTGGTGGCGCGAGCGCGGCGAGGACCCGCGCAAGAAGCTCGCCATCTTCTCGGATGCGCTCGACGTCACCGCCATCGAGCGCATCCATTATCACTTCGCCGGGCGCATGCGCTTCGGCTTCGGCTGGGGCACGCTGCTGACCAACGACTTCCGCGGCTTCGCGCCGGACGGGGCGCTCGATCCCATATCGATCGTCTGCAAGGTGGTTTCGGCCAACGGCCGCCCGGCCGTGAAGCTCTCGGACAATCCCGCCAAGGCCATGGGCCCGGCGGCCGAGGTCGAGCGCTACAAGCGCGTCTTCGAGCTCGAGGAGCGCACCGAGCGGCCGGTGCTCGTGTAGGGGCCGGCCTCAGGCCGCCTTCTTCTGGTAGTCCTTCACGTCCGAGAAGCGGATGGTGGGCCAGCGCTCCTCGTCGTAGCGCAGCGAGAAGGGGCTCGAGGCCATGAACACCGGCGCCCCGTCGAGGTCGGCGGCCATGGCGGAATTGTTCGCCGTGGCGAACTTGTCGAGCTCGGCATTATCGTCCGCGCTCACCCAGCGGCAGACGGAGAAACGCGTCGTCTCGTAGGCGGCGTCGAGGCCGTATTCCGTCTTCAGCCGCTCGATCAGCACGTCGAGCTGCAGCGCGCCGACGACGCCGACGATGGCGCCCGAGCCGTCGTTGGGGATGAAGAGCTGCACGACGCCCTCCTCGGCGAGCTGCTCGAGCGCCTCGCGCAGCTTCTTTGCTTTCATCGCATCCTTGATGGAGATGCGGCGCAGGATCTCGGGGGCGAAGCTCGGCACGCCGCGGAAGACGATGTCCTCGCCCTCGGTGAGTGTGTCGCCGATGCGCAGCGTGCCGTGGTTGGGGATGCCAACCACGTCGCCGGCATAGGCCTCGTCCGCCACCGTGCGATCCTGCGCGAAGAAGAACTGCGGCGCATTGAGGCTGATAGCCTTGCCGGTGCGCACGAGCTTGGCCTTCATGCCGCGGGTCAACCGCCCGGAGCACACGCGCATGAAGGCGATGCGGTCGCGGTGATTGGGGTCCATGTTCGCCTGGATCTTGAAGACGAAGCCGGTCATCTTCGGCTCGTCGGCCTCGACCGTGCGCTTGTCCGCCTCCTGCCCGCGCGGGGAGGGGGCATAGGCCGCCATGGCATCGATGAGCTCGCGGATGCCGAAGTTGCGCAAGGCGCTGCCGAAGAAGACGGGCGTCAGGTGCCCCTCGCGGAAGGCGGCGAGGTCGAAGGGCTTCAGCGCGGCCTCGGCGAGCATCGCCTCCTCCTGCCAGGCCCCGGCCTCGTGCGCCGGCAACAGTGCTGCCACAGCCGAATCCTCGGCGCCGCTGACCGTCATGGTCTCATCGTCGGCGATACGCCGCACCGTCTTCGTGCCGAAGGTGTAGGTGCCGGCGAAGCTCTTGCCGGCGCCGATCGGCCAGTTGATGGGGGCGGTGTCGAGCGCCAGCGTCTTCTCGATTTCGTCGAGCAGGTCGAAGGGGTCGCGACTCTCGCGGTCGAGCTTGTTGACGAAAGTGACGATGGGGATGTCGCGCAGGCGGCACACCTCGAAGAGCTTGCGCGTGCGCGCCTCGATGCCCTTGGCCGCGTCGATGACCATGACGGCGGCATCGACGGCGGTGAGCGTGCGGTAGGTGTCCTCCGAGAAGTCCTCGTGACCCGGCGTGTCGAGCAGGTTGAACACGCAGCCGCCGTACTCGAAGGTCATCACCGAGGTGACGACCGAGATGCCGCGTTCGCGCTCGATGCCCATCCAGTCCGAGCGCGTCTGCACGCGGTTGCGCTTGGCCTTGACCTCGCCGGCGAGCTGGATGGCGCCGCCGAAGAGCAGCAGCTTCTCGGTGAGCGTCGTCTTGCCCGCATCCGGGTGGGAGATGATGGCGAAGGTGCGCCGCCGCGCGATGGGGTCGGCGGGCCCGCCGTTGACGAGGGGGCTATGCATGGGACATCGAAAAATTTTGCGGCGGCGGATGGCAGGGAGGACAGGCCTCGCCGGCTCCGGCAGCCTGGAACCACGGTTGGCGCGTTCTTCCCAGCCATTGGCGGCCGTGTCAATGGCGGGCATTGACGGAGTGTCCGGCGCGCCGGATGCTGGGGACGCGAACAGGGGCGGGTCATGGCGGGTATCAAGGTCGACGAAACGGACGTCCTCCTCGTCGTAGACATGCAGAACGACTTCTGCCCCGGCGGGGCGCTGGCCGTCGATGGCGGCAACGCCATCGTGCCGGTGGTCAATGCGCTGGCGCGGCGCTTCGCCCACGTCATCCTGACGCAGGACTGGCACAAGCCGGGCCACCTGTCCTTCGCCTCGGCCCATCCCGGCCGCAGGCCCTTTGAGACCGTCGAGATGTCCTACGGACCGCAGGTGCTGTGGCCGGACCATTGCGTCGAAGACACGCCGGGCGCCGAATTCCACCCGGACCTCGACGTGCCCCATGCCGAACTCATCCTGCGCAAGGGCTTCGACCCGGCGATCGATTCCTACTCGGCCTTCTACGAGAACGACCGCATGACGCCGACGGGGCTCGGCGGCTATCTCAAGGAGCGGGGCCTGAGGCGCGTCTTCCTCGCCGGCCTCGCGCTCGACTTCTGCGTGCGCTACTCGGCCGAGGACGCGCACGGCCACGGCTTCGCGGTCACCGTCGTCGAGGACGCCTGCCGCGCTATCGATCTCGACGGGTCGCTGGCCGCGACCGAGGCGGCGTTCGCGGCGCTCGGCATCGCCCAGGTGGACGTGGCTGATATCCGCTGAGCCGAATGGCCTCCCCGTCATGCCCACGCTTGTCCGGGCGCGGCCCTTTTGACCTGCTTCTGCCTGTCAGCCGAAAACCGCCGTCTCGCCCTGCGGGGCATGGTGGCGCCCTGCTGGAAGCGTCCGCAGCCGCGGTTCAATGCGCCTCTTCCCAATTGCTCGCGGCTCTCGCCTCGACCTCGAGCGGCACGGCGAGCGCCACGGCGGGCTTGGGCGCCTCGCGCATCACATGGGTGATGACCGGCAGCGTCCTGTCGACCTCGCTCTCCGGCACCTCGAAAACGAGTTCGTCGTGAACCTGCAGCAGCATGCGCGCATTGAGGCCCGCCTTCTCGAGCGCCTCGTCCATGCGCACCATGGCGCGACGGATGATGTCGGCGGCAGTGCCCTGGATCGGGGCATTGATCGCCTGGCGCTCGACGAAGGCGCGCTCGGAGGGGTTGGACGACCTGATCTGCGGATAATGGCAGATGCGGCCGAACAGCGTCGTTACATAGCCGTTCTCGCGGCAGAAGCGCTTGGTCTCGTCCATGTAGTCGCGGATGCCGGGGAAGCGCTCGAAATATTTCCTGATATAGGCCGAGGCCTCCTCGCGCGGGATGCCGAGCTGGTTAGCGAGACCGAAGGCCGAGATGCCGTAAATGATGCCGAAGTTGATGGCCTTGGCGCGCCGGCGCACCAGGGGGTCCATGCCCTTCACCGGCACGCCGAACATCTCCGAGGCGGTCATGGCGTGAATGTCGATGCCGTCGGCGAAGGCCTGCCGCAGCTGCGGGATGTCGGCGATATGTGCAAGGACGCGCAGCTCGATCTGGCTGTAGTCGGCCGATACGAGCTTCGTGCCCGGCGACGCGACGAAGGCGGTGCGGATCTTGCGCCCTTCTTCCGTGCGCACCGGGATGTTCTGGATGTTCGGCTCCGATGATGACAACCGCCCGGTCGTGGTCGCGGCGAGCGAGAAGCACGTGTGCACGCGGTGCGTCTCGGGATTGACGTAGCCGGGCAGCGCATCGGTGTAGGTGGACTTCAGCTTGGCGAGCTGGCGCCATTCGAGGATCTTCGACGGCAGCGGATGGCCCTCGGCGGCGAGGTCCTCCAGCACCCCGGCGCCGGTCGCCCACTGGCCGGTCTTCGTCTTCCTGGCGCCGGGCAGGCCCATTCTGCCGAAGAGGATGTCGCCCAATTGCTTGGGGCTGCCGATGGTGAAGCGCTCGCCGGCCAGGGCATAGATCTCCTCCTCGAGCCCGGCGAGCTTCTGGGCGAACTCGCCGGACAGACGCGAGAGGATGGCGCGATCGATGGCAATGCCGCGGCTCTCCATGCGTGCCAGCGTCGCCACCATCGGCCGCTCCAGGGTCTCGTAGACGCTCGTGCGGCTCTCCGCGACGAGGCGCGGCTTCAGAGCGAGCCACAGGCGCAAGGTGACGTCCGCATCCTCGGCGGCATAGGCGGTCGCCTTGTCGATCGCCACCTTGTCGAAGGTAACCTGCGTCTTGCCGGAACCGGCGACCTGCGAGAAAGCGATGGGCGTGTGGCCGAGATGCTTCTCCGACAGGGCATCCATGCCGTGCAAGCCGCGGCCGGCATCGAGCACGTAGGAAATCAGCATGGTGTCGTCGTAGGGCGCCAGCGTGATGCCGTGGCGGGCGAAGATCAGCCAGTCGTATTTCAGGTTCTGGCCGATCTTGAGGACGGAAGGGTCCTCGAGCAGCGGTTTCAGCCGCGCTACCGCCTCGCGCAACGGAAGCTGGCCGGCGGCGAGGCCGTTGCCGAAGAGGTCGTCGCCGTCTCTGTGCTGCAGCGGTACGTAGCAGGCCTTGCCGGGATCGGTCGCGAGCGAGAAGCCGACGAGTTCGGCCCGCATGGCGTCGACCGAGTTCGTCTCCGTATCGACGGCGACATGGCCGCGCTCGCGCGCCTCGGCGATCCATTCGTCAAGGCGCGCGAGGCTCGTTACCGTCTCGTAGGCATTGCGGTCGACCGGGACGGCGGCCTCGACCGCGCGGCTCGCGACGAGAGCGGCCGGGACGAGGAGTTCGTCGCCTGGCCGGGCCGATGCGGCCGACGGGGTGGCAGGCGCGGTTGCCGCGGCCGTCTCGCCGGGGCTCCAGCCAAGGCCGGCGCCTGGGGCGGCGAGGCGCGCGTCTGGCTCAACGGCGGCGATGTCGATTTCGTAGAGCTCGGCAACGCGCTTGGTGATGGTTGTGAACTCCATCGCCTTCAGGAAGGCGACGAGGTTCCGCGGATCCGGCGGCACGAGCGCGAGGTCGGCGAGCGGGGTTTCCACGGCCACGTCGTCGACGAGCGAGACGAGCCGACGGGAGATGAGGATCTGCTCGACGATGTCCGGGTTCGTCAGCGTCTCGCGCCGCTTGGGCTGCTTGATCTCGCCTGCGCGCGCGATGAGCGTGTCGAGATCGCCGTATTCTGCGATGAGCTGGGCGGCCGTCTTGATGCCTATGCCGGGAGCGCCGGGCACGTTGTCGGTCGAATCGCCGGCGAGCGCCTGCACGTCGACCACCTTGTGCGGCTCGACGCCGAAATATTCCAGCACCTCGTCGCGGCCGATACGCCGCTCGGGCCGGAAGCTGCCCTTCGACTGGGTGCCGGAGGCCGGGTCGTACATGGCGACACCGGGCCGGATGAGTTGCATGAGGTCCTTGTCTGCGGAGATGATGAGCACGTCGGCGCCGGCCTCCGTCGCCTCGCGCGCATAGGTGGCGATGAGATCGTCCGCCTCGTAGCGGTCCTGCTCCACCGGCTTGAGGCCGAAAGCGCGGACCGCCTCGCGCATCAGCGGGAACTGCGGGATGAGATCTTCCGGCGGTTCCTGCCGGTTTGCCTTGTAGGGCGGATAGATTTCCTTGCGGAAGGACTGCTCCGACTTGTCGAAGATAATGGCGAGATGGGTCGGGACGATGCCGACCGCGCCCTCGCGGATGAACTGGAACAACTTGGTGCAGAACAGGCGCACGGCACCGGTGGGCAGGCCGTCCGAGCGGTAGTTGTATTTCCGGTCCTGGTTCATGGACTGGAAATAGGCGCGGAAGACGAAGGATGAGCCGTCGACGAGAAAGACGTGATCCCCCGGCTTCAGCGCACGGGCGGCGTGGACGGCAACGGCGGGGGCGGCTTGCTCGGACATGGCTCTCGGACGGATGCTTTTCGGGAATCGCCGGTAAGGTCGGGGCGGGACTATGCCACGCCTTGTCCGCGTTCGCGATCCGTTTCGCTCGCCGTCCCGGAAAACCGCCTTTAGCCGGCCGTCGCGAGGCGTGCCGGCGCGGCGATGTGGCAGGCCCGCGGCCGCACGAAAAGCGCGTCGAGCATCGTGCCGCGGATCAGCCGCTCGAAGATGAGGGGCGCAACGACCCCCGCCGCCGTGACGACGGCGGCGCCCCAGCCGACGCCGATGACCTCGACGAGGCCGGTCTTGACGAGGATGAGGCGCATCACCGCCATGGGCAGGAAGAAGGCGAGATAGACGACGATGGAGCGCTCGCCGCAATAGGTCAGCGGGCCGGCGAGGCCGCGCGCGACGAGCAGCGCGGCGATGGCCGTGATGGCGATGGCGCCGGCGAGACCGAGGACCAGGCTCACCCCCGGCAGGGCCGCGACTGTCGCGTGGCCGCTCACCCCGCTCGGCGCGAAGGCGGCGAAACCGTTGACGAGCGCCCAGAGGGCGAGCCCGAGGAGCGCGAGCGCCGCGTTGCGGCCCGCCCAGGCGGCAATGGCGAAGACACGCGGGGCGAGGACATAGCCGGCGGCGAAATAGACGAAATAGGCGGCGAAGGCGTCGATCACGAGCCAGCCGCTCTCGACGTGGGCGATCTGCAGGGCGGCGGCGCCGGCGAGGAGCACGGCCGGCGGCAGGCGGCGCAGCAGCTTCACCGCCACCGAATAGACGGCGAGCATGTAGATGAACCACAGGGTGCCGAAGGGCTCGATGAAGCCGAGCGCGAAGAGGCGGACAAGCTCGGCCGGATCGCCGCCGGCGAGGCCCCAGCCCTTCATGGCGAACTGGATGACATACCAGACAAGGTAGAAATAGAGGAAATGCACGATGCGCCGGTCGGCGAAGGTGCGCCAGTCGCGCGCCACGGCCCGGCCGAGGAAGAGGCCGGAGACGAGGAAGAAGTCGGGCATGCGGAAGGGCTTGGCGAAGGCGACGACCTCATGCATCCAGCCCTCGCGACCTACCGCCTCGCCGAGGCCGAGCGTCGCATGCATCATGACGACGAGGATGATGCAGATGCCCTTGGCGGTATCGACCCAGGCGATGCGCTCGCCGGTCGGCAATGGCGACGTCATGCTGGCTGCTCCCGTTATGGCACGCCCTGTCCCGCAATGCGACGCCGGCCCGGTCGGTGTCCGGCGTACGCTCTCTTCCGGCCTTTGCCCAGCAAGCGGCGTGCCGGATGGCGGAGAGGACCTCAGATGATGCCGCGCGCGCCTTCGGGATCGAAGGCGGCGTGGAGGCGCGAGGCGGCGGCGCGGGCAAAGCGCAGCGTCACCTCCTTGCGGCGGGCGCCGGGCAGCGGATGGAGGGGCGCCTCGCGCAGTACGGCGGCGCCGTACTGGTCGGCGACGATGAGCCCTGTCGCCTCCGGCAGCACCTCCTGCGGGAAGTCGTCGGTGACGGCGAAGAAGAGGCGGTCGCAATAGGCCCGGTAGTCCTGCCACTTGCCGTCGGTGCGGAAGTCGGCGAGGCACGACTTGACCTCGACGACGGTGATGCGCCCGTCGGGGGCGAGCGCCACGACGTCGGCCCGCCGGCCGGAGGCAAGGGTGAGCTCCGTTACCGTCACCTGCCCGAGACCGGCGAAGAGCCGGCGCACGCCCCGCTGGACGGCGAGTGCGACGGGCGACTGGCGCCCGTCCTCCGGCAAAACCAGCACGCTCCCCGCCCGAGAGGCCATGTCACCCATCGATATCATCCGCCCGTCACTTCGCCGTTCTTCGCCGGCGCTCCTGCCTTCGCACAGCTTTGGTCTCACATCATGGCGGGCATGGGCATCAAGGAGGCGATCACGAGCGACAGGATGAAGCTCATGACGAGCGCGATGATCACGACGATGGCGGTGAACAGGCCGGCCTTGCTCTCGGCCACCCCCATGAGCCGCGGCGCCCCGACATAGAGCAGATAGATGCCGTAGAGCCCGAGGATGGCGAGGAAGCCGAGCACCGGCACGAGGAGGAAGACGCCCGTCAGCCAGGCCGGCGTGTAGGAATAGGCCGCCAGCTTGAAGGCGGGAAGCATGCCCTTGCGGCCGCCGAAGCTGGGCGCCAGCGCATCAATGACAAGTGCCACGAGATAGACGATGAGGAGCCCGAGCCCGAACTGCAGGGCCGCCATCACGAGGCCGCTGAAGAAGGGCATGCGCATGTGCCCCTCGCCCATGCTGAAGCCCAGCACCGACATGCCGATGAAGCCGCAGACGGCCGGGATGAGCGCGAGCGGGACGACGTAATTCCGGTAGATGTCGCCGACCGTGCCCCCCTCGGCCGCGATCATGGGCCACTCGGTTCGTGGCGTGACGATGATGTTCCTTGCCCTGTCGACCAGCCCCATGTGACATTCTCCCTGCCGGAGGCCGCAGCTCCCGCCGCGGCGAAACGACGCAACATATGCCGGAAACGCCCGGGCGGAAACCGGCTGCGGTCGCGCCCGCTCAGGCGACGCGCGCATCCTCCGCCATCATGGCGGCCGCCTTGTCGGCGATCATCATCGTGGGCGAATTGGTGTTGCCGGAGGTGATGGTCGGCATCACCGAGGCATCGGCGACGCGCAGGCCGGCGATGCCGCGTACCCGAAGGCGCGCGTCGACGACGGCGAGGGGATCGTCGTCACGGCCCATGCGGGCCGTACCGACGGGATGGAAGATGGTGGTACCGAGATCGCCCGCCGCCCCGGCGAGATCGTCGTCGCTCGTCAGATGCGGCCCCGGTTTGAATTCCTCGGGCGAGAAGCGCGCGAGCGGCGGCGCGGCGGCCAGCCGACGCGCGAGGCGAATGGCGTCGACCGCGACCCGCCGGTCCTCCTCCGTGGCGAGGTAGTTCGGGGCGATCGCCGGCGGCACACGCGCCTCCGGGCTCTTCGCATGAACCGAGCCGCGGCTCGTCGGGCGCAGGTTGCAGACGCTCGCAGTAAAGGCGGGGAAGGGATGCAGCCGGTCGCCGAACTTGTCGAGCGACAGCGGCTGAATGTGGAACTGAAGATTCGGCGTCTCGTACTCCGGCGAGGAGCGGGTGAAGATGCCGAGCTGCGACGGGGCCATGGTCAGCGGCCCGCGTCGGAAGAGGGCAAATTCGAGCGCCATGGCAGCGCGTCTGACGAGCCTTGCGTAATCCTCGTTGAGGGTGCGCACGCCGGAGACCTTGAAGATGGGGCGGAGCTGCAGATGGTCCTGCAGGTTCTCGCCGACGCCCGGCAGGTCGCGCACGGGATCGATGCCGAGCCCGGCGAGCCGGGCGGCATCGCCGATGCCGCTCACTTCGAGCAGCTGCGGCGTGCCGATGGCGCCGGCGGCGAGCACCACCTCGCCGCGGGCCCGCATGGTGAAGCGCTCGCCGCCGCGCGAGAAGACGACGCCCGTGGCGCGGCCGTCCTCGACGAGGATGCGCTCCACGTGCACTCCCGTCTCCAGACGAAGGTTCCGACGGCCGAGGACCGGCTTCAGGAAGCCGCGCGCCGCGCTCCAGCGCCGGCCGTTCTTCTGGTTAACCTGGAAGTAGGAGGAGCCGAAATTGTCGCCGGTGTTGAAATCGTCAACCTTGGGGATGCCGAGGCTCTCGGCGGCGTCCTGCACGGCGTCGAGCAGGTCCCAGCGCATGCGCGGATAGTCGACGCACCATTCCCCGCCGCTGCGGTGCAGCGCATTGGGCGGGGCGACGTGGTTCTCCATCGACAGGAAATGCGGCAGGACGTCGTCCCAGCCCCAGCCGGGAAGGCCCATCTGCCGCCAGCGCTCGTAGTCTGCCGCCTGGCCGCGCATGTAGATCATGGCGTTGATGGCGGAGCAGCCGCCAATGACCTTGCCGCGCGGATAGGCGAGCGCGCGGCCGTTGAGGCCGGCCACGGCCTCCGTGCGAAACATCCAGTCGGCGCGCGGATTGCCGATGGCGAAGAGATAGCCGACGGGGATGTGGAACCATATCCAGTCGTCGCGGCCGCCGGCCTCCAGAAGGAGGACGGACCGCTTCGGGTCCGCCGACAGGCGGTTGGCGAGCACGCAGCCGGCCGAGCCGGCGCCGACGACGATGTAGTCGAAGGTTTCCCCCTCCCCGGTCGCAGGTGCCACGCCGTCCTCCCCGAGCCTTGCTGTTATCTGGTGTGCAGAAGGACACGGGGCGGCGGCTCATGGCAAGCCACGCTGCGGTGATGCTTTGGCCAGACCGCAGTCGGCTCGCCGCACCGCGCCCGGCCATCGTCCTGCAAAAGCGGTTCAAACTTTTGCGAAACGTCAGTAGGGTCGGGGCCACGGGTTGCCGCACCGCGGCCCGCCACTGGCCGCCGGAGAACCATGGAACGCGATCCCCTACGACTTGCTTGGCGCAGCAATCGCGGCCTTAATCTGGTGATCGCTCTTGTCGGCCTCATGCTGGCGGCCGCCGTCCTCCTCTTCCTCGTCGTGCTGGCGACCCTGATCGATGACGTCATCATCGGCGGGGGTTTCACCGATATCGATGCGCAGGCGCCTTTCCTGCGCCTCGCCTTCGGGCTGCCCGCGGTCTTCGGCGGCGGTGAGGTCGTCGTGTCCGAGGGCATTCTCCTTGGCCGCGATGCCTATATGGCGGCGGCCATCGCAACGCTCATTGCCCTCATCCTCCTGCAGGTGGGGCTCAGGGCGCTGGTCTCCCTTCTTGCTGCGACGGCAGCGAGCCGCGCCACGAACGGGCTCAGGAAGGATATCTTCGGCCGCATCGTCACGGCCCGGCCCTCGGCGCGGGACGAGGCGGAGGCGGCCGCGCGGCAGATCGGCGAGGGTGTCGGCCGCCTCGCGTCGGTGCTCGGGGAAGCGCTCGCCGTGCCGCTCAGCGTCGGTCCGGAAATCCTCGTCATTCTCGCCTTCGGCTTCGCGCAGCACCTGTTCATCGGGCTCCTGTTCCTCGGCGGGGCCATCGCTGCCGCCGTCCTGATGCGGCCTCTCGACGAGGCAAGGGCCGCGCTGGGCTTCGTTGCGCGCGAGGGCGATCGCGAATCGGGGCGCATGGCCCAGGAGGCGGCGCGGCGGCTGCCAGCCATCCGCATTCATGGCACGGGCAAGGCGGAGCTCTCAGGCTTCGGCGCCATGCTGGCGCACCTGTCTGCCCGGCAGGCCGCGCAGGCGCGGCGCCACATTGTCCTGCAGGCGCTCGTTGCCGTCGTCCGCTACGGCCTTCCCGCGCTCTTCATCGTGATCGCAGGCAATCTCGCGGCCGAAGGGATGCTGTCCGCCGGTGCATTTGTCGCCGCGCTCTTCGCCGCCTTCCTGATGCTACGGCCTGTGGATGTGCTCACGCGCTGGATCGCCGGGCAGCGCGAGGGCCGGGCCGCCCTCGAGGAACTGGCCCGCGCCGTCGGAAGCCTCAATGCGCGTGGCGAGCGGCGCCGGCGGGCGGCACGCCTGCCGCAACCCTCGCCGCAGCGCATCGAGGTCAAGGGTCTCGCGGCCTTCGATCCCCATTCCGGACACAGGCTCGAGGACGTCGACCTGGCATTCGACCTGCCGGCACACGTCGCTCTCGTCGGGCCGCCAGGGTCCGGCGCGGATGTGCTCGCCGCGATCCTCGGCGGCGCGCTCGATCCCACGGAGGGGCGCGTCCTCTTCGACGGTGTCGACGTCGGCGAGATGTCCGACGGCTACAGGGCGGCCGTCATCGCCTTCGCCGGGGCCGATCCCGTGATGCTCGACGGCAGCCTCAGGGACAACCTGACCTACGGCGTGCCGCCGGAGCTGACGCGGGACAAGGATGCGTGCGATGCCCGGCTCATCGCCGCGCTCAAGCTCGTCGGGGTCGATGCGGAGGTCTACAGCCTGGGGCTCAATGGGGCCGTCGGCTCCCATGCGGCGGGCCGCCTCGCTCCCTTCATCGCCGACGCTCGGCGGGCGGTGAGGGAGGAACTCGCTTCCGACGGAACCGAAGATCTCGTCGATCCGTTTGCGGCCGAGCGCTACAACCGCCACGGCACCGTGGCCGAGAACATCCTTTTCGGCGTGCCCGTGGGCGACACGTTCGAGGAGCGGCGTCTCGCCCGCAACCCCTTCCTCAGGGCTGTGCTGGAGGCGGAGGAATTGACGCGGCCGCTGACGGAGATGGGGCTCGCCATCGCCACGCAGATGGTGGAGATGTTCGCCGGCATTCCCGACGACAACGCTCTCATCGAGCGCTTCTCCTTCTTCAGCGCCGAGGAGCGCGGCCGCTACGAGGGCCTGATCGCACGCCGCGCCCAGCGCCGACGCAGCGAACAGGCCGAGGACCGCGATCTCTTGATCGCGCTTGCCCTGCGCTATGTGGAGACGCGGCACCGCCTCGGCCTGCTCGACGAGACGCTGGAGGCGCGCATCGTTGCGGCCCGGCGCACCTTCGCGCGCCTGCTGCCGCCGGGCCTTGCGCCGGCCATCGAGTTCTGGGAAGCGGAGCGGTTGTGCAGCGCCGCCTCGCTCAGCGACAACCTGCTCTTCGGCCGCGTGGCCTACGACATCGCCGGGGCGGAGGAGCGGGTGCATGCCGCCGTGCGCCGCGTCCTCGCCTCGCTCGATCTCGACGCCGAGGTGCTGCGGCTCGGGCTCTCCGCCCGCGTCGGCCCGCGCAAGGGGCTCGTCTCGCCGGTGCCGGACCGGCTGGTCGATCTTATCCGCTGCCTGGCGCGCGAGCCGCAGGTGCTCGTGGTCAGCCACATCTTCGACGGCATGACGCGGAGCGATGCCGAGGCACTCGTCGGCCGTCTGCGCCAGGGGTTCGAGAGCCGCAGCCTCGTCGCCGTGCTGCCGCCGGGCCTGTCCGAAGACTGCCTTGGCAGGACCGTCCATTTCTCGCGCGCCGGGCTGGCGCAGCCACGGACGGCGGCGGAAATGGCGGAGCAATCATGACTCTCCCGAATCGTGACTTGCATGTGCGCTAGCGCACGTCGTTTGCGGTTTTTCTAAAGTAGAGATGATGGATGGCTATGGACAAGAAACCGACGGAGAGTGATCTCAGCGTCCGCTTCTGGGGCGTCCGGGGCTCGCATCCCGTGTCGGGGCCGGACGTATGCACGTTCGGCGGTCATACGGCCTGCGTCGAGGTACGTTGTGGTGAGCGGCTGTTTGTCATCGACGCCGGCACGGGCATCACCCGCCTCGGACAGACGCTCGGCGCCGATGCTCCGGCGCACATCGACCTGCTTCTGAGCCACCTTCATCTCGACCATGTCATCGGTCTGCCCTTCTTCCGGCCGGCTTTGATGAAGGGCACGACGCTGCGGCTGCACTGCGGCAATCTCGGCGGCGAGAGTGCCGAGGCGGCGCTCAACCGGCTGTTTGCGCCGCCGCTCTTCCCAGTGACGCTCGCCCAGTTGCCGGCGACGATTGAGCACGTCGGCTTCCATGCCGGTGAGACGCTGACCTTCGACGATGGGCTCAGGGTTCGCACGTGCCCGCTGCAGCATCCCTCCGGCGCCACCGCCTATCGCTTCGACCACGGCGGGCGGGCCGTCTGCTACGTCAGCGACATCGAGCACGACGAGCTCGGCCCCTGGCCGCACGAGGAACTGCTCGCTTTCGTGCGCAACGCCGACCTCGTCATCTACGACGCCATGTATACGGAAGCGGAATATTGCCGCTGCCGCGGCTGGGGCCACTCGACCTGCGATGCGGGCGTCGCGCTCTGCCGGGCGGCCGGCGTCGGCCGGCTCGCGGCCTTCCACGTGCATCCCTGGCACACGGATGCCGATCTCGCCGACATGGAGCGGCGCCTCGCCGCCATGCTGCCCGGTTCGTTCGTCGCGCGCGAGGGGCAGGAGGTTCACCTCGCCGCCGCGCGCGTAGCCGCCTGATCGCGACCGCACGACAGCCTCGCCGCTTGCGGCTGTGGCACCATCGGCTATTGTCGCGCCGCCCGCCGGAGAGCGGGATCGGTTCGTCATCCGGAGCGCGACGTGACGGCGCTGTTCGCCACCACCTGCCTCGGCGCCGCCCTGCTGGCAGGGCTCGCCATCATCCTGCTGCGCCCGCTGCTGCAGCGTTATGCGCTGGCGCGGCCCAACGCGCGCTCGAGCCATCGCATCCCGACGCCGCAGGGCGGGGGCATCGCCGTGCTCGGTGCCGCGCTCGCGGCCGGTGCGGTGGCCTTCGCGATCGGCCTGCCGCCGCTTGGTGCCGGTGGCGGTGCCGCGCTCCTCGCCGTCGCAATAGCAGCCATCGTGCTCGCGGGGCTTGGCGCCTTCGACGACATGCGCCCGCTGCCCGTGCTGCCGCGCCTCGGCGCGCAGTTCGCCGCTGTCGGTCTCGTGGTCGTCGCAGCGACGAACGTCGCACGCATCGGGCCGGACTGGCTACCCCTCGGCTGCGAGCAGGCCCTGCTGGTGCTCGCCGGCGTCTGGTTCGTCAATCTCGTCAATTTCATGGACGGGCTCGATCTGATGACGGTGGCGGAATTCGCGCCGCTGTGCGCCGCGCTCACCACCTTCGCCCTGTCCGGCCTACTGCCACCGGCGGAGGGTGTGCTCGCGGCGGCCCTGCTTGGCGGTCTCCTCGGCTTTGCGCCCTTCAACCGGCCGGTGGCCCGGCTCTTCCTCGGCGATGTCGGCTCGCTGCCCATCGGGCTCATCGCCGGCTACCTGCTGCTCGTGCTCGCCGCTCATGGCGGGTTCGCCGCCGCCGTCCTCCTGCCGCTCTACTATCTGGCCGACGCCACGCTGACGCTCTTCAGGCGGCTCGCGCGCGGCGAGCGCGTATGGCAGGCGCACCGCAGCCATTTCTACCAGCGCGCCACCGATAACGGCTACTCGGTGCCGGCCGTCGTTGGCCAGGTGCTGGTCCTCAATCTCTTCCTTGCCGTGCTGGCGGCGATTTCGCTGGGCGTCACCTCTCCGGCGCTTCAGGTGGCCATCGTCGCGCTCGGGGCGGCGGGCGTCGGTTTTGTGCTGCTACGCTTCTCGCGTCCGCGCGCCGGCATCGCCGCGGCATGATGACGGGCGCGCGCGGCACGGTTCTCCTCACCGGAGCCTCCGGCTTCGTCGGCCGGCACGTGGCTGCCGGCTTGCGCGAAGCCGGCTATGCCGTCCGCGCTGCCGTGCGCGATGCGGGCCGCGTGCCGCCCGGCAGTGAGCCTTTCGTCATCGGCGATCTTGCCGGGCCGGTCGATTGGGCGTCGGGGCTCGGCGGCGTCGACGCCATCGTGCACGGGGCCGGCATCGCCCATGTGGGGCCCGGTGTCGCGGAGGCGCGCTATCAGGCAGTCAATACCGATGCGACGCTCGCGCTGGCCGATGCCGCGGCCGGCCGCGTGCGCCGTTTCGTCTTCCTGTCCTCCGTCCGCGCTCAGAGCGGTGCGAGCGCGACGGCGACTGTCAGGGACGACGATTCGCCCGCCCCGGTCGATCCTTACGGCCGCTCCAAGCTCGCGGCCGAGCGCGGCCTTGCCGAGCGCGGCATCGACCATGTGTCGCTACGGCCCGTGCTGGTCTACGGCCGGGGTGTTGCGGGCAACATGGGGGCCCTCGTCAGGCTGGCGCGCCTGCCGTTGCCGTTGCCCTTCGGCGGGCTCGGCGCCCGGCGCTCGCTTCTTGCGGTAGAGAACCTTGCCGATGCTATCGTCCATGTGCTGGCGCAGCCCGGCCCGCTGTCAGGGGCCATGCTGGTGGCCGATGCGGCACCCGTCTCGCTGGCGGAGATTATCGCGGCGCTGAGGGCCGGGATGGGACGGCGCCCGGGGGTCATCGACATTGACGAGCGGTGGATCGCCAAGCTGTTGCGGCTTGCCGGCCGCCAGGCAGTGCTCGAGCGTCTAGCCGGCTCGCTCGTCGTCGAGCCGGGCCGCCTCACGGCGCTCGGCTGGCGACCGCTTCTGACGACACCGGAAGGCCTGCGGCGGCTGGGGGCTGCCGGCGGCTGAACTCGGGGATGGCCTCCGCCATCACCGCCTCGGCGCTGGCGCGGTCGTAGGTGCGCGCCGCCTTCTCGAGCCGTGCCAGCCAGCCCGCGATGCGCGCCTTGTCGGCGAAGACCGGCTCGGCCGCCATGACACCGTCGATGCCCGTCTCCGTCATCGGCTCCTCGCGGGCGAAGAGGATCTCATGCAGGCGCTCGCCGGGGCGCACGCCGGTGATGGCAATGTCGATATCGACGCCGGGCTCGAAGCCGGCGAGTCGGATCATGCGCTGGGCGAGGTCGTAGATGCGGACAGGCTGGCCCATCTTGAGGACGTAGACGGCGGCGCGCCGGCCGGCGCCGGTGGCCATGCGGCCCTCAGCATCGGCATGGGAGGCGGCGGTAAGGACCAGGTCGGCGGCCTCGCGCACCGTCATGAAATAACGGACCATGTCCGGATGGGTGACGGTGACGGGGCCACCGCGGGCGATCTGGGCCTTGAACTTCGGTACCACCGAGCCGACGGAGCCGAGGACGTTGCCGAAGCGCACGGCGATGAGGCGCGTACCGCTGCCCCCATTCGCTGCCGTCTCGGCATCGAGCGCCTGGGCATACATCTCGGCGAGGCGCTTCGTCGTGCCGAGCATGGATACCGGCTCGATGGCCTTGTCGGTCGAGATCATGACGAGCGCGCGCACGCCGGTAGCGACTGCCGCATCGGCGACGTTGACGGAACCGAAGACGTTGGTCTTGATGCCCTCGCTCCAGTCCTGCTCCAGATAGGGTACGTGCTTCAAGGCCGCGGCGTGGAAGACGACGTCGGGTGCGAACTGCCGGAAGAGATGCTCGATGCGTTCGCGGTCGCGCACGTCGGCGATGCCGCCCTCGATCCGCGTCGGCGCGTCGAGCACGGCGAGCTGCTCGGTCACCGCATGCAGCGCCGGCTCCGAACTCTCGAGCACGTAAAGCGCATCGGCGCCGAAGGCGGCGACACGGGCGCAGATCTCGCTGCCGATGGAGCCGCCGCCGCCCGTGACGAGTACGCGCTTGCCGCGGATGAAGCGGGCGAGGCGCGCCTTGTCGATCTCGACCGTCGGGCGCAGCAGCAGGTCCTCGATGTCGACGGGGGCAAGGGTGAGGTCGCGCAGGCCTTCCTCATCAAGGCCCTGCAGCCGCGACAGCGGCAGGCCGAGGCGCCGCGCGCGGGCGAGCAGGGCGTCGGCTTCGGGGGCGTTGATGGCGCTCGGCGTCATCACGAGACGGCGCACGTTGATCCCGCGCTCGGCGAGATCGGCGATGACCTGCTCAAGTTCGACGAAGGTGCCGAGCACCGGCACGCCGCGAATCGCCTGGTCGAGATCAGACTCGCGCGGCGACAGGATGCCCTTGGCCGCGATCTTCGAGAAAGCACCGCTCTCGATGGCCCGCAGCGCGACCTCCACCTCGGCGCTGCGCCCGAGGACAAGGGAGGCGGTGGCGTCCTGCCGCTCGATGCTGTGGCGCGACTGGGCGTATTTCAGATAGCGCCAGGCAAGCCGAGGCCCGCCGAGCAGGAACATCTGCAGCACCCAGTAGAGCGCGATGGTGATCTTGCCGAAGAAGAAGTAGCCGTAGAAGCGCGACGAGGCGAGGACATAGTCGCCGACGAGCAGTGCCAGCGCCAGGATCGTGACCGCCTTGAAGATGTTCGACAGGTCGGGCAGCGAGGCGAAGCGCCAGCGCGAGCGGTAGAGGCCGAAGTACCAGTAGGTGACGGCGGCGAGCGGCACGAAGACGACAAGGACGTGCGGCAGCAGCGCCAGGCGCTCGCCGAGCTGCGGGCCCTCGAAGCGCACGATAAAGGCCAGGACCACGGCAAGGATGGTCGCGCCGAGGTCGTGGGCAATGATGAGCGTCTTCTTCGCCAGGAGTTGTGCCAAGAATCTGGAGCCGTTCTGAATGGATGTGTGCGCGGTATCAGCCTGACGGGGCGGTTTGTCAACGCGCCGAACCGACGGGAGCTGCGGGCGGTTCAGGTTGCGCGGGTCGCCTCGCGGGCCCGGCGCGGGGTCTCCTGCCGCCCCGCACCGAGGGCCGCCAGGATGAAGTCGATCTGCTCGTCGAGGGTCGGCTGCGGGATGTCACGGCACATCACGAGCACGCTCGGATGGCAGAAGCGTGTCATCGCCGCGCGCACGCAGGGGCCGGCCACCTCCGGATCCACATCCGAGAATTCGCCTTCGGCGATGCCCTCGCGCACCACATTGGCGATGATCGTGTCGATGTCGCGGATGTGGTCGTGGATGACGCTCCAGCTCTCGGCGATGGCGACGGCCACCATCTCCTGGATCTTGGCATCGGCATCGGCGAATTCCGCCATCATGATGTGCATCTCAGTCAGGAGGCGGCGCATGCGCTCGCGCGCCGTGCCCGGCTCGCTGGCGACGGCTTCGAGCCGGATTCGCTTGCGGCCGGTCATGCGCTCGGCCACCGCCTCGTTGATGTCCTTCTTGGAGGCGAAGAAACGGTAGACGTTGGCCGGGCTCATGGAGAGCGTCTTGGCGATGTCGGCAACGGTCGTCTTCTGGAAGCCGATGTCGCGGAAGAGCTGTTCGGCGGCGGCGATGATACGCGCGCGGGTGTCCGGGCTTGGGCTGCCGTCCTTCATGGCAGATGATCGACTTCTCTCGAACCGAATGCTCCGTCCCGCCTTTCGGGACCGGGGTATGTCGATTAGAGGTATGACGTTGTGCGTCAGTCGTCAAACAGGGGACGCGGGCGCAAGCGGGCGCCAGGGCAGGACGAGCAGCCCGTCCGGCCGCTCCTCGCGCAGAGAGGCGACCCCGAAGACCTCCGCCAGCAGGGCCGGGGTCAGCACCGCGTGCGGCGTGCCGGCGGCGACGAGATGTCCCTCGGCGAGGATGACAACCCGGTCGGCATGGCGCGCGGCAAGGGCGAGGTCGTGCATCACGACGGCGACGGCGCGGCCCTTCCGGGCCTCGGCGGCGAGCACGCCCATCACCGCGAGCTGGTGACGCGGATCGAGCGCGGCGACCGGCTCGTCGCAGATGAGCACCGGCGCCTCGACGGCGAGCGCGCGGGCGAGCAGGACGCGCGCCCGCTCGCCGCCCGACAAGGTGGTGACGGCCCGTCCGGCGAAGGCCTCGCTGTCGGTGGCGCGCATGGCGCGGGCGACAGCCGGATCAATCCGGCCCGTTCCCGGCCCGCCGCCGTGCGGCACGCGCCCGAGGGCGACGACGTCGGCGGCCGGCAGCGGCCAGGCGACGGTGCCACCCTGCGGCAGATAGGCAATGGCGCGGGCCCGCTCGCGGGTCGAGAGCGCCGGCAGCGGCCGTTCGCCGAGGAGCACCGTGCCTACCTCCGGCCGCACGAGCCCGGCCATTACCCGCACCAATGTCGTCTTGCCGGCGCCGTTCGGGCCGATGATGGCAGTCAGGCTGCCGGGCGAAAGTGTCAGGTCGACGCCGGCGAGCACCTGCCGGCCGCCGAGGCGCGCGGCGACGGCGCGGGCGGCGAGAGTGGGACCCGTCATGCCGGCGCTCCCGTCAGCTCGGCCCGGCGGCGCACGATGATGTAGAGGAAGAAGGGGACGCCGACGATGGCGGTGAGCACGCCGAGCTTGACCTCGGTGGCGGAGGGGATGACACGCACGGCGCAATCGGCCGCAGTCAGCAGCACCGCCCCGGCGAGCGCTGCCGGCACGAGCGTGCGGCCCGGGTCATGACCGACGAGCGGGCGCACGATGTGCGGGGCGACGAGGCCGATGAAGCCGATGGTGCCGGCGACCGCTACGCTCGCGCCGACGCCGACGGCCACCCCGGTGACGACCGCAAGGCGCAGCAGGCGCACGTCGATGCCGAGGCTGCGGGCGGCTTCCTCGCCGAGCGCCAGCGTGCGCAGCGCCCCACCCTGGGAGAGGAGGAGCGCGGCCCCGAGAAGCGCGAAGGGCGCCACGAGCGCGACGTGGCGCATGGTTCGGTCCTCCAGCGAGCCCATGAGCCAGAAGACGATCTCGGTGACGGCGAAGGCGTTGGGCGACAGGCTGATGGCGAGCGAGGTGGCCGCCCCGGCGAGGCTAGAGATGGCAAGCCCCGCAAGGACGAGGACGACGAGGCTCGCACCCTCACCGGCGATGAGGATGACGACGAGCACCGACAGGAAGGAGGCGGCGATGGCGGCGAGCGGCAGGGCGGGCGAATAGACCTCCGCATAGCCGAAATAGATGACGACGACGGCTCCGAGCGCCGCCGCCTGCGGCGCACCGAAGACGGAGGGTGCGGCGAGCGGGTTGCGCAGCAGACCTTGCAAGGCGGCGCCCGCAAGGCCGAGCGTCGCGCCGATGATGACGGCGAGCAGGGTGCGCGGCAGGCGGATGTCGCGCACGACGACGCCCGCACCACCGCTGTCGCCGAGGAGGCCCTCGATCACCGTGGCTGGCGTGAGCCGCGCCGGGCCGAGCATCAGCGACAGGACGCACAGGACGAGGAGGATGACGACGAGCGCCGGCACCAGCCAGCGCCCGGAGCGGCGGGCCGCCTCCTCCTCGATCTCCCTGCCCCCTGCGCCGTCCATCGCCTCACCAGCTGGCCTTGAGGCCGGCGTAGAGCGAGCGCCCCGCCGTGCCGTAGTTCTTCACCTCCTCATAGCGCGCATCGGTGAGGTTTTCACCGCGCAGGAAGAGCGACACGCCCTCCGACACCTCATAGGAGGCGAAGAGGTCGAGCCGGGCATAGGGGGCGAGCCTGTCCTTCTCGTGCGCCGCGGAATAGCGCGCGTCGACGAGAACGAGCGTCGGCGCGATGACGAGGCCCGGCGCGGGCGTCAAGGTGAGGCCGATGCGCGCGGCGTTCTCCGGTCTGCGGGCGAGCCTGAGGTCGGTGGTGCGGTCGATGGCGACAAGGTTCGTATAGGCGATGTCGAGCCCAAGCCTCCCGGGAATGAGCTCGGCCTTCGCCGCCAGTTCGAAGCCGCTGGTCTCGGCCCGCGCCACATTGACGTAGCAACCAAAGGGCTGGTCCGGCCGGCAGGACGGATCGCTCTGGAAATTGATGAGATCGCGCAAGCGGTTGAGGAACAGCGTGCCGGAAAGGGTGAGCCGCCCGTCGAACAGCTTCTGGTCGATGCCGGCGTCGATGCCGAAGGAGCGCTCCGGGCTGAGCGCCGCATTGCCGTAGAGCGGATCGAGGCGCTGGTAGAGCGTCGGAGCCTTGGCGCCCGTCCCGGCGCTTGCGCGCAGCACGGTGCCGCTCTCCGCGATGTCGTAGGCGAGGGTGGCGCGCCAGGTGGCGAAGCGGTCCGCCCCCTCGATGTCGTCAATGCGCCCGCCGAGCGACAGGTTCAAGTGCTCGGCGAGGGCGATCTGGTGCAGGGCGAAGAGCGAGCGGGTGGTCTGGGCGGCATCGTCGAGCGTCGTGCGTAGGCCGGGCACCGGCAGCACCGGCTGGCTCGTGCTCGTCAACGTCTCGCGTTCCACCTGGCCGCCGAAGGTAAGGAGGCCGAAGGCATCAAGCGAGAGATCGCCCTGATAGGAGGCGCCGACGCGCCCGCCGACATAGCCATCCTTCGACCAGTCCGTCACCGGCGCTGCCGTGCTGCCGTAATAGCTGATGGAGCGATAGTCGCGCTCGGTGCGGTTGGCATAGACGAGAAAGGTGTTCTTCAGCCGCCGGTCGAAGGCGTGGACGGTCGCCCTGGCATGGACCTGCCCGAGGCGCTGGACGCTCGACGACGGGGTGTCGGGAAAGGCTCCGAAGGCCGCGTCGTATTGCGTGGCATTGACATAGGCCGAGCCGCCGACGTCGAAGGCGACGTCTTCGCTCGGCGAGAAGCCGAAGCGCGCGGAGAGGCCGAAGCGGCGCGCGCCGTCGTTCTCCAGCGGCCATGGGTGCCGGGCGCGGAGGCGGCCGATGCGGTGGCCCCAGCGCGAGAAGCCGGCGGTGTCGTAGCCGTTGAGGGAGATGGCATAGTTGAAGCGCGGATCGCCGCCGGACACGGCGGCCTGCACCCCCCTGCTGCCGTAACTGCCGCCCTCGGCGGCGATGGCTGCGCGCGGCTCGCCGCGGCCCTTGCGGGTGATGATGTTGACGACGCCGCCCATCGCGTCCGAGCCGTAGAGGGCCGATTGGGGGCCGCGCAGCACCTCGATGCGCTCGATGCCGGTCGGCACCAGCAACGAGAAGTCGAACTGGCCGTTGCCGGTGGACGGATCATTGACGCGCACGCCGTCGATCAGCACCAGGGTCTGGCCCGGCTCGCCGCCGCGCAGGCGCACAGAGGCGGTGGCGCCCGTGCCGCCACTCTCGGTGAGGTCGAGGCCGGGCACGCGGCGCAGGGCCTCGTTGAGCGTGCGAGCGTCCGCGCGGGCGATCTCCTCGCCGGTAATGACGGTAACGGCGCTGCCGCTGCGGGCAATGGCCTGCGGGCCGCGCGTCGCCGTGACGACGATCTCGCGCAGGGTGATCTCGTTGCCGGCGGCGCCGGTGGCGGCAAGGATGAGGGAAGACAAAAGGAAGATACCGCCGGAGAGCGTCCGGCGGCCGGCGGAACCGGCCATGAAAACCTCCATTCCGCCCCTCCGGCGGATGTCAGGGTTGCGTCACGCGCTGGCCGGTCTCCTGGCTTGCGGGTCCCTGCAGCGATTCGCCTTCCCGGTGCCGATCGGCTCCAGTGGCCTCGTCGAATCGCCGCTCACCGCTCACAGTTGCGGGGGCAGCCACGGTCTTGCACCGTGTTCCCGTTTCACCCCGCTGCGGCGGGGCACCAACGCAGGGCCTCTTTACGCAGACCGCGGCTCGGCCGCAAGCACGCGGAGCGGATACACCGCCCGTGCATTTGCGCCGGCGCAAGGAGCGCCGTAAGGCTGCGGCCGAGATTGCGCCCGTAAGGGCAGGCAAGGACATGAGGATATGAGGACGGCTGTCGCGTTCGCGATCGTGCTTGCAACAGGGCTCGGCCTTGGGCCGGCTTCCGGCAGCAGCGAGCCGGAGCGCCTCTCTCCTCCCTCCCCCCACGCAGTGGTGGGGAGTGCCGGGGTGGGGGGCGGTTCCGCCGGCGGGCGTTCGACGATTGCAGGTGGTGTGTCCGTCGGCCCGGAAGGCTTCCGGCCTGCACCCGCCGGCCCCCCACCCCTAACCCCTTCCCGCCGCGAGCGGGGGGAGGGGGATATGGTGCGCCTCGCCGCGGCCGGCCGATCGGAAACCGTGCCGTCCGTTGTCCGCTACACCGAAACGCCTCCGGCGCGGGTCGTCTCGCTCAACCTGTGCGCCGACCAACTCCTGCTGGCACTCGCCGACCGCGGCCAGATCGCCTCGCTCAGCCCCCTGTCGCGCGATGAGGATTATTCCTTCCTCGCGGGGCTGGTTGATGACCTTCCGGTCAACGGCGGCACGGGGGAGGAGATCCTTGTCGGCGAGGCGGACCTCGTGCTCAGTGGCCGGTACGGGACGCGCGTCAAGCGCGAGCTTTTGGAGCGCCACGGCGTGGAGCTGATGGTGCTCGACCCCTGGCGCGACATCGCCGGGGGGCGCGAGCAGCTCAGGGCCGTTGCGGCCCGGCTCGGCCATCCGGAGCGCGGCGCGGCGCTTGCCGCCGAGATCGAGGCGGCGCTCGCGCGCACCAGGGGCATCGCACGGCGCCCGGCCACCGCGCTCATTCTCTACCGGCGCGGCTATGTGCCGGGGGAACGCTCGCTCGTCGGCGAACTCCTCGGCCACATGGGCCTTCAGCCGATGCAGGCCCGCCTCGGCCTGACGCAGGGCGGCCTCGTGCGCCTCGAGCAACTCGTCATGGACCCGCCGGACTTCGTGGTGATGGACGAGGCCGATGCCCGCGCCATCGACAACGGCACGGCCTTTCTCGTCCACCCGGCGCTTGCCCGCGTGCTGCCGCCCGAGCGGCGCCTCTTCCTGTCCGACAGGCTCACCATCTGCGGCGGGCCGTCGACGCCGGCCGCCATCGAGGCGCTTGCGGCCGAGGTGCGTGCCAAGGTGAACGGGGAGCGTTAGCGGATCGACTCGCCGCCTCGCTCCTGCGCGATGGCGAGGAGTGCGGCGACGTCCATGTGCCGGCCGACATGGGCGGCGAGCCTGTCGAGGGCTTCCTCGATGCTGCGCTCGTAGGCGAGGCTGGCGCGGAAGGTGCCGCCGCTCGCCTGGGCGAGGAAGGCCCGGCGGAAGTCGTCGGCGGCGAACATGCCGTGCAGATAGGTGCCGATGACGAGCCCGTCCGGCGACATGGCCCCTTCGCGTTCGCCGGCGACGCGAAAGGGCGCGCGCACGCAATCGGGCCCTTCGCTGCGGCCGAGGTGGATCTCGTAAGCGGTGACCGCATAGCCCGTCCCTGCATGGACGGCCTCGACCGGCCGCACCGTCTTATCGCCCGTCAGGACCGTGTCGATGTCGAGAAGGCCGAGCCCCGGCACGACACCGGCCGTGCCCTCGATGCCCTCGGGATCGGCGATGGTGCGGCCGAGCATCTGGTAGCCGCCGCACAGGCCCACGACGCGCCGGCCGCGGCGCACATGGGCGAGGATGTCGATGTCCCAGCCCTCGTCCTTGAGATGGGCGAGGTCGGCGATGGTCGCCTTCGAGCCGGGCAGGACGATGAGGTCGGCGTCGGACGGGATCGGCCGGCCGGGCGGCACGAGGACGAGGGAGACGCCCTCCTCCAGCCTGAGCGGGTCGAGATCGTCGAAATTGGCGATGCGCGGCAGGACGGGGGCGGCGACGATGAAGGTGTCGCCCGGCTTGCGGCCGGTGCCGGTGAGGTCGAGCGCATCTTCCGCAGGTAGCCGGCTCGCCTCCGGAAGCCAGGGCAGCAGGCCGAGCGGCTGCCAGCCGGTGCGCTCGGCAATCGCCGTCATGCCGGCGGAGAAGAGGGCGGGATCGCCGCGGAACTTGTTGACGAGAAAGCCGCGCACCATGGCGCGGTCGGTTTCGCCGAGCACGGCATGGGTGCCGACGAGGCTGGCGATGACGCCGCCGCGGTCGATGTCGCCGACGAGCACCACCGGTACGTCGGCCTCAGTGGCGAAGCCCATGTTGGCGATGTCGCCGGCGCGCAGGTTGATCTCGGCCGGGCTGCCCGCGCCCTCGACGATGACGAGGTCCGCCCCCTCGCAGACCTTGGCGAAGCTGCCGAGCACGAAGGGCATCAGGGCTTTGCGTCGGCCGGTGAAGTCGCGTGCATCGAGATGGCCGTGGCGCCGGCCCTGAACGATGATCTGGGCGCCACGGTCGCTCTCGGGCTTCAGCAGCACCGGGTTCATGTGCACGGTAGGCTCGGCGCGGGCGGCCCGCGCCTGCAGCGCCTGGGCGCGGCCGATCTCGCCGCCGGCCACGGCGGCGGCGTTGTTCGACATGTTCTGCGCCTTGAAGGGGCGCACGGTGAGCCCGCGGCGGGCGAAGAGGCGGCACAGGCCCGCGACGATCAGCGACTTGCCGACGTTGGAGCCGGTGCCCTGGAGCATCACCGCGGGCGTTACCATCAGAATTCGATACCTTCCTGTGCCTTCACCCCAGCGGCGAAGTGATGCTTGACGAGCCCCGCTTCCGTGACGAGATCGGCGGCGGCGACCATCTCCGGCTTGGCGTTGCGACCGGTGACGACCACGTGCAGATCCGACCGCCGCGCCGTGAGCGTCGCCACCACCGCGTCGAGCGGCAGGTAATCATAGCGCAGGGCGATGTTGAGTTCGTCGAGAATGACGAGGCGGACGTCGTCCCGCGCCATCAACTCCTTCGCCTTGTCCCACGCGCGCGAGGCGGCGGCGATGTCGCGGGCCTTGTCCTGCGTCTCCCAGGTGAAGCCCTCGCCCATGCTGTGCCATTCGACGAGGTCGGAAAAGCGCTCCATGGCGCGGCGCTCGCCCGTCTCCCAGCTGCCCTTGATGAACTGGACGACGCCCACCTTCCAGCCGTGGCCGAGCGCCCGCAGCATGAGGCCGAAGGCGGCGGTGGACTTGCCCTTGCCGGGGCCGGTGTTGACGATGAGGAGGCCCTTCTCGCGTGTCTTTGCCGCCACCTCCGCATCCTGCACCGCCTTGCGCTTCACCATCTTCTCGCGATGGCGGGCGGCTTCCTCGGGGGAGATGGCGGTCATCGGTCGCGTCCCTTCACGGTGAGCGGTAGGCCGGCGACCACGAGGGTGACCTGGTCGACGACGGCGGCAAGGCGTTGGTTGAGGAGGCCGGCATGGTCGCGGAAGCGGCGGGCGAGCGCATTGTCCGGCACGATGCCGAAGCCGACCTCGTTGGCGACGAGGACGAGCGGCCGCCTTCGGCGGGCTACCGCCTCCGTTAGTTGCCGGCAAGCGGTCTCGACATCCTCGTCCGAGAGCATGATGTTGGTGAGCCAGAGGGTCAGGCAGTCGACGAGGACGGGCGCGCCCTCCGGCGCCGCCGCGATGGCCGCGACGAGGGCGCGAGGCGCCTCCACCGTCCGCCATTGGGGTTCCCTGTCATGACGGTGGCGGGCGATGCGCTCCAACATCTCGGCGTCGCGCGCCTCGGCAGTGGCTATATAGATCCACGGTCCCGGCATCGCCCTGACCAGCGCCTCGGCATGGCGGCTCTTGCCCGAGCGGGCGCCACCGAGGACGAGATGGGCGATGGGGAGGTCCGTGTCCTGCATGGCTCCGGCATGCCACGGCGGCCCGGCGGCGGCAACAGGCAATCGCGGCAAGAAAAAAGGGCCCGGCGGGCCCTTCTTCCGGCGTCGATGCGGCGTCCGTCAGACGGCGGTCGAGATCCACTTCGACAGTTCGCTCTTCGGCAGGGCACCGACCTTCTGGCCGGCGAGCTTGCCGTCCTTGAACATCATGAGGGTCGGGATCGAGCGGATGCCGAACTGGGCGGCTGTGTTCGGGTTCTCGTCGACGTTGAGCTTGACGACCTTGACCTTGCCGGCCATCTCGGTGGCGATTTCCTCGAGCGCGGGCGCGATCATGCGGCAGGGTCCGCACCATTCGGCCCAGAAATCGACGACGACGGGCTCTGCGGACTTCAGGACATCGGCCTCGAAGCTCGCATCTGTCACCTTCGCAGTCGCCATGATGAGTTCCTTTCCATATGCGCGGCGCAGTCTGCGCAGCAAGTCGATCCGAACGTAGGAAGGCCCCCCGTTCCGGTCAAGGCAACTTGTGTGCGTGCCCACACGTTGACGCTAGATCTGGTGGCACCCTGGCCGTTCACAACACCGGGATCCGGCCGAGCGCGGCGGCGAGCGCCTCGCCGGGAACCTCCAGCACACGCGGCCCGGCGGTGTAGACGAGAAGGGCCCTGAGGCTGCGTCCGGGGAAGATGTCCGCAAGCAGCGCCGCATAGACGGCGAGCTGCACGACATGCGCCTCGGGCACCGCCGCGAGATCCGCCGGAGGGCGGACGCTCGTCTTGAAATCGGCGAAGACGACGGTCTCGTCGCTCACCACGAGCCGGTCGATCTGTCCCGAGACGGCGCGCCTCGTGCTGCCGACGGCGATCTCGCCGGCAACGGCGACCTCGGCGCGCGCGTCAGGGCCAAAGAGGGGCGCGAGCGCCGGCTCGTCGAGAAGGGCGAGGGCCTGGGCGACAACGCCGGCCCGCTTCGCCTCGTCGAGGCGCCCGGCCCGCGCGGCGACGAATCGCTCGGCCGCCGTCCGGCGCGCCGCGGCAGGCAGGCCGGGCAGATGCTCGACGAGCTGGTGTACGAGCGTGCCGGCAAGGCGCGCGTCGGCGGCGAAGGGCCCGTCACCCGGACGGTGCGGCCTATCGGCGGCGGCGAGCGCGCTCAAGGGGCTGAGCGGCGGCGGCGCCTCCGGCTCCGCAGGCGCCGGCCGATCGAGCCAATCGGGCATGGCGATGCCGGCGCTATCCTCGGCGGAGGCCGGCGCGGCTGCGAGAGCGTCGAGGGGGCCGCTTCGCCAGCGCTGGACCCTCAGGCCGTCCACCTCGACCTCTTCCAGCCGACCCTCCAGGCCGCGGCGGATCATGCGAGTCCAGCACATGGCGGGCAGCTCGGGCCAGTTGCCGTCCTTGCCGCGCTTGCCGTTGCTGTAGGAAGCGACGACGAACCGGTCCTTCGCGCGGGTCATGGCGACGTAGAGGAGGCGGTTGTGCTCCTCGGCCTCGCGCGTGCGTACCGCTTCCCTGAGCCGTGCAATGGCCGGAGTGTCCTCGTCGCGCTTCGGCGACCACACCGGCACCGTGGCCGGGCCGGCGCGGCCGCGGTGCTGCAGGGGCAGCGCGAAGAGTTTGGGATCATGGCGGCCGTTGGGCTGTCTGCAGTCGTCGGCGAGGATGACGAAGGGCGCCTCCAGCCCCTTGGCACCGTGCACCGTCATGACGCGGACCTCGTCGCGTCCGGCGTCGAGGTCGCGCTTGATCTCGCGCTTCACCTCGCGGCCGTCGCTCTCGAAGGAGAGGAGAAAGGCTTTCAGCGACGGCGCGTGGCGGTGCTCGAAGTCGAGCGCCATGGCGAGAAAGGCGTCGATGGCGTCGCCCGCCTCCTGGCCGAGCCGTGCGACGAGCCGCTCGCGGCCGCCTTCCGGGCCGATCAGCCCGGCATAGAAGGCGAAGGGACCGCGGCGGGTGGCGGCATTGCGCCAGCGCGCGAGCGCCTCGCCCGCCCGTGCAGCCGCTGCATCGCCGGCCGCGCTGGTCCGCGCGATGGCGTCGGCGAGGCTCTCGCTCTCCTCCCGCCGTGCGGCGATGCGCATCAGATCGTCGTCACCAAGGCCGAGGAGCGGACTCTTAAGGGCGGCGGCCAGCGTCAGGTCGTCGTCGGGCAGGACGGCGGCCCGCCCCGCGGCGACAAGGTCGCGCACGGCGATGTGCTGGCCGACGTCGAGACGGTCGGCGCCGGCGACCGGCACGCCGCGTCGCTTCAGGGCCCGAATGACGGCCTCGAAGAAGGCGCCGCGGCTGCGCACGAGAATGAGGATGTCGCCCGGGGCGAAGCGCTGGCCGGCATCGTCGCCGTGCCGCGTCAGCCGCTCGACGGTACGGGCGATGCGCTCGGCCACGCGGATGGCGGGCGCGCTTTCGGTGACTTCGTCGAGCGGCAGCGCCCAGGCTTCCGGCTCCTCGCTATCTGCCGGCCGCTCCGTCTCCCATATCTCGACGAGGCCCGGGGCATCGGGGCGCGCGCTCTCATGCGCGGTGCCGACCGCGACATCAGCGAAGCTGAGGCCGCGATAATGGGCCTCGACCGAGAAGACGGCATCGACGGCGCTCAGCACCGCCGGCGCGGAGCGGAAGGAGACGGTGAGCTCCACCGGCTCGAACAGGAGGTCAGCCTGCTTTGCCCGTGTCTGGAAATAGCGGCCCGAGCCCTCGAATTCCTGCGGTGCAGCGCCCTGGAATCCGTAGATCGACTGCTTGGGATCGCCTACGGCAAAGAGCGTGCGTGTCTTCGCGACGGCGCCCTCACCGGCAAAGAGTTCCTCCGTCAGCCGCTTCAGGATGGCCCATTGCGTCGGACTCGTGTCCTGCGCCTCATCGACGAGGAGGTGGTCGATGCCGGCGTCGAGCTTGTAGAGCACCCAGGCCGTATCAGCGCGCTCGAGCAGGGTCAGCGTGCGCTCGACCAGATCGTCGAAATCGAGCGCGCCCCTCGCCCGCTTGACAGCCTCGATGCGAGCGAGGACAGCCTGCGCGAGGGTGAGCAGGGCCTGCGTCCGCTCAAGCGTCCTTGCGCCCTTCATCCGCTCGTCGAGGGCGGCGAGGCGATCGCGCTCGGCAAAAAGACGCTCGGCAAGATCGCGCGGGACGCCGGCCGTCGCCACGCTGCTGTTGGCCGCCGGCGTTCCCTTCTGGGTGAAGAACAGCGAGCGGTAATGCGCCAGCCGTTCCCACGGATCGTCCGCCCGCGCCGCCAGCGACAGCGCTTCGGCATTCGTCTGGTCGGTCTTCTTGCCGCCGCGCAGCACCTCGGCGATCGCCGGCCATTCGGCCGGGGCGATGCCGTCCTCGCACATGGCGCGGGCGATGGTCTGCAGTGTCTCGCCCTCCGCGAGACCAAGGGCAGTGGCAAGGCTGGCCATAGTGTCGGCGAAGGCGTCGGGCTCGCGCGCGTAGGCGAGGAGCGCCGTGCGGTGGCGCAGCGCCTCGCGGATCGTCTCGGCGATGGCTGTGTCCGAATGGTTCTCGGCGAGCAGCGTCAGGGCCTCGCGCAGGCCGGGTTCGCGGCCGAGGGCGGCCCGGGCCATGACTGTGGACAGCGCCTCGGCGAGCAGAACCGCGCTCTCGTTGTCGTCAAGCACCGTGAAGCGCGCCGGCACGTTCGCCTCGAAGGGGAACATGTGCAGCAGGCGCTCGCAGAAGGCGTGGATGGTCTCGATCTTGAGGCCGCCGGGCGTCTCGACGGCATGGGCGAAGAGCCGGCGCGCGCGGGCGAGGCGGGCCCGGTCCGGCCGGCGGCCCTCGAGCTTCTCGAGCGCGGCGGCGAGCGCCTCGTCGTCGAGCCGCACCCACTTGCCGAGCTCGGCGAAGATGCGGTTCTCCATGTTCGCCGCCGCCGCCTTGGTGAAGGTGAGGCAGAGGATGCGCGAGGGCTCCGTGCCGGAGAGCAGGAGCCGCATGACGCGGTCGGCAAGCACCTTGGTCTTGCCCGAGCCGGCATTGGCCGACACCCAGGCCGAGGCGTCCGGCCGGGCGGCGCGCTGCTGGTCGAGGATCGTCTTCGTCGGGACCTTGAGCCCGCCGGGCGCCGGGCCGCTCATGCCTCGCCTCCGAGTTCGCCAAGATCGGCCTCGTCGCCGGCGAGCGACCATTCGCGCACGCGGGCGAGATGGTCGTAGGCGCCGAAGCGGCCGGCGAATTGCGGGAAGGGTCGCGACGCGAAGCCGATCTCGCCGGTGACGTAGCGCGACAGAAGGGTCGTCAGCTTCCTCTCGTGCTCGACGACGATCTCGGCGACGGAGCGCGTCTCGTCGCGCGGCGGCTTGACCGGGCAGGGCCTCAGAGGGTCACGGGCGCCGCCGGCGTGCATGTAAAGAAGCTCGCAAAGCCCGGGGGGCACTGGTGCAACGTCGCGGAAGCCGCTTGCGGCAAGGATGGCAGCCTCTAGCGTGAGCTGCGGGGAGAAGCCGGCGAAGACCTGCTTTGAGCTCGGCGGCTGCCCTGTCTTGAAATCGACGATCACCACCCGGCCGTCGCGCAGGCGCTCGATGCGGTCGGCGCGTGCCGTGATGCGGAAGGGGTTGCCGTCGGCTAGCGCCAGTGCGAGGGCGCCGGCCACCTCGGCCTGAACGACATCGATATCCGCGCGTCGCTCCGTCTCCCAGGCGATGAAAGCCCCGGCGAGGCGCAGGAAGCGGGGCCACCACAGCGCCGCGACATCCGGATAGGCGGCGATGGGGGCGAAGGCCTGCCGGCCGATGGCGACCAGTTCCTCGGCTGCTTCGGCCGGCAGCGTCACGGGATGGCGCTCGGTGAAGGCGCCGAGCGCCTCGTGCACGAGGGTGCCGCGGTCGGCGGCGCCCGGCGGCACGGCGATGGGGTCGAGCGGATCGAGCTTCAGCACATGGCGGGCGAAGATGGCATAGGGGTCGCGCACCAGCGTCTCGACCTCGGTGACGCTGAGGCGGCGCGGGATCAGCGCCGGGTCGGGCTTCGGCAGCGGCCGCTCGATGGGCCTGAGTGCGGGCGGGCGCGTCAGCGCCCCGGCGTAGCGGCGCAGGCGCTCGCCCCGTTGCCTCAGCTCCGCCCACAGCTCGTCGCCCGCCAGCGCCTGCATGCGCTGCAGGAAGCGCGAAGGGACGGTCGGCGCATCGCCGCGCTTCAGGGCCCGGGTCAGCACCACGTCGCGCGTGCCGAGCGCCTGCACGAAGTCGTGGGCCGTCTGGCCGATGCGCCGCTCGGGCGGGGCGAGGCCGAGGGCGGCGCGCATCGGCCGGTTGAGGAAGGCATCGGTGCGCGCCGTCGGCGGCCACACCTCCTCGTCGAGCCCGCCGAGGACGAGGCGATCGGCCTCGACGAGGCGCGCCTCGAGCAGGCCGAGGATCTTGACGCGCCGGTGGCCGGACATCGGCCGGCGCACCACCGCGTCGGCCATCAGCGTCGCGAAGAAGGCCGGATAATCGGCGAAGCGGCCGGTGAGGCCGTCGACCTTCGCGCTCGTTGCCGCGTCGAAGACCTCGGCCAGGGCCTCTCCCGCCTCTCCCGCGGCGAGGGGCAGCGGCTCGTCGGCGCCGGGGCGCGCCACTGCATCGAGCGCGGCGCGGTGGGCGCCGACGAGGGCGACGAGGTCGAGTTCCTCTCCGTCCTCGGCGCGAAAGCCGGAGAAGGCTTCGCTAAGGCGCGTAAGGAGCGTCTCGGCGAGGTCCCAATCCGTGTCGGTCAAGCGGCGCAGCGGCCGCGGCGCGCGGTGGTCGCTTGCTTCCGCCCGCCGCTCGGCGAGCACGGCGGCGATGCCGGCAAGGCCCGGCGGCGGCGCGGGGCCGCGCAGCACTCCGATCTCGAGCGTGCGGGCAGCGCGCTCCATTGTCGCCCGTGGCCAGCCGAAGCGGGCGAGGGGATGGGCGACGAGGCTGGCGAGGATCGTGGGCTCGTGGTCGGCGGCAGCCGCATCGGCGACGAGGCGGGCGAGCGTGCCGTGCGGGCTGCGCCGCAGCGGCAGGCCGGCCGAATCCTCGGCGGCGATGCCCCAGCGGGCGAGCTCGGCGGCCACGCGCTCGGCGAGCGCCCGGTCCGGCGTCACCAGCGCCGCCGTCGCCTTCGGATCCTCCACCGCCTCGCGCAGGGCAATGGCCGCGCACAGCGCCTCCTCCCGCTCGTCCGCCGCCTCGACGAGGGCGAGGCCGTCGAAGGCGGCGTGAAGATCGGCCTCCGACGGGCGGTGGGCGGGCTCGGCCCACAGGTCCGTGGTCTCCGCCGGCCGCATGGCCTCGGAGAGGAAGCGCGAGCGAGCGGCAAGGCCCGACGGGGGCGCGCCGAGGACGGCGACGTCGGCGCGCGGAATGCCGATGGTGGCGAGAAGGCGGGCGAGCATCGCCTGCGGGTGGTTATGCACCGTTAGGTCGGCGCCCGCGCCGATGAGCGCGAAGGTGTCGTCGTCGAGCCCGGTGTCGAGCCCCGGCAGCACCACGGCGCCCTTGGGCAGGCGTGCGATGGCGGCGATGAGCCGGGCTGTGGCGGGGATGGAGCCCGTCGAGCCGGCGACGATCACCGGTCTTTGGGGCGCCGCCGCCGCGAGGCTGGCGGCCCGCGCGTCGATGAGGGCCGAGCGGCGCCGGGCGGGGTCGCTCGCCTGCCGCTCGGCGAGGATGGCCGGCCACATCTCGGCGGCGATCTTCACGAAGTCGAGCGTGATGCCGTAATAGCGCGAGTAGCGCTCCTCCACGAGGCCGGCGAGCGCCGCCCAGGGGATGTCCTCGGTCGCGAGCCCGTCCATGAGGGCGGCGAGATCGTCGGCGAGGGCAAGGGCGTCGGCCGGCGATGCGGGCACGAGCAGGGGCTCGTGCGCCTCGGCCGGCAGGATGGCGCCGTCGAGGGCGCGGGCCCATTGCAGCACGAGGCGGGTAAGGATGAGGCGCCGCTCAGTCGGCGCCAGCGCCGGCGGCAGATGCACGGCCGCGTCGCCGAAGGCGCGCTCCGCCTCCCCCGCGAGGGCGAGCTCCGCGGCATCGAGGTCGCCGAGCGGCTGGATGTCGGGCAGCAGCACGCTGCGCTGCGGCAGCCGCTCGGCGAGGGTCGCGGCGAGTGCGCGGGCGGCACGTCGGGTCGGCAGGTAGATGGTGGCCGAGGCGAGCGCGAGGGGATCGTCGGCGCCCGGGAAACCGGGCACGATGCGGCCGGCGAGCAGCGCATCGGCGAAGGTTGCGAGGAACGGCGCCCCCGGGGGGATGGTGAAGACCCGTGCCGGCGCCTGCCCTGCCATCGTCAGTCCGTCGTGGCGAAGCGGGCCTCGGCCGCGCGCAGGGCCTCGGGCGTGCCGACATGCAGCCACTGGCCCTCGATGCGTGCGCCGTGAAGCCGGCCCCGCTCCGCCACCTCATCGAAAATGCGGTTGAGCGAGAACGGGCCCTCCGGCGCGTCGGCGAAGAGCTGCGGCTTAACGATGGCGACGCCCGCATAGGCAAACGGCACGACCTCGCGCTCGGGACGGCGCGTCAGGCGGCCGGAGGCATCCATGGAGAAGTCGCCGCGTCCGTCGTAGCCGAGGCTCGTCGCAGTCGGGGCCATCAGCAGCAGGATGTCCATCCGCTGAGCGTCCCATTCGTCGGCCAGGAGGTCGAGGTTCGGCAGCGGGCCCTCAAGCCACAAGGTGTCGCTGTTGACGAGGAAGAACGGCTCCTCGCCGAGGAGGGGCAGCGCCTTGCGGATGCCGCCGCCGGTGTCGAGGAGCTTCTGCCGTTCGTCGGAGATGTGCACCTTCGGCCCGCCCTTGCGCCGGCGAGCGTGCTGCTCGACGAGGTCGGCGAGATAATGGACGTTGATGACGACATCCTCGACGCCAGCGGCCGCGAGCCTGTCGAGCGCCCGGTCGAGCAGGGAGCGCCCCGCCACGCGCACGAGTGGCTTCGGCGTCGTGGCGGTGATCGGGCGCATGCGCTTGCCGAGCCCGGCTGCGAGGATCATGGCACGGCGAGGCATGGTGCGGCGAGGCATGGCGGCAGGGCGGCTCATCGTGTTCGCATCGCGAAAGGTCAGGTGTCGGCGACGAGCGCCGGCAGGTGCGTCTCATACCAGAGCCGCAGCTCGGACAACACCGGATGGGCCAGGTTGCGCACCAGATAAGTCCTGAGCCGCGGCAGGTGGTTGAGATAGATGCTCTTGCCGTCGCGCTTGGCAAGGCGCGCGAAGGTGCCGAACAGCTTGGTGCCCCGCTGGGCGGCAAGGACGGCATAGGCGGCGGCGAAGCCGCCAACGTCGAAGTCCGGATCCTGCCCCTGCCGGGCCCGGGCATAGGCGCCGAGCAGCGACAGTTCGAGCTCGGCCGGCACGGTGACGCGCGCATCCTGCAGCAAGGCTGCGAGGTCGTAGGCCGGGTGGCCGAGGACAGCATCCTGAAAGTCGAGGAGGCCGAGTCGGGCGAGCCCCTGTCGCTCCGGCAGCCAGATGAGGTTCGGTGAGTGGAAGTCGCGCAGCGTCCAGGTGGAGGGGGCAGTCACGACATCCGCCAGCAGGCGCGTCCACAAGGTGTTGAACTGAGCGCGGGCGACGGCGGACAAGGCCTTGCCGCCGATGTGAGGGGCATACCAGTCGATGATGAGCTCGACCTCCGTCAACAGCGCCTCGAGGTCGTAGGGCGGGATGACGTGATCGATGCCGTCTGCCACGGGCAGGACGTCCGGCAAGGTGGTGCCGTGGAGCTTCGCAAGCAGCAGGGTCGCCTCGCGGTAGCGCTCCGGGATGGGGGAGCCGTCGGCGATGACTGGCTCACTGCCGAGGTCCTCGAGCAGCAGGAGGCCAGTGTCGAGATCGGCGGCGTAGATGTCCGGTGCGCTGAAGCCGAGGGCCCTGAGACCTTTGTCGACGGCGACGAAGGGATGGACGGTGAGGGCGAGCTTCGCCGCGATCGGATAGGGCTTGATGCCGCGGAGCACGGGGCCCGGCGACCGGGGCGGCGAGATCATCAATACGGCGGTTGCGCCGTCCGGCCTGATGAGGCGCTCGTATTCGCGATAGGAGGCGTCGCCCTGGATGTGCCGGCGCTCGGCGTCGCCCCAGCCGGCAGCGTCGAGCAATGTGCGGATCGCGCGCAACCGGAAGAGCCGCGGCGCGAAGCGGCCGTAGCCGGTCATCACGATCCGGCGGCGCCCGGGATGCTCGTGCGGCAGGAGATGGAAGGCGATGTCCAGCCGGTCGGGTGACAGGGCCTCCTCGGCCTTCTGCGGCCATTCGACGAGGACAAGTGCGCCTTCGCAGGCCTCCTCCCAGCCGAGGTCGGTGAGCTCATCCGCGCCGCCGAGCCGGTAGAAATCGGCATGCACCACCGGCGGGCACGCGGTGTCGTAGAGCTGCATCAGGGTGAAGGTCGGGCTCGGCACCTCGAGGCCCGCATCGCCCGCGAGGGTGCGGATGAGGCTGCGGGCGAAGGTGGTCTTGCCTGCACCGAGGTCCCCCGACAAAGTGACGAGATCGCCCGCCTTCAGCTCCTCGCACAGCACCTCGGCGAGGCGCTGCGTCGCGGCCTCGTTCGGCAGGTCGAGCTGCCAGGTAGCCGTCGCCGCCTCGCCGCCGCCGCGCGTGCCGGAAGCCGCAGCCTGCCCGGCCGGGAAGGGAGAACTCACCATCGTCTCGTCCACTCGAAAGCCAACTCGTTACTCCGCTGCCGCGCGGCTCGGCACGCGGGGAAAGCGGCAGGTCACTGTGGTGCCGCGGCCGGGCGCCGAATCGAGCGCCACCGTGCCGCCGTGCAGCTCGACGAAGGAGCGCACGATGGAGAGACCGAGCCCGACGCCGCGGTGGCCGGAGCCGAGGGTGTGGCTCTCGAAGCGGTCGAAGACGCGGGCCCGAACCTCCGGCGCGATACCCCGCCCGGTATCGCTGACCGTGAAGACGACCTCCTCGCCCTCGCGGCGCGCCGTGACGGTGACGGTCTGGCCGGGATCGGAGAAGCCGATGGCGTTCGACAACAGGTTGAACAGCACCTGACGCACGCGCTTGGCATCGGCGACGAAGCGGCCGATGTCGGCCGGCACGTCGATGACGACCCCGATGTCGCGCTCTGCCAAGCGGTCCTGCAGGCCGGTGAGCGCGGCATCGATCGTCTCGCGGATATCGATCTCCTCGCAGGCGAGGGCGATGGCGCCGTTGTCGACCGTGGCGAGATCGAGAATATCGTTGATGATGGCGAGCAAGGCCGCCGAGGACTTGGTGATATGCGAGGCGTATTCGCGCTGCTTGTCATTGAGTGGGCCGACCGTCTCGGCATCGAGCAGCTGCACGAAGCCGATGATGTTGGTCAGCGGCGAGCGCAGTTCGTAGGAGACGTGGTGGACGAAGTCCTCGCGCAGGCGCGAGGCCTGTTCGAGCGCCTGGTTCCTTTCCTTCAGCGCCCGCTCCACCTCTACACTCGCCGTCACGTCGGTGAAGGTGAGGAGGGTCGAGCCATCCGGCAATGGCGCGGTGACGCAATCGATGACCGTTCCGTCGCGCCGGTCCATGCGCGCAGCGAAGCCGGTGCGCGTGTCGTGCACGCCGGCGACGGCGCCGCGGATGACGTCCCAGGCCTCCTGCCGCGGGGCCAGTAGGCCGCACAGACGGATCACGTCGTCGATGTGCGGCAGGTCGGCCAGCACGTCTTCCGAGAGCTGCCACAGGTGGCCGAAGGCCGGGTTGCAGAGTTTGAGATGGCCGTTCGAGCCGAAGACAGCGACGCCCTCGCGCAGGGAGTTCAGGGTCTCGCCCTGGGCGCTGAGCAGGGCGTTGAAGCGCGATTCGAGATTGAAGCGCTCGCTCACGTCGTCGAACAGGTACGTGACGCCGCCCTTCGGATTGGGGTTGGCGAGGACGCGCAGGGTGCGCCCGTCCGGCAGGTACCACCAGTGCTCCTGCGGCTCGACCGAGCGGTGCGCGGCGAGAACGTCGGCCTTCCATGCGCGAAAGTCAGCCTGTTCGGGCAGCCGGCGGCGAGCGCGCAATTCATCGAGCACCTCGCTGTCCGTCGGGCCGGCCTCGAGGAAGGTGGCGTCGAGCTGCCACAGTTCGCGATAGGCGGCGTTGCAGAAGGTGAGACGCTGGCCGGCATCGAAGATGGCGACGGCAGTCGGCAACTGGTCGAGCGTCCGCACATGCGCCGCCATCTGCCGCTCGAGATCGGAGCGGACGGCTTCGAGCTCAGACACGTCGATGGCGATGCCGGCGGTGCCGTCGACGCTCGGCGTCTCGGTCACGTCCAGCACCCGCCGCGCCCCGGCCACGACAGCGGTGACGCGGTCGCGATAGGTTGCGCCCGCCGCACGTTGGCGTTCCATGGCTTTGCGTGTCGGCGCATCAAGCAATTCGAGGCCGCGGCTCACCGCCTCGGCAGGATCGGCCGCCTCGACGGCCTTGGCATAGGCGCGATTGACCCAGATGAGCCTGCCTTCGGCATCCCGACGCCAGGCAGGCTCGGGCAGGCCATCGAGCACGCCGGCGAGCGCGCGCCTTTCCGCCTGAGCTTCGGCGAGGGCGTCGCGATGGCGCAGCAGGTCGAGACGGTCGCCTGTGACCTCACGCAAACGCAGCACGGCACGGCCGCCAATGGCCCGGCCCTCGGCCTCGTAATAAGCGCCGCTGGTGGCCCTCAGATTCATCTGGAAGCGCTCGCCGCGCTCCTTCAGGCGCTCCAGCGCCCGTTCCAGCGCCTGCGCCCCGGCCGCGGGCAGCCAGGAGCCGAAGGCGAGCACCCGACGGCCCGAGGCGCCTTCACCGAGGATGCCGACGTCGCCTTCTATCTGCGGCTCGGCATCGCGCCCGTGCCAGCTCACGAGCAGCTGCGGCTCGGTGGCGACCAGCATGGCGACACGGTCGGCTCGAGCGCGTAGCTCCTCGTTCTCCCCGGCGAGCAGCGCCTCCTGTCGCGCCCAGCGGCGGCGCTCCCTGAGATGTACGAGGGCAGTGGTGGTGGCGAAGGCGATCAGGCCAAGCACGAGGGCTAGGCCGGCGAAATCCTGCGGCGCGGCGCGGCTGATGAGCGGCGCGAGCCCTTGAGCCGCGGCGGGCGCAGGGAGGCCGGCGAGGCTCATGGCAAGGCCCATGGACGAGAGCGCGGGGATCGCACAGGAGGAATGCGCCCCCCGCCGTTCGCCAGCCCTCGTTGCTCCCTGCATCGTCCGATCCTCGCTTCCGCCGCCGCGCGCACGCGCTCGCCCAGGCCGCGAATCGAGCCACTGTAGCGTTTCAACGACTTCTGCAGGAAGTGGTTAACAAAAGGCAAATCGCCCGGTGGCGGCCACCGGGCGATCCATGTGGATGCGTGTGGAGAACGCCGGTGTCAGTAGCGGTAGTGCTCGGGCTTGAACGGGCCCTGCGGCGTGACGCCGATATAGGCCGCCTGCTCGTCCGAGAGCTTCGACAGCTTCACGCCGATCTTGGCGAGGTGCAGCATCGCGACCTTCTCGTCGAGATGCTTGGGCAGCGTATAGACGGTCTTCTCGTACTTGCCCTGCTTGGTGAAGAGCTCGATCTGCGCCAGCGTCTGGTTGGTGAAGGAGGCACTCATCACGAAGGAGGGGTGGCCCGTGGCGTTGCCGAGGTTCACGAGGCGGCCCTCCGACAGGAGGATGATGCGCTTGCCGTCGGGGAACTCGATCTCGTCCACCTGCGGCTTGACGTTGTGCCACTTGAAGTTCTTGAGGCCGGCGACCTGGATCTCGTTGTCGAAGTGGCCGATGTTGCAGACGATGGCGCGATCCTTCATGGCGCGCATGTGGTCGACGGTGATGACGTCCTTGTTGCCGGTGGCCGTCACGAAGATGTCGGCGCGCGGGGCGGCGTCCTCCATCGTCGTCACCTCGTAGCCCTCCATCGCCGCCTGCAGGGCGCAGATGGGGTCGACCTCCGACACCATGACGCGGCAGCCGGCGTTGCGCAGCGAGGCGGCCGAGCCCTTGCCCACGTCGCCGAAGCCGGCGACCATGGCCACCTTGCCGGCCATCATCACGTCCGTACCGCGGCGGATGCCGTCGACGAGCGACTCGCGGCAGCCGTAGAGATTGTCGAACTTCGACTTCGTCACGGAGTCGTTGACGTTGATGGCGGGGAAGAGGAGCTTGCCCTCCTTGGCCAGCATGTAGAGGCGGTGCACGCCCGTCGTCGTCTCCTCGGACACGCCTTTGATGGAGCGGGCGACCTCGCCGAACCAGCCCTTCGGCTTCTCGACGAGCATGCGCTTGATGAGGGCGAAGAAGATCTCCTCCTCCTCGGAGCCGGGCTTGTCGAGGAAGGCGGTGTCGCCCGCCTCGGCGCGCACGCCGGCATGGACAAACATGGTGGCGTCGCCGCCATCATCGAGGATCATGTTGGGCACGCCGCCGCCGTGCCAGTCGAACAGCCTGGCGGTGTAGTCCCAGTAGTCCTTCAGCGTCTCGCCCTTGACGGCGAAGACGGGGATGCCGGCGGCGGCGATGGCCGCGGCGGCATGGTCCTGCGTCGAATAGATGTTGCACGACACCCAGCGGATGTCGGCGCCGAGCGCCTTCAGCGTCTCGATCAGCACGGCGGTCTGGATGGTCATGTGCAGGGAGCCGGCGATGCGGGCGCCCTTGAGCGGCTGGCTCGGGCCGAACTCCTCGCGCACGGCCATGAGGCCGGGCATCTCGCTTTCGGCGATGGCGATCTCCTTGCGGCCCCACTCGGCCAGCGAAATGTCCTTGACGATATAGTCCTGGGTCATGGCGCGACGATCCGTGATTTCAGTACGGCGTTAGGTTCGGCGCGACCTATAGCAGCCGCGCCGCCCGCAGGCAATAAAGACATAAAGAAGTCTTTATATGTTCGTCACCCGCACGGCGGCCCGGCGCGTGCCCCACTTGACGAGGAAGGCCGCGGTGATGGTGCCGATCAGCGCCGCCGCCATGAAGGCGAAGGCAAGATGCGCCTGCCCTCCATCGAGGAAAAGGCCGATCGCGACCGGGGCCAGCATCGCCCCGAGGTCGAGGCCGGAATAGACGAAGCCGAAGATCTTGCCGGTCGAGCCGGCCGGCGTCGCCGAGCGCACCAGCATGTCGCGCGAGGGAATGGTGATGCCGGTGAGGAAGCCCGCCACGGCCACCGTCGCGAAGGCGGTGGCGAGCGCCAGCGGGATATAGCCGAGCGCGAGCGTGAGCACGCCGGCGCCGACGAGGCCGCCGCCGACGATGCGCTCGTGATTGCTCGTCCGGTCGGCGAGGAAGCCGCCGATGAGCGAGCCGGTGGCGCTGGCGACGAGATAGACCGTCGTGGCGGTGGTCGCGAAGGCAAAAGTGATCGCCTGTACGTGCGGCATCAGGCTCGGCAGGAAGCTCTGCATGCCGGTCTGCGCGATCGACAGCAGGGTAAAATAGACGAAGCACAGCACGACCGGTGCAGCGAAGAGCAGTTGCGCCGTACTGGGGGAGCCCTGTGGCGGCCTTGCCGAGTCGGCGGCATGAGGCTCATGGGGCGCGACGCGCAGGAACAGGTGCTGCGTGGCGACATAGAGCGCGAAGACGATGCCGGCCGCGCCGGTGACGATGAGCGCCATGCGCCAGTCGAGGAGGTCGTTGAGGAGGAGCAGCGTCACCGGCGCGGCCGCCCAGCCGAGCGTGCCCGAGACCGTGTGGATGCTGTAGGCGCGGGCAAGGCGCGAAGGCGTCACGCGGGCCGTCATCACCGAGAAGTCGGCCGGATGGAAGACGCAGTTGCCGAGGCCGGCGACGACCGCGACGACGATCAGCATCCAGTAGGCGGGTGCGAGGCCGGCGAGGATCGTCGCGAGGCCGAAGAGCGCGATGCCCGCGGGCAAGATTCGCTGCGGGCCGTAGCGGTCGACGAGAAAGCCGGCGGCCACCTGGCCAATGCCGGAGACGGCATAGAACACCGCCATCGCAACGCCGAGCTGCGTATAGCTGACCCCGAGCCCGTCACGGATGAAGGGGAACAGTGGCGGCAGCACCAGCTGGAAGAAGTGGCTCGCAAAATGGGCCGCGCCGACGAGGCCGATGATGCGGACGTCGCGCTGCGGCAGGGCGCTCGCCTGCTGCGTCATGTTTCCTCCGCTTCCGTTGCGGCGCACCGTATCGGAAAGCCGTTTTTTTGTGCATCCAGCCAATAGGACGAACGGCCGCGGATGGCCAGTCCGCCCGCGCAGGGCTGCACTGCCCGGCGCGCGCGGCGGGTGGCCGGTCATGCTGGCGTAATGTTGCGCCGCCAATGCGGGAGCGGCGGATCAAGGGGCTGATCATGCGTGTACTCGTCATCGAAGACGATCCCGAACTCGGGGCGTGGCTGCGCGCCACGCTGACGCAGGCGCTCGGGCCGTGCGACCTCGTGACCTCGCTCGAGGACGCGCGGGCGGCGATCGCCGTCGCCGCCTTCGATCTCGTCGTCATCGACCGGCAACTGCCGGATGGTGAGGGGATGAGCCTCCTGGCGGAACTGCGGGTGCTCCGCCCCCAGCCGGGCACCATCCTCCTCACCGCCCTCGACGACCCCGAGGAGATCGCGAACGCCCTCGACGGCGGTGCCGACGACTATGTCGGCAAGCCCTTCGAGCCGGCGGAGCTCATTGCCCGCATGCGAGCCGTCCTGCGGCGCCTCTCGGCGGCGCGCGACACCGTCATCCGCGTCGGCAACCTGCGCTTCGACAGCGTGCAGCGTTCGGTGCACCGCGACGATACGCCGATCGTACTGCCGCGGCGCGAACTTGCGCTGCTCGAACTGCTCGCGCGCCGGGCGGGCCGCGTCGTCCTGCGCGAGGCGCTGGAGGGCGCCGTCTATTGCTTCGACGACGATATCCAGTCGAACGCGCTCGACTCGCACGTCTCGCGGCTGCGCCGCCGGCTGCGTGAGGCCGATTGCGAGGTCGTCATCCGATCGGTGCGGGGTGTCGGCTACATGCTGAGCGCGTCGTGAGGTTGCCCCGCTCCATCACCTTCCGCGCGAGCGTGGCCGTGGCATGCCTCACGGCCGTACTCCTCGTGGGCGTCACTGTCCTGCTCATCTCGGTGCTCGTCACCATCGGCGATCCCGACAAGTCGCCCGAAGGCTCAAAATATGCCGCGCGTATCCTGCGCGACGCCGTTGACCGGGACGCGGACGGCCGCCTCATCCTGAAAGCGAGCAAGGCGCTCGCCGCGCTGGAAGCGGACCGGCCGTTCTTCTGGTACGTTGTGCGCGCGGGCGACGAGGCCGTCTCCGGCGGACCGGCGCAGCCACCGGCCGGAGCCTGGCTGCAGGGCTGGGCCGGGCGGATCGACCATGCGCAGTTCGAGTATGTCGTCGGCGAGAGGCGCCTGCTCGGCTATGCCGCGAGCGAGGAGACACGCGCCGGCCCGGTGATGATCGAGCTCGGCGGCGTCACCTTCTCGCTGGTCGAGGAACTGCTGTTCGGCTTTGGCCACAATACGCCGCTGATCGTCGCCTATGGCGTTTTCCTCCTGCTCGTCATGATCGCCGCCGTCTGGGCCATCCCGCGGCTGATCGCCCGGCCGGTCCACGCCATGGCCGGCGCGGCCGAAGCCATCGACGGGCTGCCGGCCGGCCGACGGCTGCCGGCGGCGCAGGCCCCGGCGGAGCTCAGGCCGCTCGCCGGCGCCTTTAACCGAGCGCTCGAGCGGATCGACGCCGCCGCGCAGGCGCAGCGGACCTTTCTGTCGAACGCCGCTCACGAGCTGCGCACGCCGCTGACGAGGATGCGGATGCGCCTCGAGCGCGTGCGGGACGTCGGCCTGCGGGCCGAGCTGATCGCGGACGTGCAGCGCCTGTCGGGCATCGTGGCGACATTGCTGCATCTGGCGCGCCTGTCCGGCCAGCCCCTGGCGCGGGCGTGCGTGGACCTCGTGGCGCTGGCGCGCATGGTCGTGGCGGAGCAGGCGCCGGCGGCGCTCGCCGCGGACACGGAGCTGGCGCTCGAGGCGCCGCGGCCGGTTATCGTCACCGGCAGCGAGATGGCGCTGAGACTGGCCCTGACCAACCTTGTCGAAAATGCCGTTCGTCACGGCGGCGGGCTCGTCACCGTCAGCGTGGCCCATGGTGAGATTGCTGTCACGGACCGCGGAGCGGGTGTGCCCGAGGCCCTCAGGGCGGAAGTGATGAAACCCTTCGCGCGCGCCGGGGCGGGCGCCGGCGCCGGGCTTGGCCTCGCCATCGTCGCGCAGGTCATGGCGTTGCATGGGGGCACCGTCACCATCGGCGAGGCCGAGGAGGGCGGCGCACGGGTCTCGCTGCTTTTTCCGAAGGAAGCATCCGTTCCGTAATGGAGCGGCAATGCCCGGCGGCGAGAGAAGCATTCGTCAGTGCCGTCCCGACGGTCTGATGCGCGCCGCAGCCGGCGCGGCGCGCAGGGCCCCCATCCCTGCCGCCGCCCGCAACGCAATGGCCGGCTGCGGCGCGTCCTGCACGGGACGGCGCAGCGGCAGGCCATGGCCGCCGCATTCCTCCCACTTGGAGCAACTTTTCATGCATCTGCGTATATTCGCCGTCCCGGCCCTCGTCCTCGCCGGCACCGCCGGGGCTCTCGCCGCGGACCCCGCCCCGCGCCTCTACGACACGACGTCGTCCTATGCTGCGCCGCCCACCTTCACATGGAGCGGCGCCTACATCGGCGTCAATGGTGGCTACCGGCGGGCGAGCTTCGGCCGCGGCGCCAGGTCCGAGGGTGGCTTCACCGGCGGCGTGCATGCCGGTTATCTCACGCAGCTCGGCTTGTTCGCGCTCGGCGGCGAGCTCGAGGCCGCCTATCTCGGCGGCAAGAGCGGCTCGGGCCCGGCGCTCGGCGGCGCACGCATCGACCAGAGCTGGATGCTCGCGGCCAAGCTCCGTGCGGGTGTTGCCGTCGGCCGGCTCCTCGTCTTCACCACCGCCGGCTATGCCCGGTCCAACATCGACGTCAAGGACGGCCATACGCGCGATGGCTGGCGTGGCGGCTATCTCCTCGGCGGCGGCGTCGAATATGCGATGACCGATCGCCTGGCCCTGCGGGCGGAATACGACTTCGTGCGCTATGGCGGCCAGAAGATTGTGCTCGGCGACGGCGCCCGGGTGAAGGGGGACCTGACCAACCATCTCGTCCGGGCGGGCGTCAGCTACCGGTTCTGACGCCGCTCAGCAGGTGACGGCCTCGCAGGCGCGCAGGTTGGCGATGACGGCGCGCTTGTCGGCGAGGGGAACGAAGCCGTGGAAGGCCTCCGTCATCACTGTGTAGGAGGGGGTGGCGTTGAAGCCGAGGTCGGAGCCGAGCGTCACGGCCTGGCCCAGGGCGTTCGTCACCGCCTCCGAATCGGCCCGCTTCAGGAGCTCGTGCTTGTCGAGCGGGAAGGTGGCGGCGATGTCGAAGGTGCGCTGCGCATCGATGCGGCCCTTGAGGCCGAAGATGCGCTGGTGCAGCTCGAAATAATCCGCCGCCGGCCGCATCTCGGCAAAGGCGAGGGCGATGCGCGCCGCCTCGACCGATTGCTCGCTCAGGATCGGATAGTTGACGAGAACATAGGCGAGGTCCTGCTCGCTCTTGAGAAGGGCGGCCGCGTCCCGGCACGACTGCCGGCACCAAGGGCAGTTGTAGTCGAAGAACTCGACGATCGTGATGTCGGGCTGGGCGCTGCCCACCGCGATGCGGATGGGCAGGAGCGCGATCTCGTTGACGAGCTCGCTGGGCACGCGGTTGTGCGGTGCCGTGATGGCGGCGGCGAGCGCCTGTGCCGAGCCGCCGGCGACGAGTGCGCCGGCGAGGCCCTGGATGATCGTGCGGCGTGAAGGCTGGACCATGGGCCTGTGGGTGCACCGGCTCGCGGGCCGCGTCAATCGCTGCGGTCTCACGAGACGGTGAACGCCCGTCCGTTCAGGCCGTTGCCGGATCGGCGAGCCGCTCGCTCGCGGCTTCCGCCTTCTCCTGGGCCTTGAGCACGTCCGGCCGCGGCATCGAGATGATATTATAGCCGGAATCGACGTAGTGGATCTCGCCCGTCACCCCGCTCGACAGGTCGGACAGGAGGTAGAGGGCGGAGCCGCCGACCTCCTCGATGGTCACTGTGCGACGCAGGGGCGCATGGGCCTTCTGGTAGTTGAACATGAGGCGCGCGTCGGCGACGCCGGCGCCGGCCAGCGTGCGCACGGGTCCCGCCGAGATGGCATTGACGCGGATGCCCTCGGCGCCGAAATCGGCGGCGAGATAGCGCACGCTCGCCTCGAGCGCGGCCTTGGCGACGCCCATGACATTGTAGTTCGGCATCACCCGCGTCGAGCCGCCATAGGTCAGCGTGAGCAGGGAGCCGCCGTTCGGCATCAGCGCCGCGGCGCGCTTGGCGATCTCCGTGAAGGAGAAGCAGGAGATGACCATGGTGCGCGAGAAATTGGCGCGGGTCGTGTCGGCGTAGCGGCCCTTGAGCTCGTTCTTGTCCGAGAAGCCGATGGCGTGGACGACGAAATCGAGGCTGCCCCAGGCGTCTTTCAATTCGTCGCAGACCGCGTCGACGGTGGCGATATCCTCCACGTCGCAGGGCATGATAAGCGTCGAATCGAGCGATTCGGCCAGCGGCGCCACGCGCTTCTTCAGCGCTTCGCCCTGGTAGGTGAAGGCGAGCTCGGCGCCGTGCTGGCGAAGTGTCTTGGCAATGCCCCAGGCAATCGAGTGATCGTTCGCGACGCCCATGATGAGGCCGCGCTTTCCGTGCATGAGCCCTGTCAAGGAGGCACTCCCGGTATGGCCCGCCGCTTACGCGTCGAGCTGCTTCATGACGATGGTTGCGTTTGTGCCGCCAAAGCCGAAGGAATTGGACAGCACGCAGCCGAGCTTGGCGTTGTCGATGCGCTCGCGCACGATGGGCATGTCGGCGAAGATGGGATCGAGCTCCTCGATATTGGCGCTCTCGCAGATGAAGCCGTTGTTCATCATGAGCAGCGAATAGATCGCCTCCTGCACGCCGGTGGCGCCGAGCGAGTGGCCGGTCAGCGACTTGGTCGCCGAGATCGGCGGGCACTTACCGCCGAAGACCTCGCGGATGGCCTCGATCTCCTTCTCGTCGCCCACTGGCGTCGAGGTGGCGTGCGGGTTGATGTAGTCGACCGGCACCTTCACGCTCTCGAGGGCCATGCGCATGCAGCGCACGGCGCCCTCACCGGAGGGGGCGACCATGTCGTAGCCGTCGGAGGTGGCGCCGTAGCCGACGATCTCGCCGTAGATCTTGGCGCCGCGCGCCTTGGCGTGCTCCAGTTCTTCGAGGACGAGCACGCCCGCGCCGCCGGCGATAACGAAGCCGTCGCGGTTCCTGTCATAGGCGCGAGACGCCGTGCGGGGCTGCTCGTTGTATTTGGTGGACATGGCGCCCATGGCGTCGAAGAGCATGGACAACGTCCAGTCCAGTTCTTCGCAGCCGCCGGCGAAGATCACGTCCTGCTTGCCGTACTGGATCGTCTCGTAGGCATTGCCGATGCAATGATTGGACGTCGCGCAGGCCGAGGAGATCGAATAGTTGACGCCCTTGATCTTGAACCAGGTGGCGAGCGTCGCGGAAGCGGTGGAGGACATGGCCTTCGGCACGGCGAAGGGGCCGATGCGCTTCGGCCCCTTGGTGCGGGCGATGTCGGCGGCCTCGACAAGCGTGCGGGTGGAGGGACCACCCGAGCCCATGATGATGCCGGTGCGCTCGTGGCTGACCTCGCCGGCCTCGAGCCCGGCGTCCTGGATTGCCTGCTCCATGGCGACGTGGTTCCACGCTGCCCCGGTGCCGAGGAAGCGCATGGCGCGCCGGTCGACAACCTCCTCAGGGTTCAGCGCCGGCGCGCCATGGACCTGGCAGCGGAAACCGAGCTTGGCATAGTCGTCGGCGAAGACGATGCCCGACCGCGCTTCGCGCAGGGAGGCGAGCACCTCCTGCGTGTTGTTGCCGATGGACGAGACGATGCCCATCCCGGTGACGACGACGCGCCTCATGGCAGCCGTATCCTTTCCTCAGATCAACCAAACGGGCTCAGTGCCCTATGTGGGGGGCCCGAACGGGGCTGTCTACCTGCCGTGCAATCAGGCCGCGCTGCCGGCCTCGGCCTGGAACAGGCCGACCCTGAGGTCCCTGGCCTCGTAAATGCGCTTGCCGTCGGCCTCCACCCAGCCGTCGGCGATGCCGAGCACGAGCTTGGACCGGAAGACGCGCTTCAGATCGACGCCGTAGACCACCTGCTTGACGGTCGGCAGCACCTGGTCGACGAACTTGACCTCGCCGACGCCGAGCGCCCGCCCGCGTCCCGGGGAGCCGAGCCATCCGAGGAAGAAGCCGACCATCTGCCACAGGGCGTCGAGGCCGAGGCAGCCCGGCATGACCGGATCGCCCTTGAAATGGCAGCCGAAGAACCAGAGGTCCGGGCGCACGTCGAGCTCGGCACGCACCAGGCCCTTGCCGTTGGCGCCACCCTCCTCGGCGATCGCGGTGATCCGGTCGAACATGAGCATGGGGGGCAGCGGCAGTTGGGCATTGCCGGCGCCGAACAACTCGCCGCGGCCGCAGGCGAGAAGTTCCTCGTAGCTGAAGTTCGACTGCCGCTCCATAATCCTCGGACGATCCCTTCATTCGATTGTCACGAACCAGGCGCTATGAGCCCGATGCACCGGGCTCTCCTAACATAGTGACCGCGAGGCCGAAAGCGGGGAACGGCGCTTTTGCGCCCACCGAGCGGAGGCGACGCCCTGGGCATCACCTCCCGCGGGTTGCGATCGCGCGAGCCAATCCATATGATAATGCGAACAGATAGCAATTTCCGGGCCATTGGCAGACATGAGCGAGCAAGTGCATTCCCGCCGGGAGACGGACGTTCCCGCACGCCTGCAGGAGGGCTCTCGAGCCCCGTCGCAGGCGCCTGCGACCGTCCACGGTGAGCGTCGGGGGTGCCCGTTCCACGAACTGCGCGAGAAGCTGCGCCGGGTCGGGTTAAGGCCCACCCGCCAGCGCGTCTCGCTCGGCTGGCTCCTCTTCGCCAAGGGGGATCGGCACGTCTCGGCTGAGATGCTCTACGAGGAGGCGACGCGGGCGCGCGTGCCAGTCTCCCTCGCCACCGTCTACAACACGCTGCACCAGTTCACGCAGGCTGGCCTCCTGCGCGAGCTCGCGGTGGACGGTTCCAAGACCTATTTCGACACCAACCTCTCGGACCACCATCACTTCTTCGTCGAGGGCGAGGACAAGATGATGGACATTCCCGGCCCCGCCATCACGGTGGGAGACCTGCCGACGCCGCCGGAGGGCATGGAGATCGCCCGCGTCGATGTCGTGGTCCGTCTGCGGCGCAAGGACTGAGCGCCGCGCGCTCGCGCCCATGATGCACGCATTCGAAGAGATCATCGCCCGCGCCGACGCTTTCGCCCTCTTCTTCGACATCGACGGGACGCTCGTCGACATGGCGGCCCGGCCGGACGACGTCGTCGTGTCGGACGCGCTGTGCCGAGACCTCGTCCGGGCGCGGCTGCGCTACGACGGGGCGCTGGCGCTTTTGAGCGGGCGCTCGCTCGCCTGGATCGACACGCGCTTCGGCGATGCCGTCGCCGCCGTCGGCGCGCTGCACGGGCTGGAGCGGCGCAGCGCGGGCGGCGTGTGCCAGCGCTTTCCCGCGCCTCCCACCCTCGCCGCCGCGCGACAGGCCATCTGCACCGCCTTCGCCGCAGTGCCGGGCATCATCATCGAAGACAAGGGCCTGTCGATCGCCGTGCACTACCGCGCGGCGCCCGAGGCCTTCGAGGCCGTCAGGTCCCTTGCGGAAGATCTCGCGCGCGAGAGCGGCGGCACCCTCGCCGCACTGCCCGGCAAGTGCGTGGTGGAACTGCGCACGACCGGGGCGCACAAGGGCTCGGCGCTCGACGCCTTCATGTTGGAGGAGCCCTTCCTCGGCCGGCGGCCCGTCTTCTTCGGCGACGATCGGACGGACGAGGATGCTTTCGCCGCGGCACGGGCCCTCAACGGCATTGCCGTCGCGGTAGGCCGGGAACCCGAAGCGGTCGGAGCAGATTTGTATCTGGATGATCCGCCCGCCGTGCGCGCCTTCCTAGCAGATGCGGCCGCGGGCGGGAGGCAGGGGGGCAGGGCATGAGCGATCTCGATCTCGGCGTCGTCGGCAACAGCGCCATCGCTGCGCTGATCGACCGGCGAGGACGGATCGTGTGGTCCTGCTTCCCGCGGCTCGACGGCGACCCCGTCTTCCATAGCCTGCTCGGCGCCTCCGCGCAGGGCGACGAAGGCGTCTTCGAAATCGACCTCCAGGGCTTCACGCGCAGCGAGCGGCGCTATTGGCCCAACACCGCCATCCTCGAAACCGTCCTCGAATCCGAGGACGGCTCCAAGGTGCGCATCGTCGACTTCGTTCCGCGCTTCAAGATGTACGGCCGGCTCTTCCGCCCGGCGATGCTCATGCGTTCGGTCGAGCCCCTCGTCGGCTCCCCCATGATCAGGGTGCGCATCAGGCCATCCCATGACTACGGCCGCGAGCGCGCCGAGACGACACGCGGCTCCAACACCATCCGCTATCACCTCGGCGAGCAGGTGCTGCGCCTGACGACCGATGGCTCGCCGGGCCTCATCCGGGACGAGGTGCCGTTCATCCTCGAGCGGCCTTTGACGCTGATCCTCGGTCCCGACGAAACCCTGCCCGAGGCGCCGGCCACGCTGTTCGGCAAGTTCTGCGAGAACACGGAGGACTACTGGCGCGAGTGGGTGCGCTATCTCGCCATTCCCTTCGAGTGGCAGGACGTCGTCATCCGCGCCGCCATCACGCTCAAGCTCTGCGCCTACGAGGAGACGGGCGGCATCGTCGCGGCCCTGACGACCTCGGTGCCGGAATACGGCGCCAGCGGACGCACGTGGGACTACCGCTACTGCTGGCTGCGCGATTCCTTCTTCACCGTGCGGGCCCTCAACCGGCTCGGAGCGACCCGTACCATGGAGGACTACATCAGCTACGTCTCCAACGTGGTTGCGCGCAACGGTGACCGGGAGCTGCAGCCGCTGTTCGGCCTGCAGTTCGAGGCGCAACTGCACGAGGAGATCGTGCCGGCGCTGCCGGGCTATCGCGGCTTCGGCCCAGTCCGGCGGGGCAACGACGCCTTCCGCCAGCGCCAGAACGATGGCTACGGCTCTGTTGTCCTCGCCATTTCCCAGTGCTTCTTCGACGAGCGGCTGATCCGCAAGGGCGACGTGGCGCTGTTCGAGCGGCTCGAGGGTCTCGGCGAGCACGCCGCCCGGCTGTGGGCGGAGCCCGATGCGGGCCTGTGGGAATACCGCACGCTCGCCAACGTCCACACCCACTCCTCCGCCATGTGCTGGGCAGCCTGCGACAGGCTGGCGCGTATCGCCGGGCGGCTCGGCCTGCCCGACCGGGCGGTCTACTGGCGCGAGCAGGCCGACGTCATCCGCGAAGGCATCTTCGCCCGTGGCTGGAACGCGGAGCTTGGCACTTTCGTGAGCCGCTTTGGCGGCGACGATGTCGACGCCAGCCTCCTGCTGCTCGCCGACATCGGCCTCGTCGACGCGGAGGATCCCCGCTTCATCTCGACGGTCGACTTCATCGGACAGCGGCTACGGCATGGAGCGCACCTCTTCCGCTATGCCGGAGAGGACGACTTCGGCGAGCCGGAGACGGCCTTCACCATCTGCACGCTCTGGTACATCGAGGCGCTCGCCAAGGTTGGCCGGCGCGAGGAGGCGCGCGTCCTGTTCGAGGACGTGCTCGGGCGGCGCAACAGTCTCGGCCTCCTGTCGGAAGGCATCCACGTCGAAAGCGGCGAGCTGTGGGGCAATTTCCCACAGACTTATTCGATGGTGGGCCTCATCCACGCGGCCCTCTCGCTGTCAGCATCCTGGGAGGACGCGTTTTGAGCAGGCTCATCGTCGTTTCAAACCGTGTCGCGGTGCCCTCGCGCAAGGGCGGGGCCACCGCCGGCGGACTCGCCGTCGCCCTCAACGATGTCCTTGCCCAGCGGGGCGGCCTGTGGTTCGGGTGGAGCGGGCGCATCGGCGAGCGCCAGAAGACCGCGACCCTCGTTGCGCATGGGAACGTGACCTATGCCGTCTGCGACCTGTCGCAGGAGGACCACCAGGAATATTACAATGGCTTCGCCAACCGGGCCCTGTGGCCCCTGTTGCACTACCGGCTCGACCTGACCGAGTTCGCCCGCAAGGACCTTGCCGGCTACCGCAGTGTCAATAGCTATTTCGCGGATCTGCTGGTCGAGCATGTCGCGCCCGACGATCTCATCTGGATCCACGATTACCATCTCATTCCGCTCGCGGAGGCGCTGCGGGAGCGCGGCGTCAACAACCGCATCGGCTATTTCCAGCACATCCCCTGGCCTTCGCTCGACATCTTCCTTGCCTTGCCGAACCATGCGGAGATCGGTCGCGCCTTGACCGCCTGCGACCTCGTCGGCTTCCAGACGCGCAAGGATGCCGACAATTTCGGCTCCTACCTCGTCGAGGAGGCCGGCGCCTTCGCGAGCGGCAAGCGCCTGTTCGCCGTCGGTGGGCGGGCGCTGCGCACGGGGGTCTATCCCGTCGGGATCGACCGCCTCGGCTTTGCCCGCACGGCGGCGCGCGCGGCGCGCTCGCGTTTCATCCAGGAGGTGGGTGAGAGCCTCGGCGGCCGCACGATGATGATCGGCGTCGACCGGCTCGACTATTCCAAGGGCCTGACGCAGCGCCTCGACGCCTTCGAGCGTATGCTGCAGACGGCGCCTGACTGGCGCACCCACGTCACCTTCCTGCAGATCACCCCCAAGAGCCGGGCCGACATTCCCGAATATGCGGCCATGCAGCGTGCGTTGGGCGAGGCGGCCGGGCGCATCAACGGCCAGTACGGCGAGGTGAGCTGGACGCCGATCCGCTATATCAACCGCTCCTACAACCGCAGCGAGCTCGCCGGGCTCTACCGGCTCGCCCGCGTCGGCGTGGTCACCCCCCTGCGCGACGGCATGAACCTCGTCGCCAAGGAATATGTCGCTTCGCAGGATCCGGACGATCCGGGCGTGCTCGTCATCTCGCGCTTTGCCGGCGCCGCTTCGGTCCTCGACGGGGCGCTCATCGTCAATCCCTACGACATCGACGGCACGGCGGCGGCCTATGTTAAGGCGCTGATGATGCCTCTCGACGAGCGTCGTGCGCGCTGGCGGCGCATGTGGCAGGGGCTCGCCAATACGGATATCGGCGGCTGGGCCGATCGCTTCCTGTCCGACCTCGAGGATGTCGACCGCGACCTGCCCTACCGCGGCTTCCCGCACGGCAACGGCACCGTGACCGCCTGATGGGGCGGGCCTGGATCACTCGATGCGCTCGTTGGGATAGACGCCCCAGAGCTTGTCCTGCGCCACGAAGCCGCGGCGGTTGGAGACGGCGACTTCGCACCAGGTGCCGGTGCAGCGGCGCACGTCCACGACGACGCCCGCTTCGAGACGCGCCACCACCGCGGCTTCCTCGGAGGCGCGCTCGCGCATCGTGAAGATCTGGCCCTTGCTCCAGGGGGAGACGAGCGCCGTACGCCGGCCGGACAGCAGGCTGTGCAGCACCCAGCCGTCGCTGCCCTCCGAATCCCGGATACGCCGCCACGTCTCGAACTCGGCGATGATCTCCACCGGCAGGCCGGCGCGTGTAAAGACCCAGGTGACGCGGTGATCCTTCGACGGCCCCTCGCGCAGATTGACGCGATCCGACTTCAGGCTGACGTAGCGCGGCAGCGGTAGCCCGCTCACCGTGCCGCGCGCCACTGGCGCGTCTGCGGCCTGCGCCGCGACCCTCCCACACGGAGCGACGGCGACGACGAAAAGGGCGAGGACGAGGCGGGCAAGGTGGGGCATCGCTGTACTTTGCGGGGGGCTCGGCGGATGGGAACGTCGGACGAAGGCGTCGGGGACGGCCGGAGCGACCTTAGACTTCTCTACCGGTTGTCTTTCAGACTTCCTTTGCTACAGAGGCGACGTGTAGAAGTGGAATGAAGGGCCGGCTGCAGGGGGCTGAGCGCAACCCGTGTTCAACTCAATGTCTTGCCGATTGTGCTTAACGTGGGGTGAACACGTCGCCCCGGATGCGAGGCCTCCCTCATGAAAAAGAAGCCGCTCGTCGTCGTCACACGTCGCCTGCCGGACATCATCGAGACGCGCATGCGCGAATTGTTCGACGCGCGCCTCAATGTCGACGACACACCCATGACGGCGCAGCAACTCGTCGAGGCGGTGCGCACCGCGGATGTGCTGGTGCCGACCATCACCGACAGGATCGACGCGGCCCTGCTTGCCCAGGCGGGGGAGAGCCTCAAGCTCATCGCCAATTTTGGCAACGGCTTCGACCATATCGACGTTGAGACGGCCCTGTCGCGGGGTATCACCGTGACCAATACGCCCGGGGTGCTGACGCAGGACACCGCCGACATGACGATGGCACTGCTGCTCGCGGTCGCCCGGCGCCTGCCCGAGGGCGCTCGCATGATGACGGACGGCGACTGGCCGGGCTGGTCGCCCACCTGGATGCTGGGCCGGCGCATCACCGGCAAGCGCCTCGGCATCGTCGGCATGGGGCGCATCGGCCAGGCGCTGGCACGCCGCGCCAAGGCCTTCGGCCTGTCGATCCACTATCACAACCGCCGACGGGTCAGTGCCGCCGTGGAGGAGGAACTCGAGGCGACCTACTGGGATTCGCTCGACCAGATGCTGGCGCGCATGGACATCGTCTCCATCCACTGCCCGCACACGCCCGCGACCTACCACCTGCTGTCGGCCCGGCGACTCAAACTGATGAAGCGCGAGGCCGTGCTCGTCAACACGGCGCGCGGCGAGATCGTCGACGAGGTGGCGCTGGCCCGCATGCTCGAGGCGGGGGACCTCGCCGGGGCGGGACTCGACGTCTTCGAGCACGAGCCGTCGGTGAACCCGCGCCTGCTGAAGCTCGCGCGGCAGAACCGGGTGGTGCTGCTGCCGCACATGGGCTCGGCCACCATCGAGGGGCGCGTCGACATGGGCGAGAAGGTTATCGTCAACATCAAGACCTTCCTCGACGGCCATCGCCCGCCGGACAGAGTGCTGCCGTCCATGCTCTGAGGCCGCGAGCGGTCGCCGCGCGGGGAGGAGAGGGCCATGGTCTCGAGCATTCTTGCCGGCATCGGCCGCGGGCTCGTCGGCTTCCTGACGCGGCCCATCAAGGGCTATGCGCCGGCCTTCCCGCCGGATCTCGATGCCCTGTCGCGAGTCATCCAGCCGGGCGACGTGCTCCTTGTCGAGGGCAACACGCGCATCGCTGTTGCCATCAAGTACCTGACACAGTCCACATGGTCGCACGCCGCGCTGTGCGTCGGCGACAGGCTCGGCGTCCGCGAGGCGGACGGCGAGCCGCATGTGCTCGTGGAGGCTACCGCCGAGGCCGGCGTGACGACAGCCCCGCTCACCAAGTACCGTGACATGCACGTGCGCCTGTGCCGGCCGGTCGCGCTGACGCCGGCAGACCGGGAGGCGGTCATCCGCTTCATGGTCGAGCGCATCGGATACGGCTACGACGTGCGCAACATCGTCGACCTCGCACGCTACCTCCTGCCAACGCCGCCGGTGCCGGTGCGCCTGCGCCGCCGTATGCTGGCGCTCGGTTCTGGCGAGCCGACGCGCACGATCTGCTCGACGCTGATCGCCCAGGCTTTCCAGAGCGTGCGCTATCCGATCCTGCCGCGCGTCAAGCACTGGGACGATGACCGGCGGGTCAAGTCGGCCTACGGGCGGGCAGAGGTGCTCCACATCCGCCATCACTCGCTCTACACGCCGCGGGACTTCGACATCTCGCCCTATTTTGCCATTGTGAAGCCGACCATCGAGACCGGCTTCGACTACAAGCGCTTCCTGTGGGGCGAGGACCGGCCGGTCGAACTGCACCCGCCGGCAGGCACGCCTCAGGCCTGACGGGGCTGGGCCCGGCGGGCTGTGCGCTCCGCGAAGGCGCGTGCCACCAGATAGTGCAGGACAATGCCGATGCCCACGAGGGCCGCTTCGTCGAGGAATGCTGGCGGGCGCACGTGCTGGATGATCTGGCCGAGCGCGCTCAGGAGCGAGCCGGCAGCAAAGACCGGCAGGCTATGGCGGCCGATGAGGCAGAGCGGAGCGTGGACCGGCGTGCGCGCGAGGAGCTTCGACAGGCCGAGATGGCTGATGACATAGGCAAGCGCGAGGAAATGCAGCAGCCGCGCAAGACCGAGGTTGGTCTTGCTGATGTCGAGCGTTTCGCGCAACCCGTCCCACAGGCCGGGCACGAGATGGAAGCCGTTGGTCACCACGAAGAACGAGGCGGCAAGAATGACCAGGCAGACGGCGAACAGCAGATTGTCGCGCGTCACCATCACGTCGCGCAGGTGAAGGCCGATGAACAGGCCGATGCAGAACAGGAACTGCCAGGCGAAGGGGTTGAAGAACCACTCGCCCTCGACCGGCCACGTCGGCAGGTTGAGGCCAGCCGTGCGGGCGCCGACATAGACGAGCGCCGACACGATCAGCATCAGGAAGCTGTTGATGCGAGCGAGCGCCAGGATCGCGGGGGTCGCGAGCAGGAGCACGATGTAGAGCGGCAGGATGTTGAAATAGCCGAGCTGGTGGCTGAGCCCGACGATGGCGAGCAGCGCCCGGACGGGATCCGTCACCACGATGTCGCGTCCGTGCTCTGCCAGAAGCCCTTCGTCGTCGAATACGATGGCGGCGGTGACGAAGAGGGCGACGGCGATGAGCGACAGCGCCACCTGGACGCCGTAGATGGTGAGCGCGCGGCGCCCCAGGGCGCGGGTCGGCGTACCCGGTTCGCCGCTGAGAAAGCGTCGGCCATAGGCGAGCGCCACAGAAACGCCGGACAGAAAGACGAATGCTTCGGCTGCATCGGAAAGTCCGATGTTCTTGTGGGTCATGTATTCAAACACGTTGCCAGGAACGTGGTTGATAAAGATCGAAACAAGCACGATTCCGCGCCAGAAATCGATCGAATTTATTCTCTGATTCGAAGTGGACTTAGCCATCGTCAGCCCGATTCGTCTGTCCGCCGAAATTCTTGCGCGGCCTGTGGTCGAAATGAGGCACCAGCCTCGAAACGCGGGGAAAAGATCGATTGTTCCCTTCACGAAAGGGCGAGGCGTGTGTGCAGGCCGCTTGCGGCCCAGCCGCAAAAGCCGGTTTCACCCGGCTTCGATCATGCTCTAAAGTCCGCGACCGATCGCGGTGCAGGCCGCATGGGGATGAGGAACGCCATGACCAGGGAATACGAGGCAGGACGATCGACAGTGGCGCGCCGCGGCGTCATCGGGGCGCTGGCGGCGGGCGCGGTGGGGCTCGCCGCCCCGCATGTGGCGCGGGCCCAGGGCGCCGTTTCCTGGCGCATGGCGACCTCCTGGCCGAAGAACACGCCCGGCGTCGGCGTCAATGCCCAGCGCCTGGCCGACATGATCACGGCCATGTCCGGCGGGCGGCTCAAGGTGCAGCTCTTCGCCGCAGGCGAACTGGTGCCGCCCTTCGAGGTCTTCGACGCGGTCTCCTCCGGCGCCGTCGAATGCGGCCATGCCACACCCTATTACTGGCAGGGCAAGAGCCCGGCCTTCCATTTCTTCACCGGCGTGCCCTTCGGGCTGTCGGCCAACGAGCACGCGGGCTGGATCGCCTTCGGCGGCGGCCAGGCCCTGTGGGAGAAGGCCTACGAGCCCTTCGGCGTGCTGCCCTTCTACACGGGCTCCTCCGGCGCCCAGGCTGGCGGCTGGTTCCGCAAGGAGATCAACAGCCTCGACGACCTCAAGGGCCTCAAGATGCGCATAGCCGGGCTCGGGGCGGAGGTGCTGCGCCGGCTCGGCGTCAACACGCTGCTGACGCCGCCGGGCGAGATCTTCCAGGCCATGCAGGCCGGCACCATCGATGCCGCAGAGTGGGTCGGCCCGTGGAACGACCTCGCCTTCGGCCTCTACCGGGTGGCCAAGTACTACTACCTGCCGGCCTTCCACGAGTTCGGCCCGGCGCTGGAGATGCTGGTCAACAGACAAGCCTACGAGGCGCTGCCCGACGACCTGCGGGAGATCGTGCGCCGCGCGGCGCAAGCCATCTCTTACGAGACGCTTGCCGATTTCACCTTCCACAATATCGAGAGCTATCAGCCGCTTCTTGAGAAGGGGGTGGAAGTGCGTGCCTTCAACGACGATATCGTCAAGGCGCTCGGCCGCCAGTCCGAGGCGGTTCTGTCAGATCTCTCCAAGACCTCGCCGCTCGCGGGCGAGGTCTATGCCTCATTCACCGCCTTCCGTGCCAAGGCGATGACCTACGGCAAGGTGATGGACGGGGCCATCTATTCCATGCGCGAGACGGGGCTGGGGGCATAAGCCCCCGATCCTTTCCTGGGAGAGCCATGTATCCCGATGCCATCCTGAAGGCGTGGCGGCAGATCGTCTCGCCGCCGTTCCGCCGCATCCTGTGGCGCGCGCTGGCCCTGACGCTGGCGCTGATCGTGCTCGTCTGGCTGGCGCTGACGCGCGGCGTCGCGATGCTGATGGACCGCTATGCGCTGCTGGTGGACTATCCACTGATCGACAGTTTCGCGCTCATCTTCGCCGGCATCGGCATCTTCATCGCGCTCGCCTTCCTCGTCCCGCCGATCTCCGCGCTCGTCGCCGGCTATTTCCTCGACGATGCGGCGGAGATGGTGGAAGGGGCCCACTATCCGGCAGATCCGCCGGGCCGGCCACTCTCCTTCGGCCGGTCCATCCTCTACGGGCTGCGCTTTGCCGGCCTGTCGCTGATGGTCAATGCCATCGCGCTGGTGCTGCTCTTCGTGCCGGGCGTCAATCTCATCGCCTTCTTCGGAGCGAACGCCTATCTGCTGGGCCGGGAATATTTCGAGCTCGCCGCCGGACGTTTTCAGCCGATGCCCGAGGCTGCGGCCATGCGCCACCGCAACCGCGGCACGGTGCTGCTCGCCGGCCTCGTCATCGCCGGTTTCGTCGCCATTCCCGTCATCAACCTGATGACGCCGCTCTTCGGCGTGGCCTACATGGTGCACGTGCACAAGAAGCTGGCCGCCCGCGAGGCGCGGGCGATGGCGACTGCCACGGTGCGGGGCGGCTGATCAGGCGAGGTGCGTCTGCTCGAACTGGCCGCGTTCGCGGAAGCGCCAGAGATAGGTCGGCACGATGGCCTCGACGGCTTCCGGCTGGATGCCGAGGCCCTCGAGCGTGCGACCTTCGGCGATGGCGACCTCGGACACCACGTTGTCGGTCCTCAGCAGCGTCACCTGGTCGCGGGTCAACACAAATTCGTCGGGCATGAGGCCGAAGGTGAGCTTGTCGAGCGTCTCGAGCACCGCCGCCTGGGCCCGGCCGAGTCCGAAGGACAGCGGCAGCACCAGCCGGCTTCGGCCCGTGACCTTGAGGATGTAGTCGAGGATCTCGCGCAGGCTCCGCACCTGCGGACCGCCGAGCTCGTAGACGCGCCCGCCGGCCACTGTGCCGTCGACGGCGCGGGCGATGGCCTCGGCGACGTCACCGGCGAAGACCGGCTGGAAACGCGTGTCGGCGCCGACGAGCGGGATGACGGGCAGCATGCGGGCAAGCGCCGCGAAGCGGTTGAAGAAGGCGTCCTCCGGGCCGAAGACGACGGAGGGACGGAAGACGATCGCCTCGGGTACCGTGGTGAAGACCGCCTCCTCGCCTGCCGCCTTCGTGCGGGCGTAGAGCGAGGCGGACTTGGGGTCCGCCCCCAGCGCGGAAACGTGCACGAGCGAAGCGCCGGCACCGGCCGTCGCCTGGGCGACGGCGCGCGCGCCGAAGGCCTGCACGGCGTCGAAGCGCTGGCGCCCGGTCTCTTGCATGATGCCGACGAGGTTGATAACGGCATCGGCCCCCTGCACGGCGGCCTCGACCGAGTTCTTGAAGCGCAGGTTGGCCTGGACGGCGTGGATCTGGCCGACGCGACCGAGGGGCTGCAGGTGCCCGGCAAGATCGGGCCGGCGCACGGCGACGCGGATGCGATAGCCGCGGCGGGCGAGGGCCCGCACCACGTGGCGGCCGAGGAAGCCCGAGCCGCCGAAGACCGTGACGAGCTTGGAGAGGGGATCGAGCGCTTGCGCCGCCATGGTTGTCTCCACGAGTGCTGGCCCGGCGTTGCCGGCCGTCGGAAGGGTCGCGGCTTCCTTAGAGCATTTTTGAGGGAAGTGGAATCCGCCGCGACGAAAGGCGGCGGGGCTGAGGCCGGACGCCTCAACTGTCCATCTTCAGCGCGGCGATGAAGGCTTCCTGCGGGATCTCCACCTTGCCGAACTGGCGCATGCGCTTCTTGCCCTCCTTCTGCTTCTCGAGGAGCTTGCGCTTGCGCGAGACGTCGCCGCCATAGCACTTCGCCGTCACGTCCTTGCGCAGGGCGCGGATGGTCTCACGGGCGATGATCTTGGCGCCGATCGCGGCCTGGATCGGGATCTGGAAGAGGTGCTGTGGGATGAGGTCCTTCAGCTTCTCGCACATGGCGCGGCCGCGCATCTCGGCGCGGGTGCGGTGCACGAGCATGGAGAGCGCATCGACCGGCTCGCCGTTGACGAGGATCGACATCTTGACGAGGTCGCCGGGGCGATAGTCGGTGATCTGGTAGTCGAAGGAGGCATAGCCCTTCGAGATCGACTTCAGCCGGTCGTAGAAGTCGAACACCACCTCGTTGAGCGGCAGGTCGTAGACGACCATGGCGCGCTTGCCGACGTAGTTGAGGTCCACCTGCTCGCCCCGCCGGTCCTGGCACAGCTTGAGGATGGCGCCGAGATAGTCGTCCGGCGTCATGATGGTGGCGCGGATCCACGGCTCGGCGATCTCGGCGACCTTCATCACCTCCGGCATGTCGGCCGGATTGTGCAATTCGCGCTCGCTGCCGTCGCTCATCTTGAGGCGGTAGACCACCGAGGGGGCGGTGGAGATGAGGTCGAGGTTGAACTCGCGCTCCAGCCGCTCCTGGATGATCTCGAGGTGGAGAAGACCGAGGAAGCCGCAGCGGAAGCCGAAGCCGAGCGCCGCCGAGGTCTCCATCTCGTAGGAGAAGCTGGCGTCGTTCAGTCTGAGCTTGCCCATGGCCGCGCGCAGGTCCTCGAAATCTGCGGCATCGACCGGGAAGAGGCCGCAGAAGACGACGGGCTGCACGGGCTTGAACCCGGGCAGTGGCTCGGCGCAGGGCTTCTTGTCGTCGGTGATGGTGTCGCCGACGGCGGTGTCCGCCACCTCCTTGATCGAGGCGGTGAGGAAGCCGACCTCGCCGGGGCCGAGCGAGTCCACATTGGTCATCTTGGGCCGGAAGACGCCGACGCGGTCCACCGGATAGGTCGCGCCGGTGCGCATCATGCGGATGGTCGTGCCCTTCCTCAGCGTCCCGTCGATGATGCGCACGAGGACGACGACGCCGAGATAGGCATCGTACCAGCTGTCGACGAGCATCGCCTTCAGTGGCGCCTCCGCGTCGCCCCTGGGCGGCGGCAGGCGGGTGACGATGGCCTCCAGCACGTCCTCGATGCCGAGGCCGGTCTTGGCCGAGATCGGCACGGCGTCGGAGGCGTCGAGGCCGATTACCTCCTCGATCTGCTCCTTGACGCGGTCGGGCTCGGCGGCCGGCAGATCGATCTTGTTGAGGACGGGCACGATCTCGTGGTTAGCGTCGAGCGCCTGGTAGACGTTGGCGAGCGTCTGCGCCTCGACGCCCTGGGAGGCGTCGACGACCAGCAGCGAGCCCTCGCAGGCCGCGAGCGAGCGCGAGACCTCGTAGGCGAAGTCGACGTGCCCGGGCGTGTCCATCAGGTTGAGGACGTAGGTCTTGCCGTCCTTGGCCGGATATTCGAGGCGCACGGTCTGCGCCTTGATGGTGATGCCGCGCTCGCGCTCGATATCCATGGAATCGAGCACCTGCTCCTGCATCTCGCGGTCGGACAGCGCGCCCGTCTTCTGGATGAGCCTGTCGGCGAGCGTCGACTTGCCATGGTCGATATGCGCGACGATGGAGAAGTTGCGGATGGTCTCGATGGGCTTCGTTGTCATGTCGGAACGTCGTTTCGCTCGCCCGCCTGTCCCCGCGGCTGTGATGGCCTTCCTGCGCAGGCGGGGGCGGGAGCGCGGCCGTGATCGTCAAGCCGCGGGAATAGCAGCGTGCGGGCCATCCGCCAAGAGGTGCGCCGCTAAGGGGCCGGCAAAGTCCCTCGCGCGGGGCGGCGCTTCAGAAGGCGAGTGGTGCGTTGTCGACCACCTCCTTGAGGACGAAGAAGGTCCGCGTCTGGCGCACACCGGGCAGGGCGATGAGCTTTTCCCCGTGCAGGCGGTTGAAATCGACCATGTCGCGCACGCGGATCTTCAGGAAATAGTCGAAGTCGCCGGCGACGACGTGACAGTCGAGCACCACCGGCATGGCGCGCACCGCCTCCTCGAAGGCGGCGAAGCTCTCGGGCGTCGAACGGTCCAGCACCACGCCGACGAAGACGAGTGTGCCGCGTTCGACCCGCCCGGGCGCCACGAGCGCCCGCACGCCCGACACATAGCCCTCGGCGAGGAGGCGCTGGATGCGCCGGTGGCAGGTCGCCGTGCTGGTGTTGACGCGCTTGGCGATCTCGGCATTGCCCATGCGCCCGTCGGCCTGCAGCAGCCTGAGGATGCGCAGGTCGGTGCGGTCGAGTTCGTGTGTGACGGATTCTTTCATTGAATGGCCTGTTAATGAAGCATTCGGGAGACACTGGGCGGATCAACCGAAACAGCAAATCACAAATGACGCTTACTTCGGAAGGACCTTTCATAGCTACTGTTGCTAGGCTTTCCCAATCCATTTCCAAGGGGAAGACCGCGCCATGCTCGAAAAATTCGACCGCTATCCGCTTACCTTCGGCCCGACGCCGATCGAGAAGCTGGAGCGTCTCAGCAAACACCTCGGCGGCAAGGTGGAGCTCTATGCCAAGCGCGAGGACTGCAACTCGGGCCTCGCCTTCGGCGGCAACAAGCTGCGCAAGCTCGAATATATCGTGCCGGACGCGATCAGGAGCGGTGCCGACACGCTCGTCTCCATCGGCGGCGTGCAGTCCAACCACACGCGCATGGTGGCGGCGACGGCAGCCAAGATCGGCATGAAGTGTCGCCTCGTGCAGGAGAGCTGGGTGCCGCACGACGATGCGGTCTACGACCGGGTCGGCAATATCCTTCTCTCGCGCGTCATGGGGGCGGAGGTCGAACTCGTCGATGAGGGCTTCGACATCGGCATCCGCGAGAGCTGGGAGCGGGCGCTCGAAGACGTCCGCGCCCGGGGCGGCAAGCCCTATCCCATCCCGGCCGGCGCCTCCGTGCACAAATACGGCGGCCTCGGCTATGTGGGCTTCGCCGAGGAGGTGAGGGCGCAGGAGGCGGCGCTCGGCTTCTCCTTCGACTTCATCGTGGTGTGCACCGTCACCGGCTCCACCCACGCCGGCATGGTGGTGGGCTTCGCCAAGGACGGGCGCCAGCGCCGCGTCATCGGCATCGACGGCTCGGGCACGCCGGAAAAGACGCGCGCCCAGGTGCTCGACATCGCGCAGAAGACCTCAGCCCTCGTCGGCGGCAAGGACATCACCGAGGAAGACATCGTGCTGAAGGAGGACTACGCCTATCCGGCCTATGGCGTGCCCTCGAAGGAGACGCTCGCCGCCATTCGCCTCTCGGCGCGCCTCGAGGGCATGATGACCGACCCGGTCTACGAGGGAAAATCCATGCAGGGCATGATCGACCTCGTCGCGCGCGGCTTCTTTCCGGCCGGGTCGAAGGTGCTCTACGCGCATCTCGGCGGCGTGCCGGCGATCAACGGCTACAGCTACACCTTCCGCAACGGCTGACCGCACCGTGGCGGCCTCCTCTTCATCGGGCGGCCGGCGACCGCCGCCGCCTGGCCGGAGGAGGTCGTCGCCATGCGTTTCGCGACGCTGCCGGCGGCAGAGCTCATCGCCCTCGACGAGGCGTCCGGAGCCGAGGCGACGATGATGCTGTTCCCGTGAGGGGGGCGCCTACCGCCCCTCCAGCAGCCGCGACACCACGCGCGCCGTATAATCCACCATCGGCACGATGCGGGCATAGTTGAGCCGCGTCGGGCCGATGACGCCGACGACGCCGACGATGTGCTGGGTGCCGTCGCGGAAGGGGGCGGCGATCATCGACGAGCCGGACATGGAGAACAGCTTGTTCTCCGAGCCGATGTAGATGCGCACGCCCTCGCCCTCCTCGGCGCGGGAGAGGAGGTCGATCACGTCCTTCTGGGTCTCGAGGTCGGCGAAGAGCAGGCGGATGCGCTCGAGGTCCTCGGCGGCCCGGAGGTCCTCGAGCAGGTTCGCCTGGCCGCGCACGATGAGCTGACGCTCCTCGGCCGGGCCGACGCTCATGGCGACGCCGGCCTCGACGAGCCGTGCCGTCAGTGCGTCGAGCTCGCGGGCGATCTCCTCGCGCCGGCGGGCGATCTCCTCGCGCACCTCGCTCAGGGTGCGGCCACGGATGCAGGCGTTGAGGAAGTTCGTCGCCTCGGTCAGCGCCGAGGCGGGCAGGCCCTGCGGCAGGTCGAGCAGTCGGTTCTCCACCGAGCCGTCCTCGGCCACGAGCACGACGAGGGCGCGGCCGGGGTCGAGCCGCACGAACTCGATGTGCTTGAGGCGCAGGTTCTGCTTGGTGGTGACGACGACGCCGGCCCCGCGCGACAGGCCGGACAAGAGCGTCGTCGCCTGGGCGAGCACGCCGTCGAGCGAGGCGCTGCCGGTGCCGGCGCGCACCTGGCTCTCGATATTGGCCCGGTCGGCCGCCGTGAGGTCGCCGATCTCGAGCAGCGCATCGACGAAGAAGCGCAGGCCGAGCTCCGTCGGCAGGCGCCCGGCGCTGGTGTGGGGCGCGTAGATGAGGCCGGTCTGCTCGAGATCGGCCATCACGTTGCGGATCGAGGCGGGCGAGAGCTGCAGCGGCAGCATGCGCGAGAGATTGCGCGAGCCCACCGGCTCGCCCGTGGCGAGATAGCTCTCGACGATCTGGCGGAAGATCTCGCGCGAGCGCTCGTTGAGCTCGACGAGCGGGCGCGACCCTTCCGCCACCGTACCGGCGGTGGTGCCAGCAGCCGCGCCGGAATGCGCGCTCGCGCCCGGCGACGCGCCGCCGGGAGGCAAGGCACCGCGTGGCGTCACGTTCATGGCCGTCATGCTCCTGTCGTCCTTGGGATTATGGGCCCGATCGGCCGCTTTTCAAGCAACGGCCAGCGCCTCGCAGTGGATCCCTGCGGCCGCGCGCCCGCATTCCCGCCCCGCTGCGGCCGATTGTCCACCGCGCCGGCGGGCGCCCGCGCAAAAGCGCCGTTGACAAGCCCGGGGCGCATGCTTAGACAGACGCCTGCCCTGACATGGGCCCAGGTGGCGGAATTGGTAGACGCGCTGGTTTCAGGTACCAGTGGTGAAAGCCGTGGAGGTTCGAGTCCTCTCCTGGGCACCATCTCTTCTCAGGTGATTGCTTGAGAGAGCGGCTATGTACCGCCTCCGCATTTTTGAGACCAGTGCATAAGCTACTGTGCTTCTGGTGTTTTCTGGACGCGTGAGGGCTCCGGCGCGGATGGCGCCAAACTTTCAGGAGATCCGCCCGTAGGCGCAGCCTGAATGGGTTGTTCGTTCGAAGTCGCAAGCGATCTAGGCGCCGTTTGTGTCGTGGCGGCAGTCGCAGGAGTCTCTGCTACCTGCTTCTGAGCGAACAAAAGCACAACGAAAATTACAGCCAACATTAGGAAGCCTAATCCATAAAATATCTTAAGGCGGCGCTGCGAATTGGTTTCGAAAACCCAGAACATTCGAACATTCTGGCTCTCACTGGAAATAGTGCCTCCGAGATCAATGCCGGGAAGCATGCTCTTGTATTCTTCCTCAATCTTGCTGGCGTGCTTAACTGCTCCTTTGAGAAACATATGATACCAATAGTAATCCATAAGAAAGAATGCGAGCCAGGCGAAAAGTGCTGCAGCCACAAAGCCCATGCCGGCTGCGAGTCGATAGCCGAGAAACGCTATCTCAAGCCCCTGCTGATAGGTGAAACCCATAGCCGCCAACAGCGCGCCAACAACGGTTATGGCGGTGTTTCGAATCCGCAGGCACAAATCGTTGAAGTGCTGTTGCACATCGATAGTCTTTTTCCAGATTTCAATCGCGGCCTTTATATCACGCTCTTGCTCTGGCATTTGGCGGCCCAAATTGGCAATAGTTGAAAATCTCAGAGAACTGTTTATCAAGAACAGCGCTCGGTTCAAAATCATGACCTTGAGCCGCAATCGCTTTCTCGCGTTCGACATCCTCCTGGGTCCAGTGGGATACGCGTTGTAGTAGTGAGTATTCAGGCCGCCTCTGGCTTTCACCATACTTCGCGTGGATGTCGAACACACCTACGTCACGCGCCATCGCTACATCCTTAAATAGACTGTCGCCGACATAGGCGCAACGTTCAGGAGATGCGTCGATCATGTTGAGGATATCGAGCAGGATCCTCGGATTAGGCTTTAGCTCTCCCCGAGGCGTGTGCCGGACCTCTGTTACCTCAAGTTGATAAAATTCGTCGGGTTGATGGCGCAGGCGATCCAGCGAGACTCCGGCCGGGATATCATGATCCTCAGGGCTAAACATAATATCGATCACCCCGTCCAGCCCGAAACGCTTTAGACGATAGGCACTGTAGAACGCCATCGACTCCGTATATGCAATGATAGTGGCTCCACTTTTCTTCACATCCCATAAGCTACGGAATACAGACGGATACAATTTGAGGTGCCGATCTCGCCTCAGGCGGGATTCATCGATTGCATCCTTGAACAGGGTGCGGATGTCGCCTTGAGTGCGGTTCTGCTTTAGAACTTCAACTTCTTCAATCAGAAAAGTGTATTCCGACGTGCGGCGTTCTTGATGCACACGGCGGATATCAGCTTCGATCTCAGCGACCGGCTTGCCAGTCACTTCGATAATACGGTGGTAGATTGGCTCGAACTGCGCGTACCAAGCTGCGAACCAATCGAAAATTGTGTTGTCTAAGTCAACGATGAGTGTATCTGCGAATTTATAGGTCATGGCTTCCGAACGTATGTTGAACGACATGGGCAAGCTCGGCCCGTTGCACCTCACCCTACCCTCTCCCGCAACCGCAACAACGCGATTCGCTCGATTTCCGCCATCGCCGTCGAGAACTCCGCTTCCGGCGTGTTCGCCAGCCGCGCCTGAAAAGCCTCCAGGATCTCCTCCTTGGTCCTGCCCTTCACGGCCATGATGAAGGGGAAGCCGAAGCGGGCCTTGTAGGCGTCGTTGAGGGCGAGGAAGGTCGTCTTCTCCTCGGCCGTCAGGCGGTCGAGGCCGGCGCCGGCCTGTTCGCGGCGGGAATCGGGGGCGAGCTCGGCGGCCTTCAGGCGGCCGGCGAGGTCCGGGTGGGCCTTGATGAGGGCGAGTTTCTTCTCGCGCGGGGCGTGGGCGAGGACGGTGCACATGGCCGCGTGCAGGCCCTCGGCGGTGTCCTGGGCGGCGGTGAGGCCGCGCCGGTGCGTCTCCTCGGCGATCCAGGGGGAATGTTCGAAAACGTCGCCGTAGAGCGCGGTGAAGCGCGGGGCGGAGAGGCGGCTCGGCACGAGGCCGGCCGGGCGGTGGTGAACGTACCAGTGGCGGGCGATGTCGATGCGGCGCGGCACCCACACGCGCGGATGCGCGGCGACATAGTCGAGGAAGCGGGCGAGCGCCGCGGCGCGGCCCGGCCGGCCGACGAGGCGGCAGTGCAGGCCGATGTTGAGCATCTTCGGCGCGCCTTCGAGGCCCTCGGCATAGAGGGTGTCGAAGCTGTCCTTGAGGTAAGCGAAGAACTGGTCGCCGGAATTGAAGCCCTGCACGGCGGCAAAGCGCATGTCGTTGGCATCGAGCGTGTAGGGGATGACGAGGTGCGGCCCGTGCGGCCCCTCGACCCAATAGGGCAGGTCGTCGGCGTAGGAATCGGAGGAATAGAGGAAACCGCCCTCCTCCATGACGAGGTCGGTGGTGAAGGCCGAGCAGCGGCCGGTGTACCAGCCGAGCGGGCGCGCGCCCGTCACCTCTTCGTGCAGCTCGAGCGCCTGGAGAAGGTGAGCGCGCTCCTCCTCCTTGGAAAAATCCTTGTACTCGATCCACTTGAGGCCGTGGCTGGCGATCTCCCAATCCGCCTCCTGCATGGCAGCGACGGCCTCCGGGTTGCGGGCGAGCGCGGTGGCGACGCCATAGACCGTCACCGGCAGGCCGCGGCGGGTGAACATGCGCCACAGGCGCCAGAAGCCGGCGCGGGAGCCGTATTCGTAGATCGACTCCATGTTCATGTGGCGCTGCCCCAGCCAGGGCTGGGCGCCGACGATCTCGGACAGGAAGGCCTCCGAGGCGGCGTCGCCGTGCAGGATGTTGTTCTCGCCGCCCTCCTCGTAGTTGAGGACGAACTGCACCGCGATCGCCGCCCCGTTCGGCCAGAGGGGATCGGGCGCGTGGCGTCCGTAGCCGATCATGTCGCGGGGATAGGGGCTCGTCATGGCGAAGGGCTCCGGAGGCAGCGGCTGGAGGGGCGGCCGGGAGGCCGCGCCCGGCACCAAGCAAGCATCGGGCCGCGGCGGAAATCAACGGGGGGTGCCGGCGCGGCCGGCTGTCGCGGCCGCCCGTTTTTGCATCTTCGCCTCTTTGGCAAGGGGTATGCACTGTTGTAGTGACAACGTCTGGGACAACCGTCCCGCCGGATGAGGTAGGACCCCCGTGAGCACGCCCGCGATCCACGGCGCCATCAGGCCGTCCGACTGGCATTTGCGCAGCACGCTGCAGGATCTCTTCCTGCTCGTGTCGGCCATGGCGCTCGCGGTGCTCGTCGCCTGGCAGTACGATATCTTCACGAGCGGCTATGTCACCGATCCGCCGGAGAAGAAGATCGAGATCGACGAGGCCTTGCTGCTCGGCCTCATCCTCGGCATCGTGCTCTTCCTGTTCTCGCTGCGCCGGCTCTCCGAGCAGCGCCGCGAAGAGGCGCGGCGGGTCGCCGCAGAAGAGCGGGCCCAAGAGGCCGAGAAGCTTGCCATGCTCGACCCGCTGACGGGCCTGCCCAACAGGCGCGTGCTGAGTCGGGCCTTCGAGGAGATGCGCGCACGGCCGGAGCGTGCCGGTGCCACCCTCGCCTTCATGCTGATCGACCTCAACGGCTTCAAGGCGGTCAACGACCGGCACGGCCACCCGGTCGGCGACCGGCTGCTCGTCGTCGTGGCGCAGCGCCTCGGCGGCGCGCTGCCGCGGGAGGCTACCTTGAGCCGGCTCGGCGGGGACGAGTTTGCGGTTCTCTGTCCCAACATTACCGGCCGAGAGGATGCCGCGGCCGTCGCCCAGCGGCTCGTTGAGGTCATCGGGGAGCCGATCGTGATCGACGGTCGGCGCCATGCCGTTTCCGCTGCCGTCGGCGTTGCCCTCCGCCCGCTCGTCGGCGCCGTCGTCGATGATCTGATGCGCGAGGCTGATGCTGCGCTCTATGCGGCCAAGGCCGCGGGCGGCGCGGCGATCCGCTTTGCGGCAACGCCTGCCGATGCGCCGGCGGGCTGAACGGCGGCACGCTGCGCGACATTCCTGTTGAGAGACATGAAGCCATGGCTGCCATGCAGCGGCGGCCCTGCGCCAGCGGCACGAATCATGTTTCGCTGGTAGAAGTGCAAGTTGCGTCATGTGGCGTTCAGTCGGGTCGTGGTGTCGGTATGCGTTTCGAGGCGTCGTTTTCCGTCGAGGTCGACGAATACGGGCGCATTGCGCACGAATGTGTCGACTATTCCTTGCTGCCCCTGCGTTACGAGCGGCTGACGCTGGAGCTCGACGAGCCGATGCCGCGCCGGCAGATCGGCTATGCCATCGTCTGGAACGACGACCGGGTGGTGCATGCCGCCGCGGTGGTTAGCGACCGGCTGCGGATCGACCTCGATCTTGCCGTGCCGGCCGGCGACCATGCGTTCTGGTTCCTGTGCGCCGGGCTCGAGCCGGGCGCCACCATCAGGGGGCGGGCCGTCGTCGAGGGGCGGCTCGACCTCGCGGCCGATGCTGCGGCTGATCCGGACTGACCGGCGGGGCCGCGCGGAAAGATACAAAGGTGGAATAGGGGGAAGCAGTGGGCATCATCTCTTACCTGACGACGACGGAGTTCGGGCCGGGCAGTCTCGCCAAGCTGCCTGAGAGCCTCACGGGCCTCGGCATCCGGCGCCCGCTCCTCGTCAGTGACCGCGGCCTTGCCGCGACGCCGCTCGTCGAGCGCGTCAGGGCGCTCTGCCCGGAGGGCACGCCGGTCTTCCTCGACGTGCCGACGAACCCGACCGAGGAGGCGGCGCTCGCCGCGCTCGCGCTCTACAAGGCGGAGGGCTGCGACGGGCTCGTGGCGCTCGGCGGCGGCTCGCCCATCGACCTCGCCAAGGCGGTGGGGCTGCTCGCCACGCATCCGGCGCCGCTCGCGCGCTATGCCGCCATCGACGGCGGCATGGTCCATATCACGGCAGCGGTCGCGCCGCTCGTCGCCATACCGACGACGGCCGGCACCGGCGCGGAGGTGGGGCGCGCCAGCCTGATGACGCTGGCCGACGGGCGCAAGGTGGGCATCATCAGCCAGCATCTCATCCCGCGGCTCGCCCTGTGCGATCCGGAGCTGACGCTCGGCCTGCCGCCGGGGCTGACGGCGGCGACGGGGCTCGACGCGCTGTCGCATTGCATCGAGACCTTCCTGTCGCCGCGCGACAATCCGCCGGCCGAGGCCATCGCCCTCGACGGCGCCGGCCGCATCTGGCGCAACCTGGAGCGGGCCGTTGCCGACGGCTCCGACCTTGCGGCGCGCACCGAACTGATGATGGGCGCGCTCGAGGGTGGCCTCACCTTCCAGAAGGGTCTCGGCGCCGTGCATGCGCTGAGCCATGCGCTCGGCAGCCTCAAGGAGCCGTCGCTGCATCACGGCACGCTCAACGCCATCCTGATGCCGCCGGTGATGCGCTTCAACGCCGGCCATGTCGGCGACAAGCTTGCGCGCATCAAGGCGGCGCTCGGCCTGCCGGCGGAGGCGGATCTCGCCGCCGAGCTCGATGCGCTCAACCGGCGCCTCAAGATCCCGGCGGGCTTGAGGACGCTCGGCGTCACGGAGGCCATGCTGCCGGGCATCGTCGAGAAGGCCCTCGCCGACCACAGCAACGCCACCAATCCGCGCGCGGCGACCGGCGACGACTACATGGCGCTGCTGCGCGAGGTGATGGTGTGATCTGTAATGGTGTGATCCGGGCCGCGCTCAGCGCAGGGTGAAGTTGATCGGCACGCGCACGTTGAGCGTCGCCTGCCGCATCATGGCCGGCGGCGGGGAGGGCACGGGGCTCGCATTCCTGGCGCCGTCGATGATGGCCGCGTCGAGGATGGGCGAACCGCTGCTCGCCGCGATGCGCACGCCGAGCACGTTGCCCGCCGCGTCGAGCCGCAGCAGCACCTGGGCGGAGCCGGTCACGGTGCCGGCGCGGGCGCGGTCGGGATAGCGCATGTGGCGGCGCAGGTGCGCCACGACCTTGCCGGCCCATTCCATCTTCGTCTGGCCCGACACGGGGGCCGAGCCTTCGCGCGGCGCGGCCGGCGCGGCGGCCTCGTTCTCCTGCGGCGCCAGGCTGCCGCGCGTGCGCCGCTGCTGCGGCGGCGGGGGGCGGCGCTCGATCCTGGGCTGGACGGCCGCGATCTTGGGTTGCTCGGGCGGGGTCAACTCCGGCGGGCGCTGCGGCGGCGTCGGGGGCGGCAGCGTCACCTGCGGCGTCGGCACATCGGGCGGCGGCGGCACATTGAGCGCCGCGACCTCGGCCGGCGTCACCAGCTCGGCGAAATCGGGCGTCGGCGCCGGCTCCGGCAGCTCGACGACGGGATCGGGCAGAGGCTCCGGCGGCGGCTGCTCGGCCGGCTCTTCCGGAACGGGCTGGGGATCGGGCGGCTTGGGCTGCTCCTCCTCGGCCTCCGTCGGCTGCGTGTCGGCGTCCTCGCCCGGTGTCGTGTCCTCGTCGCTCGCCTCGCTCGGCGGGGCGGCGGTGAGCGGCGCGAGGTCGACCATGACCGCCGCCGGCGGCTCGCCGGGATCCTGGAACGGCATGGCCGAACGCAGCAGGCCGATGGCGACGAGGCCGTGCACGGCCAGCACAACCGTGCCGGCGAGCGTCCAGCGCAACGCCAGACGGCCCGGATGTTCCGCAGCGGTGAAGCCGGGGTGATGCATCCGTCAGGGGCTCGCCGTGGGCGCCGCGGCGGCTGCCGCCTGCTCCAACCCGACGAGCGCCACCTTGAGATAGCCGGCGGCGCGCAGCGCGTTCATCACCTGCATGACGTCGCCATAGGCCACGGCCTGGTCGGCGCGCAGGAAGATGCGCTCCTCGCGGTTGCGCTCCGTCGCCCTGTCGAGCGCGGCGGCGAGGCCCTCGCGCGTCACCGCCTCCTCGCCGAGGGTGAGGGCGAGGTCCGCCTTGATGGTGAGATAGAGCGGCCGGTCGGGGCGCGGCTGCTGGACGGCGTTCGACACCGGCAGGTCGACCGGCACGTCGACGGTGGCGAGCGGCGCCGCCACCATGAAGATGATGAGCAGCACGAGGATGACGTCAATGAACGGTGTGACGTTGATCTCGTGCGTTTCGGCGAGATCGTCATCCCCGTGGTTGAGCTGGACGGCCATGGTGCTGCCTGTTCATTCCGCCGCGGCGGGCAGGCCGGAGACGGCGCGCAGGTTCGTGCGCCGTCCCTGGGCGGCAAGGTCGCGACGGTCGAGATCACGCGAGAGGAGGCGCATCACCTCGCTGCCGGCATCGGCGAGGAGGGCCTTGTAGCCGCCGATGGACCGCGTGAAGGCGTTGTAGATGATGACGGCCGGGATGGCGGCGACGAGGCCGATGGCCGTGGCGAGCAGCGCCTCGGCGATGCCTGGCGCCACCACGGCGAGGTTGGTCGTCTGCGCCTGCGAGATGCCGATGAAGGAATTCATGATGCCCCAGACGGTGCCGAAGAGGCCGACGAAGGGGGCGGTAGCGCCGATGGTGGCGAGGAGGCCGGTGCCGCGCGTCATGCGCCGGGCGGCATTCGCCTCGATGCGGGCGATGGAGATGGCGACGCGCTCCTTGATGCCGTCGGCCGGCATGGCGCCGGAGCGCTCCACCTCGCCCTGCGCCGCCCGCGGCAGGTTCGCCGCCGGGCTGCGCGCGGCGACGCGGTCGCGGTCGAAGACCGCCTCGAGGGCGTCGTCCAGCGTCGCGGCCCGGGCGAGCGCGGCATTGACCCGCCGGGCGGCGCGCCGGGCGGCTGCGAGCTCGAGCGTCTTGGCGAGCCACACGGTCCAGGTGACGACCGAGGCGAAGGCAAGGCCGATCATGACCGCTTTGACGACCCAGTCGGCCGCCATGAACATGCCCCAGGGCGACAGGTCGTGCGGCAAGAGGGCCGTCGCCCCCATGGTCGTGGCCTCGTTCACAGCAGTATTCGCCCCGGCGGGGGGGATCGCCGGGGGCGTTGCCGCAGGCTCCGCTCCTTCGGTCGCGACAGGCTGATCCGCCGCCGGCCCGGCCTGCGGCGCAGCCTCGGTGGGGGGAGCCGCTTCCGCACGAGGGGCAGGCGCCCGCGGCGCGGTTTCCTGTTGCGCGGGGGCAGCAGCGCCGGGCTGCGTCGCTTCCTGCTGCGCCTCGGCGGCTGCGATCGAGAGCGCGCCGAAAACAAAAACGATGGCGAGGCGACGCATCGCGGCGCCGGCCGTGGGCGAGGCGATCCATCGGCGTGCCTCGCGCCCAGCGTGCGGCTGAGTTGCTGTCATGTCCGGCCTCGTTCGCTGTCGGTCTGTTTTCGCCTGCCGCGGTCGCCAGGGGACAGGCATGCATATGTGCTTTGCTGCAATAGACAGACGGTAGATGGCAAGTAAAAAGCGTAAAATCTAAATTAAAATAATTCCAAAGAAGGCGAGAGCGAGATGAATTACGAAGGACTTCTTATTGCCAAGCGCCGTTTTGCAGCAAGCGGCTTCACCTCGGCGCTGAATGCGTCGCTGCTATGCGCAAAGTGAAAAGCGCGGCGAAAAACGGTGCGCGGGGGCGGCGACTGCCCTATTGAGAAGATCAACAAAAAGGAGCGAAACCACATGAGCGAGGGTTCACCCTTCACCTGCGTGCTCGACGCACGCGCCCGCCTCGGCGAAAGCCCGGTCTGGTCCGTGGCGGAGCAGGCTCTCTACTGGGTGGACATCAAGGGCCGGGCCCTGCATCGCTTCGACCCCGCGACGGGCGTGGACGAGGCCATGGCGATGCCCGAGGACATCGGTTCGGTGGTGCTCGTCGAGGGCGGCGGCTTCATCGCGGCGCTGCGCACGGGGCTCTTCTTCGTCGAGGCGGACGGGACGGTGCGCGAGTGCCTCGCCGCCAATCCCGAGGACCATGCCGTGAGCCGCTTCAACGACGGGCGCACGGACCCCGCGGGGCGTTTCCTCGTCGGCACCATCGACGAGCCGAAGGCCGGCGGCAAGGCGCATCTCTACCGCTTCGACGAGGGCGGCCTCGTGCCCCTCGTCGGCGGCCTGCTCACCTCGAACGGCCTCGCCTTCAGCCCCGACGGAACCTGGCTCTATCATTCCGACACGCCCGCCTTCACCGTCTATCGCCAGCGCTACGACATCGAGACCGGGGAATTCGCCGACCGCGAGGAATGGGTGCGCCTGACGCCGACGGAAGCCGACCGGGGTCGGCCCGACGGTGCGGCGGTGGACATTGAGGGATGCTACTGGACGGCCCTCTTCGAGGGCGGCCGCATCCAGCGCTATTCGCCGCAGGGCGAGCTCCTCGCCGAATATCCGGTGCCCGCCCGGTGCCCGACCATGATCGCCTTCGGCGGGGCGGACCTGCAGACGATCTTCGTCACCTCGGCGCGGGACGGGCGGCCGGAGGAGGAACTTGCGCGCCTGCCGCAGTCCGGCGGCATCTTCTCCATGCGCGCGCCGGTGCCCGGTCTGCCGGAGCCGCTATTCCGCCGGCCGGTGCGCTGAGCGCGCTACGCGGCTGGCGCATGGTACGCGGCTGGCGCATGGGCGTTGCCCGCCTTCCGCCATTCCCGGTTGCGGCGAGCGGGGATAGAGAGGGGCGGATTGCAGCCGGTGCCTCGCCCATGACCGCCTCCACCCCCGGATCGACCGCCGAAGCTTCGTCGCCCGCGGCGCGCGGGCGCCTGAACGGGCGCATGGGCGGCCTTGGCGATGTCGTGCCAGGGGTCCTGCTCGCGGCGGCGGTCGGCGTCGTCGCGACGCTGCTCGAGCCCACCGCGGCGCGCCTTGCCGCTGCCCTCTTCGGTGCCACCGCTGGCCTGCCGGCGATGGTGCTGGCGCTCGTCATCGGCATCCTGCTCAATCCGGTGGCACAACGGCTGGTCTTCAGGCCGGGGCTCACCTTCTGCGTCAAGAAGGTGCTGCGCTGGGCCGTCGCGCTGCTCGGACTGAAAATCGCCGTCGGTGACGTCCTCGGCCTTGGCTGGCAGGTCATGGTCGTGGTCGTCGCCGGCATGGCGGCGACGCTCGTCTCGGGCGTGTGGCTGGCGCGCCTTTTCGGCCGTAGCGATGCGTATGGCGCGCTCGTCGGCAGTGCCACAGCCGTCTGCGGCGCCTCGGCGGCCCTTGCCACGGTCAGCGTGCTGCCGGACTACAAGGAAAGGGAAGCCGACGTTGCCTTCGTCGTCGTGGCGGTGAACGCCCTGGCGACGCTCGCCATGCTGCTCTACCCGCCGCTCGCGGCCTTCGTCGGCTTCGACGAGCGCATGACCGGCGCCCTCCTCGGGGCGGCGATCCACGATGTCGCCCAGGTTGCCGGCGCGGGCTACGCGGTGTCGGAGGTGGCGGGCAATACGGCGGTGGTGGTCAAGCTCTTCCGCGTTTTCCTGCTGCTGCCGGTCGTCCTCGCCGTCGCCTTCTATTTCGCGAGCCAGGGCGGCAGCACGGCGCGGGCGCGCGTGCCCGTGCCGGTCTTCGCGATCGTCTTCCTGGCACTCGTCCTCGTCAACAGCTACGCCCTGCTGCCCGGCCCGGTCACGGGAGTGCTCAACGAGGCCTCGCGCACCGGGCTGCTGCTCGCCATCGCCGCGCTCGGCCTCGGCACGTCGCCGCGGGCGCTGGCAAGTCTTGGCTGGCGACATGTCGTCATCGCCACCGGCGTGACGCTCATCATCCTCGCCATCTCGGTCGCCGGGCTCGCCCTTCTCGGCTGACGGGCCTCAGCCACGCGCCGCGGGCGTGGGGGCTGGGGCACCGGCCGGCACGGCGGTCGCCTCCTCATCCTCCTTCTCCTCCGCCATGCTGCCCCTGAGGGCGATGCACAGGAGCGTCGTCGGGATGCCGATGGCGGCGGTGAGGATGAAGAAGGTCGGATAGCCGAAGCTGTCCACCATGTAGCCGGAGAGGCCGCCGACGACCTTGCCGGGCAGGGCGTAGAGCGAGCTGAGGAGTGCGTATTGAGTCGCCGCGAAAGCGGGCGAGGTCAGGCTCGACATGTAGGCGATCAGCGCCGTTCCGGCGAAGCCGCCGGCGAAGTTGTCGAGGCTGATGCTGAGCATCAGGAGATTGAGGTTGTGCCCCTCGAGCGCCAGCCAGGCGAACATCAGGTTCGAGGCGGCGGCGCTGACGGCGCCGATGAGCAGGGTGGTCCACAGGCCGAGGCGCGTCGCCGCGATGCCGCCGGCAAAGGCGCCGAGAATGCCGATCCACACGCCGTAGAGCTTGGAGACGCTGGCGATCTCGGACTTGGAGAAGCTGAGGTCGATGTAGAGGGGATTGGCCATCACGCCGGCGACGAAATCCGGCAGGCGGAAGAGCGCGACGAGGGCGAGGATGGCGACGATCAAGGGGCCCTTGCGGCGGGCGAGGTCGGCGAAGGGCTCGACCACCATTTCCTGGGCGCGTGCCAGCAAGGAGATGCCCCGCGGCGCGGCGCGCTCGCGGCCGATGTCGAGATTGGGGGCGAGCAGGCTCGCGCCGACGCCGACCGCCATGACGGCGGCCATGGCGAGATAGGCGCTGCGCCAGTCGACGAAATCGGCGATGTAGAGCGCGCCCGCGCCGGCGCAGATGAGAGCGAGGCGATAGCCGAGCTGGTAGGCGGCCGACATCATGCCCTGCCGCTCGGTGGGGGCGGCGTCGATGCGCCAGCCGTCGATGACGACATCCTGCGTCGCCGAGAAGAAGGCGACGACGAGCGCGCAGACCACCGTGACGCCGAGGCTCGTTCCTGGATCGCTCAGGGCGATGCCGACGAGGCCGAGCGCAATGCCGCCCTGCGCCGTCAGCATCCAGGCGCGGCGCCGGCCGACGAGGCCCGACAGCACCGGCACGTCGAGACGATCGATCACCGGCGCCCAGACGAACTTGAAGCTGTAGGCAAGAGCGACGTAGCTCAGGAGCCCGATATCGGTGCGCGAGATGCCGGCCTCGCGCAGCCAGGCCGACAGGGTGCTGAAGACGAGGAGGAAGGGCAGGCCGGCGCTGAAGCCGAGGGCCAGCATGATGGCGAGGCGCCCATCCGAGAGGAGGGCGGCGAGGCTGAGGCGGGGGCGCTCGGTCTTCGTCACGGCATCATTCCGGTGTCTCGTCGCTCGCTGTCCGCTGGACAGCGGCGACCGCCGGCCACGGCCAGCATAGCAGCAATGATGGCCAGGGTGCGCCCGATCCCGTTGACTTTCCGTTAACTATGCGGCGCCGGCGGTGGAGGTTTCTTCAGGGCCGGACTCCACGCCCGTCTCGCTGCCGAATGCGGCATCGGGCCCGTTCGGGTCGCCCGGCGCCGTCTCCCAGCCGAGATCGGGAAAGGCCATGACGCGGTTGTTGCGGAAGTCGTTGCGGCAGACGATGACGCCGCGCTCTTCCATATAGGCGATGAGGCGCCTTGCTCGCCCGGCCGAATGCGTGCCGTAGGCGCGGGCAACCGCGGCATCCGAAGGGCAGCGGGCGCCGTCGTGGGCGGCGCGGGCGAGCATCAGGAAGACGCCGTGCATGTCCTCCGGCAAGGTCGCCGCCAGCGAGACCGCCGCATGCCAGGGACCTTCCTCGGCGGCGCTCTGCGCATCGATGCCGGCGCGCGCCATGGCGAGGCGGCGGCGGAAGGCCGGCAGGTCCGGCGGTGCGCCCGGCACCCGGTGGATGCGGCAGCGCACGAGGAAGTCCTGGTAGAGCACGGCGATGGAGCGGAAGGCCGAATCGGGGTCGGCGAGCACTTCCGCGAGCACGGCGTCGATCAGCGCGTCGCGTTCGGCGGGCGGCATCGGCGGCTCCGCTGGCTCGCTCGGCGCCGGCGGCTCGGGCCTTGCACGCACGAGCTGGGCGAGGATGTCGTTGGTCGAGGGCGGCGGCGGTGCGACGGGCCGGCGCGGCGGCGGGCGCACGGGCTCGGGCTCTGCGGGCGTGAAGATCAGCTCGTGCGCATCCTCGGGCGGCTGCTCGGGCAGGGGCAGGAGCCGCGGGCTGCCGCTGCGGGCGCTCGTCTCGACGGCGCCGATGGTCACCGGCAGCGGCCGGCGCGACAGGGCCGGGCCGAGGGCGACGAAGCGGCCCCGGTCGAGGTCGCGGAACATCTCGGCCTGGCGGCGCTCCATGCCGAGGAGGTCGGCGGCGCGCGCCATGTCGATGTCGAGGAAAGTGCGCCCCATGAGGAAGTTCGAGGCTTCCGCCGCCACGTTCTTGGCGAGCTTGGCGAGGCGCTGGGTGGCGATGACGCCGGCGAGACCGCGCTTCCTGCCGCGGCACATCAGGTTGGTCATGGCGCCGAGCGAGACCTTGCGCGCCTCGTCCGACACCTCGCCGGCCGCCGCCGGGGCGAAGAGCTGCGCCTCGTCGACGATGACGAGCATCGGATACCAATAGTCGCGCTCGGCGTCGAAGAGGCCGCCGAGGAAGGCGGCGGCGCAGCGCATCTGCATCTCGGAGTCGAGGCCCTCGAGGTTGAGGACGACGGAGACGCGGTGCTGGCGCACGCGTGCGGCGATGCGGGTCAGGTCGTTCTCGCTGCGGATCGCATCGACGACCACATGGCCGAAGCGGTCGGCCAGGGTGACGAAGTCGCCCTCGGGGTCGATCACGGCCTGCTGCACCCACTGAGCGCTCTGCTCCAGCAGGCGGCGCAGCAGGTGCGACTTGCCGGAGCCGGAATTGCCCTGCACGAGCAGGCGCGTCGCGAGCAGCTCCTCGAGATCGAGCAGGGCGGATGTGCCCGCCTGCGTCACCCCCATGTCGATCCCGACCTTCATCCCACTCCTCGTTTCGGCTCCCGGCCATCCGGCGACCGGTCCCGTGCGATTCGCACCCGCGAGCGCGCGGCCCATCAATAGCTGCCTGAGGCAAGGCGCGCCAAGACCGGCAGCGCCTGCCAAAGGGCCGAAGCTGGTGGGAGGCAGGCGCAACATGTCGTAATGAGACGCGATTCCTGTCGCGTTCGCGTCAAAGTCGTGGTGAACGATGATCGTCGTGGCCGGGCGGCGGTCGCAGGATGGCGCAAGGAAGGCGACATGACGGCTCGTATCGAGGAAACGCACATCGTCTATGACGGCTGGACGACGGTGGAGGTCGCCACGATCCGTTTCGAGGACGGTTTCGTCATCCACCGCGAGGTGGAGAATCATGGCACGGCCGTGGCAGTGCTCGCCTTCGACCCCGAGCGCGGCGTGGCGCTGCTCACCAGCCAGTGCCGTGCGCCCATCCTGCGCGAGGGCGGCGACAGGGTGCTCGAGGTGCCGGCCGGGCTCGAGGAGGGAGAGGAATCCGCCGCCTGCGCCCGGCGCGAGGTGCTGGAGGAGACGGGCGTGCGGCTCGATCGCCTCGTCAACGTGGTGCGCGCCTGGACGATGCCGGGCCTCTCCACCGAGCGCTGCTCGCTCTTCCTCGCCGAATACCGTGAGGCCGACCGGGTCGAGGACGGTGGCGGGCTCGACGAGGACGGCGAGCGCATCACCGTCCACGAGCTGCCGCTCGCCACGCTCGCCGTTATGGCCGACGGGGGCAGACTGACCGACCTCAAGACCTTCGCCCTCGTGCAGACGCTGCGCCTGCGGCGGCCGGAGCTGTTCGCGCCCCGGTGACGCAGCGGGCCAGTAACGCCTCAGGCCGGTGCCGTCTCGCTCGCCTCGTCCGTCTCGATGCCGAGGAAGCCGCCGGACTGGCGATGCCACAGGGCGGCGTAGAGGCCGCCGCGGGCCAGGAGTTCCTCGTGCGTGCCGGTCTCGACGATGCGGCCGCCGTCCATGACGACGAGCCGGTCGAGCACGGCGATGGTCGACAGGCGATGGGCGATGGCGATCACCGTCTTGCCCTCCATCAGGGCATAGAGCTGCTCCTGGATGGCCGCCTCGATCTCCGAATCGAGGGCGGAGGTCGCCTCGTCCAGCACGAGGATCGGCGCGTCCTTCAGGAGCGCGCGGGCGATGGCGATGCGTTGGCGCTGGCCGCCGGACAGCTTGACGCCACGTTCGCCCACATGGGCGTCGTAGCCGTGGCGGCCCGCCGGATCGGTGAGGTCGTCGATGAACGTGTCGGCATGGGCCATCCGGGCGGCCGCCCGGATCTCCTCCTCGCTCGCTTCCGGCCGGCCGTAGGCGATGTTGTCGCGGATGGAGCGGTGCAGGAGCGAGGTGTCCTGCGTCACCATGCCGATCTGCCGGCGCAGCGACGCCTGGGTGACGCCGGCGATATCCTGCCCGTCGATGAGGATGCGCCCGCTTTCGGCATCGTAAAAGCGCAGCAGCAGGTTGACGAGCGTCGACTTGCCGGCGCCCGAGCGGCCGACGAGGCCGACCTTCTCACCGGGCCTCACGACGAGCGACAGATCGTCGATGACGCCGGACGCGCGCCCGTAGTTGAAGCGCACGTGCTCGAAGCGGATCTCGCCTCTGGACACGACGAGCTCGCGCGCGTCCGGCCGGTCCTTGATGGCGGTCGGCCGGGCGATGGTGTTCATGCCGTCCTGCACCGTGCCGATCTGCTCGAAGAGCCCGGCGACCTCCCACAGGAACCAGTCCGACATGCCGCGCAGGCGCAGCACAATGGCGATGCCGACGGCGATGGCGCCCATCGACAGCGCCGACTGGTGCCAGGCGTAGATCGACAGGCCGGCGACGCCGGCGAGCAGCAGGGCGTTGGTGGTGTGCAGCCCGACCGTGAGCCACGTCACGAGCCGCATTTGCCGATAGACGGTGTCCATGAAGCCGCCCATGGCATCGCGCGCGTAGTCGAGCTCACGGCGAGTGTGGGCGAAGAGCTTGATGGTCTGGATGTTGGTGTAGCTGTCGACCACCCGTCCGGTCATCTCGGCCCGGGCATCGGCCTGCTGCATGGAAATGGCCCTGAGCCGCGGGACGAAGAAGATCATGAGCCCGGTATAGGCGAGGAGCCAGAGGACGAGCGGTAGCATCAGGAGCAGGTCGGCGCTGGCGAGGAGGACCAGCGCGCCGAGGAAGTAGGTGATGACATAGACTGCGACGTCCATGAGCTTCATCACCGTCTCACGCACGGCGAGCGCCGTCTGCATCACCTTCTGCGAGACGCGGCCGGCGAACTCGTCCTGAAAGAAGGCCATGCTCTGGTCGAGGATATAGCGGTGCGTCAGCCAGCGCGCGATCATCGGATAATTGCCGAAGATCGTCTGGTGGGTGACGAGCGACTGCGCGAGGACGGCGAGCGGAAAACCGACGACGACGAGCAGCGCCATGCCGATGAGCGGCCAGCCGTGCGTCTCGAAGAAGGTGGCGCGGTCCGCCTTGGCCAGCCAGTCGACCAATGAGCCCATGAAGCCGACGAAGCTGATCTCGATGATCGAGATCACCGCCGTCAGCACCGCCATGACGATCAGCCAGGGCAGCACCGGGCGCGAATAATGCATCACGAACGGCACCAGCCGGCGCGGCGGCGCGACGGCCTCGGCCCTGGGGAACGGATCGACGAGGGTTTCGAAGAAGCGGAACATGGCGTCCAGACGAAAATCGATGGAGCTGCGGCCGGCGGGGAGGGCCGCCGCAGCGGGAAAGCGAGACCTTTGCCGCCTCCTCAGGCGGGCAGAAAGAGCATGGCCAGGGGCATATGGTGGCTCCTTCGCTTCGTTGCACGCCCGGCCGGATCGCGGGTCCGGCGGGTGGCTCGAGGGCGGAGCGGCGTTATAGAACCTCGACCAGAGTTGAGATCAAGCCGCGCTCCGCGGGCCGGCGGCCTCATGGCCGCCAGCCGTCCGTCAGCTCCAGCGCCTGGCGCTCGAACAGGCGGCGGTAGAGGCCGCCGGGCCGGGCCACGAGTTCCTCGTGGCTGCCCTCCTCGACGACGACGCCGTGGTCGAAGACGAGGATGCGGTCGACCGCACGCACCGTCGACAGACGGTGGGCGATGATGAGCGCCGTGCGGCCCTTGAGGAGCCGCGCCATGGCCTGCTGGATCGCCGCCTCGCTCTCCGAATCGAGGGCCGAGGTCGCCTCGTCGAGGATGAGGATCGGCGCATCGGCGAGGAAGGCCCGCGCCAGGGCGACGCGCTGGCGTTCGCCGCCCGAGAGCTTGACGCCGCGCTCGCCGACGAGCGTCGCATAGCCGCGGGGCAGGCGGTTGATGAAGGCGTCCGCATTGGCGAGCGCCGCTGCGCGCCGGATCTCCTCCATCGTCGCCCCCGGCTTCGCATAGGCGATGTTCTCGGCCAGCGAGCGGTGGAACAGCACCGGCTCCTGCTGCACGATGGCGATCTGGGCACGCAGCGATGCCTGCGTCGCATGGCGCACGTCCTGCCCGTCGATCAGCACGCGGCCGCCGGTGACGTCGTGCAGGCGCTGGATGAGCTTGACGAGCGTCGTCTTGCCCGAGCCGGACGGGCCGACGAGGCCGAGGCTCTCGCCGGGCGCTATCGTGAGGTTGAGGTCGCGGTAGAGCGGCGTCGGGTGGCCGCCGTAGCGGAAGTCGACACGCTCGAACACGATCTCCCCCCGCTTGACGGACAGGGGCCGCGCATCCGCCAGGTCCTCCACGCCGAGTGGCGTGTCGTGCATGGCCACGAGTTCCTCCATCTCGTTGACGCCGCGCTGCAGGTTGGAGATGTGGTAGCCAACGTCGCGCAGGTAGCCCTGCACCATGAAGAACATGGTGAGCACCGTGGCGAGGTCGCCGGCGCTTGCCTCGTCGCGCCACCACAGCCACAGGGCGACGGCGACGATGCCGATGCGCAGGGCGAGGAGGGTGACGATCTGCAGTGCCTCCGAGCCGGAGCTGCGCAGCCAGGTGCGCCGCGTGCGGCGACGCCACTTGTCGATCAGGGCGGCGAGGCGTGCGTCCTCCCGGGCTTCCGCACCGAAGGCCTTTACCACGGCATTAGCGCCGATGGCATCGGCCATGGCGCCGCCGAGCTTCGTGTCCCAGCTGTTCGACAGCCGGGCCGCGGGCGCCACCCAGAGCAGCGACAGGAGCACCGTCAGCACGACATAGAGTACGCCGCCAGCTGCGACGAGGAGGCCCATGAGGGGCCAACGCCAGCCGAGCAGCAGCGTCGCACCCAAGAGCACCATGGCCGAGGGCAGGAGAGCGATGAAGACGGTATCGCCGACAAGGTCGATGGCCCACATGCCGCGGCTGATGCGGCGCACCGTCGAACCGGCGAAGCTGTTGGCGTGCCAGTCCGACGAGAAGCGCTGCACGCGCTCGAAGGCATCCGAGCCGGTGCGGCTCATGACCTTCAGCGTCAGCTCGATGATGGCGAGGATGCCCGTCATGCGGCCGGCGAGCACCAGGAGCCCCATGAGCGCAAGCAGGCCGAGCGCGACGAGCGCGGCTGCGAGCGCCTCCTCGCGTCCGGTCTCGCCGCTGCGGGCGATGGCGTCGACAAGCTGGCCGGCGAAGACGGGCACCAGCACGTCGGCGACGGTGGCGACGACGAGGCCGCCGATGAGGGCGGCGAGCAGCGCGGGATGGCATCGCCATCGGCGCCAGAGGAAGGCGAGCACGGGGCGAAAAGCCCCCGTGCGCCGGGTCTGTTCGGCGGTCACGGTTCGATCACGCCCGCGCGGCGCGGGCGGCCCTTATGAGGGAAACTGGCGCCGGCAACGCGCGCGCGACGGCGCGCGAGCCACGGCCCGGTTCCGAAATGGATAGGAGGTGGATAGTGGGGTCGGCGGCCTAAGCCGCTCGCGACCTAACGGCGCTTGCGCCCGCTCGGCGAAATGCCGGCGCCCGCCCGCAGCATGGCAAAGGGCATCTGCGTATGACGGATAACTGTCATGTCCGCCCTCCTGCGGGGTGAGTTAGGGGCGCTCTTTGTACAGCGTGATCAGTTTTTGGGCAAGTCCGGTGCGGCGGGAGCGCGCATGTCGCGTGGACGGAGTGGCATCGGAGCCACAGGCGGTCCCGCAGTCTGGTGCGGGAGATCACTTCCTCCGGCGCGGCCAATGCTAAGCTATTTCCGCTTTCGGTCATCTCCGGACGGGAGGACCATCATGGCCAGGAAAACGCCACCGGTCAGGGAACAGGTTGTCGGCCCATATGTACGATCGAACGCCTATATCAAGGGCCGTTTGATCGACTTCGATACGGGCAGCGCGGCCCTCGAGGGACAGCACAAGCAATGGCTGTCGGAGAAGATGGCCTATGTGAAGAGCCAGTCCGGCTTCCACATGTGGCTGATCGGCTTCGCCTCGAAGATCGGGGACGCCAACTACAACAAGCGCCTGTCGAACGACCGGACCAATGCGGTCCTCAAGTTCATCGGCGGCCTCGACGAGCGCGCCCTCAGCGCCATCGACCTCTGGGAAGCGCGCGGCGAGGAAGGCTACAACGCCGCCGAAAGCGACAATTCGGCCGACATGCGCGCGGTGGAGGTCCACATCTTCATCGGCGACATCCCGCCTCCGCCGCCTCCACCCGACATCAAGCCACGGCCGCGGCCCCTGCCGCCGCTGCCGGGCGGGCAGCGTTATTCGGACTGGGCGGTTGCCTCGCCGGGCGGCGCGGTGTCGAACATCCTGCCGGGTGTCGTGATCGGCTTCAACGTCTTCGTCTTCCGCAACAGGACGACCGGCGAGCAGCGGGCCTATATTGCGCCGAGTGCCGGGTTCGGCCAGTCGCTGAGCCTGAAGGGCGGGCCGGTGAAGCAGGCGGTGCAGACGCTCCTGACCTCGCCGGCCGGAACCAACATGGACTTCGAGCCGCTCACGTCGCCGCTGCCCATCACCTGGGAGGAACTGGGCGACAGCCTGAGCACGGTCTCGTCCATCGGCGGCGGCATCGGGCCGCGCGGCGTGACGGCGATCCACACCACGATCGAGGCACCGAACGTGTGGCGGCACTCGCCCTCGGGCGTGCCGATCCGGAAGGAGCTTCAGCTGTTCTCGTTCGACTATGTCGGCAAGAACTTCCAGCTTGGGGCCGGCGGCTCGGCCGTCGTCGGGCCGCTGGTCGAAGTCGCCCGCTGACGGCGGGCAGGCGGGCCGGATTGCGGGCGTGCGCCGCCGGCAATCTGCCGCCGCCGTCACACGTCGAGGTTCGCCACCGACAGGGCGTTTTCCTGGATGAACTCGCGCCGCGGCTCGACGATGTCGCCCATCAGCTTGACGAAGATGTCGTCGGCCTCGTCGACCTCGCGGATCTTCACCTGCAGGAGCGAGCGGTTCTCGCGGTCGAGTGTCGTCTCCCAGAGCTGGTCCGGGTTCATCTCGCCGAGGCCCTTGTAGCGCTGCAACTGTATGCCCTTGCGGCCGGCGGCCATGACGGCGTCGAAGAGGCTGACGGGCCCGTCGATCGTCCTCTCGTCGCCGCGGCGCACGAAGGTGGCGGGCTTGGCATAGACGTCCTGCAGGCTCGCGGCGCGCTCATCGAGCTTGCGCGCCTCGGAGGACGCGAGGAGCGCCGCGTCGAGACTCACCGCCTGGCGCACGCCGCGCACCGTGCGAGCGAAGACGAAGCCGCCGGCTTCCGCCCGGCCTTCCCAGCCACGCTCGGTCTCCTCGGCGATGGCGTCGAGGCGGCGGGCGATATAGCTGGCCGCCGCTTCAGCTTCGGCCGGCTCCTCCGCCACCTGCGGGCGCAGCGCCCCGGCGATGGCCGCTTGCTCAACCACGGTGCGGTTGTAGCGGGTGTGCAGGCTGCCCAGCATCTGGCGCACGAAGCGCGCCTCCTCGACGAGGGAGCGCAGGTCGGCGCCGGCGCGTTCCTCGCCGTTGCCGAGCCGCAGGAGCGCGCCCTCGAGGCCGCCGTCGATGAGATAGTCCTCAAGCGCCCGCTCGTCCTTCAGGTACTGCTGCGACTTGCCGCGCGTGACCTTGTAGAGCGGCGGCTGCGCGATGTAGAGGTGCCCGCGCTCGATCAGCTCCGGCATCTGGCGGAAGAAGAAGGTGAGCAGCAGCGTGCGGATGTGGGAGCCGTCCACGTCCGCGTCTGTCATGATGATGATCTTGTGGTAGCGCAGCTTGTCGGGCGCGAATTCCTCGCGGCCGATGCCGGTACCGAGAGCGGTGATCAGCGTGCCGATCTCCTGGCTCGACAGCATCTTGTCGAAGCGCGCGCGCTCCACATTGAGGATCTTCCCCCTCAGCGGCAGCACGGCCTGATACTCGCGGGCGCGGCCCTGCTTGGCAGAGCCGCCGGCCGAATCGCCCTCCACGATGAAGAGTTCGGCTTTGGCCGGGTCGCGTTCCTGGCAGTCGGCGAGCTTGCCGGGCAGGGAGGCGATGTCGAGCGCGCCCTTGCGCCGCGTCAGCTCGCGCGCCTTGCGCGCCGCCTCGCGAGCCGCGGCGGCCTCGACGACCTTGCTCACCACTGTCTTGCCGTCGGAGGGATTCTCCTCGAGCCAGGTCGACAGGGCCTCGTTCATGATCCCCTCGACCACAGGTCGCACCTCCGAGGAGACGAGCTTGTCCTTGGTCTGGGAGGAGAACTTCGGATCGGGCACCTTCACCGAGATGATGGCGGTGAGGCCTTCGCGGCAGTCGTCGCCGGTGAGCGAGACCTTCTCCTTCTTCGTGAGACCGCTCGCCTCGGCATAGCCCGTGATCTGGCGCGTCAGCGCGGCCCGGAAGCCCGCCAGATGCGTGCCGCCGTCACGCTGCGGAATGTTGTTGGTGAAGGCGAGCACCGTCTCGTGGTAGCTGTCGTTCCACCACAAGGCGATTTCGACACCGATGCCGTCGCGCTCGCCGCGCAGCACCACCGGCTTGGTGATGAGCGGGCTCTTGGTGCGATCGAGATAGCGCACGAAGGCCTCGACGCCACCCTCGTAGCACAGCTCCTCGCGCTTGCGCTCGGCATGCCGGTTGTCGGTGAGGACGATGCGCACACCCGAATTCAGAAAGGCGAGCTCGCGCAGTCGGTGCTCCAGCGTCGCATAGTCGAATTCGGTGATGGAGAAGGTCTGAGGGCTCGGCAGGAAAGTCACCTCCGTGCCGCGCTTGTCGCCCGCCTCGCCGACGACCGTGAGCGGGGCCACGGCATCGCCGTGGTGGAACTCGACGAAATGTTCCTTGCCGCCGCGCCAGATGCGCAGCTTCAGCCAGCTCGACAGGGCATTGACGACGGAGACGCCGACGCCGTGCAGGCCGCCGGAGACCTTGTACGAATTCTGGTCGAACTTACCACCGGCGTGCAGCTGGGTCATGATGACTTCGGCAGCCGAGATACCCTCCTCGGCATGCAGGTCAGTCGGAATGCCGCGGCCGTTGTCAGTCACCGTGCAGGAGCCATCGGCATTGAGCGTCACCGTGACCTCGGTGGCGTGGCCGGCCAGCGCCTCGTCGATGGCGTTGTCGACGACCTCGTAGACCATGTGATGCAGGCCCGAGCCGTCGTCGGTGTCGCCTATGTACATGCCCGGGCGCTTGCGCACCGCATCGAGCCCCTTGAGCACCTTGATGGAATCGGCGCCGTAGGAGTCGGGGTTGAGGTCGCGAGCGGGTTCGGCCATGGGGCGATAATCCTGTCAATGATCCTGAGCCGCACGCGAAGCGTGCGACAGGCTTGATTCGACTATTGAATTTAGTGTCTCAACCGGGCGATTGCACGTATTGCGGCCGCTTTTGCGGCCTCATTTGCAGCCTTGCCCTGGCTCCGATGCGTCCCGTCAACGGCTCGCCACCGCAACGGCCGCGCCGGCCATCATCGTCCCGGTGGCGCGGTTGACGAGGCGCACCGCCTGAGCGCTCGTGAAGAGGCGGCGCGCGCGGGCGGCAAGGACGATATAGGCCGAGAAGACCGCGGCGAGAATACTCAGCGTCACGACGACGAGCTCGACATAGCCCACAGCATCGAGGCGGGCGAGGTCGACGATGTTCGGCACGAGCGCGAGATAGAAGACGATGACCTTGGGGTTGCCGAGCGTGACGGCGAGCCCGGCGAAGAACAGCTTCACCGGGTGCTCACGCCGGCGGTCCGCCTCGATCTCGCGCGCTTCGGCCGCGGCACTCCACAGCTTCCAGGCAAGATAGAGCAGATAGGCCGCGCCGGCGTATTTCACCACGAGGAAGACGCCATGGAAGGTCTGGGCGAGGACGGCGAGGCCCGTCACGGCGAAGGTCAGCCACACGACATCGCCGATGGCGAGGCCGGCCGTGAAGGCGGCGGCTCCCTGTGTGCCGCGGCCGAGCACACGCGCGACGATCGCGGCGATGCCGGGACCGGGTGAGGCGGCCGCCACGGCGAGCGTACCGGCGAAGACGAGAAGACCCGTGAGGTCGAGACCGGACATGAACAGCAGCAACTCCATGCGTCGCGGGCGGATCAGCGCTTCTCCCCGGCGACCGCCCCGTTCTTAGCAGAAATGCCGGCATCCGCGAAGTCCGGCATCGCCGGCGTAATCATTCCGGCGGCGGATGGGCGAGGGTGACGTGCAGCTTGCGGACGCCCGCACATGAAGCCGGCAAAGAGCGGCACGCCGCCGATGCGCAGCGCCACTGCGGGATCAGCTGCCGTGCGTCTTGAAGATGGTCAATCCCGTGCCGGGACATGGCTAGGGCGGATGATGAAGGCTTCCTGCAGCTCACCGAGCTTCAGCAGGATGGAGGCGACCTGCACGAGAATTGCCGCGGCGACGGGCCGTCGTGACGATGGACCGGTCAGTCCGATGGCCTCAGACCTGCCCGGTGAGCATGATCGGCACCAGCGCTCGTTTCATGCGGCGGGCGCAGCCGGTGTGAGCCGGCCCGGCGTCACGGCGAAGCGCACGGCGTCCGCGGGCAGGTCGGCGAAGAGGGCCGGATCGGCGCCGGTCATCCAGACCTGGCTGCCGAGTGCGGCAAGCGTGCCGTAAAGCGCGGCGCGCCGCCGCGGGTCGAGATGGGCGGCGATCTCGTCGAGGAGCACGAGCGGGGCTAGGCCGCTCATGGCGGCAACGAGGCGGGCATGGGCGAGCACGAGCCCGATGAGGAGGGCCTTCTGCTCGCCGGTGGAGCATTCGGCGGCCGGCGTGTCCTTCGGCCCGTGGCGCACGGTGAGGTCGCTCGCCTGCGGGCCGGCGAGCGTGCGCCCGGCGGCCCGGTCGCGCATGCGGCTCTCGGCGAGGTGGGCGCGGTAAAGATCCTCCACCTCGACGGCCGGCCGGTCGGCGGCCATGTCCTCGAACGCGCCCGCGATGGCGAGATCGCCCCAGGGAAAGGGCGAGGCGTCGTCGCGGGCCGCGAGGATGAGGGCGGCGAGACGGGTGACGGTCTCGCGCCGGGCGGCGGCCACGGCGACGGCGAGCTCGGCGAGTTCGGTCTCGATGGCGTCAAGCCAGGCGGTGTTGCGTGGATGCTCCTCGAGCACGCGGTTGCGGCTGCGCAGGGCGCGCTCGAAGGCATTGACGCGCGTGCCGTGGGCGGGGTCGACGGCGAGGACGAGCCGGTCGAGAAAGCGCCGCCGGTCGCCGGGAGTGCCGGTGAAGAGGCCGTCGAGTGCCGGCGTCAGCCAGACGACGCGCACATATTCGGCGAAGGCGGCCGGGGAGCCCGCCGTCTCGCCGTCGATCCGGCAGCGGCGTGCAAGGCCGCCGTCCGGCGCGCGCTCCGTTCCCGTGCCGAGCCGGACGCCGCCCCAGCGGGTGTCGAGCGCGACAGCGACGGAGAAGGTGCCGGGCCCCTCATGCGCCGCCATCGTAGCGAGATCAGCACGCCGCAAACCGCGGCCCGCCGTGAACAGCGACAGTGCCTCGAGCACGTTGGTCTTGCCGGCGCCATTCTCGCCGACGAGGGCGACGAGCGGCGCGTCGATGTCGGCGTCGAGGGCGCGATAGCTGCGGAAGTCGCGCAGGCCGAGGCGCGTCACGCGGCACGGCGCGGCCGCGCCCGTCGGCGGCAATGCAGCAGGTGGCGGTTGCTCGGTCATCGCCTCGTCACACAGCGGCGCGGCACCCCGCCGCGCCTCTTGCCGAAGACCGGCGAGGCGTGCGCGCCGTTCCGTCCGGATGCTTACACCCGCATCGGCATCAGGACATAGAGGGCGCTTGCGCCCTCGCGGTCCTGGATCAGCGTCGGCGAACCGGGGTCGGCGAGCTTGAACAGCGCGGTGTCGCCGTCGAGCTGGGCCGTGATGTCGAGGAGATAGCGGGCGTTGAAGCCGATATCGAGCGCATCGGCCTCGTAGTCGACCTCGATCTCCTCCGTCGCGCTGCCCGAATCGGGGTTGGTGACCGAGAGCGTCAGCCGGCCGTCGGCGAGAGCGAGCTTCACGGCCCGGCCGCGCTCGGAGGAGATGGTCGAGACACGGTCGACAGCGGCGGCAAAGCTCGCCCGCTCGACGACGAGTTGCTTGTCGTTGCCGGCCGGGATCACCCGCTGATAATCGGGGAAGGTGCCGTCGATGAGCTTGGAGGTGAGGACGACCGAGCCGATCGACAGGCGGATCTTGCTCGGGGACAGTTCGACGTTTGCCTGCGCCTCGGCGTCCTCTAGCAGCTTCTGCACCTCGGCCACGGCCTTGCGCGGCACGATGACGCCGGGCATGCCGGCCGAGCCTTCGGGAGCCGTGGTCTCGACGCGGGCGAGCCGGTGCCCGTCGGTCGCCACGGCGCGCAGCACCGGCATGCCGTTGCTCTCGATGGTGTGGAGATAGATGCCATTGAGGTAGTAGCGCGTCTCCTCGGTCGAGATCGCGAACTGCGTCTTGTCGATGAGGCGCTTCAGCTCGCCCGCCGGCAGGGTAAAGCGGTGCGGCATCTCGCCGGCCGCGATGTCGGGGAAGTCGCTCTCGGGCAGGGCCTGCAGCGTGAAGCGCGAACGGCCCGAGCGGATCAGCATCTGGCTCGTGTCGCCGCCCGTCTCGAGCGAGACCTGGGAGCCGTCGGGCAACTTGCGCACGATGTCGTAGAGCACGTGCGCGGGCACGGTGGTCGCGCCCGCCATCTCCACATCGGCGGCGAGCGCCTCGGTGACTTCGAGATCGAGGTCCGTCGCCTTGAGATGCAGCATGCCGCTCTCGGCGCGCAGCAGCACGTTCGACAGGATCGGAATGGTGTTGCGCCGCTCGACGACGCGATGCACATGCCCGAGCGACTTGAGGAGCGCCGCCCGCTCGACCGTGACCTTCATGACCGCCCGTTTCCCTTTGGCGCCCGAAGGCGCATGAGGCTCGCTTGCCCGGCTGGCTGATAGCCCACCGGGGCACGCACAATGCCGTCTTGTCGGCCCTTGTGCAAGGGCGGCAACGGGTGTGTCAACAGTGGCGGGCGCGGCAGCTTGGGCTGCGGCCGCTCACTCCTGCAGCATGCGCTTGAGCAGCTCGACCTCCTCGTTCAGCGCCGGGTCGTCGCCCACCGCCTTCTCGATCTTGCGCACGGCATGCAGCACGGTGGTGTGGTCGCGCCCGCCGAAGCGCCGGCCGATCTCGGGCAGCGAACGCAGGGTCAGCACCTTGGAGAGGTACATGGCGATCTGTCGCGGCTTGACGACGGCCGCCGTACGGCGCTCGGAGAGGAGGTCGGCGCGCGACACGTTGTAACGGCCGGCAACGAGCTTCTGGATGTCCTCGATCTTGACGCGCTTGGGGTCGCGGGTGCGCACCAGGTCGCGCACGGCCGCCTCGGCGGTCTCGACGGTGAGGGGCGAGCCGGTCAGCGTCGCGTGGGCGAGCAGGCGGTTGACCGCGCCGTCGAGGTCTCGCCCGTTGGTGGCGATGACCCGGGCCACATAGGCGACGACGGCCTCGGGCACCTCGAAGGCGGGATGCAGCGCCTGCACCGCGGCGATGCGCATCGACAGGATGCGGGAACGCAGTTCCTCGTCGAGCGGGCACATCTCGACGACGAGACCACCGGCGAGGCGCGAGCGCACGCGCTCGTCGAGGGCCTCGAGGTCCGATGGCGGACGGTCCGCCGCCACGACGATCTGCCGCCCGGCATCGAGCAGGGCGTTGATGGTGTGGCCGAATTCCTGCTGGATCGACTTGCCCTGAAGGAATTGCACGTCGTCAATGACGAGCATGTCGATGCCGCGCAGGCGCTCCTTGAAGGCAAGGGCCGTCTGGGCCTTCAGCGAGGCCACGAAACCGTACATGAAACGGTCGGCCGTCAGGTAGATGACGCGCTTGCCGCGGCCCTGCGCCTCATGGGCGATGGCCTGCATGAGATGCGTCTTGCCGAGGCCGACGCCGGCATGGAGATAGAGCGGATTGTAGAGCGGCGCGCCGCCGTCATGGCGGGCGATGCGGTCGGCGGCGGCATGGGCGAGGGCGTTCGAGCGGCCGACGATGAAGGTGGAGAAGGTGAGGCGCGGGTCGAGCGCATTGGCGGCGCTGTCGTCGGCAAGATCCGGGGCCGCGGCCTTCTCGCTCGTGCTCTCGCGCGCCTCGTCTGCGACGCGAGGACGCGCCACGACAGGGGCGGCCGCGCGCGCGGGGGCCGTGGCCGGCTCGCTCGGGCGGGCGGCCACGGGCATTTCGCGCGTCACCGCGCCGCGGACGAAGAAGGCGACGCGGCTGACCGCTGCATGCTCGGCCTTGAAGACCGCCAGAACGCGATCGGCGTAGTGCGACTCGATCCAGCTCTTGAGGAAGCGGGTCGGCACGGACAGGCGGGCGGTCCCGGCCGCAAGACCGTCGCACTCCAGCCGGCCGAACCAGCTCGAGAACACGTCCTCGCCGAGTTCGGCCCGCAGCCGGCGGCGCACGCGTCCCCAGGCGTCTGACAGGTCCTCGCTGCCGCCGGCGGCGCCGCGAGCGTCATCGATATAGGGCACGTGTCCGTGCGGAGCGGCCACACCCTTGGTTTCGATCACGCTCTCTTCGCCTTTGTACATCGCCCCAGCTCCTCGTTCTTCTTGTTTGGTGCAGAAAGCACCCGTGCGATGCAGGTCACCCCGCAGCGCCGCTGGACGCTTTTCGCTACCGACGATTGAGTTCCGCAAAAAGAACCCCGTCTGCCGTCGCCATCTCGCGGCAACGACACCCCGGTGCTCTCGCTGCAATCGAATCCGGACCAGCTATGTCGGAAAAGTTCTTATTCGTTCGTTCTTATGCCGCTTGTCCGATCCCTTGCCTGTATCGACAGGCTTTTCCGCAATCCACGGGGATGAGTCAATGGGTTCGAGCTGAAGCAACTGCGTGGCACGACGCTTTGTCTTCGAGACAACACGAACCCCTCCCCCGAAATGAGGCTTAATGCTTCTGACTTGCTATTGAGAGCCTCAGCCGTGGCGGCGAGGTGAGATGACCCTACGCCAAGGGCCGATCCGACGCAACACGACTATCGGTTGTGTTGTCATACCGGGGCGCGCAAATCGATCGGCGGGCTCTCGCGAGGCGGGGGCAATTGCGTGCAACTCCTTGTGGATCCAGCGAGTTTAAAGGCGCGACCGAAAGCGTGGAGGCGCTTCGAAGGCATTGTTTCGATCGGCCGACCGACGCGTCCGGGCCGCCTCGGGCGGGAGGGATTCGGGCCGGGTGCAGCCCTTTGCCCCCTAAAGTTTTGTCAGCACGGCATTTTGTCTGCGCGGTCACGGCGACCAGGCTGCGGTCGCACCACCCCGGCAAGACGCCGTTTTGTCAAGCCGTCCGACGCCGGAAAACCTGCCGGCGATGGCGCCGTTTCTGCGCCGTGCCGAGTCGCCGGGCCGGTGCCCCGGTCAGGCCGCCAGAACGGTCCGTGTCGCCGCCCCAAAAGGAAAGAGCCCGGCCAAGGCCAGGCTCCTTTGGACCCGTTCGCAGGCCCGCTCGGCGGCATGGTGGGTGCCGCCTCTGTGGCCTCAGGCCTGCAGTGCCTTGATGCGATGCGTCAGGCGCGCGACCTTGCGCGAAGCGGTGTTCTTGTGCAGCACACCCTTCTGGGCGGCGCGCATCAGCTCCGGCTGAGCGTTCTTCAGGGCGTCGAGCGCGGCCTGCTGGTTGCCCGTCGCGATCGCTTCCTCGACCTTGCGGATGAAGGTGCGCATGCGGCTGCGGCGCGCCTTGTTCACGGCGGTGCGGCGGGCGATCTTGCGCGTCGCCTTCTTGGCCGACGGGGTGTTCGCCATGGTGATCCTCGTATCGTCCCGATCTGGCCGCGCGGCAAAGGGCCGGGCGATCGGGATCGGTGGTGGCGGTTGAACGGAAATGACAGCGATCAAGCCGCTGTCCATGAGGGCGGGCTTATAGTCTCTCGCAGCCCGAGCGTCAACGGCCTGTCGCATTCGGCGGCCGGGAATCGTCGGCGGGCTGTCAGAGGAGCAGGCCCCGCAGCCACTGACCGAGCGGATTGGCGCCGTCGAGCAGGAGGCGCAGCGCCATCAGGCAGCAGACGGCGACGATGAGCGGGCGGATGAGGCGCGCGCCGTGGCGCAGGGCCATGCCGGCGCCGAGACGGGCACCGACGAGCTGGCCCGCGGCCATGGCGAGGCCGAGCGGCCACAAGACGGCCCCGGTCGCGGCGAAGAGCATGAGCCCGCCGAGATTGCTCGCGAAATTGAGCAGCTTGGTATGGGCCGTTGCCCGTACCACGCCGAAGCCGAGCAGCGTGACGAAGCCCAGCATGTAGAAGGAGCCTGCGCCGGGTCCGAGCAGCCCATCGTAGAAACCGACAGGAGCCACGACGGCGAAGGTGAAGGCGAGACGGCCGATGCGGGCGCGCGCATCCTCGTCGCGCACCTTGCGCGAGACGGCGAAATAGACGGCGATGGCCATGAGGAGGATCGGCATCGCGGCGGCCACGAGCGCGACCGGCAGCACCTTGACGGCGAGGGCCCCAATGACCGCGGCGATGCCCGCGACAACCGCGAAGGGCGCGGCTCCGTGCCAGTCGATCATCCCCGCGCGGGCGAAGCGATGGGTGGCGACCGCCACCCCGAAGGTGCCTTGCAGCTTGTTGGTGGCGACGGCGGTGACAGGGTCGAGTCCCGCCAGCATCAGGGCCGGCACCGTGATCATGCCGCCGCCGCCGGCGATGGCGTCGACGAAGCCGGCGGCGACCGCCACGACCGCAAGCAGGGCGACGATGTCGAGTTCGAGACCGGCCATGGATGACCGGCCTCCCCTGCCGGATCGGACATGCGCCTCCTCTATAGAGACCGGTCAGCGGTTCTTGAAGTCCGCCTTGCGCTTGTCCACGAAAGCGGCCATGCCTTCCTTCTGGTCCCCGGTGGCGAACATCGCATGGAAGAGGCGGCGCTCAAAGCGGATGCCCTCGGAAAGCGTCGTCTCGTAGGCGCGGTTGACGCTCTCCTTCGTCATCATAACGATGGGCAGCGACATGTCGGCAATGGTCGCCGCCGTCTTCAGCGCGTCATCCAGAAGATCCGCCGCCGGAACGATGCGCGCCACGAGACCGGAGCGTTCCGCCTCCTCGGCGCCCATCATGCGGCCGGTCAGGCACAGCTCCATCGCCTTGGCCTTGCCGATGATGCGCGTCAAGCGCTGGGTGCCGCCGGCGCCCGGCATGACGCCGAGCTTGATCTCCGGCTGCCCGAACTTCGCCGTGTCGGCGGCGATGATGATGTCGCACATCATGGCAAGCTCGCAGCCGCCGCCGAGGGCGAAGCCGGCGACGGCGGCGATGATCGGCTTGCGCCGGCTGGCCACGCGGTCCCAGTTCGTGATGAAATCCTCGAGATAGGTCTCAGGATAGGAGAGGTTCTGCATCTCCTTGATGTCGGCGCCGGCCGCGAAGGCCTTCTGCGAGCCGGTGATGACGATCGCGCCGATGCCCGCATCCTTCTCGAAGCCGTCGAGCGCCGTGTTGAGCTCTCCGATGAGCTGCGAGTTGAGGGCGTTGAGAGCCTCAGGACGGTTGAGCGTGACAAGGCCGACCTTGCCGCGCGTCTCCACGAGGATGGTTTCATAGGCCATGGGCGAAGTCCTCCAATGGGGTTGCTGAACGGCTACCCGAAGGTGGATGCCCGCGTCCATATGCATTCGCGCAAAGCCGCCGCCGTCTTCTCATGCGCTCACCGCTGGCACTGGCTGCACCAGAAGGTGGAGCGGCCGGACTGGACGAGCCGCGCGACGGTGCCGCGGCAGCCGGGGGTCAGGCAGGGCGCATGCTCGCGGTCGTAGACGCGGAAGGCGTGCTGGAAATAGCCGAGCGAGCCATCCGTTTTCATGTAGTCACGCAGCGTCGAGCCGCCGGCGGCGACGGCTTCGCTCAGCACGTCGCGGATCGCCGACGCGAGCCGGCCGGCCGCCGCCGTCGGCCGGCCGGCCTTCGTCATGAGCGTGCCGGCGGCGCGCAGCGGCGACAGGCCGGCCCGGTGCAGCGCCTCGCATACATATATATTGCCGAGGCCGGCGATGAGGCGCTGGTCCATCAGCGCCGCCTTGAGCGGCGTCTTCCGCCCCGCAAAGAGGCGGGCGACGAGCGCACCGTCGAGGGCATTGCCCAGCGGCTCGACTCCCAGGCGGCGAAAGAGCGGATGGGCATCGAGCTCGCTGCGGGGCACGAGCGTCATGAAGCCGAAGCGGCGGGCATCGTTGTAGGTGATGCGGGCGCCATTGGAGAGCTGGAACACGACATGATCGTGGGCGGCGTTGCGGCCGGCCTCCTGGTAGAAGTCGCCGGGCTCGCGCAGTGCGCCGCCCGCCTCCTCGACGATGAAGCGGCCGGTCATGCCGAGATGCATGACGAGAATGTCGCCGCCGGAAAGGTCCGCCATCAGATATTTGGCGCGCCGGCCGAGCGCGACGATCTCGCGGTCCTGCAGCCGCTCGGCAAAACGCTCCGGAAGGGGGAAGCGCAGATCCGGCCGGCGCTGGTCGACGGCCGTGATGCTGGCGCCGACCATCGCCGGCTCGAGGCCTCGTCTCACCGTCTCGACCTCGGGCAGTTCGGGCATCGCGTGTCAGGCTCCAACCCACCGGGTGCCGCCCGATGCGGCGGTGCCGTTGTGCCGCGTCCGCCGCCTCCTGTCCATGGCTGTGACCCTCCCGTTCCGGGCATGGCGGCTCCGATGCGGCGGCCATTGACGCGAGTGGGCCCGCCGCGCTCCCATGACGGACAAGGGCAAGATCCCGAAACACGACCGGAGGGACCCCATGGATCGCATTCTTCTCGTCACGGGCGGCAGCCGCGGCATCGGCGCCGCAACCTGCCGGCTTGCCGCCGCCGAGGGCTATCACGTCGCTGTCAATTATGTCAGCGATGCCACAGCGGCCGAGACGCTTGTCGCCGAATGCCGCGCCAAGGGCGTGCGCGCCGAGGCCTTCAAGGCCGACATGGGCGAGGAAGAGGACATCCGCCGGCTCTTCGCCGAGATCGACGACAGGCTCGGACGCCTCACCCATTTCGTCAACAACGCCGGCATCACCGGGCAGGTCAGCCGCCTCGATGCCGCGTCGAGCGAGACGATCCGCGCCTGCATCGACGTCAACGTGACCGGGGCCATCTTCGCGGCGCAGGAGGCGGTCCGGCGCCTGTCGCCGAAGCATGGCGGGCGTGGCGGTTCAATCGTCAACGTCTCATCGGCTGCCTCGCTGCTCGGTGGTCCGAACGAATATGTCTGGTATGCGGCTTCCAAGGGAGCCATCGATGCGCTGACCATCGGCCTGTCGAAGGAGCTCGCGGGCGAGAACATCCGCGTCAATGCCGTGCAGCCCGGCCTCATCGAGACCGACATCCACGCCCGGAGCTCCAACGCACCCGAGCGGCTGGCGCGACTCACGCCGCTCATCCCGATGGGCCGCACCGGCTCGGCGGAGGAGGTGGCGCGCACCATCCTCTTCCTCCTGTCGGATGCGGCCTCCTATGTCACCGGGGCCTTCGTGCGTGTGACCGGCGGTCGCTGATCAGACAGCGCCTCGTGTCGCAGCGGCTGGAGCGGCGGCCTGCCCTCGATGGCGGCAAGGCGCGGCAGCTCTCAGGCCAGGGAGGCGATGATCTCGCGATAGGCCGCTTCGGGGAAGGCCTTCAGCGTGCGCGTGCGGACATTGCCGAGCTGGCCGACCTGGAGGGCGAAGCGGGCGGCGACCGCATCGTCGGGCGCCTCGATGACGAGCACCATGTCGCAGTCGCCCATGCACAGGTAGAACGCGCGCATGGCGCCGGACATGTCGGTCAGCGCCTTCTTGGCCGCATCGAGCCGGCTCGGCGATTCCTTGATGTTGCGGATGCCCTGGTCCGTCCAGTTGGCGAGCACGATATAGGTTGTCATGGCGCTCCTCCCGGCGGCCCTCGGCCGCCGCGGCGCTCATTCCGGCCAGTCCGCCCCGTGCCGGATCGTGCCCCGCCAAGCGCCGCGGAAGGGGGCGCAGGACGCGGGGCGGAAGCAGCCAGTGTGGACCTCGCGGAAAGGCGGGGCAAGCCCCCGGGGACAGGGGGGAGAGGCGCGGCCCAGCCGCGGCCCGAGCCGGCGGGTCCGGCTCGCCACCGTGCACGAAAGGCTGTTCCCACGCCCGCCAAAGCCGCTTAGAAGCATCGCAAACCCATGGACGAGCGGCCGAGGGCCGGAGGAGAGAAGCGATGAGGCCATCCAAGCGTGCGCCGGACGAACTGCGCAAGGTTTCGCTGGAGCGGGCGGTGGCGCGCTATGCCGAAGGCTCCTGTCTCGTGAAGTTCGGAGACACGCATGTCCTGTGCACCGCCTCGCTCGAGGAGCGGGGGCCGCCATGGCTGCGCGGCACCGGCCGCGGCTGGGTGACGGCCGAGTATTCGATGCTGCCGCGCGCCACGCTGGAGCGCACGCGCCGCGAGGTCACGAGCGGCCGCCCCTCCGGCCGCACGCACGAGATCCAGCGCCTCATCGGCCGCTCGCTGCGCGCCGTGGTCGATCTTTCCGCCATCGGCGAACGGCAAATCGTCATCGATTGCGACGTCCTGCAGGCGGACGGCGGCACGCGCACGGCGGCCATCACCGGGGCGTGGGTCGCGCTGCACGATTGCCTCGCCTGGATGAAGGCGCGCTCGATGGTGCAGGGGGAGGCCCTGAAGGACCATGTCGCCGCCGTCTCCTGCGGCATCTTTGCAGGCACGCCGGTGCTCGATCTCGACTATGCCGAGGATTCAGCGGCCGAGACCGATGCCAATTTTGTCATTACCGGCTCGGGCGGGCTCGTCGAGGTGCAGGGCACGGCGGAGGGCAAACCCTTCTCGGTGGAGGAACTGATGACCCTCGTCGAGCTTGCGCGAGCGGGCACGGCCAAGCTCGTCGACCTGCAGAAGATGGCCGTGATGTGAGCGGGGTGAGACCATGGCGCGCAGGCTCGAAGGCAGGATCGTCATCGCCACGCATAATGCGGGCAAACTCAGGGAGATGCAGGAGCTCATGGCGCCCTTCGGCGTCTCGGCTGTCTCGGCCGGCGACCTCAACCTGCCCGAGCCGGAGGAGACCGGCATGACCTTCGCCGAGAATGCGGCACTGAAGGCGCATGCGGCGGCGAAGGCTGCGGACCTGCCCGCGCTCGCCGACGATTCCGGCATCTGCGTTGCCGCGCTCGACGGTGCCCCGGGCATCTTCTCCGCCCGCTGGGCCGGGTCGGGCAAGGATTTCGCTCATGCCATGCGGCGCGTGGAGGAGGAACTCGCCCGCCGCGGGGCGACGAGCGCCGAGGAGCGGCGGGCGCATTTCGTCTCCGCCCTCGTGGTCGCCTGGCCGGACGGGCACGAGGAACTGTTCGAGGGCCGCGTCTTCGGCACGCTGGTGTGGCCACCGCGTGGAGACCGGGGATTCGGCTACGACCCGATGTTCCAGCCGGACGGGCACGAACGCACCTTCGGCGAGATGGCAAGCGACGAGAAGCACGGCTGGGGCCACGGCGAGGGCCTGTCGCACCGGGCGCGCGCCTTCTCGAGGCTGGCGGCGGCCTGCCTTCGAAAGGACACGGGGGCCGGGTAGGCGAAACGAAAGGGCGGCAGCGCCTGCTGCTCCTCCCTCCCCCACAAGGTCGTGGGGAGGACCGGGGTTTGGGGCGGATCGCCGACCGGGCTGCGGGCATTCGCGGTGCAGGTGCCCCAGCCAAAGCCCCTCCCGCCACAAGCGGGCGAGGGGAACTGCGGTGCGTTCCCTTGAATGCGCGCGAATGCATATAAACGATCATCATCGATCAACGGGCAGGACGAGCCTTGACCCATCCCACCGCCGATGCCGGCTTCGGCGTCTATCTGCACTGGCCGTTCTGCGCCTCGAAGTGCCCCTATTGCGACTTCAACAGCCATGTGAGGCACGCGCAGGTCGACGAGCCGCGCTTCATCGCCGCCTTCGAGCGCGAGATCGCCCACAATGCCGCGCTGACCGGCCCGCGCGAGGTGACGAGCATCTTCTTCGGCGGAGGAACGCCCTCGCTCATGCGGCCGGCGACGGTCGGGGCCATCCTCGATGCGGTGGCGAAGCACTGGTCGGTCGCGCCGGGCGCCGAGATCTCGTTGGAGGCAAACCCGACGAGCGTCGAGGCCGAGCGCTTCCGCGGCTATCGCGACGCCGGCGTCAACCGGGTGTCGCTCGGCGTGCAGGCGCTCAACGACAGGGACCTGCGCCGCCTTGGGCGCATGCACACCGCGGCCGAGGCGCTCGCCGCCGTGCGCATCGCGGCCGATACGTTCGAGCGCTATTCCTACGACCTCATCTATGCCCGCCCGCACCAGACGCCGGCCGAATGGGCGGCTGAGCTCGAGGAGGCGATCGGCTATGCCGTCGAGCACCTGTCGCTCTACCAGCTCACCATCGAGCCGGGCACCTGGTTCGAGCGGCTGTTCGCCGCCGGCAAGCTGAGCGTGCCGGACGGCGAGACGGCGCGCGCGCTCTACGACGTGACGCAGGAGGTCTGCGCCCGGCGCGGCCTGCCGGTCTACGAGATCTCCAACCACGCCCGTCCGGGGGCGGAGTGCCGGCACAACCTCGTCTACTGGCGCTACGGCGAATATGCCGGCATCGGGCCGGGGGCGCACGGGCGCCTCGTGACGGACAAAGGGCGGCTTGCGACCGCGACCATCCGTGGGCCGGAGGACTGGCTCGCCGCGGTGGAGCGCGAGGGCCACGGCATCGAGAACCGCGAGACGCTTTCGGCAGAGGCGCAGGGGGACGAATTCCTGCTGATGGGCCTGCGCCTCGTCGAGGGCATCGATCCGGCGCGCTTTGCCGCGCTCGCCGGCCGGCCGCTCGATGCGGGCCGGCTCGATTCGCTGATCGCCGACGGGCTCATCGCGCGCGATGCGGCGGGCCGGCTGCGCGTGACGGAGGCGGGCTTTCCCGTTCTCGACGCGCTGGTGGCCGACCTCGCGGCCTGAGGATCAGCCGCCGGCGCCGAGCTGGCGGGGCGCCGGGGAGACCGAGGCAGCCGTCCCGTTGCGGATCTCGAGCACGGCGAGGCCGCGCTCGTTGGTGCCGTTCGGGTTGAAGCGGAAGACGCCGTCCGCCCCGGCGAAGCCGGAGGCATTGGTCAGCACCGGCTCGCTGAAGCGCTGCTGACCCTGCGTGCGCACGAGCGCGGCGGCGAGCGAGACGGCGTCATAGCCGAGCGTGGCGATGCGCGTCGGGTCGCTGCCGTACTTGGCGCGGTAGCGCTGGGCGAAGGCATTGAAGCCGGCCGTCTCGGGCGCGGCGAACCAGCCGCCCTGCAGGCCGGCCTGGGAGAAGACGCGCGCCTCGTTCCACACGCCGGTGCCGAGCATGCGCACCTTCTGCGGGTCGACGCCGGCCCCCTGCAGCGCCTGGGCGACGGCGATGAGCGAATCGCCGCTGTCCGGGATGAAGACGGCATTGACCTGTGGCGAGGCGCCGCCCGCGACGGCGGCGATCTTCGCGGCCTGGGCCGCGGCATTGGCGCGGTCGAAGGTCTCCATGGCGACGATGCGCCCGCCGTTGCGGGCCACTGCGGTCTGGAAGGCGGCCTGTGCGACGCGGCCATAGGCCGTGTTGGGGATGAGCGCGGCGAAGGACCGCTGCCCCTGGCGCGCGGCATAGGCGACGACGCGCTCCACCTCCGATTCGGGCATGAAGCTCAGGAGATAGACGCCCGGCGCGGCGGCGCCCGCATCCGTCGAGAAGGCGATGACCGGCCGGCCGGCGCCGCGGGCGACCTGGCCGGCGGCGCGCACGGCATCGGCGAAGAGCGGCCCGAGGATGAGCTCGGCGCCCTCCGAGATGGCCGACTGGGCCGCGGCGCGTGCTCCGTCGGCCGTGCCGCGATCGTCCTTGACGAGGATCTGGATGTCCGGCTGGCTGAACTCGCTCATGGCGAGCTCGGCGGCGTTGCGCAGGGAGACGGCGGCGGCCCCGGCCTGGCCGCCGGCCGACAGGGGCAGGAGCAGCGCCACCTTGACGTTGCCGGTGCCGATGGTGGTGCCCGGCACGCTGGGCGCCGCGGGCTCGGTTCCAGCGCCGTCCGTGCCCGTCATGTTCGACAGGCCGCCGCTGCACGAGGCGACGAGCGCGCCCGTCGCCAGGACGAGGGCTGCCTGCTTGAGGCGACGCCAGAGCGAGGGGGTCGCGTCCGGGCGGGCAAGATTGCGGGCAAGGAAGCGCGTCACGGCAGACTCCTGAACACCTCTCGGCTGGGGTGCGGCCGGCAGCGGGCCGAATGAGCCGGCATTCTTCGCAAGTCGCGCAAGGATCGCAACCAAAAGTAAACGCTCCCCTTCCGGCCGCCGGCGCGCATGATCTGCCCAGAGCGAGGCGGCGTCTGCTATGGAAGGCGAAAGGCGCGTGGCAAAATTCTCGTGAACAGGGGCGCGACATGCCACGGTCGCGGCGGCAGGGACGGTCATGACGAGCAGAATCAGGGACATCGCGGGGCGGGATGCAGCAGGCCGGGGCGACGCGACCGGGCGGCCCGTGGCGCGCTTCACCGCCTTCGGCCTCGCGGCCGAGGCCGAGCCGCTCGCGCCGGGGCTGCATCTCGTCGCGACGCCCATCGGCAACCTGAAGGACATCTCCTTCCGGGCGCTCGGCACGCTCGCGGCGGCCGATGCGATCCTCGCCGAGGACACGCGGGTGACGAAGACGCTGCTCGCCCACTACGGCATCACGACGCCGCTCCTCGCCTATCACGAGCACAATGCGGCGCAGATGCGCCCGCGCGTCCTCGCCCGGCTGAAGGCTGGCGAAGCGCTCGCGCTCGTGTCCGATGCCGGCACGCCGCTCGTGTCGGATCCCGGCTACAAGCTGGTCGAGGCGGTGCTGGCCGAAGGCATCTCCGTCACCACCGTGCCCGGTCCGTCGGCCGTGCTGACAGCGCTCGTCGTCTCGGGCCTGCCGACGGACCGTTTCTTCTTCGAGGGCTTCCTGCCGGCCAAAAGCGCCGCAAGGCGCGCGCGGCTGGCCGAGATCGGCGCCATTCCCGGCACGCTGGTGTTCTTCGAATCGCCCCGGCGCCTCGCCGAGATGCTGGCTGACGCGGCGGCGGTCCTCGGCGAGCGGCCGGCGGCGGTGGCGCGCGAACTGACCAAGCTCTACGAGACGGTACGGCGCGGCTCCCTTGCCGCGCTGGCGGTCGAATATGGGGCCGAGGCACCGCCGAAGGGCGAGATCGTGGTCCTGATCGGGCCCAAGTCGGTCGATGCGGAGCGCCACAGCGAGGCTGACGTCGAGCACATGCTCAAGGAGGCGCTCTCGGGCCATTCGCTCAGGGATGCGGTGGCCCTCGTCGCCGGCGCCACGGGCCTGCCGAAACGCGAGGTCTACCAGCGCGCGCTCCGGCTCGGCGAGGCGGACACGTGAGCGCGGCGGCCCGCGATCGCCAGCCGAGCCGACAGGCCCGCGCGCAGCGGGCCGGGCTGCGTGCCGAGGTGCTGGCCGCGCTCGTCCTCACCCTCAAGGGCTACCGTATCGTCGCCCGGCGCTATGCCGCCGCCGGCGGCGAGATTGACCTCATCGCCCGCCGCGGCGACACCGTCGCCTTCGTCGAGGTCAAGGCCCGCGCCCGGCTCGACGATGCGCGCGGGGCCATCTCGGCGCAGAAGGCGGCGCGCATGGCCCGCTGCGTGCGGCACTGGCTGGCGCGCAACCCCTGGGCGGCGGGGCTGACGCTGCGCTGCGACGCCGTCTTCCTCGCCCCGCGCAGCCTGCCGCGGCACCTGCCGGCGGTCCTGTCCCTCGCCATCGATTGAACGGCCGTTCGCGCGGGCGCTTGCCTTCAGCCGCGCCCTCGCGCATGGATCGGGGCCACGCCATATAGGGATGGTTTCGAGAAAGGACACCGACCATGGGCCTCACCGTTGCCGTGCAGATGGACCCTATCGAGCGCATCAACATCGCCGGCGACACGACGTTTGCCCTGATGCTGGAGGCGCAGGCGCGCGGGCACGACCTGCTCTACTACACCCCCGACACCCTCTCGATGCGCGACGGCATGATCACCGCGAAGGCCCATCCGGTGCGCGTGCGTGACGTGGCCGGAGAACACGCGAGCCTCGGCGAGCCGGAGCGCATCGACCTCTCTCGCATCGACGTCATCCTCCTCAGGCAGGATCCGCCGTTCGATCTTGCCTATATCACGACCACGCACATGCTGGAGCGCCTGCATCCCCGGACGCTGGTGATCAACGATCCCGCCCATGTGCGCAACGCGCCGGAAAAGCTCTTCGTCACCGAATTCCCGCACCTGATGCCGCCGACGCTGATCACGCGCGACAGGGACGACATCGAGGCCTTCCGCCGCGAGATGGGCGAGATCGTCATGAAGCCGCTCTACGGCCATGGCGGGGCGGCCGTGCTGCGCGTGGCGCGCGACGACCCGAATTTCGGCTCGCTCTACGACCTCTTCGCGGCGACCTTCCGCGAGCCATGGGTCATCCAGCGCTTCCTGCCGCAGGTGAAGGATGGCGACAAGCGCATCATCCTCGTCGACGGCGAGGCGGCCGGCGCCGTCAACCGCGTGCCGGCGGAGAACGACATCCGCTCCAACATGGTGAGGGGCGGGGCGGCGAAGCCGACGGATCTGACGGCGCGCGAGCGCGAGATTTGCGAGACGATTGGCCCAGCCCTCAGGGAGCGGGGCCTCGTGCTCGTCGGCATCGACGTGATCGACGGCCTGCTCACCGAGATCAACGTCACGTCACCCACCGGCATCCGCGCCATCAAGCGCCTCGGCGGGCCCGACCTCGCCGTGTCGGTGTGGGACGCGATCGAGCGGCGGCGGAGTGCCTGAGCCGCGTCCGCGCCAGCGCATGAGGGCCTGTCGGCCAGTGCTCAGGCCCGCTGCAGGCGGGTCTCCAGGGCGGGTCCCTTGGCCAAGGTCTGGTAGACGACGCAATAGCGCTCGGTCAGCTTCATCAGCTGGTCGAGCTTGTCCTGCGGCGCATCGGTATCAATCGTGAACGACAAGCGGATGGCCCGGAAGCCGACCGGCGCCTCCTTGTCGACGCCCAGTGTGCCGCGGAAATCGAGGTCGCCCTCGGCCTCCACCGTGCCGGAGCGCAGCGGGATCTCGAGCGCGGTCGCGACCGCCTTGAGGGTGACGCCGGCGCAGGCCACCAGGGCCTCCAGCAGCATGTCGCCCGAGCACAGCTCGAGGCCCGTGCCGCCCGTCGCCGGGTGGAGGCCCGCCACTGCAAGGGCGCGGCCGGTCTCCACCTTGCAGGCGATGTTCGCCTCGTCCAGAGCGCCGCGCGCCTTGAGGGTGACGAGGGCGGCGTCGGCGTTTTCGCGATAGGCGTTCTTGAGCGGCGCCTGCAGGGCGCGGAGGGACTGGGCGTCCATGGATCGTCCTCGTCGGTCGGCGGGGCGCCGCCGTCGTTGTCGGGGGCGCGTATCTTCCCGTGTGCGCCGTGCGGCGGCGGGCGTCAAGGCGCTCGCAGACCATGCCCTTTGGCACGGCCTGTGCTATTGCGCGAACGACGACGCGGGGAGCCATCGGGCATGGATCGCAGAACGGGGCCCATCTACGGATCGGAGGACATCGCGGCCGAGGTCGCGGCGCTGGAGGCGCGCCACGGCCAGGATCGCGACCGGCTGCGGCGCGAGCTCATCGCCTGCCTCTCGGCCGGGCTCGTCAAGGGACGGGCGGCGGTGGAGGAGAAGCTCCTCGCCGAGCAGGACGGGCTCGCCTGCGCCCGCCGGCTCTGTGCGCTCATGGACGGCGTCGTGCGGGCCGTCTACGGCGTCGTGGTGCGCCATTTCTATCGGGTGGACAATCCCTCGACCGGCGAGCGCCTCGCTGTCGTCGCCACCGGCGGCTACGGCCGTGGCACGATGGCGCCGGGCTCGGACGTCGATCTCCTCTTCCTCCTCCCTTATAAGAAGACCGCCTGGAGCGAGAGCGTCGTCGAGGCGATGCTCTACATCCTGTGGGACCTCAAGCTGAAGGTGGGCCACGCCACGCGCTCGGTGGACGATTGCCTGCGCGAGGCGCGGGCGGACATGACGATCCGCACCGCGCTGCTCGAGACGCGCTATCTCACCGGCGAGAAGGCGCTCTACGAGGACTTCCTCACGCGGTTCGATGCCGAGATCGTCGAGGGCACGGCCCAGGCCTTCGTCGAGGCCAAGCTCGCCGAGCGCGACGCGCGCATCTCCCAGCGCGGCGCCTCGCGTTATCTCGTCGAGCCCAACGTCAAGGAAGGCAAGGGCGGCCTGCGCGACCTCAACACCCTGTTCTGGATCGCCAAATACGTCTATCGCGTGCGCGACCAGCGCCAACTCGTCAAGGCGGGGCTGTTCACCCAGGCCGAATACAAGCTGTTCCACCGCTGCGAGGAATTCCTCTGGCGGGTGCGCTGCCACATGCATTTCGCCACCGGCCGGGCGGAGGAGCGCCTGTCCTTCGACCTGCAGCGCCTCATCGCCGCCCGCATCGGCTACGGCGCCCACGGGGGGCTCTCGGCGGTCGAGCGGTTCATGAAGCGCTATTTCCTCGTCGCCAAGGACGTCGGCGACCTGACGGCGATCGTCTGCGCGGCCCTCGAGGCGCGACAGGAGAAGCCGCGCGCCATGCTCGACCGCTTCGTGCGTCGCCTGCGTGGATCCCGGCGCAGTGCCCTCGAGGTGGCGGGCTTCGCCATCGAGAACAACCGCATCACCGTGGTCGACGAGGAGGTGTTCCTGCGCGATCCGGTCAACCTCATCCGCCTGTTCTGGCTGGCCGACCGGCACAACCGCGCCATCCACCCCGACGCGAGCCGCCTCGCCACCCGCTCGCTCAAGCTCATCGACCGGGCGGTGCGCGAGGACCAGGAGGCGAACCGTCTCTTCCTCGACATCCTGACCTCGCGCAATGCGCCGGAGGTCGTGTTGCGGCGCATGAACGAGGTCGGCGTGCTCGGCCGCTTCGTGCCGGATTTCGGCCGCATCGTCGCGATGATGCAGTTCAACATGTACCACCACTACACGGTGGACGAGCACCTTTTGCGCTCTGTCGGCGTCCTCGCCGAAATCGAGGCCGGGCGGCTCGAGGCCGAGCATCCGCTCGCGAACAGCATCATCGGGGGCATCCGCCACCGGCGCGTGCTCTATGTGGCGCTCTTCCTGCACGACATCGCCAAGGGGCGGGACGAGGACCATTCCATCGCCGGGGCGCGCGTCGCCCGGCGGCTCGGCAGGCGCTTTGGCCTCGACGAGGGCGAGATCGACACCCTCGCCTGGCTCGTCGAGAACCATCTCGTCATGTCCACGGTCGCCCAGAGCCGCGACCTGGCCGATCCGCGCACCATCGCCGATTTCGCCGCCCTCGTGCAGACGATGGAACGACTCAAGCTGCTCCTCATCCTCACCGTCTGCGACATCAAGGCGGTGGGGCCGGGGGTGTGGAACGGGTGGAAGGGCGAGCTGCTGCGCACGCTCTATTACGAGACGGAACTCGTGCTGTCCGGCGGCCACTCGGGCGTCGGGCAGGCGGAGCGCGTCCGGCGCGCCCAGGCCGCCCTGCGCGAGGCCCTGCCGGACTGGACGGACGCGGCCTTCGAGGCTTATGCCGGACGGCATTATCCTGCCTACTGGCTCAAGGTGGAACTGCCGCGCCGCGTGAAGCACGCCCGTTTCCTTGCTGCAGCGGAAGCGCGCGGCGACACGACGGCGACGGCTGTCGAGACCGACGGCTTTCGCGGGGTGACGGAACTGACCGTGCTCGCTCCGGATCACCCGCGCCTCCTGGCCATCATCACCGGCGCCTGCGCCTCGGCCGGCGGCAACATTGTGGATGCGCAGATCTTCACGACGACCGACGGGCTGGCGCTCGACACCATCTTCGTCTCGCGTGCTTTCGTCGAGGACGAGGACGAACTGCGCCGGGGCGAGCGCATCGCCCGCGCTATAGAGCGGGCGCTGAAGAGCGAGGTGCGAATCGCCGATCTCGTCGATTCGAGGCGGCCCTCGTCGGGGCGCGAGCGCATGCGCGCCTTCCACGTGCCGCCGGAGGTGGCGCTCGACAACAAGCTGTCGCAGCGCCACACGGTCATCGAGGTCTCCTGCCTTGACCGGCCGGGGCTGCTCTACGACCTCACGACGGCGCTCGGCAAGCTCAACCTCAACATCGGCTCAGCCCATATCGCCACCTTCGGCGAGAAGGCCGTGGACGTGTTCTACGTAACGGATCTCACCGGGGCCAAGATCGTCAGCGGCAGCCGCCAGGCGGCCATCAGGCGCACGCTGATGGAGGCGCTGCGCAAGGAGGACGACGGCCATCCGCCCGGGCGCGGCGAAGCGGCGCGCACGAAGGCAAGTCCTTGATTTTTCCGCTACGAGGGCTGATATCGGCCTCAATATCGTTCAAGCCAGCAACGGAACAGCATGACCCAGAAGCCGACCCGACCCGAGCCGGTCGACGAGACCCTTGCCGCGGCCGATGCTCCTGAGAATGCGGCGCCGGAGGCGGCGCAGGCCGCGAGCGAGGCACTCGAGGCCCTCGTCAGCGAGCGCGACGACCTCAAGGACAAGCTGCTGCGCACCCTGGCCGAGATGGAGAATCTGCGCCGGCGCACCGAGCGCGAGGTGGCGGACGCGCGCGCCTATGGCATGACCAGCTTCGCCCGCGACATGCTGACGGTCGCCGACAACATCCAGCGCGCACTTGAGAGCGTACCGCCAGAGGTGCGCGACAGCGACACCGTCAAGCCCTTCGTCGAAGGCGTTGAACTGACTGAGCGCGACCTCCTCAAGACGCTCGAGCGGCACGGTGTGCGGAAGCTCACCCCTCAGGGTGAGCGCTTCGACCCCAACCTGCATCAGGCGATGTTCGAGGTGCCGGACCCGAGTGTGCCCAACGGCACCGTGGTCCAGGTGGTGCAGGCGGGCTTCGTGATCGGCGAGCGTGTGCTGCGGCCGGCCCTCGTCGGCGTCTCCAAGGGCGGCCCCAAGCCCGGCAACGGGGATAACGACGCGACCGCGCCGGGTGGCGAGCCGAAGCTCCAGTAAGCCGGGCGCGGGCACCCCCTCCCTGGCCACCTCCGTCGGCAGACGTTGTCGTCCCGCCTTTGGAGGGACGATGCGTTACCACCGGCGGAGGAGACGATGCCCGGCACCTTCGTAGGAAACGAGCTGGCACCGACAACGTCGAGGCGATCAAGACTTTCGATGCCGCGAAGCTCGGCTGGAGCTTCGCGCCCTTCGCCATTCCTGCCGGCGATTATTTCGTCGCGAGGGTCGGCGAGACCTTCGCCGGCGACGTGACGGGCCTTGCCTGCGGCGCCCTGCCGGAAGCCCGCGAGCCCTACTGGTTCTCCTTCATCAGCGTGGCCGACGTCGATGCAGCGATCGCGCGGGCCCTCGCCCTCGGCGGCAGCATCATGCGCGCGGCGGTCGACGTCCCCAATGTCGGGCGCGTCGCCATCGTGCGCGATCCGCAGGGGGCGCCGGTCGGCTGGATGACGCCTGTCGGCTGAGCCTTACGAACCGACCGACAGGCCGGCGGCGATGGTGCGGGCGCGCTGCTCGAGATCGCCGCGCTGGTTCTCGCGCGCCATGACGACGAGGCGCAGGTAGTTGGAGCGCTCGAACCGTACGATCTGCATCAGGAACAGGCGCTGCTTGGTGCGCACGTCGTCGGCGGTGGCGACGATCTCGTGCATCGGCACGCCGTTCTCGTCCTTGCCCTCGATGCGCTGGATGGCGAGATTGGCGATGCCGGGCAGCGTGGAGAAGGCCTGCTTGGCGAAACGGTCCTGCTCCAGCGTGCCGGGAATGGCCGCTTCGCCCGAGGAGACGATGACGAGCGGCTGCTCGGCCTCGCGCACCACGTCCTTGGGGCCCTGCGTCATCAGCACACTGTTGCCGGTGGCGACGCGCACGATGCGGAAGCCGGCGCGATCGCCCACGCGGAAGGGCAGGGAGGCGAGTTGCTCGTCGACGCCCGGCGGCGCGCGGAAGGCGATCGTCTTCAGGCTCTTCTCGACGGTTGCGCTGTCATAGCCGGCGGTCGTCGCTGGCGCCTGCACCGTCACGAGGGCGGTGGTCTTGCCGTTGGTCGCCACCAGAATCCATTTATCGAAGACGGTGGTGCCCTGTTTCTGCGTACCCTCGACGAGAAAGGCCTTGAGGCCTTTGCCGAGCGCGAAGGGCGCACGCTTGCGCACCGTGACGCCCTGGCCCTTGAGCGCGTCGGCATTGAAGCCCTTTTCGATGTCGGCATAGGCCTCGGCCGGCATTTCGACGATGATGATGCTGGCGCCCGCCCTCTCGTCGACATAGCCGGAGAACTGGCCGGCCGGCGTCATCGATGGTGGCGGCTCGAACCCGACGCTGAGGCCCGGAAGGAAGGGCGGCTCGGCGGCGCGCACGGAGGGCGCGGCGCTCAGGCCCGCGACCACCACGAGGGCCATCGTGACAAGACGCGGCAGCAGGGATGCCATACGCTCGTTCTCCTTGCGGGGGCGGGCAGCGTGGCGGTGCCGCCGTCCGATGATGGTTTGTCAGGGCCGCGTGACGCGGCGCAGGGTCAGATTGATCCGGCCCGGCTCGCGGAGCAAGGTCGAAGTGCCCGGCGTGATCCTGTCGATGCCGTGAAAGGCGAGCCGCGCCGGCCCACCGAAGAGCAAGGCGTCGCCCGAGGCGAGGCGCAGCGAGACCGTGGGATCGCGCCGGCCGGTGCCGCCGATGCGAAACAGGGCGGTGTCGCCGAGCGACAAGGAGAGGACGGGCGCGTCGAAATCCTCCTCGTCCCTGTCCTGGTGCAGACCCATGCGCGCGCCGGGGCCGTAGAAGTTGACGAGGCACGCCTCCGGCGGATGCGGATAGCCGGCGAGCGCCTGCCAGGCCTCCATGAGGGCGGCGGGGATCCGGGGCCACGGCCGGCCGGTCTCGGGGTGGGCCGGCTGGTAGCGGTAGCCGGTCTCGTCCGAGACCCAGCCGAGCGGGCCGCAATTCGTCATCCGCACCGAGAAGGGCTTGCCGGTGCGCGGCATGCGCGGGGTGTAGAACGGCGCCTCGCGCGCCACCTCGCGCAGGGCGGCGGCCAGCGCCTCCTGCGCCGGACGGTCGAGATAGCCGGGCCAGTGCAGGACGCCCGGCCTCAGTTCCAGCGCCTGTGTCATCGCCCTCGCGGCCGGGCCTCAGCCCTTGAGCACGTCCTTCGATTCCACCGTCGTGTCCGCCTTGAGGCGATAGACGAGCGGCTCGCCCGTGGCGAGCTCCATCGTCGGGATTGTCTCGGGTGTCAGCCGGTCGAGCACCATCACGAGGGCGCGCAGGCTGTTGCCGTGGGCGGCCACGAGCACCTTCTCGCCGCGCATCACGCGCGGAAGGATCTCGCCGATGTAATAGGGCAGCACGCGGGCCGCCGTGTCCTTCAGGCTCTCGCCGCCGGGCGGCGGCACGTCATAGGAGCGGCGCCAGACGTGCACCTGCTCCTCGCCCCACCGCTTGCGCGCGTCGTCCTTGTTGAGGCCCGACAGCTCGCCGTAGTCGCGCTCGTTGAGCGCCTGGTCGCGGATGGTCTCGAGGTTCTCCTGGCCGAGTTCCTTGAGGATGAGGTCGCAGGTGTGCTGCGCGCGGCTCAGGTCCGAGGTGAAGGCGATGTCGAAGGTGAGGCCGAGCGCCTTGAGGCGCTTGCCGGCGGCCTTCGCCTCGGCCACGCCCTGCTCGGTGAGGCCCGGATCCTTCCAGCCGGTGAAGAGATTTTTCAGGTTCCAGTCGCTCTGGCCGTGGCGGACGAGGACGAGAAGACGCTCCATTGGTATCTCCGGATCGGGTTGGCTTACAGCGCGGCGATGCCGAGCACGTCGGACATGGTGTAGAGGCCGGCCGGGCGCTCGCGCGCCCACAGCGCTGCGCGCAGGGCGCCGCGGGCGAAGAGCGCCCGGTCGTCGGCCTTGTGGGTGAGCTCGATGCGCTCGCCGTCGCCGGCGAAGACCACGGTGTGCTCGCCGATGACGGAGCCGCCGCGCAGGGTGGCGAAGCCGATGTCGCCGGCCCGGCGCGCGCCGGTGTGGCCGTCGCGCACCCGCACGGCATGCTCGCGCAGGCCGACCGCGCGGCCCTCCGCGGCAGCTTCGCCGAGCATGAGGGCCGTGCCGGAGGGGGCGTCCACCTTCATGCGATGGTGCATCTCCAGCACCTCGATGTCGAATTCCGGCCCGAGCGTCGCCGCGACGCGGCGCACCAGCGCCGTCAGCAGGTTGACGCCGAGGCTCATGTTGCCGGACTGGACGATCCGCGTCGTGCGCCCGGCCTCGGCGAGCACGGCAAGATCGCTATCCGTCAAGCCGGTTGTGCCGACGACATGGACGATGCCGGCCGCGGCCGCGGCGCGGGCGAAGGCGGCTGTGGCGGCGGGGGCGGTAAAGTCGATGACGCCGTCGGCCTCGGCGAAGGCGGCCGCGACGTCGTTCGTCACCGGGATGCCGAGGTTGCCGGTGCCGGCAAGATCGCCCGCGTCCTTGCCGATGAAGGGCGAGCCCTCGCGCTCGACGGCGGCGGCAAGCGCCGTGCCGGGTGTCTCGTGCACGGTTTTGACGAGCATGCGCCCCATGCGTCCGGCTGCTCCGACGACGACGAGTCGCATGTCCGCCATGGTGTCTCTCCCGCGCTGGCCGGCGCCGCTGCGCCCGGCCGTGGCCGGTGGTATAGCGGCGCGGGGGGCTTGCGCCAAGACCGCGCCTGCAAGGACCGCGCCCGCACCACCCTCAGGCGAGCGCCAGCACCATGGCGGCGCGGCGGGCGGGATCATGGCCGTGCCGCGCCTCCTCGGCCAATTGCTCGCGCAGGAAGGGCGGCTGCTCCTCCGGCGCCATCTCGTGAAAGCCGAGCGAGGCGTAATAGGGCCCGTTCCAGGCAATGTCGCGATAGGTGGTCAGCGTGACCTTGGCAAAACCCTGCCGGCGCGCCTCGGCGCAGACGGCGGCGATGAGCGCGCGGCCGAGGCCGCGCCCCTGGTGCGGCAGGGCAACCGAGATCTCGCCGATATGGACCATGCCGCCGCACGGCCGGGCGAAGAGGAAGGCGACGGGCACATCGTCCGCATCGGCCGCGACCCAGTGCCAGCCGAGGTGCCGGGCGTGGCTCTCGACCAGCGCGGGGCGGCTCACCGGCGACCCAGGCAAGATCGCTCGCCCGGAAGCGTTCGCCGGCCGAGCGCTCCACGTCCGGCAGGCGGGCAAGGTCCGCCGCCTGCGTCGGCCTTATGCGGTAAGGGGCGGGCGCGCCGGGCTCACCCGTCGGACGGCTGCGGTCCGTCGTAGCCCTCGATGATGATGATGTCGGCGATGGCATGGCCGTCGCGCTTGGCCTTGGCGGCCTTGTACTCGGGCGAATGCCAGCAGGCGACAGCGGCCTCGCGGTCCGGGAACTCGATGACGACATTGCGCTGGCGCGCGCCGCCTTCCACGGCCTCGAAAGCGCCGCCGCGCACGAGGAAGCGGGCCCCGTACTTGCGGAAGGCGTCGCCGTTGGCGGCGACATAGGCCTTGTAGGCCTCCGGGTCCTCGACGTCGACGCGGCCGATCCAATAGGCTTTTGCCATTCTCTCCTCCCTCAGGCGGTCAGGTTTGCGGAAATCTCGGCGACGATCGCCTCGGCCGCTGCGCGTGGATCGCTCGCGGCCGTCACCGGCCGGCCGACGACGAGGTGGTCGGCCCCGGCGCGGATCGCCTCGCCCGGCGTCATCACGCGCTTCTGGTCGCCGACGGCGCTGCCGGCCGGGCGCACGCCCGGCGTGACGAGCAGCATGGACGGGCCGAGGGCGGCACGCAGGGCGGCCGCCTCGTGCGGCGAGATGATGAGGCCGTCGATGCCGATGTCCTTCGCCTGATCGGCGCGGCGGCGCACGGTCGGCCCGACGCCCTCAGCATAGCCGGCGGCGACGAGATCGTCGTCGTCGTAGGAGGTCATCACGGTCACGGCGAGGAGCTTCAGACCCGTGCCGGCACGCCCGGCATGGGCGGCGCGCATCGTCTGCGGATAGCCGTGGACGGTGAGGAGATGCACGCCGAGCCGTGCCACCTGGGCCGTCGCACGCTCGACCGTGTTGGGGATGTCGTGCAGCTTGAGGTCGAGGAAGACCTTCTTGCCCGCCTTCACGAGCCGCTCGGCGACGGCGAGGCCACCCCCGCCGTAAACGAGCTCCATGCCGATCTTGTAGAAGCTGACGGCATCGCCGAGCCTGTCGACGAGTGCCAGGGCCTCGTCGGCGCTCGGCACGTCGAGCGCGGTGATCAGGCGATCGCGAGCGTTCGTCTGCATGGACGTATCCTTTGCGGCTGGTCGAAGGGGCGCTAGCCGTGTAGCACCTTCCGCGGCCCGCTGTCGAAGGCGAATATCGGGAAGGCGAAGAGATTGCCGCCGCCCGGCGCCTGGTCGAAGCGCCGTGTGATCGCCTCGCCCGCGAGGTGGCAGTAGAGCAGCGTGCCGACGCCGCCATGGCCGACGAAGCAGACATCGCGGCTGCCGTCCTCGCCCTTGAGCGCGCCTTCGACGGCGGTGACGATGCGCCGCTGGGCGTCGCGGGCCCGTTCCCAGCCGCGGATGCTCTCGTCCGGATGAGCGAAGAAGAGATTCGCCGTCGCCTCGAACTCCGGCGGCGGCAGGAAGCCGGTGGCCGAGCGGTCGTTCTCGTGCATGGCCTCGCGCACCTCGACGGCAAGGCCGAGGTGCTCGGCAAGGATCGTGGCGGTCTCGACGGCCTTGCGCTCGGTGGAGGAGACGATGCGGCCGATACGACGCGTCCAGGCAAGGCCAGCGGTGTCGCGTACGCGCTCGCGGCCGCGGTCTGACAGGCCCCACTCGGGCACGGGCACGACAGGATCGATGGCGACCTGAGGATGCGTCAGGTAGAAGGCCGTGGCCACGCGCTACGCCCGACGGGCGCGATAGACCCATACGCGTGCCGGCGGCAGGTTCCACCACACGCGGTTGGAGGCAGTCACAGAATAATGCGCGGCGTCCTTCGGGATGGGCGGCACCACCGCGTAGGTGAACTGGACGAAGGGCGCCCCGCTCCGCATCAGGTCGAAGGCGTCGTTCAGCAGCGCGACCCGCATGGGCAGGGGTTTCGTGAACAGCGGCAGGCTAGAGACAACGGCGGCGGCGGGACGGGCGGCGCTATCGCCGAGGGTTTCCGCCAGGCCGTAGGCATCGCCCTCGACGACGGTGGCTGCCGGGAAGCGGCGCCTGAGCAGCTTGCAGAAATCGGGATTGAACTCGACGAGGATGAGGCGCTCGGGCGCCACGCCGCGGCGGATGATCGCCTCGGTGACAGGTCCCGTGCCCGGGCCGAGCTCGATGACCGGGCCGTCGAGATGCGGGTCGACATAGCTTGCCATGGTGCGGGCGAGCATCCGCCCGGAGGGGCTCACCGCACCCGTGACGAGCGGGCGCTCGACCCAGGACTTGAGGAAGCGGGCTTCGTCTTCGAGCGGGGGCTTTTCCTCGCGGCGGCGCAGCTCAATCACGGATCGACACTTTCCGGTCTTTCGGGACGAACAATAGCTGGAACAGCCAGCCGGCGCGGTCAAGCCCCTTGCCGGTCAGGCATTGCCGCTGACGCCGCCGCCGAAGCCTTCGAAGAAGTCCTTGACGCGCGAGAAGAAGCCGGTGCTTTCCGGATGCGTCTCGCGCGAGGATTCTTCCTCGAATTCCATGAGCAGCTCGCGCTGGCGCTTGGTGAGCTTCTGCGGCGTCTCGACCACTACCTGGATGTAGAGATCACCGAAATCACGCGAGCGCAGTACCGGCATGCCCTTGCCCCTGAGGCGGAACTGCTTGCCGGTCTGGGTGCCCTCGGGCACTTTCACGCGGGCTTCGCCGCCGTCGACCGTCGGTACGTCGAATTCCCCGCCGAGCGCGGCCGTGACCATCGAGATCGGCACACGACAGAACAGGTCCGCCCCATCGCGCTGGTAGATGGGATGCGGCTTCAACGACAGGAAGATGTAGAGGTCGCCGCTCGGTCCGCCGCGCAGGCCCGCCTCGCCTTCGCCGGCAAGGCGGATGCGCGTGCCGTCCTCGACGCCCGGAGGGATGTTGACGGAGAGCGTGCGCTCGCGCGTCACGCGCCCCGCGCCCGAACAGGCGGCGCACGGGTCGTCGATGATCTCACCGCGGCCGTGGCAGGCTGGGCAGGTGCGCTCAATGGCGAAGAAGCCCTGGGAGGCGCGGACGCGGCCGTAACCGCCGCAGGTCGGGCATTGGCGCGGCTGCGAGCCGGGCTTGGCGCCCGAGCCGTCGCAGGCTTCGCAGACGATCGAGGTCGGCAATGTGATCGTCGCGGTCTTGCCCTTGTAGGCGTCCTCGAGCGTGATCTCGAGGTTGTAGCGCATATCGGCGCCCCGTTCGCGGCCGCCACCGGCATTACCGCGGCCGCGGGCGCCTGCGCGACCCATGAAGTCGCCGAACAGGTCGTCGAAGATGTCCGCCATGGAAGAGGCGAAGTCAGCGCCGAAGCCTTGGGCGCCGTTCATGCCGCCGCCCTGCTCGAAGGCGGCATGGCCGAAGCGGTCATAGGCCGCGCGTTTTTGCGGGTCCTTCAGGGCCTCGTAGGCCTCGTTGATTTCCTTGAAGCGCGCTTCAGCGGCACGGTCGCCAGGGTTGCGGTCGGGATGGTAGCGCATGGCGAGCTTGCGAAAGGCGCTCTTGAGCTCGCCATCAGAAGCGCCGCGCTCAACGCCGAGTATTTCGTAGTAGTCAGCCTTGGCCATGCGACCTCGTCCTCGACGATCGAACCGGGCCGATCCCCTGGGCCTTCTCCATGCGGACGCCATGCCGGCGCGCGGGAGATGAATTCAACATGCAATGACGAGGGGACCCGGCGCAAGCGCCGGGCCCCGTTATGCGCGGGTTACGCGCTCTTCTTCTTGTCGTCGTCGACTTCCTGGAAGTCGGCATCGATCACGTCGTCCTTGGCCTGACCTGCGCCATCGGCGGATTCAGTGCCGGCCTCACCGCCTTGCGAGGCCTGGTAGATGGCCTCGCCGAGCTTCATGGAGGCCTGCATCAGGTCGTTGGTCTTGGCCTGGATGCCGGCGATATCCTCACCCTCGAGCGCGGTCTTGAGGGCGGCGATCGCATCCTCGATGGCGCCCTTCTCGGCAGCCCCCACCTTGTCGCCGTGCTCCTTGAGCGACTTCTCGGTGGCGTGGATGAGACTCTCGCCCTGGTTCCTCGCCTCGACCAACTCGCGCCGCTTCTTGTCCTCGGCGGCGTGGGCCTCGGCGTCCTTCACCATCTTCTCGATGTCCGCCTCCGACAGGCCACCCGAGGCCTGGATGCGGATGGCCTGCTCCTTGCCGGTCGCCTTGTCCTTGGCCGAGACGTTGACGATGCCGTTGGCGTCGATGTCGAAGGTCACCTCCACCTGCGGCACGCCGCGCGGGGCCGGCGGCAGGCCGACGAGGTCGAACTGGCCGAGCAGCTTATTGTCGGCCGCCATCTCGCGCTCGCCCTGGAAGACGCGGATGGTGACCGCCGTCTGGTTGTCCTCGGCGGTGGAGAACACCTGGCTCTTCTTGGTGGGGATGGTCGTGTTGCGCTCGATGAGGCGCGTGAAAACACCGCCCAGCGTCTCGATGCCGAGCGACAGCGGGGTCACGTCGAGGAGCAGCACGTCCTTGACGTCGCCCTGCAGCACGCCGGCCTGGATGGCGGCGCCGATGGCCACCACCTCGTCCGGATTGACGCCCTTGTGCGGCTCCTTGCCGAAGAACTGCTTCACGACCTCCTGCACCTTGGGCATACGCGTCATGCCGCCGACGAGGACAACCTCGTCGATGGCGCCGGCGGAGAGGCCCGCATCCTTCAGCGCCTTGCGGCACGGCTCGATGGTGCGCTGGATGAGATCATCGACCAGCGCCTCGAACTTGGCACGCGTCAGCTTCAGCGCCAGATGCTTCGGCCCGGAGGCATCGGCTGTGATATAGGGCAGGTTGATCTCGGTCTGCTGCGCCGAGGACAGCTCGATCTTCGCCTTTTCGGCGGCCTCCTTGAGGCGCTGCAGGGCGAGCTTGTCCTTGCGCAGGTCGATACCCTGCTCCTTCTTGAATTCGTCGGCGAGATACTCGACGAGGCGCATATCGAAGTCTTCACCGCCGAGGAAGGTGTCGCCGTTGGTCGACTTCACCTCGAAGACGCCGTCGCCGATCTCCAGGATCGAGATGTCGAAGGTGCCGCCGCCGAGGTCGTAGACAGCGATCGTGCCGTTCGACTTCTTGTCGAGGCCGTAGGCAAGCGCGGCCGCTGTCGGCTCGTTGATGATGCGCAGCACCTCGAGGCCGGCGATCTTGCCGGCGTCCTTCGTGGCCTGGCGCTGGGCGTCGTTGAAATAGGCCGGAACAGTGATGACGGCCTGCTCGACCTTCTGGCCGAGATAGGCTTCTGCCGTCTCCTTCATCTTCTGCAGCGTGAAGGCGGAGATCTGCGACGGCGAATATTCCTTGCCGTCGGCCGTGACCCAGGCGTCGCCGTTGCCCGCCCTGACGATCTTGTAGGGCACAAGGCCCATGTCCTTCTTCGTCATCGGGTCGTCGAAGGTGCGGCCGATGAGGCGCTTGATGGCGAAGAAGGTGCGCTCGGGGTTCGTCACCGCCTGGCGTTTGGCCGGCTGGCCGACGAGGCGCTCGCCGTCGTCGGTGAAGGCGACGATGGAGGGCGTCGTGCGGGCGCCTTCCGCGTTCTCGATCACCTTGGGCGTCGTGCCTTCCATCACAGCGACGCAAGAATTGGTGGTGCCGAGGTCGATACCGATAACCTTACCCATGGATGTGATCCCTCACTTTCAAGCAGACCGCCGTGCCGGATCCCGAAGCGATCCGGCCCATGGCTTGACTCTAACCAAACTCAGGCACATCGCGGCCTTGGCTGTCGCGCTGCGCCCCTAACCGACAATCCGCACGTCGGGCGCGTATATAAGGACAGGCCCTGCGGCAGGCAAGGCGACTGTCACATGCGCCCGGCGGCGGTGTCTTCTGCCATGAGATGGATGCGGGGGTGGCGCTTCGCAAGGCTTGCGGCCGCACCTGCCCGCGGCTTGCCCTGAACGGGAGGCGGCTTCAGCCGCCTGCCCGTCCGGCCTCCCAGCCGAGGATGGCCTGCTTGCGCGTGAGGCCCCAGTGATAGCCGGTGAGGGCGCCCGAACGGCCGAGCACACGGTGGCATGGTACGACGAAGGAGATGGGATTTTTGCCGACGGCAGCGCCGACGGCGCGAGCCGCGCTCGGCTTGCCGATGTGCTCTGCAACCTGGGAATAGGTGGTGGCGCGGCCGAGCGGTACCTTGAGCAGGGTGCGCCACACGCGCACTTCGAAGTCCGTGCCGATGAGGACGACCTTGAGCGGCCGGTCGGCCCGCCACATGGCGGGATCGAAGATGCGCGCGGCGAGCGGCCTGGTCACGGAGGTGTCTTCCACGTAATGCGCCCGAGGCCAGCGCCGGCGCATGTCGGCGAGCGCGGCCTCGCGGTCGCCCCCGTCAACGAAGCCAAGGCCGGCGAGGCCGCGGTCCGTGGCGACGAGGATGGCCTCGCCGAAGGGCGAGGGGTGGAAGCCGTAGGACATGACGAGGCCCGCGCCGCCGGCCTTGTAGGCACCCGGCGTCATCGCCTCGTGGGTGACGAAGAGATCGTGCAGGCGACCAGGGCCCGACAGTCCCACTTCGTAGGCCGTTTCGAGTACGCTTGCGGAGGCATCGAGCAGGGCCCGCGCGTGGTCGAGCGTGATCGCCTGCAGGAAGGCCTTGGGGGAGAGGCCGCACCAGCGCCGGAAGAGATTGTGCACCTGCGTCGTCGTCAGGTCTGCATGGGCGGCCATGTCGTCGAGCGAGGGCTGGCTGCGCCAGCGCTCGGAGATGAAGGCGATGATGCGCCGCACGCGCTCATAGTCGCCGGCGGCCGTAGCCGCACCCTCCGTGACGGGCAGGTCGTCGACGGCGGGCAGGGTCTTGATCGCGCTGTCCAGCATGGTCCGGCAAATCCTCCGGCGGCAAGCATAGGCATCGCGCCGGCCCGTGCCACCCGAAAGCTGCTCGGCCTCTCTTTGTCAACACAGCCTAGAGGCAAGTCCGCTCCGCTGACGCCAATCCCGCTCTCCGCGGCGACGACCGCCACTGGGCTGCGCCCCACGACCGCCTCGTCGCCTCCGAGCCGCCCGAGAGCCTCGGGCAGGATCTCGTCGGCGAGACCTGGGATCTCGTCCTGTAGGGCGCCCCTGCCCCTCAGCCGCCGACGTTGAAGGCTGCGAGCGCCGCCATGTTGACGATGTCGCTGTCCTTGGCGCCGAGCGGTACGATCTGTACCGGCTTGTCGAGCCCGACGATGAGCGGGCCGATGACTGTGGAGCCGCCGAGTTCCTGCAGCATCTTCGTCGAGATCGAGGCCGAGTGGAAAGCCGGCATGACGAGCACGTTCGCCGGCCCTGACAGGCGGCAGAAGGGATAGACGCTCATCACGTCGCGGTTGAGCGCGACATCCGCCGCCATTTCGCCGTCGTACTCGAAGTCGCAGCGCCGCCCGTCGAGGATGCGCACCGCCTCCTGCACGCGCTCGGAGCGCTCGCCCGTCGGATGGCCGAAGGTGGAGAAGGCGAGCATGGCGACCCGCGGCTCGTAGCCGAGGCGGCGGGCGACGCCCGCGGCCTCCACCGCGATCTCCGCAAGATCCCTCGCGCCCGGCATCTCCGTGATCGCCGTGTCGGCGACGAGGACGGTGCGCCCGCGCGCCAGCACGATGGAGACGCCGATGACCCGATGGCCCGGCTTCACGTCGATGACGCGGCGCACGTCCTCGAGGGCGATGGAATAGTTGCGCGTCGTGCCCGTCACCATCGCGTCGGCGTCGCCGAGTGCCACCATGGCGGCCGCGAAGTGGTTGCGGTCCTGGTTGATGAGGCGCTGGCAGTCGCGGAAGAGATAGCCCTTGCGCTGCAGCCGGTCGTAGAGGAACTGCGCATAGGTGGCGTTGCGATGCGACAAGCGGGCGTTGTGTACCTCGATGCCGTCCTTGGCCTCGAGGTCGATGCCCGCAAGCCGCGCCGTCTCGTAGACGCGCTCCTCGCGTCCGACGAGGATGGCCGTGCCCAGTCCCTGGTTGACGAAGGACGCAGCAGCGCGGATGACCTGCTCCTCCTCACCTTCGGCGAAGACCACGCGCTTCGGAAACCGCCTGACGCGCTCGAAGATGCGGTTAAGGGTGCCCGCCACCGGATCGCGCCGGGCCGAGAGCTGCGCCTTGTAGCCGCGCATGTCGACAATCGGTCGCCGTGCCACGCCCGTGTCCATCGCCGCTCGGGCGACGGCGGAAGGCACAACATGGATGAGGCGCGGATCGAACGGCACGGGGATGATGTAGTCGCGCCCGAAGCGCGGGCGCGCGCCCTGGTAGGCGGCCGCCACCTCGTCCGGCACGTCCTCGCGCGCGAGGTCGGCGAGCGCCTGGGCCGCGGCGATCTTCATCTCCATGTTGATGGTCGTCGCCTGCACGTCGAGCGCGCCGCGGAAGATGTAGGGGAAGCCGAGGACGTTGTTGACCTGGTTGGGATAGTCCGAGCGGCCCGTCGCCATGATGGCGTCGTCGCGAATGGCCGCGACCTCCTCCGGCAGGATCTCCGGGTCCGGGTTCGCCATGGCGAAGATGATGGGGTTCGGCGCCATGGAGGCGATCATCTCCGCCGTCAGCGCCCCCTTGGCGGAAAGGCCGAAGACGACGTCGGCGCCGTCGAGCGCGTCGGCGAGGCTGCGCGCCTTCGTCTCGGCGGCATGGGCCGACTTCCACTGGTTCATGCCCTCCTGGCGGCCCTTGTAGACGGCGCCCTTGGTGTCGCACAGGATGACATTGTTGGGCGCGAAGCCCATGGCCTTGATGAGTTCCGCGCAGGCGATGCCGGCGGAGCCGGCCCCATTGATCACGAGCCGCGTCGACTTAACGTCCCGGCCGGTCAGGTGCAGCGCGTTGATGAGCCCCGCCGCGGCGATGATGGCCGTGCCGTGCTGATCGTCGTGGAAGACCGGGATGTCCATCAGCTCGCGCAGGCGCTCCTCGATGATGAAGCAGTCCGGCGCCTTGATGTCCTCAAGATTGATGCCACCGAAGGAGGGCCCGAGATAGCGCACCGCGTTGATGAAGGCGTCTGGATCCTCGGTGTCGACCTCGAGGTCGATTGAATCGACGTCGGCGAAGCGCTTGAAGAGGACGGACTTGCCCTCCATCACCGGCTTGGAGGCGAGCGCGCCGAGGTTGCCGAGGCCGAGGATGGCGGTACCGTTGGAGATGACGGCGACGAGATTGCCCTTGGTCGTGTAGTCGTAGGCGAGGCTGGGATCCTCGTGGATCGCCTTCACCGGCACGGCGACGCCCGGCGAATAGGCGAGCGAGAGGTCGCGCTGGGTCGCCATCGGCTTGGTGGGCACCACTTCCAGCTTGCCGGGCCGCCCCTGCGCATGGAACTGGAGGGCTTCCTGGTCGGTGAAGGTCGGGCGGGAGCGGCGCTTGGCGGTATCCATCGTCTTATTGTCTCGGGCGTTTCCTGTCGGGGGCGAGACCTTACGGCAGTCGTGCGATCCCCCTCAAGCGAAGTTCTCCACGATTTCTGCAAAACATCCATGCAACGGTGGATGAAACGCCCGTAAGGCTCTGCTAGCGTCCCCGCCCATGAGCCGGGAAGTCAGCGCTGCGAAGGACGATCTGGAGGAGACCGGCGGCAGCGCCGCCGCGCCTGCCGCCACGCACAAGGCCGCGCGCTCCGAGGCCGAGCCCCAGCGCATGACGCCGATGATGGCGCAGTATGTGGAAATCAAGGCGGCGCACGCGGACTGTCTCCTCTTCTACCGGATGGGCGATTTCTACGAGCTGTTCTTCGAGGATGCCGAGATCGCCTCGCGCACCCTTGGCATCGTGCTCACCAAGCGCGGCAAGCACCTCGGCGAGGACATCCCCATGTGCGGCGTGCCGGTGGAGCGCGCCGAGGACTACCTGCAGCGCCTCATCGCCGCCGGCCACCGCGTCGCCGTCTGCGAGCAGACGGAAGACCCCGCCGAGGCGAAGAAGCGCGGCGGCAAGTCCATCGTGCAGCGCGGCGTCGTGCGCCTCGTCACGCCCGGCACGATCACCGAGGACAGCCTGCTCGACCCGGCGCGGGCCAACCTCCTCGTCGCGCTCGCCCGCCGCCGCACCGGCGAGGACAGCTATGCCTACGGCCTCGCCGCCATCGACATCTCCACCGGCCGCTTCACCGTGACGGAGACGGCCGCCGCCGGGCTGTCGGCCGAGATCGCGCGGCTCGACCCGCGCGAGATCGTGGTGCCGGACACGATCTACGACGAACCTGCGCTGCGCGATCTGTGGCGCGAGCAGCGCGCCGCCGTCACGCCCCTGGCGCGCGACGGGCTCGATCCGGCCTCCGCCGAGCGGCGGCTGAAGGATTTCTTCGGTGTCGCCAGCCTCGACGCCTTCGGCGCCTTCTCGCGCGCCGAGATCGCCGCCGCGGCCGCCGCCCTCGCCTATGTCGAGCGCACGCAGCTTGCCGCCCGCCCGCCCTTGTCGCCGCCGCGCAGCGAGGATGTCTCCGGCACGCTCTCCATCGATGCGGCGACGCGCGCCAATCTCGAACTGATGCGCACCCTCTCGGGGGAGCGGAGTGGCAGCCTCGTTTCGACCATCGACCGCACGGTGACGCCGGGCGGCGGGCGCCTCCTCGCCGAGCGGCTCGCAAGCCCGCTGACGAGCGTCGCCGCGATCCGCGCCCGCCACGACGCCGTGGCCTTCCTCCTCGGCGATCGGCCGCTGCGCGAGCGCCTGCGCCAGGCGCTCTCCGCGGTACCCGACATCGCCCGCGCCCTGTCGCGCCTGACGCTCGGCCGCGGCGGCCCGCGCGACCTCGCCGCCGTGCGCGACGGGCTCGTGGCGGCGGAGGCGATCGCGGCCCTCCTCGCCAACGCCGCCCCGCCCGCGGAACTGGCGGCCGCTGCCGAAGCGATGCGTGGCGTCGCGCCGGGCCTCGCCGAAAACCTCTCCGCCGCCCTCGCCGATGAACTGCCGCTCCTGAAGCGCGACGGCGGCTTCGTGCGCGAGGGCTACGACGGGGCGCTGGACGAGGCGCGCGTGCTGCAGGTCGATTCGCGCCGCTTTATCGCCGCGCTGCAGGCCCGCTACGTCAACGATACCGGCTGCCGGACGCTGAAGGTCAAACACAACAATGTCATCGGCTATTTCGTCGAGGTGCCACCCGCCATCGGCGAGGACCTCGTCAAGCCGCCGCACAACGCGACCTTTGTGCACCGCCAGACCATGGCGGGGGCCATGCGTTTCTCCACGACCGAGCTCGGCGAGCTTGAGGCCCGCATCGCCTCGGCGGCGGAACGCGCGCTCGGCATCGAGCTTGCCGTCTTCGAGCGGCTCGGCGATGCCGTGATCGGGGCGGGCGAGGCCATCAAGCGTGCTGCCGAGGCGCTCTCCGTCGTCGATGTCACGGCGGCGCTCGCGCTTCTTGCCGACGACCTCGGCTGGACGCGCCCCACCGTCGACGACAGCCTCGCCTTCTCCATCGCCGCCGGGCGCCATCCGGTGGTCGAGGCGGCGCTGAAGCGCGCGGGCCAGACCTTCGTCGCCAACGACTGCGCGCTTTCGCCGCCCGAGGGCGAGAAGGCCGGCCGCATCACCCTCGTCACCGGCCCCAACATGGCCGGCAAGTCGACCTTCCTGCGCCAGAACGCTCTCATCGTCGTGCTCGCCCAGATGGGTGCCTTCGTGCCGGCGGCGCGGGCCCATATCGGCATCGTCGACAAGCTGTTCTCGCGCGTCGGCGCCGCCGACGACCTCGCCCGCGGCCGCTCGACCTTCATGGTCGAGATGATCGAGACCGCGGCCATCCTCAACCAGGCGGGCGAGCGTGCGCTCGTCATCCTCGACGAGATCGGCCGCGGCACCGCGACCTTCGACGGTCTGTCCATCGCCTGGGCGGCGATCGAGCACCTGCACGAGGTCAACCGCTGCCGGTCGCTGTTTGCCACCCACTATCATGAGCTCACCGCCCTTGCCGAACGTATGCCCCGTGTGGAGAACGCGACCGTGCGGGTAAGCGAATGGAAAGGCGACGTCGTCTTCCTGCACGAGGTCGTCCCCGGTGCAGCCGACCGCTCCTACGGCATCCAGGTGGCCAAGCTCGCCGGCCTGCCGCCCCCGGTCATCGCTCGCGCCCGCGCCATCCTCGATGAGCTGGAGAAGACCGAACGGGAAAAGCCCGTCGCCACCCTCGTCGACGACCTGCCGCTCTTCGCCGCGATGCCGCCGCGCCCTGCCGCCGCGGCACCGCAGAAAGACGCGCTTGGCGAAGCACTCGACGGCATCGATCCGGACGAGATGTCACCCCGCGAGGCGCTCGAGGCGCTCTACGGCCTCAAGGCTCTGCGGGCTGAACTCAACCGCGACTGATCAGGTGGCCGCTGCAACGCGGCGCTGCCGCTTCAGCCGCAGCGTGAAGAGCATGCCGTTCCACATGACGCAGATGGCAAGGCCGATCAGCAGCGCGGCGGCCGACCCCAGGGGAATGGCGGCGAGGTGCACCGCCGTCAGCGCGGCCGCAAAGCCCGCGAGGCCATAGACGCTGCTCGCCGCGACGGCACCGGCCGCCGGCCCGCCGATGGCCCGGTGAGTCACGACGAGAATACTCGAGATGACGATGGGGAAGAGGGCGAGAATGCCCGAGGCGACCGCCCCGATATGCCAACTGACGATGCTGAGGACGCCGACGAGCGTCGCGACGGCGAGCGCGCGCAGCACGAGGTCGACCGGGCGGGGACCATCCGAGGCCGGAATCACGACCCGCGAGAAGCGCCGCGCCAGCGGCACCCCCACGGCAAGGGCCGCGGCATTGATGAGCAGGCCGAACCACAGCGGCGGCGTCATGGTGCGGATGGCGAAGGCGGCAAGGAGCCACACGCCGATCGCCCCGGCGATGCTGCCGAGCCCGCCCGCGCCACGCCGGGCGAGCACCGCATAGGTCATGGCGAAGATCACCGTGACGGCGTTGATGCTGACGCTGCCGACCGCGCTCTCGGCGATGAAGGCCGGGCCGTGGTCCATGGCGAGCACGACATAGGCCGGGCCGGCGGAGATCGGCAGCGTCGCGATCAGGCCGCCGACGAAGGGCCCCGCCTTCTGCGCCGCGAGCGAGCCCGAGACAACGATCGCGGCGACGAGCACCATCTTGACCGGCAGCGCCAGGAGCGCGGCATCGAATTCCATGTCCCGGACCTTCATCCCCGACGGCGCGCAGCAGCCGCCAGACAAGGGCATAGCGCGTTGGGGCGGGCGAAGCCCGCGACGTCTTTGCAACCCTGCCCTGCCGCCGCCGAAAGCGGATACCCGCCGCAATGGCGCCGGCTTTTGTTCTCTTCCTGTTCTTGAGCGGGACCGCGATCGCCGTTAAGGTGCGCCCGGGCCGGGGGAAAGAGCATGGTGGCGAGGGTCGCGACGGTCGCGTTCGAGGGCATCGAGGCACGCGCCGTCGACGTGCAGGTGCAGATCGCGCCGGGCAATGTGGCCTTCACCATCGTCGGCCTGCCGGACAAGGCGGTGGCCGAAAGCCGCGAGCGCGTGCGCTCGGCCCTGATGGCGGCGGGGCTCGCTTTGCCGGCCAAGCGCATCACCGTCAACCTCGCCCCGGCCGACCTGCCCAAGGAGGGCTCGCACTACGACCTGCCCATCGCCCTCGCCGTGATGGCCGCCATCGGCGCGGTGCCTGCGGATGCCCTTGCCGGCTATACGGTGCTTGGCGAGCTCGCGCTCGATGCGTCCGTCACGGCCGTCGCCGGCGTGCTGCCGGCGGCGATCGCCGCCAATGCGCGCGGGCACGGCCTCATCTGCCCGGCCGCCTGCGGCCCCGAGGCGGCCTGGGCGAGCGGCGATCTCGACATCCTCGCCCCGCGCTCCCTCGTCCAGCTCGCCAACCACTTCAAGGGCACGCAGGTCATGGCCCGACCCGCGCCGGCGGTGACGCGCCCCGGCGCCGACCTGCCGGACCTGAGGGACATCAAGGGCCAGGAAAGCGCCAAGCGGGCGTTGGAAATCGCCGCCGCCGGCGGCCACAACCTGCTCATGAACGGCCCGCCAGGCGCCGGCAAGTCGATGCTGGCGCAGCGCCTGCCCTCGATCCTGCCGCCCCTCGCCCCGGCCGAGCTGCTCGAAGTGTCGATGATCCAGTCCGTCGCCGGCCTCCTCGCCGAGGGCGCCCTGACGGACCGCCGGCCCTTTCGCGCACCTCATCATTCCGCCTCCATGGCCGCGCTCGTGGGCGGCGGTCTCAGGGCCCGGCCCGGCGAGGTCTCGCTCGCCCACCACGGCGTGCTCTTCCTCGACGAATTGCCTGAGTTCCAGCCCCAGGTGCTCGACAGCCTGCGCCAGCCGCTGGAAACCGGCGAGGTGCTGATCTCACGCGCCAACCACCGTGTCAGCTATCCGGCCCGCTTCCAGCTCGTCGCCGCCATGAACCCCTGCCGCTGCGGCCGCGCCACCGAGCCCGGCTTCGCCTGCCGGCGCTCGCCCAACGAGCGCTGCATGGCGCAGTACCAGGCGCGGCTGTCCGGTCCGCTGATCGACCGCATCGACCTCGTCATCGAGGTGCCGGCCGTCACGGCGGCGGATCTCATCCTGCCGCCCCCGACCGAGGGCTCGGCGGAGGTGGCGCAGCGTGTCGCGCGCGCCCGTGCCGTGCAGAGCGCCCGCTATGGCGCGCTCGGCCTCGCCGAGGTCACCACCAATGCCCGCTGCCCCGTGCCAGTGCTCGAGGAGGTGGCGCGGCCGGACGATGCCGGCCTTGCCCTCATCCGCGAAGCGGCCGACGCCATGCGCCTCACAGCCCGCGGCTATCACCGAGTGCTGAAGGTGGCGCGCACCCTCGCCGATCTCGACGGCGAGGAACGGGTCGGGCGCCTGCATCTCGCCGAAGCGCTGTCCTTCCGCACGACGCTCGAACGGCTCGCCGTACCAGCCTGAACGGCTTAACGGGCGATTCAGCACGCCTGCCAACGCAATCTCAACGCCTCCATGGGAGTTTGCGCAGCAACGAAAAGCTGAGCTGATCTGCCGGATGGACCTTCTGACCACCTCTCATGACCTCGTGACCGGCGCTGCCGCGCTGATCGCTGTCGCGACCGTGGTGTGGCTCATCGCCCGGCGTCGGCGGACGCTTCTTTCCCAGATCGACCGGCTCGAAGCGGAGATCGAGACGCTGCACGATTCGGTATGGGAACTGTCCGAAAGCCGCGAGCATTATCGCAGCCTGGTCGAAGCCCAGGGCGACGTCATCGTGCGCCGCGCCCAGGACGGGCGCATCATCTACTGCAACGACGCCTTCGCCCGCCTCGCCGGCCGGTCGCGCGAGGAACTCATCGGCAGCCACTGGCAACCGGTGGTGCGCGAGATCAGCGACGTACGCCTGTCGACGACAGGTGCGCGCATCTTCGACGAGGCCATCGAGTTCGGCAGCGGCATCGTCTGGATCTCGTGGATCGAGACCCTCGCCATCGGCGACAGCGGCGCCGAGCGCCAGCGCGTCGGCCGCGACGTGACGAGCCGCGTCGCGGCCGAACACGACCTGCTCGACGCACGCCACCGCGCCGAGGCGGCGAGCGAGGCCAAGTCCCGCTTCCTCGCCACCGTCAGCCACGAGGTGCGCACGCCGCTCAACGGCATTCTCGGCATGGCCGATCTGTTCGCCGACACGCGCCTCGATCCCGAGCAAGCGACCTATGTGCGCGCCGTCAAGACCTCCGGCGAGGTGCTGCTGTCGCTGATCGACGACATCCTCGACTTCTCCAAGATCGAGGCCGGCAAGATCGCCCTCGTGCAGGAGCCGTTCGACCTGCGCAGCCTTGTCGAGAACGTCGTCGAGCTTCTGGCCCCGCGGGCTCAGGGCAAGGGTATCGAGATCGCGAGCTTCGTTGCACCCGACCTACCGTCGCTCGTCATGGGCGACCGCGATCGCCTGCGCCAGGTGCTGATGAACCTCGCCGGCAATGCGGTGAAGTTCACCGACCAGGGTGGCGTCGGAGTCAGCATCGAGGTCGAGTCCGACGGACTCATTGCCTTCAGCGTCGCCGACACCGGTCCCGGCATCCCCAAGAGCCGCCAGGACGCCGTCTTCCGCGAGTTCGAGCAGGTGGACGACACGGCGAGCCGCCGCCATGGCGGCACCGGCCTCGGCCTCGCCATCTGCCGGCACATCGTCGAGCGCATGGGCGGCACCATCACCGTCGAGAGCGAGGAGGGCCGCGGCGCCACCTTTCGCTTCACCATCGCTCTCGCGAGTGTCGGCGGCGACAGCCGCACCGCGCTGCCGCCGCCGACCCAGGTCGATCTTTCCGGCAAGCGCGTGCTCATCATCGCCCACTCGCCCTTCGAGGCGCCCTTCATCGCCCGTCGACTCACCGCGGCCGGGGCGAGCGCCGAGATCTGCGAAAGCGAAGAAGCCGCGAGCGCGGCGATGACAGCCGGCAGCTATGACGTCGTCCTCACCGACTGCGCACTTGGCGAAGAGGCGGCGCGCCGCCTCGCCGCCCTCGCCCGGCGTTCCGGCGTGCGGCGCAGCCTCGTCCTCCTCTCGCCCTTCGAGCGGCGCGAGTTCGGCCCGCCGGCTGCCGCCGGCTTCGACGGCTATCTGGTGAAACCGGTGCGCGCCCTGTCCCTGATGCAACAGATCGTGCACGAGCCCACTGCGCTGCCGCCGCAGCAGATCCATTCGGCGCAGGCCCAGGCCCTGCCGCCGCCGGGCGGACACGAGCCGCGCCGCCGGCGCGTCCTCCTGGCCGAGGACAACGAGATCAACGCGCTGCTCGCCCTCAAGCTCCTCGAAGCGGCGGGGGCCGAGACGCTTTGGGTGCGTGACGGTGTCAAGGCCGTCGCGGCCATGCGGCGGGTACTTGCCGGCCACGAGGAACCGTTCGACCTCGTGCTGATGGACGCGCGCATGCCAGAAATGGACGGTCTCGAGGCGGTGCGCCGCATCCGCGCTGCCGAGGCCGCCCATCCGCGCCCGGTGCATGCGCGAATCGTCATGTTGACGGCAAACGCCTTCGCCGAGGACCGCGCGGCGGCCCTGGCGGCCGGGGCCGACGACTTTCTTGCCAAACCGTTTGAACGTCAGAAGATTCAAGAACTTGTTGATGGCGCCGGTACTGCCGGCGTGGCTCGGGCCTGAGCTCATCGCCCCATCTCGTCGTTGTCACAAAACTTTCCGAGGCTTATGGTTCCGTTAAGATATGCGGCGGATTGGCTGCGTCGGCAAACCGGCGCGCCGGGCTGACGACGCCGCCTTCGGGGCAGACGGTCTGGGGCACATGGTTTACGATCCGACACAGGTGAAGACCTCGCAAGGGGCCGCGCAGCCCGACGTCATCCGGGTCGCGCCACGCGGTTTCACGAACATGCTGCGCCCCAGCAACTGGGGAACCGCCACCGCAAACGCGCTGCTGCCGTTCCGCACCCCGGCCCCGGCCGATGCCGGCGGTTTGCCGACCATCCTCGGACGAATCGGCTCCCTCGAGGTGCGTCTCGCCCGCACCCGCAAGGAGATCAAGCAGGCGCAACGGCTGCGTTTCCGCGTCTTCTACGAGGAGATGTCGGCACTGCCGAACGCGACATCCATGCTGTCGCGGCGCGACATCGACGAGTACGACGCCATCTGCGACCATCTGCTGGTGCTCGATTACGACGTGCCCAAGAAGGCCTTCCGCACCCCCAGGCCGCAGGTGGTCGGCACCTATCGCCTGCTTCGACAGGACGTGGCCGACCGGCACTGGGGCTTCTACACGGCCGGCGAGTTCGACATCCAGCCGCTGATCGACACCAATCCCGGCAAGCGCTTCCTGGAGCTTGGCCGTTCCTGCGTGCTGAAGCCCTATCGCAACAAGCGCACTGTCGAACTGCTGTGGCACGGCATCTGGACCTACGTGCTGCACCACCGCATCGACGTGATGCTGGGCTGCGCCAGCCTGGAGGGTACCAACCCGGATCAGATGGCTCTGCAGCTCAGCTTCCTGCACCATTTCGCCCGCGCGCCCGAGAACTGGCGGGCCCATGCGCTCGCCGGCCGCGGCGTCGCCATGGACCGCTTGCCCAAGGAGGCCGTCGATCCCAAGGCCGCGCTGCATGCACTGCCGCCGCTGGTCAAGGGCTACCTGCGCCTCGGCGCCTTCATCGGCGAGGGGGCCGTGATCGACCATCAGTTCGGCACCACGGACGTGCTGGTGGTATTGCCCGTCGAAGCCATCAACCCGCGTTATATCGACCACTTCGGCCCGGCCGCAAACCGCCACGCCGCCTGACGGGGTCTCAAGGTCGCCCGGCAAGCTCCACCTGCGCCAGCGCGGCAATCCCTTCACGGTAGGTCGGGTAGGCGAGCGACACGCCGAGTTCCTCGCGCAGGCGGCGGTTGCAGACGCGGCGGTTGTCGGCATAGAAGCTGCGCGCCATCGGCGACAGGTTGGCCTCCGCGAAAGGAACCTCCGGCGGCGGAGCGATGCCGGCGAGTTCGGCCGCATAGGCGACGACGTCCTGGGGCGGGGCCGGTTCGTCGTCGGCGACATTGTAGATCGCCCCCGGCGACGGCCGCGCGAGAGAGGCGGCGAGCGCGGCGGCGATGTCCTCCACATGGATGCGGTTGAAGACCTGGCCGGGCTTGACGATGCGCTGCGCCTCGCCGCGCAGGAGCTTGGCAAGCGGGCTGCGCCCCGGTCCATAGATGCCGGCGAGCCGGAAGATCTGCACCGCCTTGCCGGTCTTGCCGCCGAGCGCCAGCCATGCCTCTTCGGCAAGGACGCGCTGGCGCGTGCGCCCCATGGAGGCATTGAGCGGCGCGCTTTCATCCACCCAGGCACCACCATGGTCGCCATAGACGCCGACGGTGGACAGATAGGCGATCCACCCGAGCCTCGGCGCCCCTGCAATGGCCTCGCGCCCGGCCGCCAGCACCACGTCCCCCTCGGGCCCCGGCGCGATGCTGACGATGAGCGCATCGGCTTCTGCCAGTGCAGCGGCCGCCGCCTGCGGCAGGTGCCCGCCTGCGAAGACGAAGGCCTCGATCTCGCCCGGTGCCGCATTGACCGTGGCCGCCTTCTCGGCGGTGCGCACCGTCCCCGAGACGCGGCCGAAGCGCTCGCGATACCGGGCGATGAAGTGGCTGGCGCTGTAGCCGAGACCGAAGACGAACAGGTTCACGTCAGACCCTCCCCTGCACTCCCGGCGAGCGCCAAACGCCATTCATCGCGCACGGTCATGTCCTCTTCCCCGTCCATGCGAAGCGCAGCCAGCGCCACGAAGTCATCCGCCGGCAACAGCCGCGACAAGGCCCATACGGCCGTGCCGCGTATCAGGGCACTCGGCTCGTCGAGCAGACGCAAGGCGGACTCCGCGAGTGCCGGCAAGCCGGAATTGCCGATGGCGACAAGCACGTTGCGGATGAAGCGTTCGCGCCCCGTGCGCTTGATCGGCGAGCCGGCGAAGAGCTGCCGGAAGGCGGCCTCGTCGAGCCCTGCGAGCGCAGCAAGCGACGGCGCCGTTAGATCCGGCCGGGCAGCGAGGCGCGCCTCCCGCGCTTCCCGCGCGAACTTGTTCCACGGGCAGACGGCGAGGCAGTCGTCGCAGCCGAAGACCCGATTGCCCATGAGGGCGCGCAGGTCGCGCGGGATCGGCCCCCTGTGCTCGATGGTGAGGTAGGAGATGCAGCGTCGTGCATCAAGCACGTAGGGCGCCGGGAAGGCCGCCGTTGGGCAGATGTCGAGGCAGCGCCGGCACGAGCCGCAATGGTCCTTTTCCGGCGCATCGGGCGGCAGCTCCGCCGTGGTGAAGATGGCTCCGAGGAAAAGCCAGTTGCCGAAGGTGCGCGACACGAGCACCGTGTGCTTGCCCTGCCAGCCCAGACCGGCCGCCTCCGCGAGCGGCTTCTCCATCACCGGCGCGGTGTCGACGAAGACCTTGACGTCCGCGCCGCCCACGGAGGCGAGGAGCGATGCCACCTGCTTGAGCTTGCCCTTGATGATGTCGTGATAGTCGCGGTTGCGCGCATACACCGAGATGGTCGCCCGCTCGGGCCGTGCGAGATTGGCCAGCGGATCCTCCGCAGGGCCGTAGTTCATGCCGAGCAGGAGGATGGAGCGCACCTGAGGCCAGAGCCGTGCGGGATCCGCCCGCTCGTCTGCCCGGTCTGCCATCCACGCCATGCTGCCCTGGCACCCTTCCGCGAGCCACGCGCCAAGCCGCTCCGGCAGTTGCGGCACGGCGGCCGGATGCGTGACCTTGAGGACGTCGAAGCCCTCGGCCGCGGCCCGTGCGGCAATCGCGCGTCTGAGCGCCTCGCCCGTCAGAAATCGAGATCCGCGTAGTGGGCGGCCGGCGCCATGCCCGGCACCCTGTCGTTCAGCAGCGTCCGGAAGGACGGCCGCGATTTTACCCGTGCGTACCACGCCTTCGCCGTTTCGTCCTCGTCCCAGGGCACATCGCCCAGATAGTCGGCGCAGGACAAGTGCGCCGCCGCCGCGAGGTCCGCATAGGAGAGCTGCGCGCCCGCCAGCCAGTTCCGCTTCGCCGCCAGGAAGCCGATGTATTTCATATGATAGCGGACATTGCTGCGCGCCGCACGGATGGCGCTCATGTCCGGCGGTCCGCCGCCGGCGTCGGCCCCCATGAAGCGCTTGTAGATCTTCTCGGTGACGAGATAGCCCGACACCTCCTCGAAGAACTTCTGGTGGAACCACTCCATCAGGCGCCGCACCTCGACCCGGTCGGCCACCGTCTGCGGCAGGAGGCGGCGCATCGCGTCGAGCCCGCCGCTCCGCGTCTCGTCGAGATATTCGGCGATGACGGAGGCACCGGGCACGACGAGCCCCTGTTCCTCCACCAGCACGGGGACGAGCCCGGCGGGGTTAAGCACCAGGAATTCGGTGCGCCGCTCCCACGGCTTTTCCTCCACCAGGGATAGTTCGGCACCGATCTCGCCGAAGATGAGCCGTATGAAGCGGGAGTGCGGACAGAAGGGATAGTGATGCAGGGTCGCCATGATACGCGCGGACTATGCTGACAGACAGGCGGCAATAAGGCGGGAGCGGTCACCTTCCGGCATATCCGCGCGCGCAGACCGGCTGGCACGATGGCCATTCCCCGTATAGAACCGCTGCCGGGCCGAGACAACTCGATTCGTTTCTCGGAACACGACGTCGCCGCCCCTTCTCGCAACTCTTCACAGCCCGCCCACAGCCCGCCGCAGGATCGCCGCATGACTTTCACGGACGCGCTCGAAGCACTCGTGCTCGGCCTCATCGAAGGCTTGACGGAGTTCATCCCGGTGTCCTCGACGGGCCACCTGCTGCTCGTCGGCCATTTCATCGGCTTCGAATCGAATGGCAAGACCTTCGAGGTGCTGATCCAGCTCGGCGCCATCCTCGCCATCCTGTCGGTCTATTTCAGCAAGCTCCTCACCGTCGCCCGCGGCCTGCCGACGGACCCCGGCATGCGCCGTTTCGTCCTCGGCGTCCTCATCGGGTTCCTGCCGGCAGCCATCATCGGCGCCATCTTGCACGGCTTCATCAAGGAGGTGCTGTTCGATCCGACGATCGTCTGCATCTCGCTCATCCTCGGCGGCATCATACTGCTCGCCGTGGACGGCCTGGCACTGAAAGTCGAGCATCGGGATGCCATGCACTACCCGCTGCCGATGTATCTCAAGATCGGAATCTGCCAGTGCCTCGCCATGATCCCCGGCGTGTCGCGCTCGGGTGCAACCATCGTCAGCGCCATGCTGATGGGTGCCGACAAGCGCTCGGCGGCGGAGTTCTCCTTCTTCCTCGCCATGCCGACCATGGCGGGGGCCTTTGCCTACGACCTCCTGAAGAACTACAAGAACCTTTCCTTCAACGACGGTGCCCTCATCGTCATCGGCTTCGTCTCGGCCTTTGTCGCCGGCCTCTTCGTAGTGCGCTCACTGCTCAACTTCGTCTCGCGGCACGGGTTCGCCCTCTTCGGCTGGTGGCGTATCGTCATCGGCGCCGCCGGCCTGGCAGGCATCCTCGTCTACGGTTGAGCCACCGTCATGCCGTCTCGGCTCATATCGTCTTGGCCTCGTAGCGACACAGGTCGTTGATGAGGCAGCGGCTGCAATCCGGCTTGCGCGCCTTGCAGACGTAGCGTCCGTGCAGGATGAGCCAGTGATGGGCGTGGCGCCGATAGGGCTCGGGCACGACTTTCTCGAGACCCATTTCAACCGCGAGCGGAGTTTTGCCCGGGGCGAGCGGGATGCGGTTGGCGACACGGAAGAGATGTGTATCGACGGCGATGGTCGGCGCACCGAAGGCGATGTTCATGACCACGTTCGCCGTCTTGCGGCCGACGCCCGGCAGGGTCTCGAGCGCCTCACGCGAGCGCGGCACCTCGCCGCCGAAACGCTCGATGAGCTGACGCGACAGGGCGATGACGTTTTTCGCCTTGTTGCGGTAGAGGCCGATGGTCTTGATGGCCTCACGCAGCGACTCCTCGCCAAGAGCAAGCATCTTTGCCGGCGTGTCGGCGATGGCAAAGAGCGGGCGCGTCGCCTTGTTGACGCCCGCGTCCGTCGCTTGGGCCGACAGCACGACTGCGACGAGCAAGGTGTAGGGATTGACGTATTCGAGCTCGCCCCTGGGCTCGGGGTTGGCATCGTGGAAGCGTCTGAAGATCTCGGCGACCGTCGCGGCATCCGGCACGACTGGGCCCTTGCGGCCCCTGCCGGCACGGGCCGGCAGCTTCCCGGTCGGCACCACCCCGGCCGATCCAGCGGCCTCCGCCTGCCGGGGTCGGGAAGTCGCCGTGTCGCCGGCGGGAGAAGAAGGATGCTTCACGCGCATGCCGGTCCTATAATGGACGGTGATGACGAGCGACAAGCCCTCTCTCCCGCCGAGTCCGGACGCGGTGAACGATCCCGCGGCGGAACCGCTGTTCCGCGCGCTCATCACGCCGCACCGCTCGCTGGGGCAGAGCGCCTTCCGCCTGGTCATGACGCTGATGTGCGTCGCGACCTTCGTCTCCAGCGTCCCCTTCATGCTCGCCGGCGCCTGGCCGGTTGCAGGCTTCTTCGGCCTTGACCTGCTCGCCATCTATCTCGCCTTCCGCGTCAACTTCAGCCGCGCCCGCAGTTTCGAGGAAGTCGTCCTGAGCCGGATTGAGCTTCTCCTGCGCAAGGTCGGCCACCGCGGCGACCGGCGCGAGTGGCGATTCAATCCGGCCTGGACCCGGCTCGAGCGCGTCTTTGACGAGGATTTCGGTTTGCAACGCCTGACAGTCGTGTCGCGCGGCGAAAGTGTTTCCGTGGGCAACGTCCTGTCGGCCGATGAGAAGGCGGACTTCGCCGACGCTTTCTCGGCCGCTCTCGCGACCGCAAAGCGCGGGTGAGTCTTCCGGCAGCGACACTTGGATGAAGGCGGCTTCACCGCTATTATTTGAACAACGGAGTGACGCCCTGCCCTAGGCTGTGTTGACAAAGGGGGTTCCCGCTCAACGAGCGACGTGGGTCAGGCCAGCGTCCAGATGATAGACAGCACCGTCGTGCGTGCCTACCAGCACTCGGCGAAGCGTCCGACGCCCAGGGTTTCGGCCCGATGATCGATCAGCCTGGACCGGAAGCGAAGGTGTTGATCGCCGACAACGGCTACGACAGCAATGCCATCCGCGACGATCTGCGGGCACGCGGGGCAGAGCCGCTCATCCCCATGAAGCGCAATCGTCTCGCGCGGCTCCCGGTCGACAGCGTCGTCTACGCTCTGCGCAACCGCCTCAAGAACGACCGCCGGATCGCCACCCGTTACGACAAAGCCTCGGCCAGTTAGCTCGGCTTCGCAATCATCGGCGCCATCCGCCTGTGGATCAGGCACTTTGTCAACACAGCCTAAGCGGAGCGGACCTGGCGCACGAAGGCGTCGACGGCCTCGTTGAGGGCGAGCGCCTGCTCGTCGAGTTCCGTCGCTGCCTGCAGCACCTGCTCGGCGGCGACGCCGGCGCTCTGGGCGTCGAGTCGCACGTCGCCGATGTTGCCCGAGACAGCCTGGGTGCTCGTGGCCGCCTGGCGGGCGCTGACGGCGATCTCCTCGGCGGCGCGGGACTGGGCCTTGGCGACATCGGCGACGATGGAAACGGCCTGACCGATGTCGGCCACCGTGCCGTCCATGGAGGCCACGGCCCGCACGGCCGCCACGGAGGCGCTGCGGATGGTCTCGATATTGGCGGCGATCTCGGCGGTTGCCCGGCTCGTCTGCACGGCGAGGCTCTTGACCTCGCTCGCCACCACCGCAAAGCCGCGGCCGGCGGCGCCGGCGCGTGCAGCCTCGATGGTGGCGTTAAGGGCGAGAAGGTTCGTCTGATTGGCGATGTCCTCGATGAACTCGACGATGGTGCCGATCTTCTGCACCGCATCGACAAGGCCGTCCACGTCGGCGCGGGTCATGGCGACATGTTCGGAGGTCTCGCGTGCCTTGCCGACCGTGACCATGGACTGGCGGGTCAACTCGTCGATGGAGGCGTGGATCTGCTCCGCCGCGCCGGCCACGGTGCGCACGTGCGCCGAGGTCGCCTCGGCATCGGCGGCGACCTCGGTCGCCTTGCGGCTGGTGCCCTGCGCCGTGGTGGCGAGGTTGCCGGCGGCCGCCCGCATGTCATCGGCAGCCCGCGAGAGCTGGCGCAGCGCCTGCCCGACCCCGTGCTCGAAACGGTCGGCGAGTTCGCGCAGCGTGCGCTGGCGCGAGCGCTCGTTCTCCGCCTTCAGCTCCTCAGCGGTGATACGGTCGGTCACGTCGATGACAAAGCCGTCCCAGATGATCTCGCCCCTGTTGCCCGTGCGTGGTGTCGCCTGGGTGCGCAGCCAGACGATGCGGCCGTCCTCCGGGCGGATGACGCGGATCTGCACGTTGCACGGCACGCCATCGCGGGCGGAGAGGTCGAGCGCCTCGCGATATGCGGGGAGATCCTCCGGGTGGACGAGGCGGTGCAGACTGTCGGCGCTTTTCATGATTTCGGCTGCCTCGATGCCGAATATCTCGATGGCTCCCTTGGAAACGAACGGGAAGGAGATGCGGCCGTCCGGATGCAGCACGCGCTGGAAGAGCACCCCCGGCGCATTGTCGACGATGCCGCGCCGCAACAGCTCGGTCTCGCCGAGAGCGTGCACCGCCGAGCGCCGTTCCCGATCCCAGAGAATGAGCAGGCCGGTGAACTCGACGCCGAGCCAGTTCACGACGACATGCGGAACGGCAATCGTCTGCAGTGCGGCGAGGGTCGCTTCCCAGGACGGAAGGGCAGCTAGGCTGAACAGCGGCAGGATGCCTGCCATGGCCCCGAGGGCGTGGATGTCACGATGATTCAAGGCGCGTCGCTTGCGACGCAGAAACAGATGATAGGCCGATCCGGCCACGGCACTCGTGCCGATGCCGATGAGCCCTGCGGCAAGTCCGGTTCCTCCCGCGTCCCAGCGCACCACCATCGCCATCGCGGCGGTGATCACGGCGCTCGCGATGCCGCCGACCGGAGCGGCGAGCGTCACCATGACGTTGCGTGCGTCGAACAGCAAACCCGGAACCGGAACAGCCGGCCGATACATGCTCACCATGGCGACGAGACCGAAGACAACGCCGACGGCCACCTGCCAGACCAGGGGCCATCGCGCCAGCGGCGGCGCGAGAATCGCGAGCAGCACGGCCGACAGCACGAGAAACGATGCGCTCTCGACGAACGGAAGGAAGTAACTGAACGAGGGCATTCCAGTCGTCGCTTTGATGGCGGCTGGGCAGCAAGACTACGCCTGGAGCGTAAACAAAGCCCTGCGCCGCCGTTGCATTCCTTCACGATACGCAAACCCTCTTCCGCGGCGATCCCGGATGGGGCCGTGCGGCTTCGCTTGCGGGCAGCCTTCTTCTTCGCCATCAAGGACGGCATGACGCATCAACCGTTACGCGAGCCCTTGCCAGTGGATGACGCGCTGCCGGCCCTGCGTGCCGCGCTCGCGGCCCGCAATGCCGCGGTCCTCGTGGCACCGCCCGGCGCCGGCAAGACGACGCGCGTGCCGCTCGTCCTGCGCGACGAGGCCTGGTGCGGGGGGCGCATCATCGTGCTCGAGCCACGGCGTCTCGCTGCGCGCGCGGCGGCCGCCCGCATGGCGGACACGCTGGGCGAATCGGTCGGCGAGACGGTCGGCCTTCGGGTCCGCCTCGAGACGCGCGTTTCGCGCAAGACACGCATCGAGGTCGTCACCGAAGGCGTGTTCACGCGCATGATCCTTGACGATCCGGCGCTCGAGGGCGTGTCGGCGGTCCTGTTCGACGAGTTCCACGAGCGCTCGCTCGATGCCGATCTCGGCCTCGCGCTCGCCATCGAGACGCAGGAGGCCCTCAGCGCGAATCTGCGGCTCCTCGTCATGTCGGCGACGCTCGATGGCGCGCGCGTTGCCGCGCTCCTCGGCGATGCGCCGGTGATCGAAAGCGAAGGTCGCGCCTTTCCGGTCGAGACGCGCTATCTCGGCCGCACGCCCGGCCGGCGCATCGAGGAAGACGTGGCCGATGCCGTGGTGGCAGCGCTCGGTGTCGAGGCCGGCTCGCTCCTCGTCTTCCTGCCCGGCCAGGGCGAGATCCGCCGCGTGGCGGAGATGCTAGGCGCGCGCATCCGTGACCCAAGCGTCGACATTGCGCCCCTCTACGGCACCCTTGATCGTGTCGCGCAGGACCGGGCCATCGCGTCTGCGCCGCCCGGGCGGCGCAAGGTGGTCCTGGCCACCGCCGTCGCCGAGACCTCGCTGACGATCGCCGGTGTCCGGGTCGTCATCGATTCCGGTCTCGCGCGCGTGCCGCGCTACGAGCCCGACATCGGCTTGACGCGGCTCGAGACGGTGCGCGTGTCGCGCGCCTCGGCCGACCAGCGGCGCGGCCGCGCCGGCAGGACGGAGCCGGGCGTCTGCTACCGGCTGTGGGAGGAGGCGGGCAACGGCGCGCTCGAGCCTTTCGCACGGCCCGAGATCCTGACCGCCGACCTTGCACCGCTGCTGCTCGACTGCGCGGCCTGGGGGCTCAGCGACCCGATGCGGCTGCGCCTCCTCGACGCGCCGCCCGCCCCCGCGCTTGCCGAGGCGCGGCGCCTCCTCGTCGAGATCGACGCGCTCGACGGTAGCGGGCGGCTCACGCCGACGGGCCGGCACCTGCACGACCTGCCACTACCGCCGCGCCTCGCGCGTATGGTCCTCGCCGCCGGCACCGCGGCCGGCACTGCAGCGGAGATTGCCGCCATCCTCGTCGAGCGCGGGCTCGGTGGGAGCGGCACGGATCTCGTCGAGCGGCTGGAGCGCTTCCGGGCCGACCGTTCACGTCGGGCGGCCGACATGCGCCGCACGGCGGCCGGCTGGGCCCAGCAATCCGCTGCGGCCGGGCTGCCGGCCGCGGCGGCGAACGATGACCCCGGCGTCCTCGTCGCGCTAGCCTATCCGGACCGCATCGCACGCGCGCGTGGCAAGGCGGGTGAGTTCCTGCTTGCCAACGGCCGCGGCGCCTTCGTCGACTCGGCCGACCGGCTGGCGCGCGAATCCTTCCTTGCCGTGGCCGAGATCGCCGGCGGCGGCGCAAGCGCCCGCATCGTGCTGGCGGCGCCGATCACGCCAGCTGGCATCGAGGCTATCGCAGGCTATCACATCGAGAACGTGGAAGAGGTGGTGTTCGATCGGGCCGCCCGGGCCCTGCGCGCCCGCAAGCTACGCCGCCTCGGCGCCCTCGTCCTCGCCCAGCACCCGCTTGCCGTGCCGGCGGACGAGGCTTCCGCCGCCGTGCTGGCGCGGGGCGTCGCAGCCATCGGCATCGATGGCCTGCCCTGGACGAAGGGCCAGCAGCAACTGCGCGAGCGTGTTGCCTTCCTGCGCCGCGCCGAGGGCGAACCTTGGCCAGACCTCACGGACGAGGCCCTGGCGCAAACTGCCGAGCGCTGGCTCGCCCCCCATATCGTCGGCTTGACCAGCCTGTCCGGGATCGACGCCGGCCATCTCGACGCGGCGCTGCGCAGCCTCGTGCCCTGGGAGCTGATGCGCCGTCTCGATACCGAGGCACCGACCCATTTCGAGGCACCGACAGGCTCGCGCATCCTCGTCGACTATGGCGGGGAGGAGGGACCGTCCATTGCCCTTCGGGTGCAGGAACTGTTCGGGCTCGACCGGCATCCGACGCTCGCCGGCGGGCGCGTGCCGCTCATCCTCGAACTGCTGTCGCCGGCGCACCGGCCCATCCAGATTACGCGCGACCTGCCGGGCTTCTGGCGCGGCTCCTGGGCCGGCGTGCGAGCTGACCTGCGCGGCCGCTATCCCAAACATCCCTGGCCGGAGGACCCGGTCAGCGCCACGCCGACGACGCGCGCCAAGCCGCGCGGCACTTAGCGATGCCCCCGCGCCGTCAGGCCGATGCCGCGACGGGCAGCAGCCGGGCGGCGGTGGCAGGGTTAAGCGCCATGGGAATATCGTAGACGAGGGCAAGGCGCATCAACGCCTTCACGTCGACGTCGTGCGGATGTGGCGACAGCGGATCGACGAAGAAGATGAGCATGTCGATGCGACCCTCGGCAATCATGGCGCCGATCTGCTGGTCGCCGCCAAGCGGCCCGCTCTTCAGCCGCGTCACGCTGAGCTCCGGGCAGCGCTCCATAACGCGCGCGCCGGTCGTGCCGGTGGCATAGAGCCTCGTGGCTGCGAGTTCGTTGCGATGCGCCTCGACGAAGGCGGCCATCTCTGCCTTCTTCGCGTCATGGGCGACGAGGGCGATGGTGGGGGTGGCGGCGGGTGTCTCGGTGGTCTCAGTCATGGCGGCTTTCGCTGGAGGCCGGAGGAAGGCTCCCCGGTCTTAGGAAAGCGGCCACCTTTGTGCAATCGCGCTTTTGCCGTCCCCGCGTCCCGCTCGTCTCGCAGGCGTCGGGGGCGGGATCCGACAGGGCATCGGCATCAGTTTCCCATGCGCTCGTTCCAGCGCCATTCGCCGACAAGGCAGGAGGCCTTCTTTTCCGCGGCCGTGCGCTCGACCTGCGGCGCAGGCCCGCTGACGCCGGCGATCTCCATGACGAGCTTCTTGCGGATGGTGTCCTGGAACTGCTCGATCTCGCGCACGGGCACCATGAACGCGCCGAGGCCGCCGATGACGCAGTCGCGGTAGTAGGCGTCCAGATCGGCGATGTCCATGTAGCTCGAGCGTTTGTAGAGCAGCGGCAGGCCGTTGATCGTGATGTTGCGGGCGACCGCCTCGTCGCGGGCGTCGGTCACTGGCCGGCCCTGGTTGTTCGGCCCGTCGCCGGAGATGTCGATCACCTGCCGCATGGCCGCGACGCCGCTGCTGCCGAAGAGGTTGGCGGCGAAGTCGATGGCACCGGAGATCGAGGTGCGATAGGCGCGCCGGATGGGCGCGGCGGCGATGCGCTCCACGAAGGCATCGGCGCTCTCGGGCCCCTCGATGACCTGCCAAGGAACGATGATGTCCTGAGAGTTCGAGCCCGCCCATTCGACATAGGTGGCGGCGATGCGGCCGACGGGGCCGCGCGCGATGGCGTCAAGCACGGGCGTCGAGCGCAACGCCTCGACATAGCCCTTGCGCTGCAGGCGCTGCTCGTCCTCGTCCATGGAATAGGAGATGTCGACGGCGATGACGAGCGCGACATCGACCTCCTGCGGCCCTGCCTGCGCGAGCGCTCCTGCCGGCAGCATCATGAGGCCGGCGAGTGCTGCCCCGGCCAACGATCCCCACGGCAGCGTCCCAATTGCCGGATGGCCCATCTCGCGTCTCCTCTCTCCCAGTAGGCGAGGGGGACCATCAAGTGTGCCACTCCCGGCGAAACGATGGAACGTCCCGCCCTGGCCGGCTCACGATTTCGTGCGCGAGGCCACCACGGCCGAGACGATGCCAAGCGCCGCCGCGAAGGCGCCGTCGGCATCGAGCCGGGTGGTGTCGAGCTGGTGCGCATCAGGCGCCACCGCGAGGGGGGCCGTGGGGCGCTCGGCGTCACGCCGGTCGCGGCGGCGGATGTCCTCGAGGATCGCGGCCTCGTCGGCCGGCTCGCCGCGCGCGACGAGTTCGCGCCAGCGGCGACGGGCCCGCTCCTCGGCGCTCGCCGTGACGAAGAGCTTCACATCGGCCTCGGGGCAGATCACGGTGCCGATATCGCGGCCGTCGAGCACTGCCCCGCCGGGCTGGCCGGCGAAGGCGCGCTGCAGGGCAATGAGCGCCTCGCGCACACTCGGCATGGCGGCGACGATGGAGGCGGCCTCGCCCATCGCGCGACCGCGCAGGGCGCCCTCGTCGAGACGTTCGAGGTCGAGCTCCCGGGCCGCCGCCGTTGCCGCCGCAACATCGTCCAGAGTTTCCCCGGCTGCGAGAAGGCGTTGCGCCACGGCCCGATAGAGCAGACCGGTGTCGAGATGCGGCAGGCCGAAGTGAGCGGCGAGCCGGCGCCCGAGCGTGCCCTTGCCGGAGGCGGCGGGGCCGTCGATGGCGATGATCATGGCATCCCCCGCCCGTCAGCCGATATCGGCGCCGAGGCCGTGCATCAGCGGCACGAAGGTCGGGAAGCTCGTCGCGATCATCGTGCCGTCATCGACCTGCATCGGCTTCTCGCTGGCGAGGCCCAGCACCAGGAAGGACATGGCGATGCGGTGGTCGAGATGCGTCGCAGCCGTGCCGCCGCCCGGAACACGCCCGCCGCGCACGATGAGGTCGTCACCGGCGATCTCGGCATCGACCCCGGCCGCGCGGAGGCCGGCCAGCACGGCCTCGAGCCGGTCCGATTCCTTGACGCGCAGCTCGTGCAGGCCGCGCATCACCGTCTCGCCCTCGGCGAAGGCGGCGGCGACGGCGAGGATCGGATACTCGTCGATCATCGACGGGGCGCGCTCGGCCGGGACGTCAATGCCCTTCAGGGTGCCAGCGCGCACGCGCAGGTCCGCGACATCCTCGCCGCCCTCCTCGCGTCGGTCGAGCACGGCGATGTCCGCGCCCATCTCCATGAGCGTGGTGACGAGGCCAGTGCGCAGCGGGTTCATCATGACGCCTTCGAGGACGATGTCCGAGCCCGGCACGATCAGCGCGGCGACCAGCGGGAAGGCGGCAGAGGAAGGATCGGCCGGCACGACGACGGGTCGCGCCGTCAGCTCCGGGTGGCCGACGACGGTGATGCGCCGGCCGTGGATGCCGTGGGGCTCGACGCTCACCTCGGCGCCGAAGTGGCGCAGCATGCGCTCGGTGTGGTCGCGCGAGGCCTCGTTCTCGACGACGGTGGTGCGGCCTGGCGCATTGAGGCCGGCGAGCAGCACGGCCGACTTGATCTGTGCCGAGGCGACAGGCGTCTCATAGACGATCGGCACGGTCTCGCGCGCGCCTTCCAAAGTGATGGGACAGCGCCCACCCTCCGCCTCGGACACGACTCGCGCGCCCATTTTCACGAGCGGGTCGAGGATGCGGCGCATGGGGCGCTTGCGCAGGGAGGCGTCGCCGTCGAAGGTCGCGGTGATCGGATGGCCGCCGACGACGCCCATCATCAGGCGAGAGCCGGTGCCGGCATTGCCGAAGTCGAGCACGCCGGCCGGGCGCGAGAGCCCGCCGATGCCGACGCCTCGAACCCGCCAGCGCCCCTCGCCGAGACGCTCGACATCCGCGCCGAGCGCGCGGGCGGCATCCGCCGTGCGCAGGACGTCCTCGCCCTCGAGAAGACCGCTGATCGCCGTCTCGCCGGCGCTCAGGAGGCCGAAGATCAGCGAGCGGTGGGAGATGGACTTGTCGCCGGGCACGCGCAGGCGGCCGGCGAGGCTGGCCCCGCGGCGGGCGATGAGCGGTTGCGGTGTTGCGGAATGGGAAGACACGGTCGCTCGGTTCCAGTTGAAAGGGCGGCATGCGCTCCCTAGCGCATTTCCTCGCCGGATGAAATCGCCGGGCCGCCCGCCGAAAAAACTGCGATTAGGGTTTGACAGGCGGCGGACACATGACTAACGGGAGCGCTCAACCTCAACCCCGGAAGAGAGCACCACCGTGGCGAAACCGGAACTCGGCACGAAGCGCCAATGCCTGAGCTGCGGCGCCAAGTTCTACGACCTCAACAAGGATCCGATCGTCTGCCCGAAGTGCGGGACGGTCTTCGTCGTCCAGGCTCTGCGCGGCCGCGCGGAGACAGCGCGGGCCGAGGAGGGCGAGGAAACCGAGCTCGAGACGGGTGCGGACATCGTCTCCCTCGACGAGGTTGCTGCCGGCGAGAAGGCCAAGGAAGGGGCTGTGGATGACGATGTCGATATCGAAGATGATATTGACGACGACGACACTTTCCTGGAAGAAGACGAAACCTCGGACGACGACGTGAGCGATCTCATCGACGGCGACATCGACGACGATGAAGAGGCTTGATACAACGGCGCGTTGAGGATATAGACCCGGCCGTCGCCCTCGCGGCGGCCCCGTGCGGAACCCAAGCCGCACCGGTTCGGATGGGGCCATAGCTCAGTTGGGAGAGCGCTTGAATGGCATTCAAGAGGTCGGCGGTTCGATTCCGCCTGGCTCCACCAAACTCATTCTCCACTGTGTAGCCTCCAAAAAATAGCGTATGTTGCGCAGCAGCATGGGTGCATCCGGCCACCGTGGCCCGCTTCCGGGCCGGAGCGCCATCTGACGGTCCCGCCGGCGGACGTCCTCTCCTCCTTCGCCTTCAGCCGCGCGGCAACGACCGCGGCGCGTGCGCCGTGCTCTTGACCCGTCGGCGGAGGGACGCCATATGCTTGGCAACGAGGATGCCGCCCAAGGCGGGTCCAAGGATCCGAAGTGCCTGAGAGGGCTTCGCAATGTCGCGTGTACCGTCCTTGTCCTCCCCGTTTCTGCTCGGCTTCGACGAGATCGAACGAGCGCTCGATCGCGTCGCCAAGGCGACGTCGGACGGCTATCCGCCGTATAACATCGAGCGGCTGCCGCGCACCGACAGCGAGCCGGACCGGCTGCGAATCACGCTCGCGGTCGCCGGCTTTACCCGGGACCAGCTGGAGATCACCGTCGAGGAGAACCAACTCGTCATCCGCGGGCGGCAGAGCGACGACAAGACACGCCACTTCCTGCATCGCGGCATTGCCGCGCGGCAGTTCCAGCGAACCTTTCTGCTGGCTGATGGAATGGAGGTGCTCAGTGCAGACCTCTCGAACGGCCTTCTGTCCGTCGATCTCGCAAGGCCGGAACCGGAGCGGATCATCCGCAAGATCGACATCCAGGCGCGCGGGTGAGCCGCGGCCGAACACCGACACCGCTTCATGAGGAGGGTGCGATGAACGACAACGATACTTTCGAATTCCGCGGCGATGTCCACGATGTCGCGGCGCTGGCGCAGGCTGGTGGCGGCAAGGTTGCCTATGTGCGAGCCATCCGCTCCGAGCGGGTGCGCGAGATCTTCCCGCAGGCGCCGGACATTCAGCCCGGTCTCGATCTCTTTGCCTTGCTGGCGGCCGACGGCACCCCCATCCTTCTGACCGATTCGAAGGACGCCGCCATCGCCAATGCCTGGGCAAACGACCTCGAGACGGTCAGCGTCCACTGACCTTCTGGACAGCGAGGTTTTCCACCGCGCCGACGAGCAGGTCGAGGTCCTGCGGCCGCGACAGGCGGTGGTCGCCGTCCTTCACCAGCGTGACGACGGCCTCGTCCCCCGGCAGATGCTCGACGAGCTCCATCGCGTGCTGCCACGGCACGTCCGGGTCCTGCATGCCCTGCAGGATGTGGATCGGGCAGCCGGTGGCGATGGCGCTGCCGAGCATCAGGTGGTTGCGCCCGTCCTCGATCAGGCGGCGCGTGATGGCATAGGGCTCGGGTGAATATTGCGAGGGCTGCAGGTAGCGGCCCTCGCGCATGATCTCGTCCCGCACCGCCTCCGGCATCTCGCCCCACATCAGCCGCTCGGTGAAATCGACCGCGGGGGCGATCAGCACGAGGCCGCCGGGTGCGGCGGGCGAGTTCTTCGCGCGCAAGGCGCGCGTGGCGAGCAGCGCCAGCCAACCGCCCATGGAGGAGCCGACGAGGATCGGCGCTTCACCGGCCTCGGCCTCGATCACGGCGAGGCTGTCGGCGAGCCAGGTGGAGATGCAGCTTCTCTCGAAATCGCCCTCCGATTCGCCATGGCCGGCATAGTCGAAGCGCACGAAGGCATGGCCGGTGCGCACCGCCCAGTCGTCGAGGGCCGAGGCCTTGGTCGCCAACATGTCGGAGCGGAAGCCGCCGAGCCAGACGACGGCGGGGGCCGCGCCTTCACGCTTGCGCAGCGCGAGGCGGTACTCGTCCCCATTTTCCTGTCGCTTCAGAAATTGCGGTTCGGGCGCGCTCATCCTAAACACTCCGCAGGGGCTGTTCTCAAGTTCAGCGTTTCGGAGGCCTCATACACCGGTGGCAGTTTTGACGCGACCCGGCATGCCGGCACCTTTTCCCACTTCGACCGAGCACCCCCTGACGGGGCGCACGGTGCTGCAGATCGTTCCCGAGCTCGAGATCGGGGGGGCAGAGCGCACGGCGGTCGATGTCGCGGCCGGCCTCGCCGCCGTCGGCGCGCGGGCGCTGGTGGCGACCGCCGGCGGGCGGCTCGTCGGCGAGCTCCAGGCCAAGGGCGGCGTTTGGATACCCTTTCCCGCCGCGAGCAAGAATCCGCTCGCCATGCTGGTCAACGCCCGCAAGCTGATGCGCATCTGCCTCGACGAGGGGGTGGAGGTGGTGCATGCGCGCTCACGCGCGCCGGCCTGGGTGGCACTGACGGCGGCGCGAGCGCTCGGCCTTCCCTTCGTCACAACCTATCACGGCAGCTATTCCGGCCGTTCCAAGGTGAAGGTCACCTACAACTCGGTGATGGCGCGCGGCGACGTCGTCATCGCCAATTCGCGCTATACGGCCGAGCTCATCTCCGCCATGCATCCCTTCGCCCGTGAGCGGCTGCGCGTGATCCACCGCGGCACCGACCTCTCGGTCTTCTCTCCTTCGGCCGTGTCACCGGCCCGGGTCGATGCGCTGCGCCGGCAGTGGAACGTCGCGCCGCACGAGCGCATCGTGTTGCTCGCCGCGCGGCTGACGGGCTGGAAGGGACACCGGGTACTCGTGGAGGCGGCGCACCGTCTCGCCGACGGCGGCCTGCGCGATGTCGTGTTCGTCTTTGCGGGCGACGCCCAGGGGCGCGACGGCTATGTGCGGGAGATTGACGGCCTTATCGCCGAGCGCGGGCTGCAGGGCATTGTGCGTCGCGTCGGCCATTGCGCCGACATGCCGGCGGCCATGCTGGCGGCCTCCGTCGTTGCCGTGCCCTCGACCGAGCCGGAGGCCTTCGGCCGGGTGGCCGTGGAGGCGCAGGCCATGGGCACGCCCGTGGTAACGAGCGACCTTGGTGCGGTGCCGGAGACGGTTCTCGCCCCGCCGCAGGTCGACGCCGGGGCGCGTACGGGCTGGCACGTGCCGGCGGGCGATGCGCCGGCGCTGGCGGCGGCTCTCGGCGAGGTGCTGTCGCTCGGCGCTACCCAGGCCGAGGCACTGCGCCTCAGGGCCCGGGCGCATGTGGAGGACATGTTCTCGCTCGAGCGCATGGTCTCCGACACGCTCGACGTCTATGCCGCCCTGATCGAGGCGCGTGCCCCACGGCGGCGCGCTTGATCTGTTGACTTTTCCTGCCTTTGTGCAGAATGTCCGCGTTTCAGCCAGAACGAGCGTACCGGCGCGGCAGCGTCGCGGCTTGGCATCGGCGGATCGGTCCGAAGAGGTCGGGCCATATCGCGCTGCCCGAGGCCGCAGGATGTATCCGCAACGGCGCCGAACGAGGAGTTACGAACCATTCGCAGGCCTATGAGAGCAATGGCGATGCCCCAGAAGGAGGGGCCGCGCGCCAACCGGGACATCCGTGGTGTCCGTGAGGTCCAGCTCATTGACGAGAACGGGCAGAATCGCGGCATCGTGTCGTTCTTCGATGCGCTGAGGATCGCCGAGGAGGTGGGGCTCGATCTCGTCGAGATTGCTCCGAACGCGACACCGCCGGTCTGCAAGCTGCTCGACTACGGGCGCTACAAGTTTCTCGAGCAGAAGAAGGCCGCGGAGGCGCGCAAGCGCCAGAAGACCGTCGAGGTCAAGGAAATCAAGCTCCGGCCGGGCATCGACACCCACGACTACGAGGTGAAGATGAAGGCCATGCGCCGCTTCTTCGAGGAGGGCGACAAGGTCAAGGTGACGCTGCGTTTTCGCGGCCGCGAGATGGCGCACCAGGATCTCGGCTATAAGCTGCTGGTGCGCGTCAAGGAAGAGATGAGCGAGATCGCCAAGGTGGAGAGCGAGCCGCAACTTGAAGGCCGCCAGATGATCATGGTGATGGCGCCGCGCTGACGCGCCGGCCACTCTCGTGCCAGATGGTCGAAGGCCGCCGGCACCGCCGGCGGCTTTTTCTATTGGACGGGTCAGCGGCTTCTATTTACTTCTCTAGATCGGTGAAGGGCATGTAAGCTTTTATGAATTGAATGACAGGCTGACCCCTAGCGTTGAAGCCTGCAAGGGAGGTTCCGCAGGTCGAAATTTTGTGAACAGTTGCAATCTTAATGGTAGCTTCTTCGGTTTTATTTTCTATTGCATGAATAGAATGTTGTTTTTCATCAATCGAAATGAGTGTGCCGACAGGATATCCGGTTGCATTAAATTTTGCGAGAAGGGCACTATGTATATAATTCGTCGAAGAGCAATCGACTATTAGAGGGATTTCTTTGGGAGATGGGCTGGAACGGCAATCTCTATCTGTCTTGGTCAGTTTCTGTGGATCTAGCTTGAAGCTCCTGCCGTCGCATGGAGCAAACATTACTAGGCCGTAAACCCATAAACGGCTCTGGGTTCCCTGACGGTGGCAATTGTGATTCAAGCTCCTTTTCGGGAGCTTTGCGATGGGCCGCTACGATCTGACGGATTTCGAATGGGAGGCGATCCGGCC